>Freddie_p2__coassemble_4794_pt1 | contig 5883 bp, 5 predicted proteins | sample Freddie_p2__metabat2_low_PE_022 | metagenome-assembled genome bin Freddie_p2 | reverse complement strand
TGAGCACCTAGTTTTTAAAGTTTTCTAGAAAGATCCGAAGATCTCTCTTGGTTACCTTCAATCACCAGATACTCACGCTTATCGGTTCATCAATCAATTTTTAAAGAACAGCGCTCTTTCGAGCGATAGGTTTGAGAATTATAAGACCCAAACTCTTTTTGTCAAGCTTTTTAAAAAATTTCTTTTTCTTTGCTTGCCTGTTTCGCTTTCGCGGCGACAGGGTTGAGAATTATGCCGACCTATTTTTTAAATGTCAAGAAAATATCTGAAGCCGCCAAAAAATAACTCTATTGATCCCACCTTATCACCCACTCTTAGGACCTACTTTCCTTCTATTGTTCATTCACTCTTAACTTAAGTAAGGACCCAACTTTTTATAGATGAAGTTTTCAATGTTGTACAATATTCGGCATCTCTATTATTGAATTACATATAGGTGTTTATATGCTTCATCATCAGTATGAAGATTTCTTGCGACATGTTTATTTTCATGGCGTTGAGAAATCCGATCGAACAGGAACCGGCACAAGATCTGTCTTTGGTTATCAAATGCGCTTTAATTTACAAGAGGGGTTTCCTCTTGTAACGACTAAGAAATTGCATCTTCGCTCCATCATTCATGAGCTACTTTGGTTCCTAAAGGGTGATAGCAATATCAAATATCTAAAAGATAATGGTGTTTCCATTTGGGACGAATGGGCAGATGAAAATGGTGACTTAGGTCCCGTTTACGGTGTGCAATGGAGAAACTGGAAGGGCGCTGACGGTCAGACGATTGATCAAATTAGCGAACTCGTGCACACAATCAAAAACAATCCGGATTCTCGCCGTATGATTGTTTCGGCCTGGAATGTCGCTGAATTACCTCATATGGCCTTACCACCTTGCCATATGATGTTCCAAGCTTATGTTGCAGACGGCAAATTGTCTGTTCAACTCTATCAACGCTCCTGTGATATTTTTTTGGGTGTACCGTTTAATATCGCTAGCTATTCATTATTAACCCATATGCTAGCTCAACAGTGCGATTTGGATGTTGGCGACTTTGTCTGGACGGGTGGCGACTGTCACATTTATTCCAACCACCTGGAACAAGTTCAACTTCAACTGTCGCGTCAACCCCGCGCTTACCCACAATTAAAAATCAAACGTCGTCCAGATTCCATCTTTGACTACAAGTTTGAGGATTTCGAAATTATTGGTTACGATCCGCATCCTCATATCAAAGCTCAAGTTGCAGTTTAAGAGGTGGCATTATGACAGAACTTCATTTGATTGTTGCTCACGCTCGCAACGGTGCCATTGGTTTAGATGGCAAACTTCCATGGTATTTACCTGAAGATTTGAAACACTTTAAACGCACCACCCTTGGCAAACCCGTCATCATGGGGCGTAAAACTTGGGAAAGCTTGGGTCGCCCTCTTCCTGGTCGCAAAAATATTGTGATTACTCGTCAAGACAGCTTTACTGCTGATGGCGCTATTGTTGTAAAGAATATTGACGAAGCCCTCGAATGCGTTAAGGATGATCCCGTCGCATTCATTATGGGAGGAGCTCAGATTTACGAGCAAACATTGCCCATTGTTAAGGTAGCCCATGTCACCGTCATTAATGCTGACTTTGAAGCAGACGCTTTCTTTAAACCTTTGGATGATGAACACTGGGTATTAGATGAGGAACAATCCTTCCCTGCGACTGATGCACATCCCTTTAGTTTTAGCATCCGTCGATACCTTAAGCGTTAATAAAATTTGTTATTGCACTAAAAAGCCACTTCAATCTTGAAGTGGCTTTTTACGTTTAACAATAGCTTTAACTTAGCACTCTACAACGCTCACTGCTAAGCCACCTCGACTGGTTTCTTTATACTTCATTTGAAGGTCAAGACCAGTCTTTAACATTGTTACGATTACCTTATCCAAGGACACATAGTGTTGTCCGTCACCCAGCAAGGCTAAACGTGCGGAGTTAATTGCTTTTACAGCAGCCACTGCATTGCGTTCAATACACGGAATTTGAACCTGTCCTGCTACTGGGTCACAAGTCATCCCTAAGTGATGCTCCATACCGATTTCAGCGGCATTTTCCACTTGCTCTGGCGTTGCTCCCAATACTTGAGCTAAGCCACCTGAAGCCATGGAGCAGGCAACACCAACTTCACCTTGGCAACCAACTTCTGCTCCAGAAATCGAAGCATTCAGTTTATACAGGATCCCAATTTGGCCGGCCGTCAACAAAAAGTCACGAACACCTTCCAAGGTGGCACCTTCGATGAAGTACTTATAGTAATGCAATACTGCGGGAATAACACCGGCAGCCCCATTAGTTGGGGCTGTCACAATGCGTCCACCACAGGCATTTTCTTCATTCGATGCAAAAGCAAATGCATTCACCCAGTCTAGAACACCTAACGGATCATTCAACGTACGGTGTTCATAGTCCAATCGTTCGTACATTTGCTTTGCACGACGACGAACCTTTAAGGGGCCAGGCATAATACCCTCAGTCTTTAACCCACGTTGAACACAATCTTTCATCGTGTTCCACAGTAAGTCTAGTTGTGCATTAATTTCTTCATCGCTACGATAGGCTCGCTCATTAGCACGCACAATTTCAGGAATACTCTTGCCCGTTTCTTGACACCAACGAAGTAAATCGCTTGCGTGCTGAATGGGATAGGGCACTTTCACTTCGGCTTCATTACTCTTTTCCTCAATAACTTTTTCAAAGTTATTCGGATCACTCTCCACAATGAATCCACCACCTGTTGAATAATAACGACGGGAAAGTAAAACCACACCATGTTCATCTTGCGCAATAACATGCATCGCATTAGTGTGGTACATGGCAATTTTTTCTGGACTAAAAATAATATCGCGTTCAGGATCAAACTCAATTGTTTTTCCGGTTGCAAATGTTAGGTAGTGTTCCTTTTTGATGCTTTCTAAAACGCTTGGCGCTTTATCTAAGTCCACTGTATCGGGCAAGTTACCCATTAAACCCAATTGAAATGCGGTATCCGTGGCGTGTCCAACACCCGTAGCCCCCAGACTGCCCATCAAGTCAACCCAAACACGAGCGGTCTTTTGATCCAATCCCTGTTCAATTAACTCGTCTGAAAAGCGCTTAGCAGCACGCATCGGCCCTACCGTATGCGATGATGAAGGACCAATACCAACTCGGAAAATATCAAATACGCTTAAACTCATCTAAATATCCTTACTTAATTTCTTCTACTGTGTAAGCCAATGGCTCACCATCTAAGCCCACAATCCATAAAAGTGAGTTCACATCAACCGTAGCTGGCAAAGTAACACTCGTAATTAATGACTCACCGAGTAAGCCAAAACGAACGGTCTTAGCTAACATCTCACCCTCTGAATTACCAATCACTACAGTGTCGGGCTCCTCAAACCAGTCAGCGGCCTTGTCCATGTGGGACTTAAGTACTACCGTTTTCTTACTTTGCATTGCACGAATGCGTGCCTCTGTTAAGGCTCGACCAATGAACACACGAGATGCATCTGAAAAATCAACAAAATCTGCGCCATTTAACGCATCGACCGTCACATCAGAAGCCATCCAATCCATGGCGTGGGGCTCCTTGGCCAAAATGCTCAACGTATAAGCGCCAACCCAATCCAATTGTTCGCCACCTAACTGACTCACAAAGTTTGAAAGCTGATCATCCTTACCTTGTATAACTAAGCCATACGACGTCTTAAAGACCCACAAACCAGACTCAACCTCGCAACAATGCTCATGGTTAAGTCCATCTAGTGTGGGCAAAGTTTTTCCATATACTAAAGCCGTACTAACTTCTGGGTCGTGCAACTCCACATCAAAGGCCTTTGCCACTTGATGCATCCAAGCCAAAGTATCAATTGATTGGAAAATTACTCTGAAATGCTCATCTGCATCAGGCAGATGAACAACCGTGACGAAATCAGTCACAAACCCTAAAGCATTCAGAACAAAACTTTGACGCACTTGGCCTCGACGAACATTGCGAACATCAATCGTTAAAAGACGACGCAAAAATCGAACGCCATGATCATCATTAATTTCGATTGTGTAACATGGAGCAAATAAATCTTCTTCGTCTTGGTTGCAGAGGTAAACACCAAAACTTTCGGCTGCTTTCTGAGCGACAAGGCCGGAATTTAAGAGTTCATTAGTCATAACTATGTCTTACTCTAAAATAAAAATTTAATCTGTTTATTTTATCAAATGCGCTTGGCTAAATAAGCTATTTGCGAGTAATTACGTATTTCTACTGGCAATAATCAGACACGACTTCATTAGGCCTGAAAGACCTACTCTTGGTAAAATTTATAAGTTAACTTAAAGAGAAGTCTATGCATAGCGAAGAGTTATTAATTCATTGCACTGCCCAAGAAACCCGTGTTGCCATCATGGTAAATGGCATATTAGAAGATTTACATATTGAGCGCCGTGCTCAACGTGGTCTTGTTGGCAATGTCTATAAAGGTAAAGTCATTCGAGTGCTTCCTGGGATGCAATCTGCATTTGTGGATATTGGTCTACAACGTTCTGCTTTTTTGCATATTCACGACATCTACACAGCTCGTCAAGAAGATGGTTCCTACAAGCCCATCGAATATGTCTTACATGAAGGCGACTCCATACTTGTTCAAGTGGCTAAAGACCCCATTGGCACAAAAGGCGCTCGTCTAACAACCACAATTTCCTTAGCTGGACATAAACTTGTCCTATTACCAAAAGAACCTCACATTGGAGTTTCTCAACGAATTGAGGACGAGAAAGAACGTGAGCGACTTAAAGCATTAATTTTGTCAGTCAAACCCGAAGACAGTCGCTTTGGTTATATTGTTCGAACCTGTGCTGAAGGCGCTACTGCTGAAGAATTCATCAGCGACATGCAATATCTTTCTCGTCTTTGGGCTCAAATTGAAGAAAAGGCCAAACGCAGTGCTGCTCCGTTCTTGCTTTATCAGGATTTATATTTAGAAGAGCGAGCTCTACGAGATATGGTCACCGAGAACACAACTCGGGTCTTAATTCATGCTTGGAATAATGATATTGAGCATTTGCAACGATTCGCTAATATCTTCGTCCCTACAGCAGAAGAAAAGATTAAGGCTTACACGGGTGAAACACCACTTTTTGAGCAATTTGGGATTGAAGCAGAAATTGAACAAGCCCTAGCCCGTCGAGTTGATCTTAAATCCGGTGGTTATCTGGTTTTTGATCAAACGGAAGCGATGACGACAATTGATGTCAATACTGGGGGCTTTGTCGGTAAACGAGACTTCAGTGATACTGTTTTTAAGACTAATCTTGAAGCAGCTCGAGCAATTGCGCGTCAATTACGTCTGAGAAATTTGGGTGGCATCATCATCATCGACTTTATCGATATGGAGCGTGACGCTCACCGTCAAGCAGTTCTTGCAGAGCTGCAAAAAGCCATGCAAAACGATCGTGTACATTGCACAATGAGCGACTTCACTGAGCTTGGCCTTATTGAAATGACGCGTAAACGCACACGAGACTCCTTGGCTCACATACTTTGTGAACCCTGTCCTATGTGTGGGGGCCGTGGCGAGATTAAAACTGGGCGTACCGTTTGTTATGAAATTCTTCGTGAAGTGTTGCGTGAGTGGCGCCAATACCCTGAAATTAAAGAGTTTTCTATCATTGCGAGTCAAAGCGTAATTGATTTATTCCTCGAAGATGAAGCACCAGCTCTTGACCTTTTGCAGGATTTTATTCAATGCCCTGTATCTCTTCAGGTTGAATCCATTTACGGTCCAGAACAATACGACATCACCTTTAACTAAAGGCAGAATCGAGTAGGGGGAGTTTTCAGGCTCGCCCCTCTCACACCGCAATTACAGGCAT
>Freddie_p2__coassemble_4707_pt1 | contig 5988 bp, 4 predicted proteins | sample Freddie_p2__metabat2_low_PE_022 | metagenome-assembled genome bin Freddie_p2 | reverse complement strand
AATGGATTGATCTCAGTAGGTTTAACAACGCTTAAATCAGGAAAGTGGCTTTGGTGGAATTTCACACAAAATGGGACGGCGCTTCTTACGACGTGGGACACGCACTTTCTCATCAAGTGGGACAGCTATTTACGGCGTCAGCCTTATTCACAATCAACTAGGGCTCGATGCTCTAGTTGATTGTTTTAAAAATTAACGGTGTTCTATCGCTCCATAAGCAATCTTACTTCGCATTGAGTCTCCTTCAATTTCGATTCGATGAGAGTTAAACACAACCCTGTCTAATATGGAGTCTGAGTATGTTGGGTCATTAATATATTGAGCCCAAGCACTTACAGGTAAAACGCTTGTAATCATCAGACTACCATTTCCACGTCTTTGCTCTATGATTTCTAATAAGTCGGAGCGAGCTACATTATCGATTTTCCCAATTCCCCAGTCATCAAGAACTAAAAGATCTACTTTTCGTAAACGCCGAAAATAGTTTTCTAGTTCTGAGTGCATGTTATGCATTGCGGCTACTTCTCTTAAGAATTGAGGAACTCGTACAAACAATGCAGTAAAGCCTGCTTGACATGCTGCTATTGTTAACGCTCCGGCTAACCATGTTTTCCCACACCCTGTTTTACCTGTAATGATGCAATTTTGGTTTTTACGTAACCAATCACAACTTCCTAGGCTAGTAATGAGCGCTTGGTCTAATTTTCGTTCCGGAGAATAGTCGACATTCGATAAACAGGCATCCATTTGACATAAACCAGCATCATGGATGCGACGCTTCAAAGCGTTCTCATCTCGACGAGCGATTTCAGCAGAAAATAACTCATGAAGCCAATCAACATGAGACATTTTGAGAGTGTCAATGTCTTCAGCCAAAGTTTGTGCATGCTCGTACATTGCCATTAGTCTCAGCCGTGCAAACATGGGTTGAAGGTCATCTAAAGATTTACTTGTTGACATATCAGACCTCATTTATAGTTATTGCGAATATTTTCATGGACAGTAGTTTGGTAATCGTCTTTTGGACTAGACCAAAGATCCTGATGAGTGCGTGATGTATATTCATAACGCTCACATAATGTTTTGATCTGACGATAACTAAGACGTCGCATTTCGAGAGCTGCACTGATGGCATTCGTTATGATGTGAGGAGCAAAGTCCTTGAATAAGCCTCTGACGGCATTACAAACTCGTCCACTAGAGAAGTTTCCACTTCCAGACCATAGGGCTATGACAAACTCTGATGCTAGCGCAGGATCAAGCCCTTTTCTTGTAAATAATTCGATCCATTCATCTTTGCTTCGTCGGTAATTCTTTTCTGATGCAGTTAAATGCTCTTCAAGAATATGAGTTTTGTTTCCACGTGCGTTCGTAAATCGCTCATGAATGCCTAATAAGACCAGGGTGTTTGGATCGTAAATTTCTATTTTGTTGCGACAAATACGAACTGAAACCTGTTTATGGGTATAGTCTGCCGGTACGCTGTATCGGTGACCAGCATCGGAATTGATACGTATGCAATGAGCCTTATCGGCAACAAGAATTCTCCAATCGCCATGTTCATATGGCTCATTGGGCAGTGAGGCCAAATGAGGCAACTCCTCCTCTAAAAATCTAGAACGGCGTGAACCGATCAGACCTCGTCCTCGGAAGGGCTGATTATTAATAGCGTCCAAACGATAACGGATTTGCCTATTGAGGTCGTTCAAATCAAAAGCCAATGGTAATTGTTTTAGAGACATTTCGGCGATGATCCATCGCTCAATATCTCCAACAGCAGCCTCAACACGATTCTTTTGTTTCGGGGTAACTGGTTTGCAAGCCCAGGGTTGCATGTTGTAGTAACTGCACAATGACTTGATAGCAGGCTGGATTTCACCTTCTCGCCAATCTGTGCGTTTTACAAGAGCTTTTGCATTATCCATCACTAATACTTGAGGAACACCACCAAAATACTCTAAGGCATCAACGATGCCGCTGATCCAACTATTTTGTGTTTCATCCTCAAATGCCTCAGTAAAAAACAGGTTGCTATATGGCAATGAAGCCACAAACAAACGGGCTTTATTGATTTCGCCTAGAGAGTCAACCCACTCTATATCATCGCCAACAAAATCAATTTCCATACGCTCACCAGGGGCATATTCATTGTTTCCACTCACTGAGCCTTAATGCCATTTTCAAGCTTCCATTCGTTATAGCGACGGCAAAAAGACGCATATGTGTAGCAAACACCTGGAGGTGTTGTACGTTCGTAATCACTAAACAGTCGCTGTAGAGTAATTTTTGGACGGCCAAGCAATTTGTGAACTTCAAACCAATCTGGTTCAATAAAACGCTTGGGAGCAGGTGGATAGATGGCGTCTAAACACTCTTGATCGGAGAGAGCTAGTAGCTGTGAATAATTGAGTCCACTATCGAGTGAACGGGAAACTATTCGGCCAACAGTTGTTTTGGAAACACCGTGTCTCTTTTGTATTTCTCGATACGAAAGCTTTTGAGTAAGACTTTGTAGAACACCCCGAAGTTCTACTATTGACAGTTTGGGAGTCATAAGACCGCCTCCTTTTATGTAAGTTAAAGGGTCTTATGATTATTGAATGATTGTGTTAAAAGTGTCCCACTCTGTAAGAATTCAAGTTTAAATCAGAGTGTCCCACCTCTTAATAATTTGCTGTCCCATTCATTACGAAACACGGTCCCAATTTTTAATAAATTCCATTTGGTAATAGCGTCTGACAGAACTAGCATCAATCTTGAAGCTCTCAATTTTTCTCAATCGAGCTAAATGATGTAAGCATCTGGCAATAACAACGAAATTGCCTTTTGATTTGTTAAATAGGTCAATTAAAACATCTTGTTCAAATCGATCCATCTTGCAGCTTCGCGGTTTAACAGATCGCTCTTGCAATCCTCGTTGGGGATTATTGATGTAACGGCGTATGGTTTCTAAACTGCAATGAGTGGCTGATTGAATTTGCCGTAAGCTCAGTCCCTCATTTCTGAGTCTGAGAATTTGTTGAACCTTTTGATGGTCTAACACAACGTTTCTCCTTGCTTAAAGTTAAAAAAAGACAACCGATTGGTTGCCGCCATAAACAAGGATACTTAACGATCAAAATGAATTAAAAGATGTACTACTTCTAAATGCCTCCTGTACTAACATCTAACGCCTTATCTGTACTATTTTTAAATGCCTTCTGACAGCCACAATGGAGTGTTTTAACGGAACATTTAAAGTAGAAGCCCTTTACAACAAATTATGGTCAACAGACCGTCCAAACTTTATGGAGCAAAATACTTTAATTGCAAATTATGTAGATTTCTACAATAACAAACGTCCTTGTTCGGTGATCGGTAACATGACACCGAATGAATATAAAGGTAAGTTTTTGGAATACCAAAAACTTACCTGTTAATATAATTTCTTAATTAATTTTTACTGTCCAGAATTTTCGTACCAGTTCAAGCTTTAGTTGATATTGACCATCCCCCATGACCTCTATAATTGAAGATTGTTATAGAGAATTTTTCAAACAAGCAATAAATTTGATAATCAATCTTTAGAAAATTTAAGTGATATCACCATGACTATTGTTAATTGTGGATATAAATGATTTGTCGCATTTGTTGTCTTGCATAATAAAAACCTCTATATCAATTTTAAGATATAGAGGCTGTCCTGTGATTCAGGGGGCCGGTCCATCAGCGAGAGAATTCCGATTCTGCAACCCACTTTCTGTATTTCGCTTTTAAAGCTGCTGATTCATTATATATTGGAACTATCAGAAATTTTATTGGCTTGTCTCCAAACTAGTTCCTATCAAACACTTTTTGATAGTGCTTGATGTACTTGTAGCAAAGTAAATTTTGCAAGTGGATGATTGGAATTTACTTTCTATTGTTACGGCAAAACCATAGTTATTATCCTCTGTATTCTTAAAATAATTAGCAACATCCTGACGGTCTAATGTATCGGTAGGTAATAAATATTTTTCCTTCCCACAATCAAAAAGCAGGAATAAATTTTTAAGAGGAATATATGCACCGTTTCTTTTTTCAGAAACCCAACCTTCAACATATATCTTGTTTGTATCAGTCTTTTTTACATATTCAACCCAATATTTACAGTCTAAGTTAACTAATTTTTTGTCACTAGATACTGTTTTAATGCTTTTTTGTGAGGATTCAAGATCAAAAATCGGTTGTTGGGTTCTATTATAAGACGAAAAATGCTTCCAACCATTCCAATATACTAACGGATCGAGAGTTTCTGGTAAATTCTTAAGATTTGAATACTTGTAGTTAGAGTCGATCAAAGGACCTGATAGTCCTAGTAATGAAGCATAAATATCTAAAAAATTAAGAGCTGTTGTAGTTTTTGCTATGTATTGTTTTTCCTTAATGTCCGAACCTAAAATAAAGAAAGGAACTTGAAAAGCATTTTTTAGTTCAATGTCGTGATAAACTTTATCTTTAGAGACACTTAAGCCGTGGTCAGAGAAATAGACAATTTGGAATTCCTTTTTTTCTTTTTGCAAAATACTTGACAACTTTTTCATAAAAGCATCTAATTTTTCAATTGATCCTACGTAGCAGTTGGTTAAGTTGGCCAAGCTTCCAAATGTTGTTTCAAAGCCTAAAATTCTAGAGCATACAGGCTCGTGGGAGCCCATCATATGCAAAAAAACTACCTTAGAATTACTGTTCTCAGTAATTACTTCTTCTAACTTATTTAGCAAATCAAAATCATCAATGTTTTGACTGTCCCAATTACCATCCTTAAGAAAAATGGATTTTTTAGCTGTTTTACTGAGAGAATAGAAAACATCGTCACCGACACTTCCTTTTCCTTGATTACTTATCCAATAAGTGTCATAATTCGCGAGTTTTGCCCATGAAATAACATTTTCATTCCACAGAATATTTTTATTTAGAACCTTGAAGAGGGTATGGTTTAATGAAGGCGATGTGGAAGGTGCGGCTGCAATATGGTTGGCAAAAAAGATCCCTTCTGAGCTAGATAGAAATGGAGTTGTTTGGTGCTCGTATCCGTATACCCCTAAATAATCCTTACGAACAGACTCCCCAATCACTATAACTATTACTTTGCCATTGTCTTTTCCCTCTTTAACAGAATAATTTTTCATTGAAGAAGGATTCAATAAAGAAGCCGACTCTTGTTTACTTTTTAGAATTGATTGAGTGGAAAGATACACTGCTTTAACAAAAGCTGAATGGCTATAGTCTATGCCATCTTTTTTGAGTGGAACTGGACCAAAAAAACAAACAAGAAAAGGGACTAAGAATAGCAAAAGTATTTTACGTTTAGTTAAGATACGACTGGCAACAATAACTAACAAAAACTGGCATAAAATAAAGAGAAAACTTAATATATAACCACTCCAAGTGGCTTCAAAATACCCCTTGATTTCATATAAGTCTGTATTTAACAGTGGGGATAGTAGCTCTGGAGTAGGCAAACCGTATTCGATTCCAGTCGGGAAATAAAGACTAATAACTGATAAAAAAATACTAAAGAACAAAAGTACTGATTTATTAAATACAGCTATTACATAGCATAGAATAATTAATAAAAAATACACTAAAGTTATAATTGGTGAGACTGTACTTATTTTGAAATAACCACATCCCCATACAAATAAACATGAGTTAAAAAAAATTAAAAAGTTTAAAATAAGTCGGCTTTTCATGTTTTTAATTCATACCATTTAAGAGTTGAGCGCAATCGTTGTAGACCATCATTATTGTTTGAAAGAACGTTGCACAAGCGCTCTCTGTTTCTGATCCACAACACCTCATCACCCTTGCTTAGAGCATAAGAAGTAGGCATTATAACGCATTATCTTCAGTCAAAGTTTATGCGTGTTCGTCCTGTTAGCGGTCAGCGACTTTGAGACTGCATTCGGTCTGCGATTTTGAGACTCTAAGGGCATTAAAAAAATATTTCAATGCCCTATTTTTCCT
>Freddie_p2__coassemble_3735_pt1 | contig 7543 bp, 6 predicted proteins | sample Freddie_p2__metabat2_low_PE_022 | metagenome-assembled genome bin Freddie_p2 | reverse complement strand
TTCTTTGAAAAATCTTCAAAACGCTATATATAACAAATCCTTCGGATTTGCGCCTAATGACATGGAACCCTCCACTTCTCCCCTAATGGGAAAATATTGGTACAAACAAACATAAAGGAGACTTCCATGTCAGTCAAAAGAATACTCGCAAAAGAGATTGATACCAATCAATCCTATGAGGTTATCGGTTTAGATCTTGCCAAAGACAATGTCAGCTTCGTTGGTATTACGACTGATGGTGAAGTTATCAGAGTTGACCGTGTGGAATACACAACCTTAATTGAGAAGGCTGGTCAAATGGATCGCACCGTTTTTGGCATGGAGCCTTGCACAGAAATGAATTGGCTTTGCAATGAACTTAAAGCGTTAGGTCATGAGTGTCGAGTCATTAACGGGAAAGCCGTTCAAAACCAAATAGATACTTACTTTTCCGGGCAAAAAAATGATTTAAACGATGCTGAGGCAATTGCCTATTTGGCTCGAGAAAATCGTATTCAGATGATTCGACCAAAGAGTCGTGAAGAAATGATCTTGCAAACTTATACGACTGAACGAGAATTAATGCGTAAACATGCTAATTCAACACTCGTATCATTAAAGGGTTTGCCCAAGCGTGGGGTCTAAAAATCGCTAAATATCTTGCCAGCGAAATCAAGTTAATCGAGATTGTCGATCAAGCATCTCATATACCTGAAGAGATTCGAGAGTCATTCAAAGAAATGATCAAGTCTTGTAAAACTTTCGAACGCAAGGCTAATAAACTTCAAAAACGTATTGAAGCCATTGTGGTAAAGGACAAAATGTGTCAGAAAATTATGAAGGTTCCAGCCATTGGTCCTTTAACAGCTGCACAACTTCGTGTCACAATCGGAAATATCGATCGCTTTGATGCTCCCAAAAAGTTGCCGGCTTATTACGGGCTTGTTCCTAAAAATTTAACAACTGGACATGTTGAAAAGATGGGACATATTACTAAGCGAGGAGACAAAGTAGTCAGAAGCTTAGTGGTTCAATGTGCATCGATTTTGGCGATGCTTGAAAAAAATGACAAGTTACCCCAATGTCCTTTAACAAAATGGATTAAAAAGAAACGAAAAGAGTTAGGTCATTGCAAGTTGGTAGTAGCTCTTGCTGCAAAACTTTTGCGAATTGTTTGGGCCATCCTTAAGTACGATAAAGAATTTAACCTAAAACGTGCAGGTATTGCACGCTGCAATCTCCCAAACGAAACAATGGGTAAATTGTTGTGAAAAATTTGAATTTACACTGCTGATAATCGGAAATAATCGAACATGAGAAAGCTGAAGGCTCTGTCAGACAGCCTGTGGATACAAGAAGGATTAAAATCCTGTGCGCCTTATAAGGCATTGACAGCATCTTCTTGAAATTCATGGTGGGCAAACGAGATCAGTAATGATCGATACACAGCCCGGAGAGATTAGTAGATGTGCCTCTTGGCATGTTTGGTTAAACGATGAAAATCAGCTTGGATTTTGACAGTCATTCGTCAATGACAAAATTATCAAGACTCAACGAGTTCTCCATATTTTTTCTTGCTACGGCCCACTACAAAGTGGTGAGCGCTTCGAAAAAATAGGATAACTCTCCCGATAATGTTCGCGCTTTGCGCTCAATAAAATTTGAGCCACGGGAGGGTTTTATTTAAAACCCTTGACAAGCGTGAGGGTTCCAGAGATTGTATCCATCGATTAAAATCGATGGTTTTACGGCTGTTTCTATAAACTAAACCATTGAATGGAATCGGCACCGTAGTGCCGATTCCTTGTAAATGCATTACACACGTCGGGCGTTATAAACACCTGACAAATCTTGGATTGCCGTTAGCGTCTTTGTTAAAGCCTTAGCATTACTGACTTCCACATTGAAGCGCATATGAATATCGCCACGGACATTTTGAGTACTCATTCCAATGATTGCAATCTTTTCTTTCATGAAAATTTCACTAATATCTTTCAATAAACCAGAACGGTTATTGCTAATAACGAGTACATCAACTGGGAATACGGCTCCTTGGGCATTACCCCAACTCACCTCAATCAAACGCTCCTGACCTTGATCATCAAGGTTACGAATGTTTGGACAATCTGCTCTGTGAATCGTTACGCCACGACCACGAGTCACAAAGCCGACAATTTTATCAGGTGGTGCTGGATGACAACAGCGTGCCAATTGCGTTAATAGGGAGTCCACTCCCACAACCAAAACCTGACTCTTGGCTTGCTCGTGCTTGGATTTGGTTGTGTAAAGCTCTTCCTTCTTTTCCTCTTCCTGAGGTTTCAGAACTCGCTCGATGGTCTTTGGACCAACTTCATCCTTTGCCGCACCAACGAATAAATCATCGAGGGTATCGTAACCCAGACGCTTAGCTAATTCGTCAAGCTTAAAGGCTGTTTTGCCCAAACGAGCCATTTCCTTTTCAATGCGCTCGCGACCTTGTGCAATCTGTTCTTGAAGTTGCTGCGCATGAATCCATTGACGGATCTTACTCTTGGCGCGAGAAGTTGCCACAAAACCCAATTCTGCATTGAGCCAATCTCGACTGGGACCACCGGTTTTTGCAGTCACAATCTCAACCGTTTCACCCGTCTTAAGTTTGTAATTCAGAGGCACCATCGCCCCATTGACCCGAGCACCACGACAACGGTGTCCAAGCTCACTATGCAAGTGATAAGCAAAGTCAATCGGAGTTGCACCTGTTACCATCTCTATGACACGCCCCTGAGGCGTCAAAACATAAACATGATCATCTTCAACACCTGAGGGTCCTGTTGGTTTGACATCACTACTCCAAGCCAACAACTGGCGTAACCAAGCTACTTTTTGATCTTCGGACGAACTGTCATCGGTCTTATTGGAGTTTCCTGATTCTTTATAGCGCCAGTGAGCAGCCACCCCTAATTCGTTGTACTCATGCATTTCTCGAGTACGAATTTGAATTTCAATCGGACGTTGCTTGCTGTCTAAAATAACAGTGTGCAAAGACCGATAACCATTTGGCTTGGGATTCGAGATATAGTCATCGTATTCACTGGCCAACCCTGGGAAATTTTCATGCACAATCGACAGTACTTCGTAGCATTGCTCCACAGTTTCTACAATAATGCGCAATGCTCGAACATCATAGAGCTGGTTGAAACTTAAGTGCTTTCTCTCCATCTTTTTATAGATGGAATAAATATGCTTTGGACGGCCTGAAACTTCCGCTTCAATTCCTTTTTCTGTGAGCATATCACGGATTTTTTGTACCGTGTCACGCATGAAAGCCAGACGCGTCTCACGGCTTTCATCTAAAAGATGAGCAATTTCGTTGTACTCTTTTGGCTTGGTATAGCGTAGTGATAAATCCTCAAGCTCCCATTTAACTTGCCAAATACCCAAGCGATTGGCCAATGGTGCATAAAGAGCCAAAGTATCCTCACCATATTGGCGGGCATTATCCTTTTGCTCTTTATGGGAGGCAAAGTAACGCAACGTTTGCAAGCGACTCGCCAAACGAAGAATGACTACTCGAAGATCTTTACACATGGCTAACACCATTTTTCTCAGTAAAGCATCTTGAGCTTTAATTAAAAGCTTATCTTCAGCTGTATGCCCCTCAGTCGTCATTAATCGAGTCTTACCATTAATCTCAATAAGACGATGAAGTTCATAAACTAACTCAGCCACGGTAGAGCCGAAATTCTTTTTTAACCACTCGTCAGTATTGGGAACACTCTCATGGACTGCAAAGAGATACGCTGCTGCAATGAGCTCATCATCATCGCGAATACTACGCACAATATTGGCCATACCATCGGCATGAGCCATACGGGCTTCCCCCGTAAATAGTGTTTTACCTTCGTATATTGGCAATACCATCTCGCGGGCAAGACGGCTGCGGGCGACAGTTTTACTATCTGGCATGACGGACTCCAAGCCTGAAAAAACCCCAAACAGCTCCCTGATACAGAAGAGCCATTCCACGGGCAAGGAATATTTGTCTGAATATGTTTATTTTGACACACTCCCCATCACGAAGCAAAGCAAGCAAGTTGCAACTTCGTTTCAAAAAGCAAAAGCTCCCAAGAATCTTCGGGAGCCCTCACTCATAATCCTTTGCAAAGCAAAATGGAAACTATTTCCTAATTAAACCTCCTAACAAAGCCGAAACCTTTTGTTTAGGCTTATTAGTTTTCGCTGAGTAAAGTGAGGGTTGAGCTTGCTCTGTTTTAGCCTCAGGTTGGGATGGCACATAAGGCTCATCAAAAAACGGATCCGTAGAAACCGGTGAAACCGGCGGCGCTGTATAGGTTTTTCTCGGATAATTCGATGAATGTCTGCGACGAGGACGAACATCTAAACGTTCTCGTGGCAGTTTCTCATGAATTAAAGTTTCAATAGCTCCAAGATTACGATCGTCCGCTCCAGGACAAGCAATCATAAGTGCAAGACCTTTACTGCCCGCTCGCCCTGTACGACCGATGCGATGCACGTAATCCTCTGCATTGAACGGGACATCAAAATTAATCACAACGGGAAGATCTGCAATGTCCAATCCCCGTGCTGCAACATCGGTAGCAACCAAAATTTTTATCGCACCCGTTTTAAATGCCTCGAGTGTTTTGATTCGTTCATCTTGCGTCTTATCGCCATGAATACTGTCAGCAAGATAACCATTGCGCTCCAAAGTGCGAGTTAAGCGACGACAGGTGATTTTAGAATTCACAAAAACAAGGATGTTTTTAGCTTCTTCACATTGCTCATCATCGAGCAACTCCATCAAAGCATCCACCTTTTCCGAGTCATGCACTTCATAAAGTTTCTGCGTAATGGTCTTTGCAGTGGAGTTCTCTCGCGCAACCTCAATAAGCTTAGGATTATTTAAAAAGTTTGCTGCCAACGATTTGATCTCAGGCGAAAAGGTAGCCGAGAACATCAAACTTTGTCGTTGCGACGGCAATAACTTCAAAATTCTTGAGATATCTGGCAAAAAGCCCATATCTAACATACGGTCGGCTTCATCTAAAACAACGATCTCAACTTGAGACAATTGTGTGTTGCGTTGTTCAATGTGATCTAACAATCGGCCCGGCGTGGCGACTAACACCTCTACCCCTCGACGCAACATATCGGCTTGGGTTCTGATATCGACACCACCAAAAACGCATGCCGTACGTAAGCCTGAATACTTTGCATAAGCTTGAAGATTCTCGTGAACCTGGTCTGCTAACTCACGCGTCGGTGTTAAAACTAATGCTCGCACTGGATGACGAGCTGGTGACATACTACTATTGGCCTGCGGGACCAACCTCTCAAGTAAAGGCAAACCAAAACTAGCCGTCTTCCCCGTACCTGTTTGAGCCGCCCCCATCACATCATTACCCGCCAAAACGAGCGGGATGGCCGACACCTGAATTGGTGTAGGTTTGACATAACCCATCTCATCGATGGCTCGCAAAATGCAGTCGTGTAGGGCAAAAGCAGCAAATGTATGTTCTTGAGGCATTGAGCTTATTCCAGGGCAATGGTTAATAACGTTTTTTCTTCACAAATTTTCATTGTACCGCCAGATTGCTTTCATTCCAATCCAAACGACTGATACAATCACGCACTTAGCTCAATTTTCCTCAAAATTATGACAAACTCACTCCCCCAACTTGCTGTTGCCCCTATGGAAGGCCTCACAGGTGCGCCATTTCGTAAAGTTCATGCCCGTCTTTTTGGAGGAGCTGATCTTTATTATTTGCCGTTTGTCTCTCCAACAACCACACCGGCCTTTACAGAGCGCCAACTTCGTGAAATTGCACCCGAAGTCAATCGAGACATTCATGCCGTGCCACAACTATTAACACGAAATACAGCTGACTGTATTTGGGCTGCGAAAGCTTTGGCGGATTTGGGATACGATGAGGTTAATCTCAATTTTGGTTGCCCTGCTGGCACTGTCGTTGCCAAGGGCAAAGGAAGCGGCTTTTTAAGAACGCCCCATGAGTTGGAGGGCTTCTTGGATACCATTTTTAGCGCAGACTTACCGATCGACATTTCCGTAAAAACTCGCATCGGTTGGTCTGATGAGGATGAGTTTGAAGCCATTGCTGAAGTTTACAATCACTTCCCAATGAAGCACCTGACGATTCATCCTCGACTAAGAACCGATCACTACAAGGGCGATGTTCGTCGCTATATCTTTGACAGTTACTATCGACGCATGACGATGCCTTTAGGCTATAACGGCGACATTGTGACCAATCATGATTTAGACAATATTGAAAACAGCTATCCCGACTTAGCACTCATCATGGTTGGTCGAGCATTAATGGCCGACCCAGCTCTATTTAGAAAAGCCAAGGGTGGTCAACCTGCGACTCGGGAAGAAATCGTGACCTTTAGCCAAGCTTTGTTTGAAAGCTACGCCCAGGCATTTGGTAGTCAGAAAAACGCCATGATGCGAATGAAAGAGTATTGGTTCTTCCAACATAATCTCTTTGACGGCGCTGAAAAGCTTGTGAAAGCCATCTATAAAGCTAAAACCATTGAAGACTATGACAGTGCAGTTCGCGCCATCACCGAGGAGTTGCCCATACGAAGCGACTCGCTCTATGGCTGGTATAAACCAATTTAACCAATCCAGTGAAGCGCCCTAAACGGGCGCTTCAATACTTGCCAAACAATAGCCTTAGTAATAAACAATTGGGGACGCTAAGTTTTTTAATAAAGCTAGGGCGCTCCAAGCCGTGGAAACGCTGGATTTAGGATTCTTTGGATCAGGCTGAGAAGCAATTTCAATCTTTGCTGTCATCAGTGCATTTTTTAAAGTGATCGTATGCGTATTCGTTGATGTGCCTGGCGTACTGATCAGTTTAACTTGAGTTGCAGGGTTCTCAGTAGCAGCGCTTGTCGTAACGGCGACATTGACATTTTTTGGAAAGCCAGCAATCGCTTCCTTAACCCCACCCTCAAAAACGATTTCTCTTTCAGTCTCAGACAATAAACGTCCTTGAAGATAGGGGGCACCATTGAGGCTTCTCGGCGCCTTGGTGCTACAAATTTCTGCCTCAGCCTCACCCATTAGAGCAAAGGTTTGCATTAAATCGAGACCTCCGATAGCGCCGCCGGCCACATAAAGTTTGCTCCCGCTACCTTTGGCAGCCTTTTGAAGCTCTTCTTTAAATACCTCATCAGCCAGAGCGCCGGCAGAGGCAATGATAAGATCTTTTCCATCTTCAAGTAATGCCTTAGCATGCAATTTGACAGCGTTAATGCCCGCAAATTCAACCACAATATCACATGGCACTTTTTGGAATTCATCGAAACGATCTGTCGATTGCGCTTGCACCTTGTTGGCTAGTGTTTGAGCATGTTCCAACGTTTTAGAATAGATGCAGCTAATTTCATACTCATTTTTTAAAAGACGGTCTAACTGAGTCACAAAAATGGTTGCTAAAGCACCTGAACCAATCACCGAAACTTTTTTCATAAAAGCGTTCCTTATTTAAATCTATTCGCCAAAAAATCAAAGCTTTTCATTGACCAACTATTGTAG
>Freddie_p2__coassemble_3156_pt1 | contig 9092 bp, 7 predicted proteins | sample Freddie_p2__metabat2_low_PE_022 | metagenome-assembled genome bin Freddie_p2 | reverse complement strand
GTCGCTATGTGCATGGCTTGGACTCCAAGGTGTCCAAGAAATCCATACCATTACAAGCTGGTATAAAAACAAAAGCAGTAAAGTTACTGAGGACAAGGATTGAAACCAGTAAATCATTTCAGTTCTTATGTCAAAAAGTAGCAACTAATTTAGCGCATGGTCACAGTTAATTTATGGGGATATCACTCTGTCGTCTAAAATTTTACATTACCAATCAGCAAAGTAATTAGAGAGCTCTATCAAATATTCTGGGAAGATGTTCCTTGGTCGATACAAACTTTGTTGAGTTTGAATGATTTCTATTATCTTTCTTGGGTTATCCTTGTATGAAGTATCAGTGAGATGCGATACGTTATGATATTTAGTCAAACGTTCAGCCAGAGCTCCAAGATTAAAGGCAAATATAGGTTGGTGAGAGCGAAGAGCGGTTGATAGGGTATAGCAGTAACTTTCAGGACAAATTGATGAAATGAGAGTGCAAATTTGTTTGTGTAAATTCCTTTAACTCGAATTTACACAAACAAATTTACACACTCTCTCGCAGGTTTGACGATGGATGATCAACAACTGTTTTTGTCTGTTCTTGTCCCAGTTTATAACGTTCAAAAATGGATAGGTGAGTGTTTACATAGTTTATCTATTCAGACTTTAGAAAATGTTGAGTATATTTTTGTCGATGATGGATCAACTGATCTCAGTGGTGAACTCTTAGATAGATTTGCCCTTAAAGACGCAAGAGTAAAGGTCAGTCACCTACCGGACAACGAAGGTCTATTAAAGGCTCGCAAGCATGCTATTGACGTAGCAAGTGGAAAATACACATTAATTTTAGATAGTGATGACTTTTTACCAAGCAAAACTACATTAGAAGAGCTCTTATTCTTAGCTCAAACAAATAACGTTGATATTTTGCAGTTTTCTATTGCTTGTTGTGGTGGCTTTCAAGAACAAGTGTCTGGAAACGAAAACTATCTCAATTATCCAAAAGAGTACTCTATTTCAGGTTACCAGAGCATTCTTAATAACGTTTTTTCGAATAAGAAAAAAGGGACTCCCACTCTTTGGAATAAGATTTATCAAACCGAGATTCTAAAACTAGCAGTTCGACATATACCTGATCGAAAAATAGTCTGTGCTGAAGACGTTTTTTTATTTTTTATTATTTGCCTATATGCTAAAACTTATAAGAGAGTTCTGACTCCACCATATTATATGTATCGACTTGGTAGTGGAGTGTCGACTGGTGATGTCACTATTGAAAAATATAGGCAATATGCAAAAGAGCCTTTGATTTTAAAAGATTTAGAATCTGCAATCAAAACAATGCAATTGAGTGATGGTGTTATTACTGAAGCATTGGATTGGGTGAAGTCAAATTTATTTGAAGCTCAACTCTATCGTTTAACTATTCTGCAGGAGTCTCTACGTTCTGTGGGGCTGCAATATTTACTGGATCATAACCATTCAGAAGATGTCATTGAGAAATTTGCACGCACGGTACATTTTTCTCAAGAGGCTTTTGTCAATATGGCATTAGATTTAAAACGGCCTTCTCATCAACCTGAAAAGACAACTCAAGTCTTAGCCTTTTATGCTGATGATTGCACCAATAAACACTTTTTAAACCAACATATTCCAATCTTACAAACGCTGAACTATCAACTGGTACTTATTTCAGATAAAGAAAAGACTTTACCCTCAATACTGGAAGGTGTCTCTCGAGAAGCTTTGCCTGCTAGTTATTCTGAACATCGTGCTCAAGTGTGGTCAAAGATCTTTCAAACTCACAAAGTTGATGCTCTACTCTACTTAAATCCATCCTATAAGCTTTGTCCTTACGATACTGTTTTACTTCAACAATTAGGAGTAAAGGTTATTTACTTTCAAGAGGAGTTGGCGGGTTTGGCAGTGTCGAGAGGTCCACAATCCTTAAGGAACTTCTCTAATCAAACTCAACGGTTTCAATTAGCGGATGCTTTAATTGTGACAGATGTATTGGATAAGGTTTATTACGATCACTTAGGCATACCGACTACTTGGATACCAACATTGCCAGCTGAAGTATTCATACGAACAAAGCCCTATGATCACACACATCAAAAGGTGTTCTGGATTGCGACAGGTTGTGATGCTCAGTCACAAAAGCAAGCGATCTCTATTTTGAAAAGAACTATTGCACTAAAGCCATCCATTGTTTGTGAGATTTTAGTAGACGACGTTTTTCTTTCTGATGAGCTTAAGCAATGGGCTATTGAGGATATGCGACACGTAAGGATTGTTAAATCGGGTGAAGATGAACAGTTGATGGCATTTCTAGAAGCAACAGTTATGTTGTTGGTTTGTCCATTGACTTCGAACTCCATCTCAAAATTTAGAAAGGCTCAGGTCTTAGGAATTCCAGTCGTAACTTATGATTTACCGGAGCTATCTTTAAATGAAGGAGGCTTACATAATCACTTTTCGGGTTACGAAGGAGTAGCTCGAAGTATTGTGCGTATTTTAGATAATCCAGAGTTAGCTCAAAGCTTATCGTTGAAAGCAGCTTCTGTAATGCAGCATTTTAGTAGTGAAAAGACAAAAGAAGCTTGGCTCAAGGTTTTAGGAAATGATCTTTATTTACCTAAAGATCTAAATGAACAGCAAAAGGATTTTCGTTTACACCAGAAGTTAATGAACGATTTCATTGTACGTTGGGATCTTGAACCGCCGAAGCCCCAAGTTGTTATTCAAAAGGAAAAGGTCTACGTTGAAAAGCCAATCCCAACAGATGTACTACGTAAGATACAACGCTATGATCGCTTAGTGGGGATGGTAAAAAAGATCGCACCTGATGGGAGTGTGAGAAAGAAGATGCTTTGGAAGTTAGTGAGGGGATTGAAGAAACTCTTCTCGTAATAGAAGTCTTTTTGCCACCATATTTGGCAGTGTTTAATGCAACGATGCCGTTGAGCTCCAGCATTGTCAAAGTCCGATACGATATAACTTGTTTCTTTGCTTACAAAGGTTGATAAAGTAAGATGGTTTGAAAAATGTAACAGACGGGATTAAGCTTTTACTGTTAGTCTTGATTTATTAGTAGTAAGAGGCTTCAATGATTAATAAAAACACAGAGATCGAGCATAGTCTTTATAAGATTGGTGATCCAAAGAGAGCACTAAGTCGCTTGTTTATTGCGGTATTCTTCGTAGCATTAGCCGTCATATCATTAATGGGTAGCTATGGGCTTTTATGGGTAATTTTCTTTTTATTAGTTGCAGCGCTTTATTTCTTGAAATATCAGCAAATCAAAGAAGGGTATTTAATCGATTTGTCAGAACGCACCTTTAGTTTTCCAGCCAGTTACGCGTCAGCCAATTCCATCAGTGAGCTCTTTTCTCCAGAATACATTTCAAGGGTGTTAGGGTTAAAACGTATTACAGTTCCTGTGAGTGATATTCGTGAAATTAGTAGCTACTACTCGGGTCACTATTACGTGAGAATCAACGGCAACTTCGGGGCTTATCAGTTGTGTTTTAAAGATAAGGGAAAGCGAGATGAGTTGTATTCATTGATTGTTCAGATTAATAATATGGGGACGCCGGTGGTGAATCGGTAGGGTATTTGTGCAAGAGGAGCCAATAAAACCCAAGCGCAATTGTATTGCAGCAAAGAACAGTGCTATTAAGTTTGTTCGTTCTTTGCTGCCCAATAAAAGATTCCTAATGATTAATTACAAGAGAGTTTGCTTATGGAGTGATATGAGTAAAACTTTCTCTGAAATCCTTTTGATTCATCAACCACCCCGTGTGATCGATTAAATCGATCATTGCTTGTTCAGTTAGCATTTTGCTCAAACTGTCGAGCTTTTTGTCATTTGTTGGAATCGTTTGAATATTTCGATACCACACGCCTTGAATGGGTCTGCCCGCACGATCTTTGAATTCAATGACAAGTTGGCCAGAGTATTTGCTTTCAGTTGGTAATACATTCAATTGAACGGATACAAAGCAGAAAATATCGGCATCCTTTTGGTGAGTGACCTTTCTAAAATGCTGTGCTAACTCTTTTTGAAGAGCGGTATCAAAACTTTTAACATTTAACGTATATGTATGACTCCCGTTTTTAAAAACTAGATCCGAAAGGTTTAGGTCCTGAACTGAGACAGATAACGGGAGTTTTTTTGAACGCTTGGTAAGTTTATAAAAATTGGGCTTTACTGTATCTGCAGTAATTGTTGGTGCATCTAAGAGCAAGTCATCATTTGGAAATGCTTCTTTTTTGTTTTTGGTCCATCCGAGATTTTTCAGACAGTTTTCATATCTTTCTTCTCTGGCCATAAGGGCTGCTATTTGTACGAAAGATGTTGTCGTTGATTGCATCATATCCGCCATTGATGGCGTGGCAGTAACTTGGGCGTTATAGGTTGTTTCATAGCCACCAAACATTGGTCTTGTATACGATTGTCCGTTGATTTGGTATTGATAATTTTGGACTTGATGCGATGGTGGAATTTGAACAGAACCATCTGCATATGCACGGCATTGCATTTGATCTCTTTCAAAATTTACCTGAGCTGAAGTGGCATCAAGATAGTTAGGGTTGTAGTACAACGTTTGACAGCCTGTTAGTGTCAGAGTCAAGGTCAGCCAGGCGACTTTTCGTAGAGATAATGAGAAGGTTGAGTTTTTCATTGTCAATAGTTATAAATTTTTAAAAGAGAAAAGCTAGGTATAGATTTTAGGACTTTCGTCTATTTGTACTATGATGATATGGGGAAAGTTGTTTTTTATCTGTAATCGAGATGCATTGTGTAAGCCTCTACTATGCATTGCTTAAATCAAAATAAATCTTTGTGTAGTTAACTTGCCCACGATTAATTCGATACTCTACAGGTTTATGTCCAAAAGTGTAGGAAATACGATCTGTTCTTAAGGTCTCAAACCCACTGGGAACTTGTATGATAGAAGCGATTTCTGCCGAAACCTTTTCATAGCAAGTTGAGCACCGTTGATTAACGATAACTACACCAAACTCTCGATCAAAGAATTGGTAGAAGGAGTCTTTCTTATCAAAAGAGTCTAAAAAGCGTTGATATGTTAAGCCTTTAAATTCTTTTGCAATTAAGAAACTTTCATCAATAGAAACAAGCTCTTCAGCATTGTTGTAAGTATGATACCAGTGACGAATGATATGAATAAACTCGCAATCTTTATCAACCATCAGTGAACGGGTAATAAATTCTGGCGCAGTCGTATTTTCAAAAAGAACCAAGTTGCCTCTAGTACCTCTAACTCGTCCCTCTAGATCTCGGAAAATGTGAAAAGCATTCCAATAACCAGCGCCTTTATACGTTTTCACAAAGGTTCCGATTCCTTCTTTTCTCAAAATCAATCCGTCATTAACAAGTGAGTCAATGGCTTTTCTAATGGTTCCAATGGACACATCAAATTGTGAGGCGAGAACCGGTTCAGTGGGAATTTGCTGGCCTGGCCGCCAATCCCCAGATTGAATTCGAGACAAAAGAATTTGTCTAACCTGCATATAAAGAGGGCTTCTAGAAATGCGAGGAATATTCTCCATATATCACTGCCACAAGGTTAAATCATATACATGATTGATGATAGAGCACTGTTATTTAACTCGTTACATCATAGACCTAAACTGAAGGGGTGACTTTTAGGAGAAACACCATGTCAAATCTTATTCCACCCCTTGATTCATCGATATATGCGCAAGTAGAAGCTTTAATGCAATCTCCAACTGTTGCTAAAGCATTACAAATTGCAGTCGATGAAACGGAATTTAGTATGCAAGAGCAGGTTGATATCTGCGAAATACCAGCTCCGACGTTTGAGGAGCAGGTTCGTGCTCAAGAGATGCTCAAACGCATGAAGGCATATGGTCTGAAGGATGTTCAGATTGACGAAATTGGCAATGTCATTGGGTTTAGAGCAGGTAAGGGACAAGGACCAGTTCTTGCAATTGGGGCTCATATGGATACGGTTTTTCCGGCTGGAACCGATGTTACTGTGCGTCAAGAGGGTAATCGCTATTATGCACCGGGCATTGGAGATAACTGTTCTGGCCTTCGTGCATTTTTACAAGTGATTCGTTCATTGAATGAAGCTAATGTTGAAACAGAAGGAGATCTTTATTTTGTTGCCACAGTAGGGGAAGAAGGACTAGGTGATATCCGAGGTGCGAAACACTTCATGGCGCATCACCAAGTAGATGGTTTTATTGCTATTGATAACACGGATATTGGTCGCATACTGCGTGGTGCAGTTGGGTCTCGCCGCTATCGAATGACGATTGTTGGCCCCGGCGGTCACTCTTACAGTGAGTTTGGTGTTGTTGGGAGCGCTATTCATGCAATGTGTCTAGCAGGGGCCAAAGTCGCTCATATCAAGACAATCGAAAATCCAAGAACAACTTATACATTAGGAACTATCAAGGGCGGAACGAGTGTAAATACCGTTGCACCAAGTTGTGAAGTTGAAGTGGATATGCGAAGCCTTGATCCTCAACTTCTTTCTAACTTGGAAAAGCAGATTATTCAATGCTTTGAAGATGGGGTCAAAGAGGAAAATGAACTGTGGAATATTACGAATCCAGACTATCAGGTGAAGTTAATTAAAACTCCCATTGGTGATCGACCCGCAGGACTTAGACCAGAAAACTGTCCAGTATTGCAGGCATCACGCTCTGCGTTAAAAGCATTGGGTTTAGAGCTCACCGATTACGGCTTATCTTCAACAGATGCAAATGCTGCTTTAGGGCTTGGGTTGCCGGCAACTTGCTTGTCTTCAGGGGGATTCCAAGATAAGTGCCATACCGTTAATGAATACTTCGACAAGGTCAATATTCATCAAGGGCCACAGCTTTTGATTTTAACGGCAGTTGCATTAGTAGGTACTGATGGTTTTAAACCGATATTAAATCAATCTGTTAAGCATTAGTAATAAAGCTAAACAGGAGGTCGTATGTTTGGCGTACTACTTGTTCTACTTTCAGTCATTGTTATTTGTGTACTGATTGTTAAAAAATTCTATCCAGCTTGGTCACTATTCGTTGTTGGCTTAGTGACTGTTCTAATCGTTGCATTGGTTACAGGAGATCCAGTTGCTACAGGAAAGAAAGCAACAGGTTTCTTGGGCTTCGATATTTTGGGGATCTTTAGCAATTTGCTGACTTCTCGAACCGGTGGTCTTGGTATGAACATCATGATTATCGGTGGCTTCGGTTATTACATGAGTAAGATCGGAGCAACGAGTGCTTTGGTTCATGTTTGCACGAAGCCAATGTCATTAATTAATTCGCCGTACATCATTATGGTGTTAGGTTGTGTGGTTGGCCAATGCTTAAATGTTGTGCTGGGTTCCGCCGTCGGCTTGGCTATTTTGATGATGGTCACCGTTTATCCATTGATGTTAAGTGCTGGGGTTAGTCGTCAATCCGCATGTGCTTCTGTTGCAATGACTGGCGCATTTGGTTTGAGTCCTTTGGGTGCAAATAACTTGATGTCAACTAAGCTCACAGGTATTCATGTGATGAACATTTTTGTTGACTATCAATTGGTCATTGCACCGGTTGTATTGGTCATTATCTGTATTGTTCATTACTTTGTTCAACGCTACTTTGATAAAAAGGATTTAGCTAGTGGTCACATCACCGCAGCAGACTTCGTAACAAAGGATTTGTCAGAAGCAGATAAAAGCGAAAAGGCCCCTGCTTACTACGCTATCTTCCCGTTAGTGCCGTTAGCATTCCTATTTATCTTCTCACCTTTAGTCTACGATGGCATTAAATTGGACATCATCACCGCTGTGATGGCTTCCATGATTATCACCTTTGTTATCGACTGTATTAATCGGAGAAATTTAAAAGAGTCATTTGCAAACATCAAAGTCTTCTTCGAGGGTATGGGTAAGATTTTCAGCTCCACTGTTGTGTTGATTGTTTGCGCTGAAATGTTTGCAGCAGGTCTTACACGATCCGGTGGTATTGCCACTCTCATCGATGCTGCTAGCAATTTTGGAGGTGGTTATCTGATTGTTTATGCCGTTATGTTCGCCATCATTGGTTTATCGACGTTTGTAATGGGTTCGGGCAATGCAGCCTTCTTTAGCTTTGCTCCAATGATTCCAGGAATTTGCCAGGCGGTCGGTGGTAATGCTCAATGGATGTTAACGGGTATGCAATTGTCTTCTGGTTGTATTCGTTCCATGAGTCCGATTTCTGGCTGCGTGATTGCAATTTCCGGTCTAGCTAATATTTCTCCATTTGAAATTGTTCGTCGTACAGCAATACCGATGTTAACGGGCTTTGTCTGTATTTTTATCATGTCTAGTATCTTAGCCTAGAGACTTTACAGCTCATCAGCTCACAGAGGTTCCAAGAACTTTTGTGAGCTTTTTGTCTACAGCTTATGTAAGCCCATACCCAATCTCTGGTCGTTCGCATTGACTTCATGATCAAAAGCGTGTGGAAAGCGTGAAGGAAGTGCCAGTTTATGACTATCGAGCAAATTGCGGAGCGAGCGCAGTGTTCAGCTTTAACAGTATCGAAGGTAGAAAAAGGTGTTCCAACTGTAGCAATGGGGACTTATTTGCGGGTTTTATATACTCTTCAATTAGCTGATGACATTGACTTATTAGCCAAAAATGATCCCTTAGGGAGAGATATTCGAGACATTGAACTGAGAAAACGCGCTTCCGGGAGTAGGTAAAGAGAAGTTTGTTGTAGAGGGTTGGCGGATCGAATTTATCAGAATTTGGCTTGACATAGAATTTGTTCTTTTCTTTGATTTCTGAATACCTCACCTATAGTAATTTAAGCTGCGAGTTGAGAGTAAAAGTCTCCTATATTGCAATAAATGATATATGCTACAAAGCATAGGAGTACGGATCATGTTATTACGATTTTTATTAAACAACTGGATGTCTTATAAAGAAGACACGGAGTTGAACTTACTGGCTACTGCTGAAAAACAACATGCAGAGACTTTGTCATCTGTAAAAAAATTTCGACTCAAGCTCCTTCCGCTTACTGCAATATATGGTGCCAATGCGTCAGGGAAAAGTAATTTAGTTGAAGCTCTTGCATTTGTTAAG
>Freddie_p2__coassemble_2715_pt1 | contig 10912 bp, 10 predicted proteins | sample Freddie_p2__metabat2_low_PE_022 | metagenome-assembled genome bin Freddie_p2 | reverse complement strand
CGGCAAAGATAAACAATGTTCTCTAGCTGAAATTAACGAATAGGAAGAAAGCATGTTTGTATTCTCATTGTCTTATTAATAATTCTCAGAATACGTCCAAGTACCCTCCTTTTGCAAGATTTTTCAAATACCCTTGAGAATAAAAATCGTATGATGCATAAGCATAAACTACTGACTGCATAAGAGATGCCTATATTGTTCATAGATTAAAAACTTTGTAGTGCAAGCTGACATCCGCCCTTGTGTACTTTCCTAATCTGCATCAACTCGTGACTAATTTAGTTTGGCTTGATGTGGTAGTGCCATCCATTTCGGTTTTCTATTCAGCTAATAACTGGCCTACTTCATATCTTTAATCCCTAGCATAAACACTGATATTCCAAACTAAATAAAAATAAAGAACCGCTCATAAGAAATCATTTCTGTAAACTTTTCCTTTCTTATACACAATCGAAATAAATGGAGTCTTGATGCAGCCTATATGCCTACCTCAACTATCTGCAGAAGATGAACTTCTATCCCTGACATATCAAGCTTTATGCGAAACTGCTGCTTCGACAGATAGTTTCACTCATTACCTTTTGGCTATCGCAGGGCTAAGTGTCAGTACAATAATTTTGCAACTTGATTCGCTCACTAAATTTTTCAGTTTAGAAAGCATTTTCTGGTGTTTGTGCAGTCTTTTTACTTCCGCATCCTTTGGTTTATTGGCAAAGTACTTTGCAGCATTCAGGAATAGTTGTTTCACTACGATGGAAACTATTTATAAAGGTGTTGATAACATTACAAATCGACATGCAGAAGACCTTGATGAACAACGCTTCCTAGAACGTTTTACAAACTCAGTCCCGGTAATTTCTTTTTTTATTCGCTTATGGCTTCGAATCAATAATCAGAAATTCTTGCCATTTCAACAAGCATTCAAATTTGCTATCTACCAATTAATTTTCGGAGCTTTACAAATACTATTTCTCCCTTTAGCTGCTATCCCATTGGGAATAGACATGTACTCACAGATGCATTAATTACTTTTTTTCGCATTCTCTCTGATCATCTTTAAAAATGAAAGGGCAAGATAGCCTGGCTTCTGCGTTCTCCACAAAATAAAATATATAGTCAAGCTCATATCCCCTCAGAAACACTCCCACAACAGATTTAAGTAACCTAAATCGATCAATCACAATATAACCCCAAAGAGGTAAAATGATTCAACATCACTTCACCTCTTTGTCTTGTGTAGGCTATTCGATGGTAACCAAAGTGCTCAGTTATTAGAAGCCATTTCCTCGTCGACAACAACCGCGCTTTTGGCCTTCACCTGCCCCTTGTCCACCGCAACTACCATCACGACGTTGGGATCTCATACCACAGGCTTGGGAACTGCCTGTACTTTGAGCTCCCTGCCCCATACCACATCCTTGACCTCGACCACGTCCGCGACCACCTTGGCCACGGCCACAACCACGACCGCCACCCATGCCTTGACGGCAGTGACCTTGAGGTGCCACTGGATTACCTAAGTCATCCAAAAAGCCCCCTGCTGCTTTCCAGCCTTGTGCAAAAGCCTTCTTTTCTTCTTCCGTATAGTGAGCTAATTCCAAATCCATCATTGCCATTTCCTCCATGACTTGTAATTGACGCCTAACCCAACGACTGCCTCCCGCTTCTTTCAAAGCTAAACACTCTTGTGGTGTTAAGCGAACCTTTGCTTCTTTTGTATCAACCCGAGGGCGGCCTGCGCCAAGGCGCGCGCCACCGTGCATACCTTTACAACATGGCATAACATTCTCCTTATCTTTACTTGAATACTACTCACCATTTTTCAAATAGTCAATTCACTTAACATGCCTTTTTCCTAGACTATCCCTTTCACACTATTTCAAGAATTACCTTCTTTTTCACATAATGAGAGGACTGTCCTAAGTCTTTTGAAATACCTACGTACAAAAATCAACTTTATTACGTCACTTATACCTTTCGGTTTTGATCGTTAAACATTACAATCAGGCTATCCTCTATTTTTAATTTCTTTGCTAAAAGACTATGTCCTCTATTGAAAACGTTTTACAAATGATTGAAGACAACGACGTCAAGTTCGTTGATCTCCGATTTACTGACATTAAGGGTAAGGAGCAACACGTTAGCATCCCTGCCCGCATGGTCGATGAAGACTTCTTCGAAGAAGGTCAACCGTTTGACGGTTCTTCTATGGATGGCTGGAAGGGTATTGAAGCAAGCGACATGATTTTGATCGCCGATCCTGACAGCGCCCGCTTGGACCCGTTCCGCGAAGAAAATACGTTGATTTTGACCTGCGACGCTGCTGACCCCACAACGGGTAAAGGCTATGAACGCGATCCGCGTTCCATCGCCAAGCGCGCAGAAAACTATTTGAAGTCCACGGGTATCGGTGATACGGCCTACTTTGGCCCGGAACCCGAGTTCTACATTTTTGACTCTGTCATGTGGGATACGGCTCCTGAGCACGCCTTCTTTAAGATTGGTTCTGATGAATCCGGTTGGTCTTCTAAGATCGATTACGAACAAGGTAACCTTGCTCACCGTCCGGGTCACCAAGGTGGTTACTTCCCAGTTCCTCCGATTGACTCCTTCCAAGACATGCGCTCTGAAATGTGTCTTTTGATGGAACAACAAGGCGTTCCAGTGGAAGTGCAACACCATGAAGTCGGTGCTGGTCAATGCGAAATCGGTACGCGTTTTAACACGCTCGTAAAACGCGCCGACTGGACGCAAATCGTGAAGTACACGATTTGGAACGTTGCCGCCGCTTACGGTAAGACCGCCACCTTTATGCCAAAGCCCGTCGTGGGTAGCGCAGGCAGCGGTATGCACGTTCACCAATCCATTTGGAAAGATGGTCAAAACCTCTTTGCTGGTAACGGCTATGCCGGTTTGAGCGACATGGCTCTTTACTACATTGGTGGCGTCATCAAGCACGCTCGTGCATTAAATGCCATTACGAACCCTTCCACGAACTCTTATAAGCGTTTGGTACCTGGCTTTGAAGCTCCTGTGAAGTTGGCTTACTCTGCACGAAACCGTTCTGCTTCCATTCGTATTCCGCATGTTGCAAGCGATAAGGCTCGTCGTATCGAAATCCGCTTCCCGGATCCGATGGCTAACCCCTACTTGTGCTTTGCCGCTTTGTTGATGGCTGGTCTCGATGGCATCATGAATAAGATCCATCCGGGTGAAGCTGCTGACAAGAACCTCTACGACTTGCCGCCGGAAGAAAATGCCAAGATCCCGACGGTCTGTGCCTCTTTGGAAGAAGCGTTGGATGCGTTGGCTGCTGACCACGAATTCTTAACCCGTGGTGGTGTCTTCACAGAAGACATGATCCAAGCTTACCTTCAATTGAAGGCTAAGGAAGTTGAACGCTTCCGCTTGGCCACGGCTCCGGTCGAATTCGATATGTACTATAAGCTCTAATCGCTGCGTATTTTTCGATAAAATGGGCGTTGAGTTCGTTCAACGCCCTTTTTTCTTTTATAGATTTTTCATGACCTTAGACGCACTAAATAACTGGCTTCTTGATTGTGGTTGTAAGCCCCAGCATATCCAACATATCTATCGTGCTATGTTGGGTGTTGTGCCATGGCCCCAAAACGATAACGAAAAGTTTCCTAAAAAACTGCGTGAACGTTTGCCAGAGTTACACCATCAGCTCGACTCTCTCTTAACACTGGTGGATACCCAAGAAGATCCTGAAGAAAAAGAGTCCGCCAAGTTGCTCTTTGCGCTTAAAGATGGGCAAACCATTGAAAGCGTTTTGCTTCCGCGTCAAGGGGTGTGCGTTTCCTCTCAAGTGGGCTGTGCCGTGGGTTGCGTTTTTTGCATGACGGGAAAATCTGGCCTCATTCGCCAATTAACGGACCTTGAGATTGTGGCGCAAGTCATGCGTGCTCGCGCCCTTCGCCCTAAAACCCGTAAAGTCGTCTTCATGGGCATGGGGGAACCCTCACACAACCTGCAAAATGTGATGCGAGCCATTAATTTCTTGGGCACTTACGGGCAGTTCCCTCACAAGAACTTAGTGCTCTCCACGGTGGGTGACGTTCGAGTTTTTAAAGCATTGGATGAAAGCGTCGTTAAACCTGCATTGGCTATTTCACTTCATACCACCAATGAAGAAAAGCGTCGCCTCTTGTTGCCCAAGGCTGGGAAAATCGCCATTGAAACGTTAGTTTCTGAAGCTGAACGCTATGCACGAGAAACCAATTATCCCATTCAATATCAGTGGACTCTGATTGACAATCTCAACGACGGCGACGATGAGGTTAAACGTTTAATTGAATTACTCTGCGGTCACTACGCCATGATGAATTTCATTCCTGTGAACGTTGTCGAGAGTAACACCTATCGTCGACCGCCCATTGAGCGATGCGCAGCCATGGCTCGGGCCTTACAACAAGCGCATATTGTCGCCAAACTTCGTCACTCCGCCGCTCAAGAGGTTGAAGGCGGATGTGGTCAATTGCGAAGTCGCTACATCCAATTGAAAGTTGAACAAAACTAAAGGTTTAATAAAGAATGTCCCTTTTTGCCCAACTCGGTCTCTGCTCCCCGATTTTAAAAGCACTCGAAGACTTAGCGTTTGAAACGCCAACGCCCGTACAAGAGCGAGCTATTCCTGCATTGTTAGAAGGACGAGATGTATTAGGGATTGCACAAACCGGTACGGGGAAAACGGCAGCGTTTGGGTTGCCTCTTTTAAACCGTTTAGCAAAGAAAAGCGGCAAACGCTCCCCTTACCGAGCACCCGCTTTGATTTTGGCCCCCACACGAGAACTCGCCGCGCAAATTCAAGCTGCCCTTCAAGCTTATGCCAAGTATCTACAACTATCGATGGTGTTAATTGTGGGAGGTGTTGGTTTTGGTAAACAACTTAAAGCGTTAGAAGAAGGCGTAGATATTGTCATTGCAACCCCTGGCCGCTTATTGGATCACGCTCGAGATGGGCACTTCTTTTTTGATCAGACGAATTATCTCGTTTTGGATGAAGCTGACCGAATGCTCGATATGGGTTTTATTGCCGATATTCGTGCCATTTTGCGTGAGTGCCCTCGCACACGTCAATCAATGCTTTTTTCTGCCACTTTTTCTGAAGACATTCGTCATTTAGCCGATCGGCTCTTAAATGCTCCGGTCACAGTGGAAATTGCAGCCAATCGTGATGTGAGTGCCATTCGTCAAACAATTTATCAAGTGGCGAAGGAACATAAACGTGATTTCTTACGCGACTTGATTGTGGACAATCAATGGCGACAAGTCTTGGTCTTTACAAAATTAAAGTCAGGCGCTGCACGTTTAGCTAAACACTTGGAAAAAGACGGTTTTACCGTGGACTGTATTCATGGGGATCGAACACAATCGGCTCGAAGCAAAGCCTTAGCGAAATTTAAAGCAGGCGACATTCAAATTTTGGTCGCCACTGATGTTGTAGCTCGTGGGATTGATATTAAAGAACTCCCTCATGTGGTGAATTTTGACCTTCCCAATAACGCAGAGGACTACGTTCATCGCATTGGCCGCACGGGACGCGCTGGGATGGATGGCGAAGCCGTCTCATTAATGCAGCCCGATGATCGGTATCGTTTACGTGCCATAGAGCGCTTAATTAAACGAAAGTTTGATGTTCAAGTGATTGATGAGGCCCCAGAAGAAAGCTTTGTTGATGAAGCTCCCGAGCAAGAATCAAAACGCGTGAAACCCAAAATCAATGCTCGCCCTTTAGATGGGAATCGCACGACGAGTAAAGGTTTTAAAGACAGTCGCTTTCGACGAGCCGAGCGTAAGGACGCCATTGAGAGCCCTTACGCGAGAAACGCTCGTCGCACAGAAGAGCGTCGCAGTCAGTCGCCCAAGCATCTTAAAAAAGATCTTAGGGAATTTGATTACATTTTGCCGGATTTCAACTAATTAATTGACGAAGAAAACACGTTACAATCAAGGGATTCTTTTGGAAAAATTTATCATGCGCCGTTTATTTTTGTTGTTGATTCCTTTTGTTCTTGCCAGTTGCTCTCAAAGCTTCAATGACCCGCTTTTAGATGCACCGGTGGGACAGCGTGTGACGTGCTCAGCCATCAAGCCCATGCAAAGCCAAGACATGCTAAGTCAAGTCCCCTTAAATTGTCCGGAGATCAACATTTCAGCGACCTTAAGTGAGCTGCGTGATGCAGGTTGGCGCTTAGAAAGTGTGAATTTAGGGGCAGAGGTGTTGGTCAACAACAACCTTGCCAGTGAAGTCGATATTGTTGTTCGTAAAGTCTATTAGCGAAAAAAGGAGTGTTTATGTCGTCCATTCTTCATGAGTTGCGTTGTGAACTTCAAAAAAAAGGTTGCAACGCTTTTTTTATTGCCTTAAGTGACCCTCATTTATCTGAATACATTCCCAATCACTACACGTTCTTACGAGCTCTTTCCGGTTTTACGGGTTCTAACGGTACCGTTGTTGTAACCATGGATGACGCCCGCCTTTGGACCGACTCTCGCTATTGGGAACAAGCTGCTCAACAGCTTGGGCCCGACTTCACCTTAATGCGCGATGGTGATCGTACGTTAGCCGGTGTCTACGAATGGCTAAAAGAAAAAAACGCAACGACACCGTTAACGCTCGCTTGTCCTTTAAGTTGCTTAAGCGCTTCGCTCTGCCCTCGCTTAAAAGAGGCTGTCACTGAAGTTATTGACTTTGAAAACCACGACTTTGATGCCTTGTGGCCCAATCGCCCGGCCTTGGTCTTTAATCCCCCGTTTATCCATCATGCTAGTAGCGTAAGTTCCGCTGATAAATTGGCTCGCCTTCGTGCTCACTTAAAGGATAACCACGTCAACGGAGGCCTTCTTTTAACGCGCCTTGACGATATCGCTTGGATCACCAACCTTCGAGGCTCAGACATTGACTACAATCCCGTCTTTCTCTCATGGGCCTTCATTAAGGAAACGAGTGCTCAACTATTTATTCGACTTGAAGCCTTAACGGATGAAGTCAAAGCGCATCTCGTGGCTGCTGGCTGGGAGCTTTTACCTTATGAAGCGCTTGAAGAGGTGTTAAGTCTTGAAGATGTGATTGTGACAAAAGTCGCCGACCTTAATGCGCGACTATATGAAAAGTTTGAATCTAAGCTCGTCAACTTCAAGCACCCCGTTGCCCTTTGGAAGTCCATTAAGACACCTGAAGAAATCGCAGGCTTAAAGGCCGTGATGGTTGATGACGGCTTGGCCCTTGAATACTTTATCGCCGAAATTAAAGAACGTTTAGCTAAGGGCGAAGCGTTAACTGAAAACGATGCTGTGGATATTCTTCACAAGTATCGCAGTCAAATCCCAGGCTTTATCGGAGAAAGCTTTACAACCATTGCTGCTGTGAATGATCATGCTGCCCTTCCCCACTACGCCCCGACACCGGGTCAAGGCGCTCCCATTAAGATGCCTTGCGTTTTACTTGTGGACTCCGGCGCTCATTACGATCGTGGCACAACGGACACAACGCGCACGTGGTTCTTGGGTGACATGAATGACTTGGATCCTGAAGATCTTAAGCAACTCAAGGCGGACTACCGTGCGGTTTACCAAGGCATGACGGACCTAATGAATGCCGAGTTTGAACCCGGTACCACAGGTTTTGAGCTTGACCCCATTGCTCGAAAGCCCTTACAAGCCATCGGTGCTGACTATGGTCACGGTACGGGTCATGGCATTGGCTTGACGCTTAATGTCCATGAAGCACCTCCGAATATCTCTCCGCGTGATATGGAAGGACCTAAGACCCCCTTTGCTCCTGGCATGATTGTAAGTGATGAACCCGGTATTTATCGCCCAGGAAAATGGGGTATCCGTATTGAAAATATGCTACTTTGCGTTGAAAAGCCCAATGGGAAGTATGGGTTTGAGTGCTTAACAAAGTGCAGTATTGATGATACGTTGATGAAGAAATAGTTGTTACACAAAACTTATAAACTTGAATGTGGCGACAGTAATCACCCGCCACATTCAAGTATAGAGACCAACTTTCTTTAAAATGTTTTCTATAACTTCCCCAACCGATAATGATGGATTCTGCAAATAATATTCATAACCTTTATATTGTGTTTTCTTTTGTACTCTCTGATTTTCTAAATTAATTTTTTGAGCATTCTTAATGGCAACGTAAACATCATTTAATGTCAACTTAGCTAAGAGTCTTTTAAAATTATCCTCCTTTTTATACTGTCTTAGATCTTCAAAATTCTCATGGAACAGTGTGTTTATAGAATCCAAGTACTGTCCTCTATGACTTAACGGTTTACAAAATGTTCCCCTATGTAAGAGAATCCATAACTCAAATGCATAATTACTATATGCTATTTCATAAGTAATAGATTTACGCTTTTTTGCATTTTTCAACGAGTCTAGAGTTGAATTTATTCGCTTTTGATATTTTTCTTCGGTCCCTTCAAAATCAAAAAAATGAACAATTTCTGTTTTGTTAACAATTGATATTTTCTTAACATAAGACTCAGGATTTGGTTCAACCTTTACCAAAAAAACAACTTGATATAACGCCCTGGGATTATTATTAATTTGCTGTTGTAACCATTGTAGATACCATTTTTCAGTCTCTCCTTCCACTGAAAAATGATATTGTATTCTCTGTTTACGAAGGCTCATCTCTTAACCTTTAGCTTGCTCGTTAACCATATGTAAAAACAATTCAGAAAAATCAACATTATTGATTGCCCCATAACGATCAACAAAGTAATTTTTCATATAATCTTCATTTTTTCTAACACCGCCCCGCCCTGCTGTTCCAAAATCTGCAAGCGAATAGTAGGAGCTAAAATGCGTCATGCTATCCCTTTCTATAAATTTAATTTCATCTCGACGGAACAAATTCGCATTTAAGAAAATGGGATTATGCGTATTAAAGATTAATTGGGCACCAAATTTATTAATTTCGTCATTATGAAAAATATTAACAATATTCATCAGAGCTAATGGATGAATAGAAGCATCAAACTCATCAATAATTAGAGTACCTCCTTGGGATAGAGCTTGAACAATCAAAGGAAACATATTTATAAATCTTACCGTTCCATATGACTCATAAAACTCTGAAGGTATATATGAAGGATTCTTTCCATCTTTAACAATCACCGAGGTTAGTGTCGATTCGTTACTGTCAGGATCTTTTAGATAAACCAATTGATTAGCGTCAGCTCCAAAAGTCTTGGCAGCTTCATTGATTTGCTCATCTACATACATCTCTGCCTTATCTTTAGGTCTAAATGCTTTAACAATACGTAATGCATCAGCGCGAAACACTACAGTTAATTGCTTTTCAAACCAATACAAAATTTTATCTACAAATTCAGGACAGAAAATAGTTTTAAAACCATTAACTAAAAATAAATCTACTTCACTTAAACTCTTTTTAGTAATAGATTGAGCAAATGTAAGTTTCTGACTATCATTAAAATCATCACTCCAAAAATCTTTCAAAACCTCTAATTTATGAAAGTCTAAATCATTTTGATGGCGCTCATAAATTAATTCTTCATTAACAAATAATCGCTCCTCCACAATTTTCCGATGTGAATAGGTCATCGAAAATAATCCCAAGTCAATACTCAACTGATAATTAATATGCCACCCATCTTTTATAAAGGATACGGAAAACAGGACTGGCTCAGACTGATCTAATGAGCTATTCGGGATTAACTCTAAGAATCTTAACGCCATATTAGGAGTGTTTGCATGGGGCAAATTATTGATGTCGCCTCTAAGAATTAACGACTTTAAAATTTCAATTGCTCCAATTAAATTGGTTTTCCCTGCTGCATTTGGACCATAAATAACTGCAGAACATAAACCCTTATAGGTCTTTCTTCTAATTTTCTTTTTTAAAACACTATAGTCAAGCCCCGTCTGTTTAGGTGCGGCTTGCAAAGAAAACTTCACAGTATTTCGAAATGTCTTAAAATTTGTCGTACTAAACTCTAGTAGCATTGAAAACCTCATTTTGCGACTTTTTTGCAAAATCAAAATATAATTTAGTTTAATGCTAGCACGGAACTTTGTCTAATAATACGTCCCATTGACCTAAAAACATCATAAATCCATCTAGAATGGGCTTAACTTCTGCTGTACGTTCATCGGAAATAACGTTCACAACAAGGAAATATTCTCATTATTCTTCTTTGTGGGGGTGATAAACGCACACAACAAGAAGATATAAAGAAAGCTAAAAATTTAGCCAAGGAGATCTAAATGACTATTAATTTAACTCCCTTCGACCCTGCAGAATATCTTGAAACCGACGAAGATATCTCAGCATTTTTGGATGATGCCCTACAAACAGGCAATGCTGGGTATATTGCACATGCCGTAGGTGTTGTTGCAAGGGCTAAAGGCATGACTGCTTTATCTCAAAAAACAGGAATTGCTAGAGAGCAACTCTATCGCTCTTTTAGTGGTCAAGGCAATCCAACATTAAAGACTACATTCTCTGTCCTTGAAGCTCTCGGTATTAAATTAAGTGTTTCACATAATATTGCTTCGTAAAATTAGAATTTAGTTTCGTTTTAACCGCCTTCGGGCGGTTTGTCTTTTATATCTAGCCTGTACATAAACACATACTGTCTCCACCGACCCAACGGTATCTTTGCATCTTATAAATGAATTATTTTGGGAATTGAAATCTGTACTTTTGCTATGTTTACCCTATTAATGATATGTCTATCCTGAAATATTTGGCAAACCTCCCAAACGTCCTAATAAATAGTTATTAATCAAATTGTTATCGCTCCGGATGTCTTTAAATTCACTAAAAGCAACCAGAGTAGACTCCCCGTTTGGATTGGAACCTATAAGGCAGGACAGCCACTATATCTAAAGGAAGGATCCTTTA
>Freddie_p2__coassemble_2174_pt1 | contig 14427 bp, 13 predicted proteins | sample Freddie_p2__metabat2_low_PE_022 | metagenome-assembled genome bin Freddie_p2 | reverse complement strand
TTAGAGTCTCAAAATCGCTGACTGAATGCAGTCTCAAAGTCGCTGACCGCTAACATTTGGTGTTGTTTTAGTTGAAGCTCAAGCCCTTAAAACATTGAATATTGCAACAGACTGTCCAAATGGACCAGCAGAAATTCTCATACATGGCAAGGGAGGAATTCTTTTTCCTGTAGGCGATGTGAGTTGCTTAGAAAAAGCGCTTGCTGATGTTTGGAATAACAAAATTGATCGTGAAGAAATGGTGGAGAGTGCGTATATTTCTCTAGATCGTTTTTCATTAGAAAAAATTACTCCTCAAATAGAGGATTTAATTCGCTCAGTTATAAAAAAAGTGTAATTTTGCTAGTTTTCACTCTGATAGAAGCTAAACAATTAGAATCTTGAAAGCGTGTAACTTTGGCTAGACCGCAACTTCACAAATTATGTGAAAAAATCACATAATTTGTGAAGATTATGAGAGTCGCCATCGCATAAAAATAAATGAAAATATGAGTTGATTATATTGGTTGATTGAAATTGCCCTGTTCAATGGAGTTCTCAAAGTGAGCGCATAATGCAATCAGCGTTACCTTTAAGTGTACGTAATTCTTTCATTGACTTAAGAGTGTGGAGACTGTAAGGAAGTTTGTGTAAATCCAATTTTCTAACCTTTAAAAAGGAATAAAAATGGATTTACCAATGAACCAAGACAAGATCAAAGATTAAGCTGACAACTTTCTAACCGAAGAGATTCTGAGCAATGAGATTGCGTCGTTTATTCAGCAAATGCGTAAGCGACTCATTGAGCAAGCTCTACAAGGTGAAATAGACGGTCATCTCGGTTACGATCGTTATGAGCGCCGCTCTGGCTCCAGTAAAAAGATATTAAAAACTGAAAAAGGTCCCATTCCTATTTCTGTTCCTCGGGATCGTGAGGGTAGTTTTGAGCCTCAAATTATCCCCAAGGGCCAAACACGAACTGGTGTTATTGACGACCAAATTATTCATCTTTACAGCAAGGGAATGAGTACTCGGGAAATCAGTGAAACCATTAAAGAACTTTACGATGTTGATGTCTCTGCGACATTAATCAGTAACGTCACCAATCGTGTGATTAATGAAGTTATTCAATGGCAAAATCGCCCTCTTGATCCAATTTATCCTATTGTTTACATGGATTGTATTGTTGTAAAGGTTAAAGATAATCAAAGAGTTACCAATAAAGCAATTTTTGTTGCCTTAGGTATTAATATGCAGGGTAATAAAGAGTTGTTAGGTTTATGGATGGCAGAAAATGAAGGAGCGAAGTTCTGGTTGTCGGTTTTAACTGAACTCAAAATTCGAGGTGTTGAAGAGATTCTCATTGCCTGTGTTGATGGTTTAAAAGGTTTTACTGAAGCCATTCAAGCCGTTTATCCCCAAGCTCTAATTCAACTTTGTATCGTTCATACGGTCCGTAACAGCATGCGTTTTGTTAGTTGGAAAGATTATAAAGTTGTGCTTGCTCAGTTAAAGGCGGTGTATCAGGCCCCTACTGAACAACAAGCACTACAAGCCCTAGAACAATTTGAGAAAGATTGGCAGGATAAATACCCTGTTATTGCGGAAATGTGGCACCGCAACTGGGATAATCTCATCACGATGTTTAATTATCCGAAAGACACCCGTCGAGTGATTTATACGACTAATGCGATTGAATCGGTTAATAGCTCCATCCGTAAAGCGACCACACGACACAAGATGTTTCCTAATGATGAAGCAGCTTTGAAAGTGGTCTATTTGGCAATTACGGAGGCATCGAAAAAGTGGACGATGCCAATCCGTAATTGGCGTTTAGCGTTGAACCGATTTACTATTGAGTTTGGTGACAGAGTTGCCAAATTCCTTTAACTGGAATTTACACAAACAAATTTACACTCTCACTGTTATTGATGCAAGTTTGATATTAATGGGTTTTCTTTTCCTAAGTGGGGCGGTGTTTTCTTTGGTTTTAAATTTGTATAAGGAGTAAAACATTAGTGATAAGTATTAACCCTACGAAGGGAGGGGAGAGTTTTTACGTAGTACTATAATAAAAAATCTTTTTAACTATTGCTCCTCAATATGAATTCAGTTCCTTTTTTGTCAGAGACGTATGCAAACTGTGAAGCTTCTGCTTGCGGTTTGACATTAAACATCTCTCGCCAACGTATGACAAATGACACTTGGGAGAGGTTACTTCAATATGCAGTAAGGCATAAAGTCATTGAAGCTCAAATCCAAATGATGCAAGGAGCTGTAGTTAACACATCAGAAAAACGTCAGGTTCTTCATACATCACTTCGCTCTAGAGATGCACGAGCACCTTATTACCAAGAAGTACAACAAGAGCTCAATCGCATGAAGCGTCTTGCTAGTGATGTGCGTTCCGGCATCTGGCGTGGCGCGACAGGAAAACAAATTACCGATCTGATCAATGTGGGCATAGGTGGCTCTGAGATGGGGCCGCATGCTGTTTATCATGCATTGCGAGAGATTAAACAACCAATTCGTTTGCACTTTATGTCTGCGGTGGATGGTTCGCTTTTGGATAGAGTGTTGGGAGAACTAGAGTCAGAAACAACGTTAGTGGTGATATCGAGTAAGAGTTTTTCTACACGAGAAACGATGGTCAATGCTCAAGCGGTTGACGATTGGTTGGCAAAAGGAGGTATTCATAGTTTCGGTGATCGAGCTAAACATGTTTTAGTGGTTAGTGCTAGAAAGGATGCTTTTAAGGTTGTCAATGTCCCCCATGAAAATCAATTTAATCTTTGGGATTGGGTTGGCGGGCGTTTTTCGGTTTGGAGTGCTATTGGTCTTCCGTTACTAATAACACTGGGGCCTGAAAAATTCCAAGAGTTTTTGGATGGTGGCTATGAGATGGATGAACACTTAAAAAATGCTTCACCCGATCAAAACTTGCCGCTAATTTTGGCGTTGCTCTCTTTTTATTCTCATACACGGCTCGGATTACGTTCTCATTGCATGCTTCCTTATGATGAGAGGTTGCGTTTGATGGTTCCTTGGTTGCAACAGTTGGAGATGGAAAGCCTAGGAAAGGCCCATACACTCAATCATGAGTGTGTGAAGGGAGTGACAGGGCAAGCTGTTTGGGGAGGGATGGGTAATGAAGCCCAGCATTCGTTCTATCAGTGGCTTAGAGAGGGCGTGAGCCGTACAAATATTGGGATTGTTTGGTGTAAGGATCCAGGGCACTCTCATGCTTACCACCACAAAGTATTAGTAGCAAATGCAATGGCGCAAGCCGAGGCTTTAATTAAAGTGGAAAGAGAAGAAATAATAAACGCTGTTTCAACCTTAGTCTTAGATAAGCTTACACCAAAAACATTAGGTTCATTGATTGCAATGTATGAGCATAAAACGGCTATTTTAGGAACGTTGTATGGAATTAATGCTTTTGATCAACCGGGCGTCGAGTTTGGGAAGATGCTTTGCAGAGAGCTTGAAAAAGAAGTTTTATAGTTTTTGTCATTTGAGTATGTGTCTTAGCCTGAAAAAAATTGACACCTTTTGAGTAATCAAAGGAGTGAAAAATGTCAGGCTTTTACACATCTACGGAAGATCAATATCGTCACTATTGTCGAGATGTTGTTGATGCACGGATGCGTTTTAGTAATGAAGATCGCATCGAAATTGTGAGAGAATTCTTAGAGGGTAAACTTGAAGCAAAACAAATTGCTGAACGTTGCCAACTTAGTAGTGTTCAAGTTTTGTATCAATGGGTTGGACGCTACATTGATGATTTCCGAACATTCAATGAGACTGATGCATTGAAGGACGATCAATTTAAAACCCTGTCTCCTGATGAACAACTCAGGGAGCTCAAGAAATTGCGTAAGGCCCTTGAACTAGAAAAATTGCGTTCTGAGGGCTATCGCCACATGATTGAATTAGCAGAGAAGCAATTCAACATTCCTATCCGAAAAAAATCTGGCACCAAACAGTAACGTGGCTGCACAGCACCTATCCTCAATATGGACTAGGTCGTTACTGTGCGCTGTTTGGTTATAGCCGGCAATCCTACTATAAACACGTTGAAAAAGACGATTTTCAAATCCATGCGTTGCAAGAACTTATGCTTGAAAGTGTTCGACGCTATCGATTGAAAATGCCACGGATTGGTTCACGTAAACTCTACGAAATGGTTAAAAAGGAGTTAGGTTCTCATCCCTTATTTCCGGGACGGGATCGCTTCTTAGACTGTCTTTATGAAAACCACTTGATGCTCAAAATCAAGCGTAGGAAACGGTATAAAACAACGGATTCTAACCATCCTTATAAGCGTTATCCTAACTTGATTAAAGAGCGCGTTTTTACTGCTGCCAATCAGGCGTGGGCAAGTGACATCACGTACATTGAGACAAAACAAGGAGTCTGTTATTTATCAGTCATCACAGATCTTTACTCGCATAAGATTGTAGGGTGGTGTTTAGGTAACTCATTGCAGGCTATTCACTGCCACAAGGCCTTAAATCAAGCCCTATCTAATGTGAAGGATAAGACCCAATTGATAGGACTTATCCATCATTCTGACCGAGGCTGTCAGTACTGTAGCTACGACTACGTGAATCGGTTAAAGGCTTATGGTATCGAGATATCAATGACAGAAAGTGGAGATCCATTGGAGAATGCAGTAGCAGAACGGATCAATGGCATTATTAAAAATGAATTACTTCATGGTTTAAGCTTTTCAGATCAGCAAGAATGTTTTGATTGCTTAACCGCAGCAATTGATGCCTACAACTATGATCGGCCACATATGAGTTTAGGTTATCAAACACCGGCAGAAGCTCATGAACAAACTGGAGAACAAAAAAGGCATTGGAAAACATGGTCTGAGCGTCTTAAAAATAAAGACTCTCAAAAAGATTTTGATTAGCTCCCGCCATACTTTTTGACCTAACGGTCAAAAAGCATGTTTGGGTCGAATAAAGGAGGTTAAAATTGAAAGTGACAACTCTTTTAGGAATACGATAAGACGTTGTCAACCAAAGCAGGTTTAAAAATAAAGGCTGTAAGGTTTTTCAGGACAATGCTTCAGACCTGTAAACCATTTCAGTTATCACATCAAAAAGTGTCAACCAGTTTCAGGCAAGGTCAATGAATAGAGGCTGATATTTATTTTTAGGTTTTAAATAGAATTTCATATAAAATTCCTTTTATTGTATAGATGAAAGAATAGGAATCTTCTATGGCAGTGTTTAGTATGACGGGGTTTGCACAATGCCAGGTGCAAACCCTTTTGGGTCGTTTGAATATTGAAATAAAGTCGGTGAACTTTCGCTTTTTAGAAATCATTTGTCGTCTACCTGATGAATTAAAAGCACTTGAGGGAGAGATTCGAACACTTATTAGCTCACAGGTTAAGCGAGGTAAGATAGAGTGTCGACTCAATTGGGTTGGTGATGTGAAAGTTGAAAAAGAGTTGGATGTTGAAGCTCTAGAGATGCTTTTGGTCTTGCAAGAGCAAGTAAAAAGAGAATTGCCATCAGCCCAGAGTTTATCGGTTGAAAATATTTTGACTTATCCAGGATTGTTAAAAGCAAAATCCATTGATAAAGAAGCTTTGAAAAAAGAAGTTTTCTTAGGAGTGGAAGAGGCTCTAATTGCATTTAATCAATCTAGAGAGCGCGAAGGTCTCGCTTTGTCTCAAGTTATTTTGAATTACTGCAATCAAATTGAGTCCATTGTTGCATCTCTTCGGCCGATGTTGCCAGAGATGTTAGATAACCTTCAGCAAAAACTAGAAATGCGTTTGTCAAACTCCTTGGAAAAAGTTCTTGTGGCAAAGAGTGAGCTCTCTTCTGAAGAAGTTAGGGATCGCATTCGTCAAGAAGTGCTGCTGTATGCGATCAAGATGGACGTTGATGAGGAGATGAACCGACTTCTAACACATATTAAAGAAATTAGACGAATTTTAAATGCTAATAATGAAGTGGGTAAACGCCTTGACTTTATGATGCAAGAGTTAAATCGTGAAGCAAATACATTAGGTAGTAAAGCTGTTGCTATCGCAATGACTCAAACATCATTGAATTTAAAGGTAGTTATCGAAAAAATGCGCGAACAAATTCAAAATTTACAGTAGTTGATTATGAATATTTCAAAAGCTATTTATGTTGCCACGAGTGATTTCAAAGATTGTTATTTGAAGTCTTATCTTGCTTTTATGTTAGGCTGGCAAGACATTAAGCAACGTTACCGACGCTCAAAATTAGGGCCTTTTTGGCTAACAATCAGTATGGGCGTCATGATCGGGATGATTGGACTTGTTTTTGGACAAGTACTCAATACTCCAATGCAAGAGTATCTTCCGTTTCTTGCAACAGGCATTATTTTGTGGACCTGTTTTTCAACGGCTATCATGGAAGGAAGCACTGCGTTTATTGACGCTTCAGGCATGATCAGACAGTTGGGACTTCCTTTGTCTTTGTACCCGGTAAGAGTTTTGTGGCGCAATTTAGTGATTTTTGGTCATAATCTGATCATTTTACCCTTAGTTTTTATCATTGTTAGTAAGGGTGTTACTTGGAATATTTTATGGCTAATACCAGGACTATTTGTATTAGTTTTGAACATGTTTTGGATATCGCTAATATTGGGTGTATTTTGCACTCGTTTTCGCGATATGCCACAGATAGTTAATAGTCTAATACAGGTGTTTTTCTATATTACACCAGTGATTTGGATGCCAAATGCTCTTAGTGCTCGGTCGGCAAGTTTATTAGTAGATCCTAATCCTGTATATCATTTGATACAGTTAGTAAGAGCCCCGATTTTAGGGAGCGCTCCGAGTGGGTTAGATTGGGGATATAGTGTAGCGATGGCGATTGTTGGACTTATTATTTCCTCAGTATTTTTCGGTCTATATAAAAAGCGAATTGCTTATTGGTTGTAGAGGTTGGTATGGCTCATATTGTTTTTGATCATGTATGTGTGGATTTTCCTATTTACAATGCAAAAAGTCGATCATTAAAAAACACAATAATGCAAGCAGCAACGGGCGGTAAGGTTAGTTTCGGAGCTGAAGGTACCACAATTCGTTCACTTGATGATATTTCCTTTACCCTTCAAGATGGGGATCGGGTTGGTTTGGTTGGTCATAACGGTGCTGGCAAGAGTACCTTACTTCGTGCATTAAGTCGAGTTTACGAACCGACCTCTGGAAACGCACAAATCGAAGGTAAAATCGGATCCTTGGTTGATATTTCTTTAGGAATTGATGCTGAAGCAACCGGGCGAGAAAATATTTTTATTCGAGGAGCGCTGTTGGGGCTTCGTAGTAAAGAAATTGAAAAAATGTTTGATGAGATTGTTGATTTTTCAGATTTAGGCGGTTTTGTTGACATGCCTGTACGAACGTATTCATCAGGGATGCATTTGCGCTTGGCTTTTGCTGTGGCAACAATCATTCGCCCGGAAATTTTATTAATGGATGAGTGGTTATCTGTGGGTGATGTAAGCTTTAATGCGAAAGCAGAAGCACGTTTGACAGAATTGGTGCAATCAAGTCGTATTTTGGTGATCGCAAGTCACTCTCGTGAGTTAGTTGAGAAAATGTGTAACCGAGCTCTGTGGTTTGAGCATGGTTGTTTAAAGATGGATGGTACTCCCCAAGAAGTTTGCAGGGCTTATTGGGGCTAAGTTCATTAGGGAGATAATTATGGCTATAGATGTTATAGATACGAAGCTAGATGATGTGAAGATTATCGAATCAAAGGTCTTCGCTGATGAACGCGGTTTTTTTATGGAATCTTGGAATGAAAGTGAGTTTAATAACAAAGTAATGTCTGTTCATTTCGTTCAAGATAATCATTCTCGAAGCAAAAAAGGTGTAATTCGAGGCCTACATTTTCAATTGCCTCCCTATGCTCAAGCTAAGCTCGTTCGTTGTGTTTTAGGTTCAATTTTTGATGTGGCTGTTGATATACGAAGGAGTTCTCCGACATTTGGGCAATGGGTGGGTGTTGAGTTAACCGCAGAGAATAAAAGGCAGCTCTGGATTCCAGAGGGCTTTGCTCATGGTTTTGTGGCTTTAACAGATTATGCGGAGGTTTGCTATAAAACTAACGAATTTTGGAGCAAAGAGTTCGAAGGGGCTGTTCGTTGGAATGATCCAACTATTAATGTCCGGTGGCCAAGTACAATAGAACCGTGTTTATCAGAAAAGGATGCTGAGGCTCCTTTTCTGATTGATGCAAAACTATTTTAATAAATTTTTATGAATTCTCTTTGCATCTTAATGGCTACGTACAACGGTGAGCATTATCTTAATGAACAGTTGGAAACGTTCAAATTTCAGTCATATGAAAATTGGGATTTGCTAGTTTCAGATGATGGCTCAACGGATGCCACTCTTGATCTTCTTAGCCAATTTAAAGATGATTGTGCAAGGAAACATTCTGTTGAAATTATCCAAGGTCCCAAGCAGGGGTTTGTCGCAAATTTTTTGTCATTAGTGGCTAACAGCCCTTGTAATGCAAAGTATTTTGCTTTTTCGGATCAAGATGATCTTTGGAACAAAGATAAATTGCGAAGGGCTGTGGATTTTATAAAAAAAGAGCCAGAGAATGTTCCTCTTCTTTATTGTTCACGAACAGAGATTGTATTTGAAAATGGGAGTAAGAATTCTTTTTTGTCGCCGTTGATGCGATTGCCTCCATCTTTTAATAACGCATTGGTTCAGTCTATTGCAGGTGGTAACACAATGGTTTTTAATCGAGCAGCAAGGGATAGTTTATTAAAATTTGGAGTTAATAGTGAGGTTGCTTCTCACGACTGGTGGATTTATCAAGTCATCACTGGTGTTGGTGGTAATGTGATCTATGATGATCGTCCCTCGTTAAAGTACAGACAGCATAGTGAGAATTTAGTTGGTACGAATCGAGGAGTTACTGCTTTATTTGATAGAGCTATTATGTTTCTAAACGGACACTTAAAAGACTATAATGACAAAAATATCCAGGCACTCCTTGCCAATAAAATGTATTTAACGAAGGAAAGTCAGAAGTCATTAGATTTATTTTATGTAATGAAATATGGAAATATCTGGCAGAGGTTGACTTCCTTTTTGAGTTCAAACATTCGTCGGCAAGGGATAGTTTTTAATATTGCTTTGTGTTTAGGAATTCTTTTCAAAAAAGTTTAAGGGGAATTAATTTAATGATATTAGTGACAGGTGGAGCAGGGTTTATTGGCTCTAATTTTGTACTAGATTGGCTAAAATATTCCAATGAATCTGTAATTAATCTTGATGCATTAACCTATGCTGGGAATATGGACAATTTGAAATCGCTTTATGGTGATGAGAGACATATTTTTGTTCTTGGAAATATTTGTGACAAGGTCTTGGTTCAAGGGTTGTTAAAAAAATACAACCCGCGCGCAATTATCCATTTTGCTGCAGAAAGCCACGTTGACAGATCCATTTGTGGTCCAGATCTATTTTTCCAAACGAATGTAATGGGTACTCTAAATTTATTGGAGTGTGCTAAGGCTCATTATGAAACCTTAAATGTAAAAGAACAAAGTGAGTTCCGTTTCCTCCATGTAAGTACCGATGAAGTCTATGGAACGTTGGGTTTTGATGATGCACCGTTTACAGAAGAAACTCCGTATAGTCCAAACTCTCCATATTCTGCATCAAAAGCCTCTAGCGATCATGCTGTTCGTGCTTGGTTTCACACATATGGATTCCCAGTTTTGACTACTAACTGTTCGAATAACTACGGCCCATATCAGTTTCCTGAAAAATTGATACCATTAGTTATCATTAATGCGTTAGAAAGAAAACGTTTGCCAATTTATGGGGATGGGTTAAATATTCGTGATTGGTTATATGTTGGTGATCATTGTTCCGCGATTCGTTGTGTATTGGAAAAAGGCCAATTAGGCGAAACATATAATGTCGGTGGTCATAACGAACGTAATAACATAACGATTGTGAAAACTATTTGTCAAATTCTTGATGAGTTAGTGCCTCATAGTGAGGGATCTTATGCTGATTTGATAACTTTTGTTCGAGATCGTCCTGGCCATGATAGACGTTATGCAATCAACTCAACAAAACTTCAAACTCACTTAGGTTGGAAACCAGAAGAAAATTTTGAAACGGGTATTCGTAAAACTGTTCAATGGTATTTGTCTCATCAAGAGTGGATTGAGAATGTTAAATCTGGTCAGTACCTAGAATGGACAGAAAAACAATACAGTAAAAAATAATAGGTATTTCAAATGAAAATTCTTTTATTAGGAAAGAATGGACAAGTTGGTTGGGAACTTCAAAGAACTCTTGCTCTTTATGGGGAAGTATTAGCTTTGGGTCGAGAGGAAGAAAATGGTAATTGTGGAGATTTAGAGAAACATAAAAGATTAATGGAGACGATTGATAGATTTCAACCGAAAATTATTTTTAATGCTGCCGCATATACTGCAGTTGATAATGCAGAAGAGGATAGAGAGCGGGCGATGATGGTCAACTCATCCGCAGTATCTTTAATTGCCAAAAAGTGTCAAGAACTTGGATGCCTTTTAGTTCATTACAGTACTGACTATGTATTTGACGGCTTGGGGGATAGCGCGTATCTAGAAAGTGATAAAGTATCACCTATTAATTATTATGGCTTAACTAAACTTAATGGTGAGAGAGAAATAATTAATAGTGGTTGTAATTATTTAATATTTAGAACTAGTTGGGTATATGGTATCCATGGAAAAAATTTCATGAAGGCAATTTTGAGCCTCGCAAGAGACCGTGTAGAATTGTCGGTTGTTAATGATCAGTGGGGAGCCCCGACTTCTGCTGAGTTTATTGCAGATGTATCAACATATGTAGCTTTAAAAGCTATTAAAGACTACAAATTATCTGGTGTATATCATCTTGTACCAGATGGCGTTACTAATTGGTGTGGTTTTGCAAAATGGATTATTGAAAATGTTCCCAACAAAGAATATCTGAAATTAAATTCAAACTCAATAAATGAAATTACATCAGATAGTTATCCTACTCTTGCAAAGAGGCCTAAAAATTCAAGATTGTGTAATTTCAAACTAAAAAAAATATTAGAACCAAATAGCATTAAGAATTGGAAATTTTATGCTAATCGCGTTTTATCGCTGTTGTAATACATAAGGTAATTATTGATATGCACAGAAAAGGAATTATTTTGGCAGGTGGGTCAGGCACTAGGCTATATCCGATTACAGAGGCCATTAGTAAGCAGTTTTTACCTGTCTATGATAAGCCCATGATTTATTATCCTTTGTCAACTTTAATGATGGCAGGAATTAGAGATATATTGCTTATTAGTACACCAAGAGATGCCCCTCGATTTCAAGAAATGATGGGCGATGGCAGTCGTTGGGGGGTGAACATTGAATATTGTGTACAAAAGAGTCCGGATGGGTTGGCACAGGCGTTTATTTTAGGTAAGGATTTTATTGGTAGCTCACCTTCCGCATTAATATTAGGGGATAATATTTTTCATGGTGCAAATTTGCATAATTTACTTGGTAATGCAAATGCAAGACAGAATGGTGCAACAGTTTTTGCCTATCATGTGAATGATCCAGAGCGTTATGGCGTAGTTGAGTTTGACCAGAAATTTAGAGCAATTAGTATTGAAGAAAAGCCTATTAAACCAAAATCGAATTATGCTGTTACAGGTCTCTATTTTTATGATAATCAAGTGTGCGATATTGCTAAGGCTGTTAAGCCTAGTTGGCGAGGTGAATTGGAAATTACATCAATTAATGAAGTTTACTTGCAACATTCTCAACTGAACGTAGAGATCATGCAACGCGGTTATACGTGGTTGGATACTGGAACGCATGATAGTCTTTTAATGGCTTCTAGCTATATTGCAACAATTCAAAATAGACAGGGTCTTCTTGTTGGAAGTCCAGATGAAGTCGCTTTTCTACGAGGATGGATATCGGAAGATTCGTTTTTAGAAAATATCATAAAATATTCTAAAACATCTTACGGTAGTATGCTTAAGATGCTTCTTGGCAAGGTTTATTAATTTAAAATACATATTTATAAAACAGTGTAAGTGGAGAGTTTTAATGAGTAACTATGATCCTCGTCTTGAACGAATTGTTGGCCAAGTTCGAAGTCGCTGGAGCGCTTTATCTACATCGCAACAGGACGCATTTTGGCAGATTCTGCGCTTTGCGCACTATTTTGGAAAAAGAAGATTTCATAAAGTACAACAGGAACAACAACTTGGGAATCATCATGAGTTGGAAGTTGTTGAGGAAATTGAAGATTTAAAGGTTGAGGAATTAGCTGTTGAAAGTTCGGCAAGAGTTGTAGCAATATCGCCGAAGCAAGAGGATTGGAGTCACTTGAGCAAGAGTTATACTAAGAAAAAAAATCCATTAATTGATGTAATTATACCGGTTTACGACGGCTACAGTGAAACTCTTAGGTGCATTTATAGTGTTTTGAGTACAAAATCCAAAGTTGAATTTAATTTGGTTGTGATTAATGATTTATCTCCTAATGAGGAGCTGACAAAAGAGCTTCGAAAGTTGTATTCATTGTTTGGATTTGAGTATATAGAAAATAGTCTAAACTTAGGCTTTGTCAAAACAATGAATAAAGGGATGAGTTTGCATCCTGATAAAGATGTTGTTTGGCTAAATTCAGATACAGAGGTTTTTGATTATTGGTTAGATAGAATAATGCAAATAGCTTCTGATGATGCAAAAATTGGGACGATTACACCGTTGTCTAACAATGCTACGATTTGTTCCTATCCAAAGACTTTGACTGATAATTTTTCTCCACTGGAATTATCAGACAGCACCTTGGATTCTTATTGTTGGTTAGTTAATAAAAGAGAAGTGATAGATGTTCCAACTGGTGTTGGTTTTTGCATGTACGTAAGACGACGAGTTTTAGATAAGGTAGGATTATTGAATGAACAAGTCTTTAAGCGAGGCTATGGAGAGGAGAATGATCTCTGCCAACGAATTTTGAAAGCAGGTTATAGAAATGTGGTGGCTTCGGGGATTTTTGTGCGCCATTACGGTGCAGTTTCCTTTAAAAATGAAACTTTGCAACGACAACAAGAAGCGGGAAAGGCTTTGTTGAAGTTACATCCGGATTATGATAAAGATGTTCAAAAGTGGATTGCAAGAGATCCTCTTCAGTTTTCACGTATTAAACTAGATTGTGTTCGTTTACGAAACCAGCTTTTTGATAATACAAATCATAAGTTTTCTATTTTGCATATTGCTCATAGAAGAGGAGGGGGTACAGAGCATTTTGTTCAAGAATTAACACAATCTTTTTTAGTTCAAGGTGTTTGCTCATATATTTTACGCTCTGATGATTGCGGCACAATGAGTCTAGATGCTGGGGATGACCATCCTAATATAAAAAAATTAGATCTTGAATATTCATATTCTGCACTGAAACTAATTTTAACAACTCTCGAAATTACCCATATACACATACATAGTCTGGTAGATTTTGATATATCTATTATTGATTTGTTAATTACTTTGTGTAGAGAATTAAAAATAGAGCTTGTTGTGTCGTTGCATGATTACGCATGTTGCTGTCCAAAGTTAACAATGATGAAAAATGATTTGGATAGTTGTGATAATTATGGATTAATGCATTGTGAAGCATGTTGCAAGCTTTGGGGAACAAATTCAGTTTGGAAATTAAGAAATGCATATACAAGGCTCTTTTTATGCGCTGAAAAAGTTATCGTTCCTTCTAATGATATGAAAACTCGCTTAGAGAAGATTTTTAAGCAAGTATCCTTTATTGTTGTACCCCACTTTGATAAAGGACAAAGTCCTAATACTTTAATTGAGCAGCCTTTGAAAAAAGTAGATCAAATAACAGTTGCAGTTATAGGGGCGATTAGTGATGTTAAAGGTTCTAGATTGCTTCTAAATTATGCCAATGAAATAAAAAGTAAAGGTCTTGCTTGCAAATTTATTCTGATTGGGTACTCGGATATAACAAAAGATTTAATTGATGCTGGGGTGGTTGTTACAGGTCCCTATCAGTCTGAATGTGAGGTTACTGAACATTTGAGTAAGTACCAAGTTTCAGCGATTTTAATCCCTTCTGTTTGTCCTGAAACATATAGTTTTACAACATCGATCGCATTGAGAACTGGATTGCCGATTTTTGTTTTTGATCTAGGGGCTCCAAGTGAGCGTCTGAAAAATTTAGGCTTGTCGGATTATGTAATTCCTCTAAAATCAAGGTATGACTTTAAGGAAATATTGCAAAAAATAATTCAAGGGATAAATAATCCAAGGAAATATATTTTTACAGGACATTCAATTTCGGTTGATGATTATTACATTTGTAATAAAAAAAGTGTTAGACGTCAGAGTACTATCCCCCTAAACGACAGAATTTGACCCCCTTTCATT
>Freddie_p2__coassemble_2075_pt1 | contig 15353 bp, 13 predicted proteins | sample Freddie_p2__metabat2_low_PE_022 | metagenome-assembled genome bin Freddie_p2 | reverse complement strand
CCCACGCTCTGCGGTCTGTGATTAAAAGCTCTGAGAGGTAGGAGCGGTGTTGCAGACAAGAAACCCATTCCAACATTGGCGAAGGATGTTAACCGGTTTTAGACCGTGTAAGCGGAACCTGTGGGTATCCGCAAACCCCTTCTCTAAAAGAGAAGAACCTTTTTAACCGAATTGAGAATGGAGAACAGCGCTTCCTCCCCAGTCTAAAGACAGAGGTTTCTGCGCCTAAATATCTATGAAGAAAGAATTTGCTGCTTTAGCTGTTGCTGCTTGCTGTGCAGCCCCGGCTTATGCTTTAGAAGGAACGGTGGGTCTTGGCGCTCACGTTTTTGATTACGGTTATCGTGCTACGGATGCAAAAACTTATCCTGTACCTGCGATTTCTGTTGAAACAGAACATTTTTACCTTAAAGGTCTTGAAGCCGGTGCTTATGTGTTAAAGACCGATCGTCAACGTTTAAGCGTTGGTATTTCTTACATGCCGTTGAGCTTTGATGCCAGCGACAGTGATGATCGCCGCATGAAGCGATTGGATGATCGTGATGCCTCCGTTTTTGCTAACGTTGGTTATTCCTTAGATACCGGTTTTGGTATGTTGAATGTTCAGCTCGGTGGCGATATCTCTGGTAAGAGCGATGGCTTCATGGGCGATGTGAACTTCATGAAGCGTTTTGCTTTTGGTGAGTTTGGTATTACACCGCAAATTGGCGCTATTTGGACAAGTGACAAGTTCAATCAATACTACTATGGCATTTCTGCAGCCGAAGCTAAAAAGAGTGGCTTGGATCGCTACGACCCGGAACGAGGCGTTTCTCCCTATGTTCGTTTGATGGCAGACTGGCAAGTGACGGATCGTATCTCTTTGTACGCAGAAAGCAGCTTGCGTGTTTATAGCAATGAAATTAAAGATAGTCCCATGATTGATAAGGACTATGCTTATGGCTTTGGTTGCGGTGTGAGCTATCGCTTCTAATTGTTTTTGGCATCAGGCCAATGGAACGGACTTCCTCATATTGAGAGAAGTCCGTTTTTACATATTTCAGAAGTGATTCACTTTGTTCAGAGTCTTTTCAGAACTTATCCACAGGCTTGTGAACAAAAATTGTGGGCAAAGTGAATAACTTTTTTCCTGTGAAAAGTGCATTTTGGGTACAACTTTCCCAGAAAAAGTACTTTTCCCCAGATAATTCCACAACAATCCCAAGGTTATCCACAATGGTTTCAACAATATTTGTGGAAAATCGTCGAGTTTTGCACAACACATGAGGAAAATAAGGCACAGAGCCAATAATGTGGCTAGCGAGTTAATGACAAAAGCCTTAAAATAAAACGATTCGCTTCTACATTTTATAGATAAGAGAAAAATGAAAGAAATTCGCACGCGTATTGCACCGAGTCCCACGGGGATGATGCACTTGGGTACGGCCCGTACGGCCATTTATTGTTGGGCTTATGCCCGTCACTTCATTGGCGGTAAGTTCTTACTGCGTATTGAAGATACCGACCAAGAGCGCTCCACGCAAGAAGCCGTCGATGTGATTTTGGACGGCATGAACTGGCTTGGTTTGGAATACGACGAAGGTCCGATCTACCAAATGGATCGTTTGGCTCGTTACAAGGAAGTGGTCGATGAAATGTTGGCCAAGGGTTTGGCTTATAAGTGCTACGCCACTAAAGAAGAGCTCGAAACGCTTCGTGCCGAACAAATGGAAAAGAAGATTAAGCCGCGTTATGACGGTCGTTGGCGTCCTGAAAACTGCGTTGGTCGTGAAATTCCTGAGGGTGTAACGCCAGTCATTCGTTTCCGTAATCCGGATACGGGTACGGTGAGCTGGAACGACATGGTTTACGGTCCAATTAGCTTTGAAAACACCGAATTGGATGACTTGGTCATCATGCGCGGTGATGGCATCCCGACCTATAACTTCGCCGTTGTTGTGGACGATATCGATATGAAGGTGAGCCACGTTGTTCGTGGTGCTGACCATATCAATAACACGCCGCGTCAAATCAACCTTTACAACGCCTTGGGCTATGAAGTGCCGGAATTTGCTCACTTGCCGTTGATTAACGGTCCTGATAACAAGAAGTTGAGTAAGCGCAATGGTGACGCCAGCGTCATGGACTACGAACGCAAGGGCTATTTGCCGGAAGCTTTGGTGAACTACTTGGCTCGTTTGGGTTGGGGTCACGGTAACGACGAAAAGTTCTCTATGGAACAATTGGCTCAATGGTTTGATTTGGCTCACTGTTCTAAGTCGCCGGCTTGCCTTGACCCGAAGAAGTTAAATCACTTGAATCACCAATACATCGCTGAAGCCGATAACGAACGCTTGGCCAACTTGGTTCGTCCTCGTATCGAAGCTCGTGGTGGTGTGATTGATGGCAATGCAGACTTGGTTCGCGTGATGGAAATCACCAAGCAACGTCCGGAAACGCTTGAAGCTTTAGCTGATGCTTGCATGATCTTCTATCGTCCGTTAACACGCGACGTGGAATTGGTTAAGCAAGTTTTGGCCGATGAAAAGAGCAAGAAGGCTGTAGAACTCTTCTTAGAACGTGCTCGCGAAGTTGAAGTTTGGAACTCTGAAAACATCTATGGCGTCTTAAAGAGCATCATGGATGAAATGGGTATCAAGATGCCTGTGATTGCTGTTCCGGTTCGTGTCTTAGTCTTCGGTGAAAAGGTTTCTCCGATGTTTGATAAGACGTTGGAACTTTTCGGTAAGGACACGGTCATTGCCAATATTGAAAGTGGCTTGAAGTTACTTTAATTTTTTAAAGTACTGCTTAAAAAAGGCGTGTATAGGTGTGTCCTAGCACGCCTTAACTTTAAGCAAAGATTGAAATGGACGAAAATCAAAACGGCAAAGGTGGACTTTTGATTGTGACGTTGCCAGGCCAAGGGGCGGTAGGTTACGATCATGAGCAACGCGCACATTATTTTGCGCCAACGCTAAAGCAAGGGAAAATTCGTGATGCTTTAGCGCATTGGTTCTCACTTTGGGGAATTGGTCTTTCCAATAGTGTGAACCGTCCCACGCTGTTAGAAACATTAACGCACGAGGTTGTCTGGTGTGATGAGGTGCCAGCAAAACTTCATGGTCCTCAAACCATCGCTTATTATGCGCAGCGTGGTCAGAAGGTGCTAGAAGCCATTGCTCGCTACGAGCCGAAGGTCATTTTGGTTTTAAGTAATTACCTTTATGAAGCGCTCGCTAGTGACGAGATGGCCAAGTCTGTCACGGATTTAATCGGCTTAGCTCGTATGCAACCTCGCCGCATTACACAAGCCAGACTTAAAGCATTGCATCAAAAGTTTGAGCGCGCGGACGTTTTAGTTTTACCCACTCCATCAAAAAATACGACCGATGCTTACATCACAACTTTAAGTGCTCCCGTTCGAGAAGTGTTTATGCAGGCGGGTTTTATGCTCGATGAGGCACCCGAAGTGTTGCTTGAGCCAGCTAAAGATTTAATAGTGATAGATGAAAAGCGAACTTTAATGCGATGGATGAATCAGTTTAGAATTGATGAAGTTAGAGCAAAGAAATTATTCGAAGCGCTTGAAGAAGAAAAGTTAGTGACGCCTTTAGATGAAAAAGGTCGTCGGTACGTCAGGTTTGACAAATAGATAAGAAAAAAGGCTGGAATGTCCAGCCTTTTTTCGTTAGAAGAGGTTGAATGCTTATTCGATCACTTCAGCTTTTTCGATGATGATATCGGTCACCGGAACGTCACGATGGAAGCCCCATTGTTGCGTCGGGACGCGAGCGATTTCATCAACCACTTCTTCACCAGCAATGACCTTACCGAAAACGGCGTAGCCCCAACCTTGAGGCGTCGGAGCCGTGTGGTTCAAGAAGTCATTGTTAGCCACGTTGATGAAGAATTGAGCCGTGGCAGAGTGGGGATCGCTCGTACGAGCCATAGCGATCGTGTACTTATCGTTACGCAAACCGTTAGCGGCTTCGTTTTCGATCGGAGCACGCGTAGCCTTTTGGCGCATACCTGCCTCAAAGCCACCACCTTGAATCATGAAGCCCGGAATAACACGGTGGAAAATCGTACCGTTGTAGAAACCGTCACGAACATACTGTTCAAAGTTCTTGCTCGTGGCCGGGGCGTGTTCATGATCGAGTTCGAGATCGATGATGCCAACATTGGTCGTTAAACGAATCATGGTTTACTTTCCTTTGAGAATAGAGATATTTTTAATGACGACATCACGGATGGGAACATCGTCGTAGTAGCGCACAGAGTGCGTCTTTACACCGGCGATTTTATCAACCGTTTCCATCCCTGAAATGACTTTCCCAAATACGGCATAGCCGTGCCCATCTTGAGCTTGATCAGCATTTAAGAAGTTATTGTTTGCAACGTTAATGAAGAATTGACTCGTTGCAGAATTTGGGTCCATCGTGCGGGCCATAGCAATGGTGCCGCGTTGGTTCGTCAAACCGTTTTTGGATTCTAGCGCAATCGGAGCGTTTGTGTCTTTTTCTTCCAAACCGCTGACAAAGCCACCGCCTTGAATCATGAAGCCAGGGATAACGCGATGGAAAATTGTATTTTTATAAAAACCGGACTTCACATAATTCATGAAGTTTGCAACGGTTTTGGGAGCTGCTTTAGCATTGAGCTCGACAACGATGTTGCCCATGTTCGTTTGAATTTCCACTTGCGGATTAGTGCTTGCTGCCCACGTAGGACTCATTGCCAAAAGGGTACTTGCTGCTAAAAGAGCAACGCGATAACGGTATTGCATGAAAACGTCCTTTTAATGCATTAAGTTTTCCGCCGCTTTTAACTTGCGGTTCATACGACTATTTTGAGGTTGTCCTTTGACGGCATTTTTGTAGTGTGCAATGGCTTTTTGCAGATAAAGGTCACCTAAATTTTCGTGCCCAAGCGCAAAACGGGGATTAATGGTGATGGCTTGATTCAAAAGCGTTAAAGCTCGATCAATATTGCCTTCAGCAGCATAAATAGCAGCTAAATTATTGTATGGCTCAACGATTTCTGGATAGCTATCGATAAAATCTTCTAAAAGCGCTTTGGCACGAGTTGTCTGTCCAGAACGCTCGTAGATGACGGCTTGTTTAAACTTGAGTTGAGCACTTTTGGGATTGACTTTTAAACCTTCAGCCACTTGAGCTAAAGCATTTTTATAATCCTTGTGCACAATTAAACGATCGATCAAGGCGGCGCGTTCTATTTCAGTGGCAGGCTCTTCGAAAATCTCGTTAGCCAAGGCAACTTGAGCAATCCCGATAGAGCAGGCAGTCAAAATGACGGATTTCAATGTTTGAGATAGACAAACCATAAATAAAAATTTCCACTTTGGTCTGAAGTAGTTTCACCTCGATTATAAGCAGATGAGCATTTAATACTCAGAAAAGATGCAACCAGATATATCTTCGAAACGCATGAAGAATTCTTTTAAGCGGTTTTAAATTAGACTATTTAAGAGTCTGAGTTAGTATACTTATACGTTATCGACAAATAACTTTGGTGAAAGTAGATCATGGCATTAGAGGTTTATTCCACGTTATCTCGCCAAAAGGCACCGTTTCAACCCATTACGCCCAACGCCGTCAAAATGTACGTCTGTGGCGTGACGGTTTACGACTATACCCATATCGGTCACGGTCGTACCTTCATTTCTTTTGACATTATTCGTCGTTGGTTTGAAGCCAGTGGCTACGATGTAACGTTTGTTCGTAATATCACGGACGTTGACGATAAGATCATTCGCCGTGCAGCCGAACGCAAGATCACCTGCGAAGCATTGACGGACGAATACGGTCGCTACATGCAAGAAGATATGATGGCTTTGGGGTGTTTAGCTCCGACGGTTGAACCGCGTGCAACGCAATTTATTCCGCAAATGTTGGATATCATCGGCAAACTCGAGAAAAATGGTTTGGCTTATAAAACTGAGAGTGGCGACGTTGCTTTTGCCGTTCGTGGCTTCCCGTCTTACGGCAAACTCTCCGGAAAGTCCATCGACGACTTGCGTAGCGGCGAGCGTGTTGCAGCAGACTTAGGTAAGCGTGATCCTTTGGACTTTGTGCTTTGGAAGGGGGCTAAGCCAGGTGAGCCGCAATGGGAAAGCCCTTGGGGCAAGGGTCGTCCGGGTTGGCATATTGAGTGCTCGGCTATGAGCTGCCACTATCTCGGCGAAACGTTCGATATCCACGGCGGTGGTCCTGACTTGATTTTCCCGCACCATGAAAATGAAATCGCTCAAAGTGAAGGGGCTCATGGCAAGCAATTTGCCAATGTGTGGATGCATACGGGTCCGCTTCGTGTGATGAATAAAGACGGTCAAGAAGAAAAGATGAGTAAGTCGTTGGGTAACTTCTGGACTGTGCGTGATGCCATTGCCGAAACGGATGAAAAGTTTGGTAAGGGCAATGGTGCTCAAGTGTTGCGTTTCTTCTTGATGCGCACCCACTATCGTAGCCCGATTCTCTTTGGACCGGACTTGATTGTTGATGCCTACCAAAGTCTAAAACGTCTCTACGGTGCATTAAAGGATGTGCCCGCAGACGATCAAGAGCTCGATTGGAATGAAGAGTGTGCACAACGCTTTAAGGCTGCGATGGATGATGACTTTAACGTTCCCGTTGCTGTTGCTGCATTATTTGAATTGGCCAATCGTGCTCAAGCGAAAAAGGACGCCGCGGCAAGCCGTCAATTGAAGAAGTTAGGTGCGATTCTTAACATCTTGCAAGGTGACCCCGAAGCCTTTTTGAAGGGTTCAACCGAAGGCGTTGACGAAGCACAAATTCAAGCTTTGATTGATGAACGTCGTCAAGCGAAAAAGGACAAGAACTATGCTCGCGCTGACGAAATTCGTAAGCAATTGGCCGCTGACGGTATTGTCTTAACGGATACACCGCAAGGGACAACTTGGCATCGTGAGCTTGTCTAGTCAATGACGCAACAATTGCCCTATAAGGCCATCGATGAGCGAATTTTTCGCGAGGCGGTGGCCTTTTTGTCAAAAAGAGATCCAGTGATGGCAAAGTTGATCGTTAAATATAGCGATCGACCGTTTCCCTATCCAGTCGGTGTCATACCGGCACTGTTACGAGCCGTGGTGGCTCAACAAATCTCCAATCGTGCAGCTGCCACCTTGTGGAAGAAGCTGCAAGTATTTTTGGGTAAAGACTCATCACTTTGGTGTCAGAGGCTTTCAGAATCTTCGATAGAGTCCATTCGAGCTTTAGGTATTAATGAGCGCAAGGCGATGACCCTTAAAACGGTTTCAGAAAAATTCCTTATGGGTGAGTGGAGTGAGGTAGGCTTTGCAACAATGGATGATGAAAGTGTTTCAAAAACACTTCGCAGTATCAAAGGGATTGGTCCGTGGACGGCTTCGGCAGTGCTTATTTTTGGTTTAGGTCGCTGTGATGTTTTGCCGTTGACCGATTATGGGATTCGTGTGGCACTGGCTCAGCTGTATTTGGATGATAAAACAGCTGTTTCTGAGGGGCTCCAACGGCTTAAAACCCGTGTAAAATCTATCGAATGTACTTGGGAACCTTATCGCACCGTTGCCGCCTGGTATTTGTGGTGTTCATTGGAAAATTCCCCCTGATCAAGAGAGAAAAATTTCATGGCTAAAGCTGTATTTTTAGATTTCGAAAAGCAAATTGAAGAGTTGCAGATCAAGATTGATGACTTGACGGCAATGCAAGAAAAAGATGAAGGCAAAAAAATCAATTTGACTGAAGAAATCGCCCTTTTGCAATCCAAAACGGAAGAACTTCTTAAAAAGACTTACGCAGAATTAACACCGTGGCAAACGTCTTTGGTGGCGCGTCATCCGCAACGCCCGTATATGCTCGACTACATCGAAATGGTCTTTACGGACTTTCATGAGTTGCATGGTGATCGTGCTTTTGCTGACGATGAGTCTATTGTGGGTGGTTTAGCTCGCTTGGCTGGGCACCCCGTTGTTGTGATCGGCCAGCAAAAGGGTCGTGGTACCAAAGAGCGTATGAAGCGCAACTTCGGGATGCCACGTCCTGAAGGCTATCGTAAAGCATTGCGTTTGATGAAGTTGGCAGAGAAATTTTCTTTGCCAGTCTTTACCTTTATCGATACACCGGGGGCTTATCCAGGTATCGATGCTGAAGAACGTGGTCAGAGTGAAGCTATTGGTCGCAACCTCTTTGAAATGAGTCACTTAAAGACGCCGATCATTGCGACGATCATTGGTGAAGGTGGTTCAGGTGGCGCATTGGCAATTGCCGTAGCTGACGTTGTTAACATGCTTCAGTACTCGGTCTACTCCGTGATCAGTCCTGAAGGCTGTGCCTCCATTTTGTGGAAGGACGCAGGACGCGCTTCAGATGCCGCAATGGCCTTGGGCTTAACGGCGGATCGTTTGCGTGATTTGGGCTTGGTCGATAAGGTCTTAAGCGAACCTTTGGGTGGCGCTCATCGCGATCCGCACTTGATGGGTGCAACCTTAAAGAAAGCCCTTACGGATCAAATGCGTCAATTCCGTACGATGCAGTCTAACGAATTAGTCGCTCGCCGTATGGAACGCATTTTGCAGTACGGTAAATTTGAAGTTTTAGCTCAAGAGGCCGACGAAACCTCTCTGGCAACTAATGAGTCAACCCAAGGGGCGACGAAGGAAGACAATGCGGAAGAGCACCGCTAGAGTAAGGCATTACGATAAATTGGCACTTTCTACCGTCTCTCGAGAGCTTCGAGGGGCGTTAGAAGTGGCAATTGATGAGGGGTTGGGTGTTAACGATACGCCAAGCCTTTTCGCTGAGCCCGTCAGTGCCGATAAAAAAGCTCGCATTGTGGTGGGCTTTTCAGGTGGTCGTGACTCGGTTGCGTTATTGCAGGCTTTAGTGGCATTAAGAGACAAGCGCAACTCTCGCATTGATGAAATCCTGGCGCTTCATGTTCACCATGCTTTAAGTCCCAATGCCAATCGCTGGGCAAGATTTTGTCGTGAAATGGCTTCTGAACTCAATGTCGCCTTTAAGGTCACCTATGTTATGGTGAAAACAAAAGGTGATGGTGTGGAAGCTGCCGCCCGTAAAGCTCGTTACGAAGCACTCAATAATGCTGCTAAGGCATTTAATGCCGATATGGTGATGACGGCGCATCATGAAGATGATCGCCTTGAAACCTTCTTAATTCAGTGGATGCGTGGGGCAGGAGTGGAAGGTTTGGCGACTTTCCCGCTTGTTCGAAAAGACGCGGAAATTCCTCTGGTTCGTCCCTTCTTGCATGTTCCGCGTGCGCTCATCGAACGTTACTTGGAACTAAAGGGTCTATCTTGGGTGGAAGACGAAAGTAACGCCGATACCACCTATATGCGTAATGCCATTCGTCATGAGGTCCTGCCGGTAATGGATCAAATCCGACCGGGCTTTCGTGCTGCTGCTGCGCGCGCCGTAGAATTGGTGGCGCAAACGTCAGAACTATTAAAAGAAGTTGCTCAAGAAGATTTGGCCCAAGTCGTTACGGAGAAAAACGAGCTATATATCCCTAAGCTTTTAGCACTATCTGAAATGCGTCAAACATTGGTGCTTCGTGCTTGGATTGAAAGTTTTGGCTTAGTGCCACCATCCAAGGCTCGCTTAAACGAGCAACTTCGACAAGCTCGTGAAACGCACTCCGATACGCAGTTGACGTTCCGCATGGATAACTTTGAGATGCGTCGTCATGGGGCGCGTCTCGTGATGCGTAAGCAATCAGCTCCCAAAAAAGACATGACGCGTTTTGAGACGCTTGAGTGGAAGGGCGCAGGTCGCTATGCTCTACCGTCTTGGAACGGGGAATTGGTTATTTCTGAAGTCAAGGCTGGAGATGCAGGCGTGGCTCAAAGCATGCTTGAGTCAGGTGTACTTCAAGTTCGACCTCGCTCCGGAGGCGAAAAGATGAAAATTCATCGTGCTCGTCCTCGTAAGACGTTAAAAGCGTTGTATCAAGAGGCCGATATCGCAGAATTTGATCGTGGTGATTTACCGCTTCTTTGGTGTAACGATGATCTGATCTTTGCAGCGGGTCTCGGGATGGATACGAAATTTGCGAAAACGGACGAGGATGAAAAACGTTACGCCTTTGAATGGGTGCCCGATGACACGCTATTTTCATTGATGCAACCTTAATTGCTTCACAAAAACGGTCTCTTAGGAGGCCGTTTTTGATGGAACTTTCTAAGCTCTTTATTTTATTGAGAAAATTTTAAAATCAATGGTTCCCATTGGGAAAATCAATGATGAGACACCAGATCTTGTGTATTCTTTCGATCTAGTAACAAGATAAAGATTTCTGGACATCCTACTATGACCCTTCAACTTGATTATTCACGCGATGCGCTTTTTGACGAACTCGGCATGATTCGTTTGCGTGAAAGTTATATGCGTGCAGACGAAAAAAGTCCCCAAGAGCGTTTGGCTTTTGTGGCTCAAGCCTTTGCCAGTAACGAAGAGCACGCTCAACGCATCTATGAGTATGCCTCCAAGCATTGGTTAAGCTTTTCAACGCCCGTTTTAAGTTTTGGTCGAACGAAAAAAGGTTTGCCCGTCAGTTGCTTTTTGTCTTATATGGAAGACAGTGCCGAGGGGTTAGTTCGTACATTGTCCGAAGTCAACTGGTTAAGTATGTTGGGCGGTGGTGTTGGCATTCATTTGGCCATTCGTAGTGCTGATGAAAAAAGTGTGGGTGTGATGCCGCACTTAAAGGTTTATGATGCAGCCTGTTTGGCATATCGCCAAGGTACGACGCGTCGTGGTTCTTATGCGGCGTTTTTGCCAGTTGATCATCCCGATATCATCCAATTTATTGAGATGCGCAAGCCCACGGGTGACCAAAATATGCGTACGCTCAACCTTCACCATGGCATCAATATCAGTGATGCTTTTATGCGTAAGATTGAAGAGAGCATGCTCGATGGCAATGCCGATGATAGCTGGCCGTTGATTGACCCGCATACTGGGGAAGTTGTTGAAGTGGCTAGCGCCCGAGATATTTGGCAACGTATTTTAGAGTTGCGTATGCAAACCGGTGAGCCTTACTTGGTCTTTACCGATACGGCCAATCGTGTTTTGCCAGACTGGCTCAAGCAACAAGGGCTCAAAATCAATGGCTCGAACCTTTGTACTGAAATCTTCTTACCGACAAATGCAGATCGTACGGCGGTTTGCTGTCTAAGTTCTGTAAACCTTGAGTATTTCGATGACTGGAAAGATGATGAGCGCTTCATTGATGACGTCATGGAATTCTTGGATAACGTTCTCCAATATTTCATTGATCATGCGCCCGATAGCATCGCACGCGCAAAACGCTCTGCCGAGCGTGAACGCTCTGTGGGCTTAGGCGCGTTGGGTTTGCATGCGTACTTCCAACGAAAAGGCATTCCTTTCGATAGCGCCATGGCTAAGGTGAACAATCGTCGTATGTTTGCGCACATCCATGAAAAGTGTGCTCAAGCCGATGCAAGACTTTGTGCTGAACGTGGTGCATGTCCAGATGCAAAGGCCGCTGGTGTTGCGCGTCGATTCTCTCACTGGATGGCTGTGGCTCCGAATGCCTCGTCGAGCTTAATTGTGGGCAATACCAGTCCCTCAATTGAACCGCGACGTGCCAACGTCTATCGACAAGATACGATTTCGGGTGCTCACATCGTTAAAAATCGTTATTTAGTTCAAGCTCTAGAAGAACTTGATATGAATACGGATGACGTCTGGGCCGATATCATCGCGCATGATGGCAGCGTTCAACATATTGAGGCCATTCCTCAAGAGGTACGTGAAGTCTTTAAGACCGCTCAAGAGCTCGATCAACGTTGGTTGATTGATTTGGCCGCTGACCGTCAGGTTTATATTGATCAAGGGCAGTCACTCAATCTCTTTTTCCCGGCAGATGTTTCCATTGCTTACTTGCATGCTTGCCACTTTATGGCCTGGAAAAAGGGTTTAAAGTCTTTGTACTACTGCCGTAGTGACAAGTTACGTAAGGCCGATCGAGTGGGCGTTGCCATTGAACGACACCGAATTGAAGAAGATATCAACATGCGTGAAGTGTTGGAAGACAGCACTTGCCTGGCTTGTGAAGGATAAAAAATGAGTAATAAAAAGACCCTTTTGACGCAAAGTCGTGACTACTATAAGCCCTTTGTTTATCCGTGGGCCTATGATGCCTTCATGCAATCCGAGCAGATGCATTGGTTGTGGACTGAAGTGCCGATGGTTGAAGACGTTAAAGACTGGCGTATGCGTTTAACCGAAGCTGAACGAGACTTTTTAACGAAAGTGTTTCGCTTTTTCACGCAAGGTGATATCGATGTGAGTTCAGCTTATGTGCATACGTATTTGCCGGCATTTCCACAACCGGAAATTCGCATGATGCTCTCAAGCTTTGCGGCTCGAGAAGCCGTGCATGTTGCAGCCTACTCTCACCTGATTGAAACGTTAGGGATGCCAGAAGCCATCTATAACGAATTCTTAGAGTACGAAGCCATGGCTGACAAGCATGACTACTTCCATGGGCTTCGTGAAGATGAGGATGGTAATTTGGCAGCAAAGATGGCGGCATTTTCTGCCTTTACCGAAGGCATGCAACTCTTTTCCAGTTTTGTCATGCTTTTGAACTTTACCCGCAATGGCACAATGCGTGGCATGGGGCAGATCATTGCTTGGTCAATTAATGACGAAACGTTGCATACGGAATCGATGATTAAGTTGTTCCGTGAATACATTACGCAAAACCCAGAAATGTGGAACGATGATCTCAAGCGTACGATCTATACCATTGCTGAAAAGATGGTGGAATTAGAAGATCGTTTCATTGAATTGGCTTTTGGCGTCAATGAAATGCAAAAGCTCACGCAAGACGAAGTCAAAGCTTATATTCGTTATATTGCGGATCGTCGATTGATTGCCATGGGGATGAAGGGGATTTTTGGTGTTAAACACAATCCCCTGCCGTGGGTAGATGCGATGTTAGGTGTCACGCACACCAATTTCTTTGAAAATCGTGTGGTGGACTATGCTAAGGGGGCGCTATCGGGTCAGTGGAGTGATGTGTGGGGTAAGGCCGGTGAAGATTTTGCGCTGACGCCGTCTAAGGAATAAAAAGTCGTCTTGTATCGTGGAACGATAATAGGTGTTGAAGCCAAAGATTTGGAGGCATAACGTACAAATAAGATAGTTTTACTCGGATTTGTTTTAGTCAAATAAATCCGAGTAAAGTGTCTATTATCTATTCTTGCGAGAGTTTAAGATCGATATTCCATTTTATAAAGCTAATATCATCTTGCTTTGAACGCCATAATTTCAAAATTTCTTTGTTGTACTCATCTGTTTGGTACTTTTGAGCAGCAACTAGCAAAGTCGGCGTTAAATCCATGAAGTTCACATTTTCATTTTCCACTAGCCACATATCACGGTTATTTTTGTATTTGACAACATAGTCGATTGCCTTTTTGAGGCTAGTTTGATTAATCGTGAATGTCCAGAAGTTAACGTCATCGTAGTGATCGCTATATAAGGCCAAACCTATCATTGCTTCTAGATCAAATAAGCTGTAGTGTAATGGCCGTGTTCTTTCAAGTTCATGAAAGTTTTGTCCTTTTGAACCAATGTGTGAACCGAGTCTGATGTATTGTGCATTTGTTAGAAGTTCTTTAGCCTTTTTCGGTTGCTCTAAATACAAAGCGTAACCAACGACTTGATAGTCATAAAAGGTTCCATGGTTATTGGGGCGATGGCTTTCATCGTAGGCGTATTCGCCATTTAAAAGCCAGTTCTGATAATCCTTTACCCATTGTTTGATTACTTCTAAATCCTTAGAACTCAATAAGTTGGAGTTTTCAATCAGCGTAATGCTGTCAAGGATTCTCACAAAATGTCTTCCATCCAAGATGCCTAATGCTCGTCCAGGTACCGTCCCAGGTATACCTTGGGCGTACTTTAAATGAGGATTCATTTTTGTCGTATCGTTAATAAACCAAATTTGGATCATTTCAACGGCACGTTGAGCATACTTAGTGTTGTTTGTGTAGTAATACGCTAATGCTAAAGTCTCGAGAGCATTGGCTAGTCTGACTAGACGAGGGGAGTCGGAGTCAATGAGTGCATTGGGATTCACTTTTCCATCACGACGAATGTAAGGATATCCATCTTTTGTTTTTGGATTGGGCCAAAAATAGGGTCCTAAACTCATATAGTCATGTTTATCTTGACTTGGGGGTGTTAGACTTTTGTCGACAACCGAGAGGCGACCCATTGAGAGTGCTTTTTCTGCTTTAGAAATAAGTGTTTGGTAAGCAGGCATGACAAAAGGGTCTTGCCTGTCAATTTTTGTTTTAATTTGATCTAAATTTTCCTTGTCCAGCAACAGTAATGTAGAAGCATTTGTGGCTCCGATCATTAAGCCAAACACGACTAGCAGAAGTCCCCATCTTTTAAGCATCAGTTTCTCACTTGATTATGAACCAAGAATATTTTCTCAGATTTTTGTTTTGAGCAAATATCAAACAGAGCAATGGTTATTTTCTGTTTGTAAAAAGTGTTGTAGTTGGGCTTGAATGATTCGTAGTTGTAGAGTGATTTTGCTTTAAATATTGGGACCGTGATTGGATAGACCACAAAGAGCAACCTTCTCAATGAGGCAGAGAAGTATTTGGATTCCTCAAGGCAATGTCACAGAATATAGTTGAAAGTTAATAAGTCACACTCAGCACAGCATTTAATAAAGACATTTGTAAACAACAGTCATAAATTCTTTGCTCTTTATAAGTTTCAAAAGAATTAGAGGGTGAGCAAAAAAGTAATAAAGTACAAAAAACATATGGATAACCACTAGATGATAGGTTGTTTAAATTTGAATGTTGTAAAAACACAACACTATAAAAATTTTTCCTTTGAAAAAGTTTGACAGGCAGGGGGGCACATTTAGCCCCCTTGTGTCAAGTGATAAATTAAAAAAATATCCGTGCTGGTACAGCGCTAGCTGTACAGATTTATGAGGCAGTCGACTTTTCTTCTTAGTAACCTAAAATCGATAGCGGTCTTTGTTCGATAAGAGTTAGCTAGCGTCCTAAGCAGTGCTTGGACAGGCGCACATCTGGATCTAGGCTAAATTACACCTTCAAAATGAAGGTTCTACTGAATTAGCCCCACTGAAGCATGTCATTGCATGTTCAGCCATTCACTTTATCTGGTCCGATTCCTGTCCTAACGGTTTTAAATCAGGCATCTCTGGCTTAAAGTTATTCACTCTATCCCACCCTGTAAAAGGCTCAGGAATCGGCCAAAGCACATCATAACGAATTTAGTTTGCTTAGTAAATCAGTCAAATTTGGGTGT
>Freddie_p2__coassemble_1998_pt1 | contig 16059 bp, 18 predicted proteins | sample Freddie_p2__metabat2_low_PE_022 | metagenome-assembled genome bin Freddie_p2 | reverse complement strand
ATTTATGGTTGAAATGATGCTGAGCATAATAAGGGAAGAAACACCTCCACATTGCAGAAAGAGAACGCTTTGCCAACACTAGCAACCGTCCTGAGTCGAACCAACCTAAATGACGCTTGGAAACGAGTTCGTCAGAATAAGGGGTGCGCAGGAGTTGATGAGATGACTGTCGAGGAACTTCCCGATTGGTTACGTCAACACCATTCTGAGCTAATGCAGGCTATTAAGGAAGGGAGCTATAAGCCCCAACCCGTTCTCCGCGTCCTTATTCCAAAGGAGGAACCTGGAAAATTCAGACCGTTGGGTATCCCAACAGCGGTTGACCGATTCATTCAACAGGCGGTAGCTCAAGAGCTCTCACGCGAATACGAAAAGGTATTTAGTGACAGCTCTCACGGCTTTAGACCTTCGAGAAGTTGCCATACAGCGATCCGACAAGCGGAAGCTCTGGCAAACGAAGGCTATACGTGGGCAGTGGATTTAGATTTGGCGAAATTCTTTGATACTGTGAATCACTCGAAGCTCCTTCGAATACTCTCACAACGTATTAAGGACGGTAATCTAATATCGCTAATTCATAAATTCTTGCGAGCACCCATTGTCGAGAATGGAAAGGTTATCCCAAGCACGATTGGAACACCGCAAGGTGGACCAATTAGTCCTGTTTTGGCCAACATCATGCTTAATGAACTCGATCAAGAACTCGAGCAGAGAGGACACAAGTTCGTTCGCTATGCCGATGATATGATGGTTTTGTGCAGAAGCAAGAAGTCGGCTTTACGCACACTAGAAAGTATTCAACATTTCATTGAAGAGAAACTTTTCCTGAAATTGAATACAGAAAAGTCGAAAGTCTGTCGAATAACGGACCCAAACCTCAAATTCTTGGGTTTTGGATTCCACCGACAAACCAAAGACAGACGAATTGTGTGTGTACCTCACCAAAAGAGCAAACAAAAGTGCAAACAATGCCTGAAACTTCTAACATCAAGGAGTAATGGTCAAAGTCTTGAATCCTTCCGCCTGAAACTAAAACAGTTTGTGGTGGGATGGTGTAACTACTTTGGTATCGGAGCCATGAGAAGTTTTGTAAAAGAAACAGATGAGTGGCTAAGAAGGCGAATACGTCAGCTCTACTGGAAACAGTGGAAGAAGATAGGCACTAAGCTCAAAGCGCTACTAAAATTAGGGGTTACAAAGGAGAAGGCTTGGATCTGGGTCAATAGTCGAAAAGGCTACTGGCGGATAGCTAAAAGTTGGGTACTGAGCACAACACTGAAAACCAATTTTCTCAGGTCTAAAGGATGGGTCTGCCTTGGGGACGTTTATAAGTAAACCCCAAGGATGTTATTAATAACCGCCCGCTACGAGAACCGTACGGTGGGTGGTGTGGAAGGACGGCTAGGGAGCTAATCCCCAGCCTCCTATCCGATTCGCCACTTGAATAAATACGAACACTTCTTCTTAGATCAAACTCAATTAATCCGTTTAATCATCTTAGTGCTTTCTCTGAGCGTGGGTTAACTTTCAAAGTAACGCACAAGCATCATTCCAAAATCACCAATCAAGAAACGATATAAAAGTGCATCAAAGCTCTTGCTTAGCATGCGTAAGGTTAGCGCAGGATAGTTAGATTCTTGAATTCCTTGATCCCAATGAGCGGACCACAACCACTTTTATGATGGCTCTTGAAATGATAGGTTGTGAATAACGCTATCCTCTAACGAAGGGCTTTTAGTTTTTTTTGTTTGAATGATTCAATGCACAGCTTTGACTTTAAGTATAGAAAAAACCTCGGGTTGAGGCCCGAGGTTTGAGTGCTTAAGCATCCGCTTTAATGTTAATGCCTGAACCAGGCTCTGCATTTTTAGGTCTAAGCGCGTATAGGACGGCGACCAATAGGATGAGCACCGCCCCGTGTGCCATCACAACAATGGAGTTACCCCAGTAAGTAGCCATTAGTCCACCAAGGATGGGACCAGCTACTGAACCGATTTGTTGGAAGGCATAACTTAACCCATAGACCCGACCTCTTTCGTTAGGCAATGTATTTTCAGCAAATAACGCGTTAATAGCAGGGAAGATACCAGCAAAGAAGATACCACCAACAAAGCGCCACGAAACGAAAGGTGTGATGGTGTCTGGAATGGCTTGAACAATACCGAAGATCCCAGAGCCCAAGAGCGCAAGATACAAAGCCCAACGATAGCCAATATTGGTACCAGCTCGCCCCCAAAGCGGAGCTGCAACAACCCCCGATATACCAACAACAGAAAAGACAATACCGCTGACTAATACAATGTTATCCATCGAGCCCTGTAGCTCTGCAATGTAAAGTGGCAACACTGGTTGAACAAGCATCACTGCTAATTGAACTACGGCAGCAGCCATCAACATTCTGAAGATGACTGGAACCTTCAACAGTTTCATAGAGCCACCGTCGCTCTTTTTATTGTGGTTTTGCTGAATCAATACAGAGCGGTCTTCCTTAATGAATAAAGCAATACCTAAGGCAATGACACCTAAAGCTGCACCAGCAAGGTAAAAGGAGGCTCTCATACCAAAGACCTCGGCTAAAACGCCACCGAAAAGCGGTCCTAAAACACCGCCAGCAGTCATTCCCCCTTGCATCAGACCTAGACACCACCCCATTTTCTCTTTAGGTGCAGCCGAGGTCATGATGGCTAAACAGGCAGGCCACAGACCTGCAGAGAAGCCTTGGAAACAACGCATTGCGAAGAGTTCCCAAGGGGTTTCTACCATCCCACCCCAGACGTAGCTGATGGCTAGACATGCTGCGGCCCTTAGGGCCATCATTTTACGACCTCGCTTATCGGCCATAGCGCCCCAAATCGGAGCCATAATGGCACTAATGAGAAAGGTAGAAGAAAAGATAATCCCAGACCAGATATTAACTTCAGTGGCGGCAACCCCTAGCTCTTCAATGAGGTACATTGGAAGGAAGGGAACAAGCATTGTGTAGCTTGCAGACATTAGCAATGAGGTAACCGTCAAAAACCAAACTAAAGCTTTCCATTGCATACTCAATTCTCACTTTCTTATATTTCAAATTTCAATTTCACTCTATTGTTCATCTTATTCTTAAAAGCAGCTTTCCTGTAATAGGACAACTACTAGCAAGAAAGCAAAACGCCACACTCCTAAGAAATGTGGCGTTTGTCACTCAGACTAAAACTTATACTTACAGTGAGTCACTTTCTTCTGTGACACTGACTTCTTCAGCAGTCTTAGGAGCATGAGTCATAATGAAATCACCAATGTCGTGGATTTCATCAGGGCAAAGCTCATGCATCATGGGGTACTCGTAAAATTCAATCGTTGCCCCCTTGGCATTAAGATGGCTGACTCCATCACGAGCTTTAGCAATCGAAATCACGGTATCCAATGTACCGTGTGCGATAAATGTCGGTGTTTGTCGTGCGAGATCGGATAGCTCATCAAAACGAGGATGGTTCGGCACATAACCAGACAACGCAATGATGCCTTGTAAAGGAATTGTTTGAGAGTAGCCTGTTAAGAGAGCAATCGCTGCACCTTGAGAAAATCCTCCCAACCAAATAGGCGTGTCGGGATTTTTCTTACGTTCGTCATCGATAATACTTTGCACGATTGCCATCGAGGCATTCATACCTTCGATATCCTCTTCGATAACTTCACCCGGTTTGCATTGGAAAGTATCATTAAATAAGTCATACCAGCCAGGCATGCTCATTTTCATGACAGAAATGGTGCGAGTTGGAGCTGTTGGCAAAACAATATTTAAATTTTGGATTTCGCCAAATTGAGAGAGTTCTTGTTGAAATTCTTCAAAATCAGAGCCATCGACACCTAAGCCATGCAACCAAATTAATGTCATGGGGTTTTGAGTGTCATCTAAGGCAGGTTGATATATGGTATCCATATAGTGTCCGTTATTATTAAGCCCCAAATTGTATGCAATTATCAAAAAATTGCCATAAACGTAAATACTACTATTTGCTATTTTCCAATAAATCCTCACTTTTTCTCGTTCAAGCATAAAATATTTTGTTGGCGTAATTAACGCGCTGGGGGGATTCAATGCAAAAGATTTTATTTGTTTGTACCGGCAATATTTGTCGATCACCTACAGCAGAGGCAGTCTTTAGAAAGCTTGTCGATAAGGCTGGGTTGGGTGATCAGTTTGAGATAGATTCTTGCGGTACACACGCTTATCACGTTGGAGAGGGAGCTGATCCACGCTCCTGGCGTTTTGCCAAAGAACGTGGCTATGATTTGAGTAAGCATATCGCAAGAAAAATTACGCTAGCGGATTTCGAGCACTATGATTGGATCTTAGTTATGGATAAAACCCATCTCCGTGAACTCGAGGCGATAGCCCCAGTGGGTTTGCGCCATAAGATAGAGCTTTTCATGAGATTTTCAACTCATTCTGAGCAAACGATTATTCCTGACCCCTACTATGGTGGGGACGCTGGTTTTGTAAAAGTCATTGATTACTGCGAAGATGCTGCACAAGGTTTTTTAGCGTACCTTAAAAAGGCGCATCGCCTATAAGTATTAATTGGAGATAATTATGCATCATGCCATGCGACGTCACCTTCAAGCTCTGACAGAGAAGGAGGCTTATGAACTTCTTGAGGTTGCTTCTCATCTTGTATTGAGTTTCGTCGATTTGGATAATTCGCCCTATTGTGTGCCTGTTAATTTTGTTTTAGAAAATCGGACCGTTTACGTCCATGGTGCTCCTATGGGGACGCGCTCACAGTTAATTCGTCATAATCCTAAGATTTCTGCTTGCGCTGTGATACAGGATCATATCGTTCCCGAAAAGTTAACGAGTTACTTTAAAAGTGTTGCTTTACAGGGTACTGCGGCTATTGTGACCGATTATGACGAGAAACTAATGGCACTTATTTCACTGGCAAAAAAATACGCCCCAGAATTTGTTCAACAAGGTATACAAGAAGCTAAAGCACAACTTCAATATGTTGAAGTTGTTAAAATCAGCATTGACGAAATTCAAGCAAAGCAATCAATTGAATTAGTAAAAAAGGCAGAAAAACCCTAAAGTCACTCTAAGGAAAAGACTGAAGTGACTTTAGTCTTTTTAAATATTTTTTAATCTTTTGTGAATAATAAAAAACATAGTAATATCAAAGTGATATGAAGTATATTATGAAAAGGCTAAAGCAAATTACTTTAGCCTTTCTTGCGTTCAAGAATTCGAGTCGGTAATATCTACGACAGTTTGTGAAATTTCAGGGTTAGACCCTAGAAACGGAAGAATGGCTTTCGCTATAGATTTCGGGTGAAATCAGCAGAGAGTCTGAAGGAAAAAGTCATGAAAAAGCCTGTGTATTTGGACTATGGTGCAACGACCCCGGTGGATCCGCGTGTTGTCGATAAAATGATTCCGTATTTGTATGAGAAGTTTGGCAATGCCGCTAGTAACTCTCATGCTTATGGTTGGGAAGCAAGCGCTGCTGTTGATGAGGCTCGTAGTCAAGTTGCTCAGATGATCAATGCTGATCCTCGTGAAATTGTTTGGACTTCTGGTGCTACTGAAGCTGACAATTTGGCAATTAAAGGTATAGCTCACTTCTATAAAGACAAGGGTAAGCATTTAATTACTGTGAAGACCGAGCACAAAGCAGTGCTTGACAGTATGCGCCATTTGGAAACGGAAGGCTACGATGTGACGTATATGGACGTTTTGCCCAATGGTTTGCTAGATCTTGAGGCTTTGGAAGCGGCTATTCGTCCGGACACCATTTTAATTTCTGTTATGGCGGTTAATAACGAAATCGGTGTTGTTCAAGATTTGAATGCGATTGGCACGATGTGTCGTAAGCACGGCGTATTTTTCCATGTTGATGCAACCCAAGGCATTGGCAAGTTGCACTTTGACATGACGAAGGATCCAATTGATTTGATGAGCATGTCTGGTCACAAGGTTTATGGTCCTAAGGGAATTGGCGCCTTGTACGTTCGTCGCAAACCTCGAGTTCGTTTAGAAGCCTTGATTCATGGCGGTGGTCATGAACGTGGTATGCGTTCTGGAACATTGGCAACTCACCAAATTGTTGGTATGGGTGAAGCCTATCGTCTGGCTCGTTTGGAAATGGATGAAGAAAATGCCCGCTTGAAGAAGTTGCGTGATAAGTTATGGGCTGGTATCCAAGAGATTCCGGATGTGTATTTGAATGGTGATTGGGAACATCGCGTAGCAACGAATTTGAACGTTAGCTTTGCTTTTATTGAAGGCGAAAGCTTGATGTTGGCTCTGAAGGATATTGCGGTTTCTTCTGGCTCTGCTTGTACGTCAGCTAGCTTGGAACCCTCCTTTGTCTTGCGTGCGCTCGGCCGTGATGATGAGCTGGCCCACAGCTCCATCCGCTTTACACTTGGACGCTTTACGACGGAAGAAGACATTGATTTTGTGATTGCTCAATTAAAAGAAAAAGTCGCTAAACTTCGCGAAATGTCTCCGTTGTGGGAAATGCACCAAGAGGGTGTAGACCTCAATCAAGTGAAGTGGTCTGAACACTAGACCTAAGCAAAGAAGATTTCTACGTTAGGAATAAATAATGGAATATAGTGAAAAGTTAATGGACCACTACGAAAATCCTCGTAACGTGGGTACCTTGGATAAAAATGAAAAAGACGTTGGCACGGGCATGGTGGGTGCTCCGGCCTGTGGTGATGTGATGCGCTTGCAAATTAAGGTAAGCGACCAAGGTGTGATTGAAGATGCTAAGTTCAAAACCTACGGTTGTGGTTCGGCAATTGCTTCAAGCTCTTTGGTTACCGAATGGGTTAAGGGTAAAACGCTTGATGAAGCAATGGCATTGTCTAACGAAGCGATTGCTGAAGAATTGGCTTTGCCCCCAGTGAAGATTCACTGCTCGATTTTAGCTGAAGACGCCATTAAGGCAGCCATCGAAGATTACCGTCAAAAGCAAGGGAAGTAATTATGGCCATTACTTTGACAGAAAATGCCGCTCGCCATGTCTCACAATACTTAACAAAGCGTGGTAAGGGGATTGGTCTTCGTTTGGGCGTTAAAACGTCTGGCTGCTCTGGCATGGCTTATAAGTTAGAATTTGCCGATGTAGTCAATGACGATGACCAAGTGTGGGAATCTTTTGGTGTTAAAGTGATTGTTGATGCCAAGAGTTTGCCTTACATCGATGGTACGGAATTGGATTACACCCGTGAAGGTCTTCAAGAAGGGTTTAAATTCCACAATCCAAATGAAAAGAGCCACTGCGGTTGCGGTGAGTCTTTCCAAGTTTAGGTTTTTTGATGGCTCAAAAAGACTATTTTGAACTTTTAAATCAACCGCGTTCTTACGCGGTTGATTTTGTCTCGTTGGAAGAGACAAAAACGAAATTGTTAGCTCGCCTGCATCCTGACCGTTTTGTTAACGCTTCTGCTTTAGAAAAACGTATTGCTCAACAAATGACGGTTCAAGTCAACGAAGCTTATGCAACGTTGGACGATGACTTAAAACGGGCTCAATACTTGTGTGCATTAAACGGTCTTGATGTTAATGCTCGCAAACCTATGCCTGCTGAATTTTTAATGCGTCAAATGCAGTGGCATGAGGCACTTGAAGTTGCCAAAGAAAGCAATGATCAAGCTGTACTAGAAGAACTCAAAGACAAGGTCCATGAAGTTCGCGGTGAGTTAAAGGCTCAACTGACTCAGGCGTTCGACCAAGATAACAATCTTGATGTGGCCTATGAGCTTACTCGCGAATTTATGTTTATTGAGAAGGTTTCTTCTCAAATCTAATAGAATCATCTTTTTAAAGAATCTCACTATGGCTTTACTGCAAATTGCTGAACCGGGGTTATCGGCCGATCCCCATCAACATCGATTGGCTGTTGGTATCGACTTGGGTACAACGAACTCTTTGGTTGCAACAGTTCGTAATGCGCAAACTGAAGTAATTGCCGATCATGAAGGGAAAAAGTTACTACCTTCTGTGGTCCGCTACCTTTCTGACAATGAGGTGGTGGTTGGTTACGAGGCCCAAAAGGCTGCCGGCGAAGATGCTAAAAATACAATTGTCAGTGTGAAGCGTTTTTTAGGGCGTTCACAAGCTGATCTTGAGCACAGCGCCAATCTGCCCTATGAATTTACGACCGATGCAGGCATGCTTCGCATTAAGACTCGCGCGGGAGAGAAAAGTCCGGTGGAAGTGTCTGCTGAAATCTTAAAAACACTCTCAGCCCGTGCCCAAGAAGCTCTTGGTGGAGATTTGGTGGGTGCTGTTATTACAGTGCCAGCTTACTTTGACGATGCGCAACGTCAGGCGACAAAAGACGCTGCTCGTTTGGCAGGATTGAATGTTCTTCGTTTACTCAATGAACCGACGGCTGCTGCCCTAGCCTATGGATTAGATGAGGGAGCCGAAGGACTTTACGTTATTTATGACTTGGGCGGCGGAACCTTCGACGTTTCTATCCTTCGTTTAACGAAGGGTGTTTTCGAAGTTTTAGCAACCGGTGGAGACTCAGCTCTTGGTGGTGATGACTTTGATCATCGACTCTTTTGTTGGGTTACGCAAGAGGCTAATATCCAAGGGATATTGTCTGCGGACGATAAGCGTCGTATTTTGGTCGCCGCTCGTCAAGCAAAGGAATCATTGAGTCTATCGCAAGAGGCGCGTTTGGAAGTATTGCTTTCGACAGGTCAAGCGCTTTCATTGACATTGACTCGAGAAGCCTTCAAACACATGACGTGCCATTTGGTTAAAAAGACCTTGGATACGCTCAAAAACGTTATGCGAGATGCCAAACTTGATAAAGAAGCAATTCAAGGATTGGTACTTGTAGGTGGCTCAACACGTATGCCAGTGATTCGAGAAGCAATTACTGAGTATTTGGGTTTTGAACCCTTAGACAATATCAATCCTGATGAAGTGGTGGCAGTCGGTGCAGCAAAGCAAGCAAATATGCTTGCGGGCAACACGACTGGAGACGACGATTGGCTGCTATTAGACGTTACTCCTTTGTCTTTAGGTTTAGAGACAATGGGAGGACTCGTTGAAAAGGTTATTCCGCGCAACACGCCCATCCCTGTGGCGATGGCTCAGGACTTTACAACCTTTAAGGACGGCCAAACAGCCATGGCAATACACGTTGTTCAAGGTGAAAGAGAGATTGTTGACGCTTGTCGAAGTTTGGCACGATTTGAGTTGCGGGGCCTTCCGTCTTTGGTTGCAGGGGCCGCCCGTATTCGTGTGACCTTTACGGTTGACGCGGATGGCTTATTGTCGGTTTCTGCCCGTGAAACGCAAACAGGAGTAGAAGCGAGCGTTACGGTTAAACCCTCTTATGGTTTAACTGATGACGAAATCGTCCGAATGTTGCAAGACGGAACAGGTTCAGCACAAGAGGATATGCGCTTGCGAGCATTGCGTGAAGAAGAGGTTGAAGCGCGCCGTTTGATTGAAAGTACTGTTAGCGCACTGGCAAGCGATGCAGATTTATTGAGTCAACAGGAGCAAGATACGATTCGCAATTTAATTGCTCAACTCTTGGCTGCAGTAGAAGTGCATAATTTAGATGATATTAAAGAGCTAGAAGCTCAGTTAACGACTGCAACGGAAAGTTTTGCTGAGCGTCGTATGGACCGAGCCATTGCAATGGCATTGTCTGGTAAGAATATTGATGAGATTGGCTAAAAAGGAAAAATTATGCCTAAAGTAACTGTTTTACCTCACGAAACAATCTGTCCGGAAGGAAAGACTTTTGAGGCACGTACTGGTGCTAAATTAGCTCGTGTTTTGTTGGCTAATGGGATTAAGATTGAACACGCCTGCGAGTTTTCTGGGGCTTGCTCAACCTGCCACGTCATTATTCGTGAAGGGTTTGACTCTTTAAATGAACCGGAAGATGAAGAGTTGGATATGCTCGATCATGCTTGGGGTGTGACAAGCGTGAGCCGTTTGTCATGTCAGACCATTATTGGTGATAGTGATATTGTGGTGGAGTTACCTCGTTATACTCGTAATCACGCAAAGGAACACTAAATAATGCGTTGGAAAGATACCCAACAAATCGCAGAGACACTCTACGATCTGCATCCTGAGTTAGACCCTTTGAAGCTTCGCTTTACAGAGTTGCATGCAATGATCATTGCCCTTGATGAATTTGATGATGATCCCGAAAAGAGCAATGAAGCTATTCTTGAAGCAATCCTTCAAGCTTGGCTTGATGAGCGCTGAGGTTAATTATGCGATTTGACGTCATAACGCTTTTCCCAGAAATGTTTGGTGCCGTGACCGATCACGGTATTACGGCAAGAGCCCGTAAACGAGGATTGTGGTCGCTAAACCTATGGAACCCGCGAGATGAAACGACGGACAATCACCGAACGGTTGATGATCGTCCTTTTGGCGGAGGACCGGGTATGGTTATGATGGCTGAACCCTTAGCAAAAACAGTGGATCGTATCCGAGTCTCAGGCAACAAAGGCAAGGTTGTGAGTTTTGCTCCGAATGGCAAAAAGCTCTCAGATGAAATGGTGCGGCAATGGGTTAGCGAAGGTCAAGATGTCATCTTGGTTTGTGGTCGCTATGAAGGTATTGATCAACGTTTCTTAGACACCTATGTTGATGAGGTGGTGAGCATTGGGGATTTTGTGCTTTCAGGTGGAGAGTTACCGGCCATGACGCTTATTGACGCGATTGTGCGCCAAATCCCCGGGGCAATTAAAGAACTCTCTACGCTTGATGAGTCTTTTTCAACGGGATTGCTTGATGCGCCACATTACACTCGACCTGAAGTGTGGCGTGAGCAAACGATTCCTGAAATACTGCTGACTGGACATCATGCCAATATTGCAAAATGGACTCGAGAACAAAGTCTTAAGTTAACGTTACAGACTCGGCCGGATTTAATTGAAAAAGCTGAAAAAGACGGTAAGTTAACAAAAGCTGATTTAAAGTGGATATCTCTACAGAAGAGATAAAAATCTCGAATCTTAAGCGAAATTCAAATAACTGAACGCTAATTTGTAAACAAAAATTTCTAGATACAACTTCAAAAGTAGAAGGGAATAGAATGAAGGAGGTCTCAAAGCCGCCTCTACTTTTATTCCCTTTATTTTATAGCAGAAAGTATCTATGGAACCAAATTTTGAAGTTCGTCGTCGCGCCTATAACCTGCATCTTGAAGGAAAGGGTTACAAGGCCGCCGCCAAGCAACTTGGTGTGAGCGAAAGCACAGTCCGAGATTGGTTTAGACGTTTCAAAGTTGGTGCATTCGATACTCTGTTGAGCTCAAAGACAACTACTCGCCGTTACCCACAAGAGATGATCGATCAAGTGATCAAGTTGCGTGAAGATGGCCGTTCCTGGACTGAAATCTTGGCGGCAACGCATGTTCCCATTGGAACAGCCAAGAATTGGGTTCGTCGTCATAAACTCAATAAGTAATCGATTCGCCGTTTTTTGAAGTCTTAACCAAGACCATTTGAAACTTAATTGGATTTTGAAAATATTCCGTAATCTTTGAAAAGATTCGGAATTTTTCAATTTTTGTTGTATAATCGGCGTCTTTCCACACAGGTGGAAAATTTTGTTTAATTAAAAAGTCCATCCTATCGGCGGTGACTATGCGCGAATATTTCGATCGCAGATCGCATGATGATGGTTTTGGAGATAAAAATGAATCTTATCCAAAAGTTGGAACAAGAAGAACTCGCCCGCGTTACCGCTGGCAAGACCTATCCTGAATTCGCCCCGGGTGACACGGTTGTTGTGAACGTCAACGTTGTTGAAGGTTCCCGCAAGCGCGTTCAAGCTTACGAAGGCGTCGTTATCGCTCGTCGTAACCGCGGTTTGAACTCCTCTTTCATCGTTCGTAAGATTTCCAGCGGTGAAGGTGTTGAACGTACATTCCAACTCTATGCTCCGACGATCGCTAGCATCGAAGTGAAGCGCCACGGTGACGTCCGTCGTGCTAAGCTCTACTACTTGCGTAATCGCTCTGGTAAGGCTGCTCGTATTAAGGAAAAGCTTGCCAAGTAATTCTTGGTCGCAAACCAAAATACATTTGAAAAGAGGTCAGGTCATAGGATTTGGCCTCTTTTCTTTTTTATACAATCAGTTTTTTTCGTAGAATATCGTCATTAGTGCTTGTTAGAGGTTTTTATGTCTGCACGTCTTTTTAGTCGTTTTTCCTTCTTAGCTTTGACCGCTTTGTCAGTAGCAGGATGCTCAAGTATGAATGCTTATTTGGGCGAGTCTGAGCAAGAGGTTGGCTACTATAGAATTTATGATGTGCAAACGACTGCATCTGGGAAGGCAGTTATCGATGTATTACAAAAATCAATTGCCTCTGATGGAGCAAAAGCCAACTTTTCGTATAGCCCTTACTATTTAAAGGTTAAGCCTCAAGAAGCGGAACGTTTTATCCCTTTGGGTCTTATTAATCCAATGCAAGCCAAGATGAGTCCCAATGCACCGGAGTTTGCAGGGTACGTTGGAATAAGCTGCCCACGTTCGGCTTGGACAGCAAATACAGTACGTAATGATGGGACTTATTTACAGGCTTGTCTTTATCCCTATAAGCATGGCTATCAAGTAAGCCTATTTGCACGCTTTTTGAAAAAGCGAGGCAAACTGTCTGATATGACGTCCTCTGTTGTCAATTATGCAGGGCATGGCACCGATGAATCCTGGGCAGAGCATCTCTTTGAGCAAGTTCCGGCTAAGCTTAGAAAAGACTTATCCGCTCAAGTAGATCTCCTTGAGTCGTTGCCAGTAGGCTACCTTGAATAAATAAAGGCGTCTTATTTGAGACGCCTTTATGTTAATTATCAATGTTTGGCTTGAAGGTCTTAACAGTATTAACGACTTCATCAATACTGTCTGTAACAGAAATTCGTAGACCGTCGTATTTTCCCTCTTTCACTAAGTACTCTAAAAGCTCATAGACAGGCATTTCTCGACGCCAAAAATCAACACCTAAAAAGACCATTAGGCTGGCATAACCATAGGTCTGGTAGTGGTTAGGAACGGCCGCTTGGAAGATTTCTTGGATGGTGCCTGCGCTTCCTGGAGTGTAGATCAAGCCACCTCGCGTGATATTTAAAATAGTGTCTTCGCGAATGCTGTTGTCAAAAAACTTGGCAATGTGCGTTGCAAAAGGCGTAGCGGGTTCGTGTCCATAAAGCCACGTCGGAACTCCAAGACTTATGAAATGTGTTTGTGGATAACGGTAGCGGATTCGAAACGCGGAAGATAACCATCCTGCATCTTGCCAACTGGGAAATTCGCCCAGTGTTTTGAGAGCATCTTCCACTTCTTCATCAGTGCGTTGTGCCATCCAAGCGCCCAAGTGAGTTGCTTCCATTGCACCAGCACCGCCACCGCTGACCATAATGAACCCTAATTCGGTTAATCGTTTACTCAGATAAACAATTTGTCGGTAGAAGGGATCGGTACGAAGTAAGTCATGACCACCCATGATGCCAACAATTTGCCTTTCATGATAGGGTTCAAGAAAGTCTTTAATGGCATTACTCATTGAATGGTCATGCAAATAGCGTGACAATGTTTCTTTGACGTTTTTCGATGTGGGTCCCGTAGTCAAATAGTGCTGGTGAACTTTGTAGTCAAAGCTGTCCTTGATGGTCGATTCATCTCTCGGGTCAAAGCCTGCGTAAAGAGAGTTGGCAGAATAAAGGTAGCTTCGATAGATATCAAAGGGAGCATCTAATCGGGGAAAGATTAGATTGGTTTTATCGAGCTTTTGAGTAAAACTTTCCGGTAACTGACATCCTAAGAACAGGCAATTGCTATAAGTGCACTCAGAAGCTAAATCGGCCAAATCCGTAAAATCAACATTTTGAAAAACATGACGATCAATGTGACCGGGTTCAGTAATTAATCCCAGCAATTGGGTGACGGTTTCGATTTCTCTATATTCTGGCATAGGATACCTCTCTGTCTTTCTTTGATTTTAATCGCGAAAAAACAATACTTGAAAGAAAATTCACCTAAAGTCAGTTTTTTTTACATACAATGAAAAAAAGCGCTCGTGAAAGGAGCTCTATCATGATTGCCATCGACAGACTTAGAATTGGCGGCTTTCGAAGCATTCAATCATTAGAAGTCCCTTTAGGAAACTCCACGGTATTTATTGGTTCGAATAACTGTGGCAAAACTTCAGTATTGAAAGCATTGCAGTTGGCTTTAAGTGATGAATATGTTCCAATAAGGGAGGACTTTCATCGTGGCTGTGACGGGCAGGTGGTCGAAGAAATTTATATTGATGTCAGATTTGTTCCAAGTAATGATAAGGGTGAGCGTATTGACTATTTTGATTCTATTTGGACAAAAGCTTTACCTTTTAGTGTTCAGTCGGATCGTCACCATAAAGAGTATTTTGCTTTTCGTACGTGTTTTACTTGGGATAAAGAAACAGCCAGTGTAAAAAAACAGCGCTTTTTATTTTCAAATTGGGATCGTCGTGAATTAGGAAGCGAGCTGAGTCAACCTCTGCCATTTATAAAATTGGTTGTGTTGGAGGTTGAAGATGATTTACGAAGTGCGCTAGCTCGTCCTCACTCCTTCATCAATACAGCGTTAGAGCAACTTAGAGAAGATATCGAGGCTCATCCTCAATATGCAAGAGTACCAATCGAGGATTTTCGTGGTTTATTAAACCGTTTATCAGAAACGTTTTTGGGGCCAGGAAGTACCTTGCCAAATGACGTTATTTTAAGTGCTGCAACCATTGGTGGATTTTTTAATTGGGTCAAAACCCATGATGACACGAAACTTCTGACAACAAGACAAGGACAGGGAAGTCAGAAGACCCTTCTTACTCTCTCAACAATTACTTTAATGGAGGGACTGGCTAGACAAGCTACAGCTCACCGTTGGCCTCTCTTTATGTTAATGGCTGCCGAGGAGCCTGAATCGCACCTTCACCCTAATGCACAACGTACCCTGATGAGTCAAATGATGACGTTGTCGCACCAGTTACTCGTGACAACGCATTCGCCTTATGTTGCTTCTGTCGTTGAGCCTCAAGACTTTCGATCGATGATGAGAAGAGGAGATAAAATTGATGTCAGATGGCTACCAAGAAAAATGGATCTGTGTGACATTCGTATGCTCAAGAGACTCATTTTGCGCTTCAGAGGTGAGGTTCTTTTTGCCCGTGGGTTAATGTTTGTTGAGGGGGTGACAGAAGAGCAGTTGATTCGAGGCATGTTTCATGCTTATTTTGGTGATGATCCAAGCGCATTTGGTATCACTATTGTAGGAGTTGACGGCAAAAGTTATGCACCATTTTTCCTTTTAGCGATGAGTTTAAGAAAACCATTCTGTGTTGTTAGCGATAATGACGGAGATACCGCCCATGTTGTGTTAAAGCAACTCGCAGACGTGGAAAAGAAAGTGCAGTTTGATCATCACGACAATAGAAGTCAGGTGTTTTTCTTGTCACACGGTTTGGCCATGGAAGGGGAGTTGGTTCACAAGCTCGATATTCGTCAAGAGCTTATCGAGTCCTTGATGGCTTGTAGTAACATGACCGACCCTTCTCCCAAGAATCGGCGATTGCGTCGTCAGCGATACTCAAAATTAACCGATCGAGAGTTAAAGCATCGATTAGAAAAGAAAAAATCGGAATATTCAGGTTTTTTAGGTGACATTATCCAAGACAATCCCTTTGCTAGACCGATTGAAGAGCTTTTACCTCAAGCGGTTCAAGAAGCATTTCGTTTGATGCAAACATGGATTGGTGATCAGTCAGAATGTCCAGGGAGCTCTCGAACAAGGTGAAAATAGAGAGTAAGGCCGTCTTTTATGACGGCCTATCTAAATTCAAACTTTACCAACCATAAAATTTTTTCACCGTCTTCCACGCAACCGCTTGCAAATGCTTTGCGTCTTTTTCGGCTAAAGGTTTTTCACAAACCCCTAAGGTTTTATAGAAACAGCCGTAAAACCATCGATTTTAATCGATGGATACAATCCGAAGGATTTGTTATATATAGCGTTTTGAAGATTTTTCAAAGAAAGTATTG
>Freddie_p2__coassemble_1907_pt1 | contig 17133 bp, 15 predicted proteins | sample Freddie_p2__metabat2_low_PE_022 | metagenome-assembled genome bin Freddie_p2 | reverse complement strand
TTCCAAACCAACGTAGTTCACCTTCCGAAGAAGGATCACTGAGGCTAGTCAATCAGGGCTTTTTCAAGCCTCTGCCTTTAGGCAGGGGGTATTGACCTTTTGCAGTTCTTTGTAAATAGAATTTTTAAATGATGAACAAAAATTCACCAACAAGGGACTCAGTCTACCTGCTTAAAGCTTTTTTGTCACGAAATGATTGAATATTTATTCACTTTTTTTTGTAAATGAACCACTAGCGCGACAACAAAGTCTGTACTGATAAAAAAAGGCTGACTACCCGAGGGCAATCAGCCAATTTTTTATATCAACGCTACGCGTGAATATTAGAGGCTCTTAACCTTTTCAACGAGGCTAGCGAAACCAACCTTGTCAAAGATAGCCATATCGGAGAGAACCTTACGGTCCAAAGCGATACCGGCCTTCTTCAAGCCATTCATGAACACGCTGTAGGTCATACCGTTGGCACGAGCACCAGCGTTGATACGAGCAATCCACAAGCGACGGAAAACACGCTTCTTGTTGCGACGATCGCGGTAAGCGTATTGACCAGCCTTCATCACCGCTTGCTTAGCAACGCGGAACACATTGTTACGACGAAGGATAAAGCCCTTGGAGAGCTTCAAAATCTTCTTATGACGGGCACGAGCCGTTACACCACGTTTAACTCGGGGCATCTTTCTTCTCTCCTATAAATTATGCGTAGGGCAACATACGATGAATGGACTTGTTGTCAGATTCGTGGATGGTAACCATACCACGCAAGTGACGCTTGTTCTTCGTCGTACGCTTGGTGAGAATGTGACGCTTGGTGGCGTGACCGCGCTTGATAGAACCGCCAGAGCGCACCTTAAAACGCTTGCTAGCAGCCTTCTTAGTCTTCATCTTCGGCATTTTGACCGATTCCTTTTGTTATTAGATGATCGCCGGTGCTCTCGACCCTCGAGAAACTTTTTGACCGGGTCTCACTTGTTATCACCGAGCCCCTTTTTTAATCGTATCAAGACAAAAAAGAGCGTCTTGAGCTAAAACCAAAGAATGGCTCGGTTATTGAAAAACGCGATTATATTACTTCTTACGCTTGGGCGCAAGTACCATAATCATTTGACGGCCTTCGAGCTTCGGGAAGGACTCCACTTGAGCCACTTCTGCCAAATCTTCCTTAATTCGCGTCAATACATCTTGGCCGAGGTCTTGGTGAGCCATTTCACGACCGCGATAGCGAAGCGTGACCTTAGCCTTATTACCTTCGGCCAAGAAACGCGTCAAAGCGCGAAGCTTCGTTTGATAGTCGTTTTCATCAGTGGCCGGGCGGAACTTCACTTCCTTAACCTGAATAACCTTTTGCTTGGCCTTGATTTCTTGTTGACGTTTTTGTTCTTGGTAACGGAACTTACCGTAATCCATTAAACGGCAAACCGGAGGCGTTGCTTTTGCAGCCACCTCAACCAAATCCACCCCCGCTTCTTCAGCCATAGCCAAAGCTTCGGAAGTACGCACAACCCCAATTTGGGCTCCGTCAACACCCGTTAATCGAACTTCGGGCACTCGAATCTCATGATTGATTCGATGGGTACGTTCTTGAGCGATGATAATTCTCCTGAAAATCACTAAAGTCTTCCGATGCATCGGAAAGTGCTTACTTTAACACTTTTACTTCCAACTTTGGGAAGAAAAACCTTATATTTCAACAAAAAAACAACACTATGGTATACGAAAATCACTAAAAAGGATACTTGCGAAGAAAAAAGAGGAAGTGACATACACTAACCTCCTCTTTTTCTAGCTAACAAAAATCAATTATTCATTGACCTTGTCGTCGGCCATCTTCACCACCATAGCGATGAAGTCATCAACCGGCATCACGCCTAAGTCCTTACCACCGCGGGCACGAACGGCAACCATACCAGCTTCTTTTTCCTTTTCACCCACAACAGCGATGAAGGGCAACTTTTGAAGACTCAACTCACGAATCTTATAGTTGATCTTTTCATTGCGCATATCCTTTTGAACGCGCAAACCAGCTGCCTTCATCTTTGCGGCGATCTCTTCAACATACTCAGCTTGACCGTCGGTGATGTTGGCCACTGCCACTTGAATCGGAGCCAACCACACCGGCATTGCGCCAGCATAGTGTTCGATCAACATACCGATCCAACGTTCCATGGAACCGATGATGGCACGGTGAAGCATCACTGGGATCTTACGCGTATTGTCTTCTGCGACGTATTCGGCACCCAAGCGACCCGGCATTTGGAAGTCAACTTGAACAGTACCACATTGCCAAGAGCGACCCAAGCAATCCTTCAAGTGGTATTCAATCTTCGGACCGTAGAAAGCACCTTCACCCGGCAAAATTTCATATTCCAAGCCAAGTGCATCCAAGCTATCCATCAAAGCCTTTTCGGCTTTGTCCCAAGCAGCATCTTCACCGATACGCATTTCAGGACGCGTAGCAACCTTATAGGCAACGCTATGGAAGCCAAATGTTTCATAGACTTGCTTGACCAAACGAGAGAAGTCTTCACATTCCTTCAAGATTTGGTCTTCCGTACAGAAGATGTGACCGTCATCTTGCGTAAAGCCACGAACACGCATCAAACCGTGCAAAGAACCGGACGGTTCATTGCGGTGGCATTGACCGAATTCACCGTAACGGATCGGCAAATCACGATAACTGCGCAAATCAGAGTTAAAGATTTGGATGTGACCCGGGCAGTTCATCGGCTTTAAAGCGTAGTAACGGTTTTCAGATTCCGTCGTGAACATGTTTTCACGATACTTGGCCCAGTGACCGGAACGTTCCCACAAAGAGCGATCCAACACTTGAGGAGCCTTCACTTCATCGTAGCCGTAGTCACGGTAGATGGAGCGCATATACTTTTCAACTTGTTGCCACAATGACCAGCCCTTAGCGTGCCAGAAGATCATGCCCGGGGCTTCGTCTTGCAAGTGGAACAAATCCAATTCCTTACCCAAGCGACGGTGGTCACGCTTTTCAGCTTCTTCCAACATCGTCAAGTAAGCCGCCAAGTCATCTTTCTTGGCAAAGGCCGTACCGTAGATACGTTGAAGCATTTCATTTTTGCTGTCACCGCGCCAATAAGCACCGGCCACCTTCATGAGCTTGTGAACCTTCAACTTACCCGTGTTCGGCACGTGAGGGCCGCGGCAAAGGTCAATAAAGTCACCTTGTTCATAAAGCGAAATCGTTTCACCTTCCGGAATAGCTTCCACCAATTCAGCCTTGTACTTTTCACCAAGACCTAAGAAGAATTCGATGGCTTCCTCACGCTTCATTTCCTTGCGAACAATCGGGAAATTCTTAGCAACCAACTCGTCCATCTTCTTTTCGATGGCCTTTAAGTCTTCCGGCGTGAAAGGACGCGTGTAAGAGAAGTCGTAATAGAAACCGTTTTCAATAGCCGGTCCAATCGTCACTTGAGCTTCCGGGTAGAGGCTCTTAACGGCTTGAGCCATCAAGTGAGCTGTAGAGTGACGGATGATTTCGAGTGCTTCGGGATCCTTATCGGTAACGATCGCTACTTCAGCATCGTGATCCACAACAAAGCTTAAATCCACCAATTTGCCATCGACCTTACCGGCCAAAGCAGCTTTGGCAAGACTAGAGGCAATATTCTTTGCGATATCGGCCACCGAAACCGGTGCTTCAAATTCGCGCTTAGACCCATCGGGTAACGTTACGGTCAACATCTTCAGCTTCCTTTCAGATATAAAAAAAGTGCGACTTCACAGTAGCCGCACTTCTTTGAATTTTGAGATTTTCCAAGCAACAACAAGCGGGCTCGTTAACGAATTGTCAAACGAGGTGTTGTTGTAGTTCGAGTAGCGTTTACACGTTTCATATTGGAAAATTCTTCTAATGAATGTCTTTATTCTATTCCCGTTAGTAACAGTTTGCAAAATGTTTGTTTTAGCATACAACAAAAAAGGCCCTTCAATACCCTATTTAGAGGGTAGAAGGCCTCATTTTGCACAACGACTAAAACAGATAACGCATCGAAGCCGAAGCGCTCATCCCTTGTCGATCCCCGGCATAGGCCTTCACATTCAAGTCCAGTATCCAAGGCGAAGTATGTTGCGGAGCCAAACTGACACCTGCCTCAAAAACACCTGTATTGCCTTTTAATGCGACAGAGAAGAGAGCATGGAAAGGTCATTTTTGTTCTCGAAAAAGCAATTACTGTAGGGCGCTGAAAAGGTTATTACAATACCCATTCTTTCAAGTTCATTGTGCCGAAAAAAAGTGGCAAAAAGTGCCTCTTTTCAAAAAAATCTCCATGTTTTTATCGCATGGAGATTTTCTTACTAAAAAAAACAAATTAGTCTGACAGTTTCTTTTGCACTTCTTTAAATGCAGCGATGTAACTGCAAGCCACATCTAAGCATTGATTCCAGAAATCGGGACCAGCCGGATCCATCCCCATATGCTTACGAATGAGGTCATCAAGCGTCATACGACCCGTATCACGCAAGAATTCTCGATAGAACGCTGGGAAAGCATCGCCTCGCTTTTCTTGTTCCTTACGAAGACCCTGACTGATCAAATAACCAACCATATAGGCATAGTTATAGATATATTGGTCCGTCATAAAGAAATGAGGTTTATAGGCCCAAATGTAGGGATCCGTATCCACCGTTACATCCCCGTACCACTTGCGCCAAACCGCCTCAATAATCTCTTGCGTATCTTCTGGCGTTACCAACCGTTCTTGACGAATCCTGATGAAACGCTCTTCAAATTCCATACGAACGGGTTGATTTAAACAGAAGTTGGCAACAGAATTTAATTCCTGCCATAAAATCGTAAAGCGCTCTTCGTCCGATTGACTTGTCACGGTACGGTAGTGACGTAAATTGGCTTCATTAAAAGTGCTAGCGACTTCAGTCAACGTCATCGGGAATTCCGTTTGCACGGTGGGTAAATCACGCATCACCCAATAGTGGAAAGCATGACCAAGCTCATGAGCTTGCATGATGACAGAAGAAAAACTACCCATATAGGTGGAGAAAACTCGCGTTTGCTTAAGGCGATTAAAGCGAGAGTAGAAAGCACCTCCTGCCTTATTGGGATCAACACGCGCTTCTAACCAGTGCTTTTCAAGCATCATGTCAATGAAGGCCGGCAACTCAGGACTTACCGCAACCAAGGCTTTTTTCACCATTTCCATGGCTTCTGGGTGGGGGATATGACCTCCAGTGGCTTTTTGATTGCCAGGTACCGGTGCTAAAAGGTCACTCGTCTTCATCTGCTTGCTACCAAAATACGGAGCACGCAAACGAATCGCTTCTTGAAGTTCTTGTCGGCGATCGTAGACACACTTAAGCAAGGCTTCTATCGCCTCTTTACTCATGCGGTTTTGTTCAAGGCTGGGGGTGAGCCAATCAACGCCGGCTTCCTTAAACTGCACGCTTCTAAAGCCATGCATGGCATTTAAGATGTCCACATAGCTTTGGGCATGAGCTTCATACCAAGCATTCATCGCATCTTGCGTATTGCTACGCAAAACGGGATCCGGCACCCCCTTTAAAACACTCATGCATTGGGATTGTTTAAAGTCGTGCGTTTGACCTTTACCGTCAACCACTTGCACCTTAAGCGTCTTATTTAAGCGCTTGTATTGAGCATCCATGGGGTAAAAGTTCGTGGTAGCAAACTCGTCAATCAAACGACGTTGCGTTTCATTGAGTTTGCTCTTCCAAGAGTTTTTCTTTTCTAAGGCAACAAACTTCCAGTGAGAAATGGCTGCGTTTTCCCAAGCGGGATCTTCATCGCTTAATGTTCCCAAAGTCGCAAACAAGCTAGCACCTGCTGCTTCCAATTGCATCATTAAACTTTGAGAATCCCCGAAAGCGGTCATCGCTTCGATATCGGTTAAATTTTGACTGCAGGCGCAGTAAGAGAAAGAAATCAAAGAAGATGCCCCATCAAAGGCATCATCGTAGACGGGCATCCACTCGATAACGTCTTCGATGGTGGGCTTAGCGGGCACGCCGGCCTTTAATTTTTCAATACAGGCAACGACGTGCTTTCGTTCATTTAAAAATCGCTCATCGGAGACGCTGCCGTAAGCATCGTCAAAGGTCCAAGCCGGTAGTTTCTCTTGGGTTGTCTCCTTTTGAGCCATTTCGATATCCTTTTTTAAAAAACTGATTGATAAATTGCTAAGACATCATCACTGGTTAATTTCTTAAATTGACCGATGGTGCCCGTTCTTGCACAAGCGCTCTTGGCGCATACCTCTAGTGCCTGTCCGTCAAGCCCAAATTCGGAGAGTTTGGCGGGCATTCCCATAGTTTGATAAAACTTGCTCAGCGCGTCAATGCCAGCCTCGGTAGTGTTTTCACCCATAACTTCTCGTGCAAAACGTGCCATACGAGCGGGATTGACGTCGGCCACATAGCGCATCCATGCAGGCGTTAAAACAGCCAAACCTGCCCCGTGCGTGATATTGGCGTCATAGGCTGATAACTCGTGTTCCATCGCATGGCAGGCCCAATCCTCTACTTGTCCTAACCCGTAGTATCCGTTATGAGCCCAGCTACCCACCATGGCCACTTGGCACCACGATTCATAGTCCTTTTGATTTTCTAATAACTTCGGGCCAAACTGCATGGCCGTACGAATCGCCGCTTCGGCTTGAGCCGAGACAAAGTCCGTATGCTCAGTATTGGTGAAATAGCGCTCAAAGATATGGCTAATCATGTCCACAACACCTGCAGCAATTTGATTTTTTGGCAAGGTAAAGAAGAGCTCTGGATCAACAACGGATAAAATCGGACGAATCTTTTCACTGGCCGTTCCCAACTTTAAGTCGTTGTGGCTAATGACCACTCGCATGGATTGCTCGCTTCCAGCCGCTGGGATTGTTAAAACCGTAGCAATCGGCAAAGCATCCGTAATTTTTACGCCTTTGGTGAAAAAGTCCCAAGCATCGCCATCGTACTTAGCCCAAGCGGCTGCCACCTTGCAAGTGTCGATAACAGAGCCACCACCTACAGCCAACAAGCACTCAAGTCCCGACTGTACGGCAATGTTTTTAACTTTTTCTGCAAACTCTAACGTGGGATTGGGGCGCACACCACCAATCGTAAAGTACTCAATCCCTTCGGCTTCAAGAGAGGCTTGAACATGAGCGATTGTGCCATTGCGCAACGCACTGCCACCACCATAAACAATCAATACTTTCGAAATGCCCTGTTCTTTTAAGTACGTTCCAACGCGGCCATGCTCGCCTTGACCAAAAAGAATTCGTGTGGGGTTGTAGTAGTTGAAGTTAAGCATAGGTGACCTCAAACAAGAAATGTTGACAACTTTACGATTTTAAACCGCCATCTCAGTGGTTTCATCAATTACCTTAAATGATAAAGTGTTTAAAATTTTACCGTTTACAGCAACCTCCTAAAGCCCCTGTTTTTAAACGGAGGATGTAAGGAGCAAAGTCGAAAGACTTTGGAAATTGAATGATTGAAGGTATTATTATTTGATCTCTATTGCTAAAACAAAGCTATGGAACTGATGCCCAACTACTCATTCGAACTGAAACTCAACACCGCTCAACGTCGTTTCTTAAGTCAAAAGGCGGGAGCTGTGCGTTTCGTTTGGAATCATTTTCTAGCCGAGCAAAAAGTCATTCGTGAAAAAGAAAATCGCCCTACGCAAGCGGAGTTTGAGTGTCGTCAATGTGGCTACACGAACAACTCTGATGTGGTAGGGGCGATTAATGTCTTAAACCGGGGGCGGACAGCCCCTTCGATGCCTGCCAAGTGAACTAACGTTAGTTAGTCAGCAACAGGAACCCACCGAAGGTGGTGTACGGCATAAAACCATGCACTACCTGTAGGAATCCTCTCACTTCAGTGAGGGGAGGATGTCAATGTAAAGGAGTCATAAATGGCTGAAGAAAAGCAAAATTTAGAGCCGACGTTGCCGGCCCTTTTGCCTCAAACGAAGAGTGTCATGGATACGTTGATGGCCACAGAAGTGGTTCAAAAAGCTTTGAAGTTGGCTGTTGAGCAAGACCAACAATGCTTGGAAGACCAAATTGCCATCACGGAAATCCCCTCTGCCCCATTTAACGAACATTTGCGCGCTGCAGACTTTGAAAAGCGTTTTACGGCTTTGGGTCTTAAAGACGTTCATATCGACGAAGTCGGTAACGTGATCGGTGTGCGTCCGGGTGTTGGTCCTGAACCGCGCACGAAGCTTGTGATTGCTGCTCACTTGGACACGGTCTTTAAGATGGAAGACAACTTCAAGGTCCGTCGTGAAGGCAATTGCTACTACGCTCCGTCCATCGGCGACGACTCCCGTGGTTTGGCTGCTCTCTTGCAAGTCATTCGTATGTTCCAAGAATTGAACATTGAAACGGTGGGTGACTTGGTCTTTGTTGCTAACGTTGGTGAAGAAGGCGAAGGCGACTTGCGTGGTGTTAAGCATCTCTTTAAGGATCCGGATGTTGATATCGACGGCTTTATCTCTATCGACTGGGCGGATCCCCGTTGCGCTATCGTTGGTGCCACGGGTAGCTTGCGCTACCGCGTTCACTTCGATGGTCCCGGCGGCCACAGCTACCTCGGTTTCGGTCAACCGTCCGCTATTCACGCTTTGATGCGTACGAGCGAAACGTTGGCTAACCTCGAAGTCCCGGCTGATCCGAAGACCACGTACACGGTGGGTGTGATCCGTGGTGGTACGACGGTGAACTCCATCGCCGCTCACGCCTCCATGGACATCGACATGCGCAGCACCGATCACAAGGCTTTGCTTGCCTTGCGTGATAAGGTTGTGCCGTGCTTTGAAAAGGCTGCTGCCGACGAAAACGCTCGTTGGGGTATCACCGATGAAGCTAACCAAGTTAAGGTAACGCTTGAAAAGATTGGTGACCGTCCTGCTGGCCAACAGCCGCATGAAAGCCCGGTTTGCCAAGCGATCCGTGCTGGTCTTCTCGCTTTAGACTTGCCGCTTCATATGTACGCTTCAACCTCTGGTGACCACAACGTGGCCTTAAGCATGGGCATCCCAGCTTTGGCTATGGGTGGTGGCGGCCGCAACTGGAAGATGCACACCCTCGAAGAAGGTTATGAACACAAGGACGGCTTCCAAGGCCCGCAATTGACGTTCTTGATGGTGAGCGCTATGTCCGGTATTAATGGCGTTGTCGACGGCATTTTGCCCAAGCGTCAACACTAATCTAGACTTCTAGAGAAAAGGCTTGAAGCGTGCTTCAAGCCTTTTGTTTTGCCGTAAAAAACTCGACAGTCATCAATGTGATTGTCGAGTTTTTCTTTATTGGCTGTTTTTGCGGCGATGGCGAGCCACTTTGCGTGGATCTTCAATCGGTTTTAGATGCTCTCCCCTCATCCATGAGATGAAGTCTTGCACGGAACAATTTAAAACAATGTCTCTTGCTCCGATCGTCCAAGCGATCGTGGGCTGCATCTGGCGCTTTGCGCGTACTCTAACCTTGGCCATCGGCACTCTCCCAAATGTGTGCTAAGACTAACCTTAGCACACGTTTGTAAGGCTATTCAAGCTCAGCTGCAACCTTGGCTTTTTTAATGGCACTTAATTTTTTATGCGTGCGCCAATGCGCAAAACTTTGCAGCACCACAGACGCACAAATAAGCGCTAAACCAATATAGAAAGCGAAGTTTAAGTCCTTGGCTTCATGGAAAATCACCATCGCCAACAAAATGCTATAGACGGGCTCTAAGTTATAACTTAAGTTCACCGTAAATGCTGACAATCGCTTCAGGGCTTCAACCTGTAATGAGAACATCCCAACCGTACAGAATGAGGCCAACATAAAGAGATAGAAGAGGTCTAATGTTGACGGAACAATCGTTTCCACAGGGAAAAACTTCAGATAAATCGGCAAGACCAAACTCATAATGACAAAACTGGCCAACATCTCATAAAAGAGAAACGTCATCAAAGGATAGTCCGATCCCACACGACGATTTTCAATCGTTAAAAACGCACAAGCAATGGCCGAGAGAATCCCCAAAATAATCCCCACTTGATAGCGCGTGTCAAAGTGAAAGATTAAGGCGATACCTAAAATCGTTAATAGGCTAAAGGCAATTTCGCGGATAGAGAATTTACGATGACTCCACCAGGGATCGATGATCGCGGTGAAAAAGCCCAATGAGGCAAAACAGACAACACCAATGGAAACATTAGAGTATTTAATGGAGGCGTAAAAAAGCACCCAGTGAATGGAAAGCAAGAGCCCCACCCATGCAATACGCAAAATATCTTTAATCGGTAGGCGAATTTTCCCTTTTGAAAAGAGTAAATAAAGAAGGAAAAAGCCGCTGGCCATCATCACGCGATACCAGACCAATAAAGCTTCGTTGACGGTGATAAGTCGCCCCAAAACACCGGTAAAACCCGCCAATAAAATCGAAACATGTAGAACAAGAAAAGCGTACTTCATAATAATCACAGAAAAAGGCAGAAAAGAGGACCGCCGTAAAAATTTTGCCCATATGATACGGACTGAAGCAGAAAAAGAAAATCAGTGAAAGCATTGTGTTATAGTTTTTAAATTAACGTCTACTTTTGAGATCAATACTATGGACAAGAATCAAAATAACTCTCGCCCGGTTAGTAACGGAACGAGCTTTTCTGAACTCTTTCAAGACGTCTTTGGCCTTCAAGCGTGGGAAGAACAAAAACAATCTCACCAAGCCCAACGCTCTGTGCCCTGGCAATGGGTCCTTTGGGGTGGACTCTTTTTCTTCTGTTTAGGTTTTAGCTTTAGCTCCGAATCCCCTTGGATTGTGGTTGTTGCTATCGCTGTCGCCGTCATCCTTTTCTTGGCTCGCTCAACAGAAACCATTGAACCTCAAGTATTTCTTTTAACCGATGATCGCACGGATGAGCAAAAGAAGGCTTACCAAAAAAAATCACAAATGAAAGCCACAGCCTTTCCCAAGCCTGCTTCAGGTGGCATAGCTGACTTGGATGAGAATACCTCAAGTGATATCTCATCTGATGAGGTAGCTGAAAAATTAAATAAAGAAACTCGCACTCGAGTCAAGCGCCCACGTCGCAAAGAACGCTTTAAAACAAAGGATACCGTTGCTGACTATCCCAATGACGAACTAGCGGCTAGCCGTGAAAGCGCCGAGGCGAAACCCAAACCCAGAAAACCTCGTGCTCGCCATCTTCGACGCACACCAAGAACGACGCCAAAGGTTGAAGCACCGGTAATCACTGACGTGGCGCCATTAAAGACAGAAGCTCCCAAAGTTGACGCTATTGATCAAACCAAGGCTTCTGAAAGCGCAGCGCCTGTCCCCGTGCAGGAACAACCACACAAGACTGCAGTTGAAGAGGTTTCTCCCATGTCGGCAGCACCAGAGGTCAAAGTGGAGACGCAGCCTCAAGTCACTTCCGAATCTAGCACGGCAGCGCCCCAAGAGCCTCCAAAAGCATCTTAGTTTTTGACCCATCAAATATCTAGCCCGAAGTTAACTTCCACTGACTTCGGGCTTTTCCTATGCTCGAAACTCCTTAGAGCATTTCTCCTACACTAGCACTTTTTACCTATTGAAGAGAATAAAACTCCCTGTGTACGATGAATCATTAGACAAAATTGTTCTATTAAGGAGCACTCCCATGTTTGACAACATGATCTGGTATCTCTTCATCTGCCTGCTGTTTTTTGGCATTGGCGACTTTTTAGGCGTTGCCACCAAAGCAAAACTCTCAGCTGTTTTTGTTAGCCTCTTACTCTTTTTAGTGAGCTTTATGTTCGGGCTCATTCCGCCCGATATTATTAACCAAGCTGGTCTTTCTCAGATCGGTAAGTGGGCGGTCGGCTTTGTGGTTTTCAGTATGGGCACTTCCATTAATTTGCGCGAATTAGCCCAAGAGTGGCGTACGGTGACAACCGCCATTCTTTCCATGCTCGTGGTTGCCGCAACCCTTTTTGTCTTGGTGCCGGTCATTGGCTACAACGAAGTCATTGTGAGCGTTCCAATTATCAACGGTGGCATTGTTGCAACACAAATCATGACTTCGGCTGCTATGGAGCACGGTTTAACGATGGCCGCCGCCCTTGGCACAATTCTTTACGCCGTACAAAAATTCTTTGGTACACCCTTTGCTTCCTTTTTCGGTATGCAAGAAGCCAAACGCGTTTTAGCCATTTATCGCGAAACGGGTGTCAATCCGAATGCAACAGTGAAAACGACTAGCAACGGTCAAGCTCCTAAACCCACCTTCTTTGAACGTCACAAAAAGTTTTATGGTCCCTTCACATGCTTGGCCATTACCGCTGGCTTTGCTTGGATAGCCTTTTGCATCGGCAAGTGGACAGGTTTAAGTTACACGATTTGGGCCTTGGTTTTAGGCGCTTGCGTAAGCTCTACCGGCATGGTACCGAAAAACATTTTGATGCAAGCCAAATCCGCTGGCATCTTTAATGTGGCCGTATTTGCTTCGATTATCCCGAGCCTTGCCAAGATTCAATTAGGTGACTTGTGGGTTCTGAGTTTCAGCACCGCCGCCATCTTTGTTGTGGTGTTTGTCTCCTTGTATGTGGCTTTCGGTGTTTTACCCTTGTGGAAGATCCAAGGCTCTCGAAACGTGGCATTAGGCGTTGCGGCGGGTCAATTGTTAGGCTTCCCCGCCACCTACCTCATTGCCAATGAAGTCGCGCAAGCTGCCAGTGAAAACGAAGAGGAAAAGCAAGTTGTACTAGACGCTTTGATGTCGAAGTACTTGGTGGCCGGTTTTGCGACCGTGACTTCATTCTCTGTCATCATCGCAGGCTTTTTCGAAAAGTTTATCGTGCTCTAAATTGGCTTATTTTGTAGAAAGTGAGGATTCGAAATGTTTAAGTTTGATGCTCAAGACTATCCTTATGCTTCTAAGCGCAACGTGGTTTATGCCAAAAATGGTATGTCTTGCGTTGGTAACCCTTCTGGTGCTGCCGCAGGCCTTAAAGTATTGCTTAAGGGAGGTAATGCTATTGACGCAGCCGTGGCCGTGGCTTGTGCTCAACCCGTGGTAGAACCAACAGGTAACGGCTTAGGGGCAGACTGCTTTGCTTTGATCTGGTTTAAAGGAAAGCTTTATGCCATCAATGGCTCTGGCCCCTTACCGATGCTCGCTAGCATTGAAGAACTTAAAAAGCGTGGCTTTGATGCAATTCCGCCCTATGGTGTGGAACCCATCAATGTGCCAGGTGCCGTGGGTGGCTGGATGGCCATGCATGAACGCTTTGGACGCTTGCCATTGGAAGATGTGATGGCCCCAGCCATTGACTACGCCGAAAACGGCTACCCCGTCTCACCCAACATCAGCCGTCTTTGGGAAGAAGCCTTTAATACCTACAGTAAATACAAAGATCGTCCAGAATTCCAAGGCTTTTTCGACACGTTCTGCCCTAAGGGTAGCTGGATGAAACCTGGTGAAGTCTTCAAGAGCCACGACATGGCAGAGACCTTGCGAGAACTTTGTCGCACCAAGGGGGAATCCTTCTATCGAGGTGAACTGGCCAAAAAGATGGATGCCTTCATGAAAGAGCACAAGGGCTTTTTGCGTTATGAAGACTTGGCGAAATACCAACCAGAATGGGTTGAACCGTTAAAGACTAATTATCGTGGATATGACGTTTGGGAAATTCCGCCCAACAGTCATGGCATTACCGTCTTGATGGCATTGAACATCTTAAAGGGCTTTGAATTTGGTGAACGCGACACGGTCGATACGATGCACAAGCAAATCGAAGCCATGAAGCTTGCCTTCATCGATACGATGGAATACGTTGCAGAACCCTCTCACATGATCGTTACCAACGAAGAACTCTTGTCTGAGCGCTATGCCGACGATCGTCGCAAACTCATTAAGATGGATTCGGCTTTAATGCCTGAGGTTGGTGACCCCCGCTACAGCTCCACCGTGTACTTTGCTACTGCGGATGCTGAAGGCAACATGGTGAGCATGATCCAAAGTAATTTCCGTGGCTTTGGCTCCGGCATTGTCATCCCGGGCACTGGCATTTCATTAAACGACCGTGCACAAAACTTCCGCTTTGATCCGGATCACCCCAATGCGTTTGAAGGTGGCAAGCGCCCCTATCACACGATTATTCCTGCCTTTATTAGCCAGGGTGATAAGCCTATCTCCGCTTTAGGCATCATGGGGGGCTGGATGCAACCACAAGCTCACTTACAAGTGATCATGAATATGATTGACTTCGGTCTCAACCCCCAACAAGCCTTGGATGCACCCCGTTGGCAATGGATCGGTGGCAAGAAAGTAGAAGTGGAACAAGATACGCCTAACCACATCATTCGTAAACTTCAACGCATGGGCCATGATATCGTGGTTCAACCCGATCCCTATCACATGGGACGCGGTCAGGTGATTTTACGCGATGATGATGGCGTGCTTTGTGCCGGTACGGAAAAACGCACGGATGGACATATCGCAGCATTTTAGTTAACTAAAGCTGAAAATTAACCCGAGTTGTTTTCCTATCAACTCGGGTTTCTTTATAAAAAAAGTGTATAAAACTACAATCTATAATCATTTGTTCAAAAAAGTGTAGTAAACTACAACTATCTTTAAACTTTCACAAAAAATGTAGTTTTATACAATGTTTGTTCATTCTCGCGCTCTTACGGCCAGCGAAATTGGTCAAACCATTCGCCAACGCCGCAAACAATTAGGTTTCACTCTTTCTGATATTGAAGAGGCGACTTGTATCAGCAAAAAAACAATCATCAAAATTGAAATGGGGGGCGATGCTAAATTTTCAACGATAACAACACTTTTGAGCATCTTAGGCCTAAGTCTAGAATTTTCAGAACAAAATCAAAAAGATATCAATGGTGATGAGGAAGAGTCTAATGTCTGGATCTAAGGTATTTCTTTTTTTAGGAAAACAGCTAGTTGGGACGGTCTCCGAAAGTCAAGAAGACCAATCGTTGGTTTTTCAGTATGATCAGCAATGGCAAAAAACTGGCTTTGCTTTATCTCCAGTCCTGAATTTTCAACGATCTTTTTTTACATCAGATTTTCTAATCTTCTTGGAAAATTTTTTACCCGAAGGTCAGGCTCTTGATCGTCTCTCGATTTTAAATTCGATTTCCAAAAATAATGTATTCGCTTTAGCACTTGCCATTAAAAATGACTTAACCGGTGCTCTCAGCCTTTCATTTTCACCGACAAATGTGTCAAGCACAAAGAAACAAACTTTACGCAAAATTTCAACTTCAGAGCTTATTGAACGTTTAGAAAATCCGGACATCATTCCGATGGATATTTGGGACAACAAACCACGTTTATCTGTGGCCGGCATGCAAAGTAAACTCAATGTCTTGCAAATCAATTCAGAGTGGTTCTTAGTTGATGGCCCTAACATAGCTTCGAATTATCTGTTGAAATTTGAATCACCAGCACAAAAAAATTTGTTATTGAACGAATTTTTGACAATGCAACTTGCAACATGCTTGGATCAACCGGTTGCAAAAATTCACCTTGGAATGATTGAAAATCATCGAATGCTAGAAGTTGAAAGATTTGACAGAAAAATCATTTCATCGGACCAAGAACAGATCTATGTTGCAAGGCGTTATATGATTGATGGCTGTCAGGCCTGTGGTGTGCCATCCTCAAAAAAATATGAAAGAAATTTTGGCGATAATAAAGATGTTGCACACATTCGAGACGGTGTGAGTTTTTCCAAACTTTGGCAATTACGTCGATATGCAAAAAATCCTATAGTTTTTGAAAATAATCTACTGGATTGGATGTTTTTCAATTTAATCGTTGGCAATTGTGATGCCCATGGAAAAAATGTTAGCTTTTTCCTGGATCACCAAGGACTTTCTGTTACACCATGGTATGACCTTATCAGCGTTTTGCTCATTCCTTCTGTTGAGCACACTATGGCCTTTTCAATCGGAGACGAATTTGAGCTTAGCAACGTACACGCTTTGCAAATTCTCTACGAAGCTCAGAAGAATAAAATCGCTTTTGAGCGAGCTTTCAAACGACTAAGTCGCATCGTTCAGAAACTTGAGTCTGGGCTTGTAATTTTGCACCCCAATGATGATTGGAGCACTCAGGAGCTCGAATTTTTCCAAAAATACAAACAATTTTTGTTCGACAGAATTGAGTACTGGAAAAAAGAACTCCAAATCATGCCTGAACTCATGCACGACCATTCCTTATTTTGAAATTTGCCTTGCAATAATTAGAAGGTTGCTTCACCCTCGCGGTAAACTGGCAACCTCGCTCCCATCATATAAAGCGAAGCCTCAACATTTCGCAAGGCTCGATCGGACTTAATCCAATCTGGACAAGACGGAGAAAGCCTTGCCAAACGAATGGATTCGTTCACTAACCAAGACGCCGTAATATTGGATTTTGCGTAACTTCGTTCTTTTAAGGGACGCTTTTTGATCTTGTCGATCGGTGGAAAATTGTTGTTACCCCAACTCGCATTACGACCATTTTCTTTTTTATCTTTTCCCCACCCCTGTAAACGAACAAGCCGCAACTCCTCTGGTAAGTCAATTTTGTGTGTCAAGCAAAACTCACGAATAAATAATTCAAGGCCTGCTGCAACTCGGCTATCAAACGTAATACTGTTGAGCAGAATAATCGAATACAAACGTGACAAAAATGAACTCATTCGAGGCCCATACTGACGGCCAAAGGCGTCATAGTTGGGGCTTTCATCTGAAAATTGCTCGCAGGCAAAACTCACTAAATTAGCTAACTCATCCTCATGGTCCTGAAGCCATTGGGCGTTATTTTTCACAATGAGTCTGGAGGGCATCACGTCTAAAATGAGCTGGTGTAATCTCACACTATCTTTAGCTTTCAGCGCCTCTTGCAAAAGAGGACGCATTTTTTCAATACGCTCATAAAAGGCCTTATTTTCAGGTTCAAGCATATATTGCCCATAAGCATCTTCGAGATTAAAAAAGCAATAATTGACCTTAGGACGTCGTGTCTCAGTTGTGTAGGCTGGATCAAAATTTTTGCCTAGCAGGTAAAGCGCAAAGTATCGACAAAAATTCTCTACAACCGGCAAAGATAAACAATGTTCTCTAGCTGAAATTAACGAATAGGAAGAAAGCATG
>Freddie_p2__coassemble_1746_pt1 | contig 20349 bp, 13 predicted proteins | sample Freddie_p2__metabat2_low_PE_022 | metagenome-assembled genome bin Freddie_p2 | reverse complement strand
GCCCGACCACGGGACTTGCACCCGCTAGAACAGCGCACATGTCGCGCGCACCACTCAAAATAAGCGGTACAAATGTACCGCTTATTTTTTGTTCAAAAAAAAGCCAAGTTCTTTGAACTAGGCTTTCTTTAATGGTTAAGGACTAAATATTATGAAATTGTCCACGATAATGAAGCCACTTTTCATCTATCGGAGATCCTGCGCGTCTCATTGCGCTTTCGCAAATACTAATTGCAGCTGCATACATAACCTCACCTGCTTTAGCCTTAGTCAACGCATCGCTCAGTTCCATCGATTTAAATTGAGATACAGACCCATCTCGATTGACAGGATGAACACCCGCCTTCACATCTGCATCAAAACTCAGCACAATCTCTCTGACCATTCCCTCGGGCACTGCAAACTCTTGAACAAATCGAGCACCTTCTGAAATCTTCACATCGGATGTTGTGAGGCCTGCCTCTTCATAAAGTTCACGGAACAAAGCTTGTTGAGGTTGTTCACTAGCTTTAACAAGACCTGCTGCTAAACTATCCCACTTCGAAGCATCCACCGCCTTACATGCCGCTCTTTGAGCTAAAAGAAGCAAACCATCTGCATCATATGCATTCAATCGAACAGATGTAGTTAATAATCCCATCACGCGCGCTAAATTGCGTGGAGCTTGACAATAAATTGGATCGTAAACAGATAATCGAATATCGACCAATTCGGAAGAAATACCTGCGGGCAACAATTTGAGCATTGCTAATAATTCTGCAGCCTTACGCAGAGCTTGAGTGCGAGTCGCTGCACTAATACCAGACTCATCGCTAAACGAAAGAACTTCTGTCAGGCGAAAGTCGCTCGTAGCCCCAGCTAATTTCACTGCTATATCCTTACGGATGTAGCCTATTGTTTCTTTCTTGTCTGCAAAACGAATAAAACCTGCTGGAGCAGTTTGAATAATTTTTTCTTTAATGTCAGTATATGTCGACATTACTTTTACCATATCCACCATAATTGGCTCCTTTCTTTTTGAGCTCGCTATGTTTAAACGTTACTCATTTTTTATTGCTCTTATCAATATCTTGACTCAATCCATGCCATTTATCAACAAAAAACCGAGCTTACGCTCGGTTTTTTGTCAGTCATAAACACAAACGTGATCTACAACAAATTAAGCCTCCGGACGCATATGCGGGAATAACAATACGTCACGAATGCTAGGTGCATCGGTTAACAACATAACAAAGCGGTCAATGCCGATACCGCAACCACCCGTCGGAGGCAAGCCAAATTCAAGAGCACGGATGTAGTCAGCGTCATAGTACATGGCTTCATCGTCGCCATGAGCCTTGGCTTCAACTTGTGCACGGAAACGTGCTGCTTGATCTTCCGGGTCATTCAATTCAGAGAAGCCATTAGCCGTTTCACGACCAGCCATGAACAACTCAAAACGCTCCGTCAATTCAGGATTTGTATCTGAGGCACGTGCCAATGGAGAAATTTCAACCGGATAATCAATAATAAACGTCGGTTGAATCAACTTGGATTCTGCAACTTCTTCAAACAAGGCCATTTCCAAAGCACCCATACCCACATAATCAGGTTGTGGCTCTCCCAAACGCTTCAATTCATTGCGCAAGAAGGCCTCATCACCCAATTGTTCTTCCGTGTATTGAGGGGCGTATTTCAAGATGGCCTGACGAGGTGTTAAGCGATCAAAAGGCTTACTGAAATCAATATCATGACCCTGATAGTGCACAACAGCAGATCCAGTTACCTTTTCAGCAACCGTACGCAATAAGCCTTCTGTGAAATCCATTTGGTCCTTGTACGTCCAATACGTAGCATAGAACTCCATCATCGTAAATTCAGGATTATGACGAACAGAAACACCTTCATTACGGAAGTTACGGTTGATTTCAAACACACGTTCAAAGCCACCAACAACCAAACGCTTCAAATAGAGCTCAGGAGCAATACGCAAGTACATATCGATATCCAAGGCATTATGGTGCGTAATAAAAGGCTTAGCATTTGCACCACCCGGGATCGGATGTAACATCGGAGTTTCCACTTCCATGAAACGATTGTTCAACATGTAGTTACGGATTTCCGAAATAACTTGGCTACGCTTAACAAAACGTTCACGACTTTCTTCATTCATAATCAAGTCGAGATAGCGTTGGCGATAACAAATTTCTTGGTCGCTCAAACCCTTAAACTTTTCAGCCAACGGACGCAAAGCCTTGCTCATCAAGCGGAGTTTTTGAACTCGGACAGACAACTCCCCACGCTTTGTACGGAAAACCGTACCTTCAGCAGCAACGATATCACCAATATCTAAGGTCTTAAAATTGTCATAAGCTTCTTGACCCATTTCGGACGGTGTCAAGAAGTATTGCATCGTACCAGTAGCATCACGCATCGTAGCAAAGGAAGCTTTACCCATGACGCGTTTGAGCATCATACGACCAGAAACAGCGACATGATTGGCTTGAGCTTCTAAGTCTTCAGTAGAGGTCTCGGCGAAACGTTCGCGGATATCGCCGAAAAAGTCTTTACGAACAAAGTCATTAGGGTAAGCATGACCTTCTTCGCGCCACTTCGCGAGCTTTGCACGACGCTCGGCAATAATGTGGTTCTCGTCCTCAGCTGCTGCTGTGGGGGTAACGATATTTTCTTCTGCCATTTTTAGCATCCTTTTTGTTGTCTTTAGGTGCTTTAAACACCTTGCTTGAGGCTAGCCTCAATAAAATCATCCAAATCACCGTCTAACACAGCTTGAGTATTACCGGTTTCGACGTTGGTTCTTAAGTCCTTGATACGCGATTGATCCAACACATAGGAGCGGATTTGATGTCCCCATGCAATATCGCTCTTAGCATCTTCAGTTTGTTGCTGCACCTCACGGCGCTTGCGCATTTCCAACTCATAAAGCTTAGCCTTTAACTGGGCCATTGCTTGTTCTTTATTGCGGTGTTGACTACGGTCATTTTGACAAACCGTCACAATCCCTGAGGGCAAGTGAGTGATGCGCACTGCAGATTCTGTCTTTTGAATATGCTGTCCACCAGCACCAGAGGCACGGAACACGTCAATACGAAGGTCTGCCGGATTAATTTCAACTTCAAAAGAGTCATCAATTTCCGGATAAACATACACACTTGCAAAGGACGTATGGCGACGAGCATTTGAGTCAAAAGGACTTTTACGAACTAAACGGTGAACCCCCGTTTCAGTTCTTAACAAACCGTAGGCATAATCACCTTGTAAATAGATGGTACAGCCCTTAATACCGGCCACATCACCATCTGTTTCTTCCTGCAACTCAACCGTAAAGCCTTGGCGTTCACCATATCGAAGATACATACGTTCAAGCATGCTTGCCCAATCCTGGGCCTCGGTACCACCAGCACCGGCTTGAATTTCAACGTAGCAATTGGCAGGGTCCATTGGTTGATCAAACATTCGTTGAAACTCTAATTTTTCAACGCTTTTTTCTAAGGCAAAAACATCCTCTCCGACGACCTCTACACTCGGATAATCTTCTTCTGCCATGGAAAGCTCAAAGAGTTCGGCGGCATCATTGACGCCATTGGTGAGCTGTTTGAATAGACCAACCGTGTCATCAAGTCGTTTTTTCTCACGGCTGACTTTTTGTGCATTCTCAGGATCATCCCATAAGGAAGGATCTTCCATCTCGCGATTGACTTCTTCTAATCGACGCTCTTGACGATCGATGTCAAAGATACCCCCTCAGCTCAATCAAGCGAGCTGTGAGGTCTGAAATCTTCGCCTCAATTTGATTTATACGTTCCGCTTCCATAATTAACTTATGTTATCTCAGTGGAAAAGATCAATTATACGTTGTTTTTCAAGCCTTATCGGCTCAAAACACTGTAAATCCCAGCAACCAAAGCAAAAGAGAGCTACCTCTATAAGCTTTCAACTGCGTCTAAATTATTCACAGCTTTAATACCATCAAGCCATTTTTTAGCAGGCAGCTTCCAAGCTTCACGTAGATGCTTGGCCCTATCATACATTTCCGTCCAATCTAACGGACAACGCGTACCAGCAAATGCCAAAACAATACGATTACCCTCATCAATTTCTGGCATAACTAACACTCGCCCCTCAAAAGCTTCTGAAATCGCCTCAAAACTAGGCTCAAAACAACTTCCGAAAAGATTAAAACTAGCTACACTACCGGACTTACTCATTGCACGACGACACATCGTATAAAACTCAACATCGTCATAAACGGGGCCTTGAGCCTCTGCATCGTAAAGGTCAACCTGAAGCCAATCTGCCGCATCATAACCTCGACGATGACCAATAAACTCTTTGGCATCTGCCAAATGCACCGTTAGTCGATCATCTTCTTCTGGTAATTTAAACCATTGATACGCTGCAGCAATAACTCGTTGAGACACCTCCACAACATCCACTTGAGCTTCAGTATGTCGGTAGCAAAACTTGGTCAATGAAGCTGCTCCTAGCCCCAATTGCAGAATATGACGTGGCTGTGGATAAAAAAGACCGATAGCCATCATCTGTCGAGGATACTCCAGAACGAGTTCATAGGGCCGCCGAACTTTCATAGCCCCTTGAATCCATGGGCTACCAAAGTGCAGATAGCGGAAACCATCCTCTTCTGAATAAAAAATATCTCCACAAGGATCCGAATGAATATGCTTTCCCATTAGCTTTATCCTTTAATAATATTGCTTCATTTTAACGTGTCTGTGCCCGTATTGTTCTAAATCAAAAACCCCATAAAAAAGCCAACTTTCATAACAAAATCCACTGAAATTTTCTTTGACCTACCACAGAAAAAAGCCCCCAGCCAATCCTTAAGATTTCTCGCTCTAAAATTTTTTATAAAAATCGAAAGGAAATGCCGTGCCTTTATCAAAGACACACATCAACCTAATGGTGGCCATCGCCATCATGAGCTCTCAGCACTGTGCAGTTGCAGCGGAGTCTCATCATCAACTCTCTTCTACAACCATCTCCGAAATCCCTCAAAATGAATTGGGACCCAGTTCTATTTTTGACATAAAAGAAGGAGAAAAACACGTATTCTCAACATCGGACAAAGCTCATTACACTATTTCCAACAATAACAATGAAGTCAACGAGATTAGCTTCATTAATGCATTCAACTCTAACTTAGTCTTTAAAGATCATTTTGACTTGACGATTGAAGCGTTCAATGTTGAAGATGGATTCGTTGGCATCCTATTGGAAAATCAAAATCAAATATCCATCGGAAATTCTTTCAGCCTCAGCACTACCGTGCACAATGGAGATTCAACCGCCTTTTCTATGCTGGAGTCTCAGTTAAGTTTCAAAGACACTAATGCTCAGTTGAATTTTGTTTCTAGAACAATCATAACTGACGATAGAGACAATCAAGCCGTTGCGATTGCGCTAAGTTCAAGTCTTTTAGATATTCACGCCAACACTCAAATTAAGGCTTTCAAGCAAGTTAACAATAAGACCAGCCCCGGAACGGCAATTCGTCTCATTGAGCAAAGTTATCTGGCTTTGGAAAGTGCTGGCCATAGTCTTATTTTTGGCGATATTGAATCCGACGAAACAAGCCATATAGATCTTCAATTAACTGGTAATCATGATTTTTGGATCGGAAATATCAGAACCACTAACGCTAATGAAAATACTAGCCATAATGACAGTAAATATATCAACGGCAATTCATCTTTGAGCATCACCAATGGTGCCACTTGGGCCCCTTTAAAAGATAATAGTTACAAAAACCTTTTCTGGGGTAAGAATAGCGTCATTGACTTGAGTTATACCGACCAAAAAGTCCGTCTTGGTCTACCTAAGTCAGAACACCTTGACTCTCATGTCCCCTCGTGCACACAAATTGAAGATGGAGCTATTCTGAGAGTTCGCATCACAGACGACCATGTCAATCATGAACTCGGAATTGGTAAAGAAGCTTATTTACTCAACGTTGAAAATGCCCAAGCCTTCGGTAATGAGAACATTCAAATCACTGTTAATGTTATAGACGATAGAACGCAAAAAAACTCTTCTGCACCTTTGGAAATTGAACTCATTCATTTCGATAAAGTGACCGGTGGCATTACCTTAAAGTCGGATAGTTACGAATATGAAACTGGACTTGGAAAATTCCAAACTCTGACGGAATTTGGCAGCGGTATTTCTGGAGGATTTGTTATTAATGATATTCGTACTGATCTTATCGGGCCGTCTAGCCTAACTAACAATCATCTTGACTTCACGTCAACGGAAATGATTGCACTTGAGCGCCTCGGAAATCTGCAATTAAACGCACTAACAGATAGAGCACTCTTTAAAAAGCAAAAGGGATTGTGGACTGAGGCGCATTATGGGCAAATTGAAACCCATTTTGACAATAATAGAAAACACACCATTAAAACAGCTTCTCTCATCATGGGATACGACAGGGACGTTGTTCTGCCTTACATGAATGATACTTTTGCTGGCACTTTAGTTTACTTTTCACAAAACGACATTGATTTGGTTGAGGGCTCTGCAGAATCGAATGCCTACGGTTTGGGAGTTTACGCTGGGGGTCTTAGTACCGAGAAAAAATACCGATTGATGATGCAGGCCTATATCGGAGAGACAGACTCCAAACTTTCTAGTGCCGGGTTTATCAACGGACAAGCGCACACGCTGGACTTTAACAATAAAGCTAAACACTATGGAGTCGGGCTCTATTTAGGTTTTGTTCAGGCTCAGTACGATGCATCTCCCTGGTTTTGGGAGCCCTTTATTGCAGGACAATCGTACTGGATTAAAGGATACAAAACCAATGAAGTTCAAGGGCTGAGCTTCGAAAAACCAGAGAATCATCAGTCTGTTGTAAAACTAGGAACGACAGTAGCCTACCAGTGCCCAAGTAACACCTCTAATGCTATCTACACACAGTTAGCTTGGATTCATCGCTTTGGTAAATCCATTAATGTCGCAGGTAAAGAAGGCTCTCAAACCATGTCCTTTCATAGCCCCGACTTACAAGAGTCTTGGGGAGAAATGTCAATTGGCGCAAATTGGAGCTTAAATAATCACTGGGACTTGCATTTCAAAACAACAATGGGATACGCTCAAAATGTCAAACCCAATTATGACCTCAATGCATCGGTGACATATGCGTTTTAAAACGCTAAAGAACAATCGATAGTTCATCCAACATTGAAAGGGGATGTATCACCAACACCGTTAGGGAAAATCTAATTAAACCCAACTAAGCATATTTAAAAAATATACTCATTTAGACTTTTAGATTTTCTTCCTTCATCATCGGGGCGAGTTTCGTATCAAAAAATCCGATACCAGAGCTCGCCTCTCACTAATGATTTCCTCATAAAGTTAACCATTAGGCCTATCGGGGTCTTGTGCTGAGTTTTCTCCCATTGATAGGCAAAGGCGTTGACCGTGTAACTCACGGCACATCTAGATCAATAAAAATCAACCTCGATGCTCAGACTGATAATTCTTTAAATTAATCGCTGCATTAAAGTCTCTATCGGCTATCAACTTCTATTAGATCAAATTAAGCGTTTCACCCGTTTCAAGATCTGAACTGCCGGAATGATCCCCTTCTGTTTCTTTACCCTTTTCTGTCTTGGGTGGTAAATTCGCAACAGCAAGTGCCTTCCAACGAATATCAAGCTGCTTACCCTTACGAGCACGATGGCCCATGTGATACTCTAGAACAGCCTTCTTAACTGCGTATTCACGCTCCTTACCGCCTCGGCCAACGCCTGTTACCAAAACCCCATCAGCTCTTACGGGTTTGGCCATAACCAATTTTTCAGCCTGATTTAGATCCATCAAACTCACTCCCTTACCCCCACCAGGCAGTTGGCGAACTTCATTTAAATCATAAATCAGTAATCGACCTTGTTCTGACAGGCAAGCCAACAAGGGCTCATCATCGCCCACAACTTGAGGTAATAAGACTTCTGCGTACTCATCAAGTTTTAAGAAATTCTTACCGGCCTTCAAGCGAGCCAAGAGATCCTTAAATTGGCAAACAAAACCCATCCCCATCGTCGTTGACATAACAACTTTTGCTTCAGGCTTTGCCACACAGTAGCCAATAACCTTTGTGCCCGACTCTAAATCGATGAAACTATTAATAGGTAACCCATCCCCACGAGCACTCGGCAAATCGGCGACATTAATGGTGTAAACGCGACCCGTATCGGAAATGGCTACCATTTGGTCTGTTGTGCGGCATTCAAAGGACCATGCATGACTATCGCCCATCTTGTAGTTCATAACGGTCGCATCATGACCATGCCCAGTTCGCGCACGCACGAACCCCTTCTGGCTGATCACTACCGTCACCGGTTCGTCCAAAACAGTTTGCGACATCTCTGCACGAATTGCTTCTTCCACCAACGTACGACGTTCATCGCCAAACTCTTCCATATCCTGATGAATTTCTTTTGCCACCAGGTTGGTCAATAATTTTTCACTTCCTAAAAGACGCTCGAGAGATGAACGCGTCTTATTGAGCTCAGCCAACTCAGCTTCAATTTTGATGCCTGCTAAACGAGCTAATTGACGCAAGCGGATTTCCAAAATGTCTTCTGCTTGGATCTCTGAAAGCGGGAAGCGCTTCATTAAGGCCTCTTTAGGATCATCTGCATCACGAATGATGCCAATAACCTCATCTAAGTTGAGGTAAACCAAATGACGGCCTTCTAAGATATGAATTCTCTCTAATGCCTTTTGTAATCTAAACTGTGAGCGACGACGAACCGTTTCTCGACGGAATTCAACCCATTCGGTAAGAATGCTTACGAGATTCTTTTGGCAGGGCTTACCATCTAACCCCACCATTACCAAATTCATCGAAACATTACCCTCAAGACTGGTTTGCGCCAAAAGGGCATTTACAAACTCATCTCGATCAACGTTTTTTGTCTTCGGTTCAAAGACTAATCGAGTGGGATTATCTTTATCTGACTCATCTCGAACACTTTCGAGCAAAGCTAACATCGCAGCCTTAGCCTGTTGTTGCTCTGCACTTAATGTCTTTTTCCCAGCTCGAATCTTTGGATTGGTGATCTCTCCGATTTCGTTTAAAACGCGCTGTGCGCTAGTATTGGGTGGCAACTCCGTCACAATTAAGCGCCAATGACCACGTTGCATCTCTTCGAAGTGGTAACGCGCACGAACCTTTATACTGCCTCGTCCACTTGCATAGGCATCTCGAATATCCTCTTTCTTGCTAATGATCTGACCTCCCATCGGAAAGTCAGGAGCTGGCAAAATCTCCATCACTTCATCTAAGGATGCTTGAGGATTATTTAAAAGCAACAAACAGGCATTGGCCACTTCTTTCAAATTATGAGGTGGTATTTCGGTTGCCATACCTACGGCAATACCACTAGCACCATTTAACAAGACAAACGGTAATCGAGCCGGCAACATAGCTGGCTCTTTAAAATGGCCATCGTAATTGGGATTAAAGTCCACCGTCCCTTCGTCAATTTCCTCGAGCAGTAAACGAGAAATTTTTGTTAGACGGGCCTCTGTGTAACGCATAGCTGCAGCGCTATCACCATCTCGGCTACCAAAATTACCTTGGCTTTGAACCAATGGATAACGCATATTGAAGTCTTGCCCCATACGAACCATTGCCTCATAAGCAGCCGAGTCGCCATGAGGGTGATATTTACCTAGCACGTCACCAACGACACGAGCACACTTAACAAAACGAGCTTCTGGACGGGCTAGCCCCATTTCGTACATGTCAAAAAGAATGCGACGTTGCACAGGTTTTTGACCATCTCCAACATCAGGTAAAGCTCGTCCTTTCACAACCGACATCGCGTATTCCAAATACGCATGACTTGCAAAATGCGCTAACGTTAAGCGTTCGCCATCATCGCCAGATAGGACAGGTCGATTCTGCAAAGGAATTGTTGCTTCCTCTGTCACTTCAGGAGCGTCCTCTACAACCACATCTGTTTCTTGCGCTTGTTCACCCTGATCAACGACTTCAATCGCAGGTTCTTGAGGCGTTAGGTCATTTTGAATTTCAATGACTTCTGAATCTGCATTTTTTTGATCTTCGGAAGCTTTTTCCTCAAAAAGATCCTCAGAAAACAATTCATCTTGCTTACCCACGTCCTATCTCCTTAAATATCCACTTCCACTTGATCGCCGTTATGTTCCATCCAAACACGACGCATAGCAGCCTCTCCACGCCCCATCAGCATGTCAAACATCTCAAGACTTTCCTCGTATGACAAATCACCGAAACTAACAGGCATTAATCGACGCGTTTCTGGACTCAATGTTGTCTCTCTTAATTGCTCATCAGACATTTCGCCCAAACCTTTAAAGCGAGATACTGAAACGTTGGCCATATTGACCTTTTCCTTTTCCAGTTTCTTGCGCTCACTTGCAAGCTCTCGTTCGTCCAAACAGTAAATCGTACGAGCCGGCTTACGCCCTGTCTTAGGAACATCTACACGAAATAAAGGCGGTCGAGAAACAAAAATGTGACCTCTTCGAATCAAATCTGGGAAGTGTCTAAAGAACAGTGTCAGTAACAATACTTGAATATGCGAACCGTCCACATCGGCATCGGCCATAATGCAGATCTTTCCATAACGCAATTGACTCAAATCAGGAGTGTCATTAAAGCCATGCGGATCGACACCAATGGCCACTGAAATATCATGGATTTCATTATTGGCAAAAATACGATCTCGATCCACTTCCCATGTATTGAGGACCTTACCACGCAAAGGCAAAACAGCTTGGAAGTGCTTGTCTCTAGCTTTTTTTGCAGAACCGCCTGCAGAGTCACCTTCAACTAAAAACAATTCGTTGATAGCAGTATCCTCACTTTCACAATCAGTGAGTTTGCCTGGTAAAACTGCGACACTCGACCCCTTGCGTTTAGTCACTTTTTTAGCAGAATTTTGACGAGCCTGAGCCTGTTTAATAACGAGCTCTGCTAACTTTTTACCGTCATCCACGTGGCTATTGAGCCAGAACTCAAATTGAGTTCTCACAAAATTGCTTACCAAACGTAAAGCATCACGATTGTTCAAACGCTCTTTAGTTTGACCTTGGAATTGAGGATCCAGAACCTTCGCACTCAAAATACATGAAGCGCGGGCAAAGACGTCTTCGGTTAATAGTTTAACGTTCTTTTGCATTAGTCCATGCGCTTCAATGAAAGCCTTCATTGCAAGGAATAAGCCTTCTCGTAAGCCCGACTCATGAGTGCCACCGGCTGGGGTGGGAATAAGGTTCACATAGCTTTCACGAACAGTGCTACCTTCCTCGTGCCAAACAACAACCCAAGAGGCACCCTCCCCTTCAGCAAACCCCATTGAATCATCCGTCGCATACCCTTGAGACTCAAACGGCGCGATCAATGGTTCGTTCGTCATCTCGCTTAATAAATACTCTCGAAGACCTCCATCGAACTTCCAACTCTTACTAACTTCGGTTTTTTCATTATTTAAGACAACTTCGCAGCCCGGCATTAAAACTGCTTTGGAGCGCAATAAACGAACCAACTGTTCAACTGGAATATTCGGGCTATCAAAGTAGCGAGGATCTGGCCATGCGTGAACACGTGTTCCCGTCTTAGACTTAGGGCGAGGACTCTTAACACTGGTTAACGACTCAAGCACATCGCCATCTGCAAAAACAATATTGTGCTCTTGACCTTCACGCCATACTGTCACTTCCAAACGGGTAGAAAGAGCGTTTGTTACAGAAACACCAACACCATGTAAACCACCGGCAAATGAGTAAGCCCCTCCTGAGTCTTTTTCAAACTTACCACCTGCGTGCAACTGGGTAAAAACCAACTGAACAGCTGGAACGCCCTCTTCCTGATGAATACCAACCGGAATACCACGTCCATCATCCTCAACCGTAACAGATCCATCCTTGTGTAACGTGACTTCAATGCGTGAAGCCCCACCAGCTAAAACTTCGTCACTGGAGTTATCGATAACTTCTTGGATGATGTGTAAAGGGTTATCCGTCAAGGTATACATACCCGGACGTTGTTTGACAGGTTCTAGGCCTTTTAAGACCTTAATACTCGATTCACCGTAATCAGTACGCTTACTCGTTGCCATTATTTACCCAATAAAATCAAAAGATTACATACAGTTAAAACCGTCCCTTAAGCTCAATACGAATTACAGGGACTAAACAAGATATTATGCCTTTTTTTAGGCTTTATCGCCAAATATCAGCTAGGGGAAAAAGAAGAGTAAAAACAATCAATTAGAAAACAAAAATGCGTCAAATCACTCGACCTGACGCATATGTTGCAATGGTATCCCCGCCGGGACTCGAACCCGGAATTACAGCTTAGGAGGCTATCGTGATATCCTGTTTCACCACGGGAACACTCACCATCTTGAAGCTCTGAATTGTACTAAAAAATTTCCATTGACCCAAATTTTCATAAAAATACTTGCACAATTAAAAAAAGTTCTATAAAATGCTGAATTCTGATTCCCCGATAGCTCAGTCGGTAGAGCGACGGACTGTTAATCCGCAGGTCGTTGGTTCGAGCCCAACTCGGGGAGCCAAGTTTCATATAAGATAGTTTCTTGAAAACTATTTTATTCCCCGATAGCTCAGTCGGTAGAGCGACGGACTGTTAATCCGCAGGTCGTTGGTTCGAGCCCAACTCGGGGAGCCATTCCAAGGAGAGGTCAAAAACCTCTCCTTTTTCTTTATCTAAAAAAACACCCACCCATTGCATTTGTTACATATTTAAAGGCTGCTTTAGCTAAAAATTGTAACTGTAACATTTAATTTTTCTTTATTTTCCAAAGACTTGTATTTTTTTCATTTTTTTTTATTTTTTTCCTATTGCCCCCATGGGAATTTAGTCCTATCATCGCGGTGTCAACAAAACAAAATCATTTTGATGACCACCGTGTCGGGGGAGAAAACCCTCGAAATAAATGGAGAGATGGACGTTTGGACGACGGACATCTTTTTACAAACAGGTTGCTAATGTCAGACTAGCTTCGAAGCGATTTATTCGTCGAAGACAAGATCCTATGTCCTTGGGTAAGAGGCCTGTACCCTCGGCGCTAGAAAGCAGAAGCAACACTTTGGGGGAAAGGCATGAACAATCGCTCCCAAAATGCTACGGCGAATAACGAGTCCCAATTCCAACGCTCAATGCAATTGCGTCACCTCATTATGTTAAGTTTGGGAGGCGTGATTGGCAGCGGCCTTTTCTTTGGAACTGGTCACATCATCGCAAATGTTGGTGCTTTCGGCACTGTTTTGGCTTACTTGATCGGTGCCTTCATGGTTTATCTGATCATGTTAAGTCTTGGTGAGCTTTCTGTTGCTCACCCAGATCCGGGCTCCTTTCACCTTTACGCTACAAAGTACATCTCGCCTGCCGCAGGTTATGCTGTTGCTTGGTTGTACTGGCTTAACTGGACCGTTACTTTAGGAACCGCCTTTACTGCAGTCGGCTTTGCCATGCAATATTGGTTTCCACAAGTACCGATTTGGTCTTGGTGTTTAATTTTTGGATCAATCATTTTCTTACTTAATGTGATTGATACGCGCTTTTTTGCTGAAAGTGAATTTTTGCTCTCAATCATCAAAGTTGTCACGATCCAAGTATTCATTGTTTTGGGTGCTTGTGCCTTCTTTGACGTGATTCCTTTCGGCGAATCTGGCTCTCCTGGCCTAACGAATTTAGTCGGTGACGACAATTTATTGCCCAACGGCATTACACCGTTGTTATTTACGATGGTCACCGTCTGCTTCGCTTTTTCAGGAACTGAGCTCATTGGGGTTGCCGCAGGTGAAACTCATAATCCGGAAAAGGTCATTCCGATTGCTGTGCGTGCGTCTTTGTTGCGCCTGGTAGTTTTCTTTGTTGGTACCGTTTTGATTGTTGCTGCATTGGTTCCAGCAGAATCCGCCACTGTTTCAAAGAGTCCTTTTATTACGGTTTTTGAACAGCTCGGGATTCCTTACGCTGCTGACGTCTTTAACTTTGTGATTATCACGGCGATCTTGTCATCGGCAAATACAGGGTTATTTGCCTCTGGCCGTATGGTGTGGTCACTGGGACACGACGGCATGATGCCTGCAAGCCTTGCTAAGCTCAATAAGCGCGGCGTACCAGTTAATGCACTGGCTTTTAGTATGCTTGGAGGCTTACTTGCTCTTGCCTCTAGTGTGATGGCTGCGGATACTGTATTTGTGATTCTGACCTCTATTGTCGGATTCTCTACAGTAGGCGTTTGGTTGAGCATCTGCATTGCCCACTACCGCTTCCGCACGCAATATTTAGCCAATGGCGGTGATTTAAACAAGCTTAAATACAAGAGCCCCTGGTTCCCGTTTGTGCCAATGGCAGGCGGTTTAATGTGCATTATCGTCATGGTCGGGATGGGCTTTGACCCTGACCAACGCATTGCCTTATTGTGCGGTATTCCGTTTACTGTTACTTGCTTCATCATCTATAACTTGACGCAAAAGATAAAAAAAGCGTCCCGGATGAATCAAGTGGTGGATGACATGCCGGGCCGTGAAGCGATCCCCTAAACGCTTCGTAGCCACAACTCGGACTTTATTTGCCTCTTCCCCTCAGATATGTAAACAAAGTCCCCGTATCAACATGAAAACAAAGGGGGAGTTCTAAAAAGAACTCCCCCTTTGTTATTCTTATAAACATCAAAAAGCCGATCGATCCTCTAAGACATCCACTCCCTTAGGAACCTTGAAATCAAAGTCTGTTTTCTTCATTGGCACATTGCCCTTAACACCAGTAAAAACAAGCTCTGTTCTCTGACCAAAATTATCTTTTAAAATCATTTGAGCTGGTAGCTTTTGCTTAAATGCAATTCTCACCTCACTAAAAGGTGAATTGCTATCCTTGGGTGTCGCAAGTAGCCAATTAAGGCCCTTTTGACTTGGCAACTCTTTGACTTCAAAATCTTTAGAAAAATTATTATTACCAAACAATATTGAAGCTGGCGTGGCTGGAAGAGCTGAAGTCAACTTCTTAACGGTAACTTGAGCCATCTCAACATCATAAAGCCATAGCGTTTTACCGTTACTCATCATAAGCTCTTCAAAAGGCGCCTCATAATGCCAACTAAAGCAACCAGGCCTTAAAAACTTAAATGTTCCTTGACCTGCGCCATCGGGGTTTTCTCCCTTATCCGTTATAACCTTTTGTTCAAACTGACCAGTAGCTGACTGCGTATTTTTAAGAAAAGAATTTAAATCATTCAGTGCTCCAGCTACCGCAGACAACGAACAGCTTGCCAAAACAGCCAATGTGAGTAATTTTTTTTGCATACTACAGCTCCAATTGATCTGCACGAGCATTAATCGTACGGCGTCCACTCGAATCTGCCGGACTCACAATACCTTCAGCTTCCAACTCATCAACAATATTTGCTGCACGTGGATAACCAATACCAAGTCGGCGCTGCAAGAATGTCACAGAACACTTATTGCTATCGAGAATGATTTGAACGGCTTTATCAAATAGCGCATCTTTTGCTCCACCTAAACTACGGCGTCCTTCTAATGCTTCAGTCTCATTTTCCTCATCTGAAACAAGGACCTCATCCACGTACTTTGGCTTGGCCATTTGACGCAGAGCCGATGTGATGCGCTCTAACTCTCCATCTGTGACAAAGGCACCCTGAATACGTTCAAGAGCCTGTAAGCTCGGCATCTTAAAGAGGAAGTCACCATTACCTAAAAGGTTTTCAGCTCCCATTTGGTCCAGAATAATTCTGCTATCAGAGCCTGTAGCCACTTGGAACGCTGCACGGGAAGGAATATTGGTTCGCAAAAGACCTGACAAAACATCTGCACTCGGACGTTGCGTAGCTAAAATTAAATGAATACCGGCTGCTCGAGCTTTCTGAGCTAAGCGAATTAACGAATCCTCTACTCCCTTCTTATCAACCATCAAAAGATCCGCCATTTCATCAACCACCACGACAATGTATGGCAGTTCCTCAAGTGGCATGTCCTCTTTAACGTCTTTAAGATAATGAGAGAGCATCGTAGTACCGCTAGCTTGTAACTCGCGTACCTTTTGATTGTACGTCTCAATATTTCTTACCTTTAGCAAATGGGCTAAATGGTAGCGTCGATCCATCTCCTTCACACACCACTGCAAACTGTGCTTTGCCTGATTCATTTGATCTACGACTGGGCATAATAAATGAGGGATATCCTCATACCATGCGAATTCCACCTTTTTCGGGTCAATCAAAATCAAGCGTAGCTTAGAAGGTTCAAATCGATATAGCAAAGATAAAATCATGCTATTGACACCAACAGACTTACCAGAGCCCGTCGTACCTGCCACCAATAGGTGAGGCATCTTTGCCAAATCCTGAACAAACGGCTCACCAGTAATGCATTTACCTAAGCAAAGAGGCAATGCCCCCTTAAAACGCGCAAAATCCTGAGAGCCAAGCAATTCAGAAAGCTTAACAATTTGACGTTTGGGATTTGGGACCTCTAAACCCATATAAGGTGTTTTTGGCACAGTCTCTAACACACGTACTGATTGAACACTCAACACGCGTGCTAAATCACTTTCCAAATTCTTAATACTTGCACTTTTAACGCCTTCTGCTGGCTCAATCTCATAACGTGTCACAACAGGACCTGGATTGGCAGCCTTAACCATAACTTTGACGCCATAACTCGCAAGCTTACTTTCAATCATATTGCTCATGATGCCCAATGAAGCCTTATCAATCGAGGGCTCCGCATTGGTCGCTGGGTCAAACAATCGAAGATCAGGTCGAATTGGACTTGAGGTATTTTCAAAGAGACTTTCTTGCTGTGACTGTAACGCAACAGTGCTTTGTTCTACCTTCGCTTGTGGCTTAATATCAATAGCCAACTCCGGTTGATTGGACTCAGTCTGTTCCTCTTGTTCTACTTCTGAACGTTTAAATATTGAAAATGTCGGAGCAATTCCTTCTTTTTTCTTCTCTGGCTCATTGAAATCAGCTTTCACAATTTCTTCACGACGATTATCTCGCTTATACAAACGCTCAATGCGAGCTCCTAATCCCTCAAAAACATTCAACCAAGAAAACTCAAAGTAAATACTCATCCCCCAGGCAAACAAGACAACCATAATAACGGTTACCCCAATAGCGCCTAAGTAAGGAACAGTTGCGGTCATAACAGCCTGTCCCAAAATACCACCAGCTTCACCAGGCAATCGATCGGCATAAGGATAGAGACGTAACGATTCTAAAGTAGTGCTAGCACTAAAAAGTAACGCCAATCCTGTCAAATGATAGATTCGAGAAAAAGGCGTCTTAACATAACGAGGAGAAAGCAAACGCCATGTAAGCATTACGCCAACGGCTATCAATATGTAAGCACTCCAACCAAATGTAAAAAGTGTGATATCCGAAACCCATGCCCCTACCAACCCAATTAAATTTTTGGGAGTGACATTGGGAGCAGCATGAGTAAAAGAAGGATCAGTCGGTGTATAAGACACCAACATCAAGGTATAGAGCACCGTTGTTAGGGCAAAAAACATCCCTACAACAGGAGCGATATGAATCTTTCGCTTTGGCTTGGGGGCTACTACTGGCTCCGTTTTAACCACTAATTCACTACCAGGCTGAATCAGCTTACTCTCACTGATGGCACGTTTTCGTTTCGACGGGGCTTTTAGTAGATTTTTCGAGGCTTTTTCCTTATTAATGGCCGGTTTTTTCATTCCAAATTACAACTTATTTAATCGTTTGTTAGAACTCATAATTTTACGGTTTCATTCCACTAATAGGGCATCTAACACCCGAGTTTTTCAGGGTTTTTGCAGGTAGTTACGTTTTTTAGCCTTTTCGATAATAAAAACTACCTTAAAGATCCCCTCTTCTAGCTAAAATGCAAATGGTTATTAACACGCGTACGAAAAGGAAATATTATGTCTAGTCATAAGCATGCTCAAGTCATTGTTTTAGGTTCTGGTCCTGCTGGGTACACTGCTGCCCTTTATGCAGCTCGCGCCAACTTGGAACCACTTTTGATTACAGGGATGGAACAGGGTGGGCAATTGATGACCACCAGCGAAATTGATAACTGGCCTGCCGACGTTAATGGTGTCCAAGGGCCTGAATTAATGCAACGCTTCTTAGATCATGCTAGTCGCTTTGGTACTCAAATTGAATTTGACATGATTACCGAAGCCCATTTGAAAGAAAAACCCATCCGTTTAGTGTCAGATCTGGGTAATACCTACACTTGTGATGCATTGATTATTGCCACTGGCGCTTCTGCTAAATATTTGGGACTTGAATCTGAAGCTCTTTATAAGGGACGTGGTGTCTCTGCATGTGCCACTTGCGATGGCTTCTTCTATCGTAAGAAAGTGGTCACAGTTGTCGGCGGAGGCAACGCCGCATTAGAAGAAGCTCTCTACTTGTCAAACATCGCTAGTCACGTTAATCTCGTCCACCGCCATGATCGTTTCAAGGCTGAACCCATCATGGTCAAGAAATTAATGTCTGCCGTCGAAGAAGGTCGTATTCAACTGCATCTGTTCCGCGAAGTAGCTGAAGTACTTGGCAATGACGATGGTGTCACAGGCCTTCGCTTAAAGAGCACCGATGGTGCACCAGAAGAAACGTTAGCAACCGATGGTCTTTTTGTGGCTATTGGTCATACGCCAAATACAAAAATCTTTGCAGATGAATTAGAGCTCAATAACGGTTATATTGTTACCAAGGGAACGGCATCTCACACGGCAACTGCCACTAATATTGAAGGTGTATTTGCCGCTGGTGACTGTCAAGATCAAACCTATCGTCAAGCGATTACCTCTGCAGCTACAGGCTGCATGGCGGCGCTTGACGCACAACGTTATTTAGAAAACCAAGAGTAGAGATATGAAAAGTAAGGGTTTTGAAGCACTCAAAGGAATGAAGGTTCGAGCCTTTGATGACACTCAAGCCCGTGATGAGCTGGCTGCTGAAGAGGCAGCCGCTCGTCGTGAGCAAGAAAAGATTAATAAAGCTGAATTTAGCGCCGAAATGCAGCGTCTCGGTATGGTGACAAAAGAGACACAAGAGGACTCTGCTGATTTATTCTCCAAAGAAATGCAACGCCTTGGCGTTGTTGAATTGGACCAGTCCAACAAAAAGCATCCTGGCGCACGCAAAACGACGAAAAAGCCGATTACTGCGGCTACGAGAGCACGAGTCGAATTTAAGCTCTCTGATAATTACGATGCTACCAGTATGGATGACTGGGCTGATAGAGATTATGTTGCTGTCGGCTGCGGCATCGACCTTGCTAGCAAACTCAAGCGTAACCTCTGGCCCGTAGGTGCTCATTTAGACCTACATGGCTACACAATTGAAGAGGCACGTTCTGCATTGACAACCTTCATTATCGCAGCCCGACAAGAACACATTCGATGTGTCCGTATTGTGCACGGCAAAGGCATGAATAGTGACGAAGGTCCTGTACTGAAAATGATGGTCCGTCGTTGGTTGCGTCAGATGCCTGAGGTTCAAGCCTTCATTCAAGCGCTTCCTGGTGAAGGTGGTTCTGGTGCTGTTCGAGTCTTACTCACCAAAAAACTTTCCTAAAGGAACAAAACGATGGACATTCTGGAATTAATGCAAACGCGCTACACCACAAAGCACTTTAATCCTAACCGACAAGTGAGTCCTGAGGACATGCAAACTTTGCTAGAAGTGCTTCGTCTTAGCCCCTCATCTGTGAATTCTCAGCCGTGGCATTTCTATGTCATTGATACTGCGGAGGGGAAAGAAAAAATTCGTCCGGCCATTAAAGACTTCAATGTTCATCGCCTAACTGCCTCTCAATTTATTTTCTTAGCGATTCCCACTACAACAGAGATGAGTTATTGGGAAGCCTTATATGAAAAAGAAAAAGCTGAAGGTCGTTATGAAACTTGGACTGCTAAAGAGCGCCCCGATAGTCTTCGCCTTGCCTATGCAGAGCAATTCGCAAATAATCCGGTAGCTTGGCAAACATACGCTAGCAACCAAACCTTTCTTGCAGCTGGTTGCCTAACCGTTGCTGCCGCTCAAATGGGCATTGACTCCACACTGTTAGGAGGCGTGGATTTCAACTTGCTTGATGAGCTCCTTGGCTTAAAAGACAAGGGACATCATGCAGTTTTGGGGGTAGCTTTGGGATACAGAGCTAGTGACGACAATAATGCCAATCGCCCGAAATCTCGTTGGAGCAAAAAGGACGTTGTTCATTACGTTCGCTAGATCGAGTAGGGGGAGTTTTTAGGCTCGCCCCTCTCACACCGCAATTACAGGC
>Freddie_p2__coassemble_1643_pt1 | contig 22571 bp, 15 predicted proteins | sample Freddie_p2__metabat2_low_PE_022 | metagenome-assembled genome bin Freddie_p2 | reverse complement strand
AGCCCGACCACGGGACTTGCACCCGCTAGAACAGCGCACATGTCGCGCGCACCACAAAAAAGTCCTCTAACGAGGACCTTTTCTTATCTATTTTTCTATTTCTTCATCTAAATCTTCACTTTGTTTTTTAGAACCAGAGGTCTTTGGTAGTTCCATCGTCACTATAACACCACGACCAACGTTAGGCTCTGCCCAAACTCGACCTGCGTGTCTTTCAGCCAAAGAACTGACAATGCTTAAGCCCAAACCCAAACCATGCGCCTTTGTCGTCTCTAGTTTATTAAAGAACTCGTCGGTAAAGTCCTTCGTTACAAGCTTTGCATTATCAATAACTCGAATCCACCAACTGTCCTCATGATCTTCGATGCGAACTCGAATGAGGCACTCACCCTGAACATAGCGAGCAGGATGAACTTCTGCAAAAGCATCGGCAGAGTTTTTTAATAAGTTAATGAGGGCCAATTCTACTTCCCAGTCATCAGCTTCAACCGATGCGTCACGTACCCCTTCAACCCGAACAGGCACCTGACTACGTCCCGACTTCTTAAACGTCTCTACGCTTTGAAGAACGATCTCGTACAAATTATGTTCTTCACGCTTAACATCATGGGATTTGGCATATTTTCGAACGTGATCAACAATTTCTACAGCACGTTCATTGTGATATTCAATTTCTTTCAGAATTTTCACAATCGTATCTTCATCAGCGGTATGACGATCAATACGTCGCAAAAGTCCTCGGGTATAGTTTGAGACCGTTGCTAAAGGTTGCTTTAATTCATGAGCGATCATGCTAGACATCTGACCAACGATCCCAGTTCGCTCTAAGCGTGCGATGTACTCATTGGTTTGCTCCTGCTGCTTAGCCAATTCCTCTTTCTCACTCAATGTTCTTTGTAGCGCTCGAGTACGACTTGCGACCTCTACTGAAATGATCAAGTTATAGAATAAACCTGCCACCAATAGCAAAATACCCATGATAAATACCACTCGATTTTCATGGAAAATTCGATTTAATGTTGAGTAAGTAATGTCACTATAGGGCCCCAATCGCAAGCGATAGAGCATGTCATACAAAGAGCGAGGATTATCTGGCAAGCTCCAGGTCAAGGCTCCTGGCAATCTCATACCGACTACAATATTGTTCATTGAAAGAACCATATTGGCATTCGTATCTTTCTGATAACTCAAGACTAGACTAGAGAACGTTTGCGTAGAGTGCTGACAGGCCAAGTAATCGACCGGTTGTGGATTAATTACTCTAAAGTCACTTAAATGCGCCAAATTACGAGACATGTAGTACTCGATTTGACAAGCAGGAACGATCCCCACATCTGCATAACCGTACTTCACATCATTAAGCACTTCTAATGGATTTTTGGTGTTTGTGAAAGTTACCGTCTCAAATAGACGTTGCGTTGGATAATCCATTTTGGCAAAAGGATCTTGAGCCGCCAAAAAACCTGAGAAAGAAGTCTTTGCAACAGCTTCAATCTTATAGTTCCCACGAGCAATGTCATTTAACGTGTAGATATCGGCATTGTCGTGTCTGACAACGATTGTGGAGGCTGCTGAATGTCCAGGAGAAGCGGCCTGAGGACGCCACAACATGGACATTGGCTTAATTCGATCATCAAATAACAAATGAGCATAAAAGTCTGGCCCTGTAATGACAAAGTCAATCGAACCCTCGTTGAGCATCTCTGTAATTGTTTCTCGGTCCAGGTGCTTGACGACTAAAAATTTACCTTCAGCATTAAAGCTTGAGTTAATTGCATCAAATGTGGGAGCCAAGAAGCGATCAATCAAATAGGATTCAATGTGATTGTCGATAGCAACCACTACTTGATTGCTATCTTTACGAGGCTGATTGATCAGTCTTTCAACCGGCGAAGTCAGAGTCTGACGCAAAATGGAACTGTGATCCTCAATAACAATAGACTCTAGCCCCAGAGCCGAAAGAATAACCACTGCCATTGCAACTAAGGTAATAATTAATCGACGTATCATACAAAGTGAACCCGAAAGATTCGGATAAATTAAAATTGAGAAGTTGTTCAATCTTAACAACAAGCTCTAGAATTGAAAACATTGATTTCACAAGACCTAACACAGATGCCCTACTTACCTTTAGCTGACAGTTGTCCTTCTGTTTTATCAAAATCAACTCTCATTGTAGAGGTCATGTTGCCAGAGTTTGTACTCAAGGCAAGCAAAGCTCGCCTTCTTACTTTAGGCGACTTGGCTAAGGCACTGAAAAAAAGTGACAATAGTGGGCTGGAATTAAACCCTGAAGAAAAAAGTGCCTTCATTGATTGGCTCACCCAACATGGACTATTTAGCCATCGTGGTCGTAAGCCCAAAGAAAAAAACAATGAGAAAAAAGAGCTTCCTCCTGCGAATCCCTTAATTGTTCCTCTCGAAAGAATTCAATTAGGTGTTGGACTTGATGGACGAACAGGAACAAACCGCGCCGACGATCATCTTTTAAGCCTTGAAGCAACAGATGATTTATCTGCCCTCAAGGCATGGCTAGCCGCTCGTGCTAACAACATCAACACTCAAGGTGTCTATCGAAAAGAGGCTGAGCGTTTTTTACTTTGGTGCACTGTCGAAAGAGAGATTGCTTTAAGCTCTGTTGGCCTAGAGGAAGCCTCTGGTTATTTACGTTGGCTTGAACAATTGGGGCGACTTGATGATGCCGAGTGGGCAAAACGTTGGCGCTTACCTCAGCACGATTGGATTGGCCCAAAAAATCTCACACGAGACAATCCGCAATGGCGACCCTTTAATGCCGCGCTCAGTCAAGGCTCTCGCAAGCTGTCTATGACAGTTATTCGACAACTCTTTAATTTTTTAAAGAAAACTGGCTACATTATCTATAACCCATTTGATCAAATTTCCGGGAAAGTCCCCTTCTTAGAAGGTGAAGGTGCTCCAAAAGAATATGCTGATCGCTCATTTACAGATGATCAATGGAAAATTGTTAATGAGTATTTTGAAGGCCAAGAAGACTGCGAGTCCCATGCACGCATTGCAGTGATACTCATGTTAGGTAAAGGATTAGGGCTTCGAGCTTCTGAAATGCTTCAAGCAAGAGCCTCATGGATCGTTGAGCGACGAATTGATAATGAAACAATTACCGTTATTGAAGTTGTTGGTAAGGGCGATAAAATTCGTCGTCTTCCCTTGCAAGATGAACAACTTGCTCTCATCAACCATTACTTGAACTGGCGAAATCTTCAAGGAATTGGACTGTGTGATCCCGACACACCACTTCTATCGTCCTTAGGTCGCGGAAGAAAAACCGTCTTACGTGAAGGACAAGCTCGCATCACGGCATTAAGCCGCTCCGGCCTCTATCGGACACTTTTAGACTTTTTTGAATCCTGTGCAAGAGAGATACAAAGCACGCGCCCTATGGATGCTGCTAAATTTCGAGCAAGTTCAACACACTGGTTGAGACATACTTTCGCAACGAGCGCATTGAAAATCATGCCTGTCAATGTTGTGCAAAACGCTATGGGACACGCTTCGGTTGGAACCACCAGTCGCTACCTCACTCCTGAAGAAAGCGAAGTTGCCAAAGCAATGAAAAAAATGCAGCCCTATTAAGAGCTGCATCGGAACGTTATTCAAAAGATTGGTTGTTCATAACACGTCGGTAATTCAAAATTGCTTGCTCAATTACCAATTGAGCATTCAGCGGATGAGTGAGCACTCGCTTAATTTGCTTAAGTGAGTCATTCCATTTGAATAACTTCTCAATATCGACAGGTGCCACCAACTGTGACATTATTTCTGCATACATTGGAAAGTAACGTACTGGCAACTGACTTTTGACCGCTAACAGATCATAGGACCAACGTTCCATAATCGGCAAAATAGCCGATACCGGTAGTGCTGAACGCCCTTCTTTAATTGCAATCTGCGTTAATGGAATATGACTGCCTTGGCTTAGTAGCTTTAGTAATAAGTCTCTTGACTGAACAGAGATTGTTGTCAACGTTAACAACTGCTCTCTAGTTTTGGCATCAATGTGGTCGCTATGACGAATAAACTCCTCATCCATCACCAAGCAGGGACGATCGGCTGCTCGTGCAAGGGCTTCTTGAGCATCTTCTACACCTTGCTCTAATAGCCACTGCAGCGCTTGCTCATGCGTTGGAGCTTTTGCTCGCAATAATCGACAGCGAGACCGAATGGTTGGCAAGACTCGATCTAAATCATCAGCTACCAATAAAAAAGTCGTCCTTTCTGGAGGTTCTTCCAAACTTTTCAGAAATGTTGCCGCAGCATCCGCGCGAATAGCATCCGCAGGGTAAACAATGACAATTCTGTGACCATTTTCAACATGAGGTGCTAAATTCAGAAAGTCTGACAACTCTCTTGGTTGGTGAATCAAAATCTCACGATAAATTTTTCGATCTTTAGAAGCGTTGGATGGAGGCTCAAATGGAATATCATGTGTTATCGCCTCAGCCTCGCTAAACACATAACGCAAATCAGGATGCGTTTTAGCTTGAGCCATTTTGCACCCTTTACACTGACCACAAGGTGCCCCATCCACTAACGGATGCTCGCAAAAAAGACTGCGTGCGAAATCCACAACCAGATCTATGGTCCCAATACCTTTAGGTCCATAGATTAACAACCCATTCGGAAGATTATCTCGCACCTCATTGAGTGCTACCGCCAACTCCCCTTGCCAAGGACGAATCATTATCCCCATGTTGAAAAAATCTCCGCCAATTCTTTCGAAATGATGTCACGATCTCTATCGGTATTGACAATCAAAAAACGCTTCGGATCTTTTTGTGCGCGACTCAAATAGGCATTTCGTACTCGAGTAAAGAAGTCTAAATTTTCTTGCTCAAAGCGATCCAACTGGCGAGCTGTTGCCAAGCGCTGCGCTGCAACCTCTGGGGCTACATCAAAAAGAATGGTGCAGTCAGGCTGCAGATCACCATGTGTCCAAGCCTCCAACTCCTCAACCTTCTTAGCCGGGAAACCACGTCCTCCGACTTGATAGGCGTAAGTTGCATCAGTAAAACGATCACTTAGAACCCATGCGCCTCGTTTTAGCGCAGGACGGATAACTTTTGCTAGATGCTCTGCACGAGCTGCGAAAAACAGTAACGTTTCCGTAGATGGGTCCATAGATACAGAAAGCAATTGTTCTCGAATTGTTTCCGATAATGGAGTTCCACCCGGTTCACGAGTGCGAATAACCTCAATCCCACGATCGCGCAACGTACGCTCAATCACGTCAATTTGGGTACTCTTACCTGCACCATCAATACCTTCGATCGTAATAAAACGCCCCTGCATTTATTGCCCCTTCTTGCGGATGTAGAGATCAACGGCTTTGTTGTGTTCCTCAAGCGTCTTATTGGGAACTAAATCACCATTGTCTTTATTAATAAAATAGATATAGTCAGTTTTTGCTGGATGCAACGCTGCATAAATACTTTCACGCGTTGGATTCCCAATGGGTGTTGGAGGAAGACCAACAAATCGGTATGTATTGTACGGGGTTCGACGATTCAAATGTTTTTTCCGAAGTCTGCCTTCAAACTCTTCTCCCTCACCGTACATAACGGATGGATCAGTTTGTAATGGCATTTTGACTCGCAAGCGATTCGAGAAAATACCGGATACAATCAAACGGTCTTGTGGACGTCCAACTTCTCGCTCGATAATACTTGCTAAGATGAGTGCTTCATAAGGTGTCTTCACAACACAATCGGGCGAACGCGCATCCCACTCTATACCCAAAATTGTCTTTTGACGATCATAAGCTTTTTTCAAAACTTTTAAGTCTGACACGCCGGCTTTAAACTTATAGGTATCAGGTGCAAATAGCCCCTCTAAATGACTTTCTGTTGCACCAATGGCTAATAAAATTTCATCAGCGCTCATTTGGGCAGAGTCATGTTTAACCCCATCCATTTCATTTAAAGAGCGACGCAACTCCCATTGTGTAGCACCATCTGATAAACGCCATGACAAAACTACCACATCACCGTCGGCAATTCGTCTGGTCATAGAAAACACCGTATCCTTATCAGAAAAGCTGTAGTACCCCGCATGGAAGTTACGATCTGCTCCAGTTAAACGTAAGGCAACCTTAAAAAAGAAGGCATTAACATCAATACCATTCTTTTCAAGTAGTGCAGGAATTTGAACGCCTGCTGTTCCCATTGGAATATCAACAATTACCTCCCCCTTATCATTTTTAACACTTTCTGAAATATCGACATCATTAAGACAAGCAAAAATGCCACCCACGACAGTTACACCCGCCACTGCACCTGCAAGGGCACCTGTGACCCAAGATTTGAAATAGGGAATTTCAATCTTTACTGAAGGTAATCGAAACATTGGAGTTCCAGAGCAAAAAAAACGTCAATCTATGATAATAACAGGAGGATTTACTTTTTTGGGATCGAGTTTGTTATGGATATGCAAAATTTCGGCTATTGGAAAACCGATACACTCAATATGAAAAATGCAGCAATGCTGTTACCGGAATTCTCTGTTATAGAGGTTAAAGGCGACGATGCGGTTTCATTTGTTCATGGGCAAGTCACCAACCACATCAATAATTTAGGCAATGCCTTTAGATTGGCGGCTTACTGCCAACCCAAAGGTCGCATCCTTAGCTTAATGCGAATCTTTAAACGCAATGATGCCCTTTATTTAATAATGCCTAAAGATCTAGTACCAGGTTTTATTAAACGCTTTTCGATGTTCATTCTTCGTAGTAAGGTTTCGTTACGAATTGCTAATGAACTCTCTGTTTTTGGCGTGATTGCTCCCTCTTTTGAACTTCCTGAAGTTGACCAATGTCTTTATAAAGAACAACTCACAATTGCACGCGTAGCCGATGCGAAGGAGCTGCAACGTTGCATGATCATTGGTGAAGCTAAAGAAGTTGAAGCATTGATTCAACCGACTAGCTCCTCAGCTCAGTGGTTTGCTACGGATATCCTTGCAGGATTGCCCTGGGTGTGTGAAGCCACAAAGGAGGCTTTTATTCCTCAATGGATCAATTTAGATTTAATTGGTGGAGTCGTTTTTAACAAAGGATGTTACCCAGGTCAAGAGGTCATTGCTCGTGTGCAACATATTGGTTCCACACCTCGTCGCATGAAGGTCATTTGCGCAAAGACGTCTGTAACCACTGCACCGAATGACGATATTACTCAAGATAATTCTCCGGTCGGCAACATTGTTATGGCAGTTAGCACCAACTCTGAAACACTTGCTTTAGCAGAGATTACAAACGTAAGTGCTGAGGTTGGTCAGTTTATCGTTAACGGAACTGAGTTTGTACTGGCCTAACCACTAAGTTCAATGTACAAAAAAGACCGCAGTCCTGAATACTGCGGTCTTTTCTCTTTGGCTTGGCGTTACTGAGTTATGGCTTTCTTTTGATCACCTGCCAACACAACAGTTAAACCATCGCGTTTAACCATCTTGCGGAAAGCTTGGTTAACTTCTTCCAAGGTCAGATTCTTTACTTTTTCATCATTTTCCTTGGATTCCATCCAATCTCGCCCTTCTTGCATCATGCTAATCCAACTAGATGCTACTAATGCATCTTGGCTACGGTTAATAGCACGATAGTCAATAAAGCCCTTCTTGGCTTCATCAAGTTCTTCTTGAGTAAAGCCATCTTTTAAGACTCGATCAATTTCTTCATAGAGTGCTAATTCAGCCTTTCGGAGATTTTGCGGAGCCAAAATGGCTTGCATACCCCAGTAAGCATCGTTACCAAATGATGGCAAAACAACTGAACTACCAGCCCCATAACTAAGGCCTTCCTTTTGGCGTAAACGCATCATTAAACGGTTTGATAGACCCGTACTACCACCAAAAATCCAGTTGGCTACATGCATTGCGATGGCATCGCTATCATCTTTATTGCCAGCAAAGGCAAAACGCGCCACTAACGTTGCATTTTCCTTATCAGGCGTATCGATAACAATACGAGTCGGCGCAATATCAGCATGCTCACGAATGACACGCTCATATGCCACCTGGCTTTGTTTCTTGCCAATTAAAGACTCCAACTGTTCGCGAACTTTATCTGCATCAAAGTCACCAACGATGGAAATCTCGCCACGATTGATACCAAAATTCGTTTTGTAGAAGTGCTTAACATCTTCAAGCGTCGTCGCTTCAATAGCACTCTTTAACTCCTTACTCGTCAAACGATAACGTACATCGTTTTTCGGATAGTGGTTAAAGTGCTCTGTGATGGCATCGCTAGCTAAAACGCGCGGGTCATCCAAGCGAGATTGAAGATAATTACTGTACTCAGCCTTTAACTCATCAAAGTCCTTTGCCGGCATTGAGGCTTCACTCCAAAGTTCAACCATCAATGCCAAAGAGTCTGCCAAATGTTCTTTCGTCGTTGTATATTGTCCAACTCCGCCATCAATTTGTAGCTTCGTAAATGCATCAGTAATTTGGTCACGGCTCTTTGTTGCTGTTCCACGCTCAAACATTTCATTCATTAAGCTTGCAACAGCTCGTGTTCCAGCCAATGATTGCTCATTGCCATAACGGAAGTTCATACGGACAACAACGGTTTCACCACGCGTTTGCTTAGGCAATAAGGCAATATTTACATCACCAATATTAAAGCGTTGTGTGCGTGCGTTGAGGTTATCTGGTGTTGCATCAAAAACTTCTGCTGTTTGCCCTTCTGTCTTAAACTCATACTTCGAGAGTACTTCATCTAATGTTGGAGCTGGCGTCATTTGGGCACGTTGAGGCTTGTCATCAGGCAAGAACACCCCTACGACACGGTTATCTCGTACGAAGAATCGGTTCCAAGCTGCGGTGACTTCTTCTGGTGTCATCTTTTCCCAACTATCGCGATGGATAAAGAATAAACGCCAATCGCCTAGGGCAATATAGTCAGAAATGTCAACGCCGAATGCTTCTGGATCAGCAAACATTCGCTCATAAAGCGTTTTTTCTTCACGAGCCATCAAAGAAAGCTCTTCAGCCTTTAACGGTTCTTTCTTAAAAGTTGACTCAACGGTTTCTACCAAAATCTTTTGAGCTTTTTCATGATCGCCATCTTTTGGCAACATTGCACCAAACATTGCAAATCCCGGCGCATAACCTGGCATTGGCCAAGCAAAGACCTGAGTAGCGATACCCGTTTCAACCAAAGCTTTATGCAAACGACCACGTGGTGTATCACCTAAAACGTCAGCACCTAAGTTGATTAATTGTGCGTCAGGGTGCAGTGCTGAAGGAATACGATAGGCAACACTGACCATCTTCATTTCACCAGCGCGACGAATTTCAAAGTAACGAGCACCATCAGCGATTGGCTCTTCAGTCCAAAGCTGAGGCAGTTCTCGAGTAGGCTTGGGAATAGCACCAAAGATTTTTTCAATCTTAGCTAAAGTCTGCTTTTCATCGATTTTGCCAGACACCATTAAGACTGCATTATCAGGTTGATAGTACCGATGGTAGAAGGCTTGGAGATTTTCAATTTTGACGTGTTCGATGTCGCTACGAGCACCAATCGTGCTATTGCCATAGTTATGCCAATCAAACAATACTGACTGCATGCGTTTGAGCATCACATTAATAGGTTTATTTTCACCCATTTCAAACTCGTTGCGCACAACTGTCATTTCTGTATCTAAGTCTTTTTGCGCGATGAATGAGTTAATCATCGCGTCAGCGCTCCACCCTAAAGCCCAGTCAAGATTGTCTTCAGTTGCAGTAAACGAAACGAAATAGTTTGTACGATCCAACCACGTAGAGCCATTCATTCGAAAACCACGCTTAGTAAATTCTTTCGTGGGATTCGGGTAATTGGTGGAACCCTTAAACATCAAATGCTCAAGCAGGTGTGCCATCCCAGTTTCACCGTAACCTTCATGACGAGAACCAACCAAATAAGTCATATTCACCGTAATGGTAGGTTTACTTGCATCGGGGAAAAGTAAAACACGAAGACCATTAGGCAATTGATATTCTGTTACACCTTCAACTGTATGAAGTTTCTTAGCATGCACTGCTTGCTCGACAGATTGAGTCATAGTTGTACTGGGTTCCTTTTGCATAATATACGTTGTGCCTGCAATTGAAGCGAGGATAACGCCGCTTGCCGCAAGCCATTTCAAGCATTTCACAATAAATAATCCTTAAGAAAAATGCAATGAAGAAAGGTATTTTGCTAGTTTAATTGTCTTGAAGGAAGTGTCCAACTCAAAATGTTTCCAAGTATTTGCTATAGAGCGTAAGTTGTTATGTTCAGTTATAGTTCGACAATGCATTAATTTTTCTCAAAGGTCTGCATTGTGAAAGCTTTATTTGACTTACTTCCCATCATTTGTTTTTTTGCAACCTATAAACTTGCCGGATCTCATACATCCACTCTTAGTACCTATCTACCAGTCGCAGAAAACTTAATCCCAATCGTTGCTGCAACAATCGTCATTGTTGTAACGAGTCTTTTACAAATGGGATGGATTCTCATTAAAGGTGAAAAACCCTCTAAGATGGCCATTTTTTCAACGGGTTTGGTCGTTATATTTGGTGGCTTAACCATCTTTTTGCAAAAGCCAGAATTCATTCAATGGAAGCCCACTATCTTATATTGGCTCTTTGCTGGTATCTTATTTATCGGCCGTTTACGCAACAAAATTTATCTTAAAACAGTCTTTCAAGGTATAGAAATGCCCTTAGGATCATGGAAGACTGTAGAGAATTGGACCCTGCTCTTTTTAGTTGCAGTTGGTATTATTAATCTAGTTGTAGCCTATACTTGTAGCATGGATATCTGGGTCGACTTTAAGCTCTTTGGGCTTTTAGGCTTGACACTCTTATTTACAATCGGATTGGGCGTTTATATAGCCAAATATGCTCAAGTAGCGCAAAATACGAATAATTAATTTTTATTCTAAGAACTCGAGGTTTTTATGAAGTACAAAGCTTTAGTGGTCGGTATGTCATTAGCCATCGCCAGTACCTTTACCTTAGCCGCTCCGACAAGTGTCACGGTCAACGGTAAGACGATCACCGTGCAAGAACAAGAAAAGATCATTCAGCAAATTGTTAAGAACGGTCAAAAGCGCACGCCTGAATTAGAAATGCAAGTGCGTAACCAATTGATCCAACAACAAGTGCTGTTACAAGAAGCAAATCGATTAAAGCTTGCCCAACGCGCTGAAGTACGTGATGCTATCAATGCCTCTCGAGATAACGTTTTGATTAACGCTCTGATTGCAGATTTTGCCAAGAAGAATCCCGTCAAAGACGCAGACGTTAAGAAGTTCTATGATGATCAAAAGAAGGCATATGGAGATCGTGAATATAAAATCTCTGTCATTACGGTAAAGACCGATGCTGAAGCAAAGAAAGCCATTGAAGACTTAAAAGACGGCGATAAATTTGAAAAAGTTGCCAAGAAGTATTCTTTGGATGAAAACACCAAGGGTAATGGTGGCAAAATTGACAAGTGGACCTCTGCTGCTAACTTCCCGCAAATGATTGGCTATGCTATTCGTTCCACGGATAAGGGTAAGTACACGGAAATTCCGGTTCAAGCCAATGGCGCATACCACATCATCAAAGTGGATGACTCTCGTAAGGCTGAATTGTTCCCCAGCTATGATAAGAGCAAAGACCACTATCGCAACATGTTAGTGCAAACGAAGGTTCAAGCTAATATTCAACAGCTTTTCCAAAAAGCTAAGATCGATATTGGTAAGAAGTAATCCAATTGCAAAAAAGGTCCTGATTTTTCAGGACCTTTTTTATACAACAATTAGGTTAATTTTCCTTAACACCCAGAGCAGTAAATACAGCCCCAAACTGCATCACAGCAACCAAAACTAGAGCTGCTGCAAAGTAGCCCGCATCAAGCATCGGTCCAGCAATCAATGGTGACAACGTTTGTCCAACGTCCATACCGCAATACGTGAATCCATAGACTCGCCCAAAGCCATCTTGCCCAACTTTACTCAAACAAGCATGCCGTATTAGCATGTCACGAGAGGGAGTTGCAATCCCAACCCCTAGCCCCATAAATGTCATAAGGCCAAGAACAAAATACCCAGGGAACCATTGCGTTGCCATCAAAATAGCAGTAGCAGCACTAATAGCAATACAAAAAGCCACGACCTTGCCGTGCACTACAAAACGCTTTGCAACCCAACCACCAAAAAGAACCCCCACAGCATTCGCCACCAAGTACGCAGTCAGTGCTGCCGTTGCAGTCTCTAAACTTAATCCATAAGTTTCATGGAAGATCGTCGGCGAGAAATTTTGCAAAATCCCAAAAGCAAATGAGTTAAAGAAGAAAAAGAAAAAGCATAGCCAAATGGCCAAGGCACCTAAAAAAGCGAACTTGCTTCCGTGTCCTTGAGCTTTGCTTTTTGTTGTTTGTATAGCAGGACCCAAATCGAACTCTTTATGGAAAAATGCAAGTAAAACAATCACAGCACTTCCAATTAAAGCTGCAGATAATGCAGCCATTCGCCAACCAGCAACATTAGCCACAGAGATCATCAACACCGGCGCAACGGCCCAACCAATATTGCCAACGATGGCATGAATGGAAAATGCATAACTCAAACGAGCTGTTGAAATGCAACGGTTGATAATGGAGTAGTCCGTCGGATGGAAAACTGAGTTGCCTAACCCAGACAAAATTGAAGAGGCAAATAGCATCCAGTAGCTATCCGCCACAGCGAGAACAAAGCCACCTAGTGCCAATAAAATGGTCCCTAGAAAAAGGGTTCTTTTCGCTCCCCAACTGTCTACTAAGAAGCCACTGGCCGCCTGTCCCAATGAGCTTACAATAAAAAATGCAGTAACAACCGCACCAATTTCAGAGTAACTAAGACCAAACTCTGGCTTAATCCATGGGATCAGAGGAGGGATAACTAAATGAAAGAAGTGCGAAACACCGTGCGCGATTCCTAACAAAGAAATAAGTAGAACATCTTTTTTTTGATCATTAACCATCACGGCACCACTAACCCACATTGAAAGCTAAAGTTGAAATTGCTAATGCAATAAATATAACAGCACTGATTTTATTTAAATAGTGTTGGAAGCGTTCACTACGAATACGATCAGCTAGCGTTCCTGCGCACCAAGCAATGCAAGAGAAAACAATTAGAGTAACGATTAAAAATGTAGTCCCCATTTCTAGCATTTGTAGCATAACGGATTCTTCAGTACTTCCTGGTATTAAAAACTGGGGGAAAAAAGCTAAAAAGAAAATTAGCACCTTCGGATTGGTAATATTCATCAAAATGCCACGACGCCATAGCTGAAGTGCCGTTAATACTGGAGGAATAATGTGATTATCAAACTTATTGTCTTGCATCACAGGCGCATGCCATGCTCCCCAAGCAAGGTAACTCAAATAGGCAGCGCCTAAGCATTTAATGATTGTCAGCAATACTGCAGAGGTGGCAACTACCGCTGCTACACCGAACGCTGCAAAAAGTGTTTGAAGTAATACTCCAACACAAAGCCCTAACGTCACCATGATGCCCGCTTTGGGACCATGCGTCGCCGACTGCAATAAAACAAATAGATTGTCCGGTCCCGGCGCAATTGCCAAAATACTTGATGCAACTAGAAAACTTAACCACAAATCAAAAGTCACGATGACTCCTAACAAACAAAGAAGGCCTCAGACGCAATGTCAGAGACCTTCCTATCTTACGCCTTGCCCCTCTTGGCAGAGAAGTTAAGGCTGAGCTTTAAGACCTAATGGTTAACCCACGAACTTACGAGCATTACGGAACATGCGCATCCAGGGGCTATATTCACCCAAGGAGGCAGGAGCCCAGCTCATTTGGCTCGTACGATGGGTGCGTTCCGGGTGAGGCATCATGATCGTAAAGCGACCATCGGGCGTCGTCACACCAGTAATACCATTCTTTGAGCCATTCGGGTTAAACGGATAGACTTCCGTCGGTGTACCCGTTGAATCAACGTAGCGAGCAGCCAAGTTAGCAAGCTTAGCATCTTCTTCATTAATCCATTGGACCAAACCTTCACCGTGAGCATTAACGATCGGCATCATAGAACCAGCCATACCATCAAAGAAGATCGACGGGCTATCCATTACTTCAACTTCGACAGCACGAGCTTCAAATTGCTCACTGATGTTGCGAACGAAATTTGGCCAGTGTTGTGCACCAGGAATGATGCCACGCAAGTGACTCATCATTTGGCAACCATTACAAATACCCAAGGCAAACGTATCGCCACGTTCAAAGAACTTGGAGAACATTTCAACCATCATCGGGTTGCGTAAAATCGTGGTCGCCCAACCACCACCGGCACCGAGAACGTCACCATAGGAGAAACCACCGCAGGCAGCTAAACCAACGAAGTCCTTCAAATCAGAGCGACCCGACAAGAGGTCGGTCATGTGAACGTCAACAGCTTCGAAACCGGCTCGCGTAAAGGCTGCAGCCATTTCTGTTTGGCTATTAACGCCTTGTTCACGCAAGATTGCCATACGCGGACGAACACCTGTTGCAATAAACGGAGCTGCAACGTCTTCTTCCGTATCAAACGTCGTTTTAACGAACAAACCTGTATCGTTAGCCATCGTGCAGCGAGCGCGCTCTTGGTCTGCGCAGGCAGGATTGTCTCGACGACGTGCAATTTGCCAAGATACTTCCGTCCAAGCTTCTTGTAGTGCACCACGGGACTCTTCGTAAATCGTTTCTCCATGGGCGGTGATAACCAATTTGTCATCAGCATTAACTTCGCCAATGAAGTAAGTGCAATCAGCAAGACCGGCAGCCTTAACGGCGGCGTGAACGTCTTCGATACGATCGGCACGAACTTGAAGGACGGCCCCCAATTCTTCATTAAAGAGTGCAGGGATCACATCTGCGCTAGCTGCGCTCTTGACCATTGCGTCCAAATTGAGCGTCACACCAGTATGGCCGGCAAACATCATTTCAGCAACCGTAGCAACCAAACCACCGTCAGAGCGGTCATGGTAAGCCATGATGGCATCCTTGGCCGTCAAATCACGAACCATCTTAACAAAGGCGGTCAGATCTTCTGCCTTATCCAAGTCAGGCGTCGTTTGACCGAATTGTTGAGTGACATGACTCAAAATAGAACCGGCCATACGATTCTTAGCACGACCTAAGTCCACTGCAACCAAAACAGAAGGCTTGTCAGTTAACAATTGGGGTGTTAAGGACAAACGAACGTCACCGACGGGAGCTGCTGCAGACACGATCAAAGAGACCGGACTCATCACAGCCTTCTTTTCACCTTCGTCTTCCCAGGTTGTCTTCATGGACAAGGAGTCCTTACCAACCGGAATGGCCACACCTAATTCTTGGCAAACAGTGCTTGCCGCTTGAACAGCATCATACAACTTAGCGTCTTCGCCTTCGTTGCCACAAGCTGCCATCCAGTTAGCACTTAACTTCACGCGATTGAGATTAATGTCAGCACTTGCGATATTGGTAATTGCTTCACCAATTGCCATACGCGTAGCCGCTGCGGCATTGGTAATAGCTAACGGTGTACGTTCACCCATACTCATCGCTTCACCATTGTGACCAATAAAACTGATATTAGTCACTGCGGCATCGGCCACAGGAACTTGCCACGGGCCAACCATTTGATCGCGATGAACCAAACCGCCCACAGAACGGTCGCCAATCGTAATCAAGAAACTCTTGCTAGCAACTGTCGGATGACGCAATACATCAGAGACGGCCTTCTTAAGATCAATGCCTTCAGCCTTAAATTCTGGCAACGTTACATCCGTGTGCTTAACGTCACGATGCATACGGGGAGCTTTACCAAGCAAAACTTCCATCGGCATGTCTACTGCAGGCGTTTGTTCTTCGCCACGAGCAACAACCAACGTATTATCTTCACTAATCGTTCCTAGAACGGCATACGGGCAACGTTCACGCTTACACATTGCATCGAAAGCTTCCAAGCTTTCCGGAGCGATTGCAATAGAGTAACGTTCTTGACTTTCATTACACCAGATTTCAAGTGGGCTCATGCCAGACTCTTCAACCGGGACCTTAGAAAGATCAAGGTGGGCGCCATGGCCAGATAAGTCGGCCAATTCTGGCATTGCGTTAGATAAACCACCTGCACCAACGTCGTGAATGGCCAAAATCGGATTATTTTCACCAGCTGCCCAACAGCGATCGATGACCTCTTGAGCACGACGCTCCATTTCTGGGTTACCACGTTGGACGCTATCAAAGTCAAGAGCTTCCGAGTTGGAACCCGTGGACATAGAACTGGCTGCACCACCGCCTAAACCAATACGCATGCCGGGGCCACCCAAACTGATCAAAAGCGTACCCGGAGGCAATGCTGTCTTATGTGTTTGGTCATCGCGAATATTACCGATACCACCAGCCAACATAATCGGCTTGTGATAGCCATAACGCTTGCCGCCAACATTGGCTTCAAACACACGGAAATAACCTAAAACATTAGGACGACCAAATTCATTATTGAAAGCTGCAGCGCCTAAAGGTCCATCGGTCATAATGGACAAAGCATTGGCAATGCGAGAGGGATAGCCATAAGGCTTGTCGCATTGTTCATGGCCCGTGACGTCCTTGTCGTTTTCCCAATCTTGCGGAGCATCAGGCAATTGCAATGAAGAAACTGTAAAGCCACACAAGCCTGCCTTCGGACGAGCGCCGCGACCCGTTGCACCTTCGTCACGAATTTCACCACCAGAACCCGTAGAGGCACCTGGGAACGGAGAAATTGCCGTCGGGTGGTTGTGAGTTTCAACCTTAAAGACGGTATGAGTCAATTCTTCTTCTTCCGTGAAGACTCGACCAAAACTTTCACCCGCCGGCGTACGCGGATAAAGACGCGGCACCTTTACACCTTCAAAAATGGCGGCGTTATCAGAGTAGGCGACGATCGTGCCTTCGCTATGAGCCTTATGCGTGTCACGGATCATACCGAAGAGTGTCTTTTCCTTTTCTTCCCCGTCAATCGTCCACTTAGCATTAAAGATCTTGTGGCGACAGTGCTCAGAGTTTGCTTGCGCAAACATCATCAGTTCAACGTCGGTCGGATTACGTTGTGCTTTCGTGAATGCATCTGTTAAATAGTCGATTTCATCTTCACTCATGGCTAAACCCATAGTGAGGTTTGCATCGGCTAAGGCCTTACGACCTTCCTTAAGAAGGTCAACAGTAACCATGGGTTTACCTTCGAGCTCTTCGAAAAGCTTACATGCTTGTACGTTAGCATCGACAACACTTTCGGTCATACGATCATGCAATACGCCAGCAACAGCCGTTAACTTTTCGGCACACGGCAATTGACCGCCAAAGTCAATGTTGTAGAGCGTTCCACGCTCAATGCGAATAATTGCATCAAGACCGCAATTGTGAGCAATGTCCGTAGCCTTACTTGCCCAAGGACTAATCGTTCCCAAACGAGGGATCACCATGAAGGTAGCGTCGGCCTTAACATCTACGCCTTCGTTACCATATGCCAAAAGGGCGTTCAAACGTTCGTTTTCATCTGCACTCAACTCATGAGCAGCGTGCACGAAGTGCATAAAGCGACCCGAAACCGCACGGGCTTCGGGCACAATAGCTTGAATCGTTTTTAAAAGACGCGCGGCGCGAAAGTCCGACAGGGCACTAGAGGCCTTTAAGGAAAACATCGATCCGGTGTTAGACATGACTGAAGATTCCAGAAAAAATGCCTGAGTAGGCGTTAATAAACAAAAAATAAAAACCAAAAATTGTCAATCTCTTAATTATAGAGGCTTCAATAAATTTTAGCCCCCCAAAAAAGCAAAGAATTTCCACCAATGTACCCCGATTCGTTTAGCTTTCGTGCACAATTATCAGGTCTTTTCATTTTCTTGCTAATCCCTACTATGCGTCGTGCGTCAACTACACTCTGTTGTTTGGCTCTCCTTCTTGCCGGTTGTAGCCATTTAGACTCCCAAACAGAGAGTCCTTTTGAAAAACCACTAGCAATAACGAGTTCCTCAGCAATTGCTCTGAGCAACCCAACTCCCCCTGTTCGGCTAGATGGTTTTTTCTATAGCGCCTCTAAGCGTTCATCGGCTCTTATCAATGATTTGAAACAATGTAGTTCTAGCATTCGAACACAAAATGAACTTAATCAAATTAAGCGTTGCATGAGTGCCCAGGGCTATCTCTATTATGAGCTTCCCAACTCAAGTTATAGCGAATCGAAAATTCGATTAGACATTCGCCGGGCAATTGCTTCATATAACCAGTCGCTTAATGAGCTTAATGAACAGATGGTTAAAGCTCTTGAACAAAGAACTTGTTTACGTGGAGAGCTAACTACACAAAATATGCATCGCATTCATGGCGACATTAGCGCTAAAGAACTTAGCCAAATTATCTTCTTTTTAGAAAAAGATATTCGTCTTCAAGAAAAAATGATGCAAACCGTTGGACCTTGGCTCAAAGATAGCGATCGAATTAAACGTCTAATCGAAGGACGGCGATCGATGATTGAATCATTAAAACAAAGCAAACGACCCATTTCGTGGGCCGCCTATAACCTCTACAATCATCGACACATTTCTTATGATCGCTTCATTAGTTTTATAAAATCTCAAGAGCTACGCTTTTGATCAAGCAACTGAGAGGAGAAGTTGAGAAATTTCTCCTCTTTTTATTAGAGTCCTTTAAAATACGAAGGTTAATATTTACTTAGTTCAATTTAATGGAGCAGTCATAGCATGTCGACAACACTTTTGACATTGGAAGAACTCGCTGAACTTGAAGATCGCCAATCTGGAATTTTGCCCGAAGGCACCTTGATGGATCGTGCTGGTTTTGTTGCAGCTAACTGGATTGATGATCAATGCGATGCCGCGAGTACCATTGTGATTCTTTGCGGTCCTGGTAACAATGGTGGCGACGGCTTCACGGCAGCATTGCACTTAAAAAGCCGTGGGCACAATGTTACGTGTGTGTTAGTCGGCTGCACGAAACCCAAAACTCAAGATGCTTTACGAGCTTACAATCGCTGGCTTGAAAAGGGTGGGGAGATCATTGAAGATCCGTATATGGCTCCTAAGGCAGATGTGGTTGTTGATGCCATGTTTGGTACGGGCATCAAAAAGGCCATTTCTGGTGACTTTATCGATGCTGCTTTGTGGTTCAATGAACGCCAGTCATTGCACATGTCTATTGACATTCCCAGTGGCTTAGATGCCGAGAAAGGAACTTGGGTTGGTGGCATTAAGGGCTGTATGGCTGATATGACGTTAAATCTTATCAGCGCTAAAGCAGGCTGCTTCATGAATGACGGCAAGGACGCCAGTGGCATGGTGACCTTGTCTGAATTAGACCTTTCCGTTCCCCTTTCGAATTTAAGCTTGATTGACACTGATGATTTTAAGCACGTCATGGAGTTACGTAAGTACAACTCTCACAAGGGCACTTACGGTCATTGCGTCGTTATCGGTGGAGCTAAGGGTAAGACGGGAGCTGCCATTTTAGCCGCTCGTGCCGCATTACGAATGGGCGCAGGTTCTGTAACTGTGGAACTCATGTGTAACAACGCACCGGCATTTGATCCCGTACAACCAGAATTAATGATTACCGACGAGCCTGTGGATTTATCTTCTGCAGATTCGATTGTTATCGGTTGTGGACTCGGCTTTGATGAAAAAGCTAAGGCCCGTTTAGAAGCTGCAATCGCAACTAATGTTCCTTTAATTATTGATGCCGATGCCTTAACTTTGATCGCTCAAGATCAAGAATTGGAAGATAAAGTCTTAGCACGTAAAGCTCACACCGTACTAACGCCTCACCCTGGTGAAGCTGCACGTATGCTCAAGCGTGACGTTAAGGAAGTCCAAGCCGACCGCATTACCAACGCTCGTGAGTTATCCATTCAAACTGGAGCTATTGTCGTCTTAAAGGGCACAGGTACTGTTGTAACTTTACGTAGTTCTCGCACATGGATTAATCCAACAGGTAATGCTTGCTTAGCAACCGCTGGTTCTGGCGATGTATTAGCTGGTATGTTAGGCTCCTTGTTTGCCCAACAATTTGATATGGTTAGCGCCACCTTAGGTGCTGTTTGGTTGCATGGTGAATCAGTGAGAGCCCGCAATACGGGTATCGTTGCATCCGACATTATCGATCGCTCTGCTCGAGCTTTAGAAATCTTACGTTGGGGTGGCAATCCAGATGATTTGATCGATCCTTACGATGAAAGTGAATTTGTTTTAGACGAAGATGGTCCAGGTGAGGCTATCGCCCGCACGATGGGTAGTGAAGGCTAAGAGCTACACCTTCTAAAGCAATCCCCCAAAAGTTTATTTTGGGGGATTTTTCGTTTTAAAAAGATCTAGAAAAAACCGGTGTGGAGTCTCCCCATCACCGGTTTTTATTCGCTAGATAAAAGGTCTACTCTTCTGAAGGCTTATAATCGGCCTTATATTCTTCCTTGAGAATTTCAACTCCGAACTTCTCTTCTAAAGCTGCAATAAAAGCAGCTTGTTCGGGGCGACTGTACAACTGAGCAAGTTCAGCCTTGCGCATTGCTAACTCTTCTGGAGTTATCGGAGTCATCTTATTGTCGATAACATTGACAATCACATAGCTACCATCAACAGTTTGCAATCCAGTGTATGTTGGCAATGTCTGAGAGAGCGGACGCAATGCAACATTAACAACATCAAAAGTTAAGCTTTCAGGCTTTTCGCGAGAAATCGTAAATTTCTTACCAAAAGTCACAGCAGCCTTATCACCCTTTTCAAGCTTGGCTAAAAGTTTTTCACCTTCTGCCTTGGCCATTTCTCCCATCTTTTGCTTTGTCAAAGCAGTCTTGATTTCATCCTTAACGTCGTCGAAGGCTTCGGTCGACTTAGGATGATGCTTGACTACTCGAGCTGACAATAAGGTATTAGGAGCAATTTCAATTGCATTTGAATTACGCTTGTCTTCCAAAACATCAAAACTATAAAGAGCCTCAACAACATTAGGATTAATCACATCATCATTGTGAGAACGCGTGATGTTCTGGGCCTTTTGGATCTTCAAACCAAATTTTTCAACAACGGGTTGCAAGGATTCACTTTGCTCATAAACCATATTAGAGAAGTTCTCAGCGTCTTCAGCAAACATTTGCATAGCTGCTTGTTGAGCATACAAGGTATCGATTTCCTTACGAACGTCAGCCATGGGTTTAACTTGTGCGGGTTTGATATCCGTCACCATAATGATGTGATAGCCAAAATCCGTCTTAACAGGTGCCACTAAATCACCCTTTTTAGCTGAAAAAACAGCCTTTTCAAACTCTGGAACCATCATTCCCTTCGGGAAGAATCCTAAATCACCACCATTGCGAGCACTGCCTGGATCTTTAGAGTTTTCTTTTGCTAACGCGGCAAACTTCTTAGGATCTGCCTTTAATTGGGCATAGAGATCGTCGGCCTTTTTCTTAGCCTCATCTGCTTTATCACCCGTTGCAGTAATCAAAATGTGCGAAGCACGACGTTGTTCAGGAGTCGTGAAGCGTTGTTGATTTTGCTCATAAAAGGTCTTTGCATCTTCATCGCTAGCCTTGATATCTTTATAATTCTCAGGCGAAAGAACGACATATTCAATGTCCACACTTTCGTCAACGGCAAACAACGATTTATTCTTCTCGTAGTATGCCTTCATTTCTTCATCAGTAACCTTTACATCCTTAGCGAACGTATCGGGCTTAATTGTAAAGGTACGAATGCCACGCTCTTCACTAAGGAGATCATGGATACGAGTTGCCACTGTATTAGAGCCCAATGTGGTTTGAGCAACTGAATTCATCAAAATTTCTCGGGCCATGTCGCGTCGTAATTCGTAAACAAAATACTCATCACTCTTGCCCGTTGCATTCAAGAATTGCTTATATGCTTCTTGACTAAACTTGCCATTGCGTTGAAAGGCTGGAGCAGATTTAATTAAATTTACTGCATCTGCTTCGCTAACATTGATGTAGCTTTGAGCTATTTCCAAAGAAAGAACGCGATCGGTAATTAAACCAGCCAAAATAGAGACTTTAGCTTCTTGCGTATCAAGAAGGTTGGGATTAAAGTTTGAACCCATTTGACGACGCAAGTTGTCTAAATAATTACGTTTGGCATTATTAAAATCCTCAACCGTAATAGTGGTATCACCTACTTTAGCAATATCATTTTCCGAGTCATTCATACGGTTGTAGCTGTAAATCCCGGTAACGACAAAAGACGGAATGATGAAGATCATAGCGATAAACATCATCCATCGTTTATGAGTGCGAAAAGCCTGGAGCATTTTTGCAAAGATCCTTTCAAAACTAACGATAGACAACAAAGATGTTGTGAAGAGGTAATGATAGCAAGGAAGAAGATCTATCGGGCGTACAAACCAACAGGTTCTTACGAAAAGATAAGTTTTAGGACAGTAGATACAAAAAAAGCGAATGGACCAAAATCCTTCGCTTACTTCATTCTGAAAGAGTTGGCGGAGTGGACGGGACTCGAACCCGCGACCCCCGGCGTGACAGGCCGGTAT
>Freddie_p2__coassemble_1551_pt1 | contig 25877 bp, 16 predicted proteins | sample Freddie_p2__metabat2_low_PE_022 | metagenome-assembled genome bin Freddie_p2 | reverse complement strand
ACATCAAGGTTTTTGAGATTATTTTGTTTGGCTCCGAAAATTTTGATGTTTTTATTGATCACGATGAATTCTCTACACAACAGATACGAAAGGCCAACGCAAATAAAAGTGCGCAGTAAGAACTGATTTTAAAGGGGATAAGGAATGTTTGGTATGTACGGTTGATAGAGTCAATTAGGGGGATAGAGACGGATTATTGAACTTCAAAGAAGGGTTTGAAGAAGTGTTGCCTTTTAGCAACATAATAAGAAAAATGTAAGAAAGTTTGTTGACGAATGATCTACGGGGGGGGGCATTATGTGAGTGTTTTCTTATTGATTTGGAGAAAAATCATGAATAACACATACAAAGTTGTCTTCAACAAAGCACGTGGTGTTTTGATGGTGGCAAATGAAATCACAAGTTCTGTACAAAAGAAGGGTACAAAGACAGTAGTGGCAGCTGCGGTTGCAACTGCTGTTGCGCTGGCCTCCGGTTCCGTGATGGCCAAAACAAGTGACTTAGAATCCACGGTCGACCAAAAAGTTCAAGCCAATGATTGGGGTGGCTTGGCTTATGTGTACAATCAGACGAAAACCTACGACAAGATCAACTATTCCAACAATACGATTAAAGCCATTGCCAGCGGCGGTGAACAAGTGGCACTCTATGGTGCTGTTGGCTCGCTGTACATGTCTCAATTGACAATCAGGGACAGCCAATTTGTCGGTAACCACTCCACCATTGATGCAATTGCAAAGACTGCCGGTACGGACAGCAATAACACCAACACCATTAGCGGTGGGGTCATCATGATTAAAAACGGTGCCAATCACTTTGTGGATACCGTGTTTAAGGACAATACCGCAGAATCGACGGTAAAGGGTGATATTGGTGCTTTAGTTGCCGGTGGCGCCATCTATCAAGATGCTGTCATTAATACGCAAGACGGTACGAAGGAGTCCGCTTTGGTGATTGAAGTGACAGAAGGCAAGGATATTGCCTACACGGGCAACAATGTCACTAGCGCAACACCAGATGTCTACTATGGTCTCTACGGCACGGTTAGCACCTCTGCTGGTGGTTTTTTGTTCTTAGACCGTAAATCTTCTACCGAGTTCCGCGTGGGTAAAGATGCGACGTTACACATTGGTGATGCTAATAGCACAGGCAATATGGACAGCATTGCATCAGCTATCGTAATTGATAACGACAAGTCTAATTTAACTGGTTTCCAAAAGACCGGTCTCGGTACGTTAGAAATCAACTCCTCGTTAGACAAGTTCTACGGTACGGTAAAGGTCGCAGAAGGTACGATGGCTGTGACAAAGGCTTGGACTGTTATGAACGAGTTAGATGTCGCTGAAGGTGCAACATTGACGACAGGCGACTTGACGTTGGGCAACTCTCCTAAGTCCTTGACATGGAATGGTAAGGAATACAAGGAAGGTGACGGCAAGCTTATTACGACCTATGGTCAATTAACGTCTTCCGGTACGGTCACTGCTAAGAACGTTGCTTTAAATAACAAGGAAAACACACTCACGGTCCAAGCAGGTTCCTTCGCGTTAGATAACTTGTCTATCAAGGACGGTAAGGTGGCTGTTGAAGGCGGTACGATGGACATTAACGGCACTGTTAAGAACGAGAATGGTACGTTCGGTATGACCGGAGGTGTGTTAAAGGCCAACGGTGCTGTCGTGTTCAAAGACTTAGGCAAGGAAACCGTTGCTTTGAACGAAGCTGTTTTTGAAAAGACAGATCTCTCAGGCGGTTCTGTTGACGTGAAGGACTTCACGGGCGAATACAACCTTGCTATGTTGGATAAACTCACCCAATTGATGGGTGGTGCTAGTGTGGCTTTGCGCAATGGTCAATTAGTGGACTCTGAAGCTACCTTGGATAAGGTGGTTGATGCTCACGCAAACGCAGCTGGTGAACAAGTTAGCGCGGAAGTTGGCGCTGATAAGAAGATCACAGTGGCCAACGGCAATGACGCTAAGGTTTCTTCTATCCTTGTTGAAGGCGAAAAGGCTGAAGCTGCTGAAAGTTTTGAACTCCAAGGTGGTAAGTTCACATTAGCCGGTAGTGATAAGGCAGGTACGGAACTTGTTTCCGGTAACTTGGCTGAAGACTTTAAGGTCAATGTGGCCGATGGCGCTGAATTGGTGTTGGGCTTTGACGCAGACTCTAAAGGTCAACTCTCTCATACTGTGAGCGTTGCTCAAAACGCTGAAATGACGGTTGAAGCCGGTCAGTTTAATATCGCTCATGTAGAAGCTAACGGTACGGTTAACGTTAATAATGCCTCCACGTTAGTAGCCGACAAGTTAACAGGTAACGGAACGGTTTTAGTTGGTAACGAAGCCACAGCCGGTAAGCTCTCTGTTAAGTCCTTAGAAGGCATGACGGGTACGTTGTTTGTTGACCCGGTTTGGAAGGACGACGCAGCTCTCAACGTTGTGGGTAACGCTTCTCACCTTGAAATTGCTCAAGTGGGTAAGGATGGTTTAACAGCAGAAGTCATCGCTGGTCAAAACGCTTTGGTTAGCTTTGGTGCTACCTCTGAATCCGCTGCTCAAGCCTTCGAAAGCATCGCTTCGGCTCAAGGTTTAAGTTGGGGCAAGGACAACATCACAGCAGCCGCTTATGTTGACGGTACCTTGGCATTAGGTACGGGCGGTCTTGTGGTTGACGGTAGTTTAACTGCTCCCCAAGCAGCAACAGCAGGTACGGTGACGGTTGCTAAGAACGGTATGTTCATGCTCAACCAAGCCAATACAGGCAAGGCTGTCGTTGATGGTGCTATTTCTTTAGCTGAAGGTAGCTACCTTGGTGTTGTCAACGCAACGGAAGGTGCTTTTGATTTAGCTACGGGTACAGTGACGGACGCAGGTGCTACAGTTGTGACGGATAACCCGTTTATCGTTGGTGCATTGGATGCTGATAGCAAGAAGGTCACGACCAGCTTGGATAAAGAATCTGGTCTTGGCGCATTAGCCTCTACGGGTATCCAAGCAATGACGCGTCATGCTGACTTCGTGATGGCCGAAACAGTGGCTGATCGCACGTCGATTGACCAAGATCTCCAACCGGGTATGAACCTTTGGGCTACGGTTCGTGGCGAACGCTATGAATCCACGGAAATGGATAACGGCGGTACATTCCGTTCTGATATGGGTTATGGCACCTTTGGTGCAGATATGGCCTTGACGGATACGATCACGGCTGGTGCTGCTCTCCAATACGGTAAGGGTTCTTTGCGTAGCGATGTTTCTTCTATCCACAATGACATCGATAACTACGGCTTCACGTTCTACGCTACGAAGTCTTTCGGTCCGGCTAAGGTTGTTGGCGAATTGGCTTACTTGCAATCTAAGAACGACGTAACGTCTTCTCAAACAGCATTGAACCAAGAAGTTGATGCGAAGATCTACTCAGCTGGTGTTCGCGCTCAATACCAATTGACGACGGAACACTTCCAATTTGTTCCGAGCATTGGTGTTCGCGTTTCTCAATTGAAGACGGACGCTATGGATGTAGGTTCTGTCAAGGTTGATGACCAAGAACAAACGCTTGTTCAATTGCCAATCGCTATGCGTATCAATGGCTACGAACAAAGCGCAAGCTCTGGTTGGATGGTAGCTCCGAGCTTCAAGGTGGCCTTTGTTCCGACGTTCGGTGACAAGGAAATCTCTGTGCTTGGTCACGACCAAGACGTGATTGACACGACGCCAGTGAGCGCAGACTTCGGTATCCGCGCTAAGAAGGGTAATGTGTTGCTTGACGCTAACTTCATTGTTGGCGGTGGCAAGGACGGTACATCTTCTGTCGGCGGTAAGGTTGGTATGAAGTACGTCTTCTAATTAGCCTTTAGTTGACAGAAACGCCGTCTCATAATTGAGATGAACTATGTCCCCTTTGGTAGACCTCTACCGGAGGGGATTTTTTAATCAACTTTAGCTGTAAAAGCGATTGGGGATAAAGCACGTTTAGTATGGTCAATTACTGATCGTTGAATCTTCTGTTGAATGCTATAGAAATGTTGGCTTTTGGCAACAAAATGAGACAAACGTAAGAAAGTTTGTTGACTAATAAATGATGGGGGGGGGCATTATAGAGCTATTGGATAGTTTTACCTGATGTGAAAGGAAATATTATGAGGAAGACATTACTAGCTATGGCTGTATTAGCTACAACAGTCTCAATAAACTCGATTGCATTGGCAGCTACCACACATATAAAAGTTGGTCAAGATCAATTATTCGAAGATAGCATCGACTATTCGGGTTCTAATGATTACGGTATTTATGGAAACGGTATTGGAACTTCAGGAACTTTTACCGGTGATAAAATTTCGATCAAATTAAGCTCTGAAGGTAAAAATTTAACGGGTATTTATGCTGGTAATGGAGCGAAATTAAGTCTTGGAGATAGAGGTACGACTCAATTAAATATCAGCGTAACAGATAAATCGAGAAAGAGTGGTTTATTTCCGTGGGCTGTTTGGGTTGATGGTAACAAAAATAGCCAATTTACAGGGGGAGAGCTGACTTTACAAGGTAAGAGCGTTTCTATATCGGCTAGAGGAAATAATCAAAGCTGGGTTCGTGCTATTCATGTAGCTAGTAACTCAATGACTCCCACCTCATCATCGAAGCTTTTTATTGATGCAGATACTATAAATATTGTCGCTACTGCAGATGGAGAAAAACCTCAAGAGCTTATTGGAGTTAGTGCGATGAGCAGGGGGGAAGTTTATATAACAGGCAATACTACCATTATTGCAGATGATGCAATTTTAGCGAGAGGAGAGGCAATCGTTTCTATTAATGCAGATAGAAAACATACGACTGTGATTTCTGGTGATATTAATTTTAATTATGACGGATCAACTTCTGGATCAAAAGTTGATGCAAGTGTTGAGATCGGTTTGAGTGGCAAGGACTCTGTTTGGAGAGGCAATACAAAGGTAACATGGAGTGCTAAAACAGATGATAAGGGTCAGATCGTTCCGGTAGATCCCAACCAATTAGAAGTTGATCAACTTAGATTAACAATAACAGATAAGGCAACCTGGATACCAAGTGTTGTAGAAGAGTATGGTACAACCGGCGATGCTGTTGGTGTAATTTATACGAAGCTTAACCAACTGCTACTCGATGATGGGAATATCAATATAACTGATAAAGTCTCTGTTGTAGTTGAAAATATGACGGGTACAGGTACCATCAACCTCGCTACGGATGGCACAACCGCAGGTAAGTTCAACGTTGAAGATGCCGACAAGAATGCTTCTTTGAGTGTCAACTTAATGGATACCAAGCTTGAAAAGCAATTGACAGCCGATGAAATCAACGCAGATCAAGCTAAGAAGTTAATGGCTAATGTTGGTGGTAAGGATGCCGATGGTAAGAACGTTGTTGCCACGTCAACAGCAGTACCTGAAGGTATGGTTAATCCCGCTTTCGGCATTGACGCAGCAGGTAAGACTCATGAAGCTTCTGCCAATACCTTAATGCAATCCTCTTTGGAATTGGCCTCCGCTGCTCCGCTTGCCTTGAACCGCATCATGATGAACGATGTTCGTAAGCGTTTGGGAGATATCCGTACGACAGAAGGCACGCACGGTGCTTGGGCTCGTTACGATGGCGGTAAGCTCTCCGGCGAAGGTGGTTTAGAAAACGATTTCCACACGGTTCAAGTGGGTATCGATACTGTTCCGACTGCAGACTCCGCACGCATGGGGGTTGCTTTCAGCTACACGGATAGTGATGCTGAATACGCTCGTGGTAGCGCCGATATGAAGGCTTACAGCATTGCTATGTACGGTACGAAGGTATTTGACAACGGTATGTTTGTTGATGTCATCGGTCGTATGGGTACAGCAGGCTCTGATTTGACGGTTGATGGTCAACACAAGGGTACGTTAGATAACGTGGTCTTAGGAGTGTCTGGTGAATTTGGCTGGCGCTTTGATGTCACCAATAGCATGTACATTGAACCGCAAGCTGAATTGAGTTATGCCTATGTCAATGGTGATAAGTTGACGTTAGGTACGGCTGAATACGACGTTGACTCTGTTAACAGCTTGTTAGGTCGTGTTGGCTTTGCTGCTGGTTTGAAGTGCCCGAGCGATATGGGTAACGTCTATGTTCGTGCTTCTGCTGTGCATGAATTCTTAGGTGACTCTAAGATCACAGGTGCCAATGCTGGTCACACCAATGTCTACGAAATCGACGGTAAGGACACGTGGGTTGAGTACGGTCTTGGTGCTAACTTCAACGTAACGAAGAGCACGTACATGTGGGCTGACGTTGAACGTACAAGCGGTGGTGCTCTTGATGAAGATTGGCGTGCCACGGTTGGTGTCCGTTACGCTTGGTAATCTTCAACTTGCCGGTTAATAACTGGTAATGAAAAATAAGGCCTTGTCTAGTAACACTAGACAGGGTCTTTTGTTTTTTGGTGGGCCAGACAGGGCGCTCTGCTGGTGGAGAAAGTCCACCGTTTCAACCCGGCGATGGGGTAAGAAGCAGCGACACGGCAAGGACGTCTTGGTAACAAGGAGTCTGGAGGAAGTCGATAGCAAAACGCTAGCTCGGCGAGTAGAAATCGAATATGAGCCCCTTATGTAGGATAAGAATCCCATATTTTCCAAAGTCTCTTAATAGCGAGCTAGGGAAAAACAAGAGTAAGAGAATTGAGCAAGAGAGGTCTTGAGGTTTTCAACTTCTGGAACTCCGTTAATAATGGCCGTTGCCCAATAATGATTCAACATGCGTAAGAAAGGTTCAAGTTATTGCGAGTTGGGAATCCGATATAACTTTTTCTTATGGATTTGTGTGCTAGTACACATATTTCACAACTCATGATGTAAGACCGTCGTCGTAAAAAGAGATAGATTTAAATCCTTTTAAACAATACGTTGCGTATAACTGTGAACAAAATTAAGAGTGATGTTCTTGAGTTTTAGAAAGCTGAGCAGTCTTTCTTGTAATAAATTTGAAGATAAGGTTTTTGAGATTACTTTGTTCATCCTCGAAAATTTTGATCTTTTTATCGATTACGATGAATTCTCTACACAACAGAAACGAAAGGCCAACGCAAATAAAAGTGCGCAGTAAAAACTGATTTTAAAGGGGATAAGGAATGTTTGGTATGTAGAGTTGAGAGAGTCAATTAGTGGAATAGATACCGATTATTGAACCTTACAGAAGAGTTTGAAGAAGCGTTGCCTTTTGGCAACAAAATGAGAAAAATGTAAGAAGAATTGTTGACTAATGATCAATGGGGGGGGGCATTATGTAAGAGTTCTTTTACTCAATTTGGAGTTGACGATGAAAAAATCTTTATTGGTTAACGCAGTTTTATGTGCGTTAGGTAGTGTTGGAATTGTTGTCAATGCACAAACTATTGATGCAACTACTAGTGATTACACTAATAGTGGAAACGTGATTCTTTCCGGAGAAAATGAAGTCATTAATGTTCAATCTGGTCACTCTGTTACTTTGTCTGGTCCTAAAATAACGATTAACGTTGAAAATAGAAAAAACGCAGAGGTTAAGGGGGTTCGAGCTGGCTCGGGAAATTCAAATGTTACTAATAGAATTATCTTAGGTTCTAATAAAACAGAAACTGTATCTGTCAATGTAGACAACACGAAAGCAAACTCTCTTACCTCAGGGATTATTGCTCAAAAAAATGGTTTGATTGAAGTTAACTCAAATAACTTTATTGTTGATGTACAGGGTAATCAAGTTAAAGATACTTATGGAATAAGTGCCCAAGGCTTTGGGGGAAAGGAGGATCCTTTACTTTCTAAGCTAGTTGTTAATGCAGAAAATACTGTAATCAATGTTTCTGGGAATCCCTCAGGTTCCGCAGCTATTATGGCTTACGGCAGAGGCCATGTGCAAATCAATGGGAATGTTGAAATAAACACAGATGAGAATGCCAACAGCTATGCAATAGTATCTCGCAGTTGGAGTTTAGTTCAAATTAATCCTAATGGAGGTGCTAGCGTCAAAATGAACGGTAATATCGCTTTTGCATATAACGAAGCGACAGCGGGTACACCAATTGATGCTAATGTAATAGTCAATTTAGATACCCCAGATTCATATTGGCATGGTAGCTCAGAAGTAGCGGGAAATCCTCCGGTGGGTAAGGATAATGTAACTGGAATGGAGTTACATATTAGTAATAAGGCAAAATGGATTACCGATGCTCCTAGCTTTATCAATTCATTACAACTTGATGAGGGCACTATTAATATCACGAATGATAAAGCGATTATTGATGTTGATTATTTATCAGGGCACGGTACTGTAAATCTTGCAACGGATTTGAAAGCTTCTGAAGGGAAACAAGCTGGTACTCTCATTGTTGAAGCTGCTGATGAAAAAGCATCTTTAAATGTCAACTTGATGGATACCAAGCTTGAAAAGCAATTGACAGCCGATGAAATCAACGCAGACCAAGCTAAGAAGTTAATGGCTAATGTTGGTGGTACAGATGGTAAGAACGTCGTATCCACGTCAACAGCTGTACCTGAAGGCATGGTTAATCCCGCTTTCGGTGTTGATGCTGAAGGTAAAACCCACACAGCTTCTGCTAATACTTTGATGCAATCCTCTTTGGAATTGGCTTCTGCAGCACCGCTTGCCTTGAACCGCATCATGATGAACGATGTTCGTAAGCGCTTGGGCGATATCCGTACGACGGAAGGCACGCACGGTGCTTGGGCTCGTTACGATGGCGGTAAGCTCTCCGGCGAAGGTGGTTTAGAAAACGATTTCCACACGGTTCAAGTGGGTATCGATACTGTTCCGACTGCAGACTCCGCACGCATGGGGGTTGCTTTCAGCTACACGGATAGTGATGCTGAATACGCTCGTGGTAGCGCCGATATGAAGGCTTACAGCATTGCTATGTACGGTACGAAGGTATTTGACAACGGTATGTTTGTTGATGTCATCGGTCGTATGGGTACAGCAGGCTCTGATTTGACGGTTGATGGTCAACACAAGGGTACGTTAGATAACGTGGTCTTAGGAGTGTCTGGTGAATTTGGCTGGCGCTTTGATGTCACCAATAGCATGTACATTGAACCGCAAGCTGAATTGAGTTATGCCTATGTCAATGGTGATAAGTTGACGTTAGGTACGGCTGAATACGACGTTGACTCTGTTAACAGCTTGTTAGGTCGTGTTGGCTTTGCTGCTGGTTTGAAGTGCCCGAGCGATATGGGTAACGTCTATGTTCGTGCTTCTGCTGTGCATGAATTCTTAGGTGACTCTAAGATTACGGGTGCTAATGCAGGTCACACCAATGTCTACGAAATCGACGGTAAGGACACGTGGGTTGAGTATGGTCTTGGTGCCAACTTCAACGTAACGAAGAGCACGTACATGTGGGCTGACGTTGAACGCACGACAGGTGGCGCTCTTGATGAAGATTGGCGTGCCACGGTTGGTGTCCGTTACGCTTGGTAATTAGCGATAAATTTTTAAAAAATCGCTAGTTATTTGAAATAAGGCCTTGTCTAGCAATCCTAGACAGGGCCTTTGCAAACAGCTGAATTTTATTTGCAACGTTAACTACCAAACGATTAAGAAAGTATGGATGGTAGTGATTGACGAGCTTGCAGGTTTAGATGTTTGTGTACGGATTCGTATGCACTGAGGTGTGAAAGGCTGGGGTATCGGCACTCCATCCAATTAAATTCCAAAACCAAACGCCCTAAGCAATTAGAATTTGTTCCCAGTTTGAGTTTTTGAAGCCGGGATTTTTTTAATTTGCCAAAGGTTATGAACCCAAAGATTAGGGGTCAAGGCGTACGGTTCAGGTGTCGTAAAGATAATTGAAGAGTTATCTATATTTAACTAACGAGTTTGATAGTCAATAAAATTGCACATACACTTTCAATAAAATTGAACATGCCTTGAGTATCTGCACTAATTACTGTTGGTTCATTGGGAGCTACTCAGGTCCCATCTCCTTCCGATCTCGCTAAGGCAGGTATGGATGATGAATTTAAGGTCTTGAGTGTTGGCACTGGCTATGATTAGTTCTATGGTGGAACACGCATGCCCAGTTTATGCGACAGAGCTCAACTACTTCTGGGGATTGGTTAAATGAAATACCATATGTGGAGCCATACGTACGGTGTTGTGGTTAGTGATATGAGATATTCCGTTACCAAGTAGAAAGTAAAATAGAAGAAGCTACCAACAACGGAGACGGATATGGATGAAAAGCGTTTAATCGAAAGGCACAATGATAAAGTTCGTTTGTCGATCGAAGAGCTCACACTTGTTCTTTTGTACTTAAATCGTTTCCCTTGGGCGCGAGGAGATGAGGCTCGATTTGCCTGGAAGGGCTATGATTTTGACGCTTTACGTCATTTAGCCAAGAAAGATTTTATTTATCTAGGTCGTTCATTTCGCAATAAATCTGTCATGTTGACAGATGAAGGGACTAGCGAAGCATTAAGATTGCTGAAAAAGTATGATCTTTCTGATTGGCAATAGCAACATTAAGCCCCCGTAGGGGCTTAATGTAGAAGATCACTTGGTCAGATAGTTTTCAACAACCTTAGCAAAAACGGATGCGCCTAATGCTAAGCAATCATCATTAAAGTCATAAGAGCCATTATGCAATAAGCAAGGACCATCACCATGGCCTTCTAAGCGATGTTGACCGCTTGTGCCAGCGCCAACAAAGAAGAAGGCACTTGGAACGCGCTTAGCATATTCGCTAAAGTCTTCAGAGGGCATGACAGGTTCTTGATCATAGATGATGCCATCACCATAAATAGACTTTGCAGCATTAATAATCATGTCGGCAGCGGCCGGATTATTTTTTGTGGTTTCCAAGATACGATCGAATTGCAATTCTGCTGTAGCGCCAAAAGCAGCGGCTGTGTTTGTCACAATGGCGCGCATTTTTTCTTCAACCAAGTCCGTGACGCTATTGTCGAAAGTACGCAACGTACCTTCCATTAAAGCGGTTGTTGGCACAACGTTATAGGTGGCACCAGCTGCGATGTGGCAGATGGATAATGCGGCGGCATCACGAGGACGCTTATTGCGAGAAATGATGCCTTGAATGCCTTGATAGATTTGAGCTGCAACAAAAATAGGGTCAACAGAAAGGTTCGGCATGGCGCCATGAGAGCCTTTACCCTTAACTGTAATACGAATGCGATTGCTAGAGGCCATCATGGCATCATGATTGATACCAATGTGCATGGCCGGTGTTTCAGGCCAGTTGTGGCAGCCGAAAACATAGTCAGCAGGGAATTTTTCCAACAGTCCATCAATGATCATGGAGCGCGCACCTTTGGCGCTTTCTTCGGCAGGTTGGAAGAAAAAGTAAACCGTACCATCAAAGTTTTTGGTTTCCGCTAAATAGCGAGCGGCCATCAATAATGTCGTAAGGTGGCCGTCATGACCACAAGCATGCATGACACCTTTATTGGCAGAAGCGTGAGCGAATTGATTGGCCTCTTCAATGGGTAAGGCGTCAATGTCAGCGCGCAATGCAACACGCTTAGAACCTTCGCCGCACTTTAAAACACCAACAACACCCGTGCCACCAAAACCACGGTGCACTTCGATACCCCAGCTTTGTAAAAGTTCAGCAATCTTGGCAGAAGTTTGCGTTTCTTGATGACTTAATTCCGGATGTTGGTGAAAGTAACGACGAAGGGCGACGAATTCGTCATTCATTTTTTGAATATGTTCAATTGCGGGCATTTGTTACGGGTCCTTAGACAGAGGAAGTAATACTTTTGAATCGTTTAATAATAGGACAAAAAATAGGGACCTACCAAATAGTAGATCCCTATCGATGAGCAATGTTAATTAGTGGCCGCGCAAAATTTCTGCAGCATCTTTCACATTGCGACGTAAGGTTTCAAACACTTCATTGATCGCTTGCATCACATCATTATGACTGCGTGAAACAACTAAATCTTTACCGGAAGCAACGAGGGTGACGCGAACCGTAAATTCGCCCATCGTTTGGTGACCTTCTTGTGTCACCGTTGCGTGGCAGGGACCTAAGTTGTGGTCAAATTTACCCAAGGCGGCAAGCTCTTTAGCGATCGCAGCTTCAACGGCTTCAGAACGACTAATACCATGGAATGTAACTTGTAATGCTTGTGCCATATTAACCCCTTTTCTTATTGTGGTTATTGTTCTAAGCGATTAGAAGCGTTTCTTGCTTCTATGGTTATAGTGTATGCCAAACTAGTGCAGAAAGATTGCTTTAAAACAAGAAAACATCACATTTTTGAAGTGACTTTTTTGCTTAATGCGTTTGCAACTTGGAGGCAAATGAGCGGAAAGTAAAAATATTTTTTTAATTTCAAACATTTGCCATTCATTCTCTGCTAATATCGCCCATCCGAATAAATTGAAAAAATAACTAATCACTTTTCGGTGTTTTAAAAGGAATTAATAAATATGCGTAAGCCCTGGGAAGAAAGCGGCAGTCACCGCGAATTTGGCGCTGATCATGGTCGTCGTATGGATCGTCGTCGTGACGATCGTGGCCAATTTGAGCGTCGTAGCGATCGCCGCGAAGAAGGCTTCGGTCGCCGTGAAGATGGTTTTGGTCGTCGCGAAGGCGGCTTCGAACGTCGTAGTTTTGAAGGTCGTCGTTTTGACCGCAGTGATCGTTTTGATGGTCGCCGTGGTGATCGCGATGGTAATCGCTCTTTTGGTCGTCGTCCGACGCGTGGTGGCTTTGGTGGCCCCCGTCGTGAAGAACGCAATGACAACGTCTTTGGTGTTCGCTCCGGTCCGCGTGCTCGTGCCGCTGTGTTAAATCGCCGTGAAAGCACTCGTGCATTTGATTCAACCAATGCAACGCGTAATGCTTTGGTGACGTTGGATGCTGATGTTGCACGCGTGTTCGGTTCTAGTGAAGCAGTGAACGCTGCTTTGCGTCAATTGATTGCTTTGGCCCAATTGATGGGACCGCAAGCTTTGGCTCAAGCCGCTAAGGAAGAAGTTAGCGAAGAACAAGCTCAAGAAGCAACGGAAGAAACGGTAGATGCTTCTGAAGAACAAGTTCAAGAAGTTGAAACGGTTGCTCAAGAAGCTGACGTTTCAGCTCAAGACGACGCTGACGAAGAAGACGAAGAGTGGTTCGAAATCCCGACGGAAGCAAAATAATCGTCAGACCGTAATCACGATACAATAAAAGGCACTTGTCAGAAAAAGGCAGGTGCCTTTTTCGTTTTGCAAAGGAATTTAAAAATGTCGATTGCTTATGCTATTGAATTACGTAGTCCAGAGGCACATTTATTTCGTGTGACGCTCACGCTAACAAAGCCCATGCCAGATGAGCAGCTGCTGATGTTACCGACATGGATTCCAGGTAGCTACATGATTCGTGATATGGCAGGCGATATCGTTGAGGCAAAAGCATATTTGAACGATATGCCTGCAGAATTAAGCAAGATCGATAAAACGACGTGGCGAGTAGCGACGGGGAGTGCTCAATCAACACTGAAAATTGTCTACGATGTTTTTGCCAAGGATCTTTCTGTGCGTTTGGCTTATTTTGATATGCATCGAGCCTTTTTTAACCCCACTAGCCTTTGCTTGTGTCCTATTGGTTTAGAAAGTGAACCGATGACAATCGAAGTGTTGCCGGGGGAGTCTGCTCTGACTCAAAAATGGCACGTGGCAACAGCCTTAAAACCACAAAATGCTAAAAAACGCTGGAAGTACGGTGTATTTGAAGCTAAAGATTACGATGAACTGGCAGACAGCCCCTTCGAAGTGAGTGATTTTGATGTTTTAAGTTTCAGGTCAGGCGGGGCTGATCACCATATTGTGATCTCGGGTACGCGCTTGCCTTTTGATGAAAAGCGTTTACTTCGTGATGTTAAAGCTAATTGTGAAGCGACGATTGAGTTATTTGAGCCTAAGCTGAAAAAAGCACCCTTTAATGACTATGTTTTCTTGCTCAATCTAGATGATCACTTGTATGGCGGTCTTGAGCATCGAGCAAGCACGGCTTTGATTGCCTCGTATTACGATCTTCCGCAAAAGACAACGACAAAAGACGATGTTGGCTATCAGCATTTGTTGGGACTATTTACGCATGAGTATTTTCATGCTTGGTGGGTTAAGCGCGTAAAGCCTGCCGCATTTGTTCCGTACGACTATCACGATGAAAACTACACACGTTTGTTGTGGGTGTTTGAGGGATTTACGAGTTATTACGACGATTTGTTGTTACTAAAGACTGAGAGCATTACTCAGGAGGCTTACTGCTCTGGTATCGCAAAAGTTCTCAATCGCCATCTTTGGGCCACTGGACGTTTACATCAAAGTTTGGCAGAAAGTTCGTTTGACGCTTGGACTAAATACTATAAGACAATGGTGAATCGTCAAAATAGTGTCACAAGTTACTACGATAAGGGAGCTTTGGTTGCGTTAGCTTTGGATAGTCATATCCGAGCCAAGAGTAAGGGTGAAAAGAGCCTTGATGATGTGCTTCGCTTAGCTTGGGAACAATATAAAGAGGTTGGAAGTGACTACGCAGGGCTTGATGAAGATGCGATGGCAGAGCTTATCTATGACGCCACAGGTGTGGCAGTGGATGTAGAGTTAGCCTGCTGGGTTGATGCTTGCGAAGAGCCGGATTGGAAAAAGGCGTTTGCACAATTAGGTATTAAAGTCACTAAGACGGATACAGAACCATTAACTGCATTGGGTTTGGCGGTAAGTGGCAATGAGCAATTGATGGTGCGCACTGTGATCGAAAAGTCGCCTGCTCAACAGGCTGGTTTGAGTGAAGGGGATTGGCTTGTAGCATTGTCAGGCATCCATGTGACTAAGACCAATCTGGAAAAACTTATTAAGGTCTATGTTGGACAAACAGTATCCGTTCATGTGATTCGCAATGAAAGGCTTATAGAGCTCAAGCTTAAGGTCGAGAAACCAACAAAGGATACTTTGAGTTTAGCTTTTAAGGATTAAGCGATCAGATAAACGAGTTAACCTATTTTGGTTAAAGGAAAGTCCGCAGAGTGTGAGGCATTTTGTGGACTTTGTTTTTTGGCAGACTATCAGTTTTCAATTTTTTCCTCAGAGAAAGAAATGTTGCTGAAAAAAATAATAGTTACCTTATTGGCAGGCTGCTGTATGCAAGTGTCTTACGCCAAGGTGGTCGATGGTGTCAATTACGAGGACCGCTTAAGTCTGAAGTCGGAGCAACTGGTACTAAATGGTGCAGGATTAAGAAAGATTTTGTTTGTCAAAGTCTATTCGGCTGGTTTGTATTTGCCTCAAGCGACACAATCTCAGGACGATGTTCAAAAGCAAAATGGAAGCAAGCGTGTTCGTTTGGTTTTGCGTCGTGATGTGGATGCTAATGATTTTGTGGATGCTTTAAATGATGGCTTAAAAGAGAATTCAACCCAAGAGCAACGTCAAGCCATTGCTAAAGATATTGAAAAACTCATTGCAGTGATGAAGCAAATTGGAGATGTCCACGAAAACGATTGTGTTGACTTCGATTTTGTGACCAATAAAGGTGTCAGTGTTCAAGTCAATGGCAAAGTCATCGGTGAAAGTATTGGCTCACAAGCCTTGTATGATGCTGTTTTGCGTATTTGGCTTGGTGATAAAGCTATTGATTCAGGGCTAAAAAAGGCGCTTTTGAACCTCTAAAGTGTGGGGCGGGGATTTTCTATTTATAGATTTGTTTTTTCTATCTTTTTTATGTAAAATCCTCACTCCTTTTATTGGCTAGGTTTATTCTCTGTTTCCTGAAGCTTAATAAAGAGGAAAAGAATTTTTTCGGACTCTGTCGCTGGTGCTTGCGGCCTAAGCGGCAATCCTTTAGACGCACGATTTGAGTAACTCTCGTGCGTTTTCATTGATAGGTGAATTTATAATGAAGACCTTCTCGGCTAAGCCGCTCGAAGTGAACCGCGAATGGTACGTCGTTGACGCTACCGATAAGATCGTCGGTCGCCTCGCTGCTGAAATCGCTGCTCGCCTTCGTGGTAAGCACAAGCCTGAATACACGCCGCACGTTGACACGGGCGATTACATCGTCGTTATCAACGCTTCCAAGATGAAGATGAGCGGTAACAAGGCTACGGACAAGCGTTACTTCCGTCACACGGGTTATCCTGGTGGCATCATCGAAACGACCTTCGGCAACATGCAAGATCGTTTCCCGGGTCGCGCCCTTGAAATCGCTGTTAAGGGTATGCTCCCGAAGGGCCCGTTGGGCTACCAAATGATTAAGAAGTTGAAGATCTATGCTGATGAACAACATCCGCATACGGCTCAACAACCCAAGAACCTCGACATCTAATAAGGATTCGGCATGATCGGCAATTACAATTACGGCACTGGCCGTCGCAAGAGCTCCGTGGCCCGCGTCTTTATCAAGCGTGGTTCCGGTAAGATCGTTATCAACGGTCGTCCTTTGAACGAATACTTCCACCGCGAAACGGGCCGTATGGTCGTTATGCAACCGTTGGAACTCACGCAAAACGTTGAAACGTTTGACGTGATGGTCAACGTTCGTGGCGGTGGTGAAACGGGCCAAGCTGGTGCTGTTCGCCATGGTCTTACCCGTGCTTTGATCGACTACGATGCTGGCTTGAAGGCTCAATTGTCTGCTGCTGGTTTCGTTACGCGTGACGCTCGTGAAGTCGAACGTAAGAAGGTCGGTCTTCGCGGTGCTCGCCGTCGCAAGCAATTCTCCAAGCGTTAATTCTTCGGAATTATCCGCACGGAACGAGGAGTTCGCTACGAACTCCTCCAAGATGGGCTACTCCTGTTGGGGTGGTCCATTTTTTTATAATTTCAACACACATCACCACATACACAGTTCAAATACATCATGGTCTCAACGTCTTAGAACACACATTGATATTTGAACTTTTCAAAATTAAATCACTTCCATCCGAATGCTGATTGGTTACTCAGGTATTCATTGAACAAAAAATACTTTGCAAAGAGAGCAAAGTACTTTACCTTGCCTTTAAAAATAGCCCTTATTTTTTAGTTTGATTGTAATGTATTGAATATAAAGAAAATATATACCTTATTTATATTTCAAAAAGACAATTTAACACCCTTTTAATATTTAAATTTCTAAGATCCAACCTGATGCAGAGTCTCTAAAAAAAGGAGTTTTTATATGGCTGATCTGTGGATGTTGGTACCTACTGTTTTGATGATTCTTTGCATCAAATGGGTACTACGGATTTTTGTGAAATTTTTAACGCACCAGGAGAAGTAGTCATGCCAATTATAGAAATGGTGTTTTTCATAATTGCTTTGGTGTTAATTGCATGGCTCGTTTATGAACTTTGGATAGCTTAAAAAGGGATAATCGGAGTGCATATGCAATCGAGTCTTTATTGTTTAATTGCCTTTTTGGCAGTTTTATTTTTGCTAACAAAACCACTGGGCCTTTGGATGGTTCCTATGGTTGAAGGTAGAGCGCCTAAATGTGTTGTAGGTGCTGATCGACTTTTAATGAAGTCACTCTTTATCAATGGGCGTGGTCAAAGTTGGTATGAGTATGCCTTGTCACTGTTGCTATTTAATGTGGCGGGTTTTGTTTTTTTGTATCTATTACAACGCGTGCAAGGTTTTCTGCCTTTTAATCCACAAGGTTTTGGTCCTGTTGAAGCTTCTCAAGCTTTTAATACGGCAGTGAGTTTTGTGACGAATACTAATTGGCAAAGCTATGGCGGTGAGAGCACGATGAGCTATTTCACGCAAATGGCTGGTTTGACAGTTCAGAACTTTGTTTCTGCTGCCACAGGTATTGCAGTCGCTTTCGCATTAATGCGTGGTTTTATTAAAAAGGAAGCAGCAGATATTGGGAACTTCTGGACAGACCTTGTCCATGTGTCTGTTTGGTTACTTTTGCCAATTTGTGTTGTCTATTGCCTTTTTCTTGTGAGTCAAGGTGTTATTCAAAATTTGGACGTTTATCAAACGGTAACAACCTTAGCAGGTACTCAACAGACAATTGCTATGGGACCAGTAGCATCTCAAGAAGCCATCAAGCTTTTGGGAACGAATGGTGGGGGCTTTTTCAATGCCAATGGTTCTCACCCGTTCGAAAACCCAACGCAATTGAGCAATTTCATTGAAAGTCTTTCAATTTTCGCGATTTCTTCGGCTTTAACCTACACATTTGGTCATGTCGTTAAAGATACGAGAGAGGGTTGGACGATTTGGGGGGCAATGGCAGTCATTTTTGTTCTTTGTTTTGTTGGCTTTTCGTATAGCGAAGGCATGACTCCCCCGATTTTAAAAGAGTTTGGCATTGCAGCCGACATGATGAATATGGAGGGAAAAGAAGTTCGTTTTGACTTGGCTGCCACTTCGTTATTTAGCGTTGTGACGACTTCAGCTTCTTGTGGAGCTGTCAACAACATGCACGACTCATTAATGCCTTTGTCCGGCTTAATTCCAACTTGGTTGATGCAATTAGGTGAAGTAGTTTTTGGTGGAGTTGGTGCTGGTTTTTACGGTGTCATGGTCTTTGTTGTGATCAGTGTTTTTATCGCTGGTTTAATGGTAGGTCGTACACCTGAATATCTAGGAAAGAAGATTACGCCGACGCAAATGAAGTTGGCTGGTATTGCGATGCTAGTGACTCCAGTTGTTGTGTTAATTGGTACAGCAATTACGTGTTTCTATCCTGAAGCTTTGGCTAGCCTCAATAATCCAGGTGCTCATGGTTTTAGTGAATATCTCTATGCATGGAGTTCAGCAGCAAACAATAATGGCTCGGCTTTTGCAGGGTTAAATGCTAATACACCGTTTTTTAATGTTGGTTTGGGTTTAGCTATGTGGTTTGGTCGCTTTTTGATTATTGCTGCAGTTTTGGCATTAGCTGGATCTTTGGCTCAACAAAAAATTATCCCAGCTTCAGTTGGTACGTTGCGTACAAATGGTTTGTTATTCATGTTCTTCTTAGTCGGTGTCATTTTGTTGGTGGGAGCGCTCACCTACATTCCGGCTCTTGCTTTAGGGCCGGTAGCAGAACACTTAGCACTCTTTGAGATTGCTTAACCGACAGTTGAACAAAATGTGAGTTGAATATGACAAAGAAAAAGATTCCGCTTTTTGATTCGACATTAGTGAAGGAGGCTTTGGTTGAAAGCTTTCGCAAGTTGAGTCCTAAAGTGCAATTACGTAATCCGGTGATGTTCTTAGTTTATTTAGGAAGTATTTTCACCACGGTTCTTTTTATTGCAGCCTCAATGGGGCTTTATTCTGAATCCGTTGTTTTGACGGGGATGACGGCATTTTGGCTATGGGTTACGGTGTTGTTTGCTAATTTTGCAGAAGCTCTCGCTGAGGGTCGAGCTAGGGCTCAAGCTTCTGCATTGAAAGGGCTGAAAAAAAGTATGCCAGCCTTTGTGATTAGTGCAGAAAGCCGAGAACTTTGGGGTGTTGCTTGCCCTGGGAAAATGGTGGATTCCACAACACTTCGTAAAGGAGATGTTGTTTTGGTTAAGGCTGGCGAAGTCATTCCTTGTGACGGTGAAGTGTTGATGGGTATTGCCTCAGTTAATGAGTCAGCTATTACTGGTGAGTCCGCTCCTGTTATTCGCGAGTCTGGAGGTGATTTTAGTTCTGTAACGGGGGGTACGACAGTTCTTTCTGACTGGATTGTGGTTGAAGTGAATACAAATCCTGGAGAGTCCTTTATCGATCGAATGATTTCCATGGTTGAAGGTGCAGAACGTCGTAAGACACCAAATGAAGTTGCTTTGACAATTTTGCTCCTGGCTTTGACCGTCATTTTTCTTTTAGTCACAGCAACGCTTTTGCCGTTCTCGTCCTATAGCGTAAGCTCAAATGGTACAGGGGAAGTCATTGGTTATACGATCTTAGTGGCTTTGTTAGTTTGCTTAATTCCAACAACGATTGGAGGGCTTTTGTCTGCTATTGGCGTAGCGGGTATGAGCAGACTTTTAGGGGCTAATGTCATTGCTCGTTCTGGTCGTGCAGTGGAGGCCGCAGGTGATGTTGATGTCCTTATGCTTGATAAGACTGGGACGATTACCTATGGGAATCGCCAAGCCAGTAACTTTTACCCAGCTCCAGGCATCATGAAAGAAGAAATGATCCAAGCAGCCTTGTTATCGTCTTTGGCCGATGACACTCCAGAAGGTAAGTCGATTGTTTTGCTCGCTCAGCGTTTATCTAAGGGGCGCTGTCAATCTACCCTTCCCAAGGATGCTACTTTTATTCCCTTTACAGCACAAAGTCGCATGTCGGGAGTGAATGTAGGACACGATCAAATTCGTAAGGGTTCTCCAGATGCAATTGCACGTTATGTTGAATCTTTAGGCAAGAGTGTGGCATTTCCCATTATTAAAACGGCCAATGAAGTGGCAGCACGTGGATCGACACCTCTATTGGTTACAAATCGCTCACGTGTTTTAGGAGTCATTGAACTAAAGGATATTGTGAAACCAGGTATTGCAGAAAAGTTCGAAGACCTTCGTCGTATGGGTATTAAGACTGTTATGATTACTGGGGATAACTCGTTAACTGCAGCAGCAATTGCTGCGGAGGCAGGAGTCGATGACTTTCTTGCCGAGTCAACGCCAGAGAGCAAGTTAGAAACAATTCGTCGTTACCAAAATGAAGGTCACATGGTTGCAATGACGGGTGACGGTACAAATGATGCACCAGCGTTAGCTCAAGCTGACGTAGCTGTTGCGATGAATAGCGGTACGGCTTCTGCTAAAGAAGCTGCCAACATGGTGGATTTGGACTCTAGTCCAACCAAGCTCATTGATGTGGTCTGCATTGGTAAGCAAATGCTGATGACTCGCGGTGCATTAACGACCTTTTCGTTGGCCAATGACGTTGCCAAGTATTTCGCCATTATTCCTGCGGCTTTCGCTTCTACTTACCCAGGTTTGAGTGCATTGAATGTTATGGGGTTGCAAAGCCCATTGTCAGCTCTTTTAAGTGCTGTGATCTTTAATGCATTAATAATTGTGGCTTTGATACCATTGTCACTAAAGGGTGTAGCTTATCGTGCCTTGTCGGCCCAGACGCTTTTGAAGCGAAATCTATTGGTCTACGGTTTGGGTGGTTTAATTGCTCCATTTATTGGCATCAAACTCATTGACATGTGTTTAACAGTGCTTGGGATTGTCTAGGGGAGTAACAAATGCATAATCAAAACATACTAAAGCCTAATCAAGCTTCCGATAGTACGTTATCCATTGCTATAAAGGCAGTTTGGATGATGACGGTCTTAACTTTACTTTTAGGGGTCGCCTATCCTTTGGTGATGACTGGGTTAGCTCAAGCAATTTTTCCTAATCAAGCCAATGGATCGTTAGTTCAAGACAATGGTATAACGGTTGGTAGTCAGCTAATTGGACAGGACTTTTCTTCTACACCGTATTTTCAATCTCGTCCATCCATGACCACAGAGACGCCTTACAATGCTCAAGGCAGTAGTGGTAGTAACTTGGGAACAACAAATCCCAAGCAACAATTTGCCATTGAACAACGTTCCAATACATGGCATGCAAAGACGGGTAGTACAGAAAAGGTTCCAGTGGATTTGCTAACAGCATCAGGTTCGGGTTTGGATCCGCACATCACAGCTCAAGCGGCGTATTATCAAATGCCTAAGGTTGCAGAGCGTACGGGACTATCTATTAATATTCTTAAGCGCTTGATTGAGGCAAATACTGAGCGAGCTATTTTCGGTCATCATGCCTACGTCAACGTTTTAGCATTGAATTTGTCAGTGAAAACGGCTTTGCAAAAACAAAAATAGTAAGGTGATTCTGAGGCTTTCCCTATGCCAGACAATATTGATCATCGCCCCGATCCTCAAGCGCTTTTAAAAGAAGCTGAAAAGCATCGTGGTAAATTGAAAATCTTTCTTGGAGCAGCTCCTGGCGTAGGGAAAACCTTCGCCATGCTCACCGAAGCAAGAGAAAAGCGCAAAGAAGGTTTGGATGTATTGGTTGGCTGGGTTGATACCCATAAACGGAAGGATACCGAGGCTTTATTAGAAGGTCTTGAGGTTCTAGATCGTGTCAGAGAAACACATAATGGGCATGTCTTTGAGCGCTTAGACATCGATGAAATTATTCGACGTCGGCCAGCATTGGTTTTAATTGACGAAATGCCCCATAGCAATGCGCGTGGCTCACGTCATTTAAAACGCTGGCAAGATATTGATGAAATTTTGGATTTAGGTATCAATGTTTATACAACACTCAACATTCAGCATTTAGAAAGCTTCAATGGGGTTGTCTCACGCGTAACGGGAGTGGAAGTTAATGAGACTATTCCAGATCGTATTTTTGACGCTGCTGATGAAGTGCGTCTAGTTGACTTGCCTCCCGAAGATTTAATTAGGCGCTTAGAAGCGGGGAAAATTTATTTGCCTCATGTTATTGAGCGAGCAAAGGACAATTATTTCAAGCGATCAAATTTGATTGCCTTGCGAGAGTTGGCGCTTCGTTTAATGGCCAATCGTGTCGATGTTGAAGTTAAAAAGTACCGTTCGTTGAGCAATTGGCGAAAAGTTGATGATACGGCTTTTGGTATTTTGCTTATTTTAGAGCACTCCACAACTGAAGAGGCAGTACAACAAGTTAGTCGTTTAGCTCGTTCACTTTCAAACGAATGGCACTGTATTTGGATTAATTCTGCTACAGATACAAAAGAAGATCGAGATCGGGCAACAGATCTGTTGCAATATGCACAAACGTTAGGGGCTACGACTGATGTATTAATTGGTGGATACGCTCGATCAATTGTCGAGTACATGCGTACTCATAATTTATTGATTGTAGCAATCACCTCTGAAGGCTTTTGGAATAACTATACTCGCAAGACAAAGTTACGTAACTTAGCGCCTGAAATTAATATTTTGACACTACCTTTCGCAGCAAAGCACCGTACTTGGCGAGATTCATTGGCTAATGTTTTTAGAAGTTTGCGCTATACGGGCAATAATGCATTGGTTATCTCTACGATCTGTGCGGTCTTGCTCACAATTGCGCTATTTCCATTGGTCGAGTACATCCAGGTTACCAACATCATTATGTGCTATCTGCTGCTAACGCTATACATTGCAGTTCGATATGGCATGTTGGCAGCCTCGTTTGTGACGATGCTTTCTGTTGTTGCATTTGACCTTGTCATGGTTCCTCCGTATTGGTCCATTAAGGTGGCCGATATCCAATACCTCTTTACGTTTTTGACAATGTTTATTGTGGGTGTGGTGGCAGCTCATTTGGTTTCAACGCGGCAAGAAATGGCCAAACAAGCTCATGAACGTGAACGACAAACTCGTCTGCTATACGAAACAGCTCGGTTGTTATCATCAGTTACTGAAGAGGAACAACTTTATGAGATTATGGCCCAAATCTTTAAGACTGATTTGGGGGTGACGTGCGAGTTTTGGATTGCAGATGCAGAAAAAGATTTAATTCGTCAAAGAGGTTCTTTAGCTCGTGTTGATCAGGCTATACTGCAATGGTGTATGGATCATGGTCAACCGGCAGGAATGGGAACGCATACTATTGCTTCTAGCCCCTATTTGTACTTACCTCTAAGGCTTGGTAGTGAAGCCCCATTAGGCGTTGTCGTTTTAAAATTAAAAAATGTTTCTCAATGGAACGATCATGGTACTAGCAATTTAATTTCAGCTCTGACAGCGCTGATTGCACAGACAGTTGACCGTTTGGAACTAGTTGAAGAAACGCGACAAACTTTAATGAGTATGGAAGCGGAACGCTTACGTCACTCCTTAATTCAAACCCTTTCTCATGACTTACGAACACCATTGACCGCGCTTAATGGTAACGTAGAGCAACTTTTACGCCAGTTGAAAAAGCATGATATTGAAGGGGCACTGGAAATAGGGGGTGTTTTGATTGAGTCTTCTGATCGTATGCGTCGCTTGGTAACGAATCTTTTGGAAATGGCTCGTCTACAAAGTAATCAAGTTGAGCTCAATAAAGAATGGTTCCCAGCAGAAGAGTTGATTGGAGCAACCTTTGCCAATCTTAAAGAGCAACTCCTTAACTTTAATGTTCGTATCGATATCGAGCCTGATTGTCCACTGCTTTATGGTGACCAGATTTTGCTTGATCGACTTCTGTCGAATTTGGTAGATAATGCTACAAAATATTGCCCGAAAGGTAGCACCGTTGTAATTGAGGTTAAACGCCGTAATGAATGTATAACGCTATCAGTGATGGATGATGGTCCAGGATTACCGAAAAATTCACAACGGCTCTTTGACCCATTCCGTCGAGGACAAAAAGAAAGTAATGTCGCTGGTGTTGGTTTGGGATTGGCTATTTGTCGGACCATTGCCCGAGTTCATGATGCGGACTTGGTTGCGCTACCATCGAGTCTTGGAGGCGCTTGCTTTACGTTGGCATTGCCTTTGGTTGAGATGCCTGAAATTGAAGATGAGGAATTACAAAACGAAGTGACTGTGGACGAGACTTTTAATGAAAGTGCGGATCGTTTCCAAATAGAAGACTCGAATATTGAGGAGGAGATGTCTGTGACCACTAGAGCAAATGGGGCTAAATTAAATGAGTAGTGAGATGATTGTTGTTGTAGAAGATGATACGTTTATTTCTACACTTTTGAATCGAGTACTTAAAGATGAAGGTTTTAAAGTCACTTTGGCGGAAAATTTAAAGCGAGGTCTTATCGCAATATCAACGGTCAAGCCTGATTTAATTCTTTTGGATTTAGGATTGCCTGACGGTGATGGATTGGAACTTATCCAGGTTTTTCGAACCCATAGCAATATTCCTATTATTGTTCTATCAGCTAGAACTGATGACAAAATGAAAGTTTTAGCTTTGGATTCTGGGGCAGATGATTATTTGACTAAACCCTTTAGTGCGGATGAGTTATTGGCTCGAGTTCGGGTGCAACTTCGACGTCGAGTAACATTGGGAGTGGAGAAGGTTGTTGATAGCGTGGCTTTTGGCGAAGTGATTTATTATCCACAAAAGCATATGTTGATAAAAAATGGCGAAGAAATTCATTTAACTAAAACTGAACAAAAGCTTTTATCAGTGTTATTAAGTTCTCAAGGTAGAGTGTTAACTCAAAGTTATCTTTTGAATGCGGTTTGGGGAAAGGGGTACATTTGTCGTCCTCATTACCTTCGAATCTACATCAATCGTTTAAGACAGAAGATAGAAGAAAATCCTACAGTGCCTCAGTTTTTAATGACTGAAATTGGTGTAGGTTATCGATTGGAGCTGCCATAATTAAACTGGTTTAAGATTAAACTTAACGCGCTTCAATTTGCGAGGCTTGAAGAGGCTGTCTTTATCTGCGTTAGGATTGGTTTTATTAGCAGCATTGGTTCACGCAATGTGGAATTACTATTTAAAAAAGGCCAATTCTAATCGTACCTTTTGGTGGGTTGTCTATTGGATGACTGCCGTAGTAACGGTTCCAGCTCTATTGATTTGGGATAGTCAAGCTTTTTCCAATATCACGTCTATCGGATGGCTGGTGATTTTTTTTATCTGCTCCCATTCATGTTTGCTATGGCGTTGTTTTACAACAGGGCTATCGCCATAGTGACTATTCCATTGTTTATCCAACAGCCAGAGGAAAGGGGCCTTTACTGACGGTCATTGCCGCCATTATTTTTTAGGTAATGCTCCAACTTTTTGGGGTTGGGTCGGTATTGGTAGTATTTTGCTTGCTATCGTTTTATTGACATTGCCTGTTTCAACTGATGAGAGTACGGCCAAAGATCTCCGGATAAAAGCGGGGGTTGTATGGGAAGTCTGACAGGGCTTAAATCTGCTATAATAAACCTATTTAAATGTACTTATAGATATCCAAAAT
>Freddie_p2__coassemble_1523_pt1 | contig 27271 bp, 23 predicted proteins | sample Freddie_p2__metabat2_low_PE_022 | metagenome-assembled genome bin Freddie_p2 | reverse complement strand
GTATGTTTTTTAAATATGCTTAGTTGGGTTTAATTAGATTTTCCCTAACGGTTATTTATTGCGGGCTATACCTTTTGTGATGCCTTTGCTGTTCAGCAAGCAACAGGATTAAATCCTATTACTTTTTATTTCCCTTCTCTTTTTGTAAGAGCCTTGGTTTTTACGCCCTTTATCGTGATGAAAAAAGGTTGGAGGGACGAGATAAAAGAGCTTTTCACTTCAGCCCAGATTCGAAAAAGTTTAGCTGTTGTTAGCGTCGGCTCGCCCTTGGCTTTTATATTGGTTCTTTTTGCTATGACGCAAGCACCATTAGCTTATGTTGCACCAACGCGTGAGGTTGGAATGATGCTAGGGGTGATTGTTGGGGGCCTACTTTTAAAAGAGCGCCTAACAATAACGCGCTTGTTTGGTGTCCTTGGTATGACTTTGGGGGTTGCTCTTATCAGTTTGGCGGGCTAGTATTTCTCCCTAATATAAGGAAAACCTCTTGTTTTCATTGGCGTTTTATTGCTTATTAGGTGGGGGATTGTTATTATTTAGAACTTATTTTCTAATTTATTAAATCAATGAGTCACGAACCTCCATCGCAATCAGGCCCTCGACAGCACCGTTCTTTATTAGAACGTCTTTCGGTGATCTTTCATACTCCTACTCGAGAAGATTTTATCGACACATTGCATGAAGCCAATGAGCAAAAGCTCATTGATGATAATGCCTTGCAGATGATGGAAGGCGTGATGCGCTTTTCCAATTTGAGAGCTTGTGATTTGATGGTACCTCGCTCTCAAATTCAATTTGTGGATTTAAGTGAGCCACAGCAAGAGTGGTTGCCTCGCATGGTAGAAACGGAACACTCGCGTTTCCCTGTCATTGCCGATGGTGATCGTGACAACATTCTTGGTATCTTGCACGCCAAAGTACTGTTGCATCTTTTGGTTGATCCCAACTTTCAAGCAAAAGAGCACCTCCGTGCGGTTAAATACATTCCAGAAAGCATGCCACTAGATGAGCTCTTAAGAGACTTCAAGCTAGAGCGTAACCATATGGCAATTGTGGTCGATGAGTTTGGTTGTGTATCTGGTCTTATTACGATTGAAGATGTATTAGAGCAAATCGTCGGTGAAATTGATGATGAATTCGATGAAGTTGACGAAGATGCAGACAACATCTTGGAAGATGCTAAACACGCTTGTTGGCGAGTGAAAGCACTCACTGAGATTGAACAGTTTGACGCTTATTTTGATACGCGAATCAATGAAGAAGAGGGCTGCCATTGTGAAACCATTGGCGGTCTTATTGCGGACCGGTTGGAACATATGCCAAAGACGGGCGAGTCTGTGGTTATTGGAGCTTTTCGATTTACGGTTTTACGTGCAGACGAACGACAAGTCCGCTTACTGAAGGTGGAGAGAGTAACGCCTTTAGAAGAGCTTACCCATATTGATGAGAAAGTAGGTCAAAAGTGATCCTAAAACCTGAACAAAAATTCTATCTTTTTCGTATTGTCTTAGCTTTTGCGAGCGGTGTGTGCTTATCCAGTGCCTTTGCGCCCGCGAACCAACCGCTCTATGCGGCAGCTGCATTAACGGTTATTTTTTACTTAATTGCACACACTCAAAAACTTTGGCAAACAGCTCTTTGGGCTGCTGCTTTTGGTTTTGGGTGGTTTGTCACAGGCATTAATTGGGTTTACTTTAGCATGTATTACTATGGCTACATGCCTTTGGAGTGGACGTATGTGACAACGTGTTGTTTCTCGCTCTTTTTATCCCTTTATCCCATTGCGGGTTTTGTTGCAGCAAATGCCGTCACTAAAGATCCAATGATGCGTTTGTGCGCGACGATTCCTGCGGCATTCACGATCATGGAGTGGCTAAGAGGCTGGCTTTTGACGGGCTTTCCTTGGATGAATCCCGCCTATGCAATGGTCGATTCTCCGCTAAGCGGTATTGCACCGTTTTTGGGGAGTTTCGGTGTGCTTTTAGGCACGGTTTGGTTATGTGGTTTGATTGGTGCAATTTGGGCCGCTCGTGGACAATGGGTCAATCGAGCTAGTATGGCGATTCTGGCTGTTTGTATTTTTATGTTGGGTTTGACTGGACAGTCAATGCCTTGGACAAAGCCCGCTGGAGAAGTCTCAGTACGCTTAGTGCAACCAAATTTCGAGCCTCGTTTATTGCAGCAGTCCATCAGTGAGCGCTTTGACGAGATGTATTTTTATTTGGATCAGGTCTCTGCTGAAAAGGTTCCGGTTGATGTGGTCATGTTACCGGAATCTGCCTACCCGATTGCATTACAGCACTTCCCAACTCGAGAAATCGAGCGCTTGAAGGCTTGGACAAAGGATGAAAAGAAGACGGTACTTTTTAATGCATTCTGGCAAGACAAAAACGGTGATTTCAGCAATTCTGCGATAGCCCTTAATGATTTAGGCCAGTTGCAACATTACGAAAAGCGCCACTTGGTGCCTTTTGGCGAATTTGTGCCCTGGGGGTTTAATTGGTTTATTGAGTCAATGCGAATTCCTATGAGTAACCAAAAGCCCGGCGCAGCAGATCAACCGTTGATGATGTTAGCGGGGCATCCTGCTAGTGTGAATCTTTGCTATGAAAATCTTTTCGGTGAAGAGTGGATTGATGCTTGGAAGGATGGTAATCCGCAATGGTTGATTAACTTATCAAACTTAAAGTGGTTTGGGCCACAAAAGGCAGCAGAGCAACACTTCCAAATTTCAAGAATGCGTGCACTTGAGACAGCTCGCCCGATTTTAAGTGTGACAAATTCCGGGGTAACGGGTTTGATCAATGAAAAAGGGGAAGTGGTTTCTCGCTTGGAAACGGATATTGAATCGGTCTTAGATGTCAAAGTTCAAACAGTGACAGGAGAGCCGACACCTTATGTTCGATTCGGTAATTGGATCGCTTTATTGTGCGCACTTTTGATGTTTGCCGTAGGTGCTGTCGCGCCTCGTATTTTAAAGCGCTTCGAAAAAGCATAAAATTAAATATTCGGCACTGGTGACGGTGTAATACTCTATTTTTTAACAAAGGTCTTTGGCGATGATTACGTTTCAAGAAGTCATTCTGCGCTTACAGCAGTATTGGAATCAACAAGGTTGCGCCTTATTGCAACCGATTGACATGGAAGTGGGTGCAGGTACGTCTCACACCGCAACCTTTTTAAGAGCGTTAGGGCCTGAGCCGTGGCGTGCTGCCTATGTTCAACCGTCTCGTCGTCCTAAGGATGCTCGTTATGGTGAGAATCCCAACCGTTTGCACCAACACCACCAATATCAAGTGGTTTTAAAGCCCGCTCCGACTAATATTGTTGATTTGTATTTGGGTAGCTTGCGTGCTTTGGGTATTGACACGGAAGTCAATGATATTCGCTTCGTTGAAGATAACTGGGAAAATCCGACCTTAGGTGCCTGGGGTTTGGGTTGGGAAATCTGGATGAACGGCATGGAAGTGACGCAATTTACGTACTTCCAACAAGTCGGCGGTTTGGAGTGCAAGCCCATCACTGGTGAAATCACGTACGGTCTTGAACGTTTGACGATGTATTTGCAAAATTGCGACAACGTCTACGACTTGGTTTATACGAAGTGGAAGGATGCTGATGGTACGGAACGCGTTCTTACCTATGGTGACGTCTTCCATCAAAATGAAGTGGAACAAAGCCACTACAACTTTGAAGCAAGTGACCCTGAAAAGTTGTTGAGCCAATTCAACTACTTTGAAAGTGAAGCTAAGCGCATGATGGATTTGAACTTAGCATTGCCAGCCTATGAAATGGTGTTAAAGGCCGGTCATACCTTCAACCTTTTGGATGCTCGTGGGGCTATCAGTGTGACGGAACGTGCCGCTTACATTGCACGTATCCGCAATATCAGTCGCTCTGTGGCTCAAAGCTACTATGACTCTCGTGAACGTTTGGGCTTCCCGATGCTCAAAAAGAATTAATAAGAATGGGGCAGATGAAAATGACTAGTTTGTTAGTGGAATTACAAACCGAAGAATTGCCGCCGAAGGCCTTACATAAGTTGTCTGAAGCGTTTGCGAAGAATTTGGAAAAGAGTTTGGCTAGCCAAAACTTTTTGGCTGATGGCTCTGTGACGACCGTTTACGGTTCTCCGCGTCGTTTGGCAGCATTGATTACGAATGTTTTGCCGAAGTCTCCCGACCAAGCATTTAAGCAAAAGTTAGTGCCGGTTCGTGTGGGTTTAGATGCAGAAGGCCAACCGACACCAGCTTTGCAAAAGAAGATGAAGGCATTGGGCATTTCTGCCGAAGTTAGCGAACTTCAACGCGTCAGTGATGGCAAGAATGAACAATTAGTTTACGAAGGTGTACGTCCTGGTGTTGAGTTAGCAGTTGGTCTTCAAACGGCTATTGTAGAAGCTGCTAATAACCTTCCGATTCCTAAGGTGATGCACTATCAATTGTCCGATGGTGAAACGACAGTTTCCTTTGTGCGTCCTGTTAAGCACTTGATGGCTCTTTATGGCTCTGATGTTGTGCCAGTTGAATTTGTGGGTTTGAAGGCAGATCGCGTTACGATGGGTCACCGCTTCCATACGGAAGGCATGTTGTCTATCAAATCTGCAGATAGCTACGAGGAGCAATTGCAAACGGAAGGTAAGGTGATGCCTTCCTTTGAAGCTCGTCGTGCCAAGATCGTTGAAAAGTGCCATGAAATGGCCGCTGCCATGGGTGGCGAAGCCATTATGCCGGAAGCCCTTATTGAAGAAGTGACGGCTTTGACGGAATGGCCGGTGGTCTACGAATCTTCCTTCGAAGAAGAATTCTTGGTAGTGCCGCAAGAGTGCTTGATCTTGACGATGCAAGAAAACCAACGTTATTTTGCAATCAAGGATGCTCAAGGTCACTTGATGAATCGCTTCCTTTTGATTTCTCATTTGGAAGCCAAGGACGGTGGCGATGCTATTCGTTCTGGTAATGCTCGTGTGGTTCGTGCTCGTTTGGCTGACGCTAAGTTCTTCTATGACCAAGACAAGAAGACAACGTTGGAAAGCCGTATTCCTGAATTGAAGAACGTTGTTTATCACAATAAGCTTGGTACCCAAGCTGAACGTGTGGAACGCGTTAAGACCATTGCAGCTCGTGTAGCAGATTTGATTGGAGCCAATCGTGCCGAAGCCATTCGTGCTGCTCAATTAGCTAAGGTTGACCTCTTGACGTTGATGGTTGGCGAATTCCCTGAATTGCAAGGCATTATGGGTGAGTACTACGCCAAGCATGATGGAGAAAGCGAAGATGTGGCCAAGGCCATTCGTGAACACTATCAACCCCGATTTGCTGGCGATGCCTTACCGTCGACGGCTGTTAGCTTGGCTGTTGCTTTGGCTGATAAGCTTGAAACCTTGTCAGGTCTTTTCGGTATTGGTCAAATGCCTACGGGTGATAAGGACCCGTTTGCTTTGCGTCGTCACGCCTTGGGTGTGCTTCGCATGTTGATCGAAAAACAATTGAATGTCTCTTTGAGCCAATTGGTTGATATCGGTTACGAAGCCATGCAAACGGTACCGGGTGTGAAGGACTCTCGCCAAGAGTTGTTGGCCTTCTTTGAAGATCGCTTGCGTGTGATGTTTAAGGACATGGGCTACAGCGCTCAAGAAGTCGATGCTGTGTTGGCAGCTAATCCCGCTACAGTTTTGGAAGTACCGGCTCGCTTAGAAGCTGTTCGTGCCTTCTCTCAAATGCCGGAAGCTCAAGCATTGGCTGCCGCCAATAAGCGTATCGGTAATATCCTTAAAAAGAGCACGGAAGCTATTAAGGAAGTCGATGCAGGCTTGTTTGAGCAAGATGCAGAAAAGGCTCTCTTTGAAGCTTTGGTGGCAGTTGAACCGCAAGTTCAAGCTTTGTACGCTGATGCTGCCTACACGGATGTCTTGAAGCTCATGGCTCCGATGAAGGCCCCTGTTGACCAATTCTTTGAAGATGTCATGGTTAACGTTGAAAATGACCAAATTCGTCAAAATCGTTTGGCCCTTTTGGCTCGTTTACATCGTACAATGAACCTTGTAGCTGAATTATCTCGTTTGGCTAACTAAGGTTTAATGCGTTAAAGCAAAAAGCTCTCGTGTTAAACGAGAGCTTTTTTTATTTTCGGGATCAAACGGATGCATGTACTTCGCGGTTGGCTTTTTTACATTGTTTTAGCGATTACGTTAATACCGCTAGCCATTGTTTTAATGATTTTGTACCCAGGCCCGTTGACTTGGCGCTACCGGTTAGGGCGTTCTTGGGCTCGCCTTATTTTGGAGTGTGGTCGGCTTATTTGTGGCATGCGTTATGAGGTTCGTGGCATGGAAAACTTTCCAGCTACAACGGAACCAGTTTTGGTTCTTAGTAAACACCAATCAGCTTGGGAGATCTTCTGGCTTATTGCAAATGTTCCTCATCTAACGAGCTTTGTGTACAAAAAAGAATTGCACTATGTGCCAGTTTTTGGACAAGCTTTAGCCACTCTTAATATGATGGCAATCGACAGAAAAAAAGGGGCGAATGCCTATTCTCAGTTTTTGCGTCAAGGCCGTCAGTTTATTAAGAATGGTTGGTGGCTCTTAATGTTCCCGGAAGGAACGCGGACAGCACCAGGTGCTGAACCACACTATAAGACAGGGGGCGCGCGCTTTGCCGCGTTAACTGGTACAAAAATTGTTCCTGTTGCTTTGAATTCAGGTGAATGTTGGCCTAGAAATAGCATAGCTAAAAAGCCGGGACTCATTACCATTTCAGTAGGTAAAGCTATTGAGACAAAAGGGCGTCAATTTGAAGATATCCAAGAAGAGCTTGTTGGATGGATTGAGTCCGAGATGAGAGTCATTTCTCCCCACTTGTATGAAAAAAAATAATCTTTCAGGCCTTTGGGAAGACATTCAGCAGCTAGCTTTGTTTGATTTTCTTGATTCGGCAGTGTCAGCTCAAAATGAAGAAAAAACTGACGTAGAAACGAAGCTTATCAAACCAAGTATTGATGTTCATCAAGCTCCTTTGGAGTATCGCTTAGAGCGTGCACAACGAAAAACTGTGGGTTTTATTGTTGATGAAAAAGGTTTAACAGTACGAGCGCCGCGTTGGGTCTCTAAAGCAGAAATTGATCGAATGATTCAAGAACGTGCGGATTGGGTTCGTAAAAAATTACAACAGTTTTCTCAATGGCAAAATGAGTTAGGAACCGCTCAAATTCGTTTTGTTGATGGTGCTGTTTTACCTTATTTGGGTGGTCAGTTACGTATTCAACTCGGCTCTTCAATTCAGGATTCGATCTTGCAGTCAGACAATGATGGGTGGGTCCTACATGTTAATTTACCCAAAGATGCGGAAGAGTCTCGTGTGAAAGACTGGGTTCAGGTGTGGTTTAAAAATACTGCGACAAAGCATTTTGATGAACGTATCCGTTCATTGTCAGAGACAGCTGGTGTCCAGTATCACTCTTGGTCTTTGTCAAGCGCAAAGGGACGCTGGGGTTCTTGCTCTTCTGATCGTCGTATACGGCTTAATTGGCGTTTAATGCATTTAAAGCCCGAAATCATTGATTATGTGATTGCACATGAATTGGCTCACCTAAGTGAGATGAACCATAGTCCTCGTTTTTGGCAACGCGTAGCCGAAATTTATCCTGGGTATGAGGTGGCTAAAAAAGCACTAAAGGGAGTTTATATTCCGATGTTGCCTTTTGAGCACTAAGGCAACATCTTTACTTAATTTCTAAGGTCTCAGTGAAATCCCAGATAGGTAGGAAATACCTTAGTCGTACTAGGAAAAGCCCGAAAGGATAAATTAAATTCATATATTCAGAGCGATAATTTGCTAGTTAGATAAAAAGAATAAGTGAAAGGAATATTGGGCGATGGCGAAATCATTAGATATGTTGACAGGATCTATCTGGGACAAGATGATTATTTTTGCCCTTCCGCTGGCATTAACAGGGATGCTACAACAGCTATTTAATGCAGCGGACGTTGCTGTTTTAGGTCGTTTTGTCTCTAGTGAGGCTATGGCGGCTGTTGGCAGCAATGTGCCTGTGATTGGTCTCATTATTAATTTATGTGTGGGTCTGGCCTTAGGTGCGAATGTGGTTGTTGCTCGAGCCCTAGGGATGAAAGATTTTGAAAGAGCTCACCAGGCCGTTCATACAGCGTTTGTTACTGCAGTGGTATTCGGTATTTTTATGAGTCTACTGGGAGAGGCTTTCACAGGCACTATCCTTGCTTGGCTTGATGTACCAGACTCTGTGATGACGCATGCCGAAAGCTACCTGAGAGTATTTCTAATTGGGATTCCTTTTATTGCCATTTATAACTTTTTAGCGGCTATTTTTAGAAGTCAGGGTGATACGCAGACTCCGCTTTGGGCGTTGATTGTTGCCAGTATTTTCAATATTGCGGGTAACTTCTTTGCTGTTATGGTATTGGGGATGGGAGCTGGAGGTGTCGCTGCAGCAACAGTGTTAGCTAATTTTTTAGCGGCAAGTATCTTATTTGTCCGTTTAATAAAGACAGATGGGCCATTACGTTTAGATGTTCGTCATCTCAGTATCGTGGACAAACGAGAGTTAAGTTCCATTGTACGTATTGGTTGGCCAGCTGGGCTGCAAGGCGCTGTTTTTTCTATCTCCAACTTAATTATTCAAGCAGCAATCAATAGTTTAGGGCCAGACGTGATGGCTGGCTCTGTTGCCGCATTTACGATTGAAATTAATGTTTACTGCTTTATTAATGCCTTTGGGTTGGCCGCAACAACTTTTGTTAGTCAAAACTATGGCGCTGGCAATCTAGCTCGTTGCCGTCGTGCCATGTGGGTCGCTATGGGCTTAAATTTTGCAGCGACCATTTCAATGACCATTTTAATTGTGCTCTTTAGTCGTCAACTTTTAGGCTTATTTACTGAAAGTGAAGCCGTTGTTGCATTGGCTTTTGTACGTATTTTATGGGTGGTGATTCCAGAGTTTATCCAAGTCATTATGGATACGGTCTCTTATGCAATGCGAGGTTATGGTTATTCGTTACCACCTGCATTAATGACACTTGCTTCCATTTGTACTGTTCGTATTATCTGGGTTTGGACGGTTTTTGAGAAGTACCCAGACTATCAGGTTTTAATGGCAGTCTATCCAGTTAGTTGGATTGTGGCAGCGATTGGGTTAAGCTGGCTTTATTGGTACCACCAAACTCACTTACTAAAAAAGAAGCTAGCCTAAGTTAGGATAGACGAAGAAAGAGAAAAGGCAGTTTTTTGAAACTGCCTTCTCTTTATTTAAGATTCAATTTTTATGCTACTTGCGACGTTAGCCAATCGAACAAAAGCTTCTACGCTAAGGCTCTCAGCACGCGCTGTAGGATCAACATCGGCAGCACGAATATCATCTTCAGTTAATAGCTTTGAGACAGCATTACGAAGCGTTTTACGGCGTTGATTAAATGCTGCTGCAACAATAGCCGAGAACCGTTCTTCATTAACTGGTAAGAGCTCTTCGACTTTTTTGGGAATCATTCGTACGATAGAGCTAGTGACCTTAGGTGCAGGAGTGAATGCACCGGGGGGAACATCAAACATCTTGTACATACGATAACGGTATTGAAGCATGACTGATAACCGTCCATAGACTTTACTACCGGGCTCTGCCACCATACGATCAACAACTTCTTTTTGAAGCATGAAGTGCTGGTCAATCACTCGGTCTGCCACCGTGGTGAGGTGAAAGAGCAAGGGACTAGAGATGTTATAAGGGAGGTTACCAATAATACGCAATCGTTTATCAGGATAAACAGTTGTGGCCCAGTCAAGTTTTAAAGCATCGGCTTCAATCAAAGATAAGGAGTCTGGGAAGGTTTCTTTTAACCAGGCTGCCAAATCACGGTCGATTTCAACTGCAGTAACATGACCGATTGCTTCGATCATTTTGCGTGTTAAAGCGGCTTGGCCCGGACCAATTTCGACGATAGTATCGCCTTTTTGTGCATCAATTGTTCTTACGATGCGGTTGATCCAATGTTCATCATGTAAAAAGTTTTGCCCAAATCGTTTACGGGCTCGATGTCCAGCTAATCCGTTATGCATTTTGTTCTCTATTTTTAGCAAGCGTTTGCGCTAGGCGCAAAGCGGTTAAAAGACTTCCAATATTAGCAATACCTTTTCCGGCAATATCAAGCGCCGTACCATGGTCAACTGATGTTCTCACGTAAGGTAAGCCTAAGGTAATGTTGACACCCTGGCCAAAACTCATATGTTTTAAGACCGGTAAGCCTTGGTCATGATACATACACAAGACGGCATCATATTGATTTAATTTTGCAGCCGAAAAAATGGTGTCAGCAGGGTGTGGGCCTGTGACATTCCAGCCAAGTGCCTGCACTTTTTTAATTTCAGGTTCGATAACCTCAACTTCTTCACGGCCAATATGGCCACCTTCTCCAGCATGTGGATTAAGGCCTGTGACAGCAATACGTGGTTCGTCAATAGCGAAGGCCACCTGCAGGTCATGGTGCAAAATGCTCAAAGTCTCTGAGACATTGTCACGAGTGATGCATTGCGCTAATTGTGAAATGGCAACATGAGTTGTCACAAGAGCTACCCTAAGTGCGTCAGGTTCGTCAGATGAAACAAGCATCATGACGACCTTTTTTACATTGGCCAAATGTGCAAAATATTCCGTATGTCCAGTGAAGTGGATGCCTGCATCATTGATGACACTTTTTTGTACTGGAGCAGTGCATAAAGCACTGTAAGTACCATTCATACAGCCTCGAGCAGCCTCTGTTAATACGTCTAGCACATAACCTGCATTTTCAGGATTTAGTTGACCTTCTACGTTAGGGGTGTGCAGAGGAATATGCTTAAAGGTGACATGAGAAGGCCACGCGGGCAAGGCGAACTTTTTTCGTTGAGCCTCTAAAAGATCTCGGTCACCAATTAAACAAACTGGGCGGTTTGTTTCAAAAACCGCCCGAGTGCAAATCTCAGGACCAATACCGGCCGGCTCACCCGTAGTGAGCGCAACCGGAGCGGTCAAAAAGTTGTTGTTATTCACGGCGAATTTCTACAAAAGCGCGGTCACGCAATTCTCGTTGCCAATTGGCAGTGGCCTCGGCTAACTTGCGCTGACGAAGCATTTGACGAGCCATGTAACGCATACGATCTGCGCTCATTGCTTCTTGGCGACGATCCACGACTTCAATCAAGTGCCAACCATATTGAGACTTCACTGGTTCACTGACTCGACCGATCGGTAATTTTTGCATGGCTTCTTCAAAAGCTGGAACCGTGTCACCGGGTTGCAACCAACCTAAGTCCCCACCACGGGTAGCGGAGCCATCAACGGAGTGAAGGCGAGCTAAAGTGGCAAAGTCTTCTTTGCCTTCAACTAGACGTTTGCGAATGTCTTGTAAGCGAGACAAAATGGTGGCTTCATCCGTCATGGGGGTAATAGCCATCAAAATGTGGCGAGCGTGGGTTTGCGTGACCGGACCACCTGCCAGTTTATTTTGAACCCCGTCTCGCTTATCTGTAACTTTAACAATTGTGTAGCCATCAGAGCTTACGCTCATAGCAACATGGCTTTTTTCCTTTAAAGCTTCACGAACAGCCTCAGCGGTTGAAGAGGGTAATTGGGATAAGGTACGCCAACCAATGACACCACCCTCCAATGCGTCAGAAGCTCGGGAATAGCTCGCTGCCAATTGACCAAAATCTTTACCATCTTTTGCTTCATCAACAATTTCTTTTGCTAAGTCTTTAGCTTTGGAGAGGTCTTCTGAACTCATACTCTCAGAAATTGGGATGTAGATTTGTGCAACGTTGTATTCGATACGATCATTGACATTAAAGCCTGCTTGGTCAGCCAGGAATGCATCAATCTCACTTTCCGGAATATTGATCTTGTCATCAACTTCACGTTCGCGTAAACGTTGGGCAATGATTTGATTACGGATTTCTTCTCGAAATTGCGGGAACGAAACGCCATCTAAGCTTAAACGACGACGAAGCTCTGCGACGCTAATTTTATTTTGACGGGCAATTTGCTCAATAGTAACGTTAACTAAAGCGTCGTCAACTCGGATGCCAGAATCTTGAGCTTTTTGTGCAATAGCGCGTTCAAGAATCAATTGCTCAAGCACTTGGGCTTGCAATTGTGGCATCGGGGGCAATTTAATGTTTTGACGACGAAGATTTAAAGCGGCTGCGTGAGCACGTTCTTCCAACTCATTGGAAGTGATGACATCATTATTGACGACAGCAACAACGCGGTTAAGCATCACAGGGTCTGCCGGTTGAGGAGCCTTCGTGGTTTGAGCCGAGCAAACGCTTGCGGTTAAGGCGGCAAGCAACGCCATGAGTTTTGCTTTATTCATAGTAGTCATATAAACCGGTTTGGCCTGGCATAGCAGTAGCTGCTTGATAGCCCGGGATGTTGCGACGAAGTTCTTCTAAGGGGTTGGAACCTACGGAACCCAATCCTGTCAATTCTAATTGTACGAAGAAACTCGTGTCATATTTGTCAGAGGCCGTGATGTAACGTTGTGCAACTAGGCGAAGTGCCCAACAGTCTGCAACGTATTCCACGCCACCCAACATTTCGACGGGTTGATTGTCAAAGAGCGAGTAGTTATAACGCCCCAAAGCGTAAATCTTATTCGTAATGGGCCATTGCACTGCAAAATCAATTTGTTTGATTTTATCTTCTGGGGCAGTTGGCTCAATGTTGTAACGGTAGTACAAACCCATAACAGCCGAGGGCTTAGGATGCCAACGCAAGCCAGCATTCACACGAGTAAAGCGACTTTCAGATGTTGAATATTGGGCAGAAGTATTGGCAACAACATCTTTCGTAATGTTGGCAGAAACACTACCTAAGAAGTCACTACGAGAGTTTTTCGTAGTTCCTACTTGGTTGTTTGTAGAGAGACTGACATCCTGGTCTTGGAAATAATAACGTTGACCAACAGAAGCACGAAGCCATTCATAGCCAGTTTTACGGTCTAGATAGCGTGATGTCAAAATTAAAGACACTTGGTTAGCTTCAGAGACGCGGTCATGACCGGTGAAAATGTTTTCACTAAAGAAGCTCGAAAAACTTAAATCCGCGTAGGAGCTGTCAAAGGTCGGCATACGCGATTGATCGCGGTATGGCGTATATGCATAAAACACTCGTGGCTCTAGAGTTTGAGTGGCTTCTCGACCAAACCATGAACTGTCTCGTTCAAAGATTAATCCAGTGTCTAAGCTGAATGTAGGAACAGCGAATCGGGAGCTTTCATCGTAAGTGTTTTGTAAACTTGCATTCAAGTCCTTCATATCAGAAAGACTGTATTGAACGCCAGTGAGCATTGTTTTAGGAGTGATAAACCAGCCAGCACCACGCAACGGATAGGCGATGCTATGTTGCATGTATAGGCGATCGCCTTGGACTTTTGTTTCTTTGTCTGGATGTGTAAAACGAGCAACCTCTAAAGTGCTTGAAATTTCAAAGCCGTAGTAGTCAGCTAAATACGCTTTCCAGTCAATTTGAGGAACAATTTCATACGGTTTGGCGTAGTCGCTATATTGACCATTCTCATCTTTATCGCGTTGTAAGACTTGGTTTTTTTGTACGGAAATGGATGAATTCCAAAAATCCTTACCATAGGTTAAATAAAAGTCTTGCGGTAAAACGGATTCACTGGTGCTGTAGATGTCGCTAGAAAAGTCTGCGACATATCGGCCATCGCTGACGCGGTTATAGTCCGTGCGGAAATGAAAGCCGTTCCATTTAGCCCACGTTTTAACCGTACTGCCATAGCGAGATCGGTTAGCTTCCTTGTCATCAGGCATGTAGTCATAGGTAATCTGACCGCCTACATTTTCAGTCAAGAAGCGGAATTCATTACCCAACAAGATGCCTCGTTTACTCATCACGCGAGGAGTAAAGGTGTAGTCATAGTTAGGTGCAATATTCCAGTAAATGGGCAATGAGATATCTACCCCACGGGTGGAACTCATGCCAAGTGTGGGCATCAACAAACCACTTTGTCGCTCTGTGCCAGTTGGGAAAATTGCCCATGGAGTTGCCATGACAGGAATGCCAGCAAGGTGAAAGCTTACATCGTGAGCAGTTGCCCAGTGATTGGTTTCATCGACTTCTAAAGAGTCAGCCTCAATCCACCAGGCTTTACTGCCTGGTTTACAAGTTGTAAGTGTGGCTTTTTTGAATTCTGTGTTCACGCCATTCATAAAACGAGCCGAACTCGTTTTACCACGAATGCCTCGAGCGGCATACTGATAGTTGACGTTTTGCATTTCTCCGGAGTCTGTCTCAATTTGATAAGACAGTTTGGGACCGTCAAATCGAGCCCCTTCGCGGATAACAACGGCATTGCCTTCCACATCAACCGTGTCGGTTGACTGTGTATAGGTAATTTCATCGCCTCGAATGACCGTCCCCGCACGACGAATTTCAGCGTTACCACGCAAAACAATTTCGTCATCGGTTGTTTCCATGCTATCGGCCGTAATAAAACTGGCCGAATCCGCATGAATCATGTCAGGGGAATCATCCAAACTGGAAGCCGTTCGAAGAGATAGAGGGCTTTGAGCGTAAGCCAAGCCAGAAGTGGCAATAACGCAAGCCACAACAATCATTTTCAACGGCGGTAATTGGGTTTTAGAGTGCGGTTTCAAAGCCGGCATGAATTTCGTATCGGTTTGTTATAACAATGATGCCTGCATTATAGCCCACGGGCGCTCAGCTATAATTGCGCAAGCATTATTTTTCAAGTATTTGCCTCTTTTTTGGTTGGCAAAAATTCATGATTTTTCTGAATGGAGTTTTTCATGACTGATCGTCAGGCTCTGCGCCACGAGTGGCTCAAGAGTATTGCACCTCAATATGGCTTACAGTTGCAAACAGAGCAAGTTGCTAGTGCTGATGCGAGTTTTCGCCACTATTACCGTCTTTTGGCAGACGATGGCCAAAGTTATGTGGTGATGGATGCGCCACCCGCTCAGGAAAATGTAGAAAGCTTTATTAAGGTGACGCATCTTTTTGAGTCTGCTCAGTTAAATGTTCCTACTATTTATGAGCAAGACGTCAATCATGGTTTCTTACTTTTGAAAGATTTGGGTAAAGAAACGTATTTGGATGTCCTTAATGAACAAAATGCTCGAGAACTTTTTGAAAAGGCGATTGATGCGCTAATTCAGTGGCAACTCATCTCAAAGCCTTCAGTTCTTCCAGAATACGATCACGCTGTATTGAGTCGTGAAATTAATCTTTTCCCGCAGTGGTACGTTGATGTGCACCGCAAGAAGACACTTGATGAGCGTCAAAATGCTTTGATGAAGATGTGTTTTGAGCGTATTTTGCAAAACAATCTTGCTCAAGAAAAAGTTTTTGTTCATCGTGATTTTATGCCACGAAACTTGATGGTTTCTTCTGATGTAACTCCGGGTATTCTGGACTATCAAGATGCTTTATATGGGCCAATCTCCTATGACATCGCAAGCCTCATGCGTGATGCATTCATCAGTTGGGGTGAGGTCTTTGTCATTGATATGACAATTCGTTACTGGGAAAAAGCTCGAAAAGCTGGTTTGCCGGTGCCCGCAGACTTTGGCCTTTTCTGGAAAGACGTCGAGTGGATGGGTATTCAACGTCACTTAAAGGTTTTGGGGATCTTTGCTCGAATTAACTATCGAGATGGAAAGCCAAAGTATTTAGCCGATACTCCTCGCTTTGTTGGTTATGTTCGCGAGACAGCCAATCGTTATGATGAATTAAAGCCGTTGTTGTACTTAATGGATCAAATTGAGGAAACGGTTCCGAAGTTCGGTTATACGTTCTAATAAGGATGAAAAGTGAGAGCATTGGTATTGGCTGCAGGTCTTGGCAAACGCATGAGACCGTTAACGTTTGATTGTCCTAAGCCACTTTTGAAAGTGGCAGAAAGTCGTTTGATCGATTGGTCGATCTCAGGTCTAGTAAAGGCAGGTGTAACTGACATCGTTATCAATGCTGCTCACTTATCACATCAATTTGAACCCACTTTAGGCTCTAAATATTTGGGCGCTAATCTTCGGTACTCGATTGAAGGGCCTACTTGGAATGAATCCCTGGAAACACTAGGAGGCATTGCTAAGGCGCTCCCGTATCTTACAGATGGGCAAGAACCCTTTATTGTGGTAGCCGGAGACATTGCTTCGAATTTTGATTTTTCGAGACTTGTTGCGAAACGAGACAGCCTTATGAGTGGCAAGGTCGACGCTCATTTGGTTTTGGTTCCAAATCCAGACTTTCATCCTCAAGGGGATATGGGGTTGGTGGATGGGTTAGTTACCCAAACCAGTAAAACGCTGACATTTTCTAGCATAGGTATTTATTCTCCTAGGATTTTCCAAGGTGTTGAGGCGAAATTTGAAAAACTCTTTCCGTGGTTATATCAATTCGTAGATCAAAAGCGAGTAACAGGGGAGCTGTTTAACGGTTTTTGGGAGAATGTAGGAACACCACAAGCATTAGAGGCACTTGCTCAGCGATGCCAAAATCGAGAAGTTCCTCTTCCATGACACCAATAAAGGAAAACGATAAATACAAGATGTAGGAGTTTTAATTACAAAGCTCTACAAATCGCGTTAATTGAAATAAAAAATCGCCCAAATTTTAGGCAAAGTCTTTACAATTAAAGTCCCTTAAATCTTTTTTGAGGGACTTCTTCTTTTTCAATCCATGACGATTACTTTAGGAAAACATTGCATTAAGGGACCGCTTTTTTTGGCGCCAATGGCAGGTGTAACGGACCGCGCTTTCCGACAGATGTGTCGTGCGTTTGGGTGCGATTATGCGGTGGCAGAAATGGTGGCGAGTCAGCCTCAGCTTCGTGAAACGGCAAAAAGTCGTTCACGCATGATCTTTGCTGCAGATGAAAGTCCCAAAGTGGTTCAGCTGTTAGGGGCTGATCCTGAGCTTTTAGAGAAAGCATTTTATTGGGCTGCTGAGGCCGGTGCAGATGTCATAGACTTTAATATGGGATGTCCAGCTAAGAAAGTGTGTTCTGTTGCTTGTGGTTCAGCATTAATGCGTGATGAAGATCATGCCGAGTCGATTCTCAAGGCTCTTGGTAAAGCCTCAGGTCATACGGGTGTGCCAGTTACCTTAAAGTGTCGTACTGGATGGGATGAACAGCACAAAAATGCCGTCACCATTGCAAAAATAGCTCAAGACAATGGTTTTCAATTATTGACCGTACATGGAAGAAGTCGTGCGGGTGGCTTTATTAGCCCTGTAGAGTACGACACGATTGCTGAAGTTGTTCAGTCGGTGAGTATTCCTGTAGTAGCCAATGGCGATATTACTAGTGGTCAAAAAGCTCTGGACGTTCTCACGAAAACGGGAGCAGCTGCCGTGATGGTTGGAAGAGCTGTCATGGGACAACCTTGGATTTTCAAAGAAATGAAGGCTACTTTAGCAGGGGCTGACACTGAGCCTCTTGTTGCACAGGAGAAGGTTCGAGCGATTTTGAGGCATTGGGATTTGCATTTTGCAGATTACGATGAGTTGACGGCAGTAAGAAATTTTAGAAAGCATTTGCTTTGGTACCTTAAAGATTTTGAAAATTTTGGGACCGTCCGTGAAGTGCTTTGTCGGGTAGACACTGCCAGAGATCAAAGAGCACTTCTTGAACAATATTTTGCGAATCAAGGTTGGCTTGCTTAATGCTGGCAAACGTTTTTATTATTAGGCGGTATGATTAATGATTGATCAAGCGGTTTTCGATAAAATCAAACAAAAACAAGGACAAATTAATCCTTTACACGCACAGCTACAATCTGAGGTTATTGTGTCTGCTGATGACAATCTTGAAGCGGCAGTTGTGCGTAGTTTGCAACGTTATTTTGCGAATTTGCAAGGATCGCAACCAATGGAGCTTTATCCAATGGTTATTAGTGCAGTTGAAAAACCCCTTTTAGAGTTTGTGATGAAATATTGTGGCCATAATAAGTGCGCGGCCGCTCAATTGTTGGGGATCAACCGAAATACCTTGCACAAAAAGCTTCGGGTGCACAAGCTCATCTGAGGTTAGGGAAGAATTTATTTTTTCTTTTTAATTTTTTAGGACTATTACCATGCGTAAACAAGCATTGTTAAGTGTCTCCGACAAAACTGGTGTCGTTGAGTTCGCTCGCGAATTGGCAGCTTTAGGCTACCACTTACTCTCTACGGGTGGCACAGCTAAGTTAATTGCTCAAGCTGGCATCGAAGTACAAGAAGTGGCTGACTACACGGGTTTCCCGGAAATGCTCGACGGCCGTGTTAAGACGTTAAATCCGAAGATTCACGCTGGTCTCTTGGCTCGTCGCCCGGATCCAGAACACATGAAGGCTTTGGCCGATCACAATATCGATCCAATCGACATCGTGGTTGTGAATCTTTATCCGTTTGAAGCAACGATTGCTAAGCCCGATTGCACGTTTGAAGACGCTATCGAAAACATTGATATCGGTGGACCGACGATGATTCGTGCTGCTGCCAAGAATCATGAAAGTGTTGCTGTTGTTGTGGATCCGGCAGACTATGGTCGCGTTGTCGAAGAGTTGAAGGCAAATGGCGAAGTTAGTGCAAAGACTCGCTTAGATTTGGCTAAGAAAGTCTTCTGTCATACTGCTCGCTACGATGGCATGATCTCCAACTACTTAACGAGTTTGGATGACAATAATGCCAAGAAGGATTTCCCGGAAAGCTTCTCTCGTCAATGGGTGAAGGTCCAAGATATGCGTTACGGCGAAAATCCGCACCAAAAGGCAGCCTTCTATCGTGAAGCTAATGTTGGCAAGGGTTTATTGGCTAGCTATAAGCAATTGCATGGTAAGGCCTTGTCTTACAACAATATCGCAGATAGTGATGCAGCTTGGGAAGCTGTTCGCCAATTCGATGAACCAGCCTGCGTGATCATTAAGCATGCTAACCCTTGTGGTATCGCTGTTGGTGCAGATAGCGCTGAAGCCTATGCCAAGGCTTTTAAGACGGACTCTAAGAGTGCTTTCGGTGGTATCTTAGCCTTTAATACGCCGGTGACGGGCGCTTGTGCTGAAATGATTGCTAAGCAGTTTGCAGAAGTGATCATGGCTCCTGCATTTGATGCAGCTGCTTTAGAAATTTTGCAAAAGAAGCCGAATCTCCGTTTATTGACCATTGAAATGGGTACGGATGCTAACGACTTTGATTTCAAGCGTGTTGGTGGTGGTCTTTTGGTTCAAACGCCTGACTTGCAAGTGGTTTCTGCAGAACAACTTCGCGTTGTGACCGAAAAGCAACCGACGGCAGAAGAGCTCAAAGATATGCTTTTTGCTTGGAAGGTCGCTAAGTTTGTGAAGTCCAACACGATCGTGTTTGCTAAGGACGGTATGACAATGGGTGTGGGTGCTGGTCAAATGAGCCGCGTTGACTCCGCTCGTATTGCCTCCATCAAGGCAGAAGAAGCCGGCTTGTGCTTAAAGGGTACGGCAGTGGCTAGCGATGCCTTCTTCCCGTTCCGCGACGGTTTGGATGTTGTGATTGACGCCGGTGCTACGTGTGTTATTCAACCGGGTGGCTCAGTTCGTGATGACGAAGTGATTGCAGCCGCTAATGAACGTGGTATCACGATGGTCTTTACGGGTGAACGTCACTTCCGTCACTAAGCCATTGCAAAAACGAGACACGAAGTGATTCTGTTTCGTTACTAAAGGAAAAAAGAGGCGTCTGCAGCGAGTGTGGCGCCTCTTTTCCTTTACAATCGAGACTACAACTGTGAATTTTTCAGCTGGATTTAGGGTTATTCGTCATGCAAATTAATCGTCGAATGTTTTTAGCATCAAGTGCGGCAGCTGCCACCGGAGTTGCAGCGCCTGCTTGGGCTCAACTTCGCATTGAGATTACGGGGGTGGGTGCCAATCAGTTTCCGATTGCCATCCCCCAATTTCAAGGAACCAATTACTCACCGGTGGACATCGCAGCGGTTATCTCCGCTGACCTTGAACGAAGTGGCGCATTCCGAGCCATTAAGGTTATGGGAGAAATCCCACAAGAGGATTTGACAAAGCCACGTGGTTCTTTCTGGCAGACGATGGGTGCTAATGCGCTGGTATTAGGCACTGTGGAAGCTATTACAGAAACTCGCTATGCAGTGATGTATCGTTTGTTTGATACCGTAAAGGCTTCTGTTTTGGATGAAAAACGTTTCGTTGTGAATAAAGACGATTTACGTTTGACAGCTCATCGAATTGCTGATGCCATTTATGAAAAAATTACAGGCGAGTCCGGTATTTTTGCCTCACGACTTGCTTATGTGTTGCAAACTGGCCCCAAAGCATACGAGTTGGTTGTATCTGACTCTGACGGTGAAAATCCTCAAACAGCATTACGTAGCACGCAATCCATTATTTCCCCGATGTGGTCTCCAACAGGTGCTTTGTTGACCTATGTGTCTTTTGAAGCTGGCAAGCCTGTTATTTATTTGCACGATGTTAGAACGGGTGAGCGCCGTTTGGTTGCAAGTTTCAAGGGTAATAATTCAGCACCCGCTTTCAGTCCAGATGGTAAAACTATGGCAGTGGCTCTCTCAATGGGTGGCGGTACTCATATTTATTTGATGAATACCAACGGAACCAACGTTCGCAAGTTCACCTTTAGTCAGGGCATTGATACGGAACCTGTTTTTAGCAGTGATGGCCGCTATGTTTACTTCACGTCAGATCGTGGCGGTAGCCCGCAAATTTATCGACAAGCGGTTGACTCTCGATTAGCAGAGCGTGTTACGTATAACTGTGATTACGCGATTAGTCCTGCGATTAGTCCTAAAGGTGACAAATTAGCATTTATTTCTCGTACAGCAGGGGCATTCCGTGTAACGTTGCTAGACCTCAACACCATGTCTCAGTTAGTACTTACTGATACAACTCGAGATGAGTCACCGACTTTTGCACCGAATGGTAAAGTATTGGTCTATGCCACTGAAGAGCGTGGTGTAGGCGTGTTGGCAACGGTTAGTCTTGATGGCAGAGTTCGTACAAGATTGACAGGCCGACGTGGCGATATCCGGGAGCCGACATGGGGTCCGCTCTTAAATGAAAAATAATAATTTGATTCTTTTGGAGTCTAAAATGCAATTAAAGACCAAAATTTTGTTTGTGAGCATGGCAATGGCTGCCGGTTTAATGACGGGTTGCTCCTCTGTGGATTTGAACCCGAATGCTCAAGAAGATGTCGCTATGATGGGTGATCCGGCCACCAATCCTGATCATCCCTTGAATCATCAAAGTATTTATTTTGCTTTTGATAGTTATTCTGTGTCAGCAGACTCTCAAGACAAGATGCAAGCTCACGCTCGTTACTTGACCTCCCACCCTAATGCTAAGGTTGTTTTGGAAGGTAATACCGACGAGCGCGGTGGTCGTGAATACAACTTGGCCCTTGGTCAAAAGCGTAGCGAAAGTGTGAAGGACCGTTTGCAACTTTTAGGCGTTCCTGCTGACCGTATGGAAAGCGTTAGTTTCGGTAAGGAAAAGCCCCGCGCTTTGGGCCACGATGAAGCGGCTTACCAAGAAAATCGTCGTGTAGACATTAAGTACTTACCGCAATAAGTTCGGTAAGTGAAGAAGGTTCGACTTGTGTCGGACCTTCTTGTTTTAACAGTATTTAAATTTAAAAGGAACGACAAAGACATGCGTCAAACACTGTTGGCCCTTTCTGTGATGGCCATTGGGTTAAGTGCTAGTAATGCTTGGGCCTTTGCCGACGATGAAGCTCGCAAGGCCATTTTAGAGCTACGTCAGCAATTGTCAGCCTCTCAACAAGCTCAAATGGGCATGATTTCGCAATTAGAGCAAATGCGAACTCAAAACCAACAACTGATGGGTGAGATTCAAGAGTTAACACGCAAAGTAGAAACTTTGGATAAACGCTTGGTGGAAATTGAGCCGGCACGTGTTGAGCTAGATGGCAAGGTCATTACTGTTAAACCTGCAGAACGTCGTGATTTTGACCATGCTGTACAAAAGTTCCGTGATCGCGATTTCAGAGCATGTATCGCTGAACTCGATAGCTTTAAGAAAGCTTGGTCCAATTCGGCATTCTTACCTAATGTTGATTATTGGCGAGCAAGTTCTTACTACGCCTTAAGTGACTTTAAGTCTACAAGCAAGATCGCAGCTAATATGATTCGCTTGTATCCAAAGTCCCCTAAGGTTCCTGAGGCTTATTTGTTAAAGGCATCGGCTGATTTGTCCGACGGCAATATTGAGGCGGCCAAAACAAGCTTGAATCAAATTGTGAAACGCTTCCCAAAGAGTGATCAAGCAAAGACTGCTAAAGAACGGCTTAAGCAAATTGCTGAGATTAAGTAAGTGAAGTGAAAAGGTATTTGTCCTACTAGTACCTAGTATTTACGCTAAAATGAGCGTGTTATACATGAGAGGAAATTCCTCGATTCTGTTTTATCCTTAATTAACTAAGAGAAAACGAAAATGACTTGTTCTATACTCGGCCAAAAGTTTTTACGTAACCCGCTTTTAAATCGCGGGTCGGCATTTAGCGAAGAAGAGCGTTGTGAAAGCGGTCTTCGTGGCTTATTGCCAGCACGTGTTGAAACGTTGGACGAGCAAGCTAAGCGTGCCATTACGGTCATGCGCAGATTCCCCACTGGTTTGCAACGCTACATCTATTTAGATGCTTTGCACAATACTAATGAAACGCTCTTTTTCAAGGTGGTCTCTGACTACATTGAAGAAGTGATGCCGATTATTTATACGCCGACAGTCGGTGAAGCCTGCCAAGAGTTTAGCCATATCTTTATGCAAACCCGTGGTCTTTATGTCACCATCAATGACAAGGGCCATGTTTCTGAGTTACTTGACAATGTGGGTCAAGATGACGTTGAAGTGATTGTGGTGACAGACGGTCAACGTATTTTGGGCTTGGGTGACCAAGGTGTTAACGGTATGGGTATTCCTATCGGTAAACTTGCCCTTTATACGGCCTGTGCTGGTGTTGCTCCGGAAAAGACGTTGCCGGTGACCATTGATGTTGGTACGAATAATCCAGCGTATTTAGCAGATCCGATGTATTTGGGTCTTCGTCATGAACGCGTTTGTGGCGCAGCTTATGACGAATTGATTGATGAATTCATGCAAGCATGTCGTAAGCGTTGGCCCAACGTTTTGATCCAATTTGAAGACTTTGGTAATGCCAATGCTTTCCGTTTATTGAATCGTTGGAAAGATAAGAGCTTGTGCTTTAATGATGACATTCAAGGTACGGCTTGCGTTGCTTTGACGGGCTTTTACTCTGCAATGCGCGTCACTGGCGGTAAATTGGCCGACCAACGCGTTTTGTTCTTGGGTGCTGGTGAAGCTGCTACGGGTATTGCAAACTTGATTGCTGAAGCCATTGTGGATGAGACTGGCATGTCAATTGAGGAAGCACGCAAGCGTTGTTTCTTGTTTGACTCTAAGGGCTTGGTAACGGCAAGTCGTACGGGTTTAGTGTCTCATAAGAAGGAATTCGCTCATGAGGCAGAGCCTGCAGAAAGCTTCTTACAAGCCGTTCAACAATTGCGTCCGACTGCCATCGTGGGTGTTGCAGCATTGCCGAATGCGTTTGACTCAATGGTTATCGGAGAAATGAGCCGTATTAACGAACGTCCAATTATCTTTGCATTGTCTAATCCGACATCAAAGGCCGAATGTACGGCAGAAATGGCCTATCAATTCTCTGAAGGTCGTGCATTGTTTGCATCTGGTTCTCCGTTTGATAAGGTGGAGTACAACGGTAAGACGTTCGTTCCGCGTCAGGGCAACAACGCCTATGTTTTCCCTGCTTTAGGTCGTGCCGCTACCTTTGTTAAGTCGAAGACGATGCCGACGGGAATGTTCTTAGCTGCATCTCGCAAGTTGGCTGACTTGGTAACGGAAGAAGATTTGGAACGTGGCAGTTTGTACCCTGCTTTGTCCGAAATTCGTCCGATTTCAGAGTCAATTTCTGTTGCAGTCGCTGAATGGGCTTATACCCACGGTGTGGCAACAGCACAAAAGCCTGAGGACTTGGATGCTGCTGTTAAGGCTAGCATGTATGTGCCTCACTACTAATACAGTGTTCAACACTTTGTATTAGAACAATAGAACTTGAGGCGGAGCAATCCGCCTCAAGGCGTCTTTAAAAGGCGCATTGTGAAAGAAAATAATCCTTTAATTGATGTAGACCCTTCTTTAATACCCGATATGACACCGTCATTTGACGATGTCGTTGTCATTGCGCGCTTAAAAGGCGAAGCACTTTTAAGTGTTCCCGAGGATCTCTACATACCACCCGATGCCCTAAAACTCTTTTTAGAGTCTTTTGAGGGCCCTTTCGACCTTTTACTCTACCTTATTCGCAAGCAACGGCTAGACCTCAATGAAATTTCTGTAGCGGCAGTGACAGACCAATACATGCAATACGTTGAGCAGATCAGAGAGCATAATATGGAGCTTGCAAGCGATTATCTGGTCATGGCAGCAGACTTGATGATGATTAAGAGTCGACTTTTGTTGCCTGTTGCACCTAGTGAGGATGGGGAAACAGAGGAAGACCCAACAGCAAGAATTTTGCGAGAGGTGGCTGAATACGAAAAAATCCAAGTGGCAGCGCAACTTTTAAATGCATTACCAACAGTTGGGGATGGTTTCTGGCGCGGCTATATTGGGCAACCACCTCAAGAAGAAGCTCCACAACCGAAGGTATTGCCACAAGAATTGGCACGAGTTTGGTTATCGGTGATGAAAACCGCAAATTTAAAGGTCAATCATACGGTAGCTAGGCAAGAGCTTTCAATTCATGAGTTTATGTCGGAAATGATTCGAGAAGTAGAAAAATCTTCTTTTGTGAGCTTTGATGACTTTGTTCAAAAACAAAGCACGATGCAGGCGAAGGTCGTGAGTTTTTTAGCGATTTTGGAACTTTCTCGCGAGGGCTTGATTAGTATTACTCAGGCCGCTCCCTATGCACCAATATATTGTTGCAAAAAGAGGGGAGCACAGGCGGAAATTTCCTTTTAAAATAAAGAACCTGAAAGTGTCTATGGAGACACTGGATTCAAATCATAACTAATAAAGGAACTTTAAATTATGGAATGGTTGACTGAGATTATTTCGACGATGCACTGGGGTGCCGTTGCTCAGATCATCATGATTGATATTTTGCTCGGTGGTGATAACGCTGTGGTGATCGCTTTGGCTTGCCGAAACTTACCGCCTCAACAACGTCGACAAGGCATTTTCTGGGGCGTTTTTGGCGCTATTGCATTACGCGTTGTCTTAATCACTTGCGCAGTGTACTTGTTAAGCTTGCCGATGCTCAAGTTCGTTGCAGGTTTGTTATTGATTTGGATTGGTGTGAAGCTCTTGGTGCCTCATGATGAGGAGGAGCAACATATCGAAGGTAGTACACGCTTGTTAGCGGCAATTAAGACAATTATTGTGGCTGACTTGGTGATGAGTATTGACAATGTGATCGGTATTGCTGGAGCTGCGCAAGCTGCCCACGCTGACCATCAAACGGCTTTGATTATTTTTGGCCTTGTGGTGAGCGTGCCCTTTATTGTTTTTGGTAGCCAAGTTATTCTGAAGCTCTTTGATCGTTTCCCCATTATTATCACCTTAGGTGGTGCATTATTAGGGTGGATCGGTGGTGGCTTATTAGCTAGCGATATCTTTATTGCAGAGCATGTGCCTCAAACGCCTATGGTTCATTACGGTGCGGCTGCGGCGGGTGCTTTGGCTGTTGTAGCGATTGCTCGCTTAATATTGGCTCGACGTAAAAAAGGTGCCATGAATATCCAGTAATAAAGGATTTTGATTCCTTAAAGAAAAACGGACATCACTTTTGGAGATGTCCGTTTTTTTTACAGCAACCTCCGTAAAGCCCCGGTTTTTAAACGGGGATGTAAGGAGCAAAGTCGAAAGACTTTGTAAATTGAATAATTGAAAATATCGTTATTTGATCTCTATTGCTAAAATAAAGATGTGGAACTGATGCTCAACTACTCATTCGAACTGAAACTCAACACCGCTCAACGTCGTTTCTTAAGTCAAACGGCGGGAGCTGTGCGTTTCGTTTGGAATCATTTCTTAGCCGAGCAAAAAGCCATTCAAGAGTCTCGCAATACCATCTATCACCAAAACAAAGAGCGCGTTGAACAAGGACACGAGCCCTTACCTCAACCGTCGCTTTTGACTTACAACGCCTGCTCCAAGGCGCTCACGCAATTAAAGCGTGAAGCCCAAACCCAATGGTTAAAACTACCCATTGCGCAAGCCTTGCAACAAACTTTGCGTGACCAAGATCGTGCTATTCGAGAATCCTTTAAGAATGGCAAAGGTTTTCCACGCTTCAAGTCAAGAGATCATGGTGACAGTTTTCGATTGCCTCAACCTAAAAGAGAAGACATTGACGAAGCCAACGCTCGCGTCTTTGTCCCGAAGTTAGGGTTTGTGCGCTATCGGAAAAGTCGAGACACGGCCGAAGGGCTTGTTCGTCAAGTAACGATCAAGCGCGATGGAACGAAGTGGTTTGTGGTGATCACGAAGCTGATCAACTACACACCTATGCAGACACTTGCCGGTGAATGTGGAATTGATTTGGGCATCGCCCAAACTGTCACTACCTCAGATGGTCAGGTCTATCAAATCAATACCGATCGCATCAAGGCTATAGAAAAGCAAATTGCTCAAAAGCAGAGGGTTCTTAGCCATAACTACGAGGCGCGACGTCAGTTGGCGAAGTGTGGTTTGGCTCAAGCCTTTGATAAAACAAAACCCAGCCGCAAGCGTCGACGCTTGAAGGCGCAGATCCAAAAGCTCTATCAAAAACTTCGCTACATTCGTAAGGATTTCTGTCAACAAACGGCAAATGCCATTGCACGCACGGTCGGGATGGTCTATGTCGAGGATTTGAAAGTACGTAATATGACAGCAAGTGCCAAGGGGACGATAGAAGAGCCAGGTCAACGGGTTAAACAAAAGTCAGGCTTAAACAAAGCGATGTTGCGGTTTTCGCCTCATCAATTGGTTTCAAGTCTAGAGTGGGCGCTACTTAAGCACGGTGGCTATGTAGCAAAGGTCAATCCTGCGTACACAAGTCAAACGTGCCCGAGCTGTGGCCATTGTGAAAAAGAAAATCGCCCTACGCAAGCGGAGTTTAAGTGTCGTCAATGTGGCTACACGAACAACGCTGATGTGGTAGGGGCGATTAATGTCTTAAA
>Freddie_p2__coassemble_1506_pt1 | contig 28452 bp, 22 predicted proteins | sample Freddie_p2__metabat2_low_PE_022 | metagenome-assembled genome bin Freddie_p2 | reverse complement strand
TTCTTTGAAAAATCTTCAAAACGCTATATATAACAAATCCTTCGGATTTGCGCCTTGTATCCATCGATTAAAATCGATGGTTTTACGGCTGTTTCTATAAAATTCCCTAGACCGTGAAGAATGACACCTCCGTTATAGGTCTCGACACCTCTTAACATGTGAGGTCCATGACCTAAAACAACACTAGCTCCCGCATCAATCGCTTTATGACAAATCGTTGACATAAATTCTGGAATTGTGAAAAAATCTTTTCCCCGCATCTCATGCGAGTGAATGCTGAACAGAACGACATCAGCTTGACGTTTTGCCTCTCGAATTTCATTAAGAATACGTTCTTCATCTCTCGGATCTGGCTTTGTTTCTACATAATTTCGCTCGTCAAGCACAAAGTTGACAGGCCCCAAATAGGCAATATTGTCAGGCATTGGAGGTGCATAGCCCAATTCGATAGTGAGTTCGTGGAGAGCGTTGACTTGACTAACTTTTTCAATATGCTTGACCGCATCAAACGTCGCTTTATCCACATGATAAATTGTTTGATAACGCAAAGGATTGAGTCCCGGCCTAGCCGGCATTCGAAAGCCTTGGCCTCCAGCTACAGCAGCCGGATCAAAACTTGAAGTCGCCCCAATCAAAGCAACTCTTAGCCCGTCAACCTCTAAATAACAGGCACCACTTGCCTCTTGAAGAGAGTGGCCTGTACCAGCAAAGACCATATGCCGATTTTGCAGATGCTTAATCGTTGCCGTCACGCCTAAGGAACCAAAATCTCCGGAATGATTGTTGGCCGTATTGAAAAGATTGAAACCATAGCGAAGGATGTCATCAAGCATCACTGGATCTGTTACAGCCCATGTTCCACCACTCGAAGCTGCAGGATAAGCCTCATAGCGATGAAAGGTCATTTCTAGATTTGCAAAACGAACATCATGACTTTTGATAAGCGCTTGAAGGTCTTCAAAACCTTTGTATCCAACCTCGGGAAGTCGTCGAGTAATGAAACTATCGCCTGTTGCGATAAAGCGAGTTGAGATACGGCACCCCCTTTAACAAAAAGCACATTCAGAGTTTTATACTCTTACTTTTTTTCTTCCTAGGCCAGATCACATTTTCCCTTATAGTACAAACAGTTAAAGTCAACAAAGGAAAATATTATCTATTAACATTAATCGTTATTAGCGTTGTTGATTTATTAATGAGAAATGTATGTTTGAGGCTGATTCTGGCGACTAATGAAATGCTTCTGTCTAACAGATACACAAAACCCCTGAAAGTTCAGGGGCTCACTATTGACCGGATTTTGATCAAAAATATGGCGGTGGTGGAGATGAGGAGGGTCGAACTCCCGACCTCTGCATTGCGAACGCAGCGCTCTGCCAACTGAGCTACATCCCCGACGGCTAAAAATTTTGCCACACCGCCCACTAAAAAGCAAAGAACAACTACCTAGGAATTCTTGGCATTTTTAGCAACTTCTGATTGTCGAATCACGTATAACTTATCGTTTTCTCGAACCTTTTCGGCAATCTTAAAGGTAATATCCATACCCTTTGTAATTTCTGTGACAGGCTTTTCATCACAGATGATTTCCTCTGGTGTCACAAAAATGGCACCGGTCGTAGGCCCTGTGATCAATAGTTTATCGCCCAATTGGAAATTCTGAGCCTGCACTAAAAACTCCCCTACACCGATCTTAGAGAAGTACTTAATGCACTTTCCTGCGTAGAACTTGGTTTCTGTTGCTAGTGATCCGTAACGCTTAGTTAACTCTCCAATCGGCTGACCCAAATAATAGCCGTCCCAGAAACCACGATTAAAGACCGTTGCTAAACGTTCATCCCACGCCGTTTGACTGGCTTCACTCCAACGGCCTTGAAGAATCTCATCAAGAGCTTCTCCATAGCATTGAGCCACAACACGAACATATTCCGGACCACGGGCGCGACCTTCAATTTTGAAGACCTTGACTCCGGCCTCTACCATACGATCCATAAAACCGATGGTTTTCAAGTCCTTTGGACTCATGATGTATTCGTTATCAATTTCAAATTCGATATCGCGCTCTTTGTCTTTGGCAATATAAGTACGACGGCAATTTTGCATGCAATTACCACGATTAGCACTATAGCCACGAGTGCCTAAACTGAGGTAGCACTTGCCACTAACTGCCATACAGAGGGCGCCGTGGCAGAACATCTCGATACGCACTAATTTTCCTGAAGGCCCCTTAATTTGCTCTTCTTCAATGGTCCGAGCAATTTCTTTGACTTGATCCAAGTTCAACTCTCGTGCAAGCACAACGACATCGGCAAAGCGAGCAAAAAAGCGCAAGCTTTCAATGTTCGAGATGTTCAACTGAGTAGAAAGATGCACCGGCTGACCAATGTCATAGCAATAGCTCATCACTGCGACATCGCTAGCAATGATGGCATCAATGCCTGCTTCTTTAGCGGCATCAACGATTTTTTGCATCAATGACATATCTTCATCGTAAATAATGGTATTGACCGTTAAATACGTTTTGACCTGATGCTCATGGCACACTTGTGCAATCTCATGCAAATCATCAATCGTAAATGCCTTGGCAGAATGAGCACGCATATTCAAGTTTTCGATGCCAAAATAAATCGAATCAGCACCAGCTTGAATTGCAGCATACAAACTTTCTCGCGACCCCACCGGGGCCATAATTTCAAAATCTTTACGGTTCATTTTCTAAAAAACAGAAGGAACTTTTTCAAAATCCAACAACATGTCGTACCACTTTGCGCCACCATGCACAGACTCGGATACTCCTAGGCACTCATAGCCAAATTGCTCGTAAAAGCCAATCAATGACTCTTTGCAGGTCAAAATTAAACCTCGACGACCTTCCCCACGAGCCTTCTCGATCATCTCCATCATGAGCAATGCTGCAAATCCTTGATGACGTTCACTAGGAATCACTGCTAAGCCAAAGATACTTTGCCACTGACCTTCAGGATTGTGTAATTTTGCATCTTCATACAAATCATCTGTAATGGTTGTTTGATTTGTAACCATTCCATCAATCAAGCCAATGGGTTTTCCCTCTTTTTCAAGAATCAAAAAGCAGTCAGAAAATACAGCCAAACGTTTTTGGAAATTTTCCAAACTACAAGCCTCCGCTTGTGGAAAAGATGATGATTCAATAGCCGATAAAACTTCAGCATCATCGACTGTAGCGACACGCACAGAAATCATAAAAGTTGTCCTTTACACGACAAAGCGCAGACGGATCTCAAACACCGACTGCGCTTTTATACCCTCAATGCTTGAGAAATTACTTCTTCCAATGGCCGTGCACTAAAACAACACGATAGCCGTCTGCATCTTCATAAGCAACACTTGGCCATTTTCCATTGATATATTGAGCCGGAGGCGTCACTTGTTGCACGCCTGCATCAAACATACTTGCTAACAACGTCGTCCAAAGCTCATCACTTTCAATGCAAAAAACGCGATAGTATTCGCTCGAAGGTGCTCGAGGCGCATCTTCAGGACTACGCATTTGAGAAAACTCAAATTGATACGGCCAATGCTTATGACCTAATAAAACGGTATCCATACCGTTAACATTTTCACCACGCTCTAAAACGTCAAAACCCAAACCATCACGATAAAACGGCAATAACAATTCAATATCTTTGGTCTGACGGGAGAGACGCAATTTAGGATAATCAGTCATCTGAAATTCTCCTTTCTATTCTTTCGCTAATAACTTCACTCATTATAGAGAGTTTTTCATTCCCAACTGTAAGAAAAGCTCGAAAATTCAACACAATTTCGTTACATAAGAGATAGGAAAATCCCTATTAAACCGTTAAAATAAATGCATTAATTTTATGAAATTGATACGGGGTCACTCATGCAATTTTCTTTATCAACTCAAACATTTGACAAGATCAAAGCTGACACCTTGATGGTCGGTGTTTTTTCAGACAATCTCTTAACGCAAACTGCTCACCAAATTGATGAAGTCAATCACGGTTATTTAACGGATATCATCAAGCATAAAGAGTTCACCGGTAAAGTGGGTGAAACATTGTCTTTACGTCGTCTTGAAGGCGTCAAAGTTCGAGAAGTGCTCTTTGTCGGTTTGGGCGAGTCAAAGCTCTTTGATGAGGATAACTTCTTAGCATCTTTCACCAAAGGACTTCGTATGGCTCGAAGCCAAACCATCGCCATCGATGTTATCGGTTGGGCTTGTGAGGAGCGTAGCTACGCTTGGTCCATTATGCATATGGCCATACAAGCTCTTACACTTGAAGAACCTTTACGTGAAGCTGATATCAATGAAAAAGATAAGCGAAAGCTCATTTTCATTGTCGAAGAAAAAAATGACGACATGGAAGATGCTCTCAAATTAGGCATGGGCATTGCTCGTGGTATGAATGAGGCTAAATGGCTCGGTAACTTGCCATCTAATATCTGCACCCCGAAGTATTTGAGCGAAGTCGCTAAATCTTACAAGTCAGAAAAAAACGTCAAAGTCACGATTCACAACCGCAAAGCAATTGAAAAAATTGGCATGACGAGCTTTTTAGCCGTTGCCCAAGGATCCGTTGCCGAACCTCACTTTATTGAAGTGCACTATCAAGGTGGAAAAAAGGATGACGCTCCGATCTGCTTAGTCGGCAAGGGCATTACGATGGATGCCGGTGGTCTTTGCTTAAAACCGGGCGCCAGCATGCTTGAAATGAAATACGACATGTGTGGGGCGGCTGCTGTTTTAGCCACCGTTCATGCAGTCGCTCAAATGCAATTACCTCTTAACGTCATTGCTTTGGTCCCAGCTTGCGAAAACCTTCCTGACGCAAATGCCATTAAACCTTCTGACATTATCAAGACTCTTTCTGGCTTGACCGTTGAAGTGCTCAATACCGATGCAGAAGGCCGTTTAATTTTGGCCGATGCTTTAACGTACGCCAAACGTTATGAGCCGCAAAGTATCGTTGACGTCGCCACACTCACCGGCGCATGCGTCGTCGGCTTAGGTGACGTTTACAGTGGTCTTTTTGTCAATGATCCGATCTTATGCGACACTTTAGAGGCTGCCGCCGAAGTCTCATTAGATGCGGTTTGGGCTTTACCATTTAACGGAAAATACAAGGCTCAAATCAAGAGTCTAGTTGCCGATTGTGCCAATATTGGCCCCAAGGGCAAAGCAGGCGCTCCTATTGCTGCGACTTTCTTAGCTCAATTTATCGATCAAGAAACGCCGTGGGCTCACCTTGATATTGCGGGTACCGCCAACACTGGTGGTACTAAAGGCATGAGCACAGCACGACCAGTGCCATTATTGGTCACTTGGTTACATCACCTTGCTCATTTGAAGTAGGCGAACAGCAGCATGGCACAACGCGTTGACTTTCACTTCAATGTGCCCAATCGCTATACCTATGCGTGTCGTTTAATACGTAAAGCACGCTCAATGAATCTTAGTATTGCGATTTGGGCACGTGACGCCGGTAAACTCGAATTTTTCAGTCGTCAACTCTGGAGCTTTGACCCTACGGGTTTTTATCCCCATGTTCATGCTACAGATCCTTTAGCAGCAGAAACGCCAATTGTTTATGCCAACGACGAAGAATTGCTGCCTGCTCGAGATGTTTTGGTATTACTGGATGACACCTTGCCAAATGATTACCATAAACTTTTTGAGAGATTCAACCGTGTATTCGATGTCGTTCCGCCCAATGAAAATGAGAAAATCGCGGCTCGAGAACGCTTTAAGTTTTACCGTCATGCTGGCTTAAACCCGATTGCCCACGACCAAGGAACTCAAAAAAATGGATAACTTATTAAGAAAAGAACCTACCATTGCGCCAAGAGACGATATTCCAGTTCTCAAAGATCGCGTTAATGTTTCGTGGGAAAAATTAAGTCGTGTTTTAGAGCGTGTCCCGACTGTTCAACCTGCTCCTGCTAAGGAGCAAGACTCAAACGTCGCCATACCGCCCTTAGATGAGCGTTTAGTTGCTGAGATTACGCGCCGCATAGCTCCTGCAGTATGTGCTCAAATCTCTGAGCAACTCGATGATGTTTTGACTTTGGCGTTAAACAATAGTTATCAGCGTATGCGTAATGACCTCAACCATCAATTAGAGGCATTAATTACAGAATGCGTTCGTGAAGAAACCCAAAAAGTCGTCCGAGAACAAAATCTCGGCTAAAATGTTTTGTCTTTGTTATTTGAAAAGTAAATTGAAAAATGACCACTGAAGAACTTTCCAAGAGCTTTGAACCAGCTGAAATTGAAAAACGTTGGTATCCCATTTGGGAGCAACGTGGCTACTTCAAGGCTAGCGTTGATCCTTCCAAACCCAGTTTTGCCGTGCAGTTACCTCCTCCGAATATTACGGGGATTTTGCACATGGGCCATGCCTTTAACCAAACCGTTATGGATACGCTCGTTCGTTTCCATCGCATGAAGGGTTACAACACAACGTGGGTTCCTGGCACTGACCATGCTGGCATTGCCACTCAGATCGTTGTCGAACGCCAATTGGAAAAGCAAGGCATTTCTCGTCGCGATATGAAGCGCGAAGACTTTATTGCCAAAATTTGGGAATGGCAAAAGTTCTCTGGTGGCACGATCTTGCAACAAATGCGTCGCATGGGTGACTCTGTTGACTGGGACCGTCTCTACTTCACCATGGACGAAAATCTCTCCAAAGTCGTTGTAGAAACCTTTGTTCGTTTATATGAAGACGGCTTGATCTATCGTGGCAAGCGCTTAGTAAACTGGGATCCTAAGTTGCAAAGCGCAGTGAGTGACTTAGAAGTAGAAAGCGTTGAAGAAGAAGGCCACCTTTGGGAAATTCGTTATCCAGCCGCTGACGGTGGCGAGGGTGTTGTTGTTGCAACGACGCGTCCTGAAACACTTTTCGGTGACCAAGCTGTTGCAGTTCACCCCGAGGACGAACGTTACAAGCACTTAGTCGGCAAGATGCTTAAGTTACCGTTATGCGATCGTGAAATTCCTGTGATTGCTGACGAATACGTTGACCGTGAGTTTGGTTCTGGCTGCGTGAAGATCACGCCTGCTCATGACTTTAATGACTTTGCAGTTGGTCAACGTCATCATCTTGAAGCAGTTAGCGTCTTAACCAAGACCGCTAAGATGAACGAAAATGTTCCTGCTAAGTATCAAGGCATGGACCGTTACGAATGCCGTAAAGCCTGTGTGAAAGACTTAGAAGAAGCCGGTCTTTTAGTTGCCATCAAAAAGCACAAGCACATGGTACCGCGCGTTACTCGTACCAATGAAGTGGTTGAGCCGATGTTAAGCGAACAATGGTACATGGCTATGACCAAGGCTGCTCCTGCAACCGCCATGTTCCCGGGCAAGTCAATTGGTGAAATTGGCCTCGAAGCTGTTGAATCCGGTGAAGTTAACATTCAACCGAAAGAATGGCGTGGTGTCTATCGTCAATGGTTGGAAAACCTTCAAGATTGGTGTTTGTCTCGCCAACTTTGGTGGGGTCATCAAATCCCGGCTTGGTATGACGAAGAAGGCAACGTCTACGTTGCTCATAATGAAGAAGAAGCACAAGCTAAAGCGGGTGAAGGTGTCAAACTCACTCGTGACGAAGACGTCTTAGACACGTGGTTCTCATCTGCCATGGTCCCCTTCTCCACGATGGGCTGGCCTGATGCCCAATCCCAAAGTGAAAAGGGCTATGACTTGTTCTTGCCGAGCTCTATGTTGGTCACCGGCTACGACATCATATTCTTCTGGGTTGCCCGCATGGTCATGATGACCCGCTACTTCACTGGTCGCGTCCCCTTTAAGGGTGTTTATTTGCACGGCTTAGTGCGTGATGCAGAAGGTAAGAAGATGTCTAAGAGTGAAGGTAATACCTTAGACCCGTTGGACATCATCGATGGTATTGATTTAGAGGGTTTGATCACTAAGAATACCCGTGGTTTGCGTCAGCCCGAAAAGGCTCCTATTGTCGAAAAGAAATTGCGCAAGAATTACCCAGATGGCATTGCACAACATGGCGCTGATGCTTTGCGCTTTACGATGGCTGCTTTTGCAACGCTTGGTCGTAATATTAACTTCGATATTCGTCGTGCCGAAGGCTATCGTAACTTCTGCAACAAGCTCTGGAATGCAACGCGTTTCGTGATGATGAATGTTCAAGGCAAAGACTGTGGTTTAGGTGAAGACAAGACCATGGAATTTAGCTTTGTTGATCAATGGATCTTGACGGAATTGGATCGCACGATCAATGAAGTTGAAAAGGCCTTTGCAGAATGGCGTTTAGACAATGCTGCTAATGCTATTTACTCCTTTGTTTGGGACTTGTACTGTGACTGGTACTTAGAGTTAACGAAGGTACAATTAGCCAACGGCAATGAGGCACAACAACGTGCTACCCGTCACACGTTGATTACTGTCTTAGAAGCTGTTTTACGTTTAGCTCATCCGATCATTCCGTTTATCACGGAAGAGTTGTGGCAAAAGGTAAGCGTTCTTGCTGGTACGCGTAAATCTGAAGAAGAAACTTCTATCATGATTCAAGCATACCCGACCGCAACGTTTGCTCAAAATACAGAAGATGCCGTGGCTAAGATGAAGTTGACACAAGCCATGATTGACGCTATCCGTAACTTGCGCGGTGAAATGGAATTATCTCCTTCTCAACGTGTGCCCTTAGCTGTTGAAGGCAATGCTGAAATGCTTGAAACGGTTGCTCCGTATATTAAGCATTTAGCTCGTATTGCCGAGGTGGAAATCACTGAAGATCTCAGCAAAGCTGCCGAAGGTTCCATTGCTCCTGTGGCAATCGTTGATGACTACAAGCTCATGCTTGTTGTGAAGATCGACGTTGAGGCGGAACGCGCACGTTTAACCAAGGAAGCCGAACGCCTTGAGGGTGAAATCAAGAAGGCCCAAGGAAAACTTGGTAACGAACGCTTTGTTGCCAAGGCCCCTGAAGCTGTGGTGGCCCAAGAGCGCGAGCGCTTGGAAAACTACACTAAGCTCTTAGTTAAGGTAAACGAACAATTAGCTAAGTTACCAAAGGCCTAATCGCTTTGTGTTAAAAGCCTGAAATCAATGATTTCAGGCTTTTTCTTTTGAGCACACGATCGATAAAGGTTTTTCGTGCCAATGTTTAAATTTTGCTAGATTAATTTTTTTAACTCTACGAGGAGATATTTTGATGGCTAATAAATTACGCCCACGCGAGCTTGGAATCGAAATTGGTGTTTTAAAGACTGGCACTCACAATGCAATTACTGACGTCGAAGGTGTGCTCGTTGGCCAAACCACTCTCATTGATGACAGCGTCGGCATGCGTACCGGTGTCACAGCCATCATTCCTCACACTGAAAATATCTTTAAAAACAAAGTGCCCTGCGGCATCTTTTTAGGTAACGCCTTTGGGAAAATGGTTGGCTATCCCCAAGTCAAAGAGCTTGGCAACCTTGAAACACCCATCGTGTTAACAAACACGCTCAATTTAGCCAGTGCTATCGATGGTCTTATCGATTACACCTTTGCTTTTGAAGAAAATGATGATGTTCGCTCTATTAACTGCTTAGTCGGTGAAACAAATGACGGCACCATTAACGATATTCGTGCTCGTTTTGTCAAACCTGAACACGTTCGTGAAGCATTAGCCAATGCAAAGAGCGGTCCTGTGCAAGAAGGTGGCGTTGGTGCTGGCACAGGTACAAAGGCCTTCAATTTTAAAGGTGGCATTGGTACCGCTTCTCGCGTGTTGCCTGCCAACATGGGAGGTTACACCGTTGGTGTCCTCGTCCAATCAAATTTCGGCGGTCTCTTAAATATTGACGGTGTCGAAGTAGGTCGTGCCTTAGGTGGCTACCCCTACCAAAAAGAATTGGAGTGCGCTGATGGCTCCATTATGATGATTGTCGCTACGGATGCGCCTTTGGACGCTCGCCTACTTGAGCGTGTTGCCAAACGTGCCTTTATGGGCTTAGCCAAAACAGGCGGTGTTGCCTCTAATGGCTCTGGCGACTTCGTTGTTGCCTTCTCTACCAATAAAGACTGTCGCGTTGCTCATAAAGCTGACGCATTAACCAAGCATAGTACATCTGTCGTCCGTAACGATGACATGACGCCTATTTTTATGGCCACGATCGAAGCAACGGAAGAAGCTATTATTAATTCGCTCTTTGCCGCTGAAGACACTCCAACGTATAACGGTAAAGTCATCAAAGCCTTGCCTTTGGAACAAGTCATGGAAATGATGAAAAAGCACAATAAGCTTCACAAGAACGCCTAAAGTTTTTTTAGATTTCGAGAATTTTAGAAAAACTTGAAAAATATAAAAAAGTCTTATAAAATTCGTCTTCTTATTTGAGTGAAAACTCAAAAGTGCGGAGAAGTGGCCGAGAGGCTGAAGGCACACCCCTGCTAAGGGTGCAAGCTCGCTAAAACGGGCTTCGAGGGTTCGAATCCCTCCTTCTCCGCCAGAAACACTATCCCACGAGATCGTAAGGTGTCGTGGGATTTTTATTTTTTATCAAATCCACCTAATATCACCTACCCCTTTGTGAGAAAACCCTTAGAAATCAATCCTTTTCTTTGAGAGAATCTAAGGATAAACCCTGTCTTGTACTATTTTCATACTCGCTTAACATAGATAGTTATCGGTCGCAAAACTGCGTCCTATCTGTTTCTAAAAGGTTAGGTAAGAAGAAAATGAGCTTAAAAATTATTATCGATGCATATGACTTGTTAGATGATATTCATGTAACAGGTGAAGTCGTTGAAAAATTCTTAGCTGAAAACGATGTAAAAAATGTGAAAGTAACGCGCGTTACTGGCGCTAAAGGCTCGACTGATTTCATTCGTTGCTTGATTCCCGGCACAGAAGGCAAATCATCTGGTGGCTCTGCTCCTACGTTAGGCATTCTCGGCCGTTTAGGTGGTTTAGGAGCTCGTCCAACTCGCTTAGGCTTTACAAGCGATGGAGATGGTGCTTTAACAGCTGTGGCAGTTGCCGCCAAATTAGGCAGAATGGCTCAACGCGGTGATCAACTCAAGGGAGATGTGATCGTTACAACACAAATCTGCCCAACCGCTCCTACCTTACCTCATGAACCCGTCCCCTTCATGGACTCTCCTGTCACAATGAAAGAAAGCAATGACTATGAAGTAGATCCAGAAATGGATGCTATTTTGTGCGTTGATACCACGAAGGGCAATCGCATTATTAATAAACGTGGCATTGCCATTTCTCCCACTGTCAAACAAGGTTGGATTCTTCGCACTAGTGAAGATTTATTATCCATTATGCAAACAACCACCGGCGAATTACCGGCTGTTTTTGCATTGACTCAACAAGATATCACGCCGTATGGCAATGGGCTTTACCATTTGAATTCTATTTTGCAACCTAGTGTTGCAACCGATAAACCCTGCGTGGGCGTTGCCATCACAACCCAAACGCAAGTTGCTGGTTGCGCAACTGGTGCCACGCACGTTACGGATGTTGATGAAGCACTTCGTTTTTGTATTGAAGTCGCAAAAGAATTTACCTCCGGCCATTGCCGATTCTACGATGAAGAAGAATTCGACCGTATGGTGAAACAATACGGCTCGATGACTCACTTCCAAACCCCTGGGAATCTGTAATTTCTGAAAACGAACTGAGAAAACGCTCAAAGCTCAGTTCGTTTTCTTTTATGTTTCCCTGTTATTAATAGTCCTGAATTAGGAGATAAAAATGTCTGTTGATTACGCACAAGAAATGGTTGAAAACCGTCGTTGGTTCCACCGTCACCCTGAAGAAGGTTGGGCTGAATTTGAAACCACGAACTACATTGTGCAAAAGGCTCGCCAGTGGGGTTTTGAAGTTTTACTTGGCACGAAGGTCATTAATCCTGATGCAGTTATGGGCCGTAAAGATGAAGTTGTTGAAAAAGCAATCGCTCGTGCACTCTCTCACGGTGTTAGCCAAGAATTTATCGATGAATGTGAAGGTTACACCGGTGCTGTTGCTGTCATGAATACTGGCAAACCCGGCCCTGTCACCGCTTTACGTTTCGACATCGACTGTTTAGCTATGGAAGAATCTCATGAACAAGATCACCTTCCGAATAAAGAAGGCTTCCGAAGCGAATACGACGGTTTTTGTCACGCTTGTGGGCATGACGGTCATGCTGCTGTCGGCCTCGGCGTTGCTCACTGGTTTGCTGATCACAAGGATGAACTTTGCGGTACGATTAAGCTCTTATTCCAACCGGCAGAAGAAGGTGTTCGCGGTGCTGCCGCTATGGCTGCCTCTGGCATTCTCGATGACGTTGATTGGTTTGCTAGCGGCCACATCGGTTGCTCAGCCTTCTTAGGTCAAGTTGGCGTCAATCACGAAGGCTACTTAGCTACAACCAAGTTTGACTTGGAATATAAGGGTATTCCTGCCGCTGCAGGTAGCCCAGAAAAAGGCCGTAGCGCCCTTATGTGTGCCTGTGCAACAGCCATGAGCTTAGGCAGTTTGCCTGGCCATAGTGAAGGGATCACTCGTGTTCAAATTGGTAAGATTGTCTCGGGTACTGCTCGTAACATTGTGGCAGAACACGCATACATGCAATTGGAAGTACGTGGTGAATCAACCGAAATTAACGACTACATGGCAGCAAACGTTGAAATGACCGTTAAGGGTATGGCAGCTGCTTACGGTGTTGAATATAAGCTTTCTCGTATGGGCGAAGCTGTCACTTATAAGGGCGATGAAGAAGCTTGCCAAATCGTCTTTGAAGAAGCACAAAAGGTGCCTGGTGTTACCTCGGTTGTTGATATGAATGCAAAAATTGGTAGTGAAGACTGCACAATCTTAATTCGCCGTGTACAACAACATGGCGGTAAGGCTGCCTTCTTCTACTTTGGCTGTGAACACAAGGGACACCACCGTGGTGACTTTGAAATCCAAGATACGGTTTCTTTACCAATCGGTTTTGGCGTGTTTACCCGCTTCGTACAACGTGTTAACGCTATTAAATAGTCAAAAACGTTGAGTATGACAAAGGCCTTGCCAACAAGCAAGGCCTTTTGTGTATCTGGTTTTGGCAGGGGCGCATGGAGTCGAACCAAGGTATGCCGGTTCAGAGCCGGCTGCACTACCGTTATGCTACACCCCTATCAAGAAAAATCACTTCGCAGATTTTAGCTCCACTTTCATCCTTTCGTCCACTTATTCTCTTACATCGGCTGATATTTTTTTACATTTTGCCTGAGTCAGTTACGGTCTTTAAGCGTAGGCTCTTAGACGTTAAGAACTTATTTGGAGAACTCTTATGAGCTACAACATCTATTACAAAAATTCAATTGTAGGAACCTGTGAAAACTTACCAGAAGCAGAAGACTTTGCTGCACAGTATGAGGCTAAGATGGATGAAGCCTCACAAAAGAAGATTGCGCAATGCAAACAATCCCTCAAGAAATTTGAAGAAAACTACGAATTATTGCGTGAACTGGACATGAAAGACTTTGATGAGGAAGTTTTCAATGCTAGCAAAGAGCACATTCGGGAACTTAAAGATAAGCTCAATGATCTAGAAGATGCCTATGAATACTCGCCAAGTTGCACCATCCTTGAAGATTAATCGTTAATTGAACTCAAACTGGTAGAGCACATCCAAGGCTTGATCAACTCCCGAAACAACTTCTAAATACAGTTTGGGAATGATTTGATAACGTAAAGTCAAAGTCGATAATGAATCAAAAAGTCCCACCCCGTACTTAACCTTTAAGCCTGGCAAAACATAACCACTGACAATCAATTGAGACGTATCCCCCACACCCTCGGTATCGAGTTGTAAATCTTCGATACCGACGGCGTCACCAATGGCGGAAAGCAATTGTGCACTTTGAGTGGTTCCAAGTCCTAACAAAGCAGAAGCAATCATTGCATCGTTTTCTCGGTTCGCATTAAGGCCTTCTCCACTGAGCAAATAACTTAATGCCTCACCTTCACTCATAGCAGGATCAGAGAAGACTGCAACTTTAGGTGCCCTTGCAGACCCAGTAACTCGAATACCAACAGTGACATTGTCTGCCGTTTTCTCTGGACTACGAATGGCCTCAATATCCAACTGTGGATTCTTAATAGCGCCAGCAAAGCTCACCACACCTTTTCGAACATTTAAAGACTGTCCATACGCTTTGTATTGTCCATCTGGCACTAAAATTTGGCCATTAAGCCCCAAACGGCCATTATCTTGAACAACATGTAGTCGTCCCGTTAAATCAGCCTTTAGCCCCATTGCATCGACTTTAACATCATCTCCAATTTCAATAAACAGATTACTTTGAACCGCCATCACGCTTGCCGGTTTAATAAGGGGTTGAGGTTGATCTAAGCGCACTACATCGTCCGACACCTTTATTGCTTGTTCTGGCAATTGTTTAACTTGTATCCGTGCCCAAGGAACTCGAATAACGCCATCTAACTTCAATAATTGAGGAGACAGCTCACAACTGACATTTGTGGCGATGTCTAATATGCTCGTCGGCGGTACCATCATGCGAAGGCGATCAGTGGACAAATTTAATTTTGCTCGAACATCATTAATGCCTGACCATTGAGCTTGTCCTGCAAGTGTCATATCGCCTTTTTGAGTTAGAAGCTTCCCATTTAAATTCGAACGTTGTCCATCAAAATCAATCGTTAAATGACTTGGCTTCATTTCAAATGGAAATGTCACACTATCAACTCGAAACTGGTCAAGTTGAATGCTTCCAAATAACTGAGGGTTGAGAAGCTCTCCTGCAAAAGATAAGTCTGAGGTGAAATTTCCAACAACCTTTTCTCCTGGAGGCAAAAAGCTTTCTAACCACGCCATAGACATCGCTTCAACAGACAGTTTTCCACTCAGTTGACGCCTCTTTAATGGGTCTTGAACTGTAGCTTCTAATACGGCTTCGGCATTTTTCTCTAGTGCTGCTTTGACTTTAATGTTAATAAGCTCTTTTTGAAGTTGAGCTTCGAGATTGAGACGATCAAATGAGATCGGTTTATCGCTATCACTTAACGTATAAAGTAAAGATGAGTTGTTAGAGTTCAAGTTTAATTTTGCTTGAGGCAAACCTTGAAATCCTTCGGGTACCTCAACCATTGCTTGTCCGCTGACTGTTCCGTTCAAGTGAACGGGTGCTTGAAGATAACGGTTTAGCATCTGTAAATTTAAATCTTCAAGCGTCAAGTGAACTGGAAAAGCTTTTTCTCCTGTGAGATAGATTTTCGTTGCTTCAGGTAAACAAAGTCTTGTTGACTTATGCTGCCAACACTGAGATTGCAAATCCAAAATTTTCTTTTGAGTTTGAAGCGATACAGACGTTGGCGACTTTAACCGAAGCTTTTGCCCTTGAATGGATAATTCGGCCTTTGGCCAGTTAAGCTCCCACACATGATTATTTCTATCAAAGTTTCCTCGAAACTGCGTCTCTACACTCAGCGGTTCCCCCTTACTTGTGAGGAAAATTTGATGATTTTTTTCTGTGCCATCAATGCTCATACGAGCTTGCTGTAACGTCATCCCCTCTGTGGCAAATCCTTGCAGTTTTAGCGTAGCTTGGCCCGTAATATTTGTAGGATCAGTCACATGTCCTTGAAGCTTAGCTTCATGTAAACGAACCGCCATACCACTAAACTTTTCAAGCAATACATCAAAAGTAATTACGGGTCGTTCCTCGCCACCGTGCATGACGACCTTACCATTTAAAGCCCCGTTTAATGTGGGCACTAACTCAGACAGATTCGGTGAATGGATATCGGCATTTAAAGCCACTCGAGGAATACTTTTATTGGGATTAACACGCCCATCAAAAAATAATCGGCTAGCGCCTGCCTTTAACTCTAAACCTTGAGCTTGAATCCAACCTTCAGAATCAACTTGGGCGGTACCATTCAAGTGAAGCTTCACCTGATTTAACAAGCCCTGATAACTCAAATCATTCAACCGAACAAACCAGTTCTGTCCCTGTTTTTGTCCTATTACTTGAAGTTGACCTGTAACGCTAAACGATGCATCTGGTAATAGAGTTTGGCTACTAAGAGACAGAGTTTGAAGGCGAGCATCCCACTTCAGTGCCTCTTGAAAGTTGAGCACACCGACTCCAGAAAGCTCTTTAATAAAGAGACTTGAGTTTTCCTTTGCAATGTTTTTTGAGCGAAACTGGATCTGAATCGCTTGCGCATTGGCACTTGTTAAGTCAATGATACGTTCAGTAATTAAGCTTGGATCAAATGTGTAATTCACATGCTTGGCACTAAAAATAATTGATTCATTCTCATAATGAACATCTTGAGCATGCAAAGAAAATAGATTGCCAGACAAATTTTGAATTGTTAACTGAGGAACCCAAAAATTCACAAAATACAAGCACATACGTAACCCTGGCGCTGTTGTCACCAATAGCGTCAACGATATTGTTACGATCAATAAAATCGTAAATATCCATAAACTTATGCGCTTAATCGTTTGCATCATAATTCAGGACCTAAACCAATATAAAACTGCCACTGCTTGGGTGCATCACTTCCCACTGGACGTGCAATATCCAATTTAATGGGACCTAATGGTGACTCCCATCTAATACCCAGCCCCGCCCCTTTTTTCAAACGAAAGTCCTGTACATGATCGACAACATCGCCAACATCAAAAAATGCGGCGCCCCACCACTTACCAGTCACCTTAAATTGATACTCAAGACTTGCTGTTAATAACTTTGAGCCACCTTTTAAGTCGCCATTTTTATCTCTTGGCGAAATAGACTCGTAGTCGTAACCGCGCAGACTGCGATCACCACCAGCAAAATAGCGCAAATCCGGCGGTACTTCATTAAAGTCAGATGTCGAAATCCAGCCTAAATGTGAACGCCAAATAAAACGATGTCGATTTTCATAGCTACGAATCAAGGTATGTTGCATTTCCATTGCAACAAAGTTTGCATCGGATCCCCACCTATCATCTGACCATTGCAATGTATAACGCTGTGAATCTCCCCATCTCGGCATTAAGCCACCACGAGAGCGTGTTTTAGAAACCGTTATGCCAGGATAAAGAAGCATTGTCTGTTGACTATTTTGACCTTGCGTAAAATTGTCCAACTTCCACGTTAAATGAATTGCTCTTAACCAACCATCATGAGGGTCCCAATAACGAGAGGCCATCATTGTTGAAGAGTCTGACTCTGTATCATTAATATCAGTTCGCTTAAATCCGCCTTGGAAAAGGTAGTAGTGCTCTAAGGCATTTTTTGCCAATGGTAATTTGTACGTAGTATCAAATGACTGCTCAAACTGAGAAACCTCAGCTCCAACCTCCATGCTATGACCTCGACTATTGAGCCAAGGCTTGATCCAAGAAATTTTTCCTCTAGGACCTACATTCGTTGCGTAACCCAACCCTGTCTCTACCAAATTGCCCTTTCTGGGTGTCACTAATGCTTGGATCGGCACCTCATTGTCGGGATTTTGTCGAGCTAACGTTAGATCTGGTGTCACTAAAACTGAATTAAACCAACGCGTTTCGGATAGCCTTTGATTCAACTCTGCAATCCCATCCGTATCGTAGAAATCTCCCTGATGAAACGGCACTAAGTTATTAAGAATCTCTGTATCAATCTGATTGCCTTGAAATGTAAGAGAGCCAAAGCGATAACGCTCTCCCGTATCAAAAATCAAATCCCAATAGGCTTTTTTCTCTCTAACATTCACCCCTAGTTGTTTTTTGACAAAGTGCGCATCAAAATAGCCCCGCTTAGCACTTAACGCTTCCAGAGCTGCTTTGTAATCTTCATATTGTCCCTGATTTAATGCAAGACCTGTTTTAGGTTGATGCTTTAAAAGCCAAACAAAGGGTCTATCGTCCTTTCCTTCCCCCAAAACCTTAACTGTCGTTGCTGCTAAGACAACCGCTGGACCAGGTTTAACATTAGCAACTAGCAAAGAATCTTTATCTTTAAGTTTTTTCCACTGATAGGTGATTTCGGGCTCGAAATGCCCTAATGCTTGTAGGGCTGTACGAACAGCATCGTCCACTTGCGCACGATATACCCGAGGATGGGTTGAAGGCGTTGTTTCAATTGATGTTAATTGCGCATTGACATTTTCTTTGAGCGCACCCTCCAACCCTGTCACTTTTATATCAAAAGCCACAGAACAAAGTGGGTAGCCAATCAAGAGGCACACCCCTAGCCATCGATAAGAAAATAAACAAATCATGAATGCATCAAAGAATTTCAAGTCTTGATTCTATCGTTTTGGCAAACGCATTAGGAAAATAAGATGTTTTAATATCTTACTTAGAAAAAGTCACCATCATCTTTACATCCGACAAAACCCTTAAAAACAATATGTTAGAGTTATCCTTCAACCTAAATAACTTTAGTTAGAAATCGCAATTCTTTCCAAATTTCTTAGCACTCTTTCTTATATCTATTTAAGCGATTCGTTTCAAAATATTTGAACGAACAATAAAAAGGACTGTCATCATGTCAGCACAATGTTATCCAACACCTCGTTCTCGATGGTCTCACGTTGCCTCACAGCCGGTTAGCGATATCATTCCGTTGATTCTTAAAGTGGCGGCCACTCCGGAAGTTATTTCTTTTGCAGGTGGTTTGCCCTCTCCTGAAGGCTTTCCGATTGCACAACTGGCTCATGCTTGTCAAAGCGTGCTTGATCGCGATGGAAAACGCGCTCTTCAGTACTCAGCTATCAAAGGAGAAAAAGAACTTCGTGAAGAAATCGCTCGTCGAGAAACTCAAAAAGGCATCCCTACAGATGCTGAAGAAGTTCAAATTGTTTCTGGCTCTCAACAAGCTTTAGATTTGATTGCTCGCCTTTTTTTAAATCCTGGTGACAAAGTTTTGGTCGAAAGCCCTACCTACATGGGTGCACTGCAAGCTTTTGATTTATGCCAACCGAAATATGTTGAACTGGACTGCGACCAAGAAGGGTTAAATCCAGCAGCTTTTGGTCAAGAGTGCCGTAATGCAAAATTTGCCTATGTCATCCCAACTTGCGCAAATCCAACGGGGCTCACTATCTCGAGTGAACGTCGAGAACTTTTAGCACAAAAGGCACGAGAATTTGATTTTTGGATTGTCGAAGATGATCCCTATGGAGAGATTTGGTATACACATGAACCTCCTCCTTCCATGAGAGCCTTTGCTGCTGAACGCACTATCCGCTTAGGTACTCTTTCCAAAATCCTTACGCCTGGTTTTCGTTTAGGCTATATCATTGCGCCCAAAGAAGTATTGAATAAAGTCATGCAACTGAAAGGTGCTATGGATCTTCATACGTGTACCTTTACACAGTTGGTGGCAGCTCAAGTCTTTTCCGAAAATATTTTGGATGAACATTTGCCTGCCATTCGAGCTCGTTACAAAAAGCATGCTGACGCTATGCTTGCAGCACTTGAAGAGTTCATGCCTGATGGCATTCAATGGACGCGTCCCATTGGTGGCATGTTTATCTGGGTAACGGTACCTGCACACGTTAACATGACAGAACTTTTACCCCTCGCATTAGAGCAAAAGGTCGCCTACGTTCCTAGCGAACCTTTCTATGCCAATGCCCCTCAATTTAATCACTTCCGATTGTCGTTCGTGACGGTCGGCCCTGAAACAATTCGCGAAGGCGTCAAGCGTTTAGGCGAATTGCTCAAAGCCCACATTTGATACCGGTTAGAAGCCGGCAATCAGCATTTTCTTCGGTCGAATTGAGACTTTCATTCTCAATGATCAAGGTCTAATTCGACCCGAAGGCCCCTTTTTATTCAAAAAAAACTTATTAACACACAAAAGGTGTCATCATGAATGGACTAACAATCCTGGCATTTGCCATTGTTGTTCTATTTTTAGGCTACCGTGTTTATGCTCGATGGCTTGAAAGAACATGGGGAATCAATCCCAACGCGAAAACTCCTGCTCAACTTCTTAACGACGGAAAAGATTACACTCCCGCCAATAAGTGGAGCGTTTTTGCTCATCAATTTACTTCAATTACAGGTGCAGGCCCTGTAACAGGCCCTATCATTGCCGCTATGTTTGGTTGGTTGCCTGCACTGCTTTGGATTTTATTTGGTTCCATCTTTTTCGGTTGTGTTCAAGACTTTTCCGCTCTTTATGCATCTGTCAAGAGCGGGGGAAAATCCATCGGCTCCATTATTGAAGAGCACATCGGTCGAACGGGACGACAATTATTTTTACTCTTTTGTTGGCTCTTTACCATCTTAGTCATTGCCGCTTTCTGTGACATGGTTGCCAATACTTTTAATGGTTTTACTTCTTCTGGTGAACACATTGTTCCAAATGCAGCTGCCGCCTCCATCTCTATGATTTATATGCTCGGCGCTGTCCTTTTTGGCCTATATTTGAAGTACAGAAAACCTGGTAATGCAGAACAACTTGGCGTTGGTATTACTCTAATGTTAGTTATGCTCTGGCTTGGGATTGAATATCCTTTATTCGCCGATGCTGAGACGTGGCGTTATGTTGTTTTTGCGTATCTTTTTGCAGCCTCTGTCATGCCAATGTGGTTGTTAAAGCAACCTCGCGATTACCTCAGCATGTTTTTGCTGATCGGAATGATTCTTGGTGGCGTCATTGGTGTTTTCATCCAAAATCCCAGCCTTAACCTCCCGGCTTTTGTTGGATTTGAAGTAAATGGAATGGATCTATTCCCAATGCTTTTTGTGACAATTGCCTGCGGTGCTGTTTCTGGTTTCCACAGCCTCGTTTCTTCCTCAACTTCTTCGAAAATGGTCGCCAATGAGCAAGACATGAAGTTGGTTGGATACGGTTCCATGGCCGTTGAAGCTGTCTTAGGTGTCATTGCACTAATTGTTGTATGTGCAGCGGCATCCAATGGTGCTTTGCCCAAAGGTACGCCTTTCCAACTTTTCTCAAGCTCTATTGCAACGTTTATGACTGACATCTTTGGCATGCCAACACACATCGCCGCCTGCGTAATGACAATGTGCGTCAGCGCCTTGGCTTTAACCAGTGTTGACGCCGTTGCTCGTATTGGTCGTATGTCTTTGCAAGAGCTTTTCACTCCGCCAGCACACCAAGAAAAGACTGCTGTTCAAAAACTTTTTACAAACACTGTTTTTGCGACTTCTTTAACGCTCGTTTTAGGCTTTATTCTCTGCATGGCCGGTTATATGAGTGTTTGGCCTTTATTTGGCTCTGCCAATCAATTGCTCGCAGCTTTGGTTCTTACAGCAATTGCTGTCTTCATGAAGGCCACCGGCCGTAAGGGTTGGATGCTTTACTTCCCAATGGGCTTTATGCTCCTGGTTACGATGACTGCCATTGGAATGACAATCTGGCGCATTTTTGCAACGATTGCCAATGGTACATTTGTCTTTATGGTAGGTGGTCTACAGTTGATTCTTGCCTTTGCATTAATTGCGTTGGCAGTTTTGGTGGTCTATCACAGTGTGATTAAGTTAAGCGCAAAAAATTAATCATCTAAGGTTAGTCCCTGTCTTTTAGATTGGGACTAACACTTGAAGAGGTCACTATTTTTTGCATTTGCTACCTGCTCGATCATTCTTGGGTCGAATGATCTGTGAGCAAATACCCCTCAACAAGTCAATCTCTGGCTGCGTAAGTTGCGTTCGAGAAAAAAGACGACGAACCCGAGGCATGAAGAGCTTTGGCTCCTGAGGATTTAAGACACCAACCTGAATCATTGCCTCTTCAAAATGCTTTAAAAAACCTTCCGTTGCAACCGCATCGGCAAGTTTTTCTCCTGCAAATCGACTTTGCCAATCGTATAAACCGTTATGAACCGGAGCAGAGTCCATCAAAGCCATGTGCATTTCATAGGCCATAATTTGTACCGCTTGCGATAAATTTAAACTCGAGCTTTCTGGATCAGCTGGAATAGCAGCGCATCCCTGACATAACGCGACATCTTCATTGCTCAAGCCAGTCCGTTCACAACCAAAAACAAAGGCAATTTCCCCTTGTTGCTGAGACAAAAAGTCATGTGCCTTCGCTGCAACTTGCCGAACCGGTTCAATGGCAGCCCCAAACTCGCGGTCATAGCCTGACATGGCCCATGCAAATTGCACTCCCTCTAATGCCTCTAAAAGCGAATCATGGCATTGACTTGCCTGAAGAACATCCACAGAACTTGTTGCATAAGCAATTGCCTCATCATCCGTTCGATAGCTTTCTACCCAAGGTTTAACAACTCTTAGATCCCGAAAACCCATTGTTTTTATTGCACGAGCGGCCGAGCCAATATTGCCTGGATGAGCAGGTTCAACCAAAATAAAACGGACATGTTGGGCTAAAGGTGATGTGGACATTTTTTTGTTTAAGTCTCAAAAGAGCCGAGAAATCATTAAAATTAATAGGTTATAGATTTTAGAACAAGATACCTTATTTTTCTTAAAAGGAAGGCCCGAATATGAGTTCTCCGATGCTTAACATCGCTGTGAAAGCAGCACGAGCTGCCTGCACGATTATCTCCCGTGCCGAAGAAAATCTTTCTTCACTCGAAGTTCACAAAAAATCCCACTCTGACTATGTGAGCGAAATTGACATGGCTTGCGAACGCACGATCATTGAAATCTTGCGTGAAGCTTTCCCTAAGCACCAAATTTTGGCTGAAGAAACCGGTTTAACGGGACCTGAAAACAGCCAATATCAATGGGTTATTGATCCTTTGGACGGTACGACCAATTTCATCCATGGTTTCCCGCAATACGCTGTCTCCATCGCTTTAAAGCGTGATGGTGAAGTCATTGAAGCTGTAGTCGCTGATCCTACTCGCAACGAAATCTTCACAGCTTCTCGCGGTGTCGGTGCCTTCTTAAATGGTCGTCGTATTCGTGTGAGCAAGCGTATTGCATTAGCAGACGCATTGGTTGGCACGGGTTTCCCGTTCCGTCGCAATGATGATGTCGATGGTTTCTTGAAGGTTTTCCGCGAACTTGCTCCCAAAACAAGTGGCTTGCGTCGTGCCGGTTCTGCCGCTCTTGACTTGGCCTATGTGGCTGCTGGTCGTTTAGACGCTTTCTATGAACCCAATTTAAAACCCTGGGATATTGCTGCAGGCTCTTTGTTGGTCTTGGAAGCTGGCGGTTTGGTTACGGACTTCACTGGCGAAGGTAACTACCTTGCCACTGGTCAAATTGTCGCTGGCACGCCGAAGGTCTTTGGTCAATTGTTGCCTGTTGTTAACAAGAACTATCCTGACATTCGCAAATAATTCTATCGGGCCTCTTTATCTGAAAGTCTAGGCATGAGCAAAGTTAAAAACGTCAATACTGAAAACGATCCCTTAGCAGGGCATACCCCTGCCATCCGACGTTTCTTAGAAATTAAAGCCCAACATCCAGAAGCCTTATTGCTTTATCGGATGGGAGACTTTTACGAAACGTTTTTTGACGATGCAATCCGTGCTAATCGCTTATTAGGTATCACACTAACAGCGCGTGGCACGGATGCCTCAGGCAACCCGATCCCTATGGCTGGCGTTCCAGAAAAAACGCTAGAACAATACCTCTCACGATTGGTTCGTTTGGGGGTATCTGTTGCCATTTGCGAACAAATTGGAGACCCAAGCAAAGGACCGTTAGAGCGGGAGCTCGCGCGTATTGTCACACCTGGAACTTTGACAGAAAACGAGCTTTTACCGCAAAAACAAAATGCGGCGTTACTTGCAATTGCTCCAGGTAAAGGCAGAAGCAATCGATTGGGGTTGGCTTGGCTTGTCTTAAGTAATGGACAATTTCATACAGCTCTCACTACACGTGAAGAGTTGACAAGCGAAATCTATCGCATTGGCCCTAGTGAAATTCTGGTACCAGAGGACTTAAAAGAGTCGTTGCAATCCGAACAACTCAATATCACGCTGACACCATTACCTAACTGGCACTTTAGCCCAGATCATGGTGAGGCAAAACTCAAGCATCAATTCCAAGTTCAAACCCTCACTGCTTGGGGATTGGACGAGGTTCCTGAAGCCGTTAGTGCCGCTGGCGCACTTTTAGGATACGCTGAAACAACCCAATGTGAAGCGATCCCTCATCTTTTACCTCCTGTTTTCGAAGTTCAAAGTCGTTTTGTAGGCATTGACCCTGCAAGTCGTCGCAATTTAGAGCTTACTGAAACACTTAGAGGTGATGACGGTCCCACCTTATTTTCACTATTAGATCATTGCAAAACGGGTATGGGCAGTCGTACCTTGCATCAATGGCTCCATAATCCATTGCGCGATTTCAATGAAATTGCCAAACGCCACAATGCATTGGGTGCACTGACGGAAAACGAAGATATCCTCATTGCTCTAAAAGAACACTTTAAGACACTGCCTGATTTAGAGCGTTTAGCTACACGCATTGCACTAAAAAGCATTCGTCCAAAAGAATTGGCGGCATTACGAGATGCCATGCCACATTTGGCCGAAATTGTGACGCAAGCAAGATGTATTGAAGATGAGTTTTTACAAGAGCGGCTCTCGAACTTAGTTATTGATCCTGCACTTTATCAAAAGCTAGAAGCTGCGCTGTTGCCTGAACCTGCGACTCTCTTGCGTGATGGTGATGTCATTGCCAGCACCTATAACGAAGAACTTATGAGCTTGCGTCAATTAAGAGATAACGCAGGTGACTTCCTAGTTCAATTTGAGGCAAGAGAGCGAGAAGCAACTGGTATTACGAATCTACGTGTTCAATACAATCGCGTACAAGGCTATTTTATTGAAGTCTCTCGTGGTCAAGCAGATCAAGTACCTGTTCACTACCATCGAAAGCAAACACTCAAAAATACAGAACGCTATATCACGCCTGAGCTAAAGGCTTATGAAGATAAGGCCATTTCAGCTCAAGAGCGTTCCATGGAGTTACAAAAAGAACTCTATAACGAACTGTTAGAGTTTGCTGATCACTATATTCGTGATTTACAAAAAGCCGCTATTGCAGTCGGTGAAATTGATGTGCTCATGGCACTGGCTACTCACGCAATGAAGGCCAATTGGGTTAAACCAGAATTAGACAAAGTGCCTGGTATTGAAATCCAAGGGGCAAGACACCCTGTGGTTGAGGACGCCATTGAAACATATACCCCTAATGATTGTGTATTAGTTCCTGGACGCCGTTTATTAGTCATTACGGGGCCCAATATGGGCGGTAAGTCAACCTATATGCGTTCTGTGGCACTTATCGTACTTTTAACGCATATTGGTAGCTTCGTTCCTGCAACCAGTGCAAAAATAGGCCCTGTTGATCGCATTTTGACTCGTATCGGAGCAAGTGACGACTTAGCTCGTGGTCGCTCTACCTTCATGGTAGAAATGACGGAAGCTGCCGCCATTTTGCATCAGGCAACCGATCAAAGTCTTGTGCTAATGGATGAAATTGGCCGTGGTACCTCTACATTTGATGGTTTGAGTCTCGCAGGAGCGATTGCCCATGAATTGGCTCTTGTCAAAAAGAGCTTTACACTTTTTGCTACGCACTATTTTGAACTCACACAACTGGCTAATACGGCCCCTGAAGTTGCTAATGTTCATGTAGCAGCCGTTGAAAATAAATCTCGAATTGTCTTTTTGCATGAAGTCAAAGAGGGACCTGCCAATCAAAGCTATGGGATTGCTGTGGCCCAATTAGCAGGTGTTCCGAATACGGTTATCCGACGTGCTCGTTCCATGCTCCAAGAGCTTGAAGCGCGTTCCCACACAAATGAACAACTAGATTTATTCGCTAGCAATCCGGTGCTAACTGCCTCTACCCCTGCAACAGAAGAACCATCTGCCAGTGTTGCACTTTGCGAAGAACTTGAACAGTTAGATGTTGATCAACTAACACCACGCCAAGCCTTGGATTTGCTTTATGAATTAAAGGACAAGGCAAAAATTGCGCTTGATAATATCTAATTCCAACTCAATTGTGAGAAAAAAATGGCTCGAAATTTTGAGCCATTTTTCAAAAATTAATGACGAGTTGCGGTTTGCTCTTCCTCATCGATATCAAAAACATCGACTTTCTTATCTGTGACCTGTAGGAAACTCGGCACTACAACATCCTCATTGTTGGCCATTTCCGCCTTTGCAGGTGCAACATCTTTAACACAAATCTCAAAGCGAAGACCTAAGCCAGCTAAAGGATGATTACCATCCAACACAACAACACCTTCAGCAATATCAGTGACTCGATAAATACGATCTAAGGTCTCCCCACGAATTTCCGTGTATTGCAAACCAACCTCTACCCCTTCCTCAAAATCAGTCTCTGGGCGAATAATGAGAGCAGATTCATCGTAGTCGCCAAAAGCTTCTTCGGGCTCTAAAGTAACACTGACTTTATCCCCCGGTTTTTTCCCTTCTAATGCATGCTCAATGACAGGAAAAATATCACCATGACCGTGCCAGTAAGCTAATTCATCAGCCGTTTCCAATAATTGCTTTTGCAAGTCATACATTTGCACAGAAATTGTCACTAAAGTGTCTTTTTCAATCTTCATTTTTAACCTTTTAAAAGCTTAGCCTTTGCCTTTTGAAACTCTTCTTGCGTTAGTTGCCCCTTTTCAAAAAGCTGAGACAAAATTTGTAATTCTCGAACACGCATCTCTTCATTTGCGCCAGGAATATAAAAATTATTCTCACCATGGGGATTTAACCCATACTCATTGGTTCCTCGAGTTGAAGAAATCGAGCCGATAATCAAAATAAATAAAAACTCTAGCCCTGGTACAAAATGCATCAATGCCCATAACCCATTAGCACTAATATCATGCAAGCGACGTACTGAGGCTGAAATCATAGAGACCGCAGAAATCAGCGTTAAGACGAAATAAATTTGAGAGGTTTCTTCCCATAAATCAGGGTTAGCAGTCACATCCTCAATGCCAACGCTTGTCAAACTATAACTATCGTACCAAAACCATAAATAAGGAATACCGATACGAATCATTAACCAGGTCAACATCACAAGCCAGTAACGACTACGAGCTAATCGACCATGAAAAGAAAAAAATAACTTCAACATATGAAACCTTTACCAAAAAGAGCGCCCAACCGAGCGCTCTTTTTGACTAGAAAGTAAAGCAATTACTTTGTTTGTTCACTCAAAAGCGTCAAAATCTTCGGAGCAACACCCGTAGTATCAGGTTTACCATCAGGTCCTAACACATGCACTCGCGTTTCTGTATCAGAAAGCTTTTGCAAATAGATAACGTATTGCGGAGCATCCACTGGCTTACTACGGCCAAAGGCATTACTCCAGAACCCTTGTTCATCACGCTTTTTCTCTTCGTACTCTTCATCCAAGTAGCGAACCAAGAAGAAACCACGAGAACGATCGCGATCTTCAACTGTAAAGCCCATGCGATCGATAGCCAAGGCAACTCGACGCCATGCGCGTTCAAAGCCTTCCTTAACGAAAAGACTCGTGACGACACCTTCTGCGTTTTGCTCCAATTCAGAAACTGTCTCAACCGGCTGATAGCGAGTTAACTCTTCTACTGCCTTTTCACGTTCTTCCTTAGGTTGAGCCTTAGCCTTTGGATCGAACTCCATATTAATGCGTTGAGCCATTCGAGTCATCAATTCAGCTTCAAGTTCCGGATCATTCGGACCTGGTTGCCAAACCGTGGTTTCGTTATCGCCACCAATACTCTTTACAACTTCGACCATAGAACGATGAGTAATAAAGATGTCGGTGCCGCCTTTTGCAGATCGTTCCATACGGGCACGATATTGGTCACGCTCGCCAGTAGAGTAAACCAAATCGATAACCTTGCCCAAAGAGGCACGAATAATATCTTGTGGTAACTTTGCTCTGTTTTCTGCCCAATTAGTTTCCATGACACCAGTTGCAGCATCTTGGCGTGCCAAACTCAAACCAATGGTGTTCCAAAAATCCTGAACAATTGGCCACGCTTGTTCTGGCGTTAAGTTCACATGAATCCAACGACTATTGCCCTCACGTACCACTTTCGCGATTTCTCCCTCTGGCAAAACTGTCGAAGCGTTCTGAACAACAGTCGTATTTTGCGTAACTTCTGCTTGTTGGCTAGCCAAGACTGTTTGAGGACGAGACGGAACTGCGTAACGGTCGGAAGTGGGCACTTGTGTCAAATCAGGCGGCACTTCCAACGGAGCACGAGATGCGCTCGTTTCGTACTGTATCTTATCCTTGCTGAAATCTACGCCTAAAACGGAGCAAGCCGATAAAACAACGGGCATCGCCAGAATGAGGCTCGTGCGAACTAATTTCTTCATAGATATTTAGGCGCGGAAACCTCTGTCTTTAGACAGGGGAGGAAGCGCTGTTCTCCATTCTCAATTCGGTTAAAAAGGTTCTTCTCTTTTAGAGAAGGGGTTTGCGGATACCCACAGGTTCCGCTTACACGGTCTAAAACCAGTTAACATCCTTTGCCAATGTTGGAATGGGTTTCTTGTCTGCAACACCGCTCCT
>Freddie_p2__coassemble_1445_pt1 | contig 32939 bp, 31 predicted proteins | sample Freddie_p2__metabat2_low_PE_022 | metagenome-assembled genome bin Freddie_p2 | reverse complement strand
TAGAGTCTCAAAATCGCTGACCGAATGCAGTCTCAAAGTCGCTGACCGCTAACAAAGTCCCGTAGGGACTTTCAAATAAAGTAAATCTATGCGATACTAACGTATCACATAATGATCTATTATGAAGACCTATAAGTTTAAGCTCTATCGTGCCAAGCGCAATAAGAAGTTGCATCGACAAATCAATGCAGCCGCTTTAGCGTGGAATCACTGTTTGGCTTTGACAAAAAGGTACTATCGGATGTTCGGGAAGTCTCTTTCCGAATACGCAGTCAAAAAGCACTTAACGCATCTCAAGAAACGCAAACCGTTTGCCTACATGAAAGAGCTTGATGCTCAGGCACTTCAAGAAACTGTTGAACGACTCTTTAAGAGTTACAAACGATTTTTTGAAGGTCGCAAGAAAGGCGAAAGATGCGGCTTCCCGAAGTTTAAAAAGGTAAGGAAGTTCAAGTCTTTTACCTTAAAGCAAGCAGGCTATAAAGTGCTTGAAGGCAACGAGCTCATCATCCGAGGTCAAAAGTACAAGTATCACCAATCCCGTGAAATCCAAGGGAAAATCAAGACAGTCACTATTAAGCGGGATGCTTTAGGCGATCTATGGGTTTGTTTTGCCGTTGAAGAAGTTGAGAATCAAGTCTTGCCACGACTGGGTCATTCAGTTGGGTTAGACTTTGGTTTAAAAACCTATCTCACCGCATCAAATGGACAAACCATCGAATCGCCAGAGTTTTTCAAGCTAAATATCAGAAAGGTCAAGAAAGCCAATAAAGCGCTGTCTCGTAAGGTTGAAGGGTCCAACAACTGGTATCGAGCAAAAAGGGATTTGGCGCGTCTGCATCGCAGTATCGCCAATCAGCGAAATGCTTGGCACTGGCAGTTGGCTCATCAATTGGTAGGGCAATACGCTTTCATTGGCTTAGAAACCTTAAACCTCAAAGCGATGCAAAGGCTTTGGGGGCGAAAGGTTTCCGACTATGGATTTTCGGATTTTGTGAAATGCTTAGAGTACAAAGCCAAAAAGGTAGGCTCGCAAGTTGTTCATATCAACCCTTGGTACCCATCAAGTCAACTGTGTTCGGCTTGTAGGTGTCAATATGAAGGAACGAAAGACTTGAGCGTGCGTACTTGGCAGTGTCCTCAGTGCGGAACAGAGCACGATAGAGACCTTAATGCTGCGACCAATATTTTAGTGGAAGCATTAAGAGAATATGAACAAACAACGGGTGGGGCATCATCCGTTTCGGAGAGATGGAGTAAGACCGTCGATTGACGGCATCCGTTGTTTGATCCAAGAATCCCCCTGGTTCATTAGCAGGGGTGAGTATGTCAACAAGGCACGCCGTCAAAGGCAAAAACTGAAAAAGTTTCGATTACCGGACAATATCTTTAATTACTAAAACAAAACCCACCGCGAAAGGTGGGTTTTGTCAGATGTAAAGCGATTAACGATTACTTCAAAGCTTCAAAAACGCGAGCCTTGATTTCATCGATAGCGCCCAAACCGCTGATGCTGCGGTATTGCGGAGCAGCAGCGTCGCCAGAAGCGGCTAAGTCACCGTAGAACTTCACCAATGCTTCCGTTTGTGCGTGATAAACAGCCAAACGCTTCAAAACGACTTCTTCCTTGTCGTCATCGCGTTGGATCAACGGATCGCCCGTGACGTCGTCCTTGCCTTCAACCTTAGGCGGGTTGTAGACAACGTGATAGGTACGGCCAGAAACGGGGTCAACACGACGACCGCTCATACGCGTAACGATTTCTTCATCGGGAACGGAGATTTCGAGAACAAAATCGATCGGAACACCAGCAGCCTTTAAAGCTTCAGCTTGCGGAATCGTGCGGGGGAAACCGTCAAACAAGAAGCCGTTGGCGCAGTCCGGTTGCGTCAAACGTTCTTTGACCAAGCCGATGATGATTTCGTCAGAAACCAATTGACCCTTGTCCATCACTTCCTTGGCAGCCAAGCCTAACGGGGTACCGGCCTTAACGGCAGCGCGCAACATATCGCCCGTAGAGATTTGCGGGATACCGAATTTTTCTTTGATGAAAGCGGCTTGCGTGCCCTTACCGGCACCCGGGGGTCCAATCAAAATCAAACGCATGGACTACACTCCTAAAAAATAATAACAACTGGCTCTCTTATCTGAGCCACACTACTTACAACGCTATTGTAAACCAAAAAGAAAGGGCTTTTTAAAAAGCCCGTACCCAAAAGGATTAGTTTTGTTTAGCAAACGCCTCTCGGACGCGCTCTAAATCCTCTGGTGTATCGACACCGGCAGGAAGTGCTCCTGGCAATATCGTTACTGCAATCTTGATGCCATACCAAAGGGCCCGCAATTGCTCCAAGCTTTCCCAACGTTCAATCGGGGCTTGCTCCCATTGTGGGTATTGCTTTAAGAATTTCACTCGATAGGCATAAAGGCCAATATGGCGTAAAGGATTTAAACCTTCCGGTAGCGTGTTCGGATCGGCTCTGAAAGCATCTCGAGGCCAAGGAATGGGCGCACGGCTAAAAGTAATGGCATTACCATTATTGTCGAGCGCAACCTTCACGACGTTGGGACTCATGAACTCTTCCAAACTATCGATCGGGTGAGAAGCGGTTGCCATATCGCACTCGGGGTGGTCTTCTAATAATTGAGCCACTTGAGCAATCACTTGGGGCGGAATTAAAGGCTCGTCGCCTTGAACATTAACAACAATCGCTTCAGGAGGTAAGCCCATTTTTTCGACGGTCTCGGCCAAACGATCGGTGCCTGTTGGGTGCTTGGCTGACGTCATTACAGCTTTGATGCCTTGAGCCTCACAAGCCTTCATAATGGCTTCGTGGTCTGTTGCAACGACGACATCTTTAGCACCAGATTCGAGAGCGCGCTCAGCGACACGCACGACCATAGGCTTGCCTGCAATATCCTTAAGCGGCTTTTCAGGCAAACGGCTCGATTGCATACGAGACGGAATAATGGCGTAAAAAGTTGTCATTTTTAGCCCTCACGAACGAGGCTTAAACGCTTGGCGTAGGCTTCACACTCTTCGGGCGTGAGCTTTTGAGCTTCTTCAGGAATCATGTTCGGGATACCATTTTGCATTTTAAAGCCCAACGCACAACGCGGGCAGGCAAACTGAGACTTTTCTTCATCCCAAACTAAAGCACCCTTACAGACCGGGCAAACGAGACTGGCGGTCAAGCGGGAATCAAGCTGCATTATTAGCCCCTTTTTCTTTTAATTTGTTTTCAATGAAATCCACTAAGTACGGATCGATGTCAACGAGATACTCTACCCAATAAATGCGCTCATCCTTAGCAAGTTCTGGATGTTGACGACACTTCACGGCGTCTTTGCCGGTGATAAGAATGACATCTTCCTTGGCGTTTTTAAATGGATTGGAATCAAAAGCGAAGTGATCACCCAATTCCACCATTTCGCCTTCGATGTCATGTGCACGAAGCATGGCAAAAAAGCGACCCGGCGCTGCAATACCGGCAGCGGCGCGAACGGTTTTTCCACTTGCAGCTAATTCATCCAGGTCAAGCGACTTTGCCCCATCCAAAGAGCGAGCCTTACCTAAAACGGCCGTGGCTGCAAAGCGTGGTGTACGACTATCAAACGTATCTTCGGTTGCATTCAGAACGATAGCATCAACCTCGTCAAGACGAGACGGAGGTTCACGCAAGGGTCCTGCAGGCAAAACCCAACCGTTGCCTAAACCGCGAGCTCCAACGACAGCAATTTCAACATCGCGCGCTAGTCCATAGTGTTGTAACCCATCATCACTAATCATGAGGTTGCACTCTGGGAACTTATCCAAAATGAGGTGAGCGGCTGCGACTCGATCACGAGCAACAGCAACGGGAACTCCTGCTTGTTGAGCAATCAATAAGGGCTCATCGCCCACTTCTGCTGCGGGGCTCGTGGGCGTGACTAACTTGGGAAGTTCATCTTTGCGACCAAAGCCACGGGAAATGACAGCCGGACGCCATCCACGACGAATGAGTTCCTTGACTAAGGCAATCGTAACGGGTGTTTTACCCGTGCCACCAACGTAAATGTTACCTACAACGACCACGGGAACGGGGATCGCCTTAGGTACAAGATTCTTGCGACGTTTGCGAGCGGCAGAGAGAAAAACCAAGGATAACGGACTAAGAGCACAAGCTAAAAGTCCACGTTTGGTCCATTGGCGATGTAACCAGGATTCGATACTAGCGCGCATCGGATCCTCCGAGCATCGTAGAAAACGGTAACAAACCTATCGGTACTGTACTGTCTGAGGACATGTGTGTAAGAGATAACTCATAAAAATATTAACCAATTAATGATACACAAAAATTATGACGTTGCCTGCGTATTTTTAAAGTTTTGCAAAAAAGTTTTCCACAATCAATTTATTCTTTAATTTTAAAGAGTTAGGTTATGTATCAAAAGTTTTCCACAATAATTGTTGAAAAGTCTCATAAAAAGGTCAAAAAAACTAGGTAACTCTCTATATATACAGGGTTTTCTTGTTTTGCTTAAAAAATATACAAATTTTTTAACATACTGATTTTTAATAAGAAATTAATTTCCATTTTTCGAGTCTTTTTGTCAGAGCCTGTATACTGTTTTTGAAGAATTATTTTTGCGATTTTTATGTTTGATTCAGATTTGTTTTCAACTCCACAATCAACGCCTACCATTTGGACGGTTTCTGAACTTAATCGTTCTGTGGCGCGATGTCTTGAAACTAACTTTCCTTCGCTTTGGGTGAAGGGTGAAATTCGTGGCTTAACGATGGCAACATCGGGCCATTGGTACTTCACATTAAAAGATGAGTTCTCTGAAGTCAGTTGCGCCATGTTTGCCGGAGCCAATCGTCGTGTGGGTTTTCGTCCTAAAACGGGGGACCATGTTGAAGTACGAGGTCGGGTATCACTTTATGCACCACGGGGCTCCTATCAGCTGATTGTCGATGCGATGCGCCACGAAGGTCTAGGCGCTCTTTATGCACGTTACTTAGAATTAAAGGCTCGCCTTCAAGCAGAGGGCTTATTTGATGCCTCACGCAAAAAACGTATTCCTCGTATTAATTTCAAAATTGCAGTGGTAACAAGTTTAAAAGCAGCGGCATTGCACGATGTTATTAAGACATTACGTCTGTGCGCTCCTTATGCGGATTTAACGGTTTATCCCACGGCGGTGCAAGGCGTTGAGGCACCACTACAAATTGTCAATGCTTTGCAACAAGCGGAAAACTCTGATGCTGGCGTTGTTCTATTAGTAAGAGGCGGTGGCTCTCTACAAGACTTATGGGCTTTTAATGATGAGCGTGTTGCTTGGACCATCGCGAAAATGACCAAGCCTTTAATTAGTGGTGTGGGGCACGAAAGCGATGAAACAATCGTTGACTACGTGGCAGACCTTCGAGCCGCAACACCAACGGCTGCAGCCCAAGCCGCCACAGAGTCTGTTGAAGTGCTTTATCAAGATGTCCATTACGCTACACAAAATTTAGAAAGTGATTTTCGTTATCGACTCGATGCACTAAAAAGTCGTTTGAAAGGATTGAGTCAAGCCATTCCCAATCCAAAATTGAAGTTAGCTTCACAGGCTGAGCATTTTGCTCGTCAAAAAGAACTTTTAAAAACGTTTTTTGTCCAAAGACAATTGGACCCTAAAGTGCATTCTTTAGAACTAACGAATAAAGATTGCGACAGATTACTCAAGACTGCTTTTGAAGTAAAAGAGCAAAGTTTGGTACGAGCCAATGATGCATTAGTGAGCCCACAATTTGTCATTAATGTCAAGCGAGAGCAACTGAAGCAAAGTGCAAATGCATTAAGTCAAATTCATCGTACCGCGCTTTTGCAAGCTCGTTCCCGTTGGGAAAAGACTGCATCCCTCATGATTGAAGGAAGCCCTGAAACCATTTTGAAAAAGGGCTATGCTTATGTGACCGACGAAGGTGGTCAAATTGTGAAGAATTTCGAGCAAGCGAAGACTCTATCGGAAGTGACAGTTCATTGGATTGATGGCGTGATGGTCGCAAAACCTCTTAAGGCAAAAACTATCAAGGCCAATGATTAGAACAATTGAACACATCTTCTGATAGAAGAAATGACGTTTGCTTTGATATGATCAAGGTATCAAATACAAAATATTTTTAGGAGCAATAGATATGGCTTTTGAACTTCCCCGTCTTCCGTATGCTAAGGATGCTTTTGGTTCCGTTTTGTCTGCAGAAACGTTTGACTATCACTACGGTAAGCATCATCAAACCTATATCACGAACTTGAACAACTTGATCAAGGGCACGGCCTTTGAATCCATGAGCTTGGAAGAAATCGTGTTGGCTAGCGACGGTACGAATCAAGCCGTTTTCAATAATGCCGCCCAAACGTGGAACCACACGTTCTTCTGGATGTGCTTGACGCCCAACGGCATGGAAAAGCCAGCTGGTGAATTGCTCACAAAGATTGAAGAAAAGTGGGGCTCTTTTGAAAAGTTCCGTGAAGCTTTCGTTGCTCAAGCCGCTGGTAACTTCGGTTCCGGTTGGACGTGGTTAGTTTTGACGCCTTCTAAGGAATTGGATATCGTCAACACCTCTAACGCCGGTAGCGCTTTGGCTTCTGATAACGTGCCGCTTTTCGTGGTTGACGTTTGGGAACACGCTTACTACATTGACCATCGCAATGCTCGTCCGAGCTACTTGAATGCTTTATTTGATAAGCACTTCATTGATTGGGAATTTGTCGCTAAGAACTATTACCGCGCCAAGTAAATCGCAAATTTCACAAAAAAACGCCGAAAGGGTTTTGCTCTTTCGGCTTTTTTGTTGCCCAATAGCAACAAGGGAATAAGGGATAACCCTTAATTATCACTCGTGTTACGACTATGAACTTGCATTCAGAGGGGGTCTATTAGTATTCTGAGCGTATGAATTTATATTCACTAAATAAATATTCAGTTACATTCTCTAGGAGAAATTCAAATGAATAAAGCATTCAAAGTGCTCTGGAATGACGTTCGCAGATCCTACGTTGTTTCTTCCGAAGCTCAAATGAGCCATGGCAAACCCGCTCGTAGCAGTAAGATATTGGTCGCAGCTGCTGTAGCGGGCGTTTTAGCATTGGGGGCAAGTTCAGCTACGGCTAAGTTGTCAGATGTTATAACGAATGACACATTTATAAGTGGCGACTCTGCTACAACTAAATTTCATTCAGGTGACAAAGTTGGCGAAAAGGGTTATATCAGTATCCAAACGGAAGGCAGTGCTAGGCATTTAGTTGAGGCTATTTTAAACCGAGATTTAGCAGCAATTAGATCTGCTCTTGGTCGATATGGAGATGATGACAAGTATGCCACTCTTGTAGGTGTTGCAGGTGGATCAAATCACATGGATTCGGAAACAATAGATTCGTTAACAACAGGGGCAATTATTAAAGACAAGTTGATTTTGTTTAAACAACAATTTAATTCAATAGCAGGTCAGGAGGCTTTAGAAGAAATTAATGGAGATACAAAAGTTGTTATTGGAGGTGCTTCAAAGAATCCATTTGTAGTAGCAACTGTTGGAGCCGATAGAGTTGCTAATGCATCAGCAAAGTTGCAACTGACCACAAAAAAGGATCCGAAACCAGATCTTTCAGCTAATGCTGTGATAAATGTATATCGAAAGGGTAACAGTGCTGTTCAAATAAATAGTGGAAATAGTTTGTTGCTGGTTGGTGCTAGCTCTGCGATAAATGTTGGTCATTTTGTAGACTTGAATGCTCAGGCGAATTTTTTGGGTATAAACATGAAGGCCTTAATATCGCCGAACGCTAAAGAAACGCATGTAACGCTTGATGGTCGGTCATCAATTGAATTATTAGGATCATCTACATCTCTTGGAACAATAGTTGGTGGGTCTGCTGTAGCATTATCTGGTAAAGCAACATCAACAGTTACCGAAGGTACCCAGCTAGTAATTAATACCAATTCAAAAGGACAAGGATTCGAGGGCTTAACTGTCGGTGCTATCGGAGGTGGAACAGCTGTAAGTCTCTTTGGTGGGCAAAGTAGGTCTGAGATTCAAGGTAATACGACGATTGATGTCAAATCGGGACTTTCAGCAGGGTTATTCGGCGGTGGTGTTGCTTTGGCTGGTCATGTCTCTTCTGACAAGGTCCAGAGTTTAATTCCTAATGGTAAGGATGCAGAAGGAAAACCGGATTCAAAGATTCCTGATTACACAGATAACATTACTTTGAATACAGTTGCTTTTGAAGGTGGAGAGAAGGCAGAGGTTGCGTCTAAAAATATTAATATCCATTTAGGCAAAGACTCCTCGTCAGCCCTTGTTGCCGGCGGTGGTTTAGCAGCTGCTTATCAATATGACTCTGCCGATAAAGGTGTAAACGCAACAGTCACAACGGGTGATGTCAACATTACTATCGGTGAAAAAGACGCAGCCCCAGTCTTTGCATCCGTTGAAGAGAAGTCCAAGTATTTTGCTGGAATTAAGGCTGGACTACAAGCATTGCAGGATGTTAAGGCTGACAACATCACGGATAAGGAAAAAGATGTTGTTGCTTTAATTGACACGATTGCATCTGAACCTGGGGTGAACGTTGGTGTAATGGGAGGCGGTATAGCTGCTTCTTGGTCTAGAAACGAACATTACACTCCAGAAGATGCGAAGTCAGCTCCGAAAGCCTTTGCCACTGTTGGTGACGTCGTGATGGATGTTTACAGTGGTTATAACGTCGGCCTTGTCGGTGGTGGCTTGGCTGCGGCTTCTGGTGATGCTACGGGTACTGATAAGCCATCGGCCACTCTCGCAGAGTCTACTGCCGATTCTGTCACTATGAATTTTGTCGGTGGTGAAACCATTGGTGTAATGGGTGGTGGCATTGCTGTCGCAGCAGGCACGGGTGACATGAACTACGGTGTTGGTGCTGTTTCTCATGTTGGCACTGTTAATTTAAATGTAGCAGGCGGATCCGTTGATGGTTTGATCGGTGGTGGCTACGCCATTGTTGACACCAATCCAGTAGAAAATAAGCAACCCCAAGCCAGTAAGACTGCTAGTTCTACGGTTGAAAAGGTAAATATTAAGGCAACTTCCGGTCAAATCGGTCGCTTGGCTTTTGATGCCTTTGTTGGTAAAGATAATACTCTTCCGCCTTTTGGCATGGAGCAACCAGGTGTTCGAGAATATCTTGACTCTATGTCACATGCCTTGATTAGGGGGAAGGTCGCAGTTCTTGGTGGCGGTATGGCAGCTGGTTTGCGTGATGGCGAACAAGAACAAGGCGGCGCTCATGTTAATGAAGTCAAAATTGTGATTGCTGGCGATACGGTTGTAGGTGAAAAAGACAACGAAGGTTATCGAGCAAACATCTATGGTGGGGGCTTAGCAACGGAAGGCGCATTATCAACAGTTGACAAGACCTATATCCAAATTGGCGATGCTTCTGGACAAGGTCCTGTCATCAATGGTGATATCTACGGCGGTGGGATTGCTCTTGATGGCATGTACAAGAATGCACCGTACTATAACAATGCACAATCCAAGGTGGGTTCTGCAGAAATCATTATCGCTAACGGTACCGTTAACGGCAATATTTATGCTGGTGGCCGAGTTATTAGTTCTGACGATGAAAAGAATGAAATTAAGGATGAGGCTAGTTCCATTGTAAAAACAGCTGAAGTCACGCTCTTAAAGAACGGTGTCTTTAAGGGGGAAAAGATTGACGCTACCGGCGTGACTGTTGATGCAACATTGGCAATGGCCAACGAAGCCATTGACCTTGGTAAGGCTACGGTGACGGGCTTCAATAAGGTCGTTGCAAACAATCATGCTAAGAACTTTACCTTCGACTTTGGTGAAAAGAAGGCCACGACGTTTGAAGGCGTTTTTGATGTCAACGGTTTCGCAGCTGAGAAAGGTTCAACCTTAACTTTGGTGGGGGATAGTGTTTTAGCAACCAAGGGAAATACGGAAAATGTTGCCTTCAAGGTTGACAATGGTGTCTTGGCATTAGGTGATAAGGCCGATGCTATGACGGCTCACGATCAACTCCTTAGTGTCAACGCTATCCCGGGTCTCTACTTGGCTGGTGAGGTTAATTTGACGGGTGCTAACGCCACGATCGGTAAGGTTGCTGAAGGTGCTACGGGTGTCGTTATTGGTGCCAATGGCTCCTTGATGGCTGACGCTGCCGCTGGTACGAATGTCAAGGGAACAATCACGGGCACGAAGGACTCTGGCATTTACTTCACGAATGTTGCAGAAAAGGATGCTAAGGTCGTCTTTGAAGATGGTGCTTTGAAGGAATTTGACTTAGCTAATGGCATTACGGTTGATAATATCCGTTATGAAGTTCTAAGCAATAAGGCCGATAACAAGAACACCTTTACATTTGAAGTCATCTCCAATCAAGCTCAACTCTATAGCTTGGGTCTCGATGGCTTTGATGGTGAAGCCCTTAACTTGATCGAAAAGCAAGACGATGCTGCCTCTAAGCACATTCAAAGTTTGTTAGATCAGCAAAATACGGCCGTTACGAGTGGTGAACATCGTCATGCTCAATTAAATGCTGCCTTTAACGTTGCTACGGCTGCCGGTGTTCAAACGGCTGGTATTGAAGGCGCTATGTTGGGCTTAGACCAAGCTGCTAAGCGTGCCTCTTTAACGAATACGTTTGCTGAAGGTTGGACGGGCTTTGCTGAAGTTACGGGTACCCAAGTTGAAATGGGTGGCTCTCGTGACATGCTCGAATCTAAGACGAAGTTGGGCGGTTTGGCCGCTGGTGGCGAATACACCACGGGTGACTGGACGTTCGGTGCTTTGATGAACTTGGGTACGGGTGAAGTCAAGGGTCAAGGTCATAACGCTGGTGTTAAGAACGACGTCGACTTCTATGGCGTTCAAGGCTATGCTGCTAAGCGTTTAGGTCAATTTAACGTTGTTGGTCAAGCCGGTTGGGTGATGACGAAGAACGACATCAAGCATGCTATGGGCGATAGCGCTGATGTAGACGCTAATGTCTACACGGTGGGTGCTCGTGGTGAAGTGCAAATGGCCTTAACGGACAGCGTTGCCATGGTGCCGTATGTGGGTGTGAACTACTTGCGTGTTGAAACGGACGGTTACACCACGAAGAAGGGCTTCAAGGTTGACGATGTGACGCAAGATCTCGTTAACGTTCCTATTGGTGTTGCCGTTAAGGGTGACTTCGGTGATATGGCCGGCTGGCAAATGAAGCCGGTGGCCGATATTGCTTACGTTCACACCTTTGGTGATACCAATGTTGAAGCTCAAACGGGTGTCGGCGCTGCTACGATGGCTACCGACATGGACGTTTGGTCTGAAAACGTGGGTCGTGTACGTTTTGGCTTAGAAGCTCAAAAGGATAATATGAGCTTTGGCTTTACTTTGGGTGGTGCTGCCGGTAGCGACGACCATCGCGAAGTATACGGTCAAATCAATGCTAAGTACGTCTTCTAAAGAAGCGTTCGTAAAACTCTAATCAATAGAGTCAAAAAAACTCGCTGTTGGTTTAGGCTGGCAGCGAGTTTTCACATTCCTTTGGGAGTTATTTCCTCAACCAAGAGCGAATAGACTCTTTATCTGGAACGCCACCGCTAAAAACAACTTTCCCATCAATAACGATGGCTGGCGTGCACGTTACACCTAATTTCACCATTGCAAAATAATCCGTTACCTTTTCAACTGTTGCCTCGATACCCGCTTCAGTAACCGCCTCTTTAACGTTAGTTAAGGTAAGTTCACAATTACGGCAACCGCTTCCTAAAACTTGAATCAACATGTCATATCCTTTAACTTAAAAACGATTCAAAAAATTAACTCCCCATCCCATGAGAGTGAAAATAACTAATAAATAGCCAAAAAAGAGTGCGAGCAGCCGATAAGTCATAACCTGTTTGAGCATAATGAATTCAGGCAAGCTAGCAGCAACTGTACTCATACAAAAAGCTAAAGTTGTTCCCAATGGAAGGCCCTTTGTGAGTAAGGACTCCATCACAGGAATTACACCTGTTACATTGGTATAAAGGGGAATGCCAAAAGCAACAGCAGTTGGAACTGCCCAGAAATTGTTTTTACCAAGATAGTAAGTTATCCATTCTTGAGGAATAAAGCCGTGAATGACAGCGCCGACACCAACCCCCATGACAACCCAGGGCGTTACTCGACGTAAAATCGTTTGAGTTTCATTTTGAGCAAAATGATGTCGGTCCTCAAATGTTAACTTTTCAGTAGAAGTAACAGGTGCAGAGAAAGACTTTGCATCTCTTAAGTTTTTTACTTCAGGGTGCAACCATCGATCTGCCTTGATGGTATCGACAAAAAATCCCCCTAATATCCCAAGAATAAGGCCTATAGCAATATAGGTCAAAGTTAAAGAAGGCCCTAACAGTCCCCAGAGGATAACGATGGCAACCTCATTGATAAGAGGAGACGTGATGAGAAAGGCTAAGGTAAAGCCTAGAGGAATACCACTGGCTGTAAAGCCAAGAAAGAGTGGAATACTTGAACAGGAACAAAAGGGGGTGATGGCACCAAAAAGACTGGCTAAACAGTACCCAAGCCAAGGTGAAATACCCGTGAGCTTTTGACGAACATATTCCGTATTAAGACTTGCTCGAAGCCAGGCTAAAACATAAACCATAAGAATGAGCAACAGTAAGATTTTTACTGTGTCATAGAGGAAAAAGTTCAGAGCGTCAGCAATAGGGCCTTGTAGGCTGAATGCGCCATAGACAAACTCTTGAGTTAATGATGGCCAGAGCCAATAAAGGCCAACCCAAAGACAAGATGCCATAAAAAGTTGAAAGTGTTTCACAATATTTGCCTATTTAGCGAAATAGCTAAATTAATTATAAATAAAAATGTCGTTAATTGATATTACTTCGAATCAAGGCAATCCAAAAGCGCAATGAGGCAGGTAAGTTCAAGACGATAAAACACATTGAGGCCTCGCTTTTGTGTTGAGACTATGCCTGCATTTTTTAAAACAGACAGGTGGCGTGAAATGGTCGGTAAGCTATCTGGGCAAAGAGCCTGCAGTTCACACACGCAACGCTCGCCCGAGATGAGAGCTTTAACCATTTTTAGACGAGTGGGATGACCGAGGGCTTTAAAGACCTCGGCCTGTTTTTCAATCGACTTTGTTTGACAGCACGCCATGGTTCTTTAGTGTCTACTTTTGATCGTTGCCGCTTTGTTGAGGGCGTTTGATACTTGAGCCTAAGCTCACTTTATAGCGTTCAAACCAACCCGCATTGGTTTCTAAGGCGTAACGGATAGGAGTGGGGCTACAGTGAAGGTCCAGCATATTGGCTTGCATAAAGTCCACTTTGATTAAGCGGTTATTTTGATCAAAAAAGCCAACATCGAGATCGATGGGAGTGCCCTTCATCCAAAAACACACTTTACGAGCAGGCTCAAAAACAAAAAGCATTCCTTTGGAGTCAGGCAGGGAGGTTGTACCTTGAAGGCCCTTGGCCTGTTCTTGGCGAGTTTCGGCGATCGTTACATCGATTTCACGATCGCCGATCATAATGATTTCTTCAGCTTGAGCGACGAGAGGAAGCAAGTTAATAGCAATAGTACTTGCAACAGCACTAACAGAGAAGTGCTTTTTTAAATAAAGTGAGACATTTTTATTACTTCGTCGGTCGTTATCGTTCATTGTGCTGTGACTTTCTCTTCTATTGGGATGACACGGGTGGTGTGCCAACCATGATACGATTGCTCAAGTTCAAATTTAACGCGTTGGTTACTTTTTAGACTTTTTTTCCCATTAACCTCTATTGTTCGAAAGTGTACGAACACTTCAAGCGCTCGATCATCAGGAATAATAAATCCATAACCTTTGGCGTCAGAAAACCATTTTACCTTGCCAGAGATCATAACGGCCTCCTTTTGGGTACAGATTTATAAAAAATAACGTTTTAGCGATATCTCTATGCTCTTTTTGAATATAGGCGTATTTACAAAGAAGCGTTGAAAATCAAGACTTATTTTGATTGAAAAGTAAACTTTATTGATTCAAAATAATTTTTCTTGGCAGTAGTTTAAAAATACCGTCATAATTAAAAGATTAAGGTCTAATTTAGAGTATCACCATGCAAGAGACTGTCCAAAACGAATTGGCTAAAGATATTTCCATGAGTTTTCCAGAGGATATCTGGTCATTAAATCCCATTGAGCGTTACCTTCGCACTCGTATTGCTTCTGAGTTTGCTACGCTCGATGAAAGCCGATATTTCATTCGAACTATTTTGCCAGTGCCCCTTAATGATGAAAATGATGAGTTTTTATGGGGTGTTTGGTGTGAAGTTAGCCGTGAAGATCACGATCGCTATATTCAAGCTTATGCGACTGGCTCTTTAGGTGAATTGGGTATTCTTCAAGGCCGTTTAGCCAACGATTTGCCTGTTTACGAAGGTACTTTGGGACTTGAGGTTCAACTGCAATGCTCGCAACAAGAACGCCCTCGAGTTGAAGTGCTCGGCGCGTCTCTTTTAAAAGAAGAGCAGCTAAGTGGCATTAATTTCGCTCGTCATCAAGAGATCGATTTCCTCTTATTTGGAGACGATGAGGAAGACGAGGAATTCGAAGATTAGTAAAAATCCCATGCCGTTGAGCATGGGATTTTGCTAAGTAACGACAGATTATTTCTTACCTGTGGAGCCAAAGCCACCTTCGCCACGACGACTGGCTTCAAAGTCATCAACAATGTTCATTTCCATTTGAACAACAGGAACAATAACCAGTTGAGCAATGCGTTCCATCGGTTCAATCGTAAAACTTGTTTGTCCGCGGTTCCAAGTCGAAACCATCAATTCACCTTGATAGTCCGAGTCAATAAGCCCAACGAGGTTACCTAAAACAATACCGTGTTTATGGCCCAAACCTGAACGTGGCAAAATCATAGCAGCATAGCCAGGATTAGCTAAGTGGATAGCTAATCCCGTTTTGATTAACTTCGTTTCACCCGGTGCAAGCGTCAAAGGTTCGTCTAACATTGCACGAAGATCAAGCCCAGCAGAGCCTTCCGTTGCATAACTAGGCATTTGAGACTTTAAGCGCTCATCTAAAATTTTGACATCAACTTGCATCAGTTTTCCTTTCATTTATTTGTGTTTTTTCAAAATACTGGAAATGAACCCACCAACAAAGATCGTGACGAAGGCTAAGAAAAAGCCGCCTAAAATCAAGTCTTCATTTTCTAAGAAAATGCCAATAAAAATGGTCATAAACGCAAAGAAAATCCAAACTGGTATCACTTGTTTGGCCGTGCGCTTTGACACCCGAGTGGGACTCGGTACGGGCATGACGGGGTGGGGATTCATCTGGTTAAAGGGTAAATCGTCTTTCATTGCCTGGTGAATGGCAGAGGCTTCTTTAGCCTCCTCAACTTGCAAAGCACGAAGTTCACCAATATGTTTGCTATTGAGCTCATCAACATACTTCGCAAAGTCCCCGTTTTTGGGTTCTAAGCGGCTTGGATCAAATGACGATTTAGCCATGATTAGTTCACCTCACTCGCTATTTTTCTTATTAGCGCTTGCGCAACTTCATCCTTACTTGCTTTGGGCAATTCAATTGCGTTATCTCGATCGACTAAGGCGACGCAATTGGTATCAAGGTTCATCGCATCTTGAACCAAATTGGCAACGATTAAAGGCACATTTTTGCGAATGACCTTGGCGCGTGCATTGTCAATAAGATGATCGGTTTCAGCAGCAAAACCCACGCAATAAGGAGGATCTTCCAGATTGGCAACCGTCGCTAAAATATCCGGATTAGCTTCAAAGTGAATTTCTGGGGCAAGACCGGACTCTTTTTTCAGTTTATGATCCGATGGATTGGCCACACGCCAGTCAGAAACGGCAGCAACGGAAATAAAGATTTCGTTCTGAGAAACTTCATTGATGACAGCATCAAACATTTCACTGGCAGTGACAACATCGATTCGTCTGACGCCACTGGGGGTCGGTAGAGATGTTTTACCGGCAATGAGAGTGACTTCAGCGCCAGCCTGTACTGCAGCCTTAGCAATAGCAAAACCTTGCTTACCAGAGGAGCGATTGGTGATGCCACGAACCGGATCAATGGGCTCATACGTGGGACCAGCGGTAATTAAAACTCGGCAACGATCTAAGAGTTTAGGTTGAAAAAGTGCTTCAACCTGCTCAAAGATCTCGTTGGGTTCGAGCATTCGACCACTGCCAATGTCGCCACAAGCTTGCTCACCAGAGGCAGGTCCCATCATGATGGCACCGTCTTGAAGAAGTTGATTGACGTTACGCTGTGTTGCCACGTTCTGCCACATAAAGGCGTTCATTGCCGGCGCATAAGCAACAGGACAACGTGCCGCTAAGATGGCAGAACTCAATAAGTCATCCGCGATACCTTGAGTAGCTTTAGCCATGATATTGGCTGTGGCTGGAGCAACGAGCAGTAGTGACGCATCTCGAGTGGCTTCAATATGAGGAATAGGGCAACCCGGTTGATCCCAGTCGCTAGCAAAAACGGTTTTGGCTCCCAATGCTTCAAAGGTCAGTGGTGTTACAAAGCGTTGAGCGGCTTGCGTGAGAATCACAGAGCATTGAGCGCCTTTTTTCACCAATAGGCGTAAGAGTTCACAGGCTTTATAGGCTGCAATTGAACCCGTAACAGCTAAAACAATCTTGCGTCCAGAAAGCATAAGCTCACCCTTATTGACGGGGTTTCGATCCTGTAAAACTTTCCAAAATCAATAATCCGGCACCGATGACAATAGCAATGTCGGCCACATTAAAAGCGGGCCAATGCCAGTACTGATAATGAAAATCTAAGAAATCAACAACATACCCGTACATTATACGATCAATAACGTTGCCAATCGCGCCCCCCATAATTAATGATAGCGCTAAGCAAACTAGCTTCTCTTCGATATGCCGTTTGATGTAGCTGAGACAAAAAATAACAGCAGCAACAGCAATAGCAATGAAAAAGTAGCGTTGCCAACCATCATGATTGGCTAAAAAAGAGAAAGCTGCACCCGTGTTGTGAGCGAGTACGAGATTAAAAAACGAAGTAATTGGTCGAGACTCACCGAGGAAAAACTGCGTTTCAAAATAGCATTTCGTCGCAAAGTCAAAACCAATGATGCACAAAGAAAACCCCACCCAGGGGATTAAACCTTGGGTGGAGTTCTTATGAATTGACGAATCACTCATAGAACAAATTTTCGTCAATTAAGCAAAGCGACGGGCTTCACCGGCACCAAATAAGTTGTCTGCGCAACGAGCACAAAGCGTCGGATGATCGGCATTAGAGCCAACCGTATCAACGTAGTGCCAGCAACGAGCACACTTTTGTTGTTCGCTTGCATGAGCTTTGATCGAGCGTTCGCCCTTGGTAAGCGTTGCACGACTTGTGATCATCACAAAGCGCAATTCTTCACCGAGGCTTGCCAATACGTCGTATTCAGCATCGTTAACGCAGATGTCCACTTCAGCTTGCAATGAGGAACCAACCTTGCTGTCAGCACGCAAAAGTTCGATTTCCTTTTGCACGTCCGTGCGGACCGTACGGATCGTTTCCCATTTGGCTAAGAGGGCATCAGCGTCAGCAATCGTCGGGAGATTGAAGAATTCTTCCGTAAAGATCGTTAAAGCCTTGCCCGGTTCAAAGATAGCAAAAGCTTCTTCTGCCGTGAAGGAAAGAATCGGAGCCATCAAGCGCAAGTAAGCAGCCGTGATGTACCAAAGCGCCGTTTGAGCAGAGCGACGAGCCTTGCCCGTTGTAGCCGTTGTGTACAAACGATCCTTCAAAATGTCTAAGTAGAAGCTACCCAAGTCATCGCTGGCAAAGTTTTGTAACTTCGTAACGATCGGGTGGAAGTCATTGTTGTTGTAAAGATCAATCACTTCCTTTTGAACTTGAGCCATACGAGCAATGGCCCAACGATCAAGCTCAACCATTTCATCGAAAGCAACAGCGTCCTTGGTGATATCGAAGTCACTCGTGTTAGCTAACAAGAAGCGCAACGTGTTGCGGATACGACGGTAGCTGTCGGTGACGTGCTTAACGATGGTCTTACCAAAGCTCAATTCACCAGAGTAGTCCGTAGAAGCTACCCACAAGCGAAGGATTTCAGCACCGTACGTCTTGGTGGCATCGTTCAAAGAAACGGTGTTACCCAAGCTCTTACTCATCTTGCGACCATGTTCGTCAACCGTAAAGCCGTGCGTCAACAATGCCTTATAGGGAGCATGGTTATCGAGCATAGCGCCGATTAACAAAGAGGAGTGGAACCAACCACGGTGTTGGTCGCTACCTTCCAAATACAAATCGATCGGGAAGTCGAGCTTTTCTTTGTGAGAACCTCGAACCACTGTGGCGTGCGTAGAACCGGAGTCAAACCACACGTCCAAGATGTCCGTTGTCTTGTCGTATTGAGCAGCTTCTTCAGCCGGCATGAAGTCTTCGGCCTTAGCTTGCGTCCACGTTTCGATACCGCCTTGTTCAACCTTCTTAGCGACTTCTTCCATGATTTCTAAGGTACGCGGATGCAATTGACCCGTGGCCTTATGGGTAAAGTAGGGCAACGGAACACCCCAGTTACGTTGACGGGAGATACACCAGTCAGGACGGTTAGAGATCATGGCGTGCAAGCGGTTATAACCCCAACTCGGGTAGAACTTCGTTGCCTCAACACCTTCAAGGGCCAATTCACGCAAGCTCTTGTCTTGTTCCGTACCGATAGCGGGACGAGAGTCTTCTGTGCTCTTATCCATGCGAACAAACCATTGGCTCGTGGCACGGTAGATCAATGGGGTCTTGTGGCGCCAGCAGTGCATGTAGCTGTGCGTTTGGCTACCCAAGAAGAGCAAGTTACCGGATTCTTTCAATTTTTCAGTAATAACCGGATTTGCCTTCCAGATGTGTAAGCCAGCAAAAAGGGGCAACCAGTCAGCGTAAACGCCATTGCCCATGACCGGATTGAGAATTTCATCATTGGTCATGCCGTACTTTTTGCAGACATTAAAGTCTTCCACACCGTAGGCAGGAGCAGCGTGAACGATACCGGTACCAGCAGAGGCATCAACGTAGTCAGCCAAAAGCACCGGGCTAAAGCGTTCATAGCCCTTATCCATCTTAGAGAGCGGGTGCATGAAGCGCACCTTTTCAAAGGCTTCGCCCTTGGCAGTGGCCACGATCTTGCCCGTCAATTCATAGCGCTTTAAGGCGTCTTCGCTAAGTTTGTCATTGAGAATGAGGTAACGATCACCACAGTCAACCAAGGCGTAATCCAATTCCGGATGCATGTTCAAAGCTTGGTTAGACGGGATCGTCCAAGGCGTTGTCGTCCAAATGACTGTATAGCAAGGCTTATCAAGTTTGTGGTTAAAGATACCTTCAACGCGCTCTTGATCGCAGTCGGCCAAGGGGAAGGCAACGTCAATGATGGGGCCCTTGATGTCCTTATATTCCACTTCGGCTTCTGCCAATGCGGATTGGCAATCAAAACACCAGTTAACAGGCTTCAAGCCACGATAGACGTAACCCTTTTCCATCAACTTGGCTAAAACACGGATTTGAGAAGCTTCTGTGTCATAGCGCAACGTCAAGTACGGGTCTTCCCAGTCGCCCAAAACGCCTAAGCGGACAAAGCCAGCCTTTTGCTTGGCCACTTGTTCATGAGCGTAAGCACGAGCCTTAGCTTGTAATTCAACGATAGGGAGATTCTTGCCGAAAAGCTTTTCGATTTGAATTTCAATCGGCATACCATGGCAGTCCCAACCAGGAACGTACGGAGCATCGTAGCCCATCAACGTACGGGACTTCAAAATAATGTCCTTGAGGATCTTGTTAACGCCGTGACCTAAGTGCAAGTCACCGTTAGCATAGGGAGGGCCGTCGTGCAAAATGAAGTGCTTACGACCTTTGCGTGCCTTACGAATAGCACCATAGAAGTCTTTTTCTTGCCACTCTTTAATCCATGCCGGTTCACGAGCAGGCAAATTGCCACGCATCGGGAATGCGGTATCGGGTAGATTCAGTGGGTATTTTTGATCTTCTGTGGACTGTGCCATGAGAATTCTCCTTGGTCCCCTCGGACTCTTCAAGGTTAGTTAAACATAATGGTGGTTAAATCAGTGTTGTGCTCGGACCATAGTAGTCCGTGAGTTCAACATCCGATTGCGCCAAACCAACGATAGAACGCGCTTTTTGAGCGTCCGCATTGATGGCGGCTTTGAGTTGATCGAGGTTGGCAAACTTTTGATCGTCTCGCAACTTCTCGATAAATTCGATTCGGGCAATCTTGCCGTAGCAATCTTCGTGATAATCAAAGATGTGCGTTTCAAGTAAGTATTTCTTCGGCAACCCTTCAGTCACCGTCGGTCGGCACGTTACACTCGCAACCCCTCCCAACGGAATAGGGCTTAAACCATGAATAAAGACGGCATAAACACCATGAATGGCGGGTTCTCCTTCTTTATTGACGGGAATGCAATCCATGTTGATTGTTGGGAAGCCCAATTGACGGCCTAATTCTTGACCGTGGATGATGCGTCCAGTGACATGGTAGTGGTGACCCAACAGTTGGGTAATTTCAAAAAGATCGTCTTGAGCTAACGCCTGACGAAGACGAGTACTGGAAATACGTTCGTTGCCATGAAAAAGTGTGGGGGTAACCCAAACTTCAAACCCTAATTCTTTTCCTAAAGCTTTAAGATCTTTGACAGTTCCCTGGCCTTTGTAGCCAAAATGAAAGTCTTCACCGACGGTAACCCAGCGGGCATGCAAACCTTCAACCAAAATTTCTTCACAAAATTGGCGAGGACTCATTCGAGCTAATCGGTCATTGAAATTTAAAAAATAGACACGGTCGATACCGCATGCAGCAATGTCAATGACTTTATCGCGTAAGTTATTGACTCGTGGTAAGACTTCTTGGCCGTGAGGAAAGACTTCCTTGGGATGAGGTTCAAAAGTGACTGCGCATGGCATGAGACCGCGATCTTTAGCTGCAGACACCACCTCTTGTAAAAGAGCTTGGTGACCACGGTGTACACCGTCAAAATTGCCGATCGCTACGGCACAGTCAAACTTTTTCAAATGCTGAGGAACACCTCGAAAGACTTTCATCGCTAACACATAATATGAATCTTGGAAATTTCTTATTGTAACAAAGAAACTCTCCGCGGGAACAGGCCATTTTGCTTAGTCTTTGTGGATTTGACCCTCAGGACAATCCCCAAAATATCGCTATACTGTGCTCAGAACGTTAGAGGTACGAAGTGTATTTTTGACTTCGTTGAGAAACACTCTTAATAGCGGATCAAGTTAAAACTTGCGGCGCGAAACGTTTGACAGCCTCCTCATTAGACGATGAAGACAATGCTCTTTATCGCTCTGTCATTCATTTCTCGTTGCTCGTGTTTCTTTTTCATTTATTCTTTTGGATGAAATTTCATGAGCAATTCAATCGTTAATATTTCAAAAAGTTCACAAATGGCTTTACCCGGGCGACGTGTTTATCAAAAAACACAATTTGGTGAAGAGGTACCATTCCGAGCCATTGATCAGGAGCGTACGCCTGAGTGTTTTGGTGAGCGAACAAATCCTACGTTTTATACCAATGATGTTACGGGGCACTTCTTCGATAATAGTACCGTTACTAAGCGCGTGCGATCTGAGCCTGGTTCGAATACGCAGCTGCAAAGCGCTAAGGCGGGCATAGTGACACCCGAAATGGCTTATGTTGCAGTCCGAGAAAATCGTATGCGAGATGAATTCAAGAAGGTTGTTTTGCAGATTAATGATGAAAAGCTGACTCGAATCTTGCAACCACACTTGGATGCCCCCTTGATAACAGCTGAATTCGTTCGCGATGAGGTGGCTTGTGGTCGAGCTGTTATTCCCGCCAATCATTGTCATCCAGAAGTTCAACCGATGATTATTGGGAAGCACTTTCATACAAAAGTAAACGCCAATATAGGCGCATCGGATACGGCTCAAAGCAATCGTACAAGTGAAGTCGAAAAGCTTCGTATGGCGCTAGTTGCAGGCGCCGATACGTAATGGATCTTTCCATTGGTAAGGATATCCATCCGATTCGAGAAGCTATCTTACGCTCCAGTCCTGTGCCCGTTGGTACTGTTCCTATTTATGAAGCTTTGGAAGTTGCTCAAGGAAAAATAGAAAATCTCAATTGGGAGATTTTTAAGTCCGTGATGCTTAAGCAGGCGCAAGAAGGCGTGGACTATATGACGATCCACGCCGGTGTATTGCACGATCATGTCTTACTAACGAAGAACCGTTTAACGGGGATTGTGAGTCGAGGAGGTGGCATCTTGGCCTCTTGGATGACAAAAAAGCAAGAGGAGAACTTTCTCTACACGCATTTTGATGAAGTACTTGATATTGCCCGATACTATGATGTCACACTTTCTTTAGGTGATGGCTTGCGCGCCGGTAGCCTTTACGATGGCAATGATGCGGCTCAAATGGCTGAACTTAAAACATTAGGAGAACTTGCCGCTCGTGCTTACGAGGTGGGTGTTCAAGTGATGATTGAAGGGCCTGGGCATATTCCTTATCAAGGAATTGAATATAACCAGCACATTGAGAATCAGTGCTGCAGAGAAGCTCCGTTTTACACTTTGGGACCATTGGTTTGCGATATCGGTGCAGGCTATGACCATATCACCGCAGCTATTGGAGCGACGGTGATTGGGGCTGCGGGGACTTCTATGCTTTGTTGCGTAACACCTAAAGAACATCTTGGTTTACCTGACGCACAGGACGTTAGAGAGGGGATGCAGGCTTTTAAAATCGCCGCTCATGCTGCAGACATTGCCAAGGGAATTGCAGGCGCTAGCATTCGCGATATTTTGATGAGTTTGGCTCGTTTTGAGTTTCGTTGGAATGATCAGTTTAATTTAGCCCTTGATAGCAGTAAGGCGCGTGCGGGAAAAGCTGTTACTTTAAGTGGCAGTGGCGCAGATCAAACGCATTTTTGCAGTATGTGCGGTCCTAAGTATTGTCCGATGAAAATTGCTCGAGAACTTTTTGGAAAATCGGACAGTCACTAGAGGCTCTCATGCTAAAATAAACAGACTGTTACAGAGGGAGAGTTTTCTCCCTCAATATCTATTTAAGCTTTGTTAAATCGAGATTTTTTCATGAAAAAAATTGTTGTGTTAATTTCGGGGCGTGGCAGTAACTTCTTGGCAATTCAAGAAACTGCTTTACGTGAGGATTGGGCCAATACGATCGATGCCAAGATTGTGGGTGTGATTTCCAATCGCCCTGATGCCAAGGGTTTGGAGTTGGCGGCTGGCTACGGGATTGACACGAAGGTGATCGATCATAAGCTCTTTGAAACGCGTGAAGCTTTTGAAGAAGAGCTTTATAAGGCCGTTAGTGCCTACGAGCCGGACTTAATTGTTTTGGCTGGCTTTATGCGTATTTTAACGGCTGGTTTTGTGGATCGATTCCCTGGAAAGATACTCAATATTCACCCTGCACTCTTGCCGTCCTTTAAGGGATTGGATACGCATCAACGAGCAATCGACGCAGGCTGTCGCGTCCATGGGACGACGGTTCACTTTGTGACGGCTGCATTAGATGGTGGCGCCATCATTGCTCAAGCTGTTGTACCTATTTTGCCGACCGACGATGAGCACACCTTGGCAGACCGAGTGTTGGTTTATGAACACCAAATCTATGCTCGAGCTGTCAAAGCTTGCGTTACTGGTAAGGTGCGCTATGAAAATGAACGCGCTGTCATGGACAATGACACAGCGATGTCCTTAACGCTTTTAGGTCAATGCTAAATTATGTTTGAAAAGAAAAAGTCTTATGGCTCTCGTCAGGGTTCCCCCCGTCGATTGACCGATCGCCAACGCGCAGCTCGTACTCGTCAACTGCAAGAAGCCCGCTCCATGACCAAGGTCGAGCGTCAACGTGCAGCGGGAGCTCATATCGATCCGACACGCCGTCAAGCTCGTAGTGGCGGACCACGTGTGACCGGCATGATCGTTGAGGAATTGGGCAAGGCTTTAGCAACGGTTTTAAAGCTCGATGGCCCGGCAGACGTCTTAATGAGTCGCTTTTTCCGCTTAAATCATAAGCTTGGTTCTCGTGACCGGAGCATGATTGCTGAGGCGATTTTCTACACGTTGCGTCACCTCTCATCCATTACTTGGCAGATGAAGCCGATTGTTCCGGCTCGTGCTCCTAAGTTAACCGCAATGGTTGCATTGGCCCGCATCTATGGACGAGATGCATTAGATGCCAAAACGGTGGGCAACGATGCGCAACCCTTGGATAACATCCTTCGCAGTAAGGTAGAAAATGCGACTGCGTTGGTTCAATCTGAGCTACCTTTCTGGCTCTTTGATCGCTTAAATAAGCAGTTCGGTGATGGTGCTGCTGACCTTTTTGAATCCATGAAGGAAGGCGCTCCTTTGGATTTACGAGTGAACCTCTTAAAGGCAAAGCGTGAAGAAGTACTTGAAGCTTTGGCTGAACATGGCGTGGAAGCGTTTGAAACACCGCTTTCTCCCGATGGTGTTCGCTTAACGACTAAACCAGGTTTGACCAGCTGGCCGCTTTACCGTGAAGGTAAAATCGACGTCCAAGACGAAGGTAGCCAATTGATTGCTCGCTTGGTGCAACCGCGTCGTGGTGAGATGGTTTGCGACTTCTGTGCCGGTGCCGGTGGCAAAACGTTAGCGTTGGGTGCATTAATGCGTTCAACCGGCCGCTTATATGCCTTTGATGTTAACGAAAAGCGTTTGGGTGGCTTAACGCCTCGCATGCGTCGAGCTGGCTTAAGTAACGTTCATCCGATCGCCATTAAGTCGGAGCGTGACTCTCGTATTAAGCGTTTGGCAGGTAAGTTTGATCGTGTGTTGGTCGATGCCCCTTGCTCAGGTACGGGTACGCTTCGTCGTAATCCTGACTTAAAGTGGCGCATGAGCGAAGAGGAATTGGCTCGAATCAACGACATCCAAAAGAGCGTTTTAGATAGCTCCAGTCGTTTGGTCAAAGACGGCGGTCGTTTGGTTTATGCAACGTGCTCATTGTTGCGCGAAGAAAACCAAGCTGTTGTTGAAGCGTTCCTTGAAACGCATCCGGATTTTGTTTTGGTCAATGCCATTGAAGTGTTGGGTAAGCAAGGTGTGGAATTACCTCAATGCACTCAAGCTGAGGCGCCTTACTTTGTGATGGCTCCGCATCAAAGTGGTACAGACGGATTCTTTGGTGCTGTTTTAGAACGCCGTAAAGCCAAGCTAGAACGCGAAGATAATTGTGAATCTAGCGAAAAGGACACGATTGAAGCAGAAAATGCTTAAATTGTAGTGTTACGATATAGGGCAGAAACATAATCGGTTCTGCCCTTATTCTATGCGAAGCATTTCTAAATCACTTGCCTTTTTGTTGGCGGCCTGTTCCATGATTGGACCATTTTCAGCCAACACCTATATGCCTGGGTTATCGGCGCTTGGGCAGGATTTTGGTGTCAGTGACGCCATGACCTATCAGACGCTATCAACTTATTTGATGGCCTTTGCTTTTTCATCTCTTTTTGTTGGTGCGATTTCTGATGCTTTAGGACGAAAGGCCGTTATGGTAGGGGGCCTTATCCTTTATGCACTTACGTGTGCACTTTGTGCATTAAGTCCTAATTACACCGTCTTTTTGACATCACGAATTTTAATGGGGTTATTTGCTTCAGGCGGAGCGGTGTTAGCAATGGCCATCACGCGTGACCTGTACGATGACATTCAAGCTCAAGAACTGACAAGCTTGATTGCGATTATCTTTGCTCTGGCACCAGCCTTTTCACCGATTATTGGAGGGTGGTTTGTTGTTCTGGCAGGCTGGCGAAGTGTCTTTTGGTTTTTGATGGGGCTGGCTCTTTTGTTGGCACTTTTGAGTGCAGTGTTTTTAAAGGAAACTCACCCTAAAGAGCGTCGACAGACATTTCATTTTCTAGCGTTAGCCAAAAGCTATGCGTCATCCATGAAAAACGTTCCCTTTACGGCAGGCGTGCTTTGTAATGGATTTGTTTTTATGGGGTCTATTTTGTTTTCTGCTGGGGCGCCTGACTATGTTGAAAACATCATGCATATGGGAGTGACTGACTTTGGGTATCTCATGATTCCTCTGATTGGCTTTTCAGTGGCGGGTTCCATGATTTGTACTAAATTAACGCGTCGCTTTGGTGACCGTCTTACGATGCTTAGCCAAATTATGATCATGATTGCAGCCGGTGTGATCGGAGTTTGGTTAAATGCCGAGATGGAGGTGGGTTACCCTTGGTGTTTGCTCGCTGCGATTATCTATAGTGTTTGCATGAGCGTTGTACGTCCGATCTTAACGGTTTACAACCTCGATTATTTCCCGAAAAATCGGGGAATGGCCGCCAGCATTCAGCAATTTTTCCAAACCTCTGCTTTTGCGTTTTGCGCAGCGTTTTGGGTGCCAATGGTGATGGGCAGTGCCTGGAAGTATGATTTGGTTTTATTACTAAGTGGGGTGATGGTTGGACTGCTTTGGTGGATTGTTATCAAAACACGAGCTGCGTACTTACCCAAAGAAAATAGATAGGGGAGCGAGTTAGACGCTAAAGAGTATTCCAAGAATCCAGATAACAAAAAAGCTCGATAAAATCGAGCTTTTTTGTTTTGGAATATCCACTCAATTACTTGAGCTTCGTTTCCTTGTAAACAACGTGCTTACGTGCAACCGGGTCAAACTTGGAGATTTCCATCTTGCCAGTGCTCGTACGCTTGTTCTTCGTCGTCGTGTAGAAGTGACCCGTACCAGCGGTCGATTCTAACTTGATCTTTTCACGGTTTCCCTTTGCCATGGTGAACTCCTATTAGATTTCGCCGCGGGCGCGGAGGTCCGCTAAGACCGCATCAATGCCGAGCTTGTCGACCGTACGGAGACCTGCCGCCGTCAAACGCAAACGAACCCAACGATTTTCGCTTTCAACCCAAAAACGACGATATTGAAGATTGGGCATGAAGCGACGCTTCGTCTTGTTGTTTGCGTGAGAAACGCGGTGGCCGACCATCGGCGCTTTGCCGGTGACTTGACACACTCGTGCCATCGCTAACTCCGTTCAAAAAATTAAACAAAACAACCCATCCGAAGTTAATCCACCTCGGTGGGAAAACAGTGTGTATCATTATACGCAGATAGATTACAACTAGCAAATCTTTCTGAGAAATTTTCAAACACTGATTCCAATGGGTTTAAAGGTGAGCGCAGTATAGGCGTATTTGAAATATGTGTCAATGAAAATGGCCAAAATTTGCAAGGAAATCTTTTCGGCTACGGATTCGAGAAGCAATTGCGTTAAACTTGTCGCTGTTTCTAATTTATCGGATTGTGAGTTTTGTTATGAAAATTCTTTTAGCTCAGCCTCGAGGTTTTTGTGCCGGAGTTAATCGCGCGATTGCAATTGTTGAGCGAGCGCTACAGGTCTATGGCGCACCTTTGTACGTGCGTCATGAAATTGTTCATAACAAAACGGTTGTCAATGAATTAAAGGCAAAGGGAGCGATTTTTGTCGAACACTTAAGCGAAGTTCCAGATGGCTCGACTGTTGTCTTATCGGCTCACGGCGTTCCGCAAAGTGTTAAAGACTATGCTGCACAACGACAATTTCGTATTTTTGATGCAGCTTGCCCACTTGTGATGAAAGTTCATCGTGAAGTTGTCAAAATGCACCAAGATGGTCTTACCGTCTTAGTTGTGGGGCACAAGGGGCACGCTGAAGTCGAAGGGACGATGGGACAAGTGAACGACAATATCTATCGTGTCTACACAGAAGATGAGGTTAACGCTTTAAATGTGCCGGATCCAAGCAAAGTGGGTTATGTTACTCAGACAACGCTCTCTGTGGACGAAACGCGTTCGATCATTGCTAATTTAAAAAAGAAATTCCCGGGGATTAAATCGCTATCTCCAGCGGATATTTGTTACGCTACCCAGAGTCGTCAATTGGCGGTAAAACAGTTGGCGGCACAAGTTGATGCAGTTTTGGTGGTGGGGTCAGCAACAAGCTCTAATTCAAAGCGTCTTCGAGATATCGCTCAACAAGAAGGGGTTCCTGCTTACTTGATTGATTGCTCTGAAGAAATTGATATGAATTGGCTAACGGGAGTTGAACGTGTTGGTATTACTGCTGGCGCTTCAGCTCCGGAGCATTTAGTGCAAGGCGTTGTAGAATTTTTGAAAGCCAACGGTGCCGATTCTGTTGAGACGTTGGCTGGCGTTCCTGATCGTATTAGTTTCCCATTACCGGCTGGACTATAAGTAGGAGAAGATTGTGGCTAAAGAAAAACACCAAAGTGCTACACCAGCGACAGATTGGTTTAAAAAAAATAAAGTCGAGTTTGAACCTTACTCGTACGAGTATGTTGAACACGGCGGCACGGCGCATGTTGCCGAGGTCTTTGGTTTAAATCATCATGAAGTTGTCAAGACTCTCATCATGGAAGATGAGCACGCCCATCCTCTGGTGATTTTGATGCACGGTGATTGTGAAGTCAGTACGAAAAACTTGGCTCGGCAAATTGGCGCAAAGCATGTTGCACCGTGTAAACCCGAGCAGGCACAACGTAACAGTGGCTATCAAGTCGGCGGTACGTCGCCTTTTGGTACACGCAAACGTATGCCGATTTACGTTCAAAAGACCCTGTTAACACTGCCTCATGTTTATATCAATGGGGGGCGACGTGGCTTTGTCGTCAAAATTGATACATCAGTGCTAACTGAAAAGTTAGGTGCAAAGCCAGTGGATTGCGCTAACGAAAAAGACGTCTAAGCAAGAGATAAATAACGGTGCTTTTGAGCACCGTTATTTGTTTTAGCCATTAAGAGCGGATATCACCCGCTGCATCTTTTAATCGCCAGCGAGGTTTAACTCCAAACTTTAAATTTTTAAAGTGCTGTGCGATTTCTTCTTCACTCATGTGTTTAACGCGTTCAAGCCCGGCAGTGGCAATCATGGCGCCGTTATCTGTGCAAAGCTTAATCGGGGGGAAGAAGACTTCCATTCCACGCTTACGCATTTCAAAAACAAGGCGATTGCGCAGTTGCTTGTTAGCTGAGACACCGCCTGCAACGACAAGCGTCTTCATGTGATGCGTTTTCATTGCCTTGACGACCTTAGCAGCCAACACGTCAACCACAGCATCGACAAAAGCGCGAGCAAGATTTTGACGGAATGTCTCATCATTGGGATCTTCGGCTTTATTAACGGCGTTGAGCACTGCAGTTTTTAAGCCAGAAAAACTCATGTCGAGGTTGCCAGAATGCAACATGGGGCGAGGTAACTCGATCGCACCGGACTGGCCCTTATCGGCCAATGCAGAAACTGCAGGACCACCAGGATAGGCCATGCCTAAGAGTTGAGCGGTTTTGTCAAAGGCTTCGCCCACTGCATCATCGAGCGTATCGCCTAAAAGTTCATACTCACCAAACTTCGTGACCTTCATGATTTGCGTGTGTCCGCCAGAGACCAATAAGGCAATAAAGGGGAACTCAGGGGCAGGGTCGGCCAGTAAGTTTGCCAGTAAGTGACCTTCCATATGATGGATGCCAATGACAGGGATATCCAGTGCATAGGCAAGCGCATGGGCCACACTGACGCCGACCAATAGGGCACCAGCAAGGCCGGGACCTTGTGTAACTGCAATAGCGTCTAAATCAGCTTTAGTTTTGCCTGCTTCCTTAAGAACTTGTTCAACCAAGGGAATGACACGACGAATATGATCTCGGCTAGCAAGCTCGGGAACGACACCGCCGTAGAGTTTGTGCATGTCAATTTGCGTATGCACTGCATGCGCTAAAAGGCCCTTTTTATCATCAATAAGGGCAACACCAGTTTCGTCACAAGACGATTCGAGACCTAAAATGAGCATAAATTAAAAAAAATCAGTAGAATCACCAAATATTTCGAAAATGTATCGTTAATTTACTCGAACATTTTCTTTTTTTCGTATTTTATGCGAAAATTGCAAACTTTCGGAGATTGATGTCGCATTCCGAGATGGTTTCGCGCGTCAATCAGATCGGTAAAACATTACCGCAACCCCTTTTATTGACAGGTAAGGTGCCTGATGCCCACTATTCGTGTTAAAGAAAACGAACCGTTTGAAACCGCTCTTCGCCGTTTCAAGCGTACCATTGAAAAGAGCGGTCTTTTGACCGAATTGCGTGCTCGTGAGTTCTATGAAAAGCCCACGGCCGAACGTAAGCGTAAGAAGGCTGCTGCCATCAAGCGTCACTACAAGCGCTTGCGCAGCCAAATGCTCCCGAAGAAGCTCTACTAATTTCGGAAAAATAGAGTGTCAAACACGTGACACTCGTTTTGGCAAAGAGAGCTTAGGCTCTTAGTCAGAATCACGCGTGCAAATCTCTACTTTTCGGTAGTCTTGCACGCGTTATTTTTTTCTATAAGGTTTCAAAATGACGATTAAAGAACAAATTATGGCCGATATGAAGGCTGCCATGAAGGCCAAGGACATGGGTCGCTTGGGTGCTATCCGTTTATTGATGGCCGCCATCAAGCAAAAAGAAGTTGATGAACAAGTGCAATTGGATGACGCTCAAATTACGGCAGTGATTGCCAAGCTTGTTAAGCAACGCCATGACTCTATCGAGCAATACAACGCCGCTAATCGTCCGGACTTAGCTGAAAAAGAACAAGCTGAAATTGATGTGTTGTCTCACTACCTGCCCAAGCCCCTCAGCGAAGAAGAAATCGGTCAAATGATCGATGAAGCGATTGCTGCTGCCGGAGTTACCGGTATGGCTGCTATGGGTAAAGTGATGGGTATGCTTAAGCCTAAGCTCACTGGCCGCGCTGATATGGGTAAGGTCAGCGCTTTAATTAAGCAACGTTTGACGGCTTAATCATTGCGTAAGGGGGCCGCTAGTCGGCCCTTTTTTTGAGTTCATAAGTGAGGAAAGAGACGTGATTCCAGAGAGTTTTATTGAAGAGGTACTCTCAAGAACCGATATCGTCCAGGTTATCGGTCGTTATGTGAAGTTGCAACACAAAGGCACCAATTGGCTTGCATGTTGCCCTTTTCATAAGGAAAAAACGCCGTCGTTCGCCGTTAACCAAAGCAAGCAATTTTTTAAGTGTTTTGGTTGTGGAGAACACGGAACGGCCATCTCTTTTCTTATGAAATACAAGGGATTGACATTCCCTGAAGCGATTAAAGAGCTAGCGGATAATCTTGGTTTAGAAGTTCCTGAAGATCGACAAGCTAAAGCAAGACAGGAAAAAGCTCGTGGTCTTACCGACTTTCTTGAAAGTGCGGCAGAGTTTTACCATCGCAATCTTTTCCATGATGTTCATACCATTGAGTATCTCAAAGGTCGTGGCATTACCGAAGAGACCGCAAAAAAGTTTCAGATCGGTTTTTCACCAGACTCTTGGCATGGGCTTAAGGAGATTTTTCCTAATCAAGGCTATGAAGAGCCAAAGCTTGAAGAGTGTGGATTAGTTATTGTTAAGGATGATAAACGCTACGATCGTTTTCGTAACCGCGTTATGTTTCCGATTCGCAATCCTCGCGGTAAGGTGATTGGCTTTGGCGCTCGCACTATGATTGCAGGTGAAGAGCCCAAGTACTTGAACTCTCCAGAAACGCCTGTCTATCACAAAAGTCAGGAACTGTACGGTCTTTACGAAGCTCGAGATGCCATACATAAAAAAGGACGTGCGATTGTCTGTGAAGGCTACATGGATGTCATCCAATTATCCCAGGCAGGCTTTACAGAGTCCGTGGCAGCTCTAGGGACGTCCATTACGCCAGAGCATGTAAAGCGTCTATTCCAACTATCGGACAATGTGTACTTTTCTTTTGACGGTGATGCGGCAGGGTTTAAGGCTGCGCGCCGAGCAATGGAAGCGACTTTGGCGATTATTACAGAAAGTCAGAAGGCCTTTTTCGTGATGTTGCCTCAAGGCGAGGACCCTGATAGCTTAATTAAAACTCAAGGCGTAGAGGCTTTTGAGTCGCAGTTAAATGCGGGATTTGCACTTTCAAAATTCTTTGTTCTTGATATTGTTCGTGAAGTCACTCAAGGTAGAGGGTTTCGTACAGCCGAAGAGCGAGCCCAGGCAGTTGCCATCGCAAAGCCCTTGTTGGCTCGTATGACGGCTCTTGCATTACGACAATTGTTAGTTCAAGAGTTAGCAGCCGCCATCCGCATGGAGCCGGGCGAGTTAGCAACATTGTGTGGAATTGCGTTAGTGCAAGAGGTTCCTGTACAAAAAGAACAATCTCGCGGTTATGGTAGAGATTCTATACAGGGACAACGTTGGAAGCGTCCTCCACGTCCAATTACGACGGGGCCAGTTTTTACAAACATCAAACGTCGATTACTTCAGTGTTTCATTGCTAACCCACAGTGGCTTTTGAAGTATTCCGATCTTATCGCTGATGAGCTTTTGGATACGGTCGATGAATGGGAGTCTGCGATTGTACGTCTGTGGCATTTAGCTCAAGCCCATTTAACCGATGAAGACGGCAATGTCATCGATGCTCGCATGAGCAGTGGGTACTTATTGTCATTTTTGGAGGGCGACCCCATGTATGACATGATGCTTTCATTGGCGAGCCAAGAAGAGGACTTAAAGACAGAGCCTGAGATTGCCGAATTTGAGATTAAATGTGCATTTTTGAAGTTAGAGAAAGCACAGCTCGATGCTATGGTGATGGAGCTACTGGCTGCTGAGGAACGAGGCGAGCCGGTGGACTCTGACTATTTGGGGCGACTGTTTAAACGAAGACAGCAGATTCATCAGTCATTGATTCAAGAAAGCACTCAAGCCGTGGATTTTGCGCTTGACTCACGCATTGAAGGATAAAAAACTCGGCCTTTGTGCCGAGTTTTCTAT
>Freddie_p2__coassemble_1382_pt1 | contig 40213 bp, 28 predicted proteins | sample Freddie_p2__metabat2_low_PE_022 | metagenome-assembled genome bin Freddie_p2 | reverse complement strand
GGATCAGGGTTGCCCCCATTGTCCAAAATTCCCCACTGCTGCCTCCCGTAGGAGTTTGGGCCGTGTCTCAGTCCCAATGTGGCTGGTCGTCCTCTCAGACCAGCTACTGATCGTCGCCTTGGTGAGCCTTTACCTCACCAACTAGCTAATCAGTCATCGGCCGCTCCAACTGCGCGAGGTCCGAAGATCCCCCGCTTTCACCCTCAGGTATTATGCGGTATTAGCTACTCTTTCGAGTAGTTATCCCCCACAAAAGGACACGTTCCGATGTATTACTCACCCGTTCGCCACTCGCCACCCAGGAGCAAGCTCCCTGTGCTGCCGTTCGACTTGCATGTGTAAAGCATGCCGCCAGCGTTCAATCTGAGCCAGGATCAAACTCTTTAGTTTAATCTCTGTTTGGATTCGTTTATGAATCCGTCGCACTCATTCAGAATCAAAAGAGAAAATGTTTTCGTCTTTTTCTTCAAACTTGAGCACCTAGTTTTTAAAGTTTTCTAGAAAGATCCGAAGATCTCTCTTGGTTACTTTCAATCACCAGATACTCACGCTTATCGGTTCATCAATCAATTTTTAAAGAACTTCAACCTCTTATTTATCTCGTTGAGAGACATTCATCGAGGCAGGAATGTGCATTTTAAGGAAATTTCCAACTATGTCAAATATTTTTCTAAAAATTTATTAACAATCAGTTCTTTCGCATCGCTATTCCTTCATATTCTTCCAAAAAATCAAGTACTAAGTCAGATAAACTCGGCCACTTTTTTAGTTGTATTGTTTTACTGCACTACATCTCAATCTTTCAAACCGTAGTCAACTGACTTATGGAAGCTTTCTGGTAATAATTACCATTTGCAAGAAATTTTGTTAAAATAAGGGTGTAGCAACTGCACAGTTCTACTACTCCATTGGAAATGGTTCGAGAGAAATCTCGAACCATTTCTCATTTAGGCAATCCGTTCTCGCCACTACGCACTCAAAATCTATTTCACTCTTCTTACAGTATTAACCAGGTTCTCCAGCAATCGCTGTAGGATCTGACGAGCCGAAGCAATAAGACGAGGCGACACTTGTCTTACTATCGTTAAGGCGACCAATGTCACCAGCCCTGATTCTCTACCAAAAATGCTCTCAACCAACGAGATGGGGTACAAAATATCACCAACTGAACATGGCAACTCTTTGATTACTTGGAGCAGTACGGCTCAAAAAATAGACCTTTCTAAGCTTCATGCCTCTACAGCTCCATATATGCCAAAGAACGCATTTTTTTATGTAGCCAGTCAGAAAAACTTAAAAGGTGAAATTACTCCACCCTTTATCGTTGAAACAAATCGCGTCAATTTCTTCATTAAGCCAAACCAGAAGACAAACTAGTTATCCAAAATTGAACAGTACAAAAAATGTTTTAGGTGACCCGTTAGGTTGCCTAAGTCACTTAATCATAGAATCTAAATTAGACTACCTAAACACGGCATCACAAAGACAAATGGTTCAACGTTAATCTATTTGGTAGCAGTTATTTGTTTCGTGGGACTACTGCACAGTAAGCAGAAGCGAGGTCAAATCAATGCTATTAGAAAGCTGTTTTCCAAGACATTTCTTTCAATTTAAAGTATAAATGGTCATTAAGACTTTCTCGTTTAAAAAGTACCTAATCTTCAAATTGATGAGTACATGCAATGGCTACTGATTCATTGAATTGTCAGTTACTGTCCTCCATTCAAAATGCCTTTATTGGCTGTGATGGGAGTAACTTCTCAGCAGACTATAAAACTCAGTTATTATCAAATGACCCTAGGACGGGCATCCGTGTTCTCTCTACTATCTCAGATGACTTACAACGCTGCGATCGATATGACATTAGCGTTGCCTTTGTCACTAAAAGTGGGGTTACTCCTCTAAAGCAGATTCTTGAGGAGATTGATAATAAGGGCGTTAAGGGGCGTATTCTAACAACAGACTATTTGTACTTTACTGAACCCAGTGTTCTACGTTCATTGAATCAACTAAAAAATGTTGAAATCCGCATGTACCGCTGTAAATCTGGGGATGGGTTTCATACAAAAGGCTACATTTTCAGTTCAACTGATATTGTCAGAATAATTTTAGGTAGCTCCAATTGGACCGGCCCTGCATTGACGACCAATCGTGAATGGAACGCGAGAGTCGTCTCTCGAGACACTGGCACCTTTGCTATTGAACTGCAAAATGAATTTGAATCTTTATGGAATTCTGAAAATACAGAAAAGTTCGAAGATTTCATTGATGACTATGAAGGAATCTATAAAGTAGCTCATGAAGCACGACTTCGCAAAGCATCCGAGCCACCAGCGCTAATCACACCTAAGCTTCAACCCAATACCATGCAAAAAGCATTCGTAAAGAATGTGTTAAAGCTATACGAAGAACAAGAGAGGAAAGCTTTACTTATCTCCGCAACTGGTACTGGCAAAACCTATGCAGCAGCCTTTGCCATTCGTCGACTAGCCCCACGACGTATGCTTTTTGTCGTCCATAGAGAACAAATCTGTAAGCAAGCCTTAACAAGCTTTCAAAAAGTCATCGGGGCTGGCAAAAGCTATGGGATTTATTCTGGCTCTCTAAAAGACTTCAATGCTGACTATGTCTTTTCGACCATTCAGACAATGTCCAAGACAGACAATCTTGAACAATTTCCTCAGAATGAGTTTGACATTATTGTTATCGATGAGGTTCATCGTGCTGGAGCAAAGTCATACCAACGCTTAATGGATTACTTTAAGCCCAAGTTTTGGCTTGGTATGACAGCTAGCCCTGACCGAACGGATGGCTACGATATCTATGGCTTATTTGACCATAATATTGCCTATGAAATTCGTCTTCCGACCGCCCTCAGTGAAAATCTGTTATGCCCATTCCACTACTTTGGCGTTACAGACATTGAAGTCAATGGTGTCAGCATCGAAGATGAAAGGGCTTTTAATTATTTAACTTCTCAAGAACGTGTTGATCACATCTTAGATCGAGCTCAATATTTTGGCTATAGCGGTGATCGCGTCAAGGGCCTAATATTCTGTTCACGAAAAGAAGAGTGCCAAGAGTTGTCTCGCCTCTTTAACGAGCGAGGTTTAAAAACTGCTGCTTTATCAGGCGATACCCCACAAAGTAAACGTGAAGACGCCATCAACCAATTAACGAATGGTTTGGGAGAGGATCGGCTTGACTATATCTTCACTGTTGATATTTTCAACGAAGGGGTTGATATTCCAGAAGTTAACCAAGTTATTTTGTTACGACCAACTGAGAGCCCTATTGTTTTTATTCAACAGCTTGGGCGAGGTTTACGCAAATCGGAAGGAAAAGAGTTTGTTGTTGTCATCGACTTTATTTCTAATTACCGCAATAACTACTTGATCCCCATCGCACTCAGTGGCGATAACTCCTATGATAAAGACAACATGCGCCGCTTTTTACAAGTAGACCGTAAGCATCTTCCTGGTGCATCAACGATTAGCTTTGACAAGATCGCCATCGATAACATTTTCAAATCCATCGATGCAGCCAATACTTATGATCTCCGCCTATTAAAGCAATCCTATAGTACATTGAAATTTAAATTGGGGCGGATCCCCTCGCTAAAAGACTTTGAAGAACACGATGCCATCGAAGTAACGAAATTCTTTGATGTTAAATCCAAGCTAGGCTCTTACTATCACTTCTTAGTGAAATACGACAAGGATTATGACATTCGTTTGAGTGATCGAGCTGCCAACATTATCAAATACCTCTCAATGCGCTTAGGTCATGCTAAACGTATATCTGAAGTTCTTGCCATAGAAGCTCTACTGTCTGATACACATGATATTAAGTCAGAATTAACTAAGAAGATGAGCGCCTATAATTTATCGGTCTCAGAAGCGGCAATCAATAGCATTGAATTGTTTTTACAAAGTAATTTCTGGAAAACAGCTGGCGAAAAAGCTAAAAACACAGATTGTATATTGCTAAATACAGATGGTGATGAGTGGCACATTTCTGAGGAATTTAAAAAAGAAGTTGAAAAAGACCCTCACTTTCGAAGCATGATCGATGAACTCATTGAGTTTGTGAAACATCGATACGAGACAAATTTCTCAAATCGATATAAAGATACCGATTTCGTTTTGTACAAAAAGTACACCTATGAAGATGTTTGTCGTCTCTTAAACTGGAAAAAGAATATTACATCTCTGAATATTGGTGGATATTTTTACGACTCAGAGTCTAAAACGCTCCCTGTTTTCATTAACTATCATAAAGACAGTGAAGCCATTGCCTATGAAGATCGCTTTATCAGCCCTCGGCGATTAATTGCACTGTCAAAAACCAAGCGCAGTGTGTCATCTCCTGACACAGATCACATTTATAAAAGAACAAAAGAGGACAAAGAGAATAAAATTTACCTCTTTGTTCGAAAGAACAAAGATGATAACGATGCCAAGGCCTTTTATTTCCTTGGTGAGATTCAAGCTATCGGATCACCCATTTCTGTTACTCTTCCTGGAGAAGTTCAGGCTTTTGAAATTGAGTACGAGCTTGAACAGCCCGTTAATGCGGACCTTTACAATTACATAACAGAAGGCTAATGATGAAAACGATTGAAGTTGTTGCTGCAATTATTCAACACGAAGGAAAAATCCTTGCTACTCAACGAGGTTATGGAGACTTTAAGGATGGTTGGGAGTTTCCTGGAGGCAAGATGGAGCCTGGCGAAACAATGCAACAGGCTATTATCCGCGAAATTCAAGAAGAACTAGGCGTTACCATTTCCCCCACTAAACTAGTAACGACAGTTGAGTATGACTACCCGACATTTCATCTGACGATGCATTGCCTTCTTTCCACAGTTGTTGAAGGTGAAATCAAACTCATTGAACATGAGGACGCCAAGTGGTTAACTAGGGAAACGCTTGATAGTGTTGAGTGGTTACCTGCCGACATTGAGGTTGTTGAAAAGTTAAAGCAGCTCTTATAGACATCGTTTATCAAAGCTAACCCAAGCCAATTGTTCATTTAACAGTTGAGCGTAGAAATTGTTTACTTCATAGTTCAATTTCTACGCTTAATATTTTTACGATTTAACTAGTAGTCTCTAACATAGACACTAAGACAGCCCTTAAATAAGCAAAGTTCCTTTAAGTGAGGATTACTCAGTCACTTCAATCTTGAAAAATTTTTCTTCATCCCCATATTTAAGACTATCAGGCACTCAGTACGCCTTCATTTGGAGAAAAATTAAAAATGGCACAAGAAGTCCATGGTTTTCAGACTGAAGTTACAAAGCTACTCGGTCTTTTAGCAAAGTCCCTTTACTCAAACAAAGAAGTTTTCTTACGTGAATTAGTTTCCAACGCATCTGACGCCGTTGATAAACTGCGCTTTCTTTCCATCACGAAACCAGAACTCACGGCCGAGGACCCTATTTTCCAAATTCGTGTTCGAGCTGATGAAGAAGCTGGCACACTGACAGTAACTGATAACGGGATTGGGATGACATTGGCTGAAGCCAATGAGCACCTTGGCACGATTGCCAAATCCGGTACTGAAGCCTTCATGGCCTCTTTGACCGGTGAAGAAAAGAAAGACTCTCAATTAATTGGTCAGTTTGGTGTCGGTTTTTACTCATCCTTTATCGTAGCCGATCGCGTCACCGTTATTTCTCGTAAGGCAGGCGCAAAACCAGAAGAGGCCGTTCAGTGGGAATCTGACGGTAATGGTACGTTTACTTCTGGCAACATCACCCGTGAAGAACGAGGCACGGAAATTATCCTTCACTTAAAACCGGAAGAAAAAGAGTTCTTAAGCCAATGGCGCTTACAAGAAGCAATTACGAAGTATTCAGACCACATTTCAACTCCTGTCTTGCTCTGGGAAAAGAAGTTTAGCGAAGATGAAAAAGCTGAACCCAGCTATACATGGGAACAAGTCAATGATGGTCGAGCACTTTGGACGCTGGCTCCTAAAGATGTCACAGAAGACCAGTACAAGGCCTTCTACCATCATTTGACGCATGATTATAGTGATCCAGCCACTTGGGCTCATAACCGTGTTGAAGGCGACCTTGAGTACACCTCTCTTTTGTATATTCCTAGCGAAGCACCATGGGATCTTTATACCCGTGAAAAGCAACATGGGTTAAAGCTGTTCGTTCAACGCGTCTTCATTATGGATGATGCAGAGCAATTCCTTCCGAACTATCTGCGCTTTATTCGCGGCTTGGTTGATACTTCCGATTTGCCACTAAATGTATCGCGTGAACTTCTTCAAGAAAGTCGCGTTACACAAAAGTTAAAGCGTGCCTTAACAAAGCGTGTTCTTGACATGATTGCCTCATTGTCTGAAGACAAAGAAAAGTACGCAACATTTTGGAAGAACTTTGGCTCTGTTCTTAAGGAAGGTCCCGTTGAAGACTTCTCCAATCGTGAAGCCGTATTAAAACTTCTTCGCTTTGCTTCAACTAAACTGGGTACGCAAGAAGAAAGCGTTAGTCTAACTGACTACGTCTCCCGTATGCCGGAAAAGCAAAAGCATATTTATTACCTTACGGCCGGCAATTTTGAAACCGCTATTAACTCCCCGTACCTTGAAACGTTCCGTCGCAAAGGCGTTGAAGTTTTACTGATGACGCAACGTATCGACGAATGGCTCATGCAAGGCTTAAATGAGTTTGAGGGACATGAGTTTATTTCTGTCACGGCAAATGACCTTAAGTTAGGCGATCTTGCCGACAGTGAAGAAGAGAAAAAGCATGAAGAAACCGTTCGTGAAGCGTCTCCCCTTGTTGACCGTATCAAGAAGGCTTTAGGAGAACGAGTAGAAGGCGTGCGAGTTTCTTCGCGTTTGGTTGACAGTCCCAGCTGCATTGTCTCCGATAGCGATAAACGCTTGACTCCTCAGATGCGCAGAATGCTTGAAGCTGCAGGCCAACCAGTTCCAGAAGATAAGGTAACGCTTGAAATCAATCCGTCTCACCCGCTTCTTGTGAAGGCAGCTGCAGAACAAGATGACACTCGCTTTGGCAAATGGTGTGATCTGATGTTAGGTCAAGCATCACTAGCGGATCAAGGTAGCGTTAAAAATCCTGCCGCTTTCGTTAAACTCATGAATGAGTTGCTTTTAAAATAATTCATTAGTTGGCTAGGGCAAGGCTTCGGTCTTGCCCTTCCTTTTTGTCATTTTTTCGGACTCTTAAAGATCGTTTACGCAAACAAAACCTAACTGACCTTTATTTCATTTTTCGATGAATGGATTTATCTGTGCTCGAACATTACTTAGATTCTTAATTAAGCCCTGAAAAAAAACGCTATCCATGTCTTTGGATTTCGTCTAAATGTTGCATTTTGGCGCTTTCAAGTGTCGATTTCGGGACCTATTGTGATAATTAATGACTTATATACGACTTTTTTGATTTTTTAACCAATTTCATTGACTGAATCATGTACCATTCAGAAAAGAAAGAAATAATTAACCAGATTAAGGTGTTTCATGCTTGAATCCAATTTACAAACGGCTGCATGCGATTTTCTCATTACTAACGTTAAGGGCCGTAATCCAGTAACGGATGAATATGTCTTAGAGTGTTCTTCTCTAAAGAACAATGAAATCGTGGTTATCGTTGGTAAGTGCTTCTTTGAACCTAAGACAGAAATGACTGTTTGTGTTTCTGGTAGCTACTCTGAACACTCCCAATACGGTCACTGCTATATGGCCAATGCCATTTGGCCCTCTGATCTTGAAATTCCTCTTTCTGGCAAAGTCATTGGTGCCTTCGTGGCAACCGGGGCAATCAAAGGCATTGGTTCTTCCATCGCAGGGACCTTGCAGAAAAATATTGATGATAGTTTTCTTGATACGCTTGAAAACAACCCCTCTGCTTTGAGTTCAATTCCCAATATGGGCCCAAAGAAAATTGAAATTCTTCAACAATTCTTTGAAGGCAAAAATATCGAACGAGACACGGAAATCTTCTTATTGGGTCATGGGATCAATAAAAAACTCTCACAACAAATTTTTGAAACCTATGGATGTGCTGCCAGTCTTGTACTGATGAATAGCCCCTATCAATTGTTGATGGATATCGAAGGTCTTCGATTAAACGCTATTGACGAGTTAGCAAAGCTTTTTGGCATTGAGCGCTCATCCCCCATGCGAATTGACACTCTTGTTTTACATAAACTTAAAGCGCTTTATCAAGAGTCTGGTAGTAGTACAACGTTGCGCAAAGAGCTAGAAAAGTCTGTTGCCAGAATTTTGAGAGTCACAATCAAAGCCGTTAATGAACGTGTTGATCAATTGCTTGCACTAGGCAAAGTCAACACTGACAGTACGATGATTTCTCTTGCTCCTGCTCTTTTAGGCTTAGACACCACGTTGTCAGCATCCAGTTCTGTTATGCAAGTTCAAGCTACAACGACTTCTAGTCCTGCAAAGGCTACTACCCTTCCTGTCTCTGGTAAAACGCCTGATAACTGGGAAGACAAAATGAACGAGAGCTTTGCTAACTTGAGAGCCAAACTTCAAAACCTCATCGCAGAGCGCTCTTTAAAAGACGAGATAGAAATTACTCATCTTGCTCAAGAGAAAATTGAAGCTCTTGAACAAAAATTTACAGCCTAGCCTATCTAAATAAGCTGATTAATTATCAAAGCGCTTAAGTTTTGCTTGTGGAGACATCGATGCAAATTCGAGAAGTCAAAACCAATAAAAAGCAATTCTTAGCGCTTTTGTTATTAGCCGACGAGAGTGAAGCAATGATCGATCGCTATCTAGATCGAGGCACAATGTACGTCCTTGATGATCATGGAGTCAAGTCAGAGTGCATCGTCACAGATGAAGGTTCTGGTGTACTTGAAATCAAAAACCTTGCTACAGATCCAAAATATCAACGAAAAGGTTATGCTCGAGCTCTTATCGAGTTCCTACTTGAAACGTACAAAAGTAAATACACGGTATTGCAAGTCGGGACAGGAGAAAGCCCTCTTACTTTGCCCTTTTATCAATCGTGTGGTTTTACTTACTCTCATCGAATTCCTAATTTCTTTACGAGTAACTACCCGCACCCAATTATTGAAGCTGGTGTTGAATTGAAAGACATGATTTATCTAAAGCGTCATTTTTAAAACCACTTTTTTGAAGGGCTCATTTGCGCATATTCATCTAAGTCACATTCGTTTCTCTCGTTTCCTTTATAATAGAGTCTTCATTTAATAGGAGATATTGCTGTGGCAGCTGCAGACAAAATTACAGAATGGCTTAAACAAACTTACGGTGATGATATTAAGGCCGCTGGCTCTCTTCGTAAGATTATTGCCGATATGGGCTTAACCAATGTTTCTACGAAGACTGCAAAGTATGGGCGTGATGCATGGGAAGCAGAAATTTTAGAAAGACGTGCTAGCCAAACAAAGAATGAATACGAAGCCTTCATGAATGCACAAGACGCTGTTTCTCAAGCACTTTGGCCGATTATTCGCCCGATCGTCGAAAAGGCTATTGCAGATCAAAAGGCTCTCGATCAACACTTAATTGATCAAGCTAAGCAAGACTTGGCTGATGCATTGGAAGCACAAGAAAAACTAACGGAAGAACTCGATGCCGCTATGGCACTACTAAACGAGTGTAACTAGACGCTAACTTTTAGTTATCAAAATGCCGCCACTAGAATTGTAGTGACGGCATTTTTGTTAAGTTCTAGAGCTCCGTAAGTATTTGATCTTTAATTGGTTTTGAACGCAATGCATTGTGTAATCAAATGACTTACGTTCAAATTAGAAGTTATAACGAACTCCAACAGTTGCTCTCCAGTCTTTATTTAGAACTGCCCCATTGGTACGCTCAACATCCGCCCAAACATTAGATTGTTTTGTTAATTGGAAGTTACCTCCTAATCCGAACTCAACCCATGTATCTTGTCCATCAAGTTGTTGAGTAGATATACGGTTTGCGCTCATACCGGTAATTTTGGAGTCGCCAAAAAACTCATGGACAGCTGATGCTCTTACGTACAAACTGCCCTTATCATCCGGACATTGAATCCCTGCAACCACACCAGCTCGACCAATAAAGCTATTGACAGAATCAACGGAATACTTAGCAGAACGCACCCGGTCAGTTAAAGTCATGTTATCTGAACTGATGTAGGTATACGTTGCTTCAAGTTGTGGTTCAACAAAGATCGTCTCTGTCATATTTAAGTGCCAGCCTGTTTCAGTAGATAAACTCCATACCCTATTATTAAGTTTGCCATTGAAACTATGATCGATTGTCATATCGTTTTTCACGTGAGCCATGCGTGCAACAACATCTGCAAAAAGACCGCTATCTGCCGCCCATAGTGAGTAGGCAGACAAACCGTAAGCCTTCATATCACCAGAACCTCGATGAGAACCCAAATCACCCTTGGTGTAATTCGCAGCCAAACCTAAACGAACGGGACCGGCCATCGTATCGGCACCCACTTGAACAGTATTAAACTCATTTGACAAATCATCATTACCACTGAGCTTACCACCATCGTAACGAACCCATACACCAGGAGCATCTTCACTTGTCCGAAGTTCACCCATACGCTTTCGAATATCATTCATAAGTATGCGGTTAATGCTCAAAGAACCTACACTGGCCAATTCAAGCGTGTTCTTCATAATTGTGTTTGGTGCGACATAGAGGATCTTCCCAGTTCTATCGAAAACAGTTGCTCCGTTGATTAGCCCTTCTTTAACATAACCTGTTGCCAGCAAATCTCCACCGCGAATCGAGGTCATGATTTTCTTAGCTAAAGCCTCAGAAACATCATCAGCATTTTGAACCATATCGACAGTAAGCGATGCTTTAGAATGTGGGTTCAACACAGTGAGAGAGCCTATTTCTTTAGCACCAGCATCCATTAGCACAGTCCCTTGACCATTGATATCATCAACCGTAATTGCATTCCCATTTGGCTTAATGGTAGCGTGATCAAGGTGAAGCTCTGACACACGACTGTCTCCCGTTACTATCCACTGACTGCCGTGACTAAAACCTAAGGAAGTTGTGCCCTTATTGGTGCTTTCATTTTCTTTGATCACTGCGCCAGTTAATGATGACCTTGGACCATTAAAGGATATATTGATAGCGCCAGTCGCACCTGCAAGATTAATAATGTCTCCCTTTACAACTGTATTACCCTTAGCACTAATCTTGATATCACCCTTTTGATTAAGAACGGCACCTCCACCTGTGACATTGCCATTATGAATGATAGAGATGTCCTTATTAGCGATGAGATCGATTCCTCCTTGTCCTAAGCTAATGACTCCATGCTTATTTCCACTATTAATTTGAATATTGTCAGCTGAGACACTTACCTTGCCACTTCCATTATTCGTTATCCCTTGACTCGTACTATTAATCTCAAATTCTTTAGCTTTAAGTGTTATTTGGCCTACATTTTCATTGTGTACTGCCCAGCCGGAGTCTGCATTAATAATCAATTTATCACCTACATCAGCAACGAACGTTGCATTGGATGACTCATTATCTAAAAAAATGCCATTACCTCCAGGACCATGGTGATTGATAGTGAAGTCGTCTACGGTCTTGATCTTTACAGCCCCAAATGCGTAAACACTGTTTTCATCTTTGCCACTCTTATTGATAGTCAAGTCTTTTACATCGATATTAATATCCATGCTCCCAACGGTCCCATTAACAATAATTGACTCTGTTGGATTATTTATATTCGTGTCGCATCCTAGGCTGTCGAATTGTTGAGCGCGAGTTGAAAATGAAAATAAAGCTGCTAAAACGCCTACAGCAACGGCTGTTTTTTGCATATAAAACTCCTGAAGATAGGGATACAAAAAGTCAGTGCCTTAATGGAGATAATGTTTTGCACTGTCAGTAACAAATGAAGAGGTAAGACTCTAGATGGGAATGTTGCTGATAAAAATAACAAGAAGATGAAGAAAGTCGCCTTTATTCTACTAGGCTAGTTAAACACACCATTGAACTTTCAAACAAAGTGGTCCAAGAACTTACAAAAAGAGCCTTGGTCTTTCAATAAGTTACACGATTGTTTCTAGAGCAACAAATTAAAAAGGGCCTCGCATGGAGGCCTGTTTAATTTGATGAAAAAAAATTATCTTTTAGAAATTATGGCAAACGCCAACGTTCCAACGATAGTTTTCTTTCACATCACCACCAAGATCTGCTTCAAAGGTGTTGCTAGACACTCCCTAACGGGCGGTACCATTAACTTCGCTATCAAAATCGTAAACGTCAGAAACACGAGCATAGATCGTACCCTTATCCGCCGGGAAGCTAAAAATTGGTGTGGCTATATTCTGATTCCTGTTTGAAAAATATAATATAAATAAATACCTTAGAAAAATTAAATACGATCTTGGCTAATAACTTATTTGGCTACAAGTGATAATTCTTTCAAACGAGCTTGTGCCTTGGGATTTTGATTTGACCGTCTGTTATATTTCACCATCACTTGCTTCAATGCTTGAGATACACCAATAGGATCTTTACATAACGCCAATTGCTCTTCATTCATAAGTGACGTCAAAACTACTACATGAGTAATCAACTTATCGACATGCTCATCACCCGTAGTCCCATTGGAAAAATCTTCGATGGCCTTACTGATTCGTAACTGTGTTTGATCTGCGAAGTAGGATAAAACTTGGCACTCTTCAAAGCGCAACTCATTTTCAACCTTTCCTTTACTTTTACAAACAAGTCGAGCAAGTTCATTTTGACGAACTTGCGTTAAGTTCTTCTCTTGCGCCTTAGGGTTATCTAATTGAGCAATAACAGATACGTTTGGCCTTTGAGTTTTAAAAAGAATGCTCGACTGATTTCGTTCTTTAAAAAAATGCACATCAGAAACTATTCCCTCCAAAATGACCCACTTGTTCGTGAAGATTTCATTGGCTTTAGCTTCTCCACGGGAATAAATCCCCTCAAGAGCTTCAGTGGGCACAATCGATGCGTAATGTTCACCGTTCTTCGGAAAAAAGATAGATTCCTCTCCATGTCGCATTGCTTCAATGTCTTGATTGGCAATGGTCACAAATACATTTTTTTCTTCTGAAGTCAAGGATGTTTGAGCAAAAGAAGTTAAAGTGACTCCGCATAACGCAAGAGCTAAAAGAGTTGATTTCATGTTTAATCCTTTCAATACGGTTAACCCCATTTTATTGCATTAAATCAAATGAGTCGCCTTAATGTAAAAGATTCTTTAATCCTAAAAGGATTTTGTTAGATGCCTGCAGTGTAAATGTTAATAGTCGAGTTTTAATGGATGGTGATGGAAGGCAAGACGCTGTCTTTACGTTCGTACAATCTCTAAATATCTCCTACCTAGCGCTTCCCATGATCTCTTGTGCTCCATGGTTATGTTGGTGATAAGCGTATCGCTGCCTTACTTGACTAACGTGTTCATCGTAGAAACTGTTTTCCACTTAAAGTATCAAAATTCTCTCTTACCAACCTACCTCCATCAATCAAATCTGAATTTCGCGTTAATTAGCTTTCATTTTTCAGTGAAAAGTCATCTTGCTTAAATAATCACTCTAAGCAACCACATAGATAAAAATATCGTTAAAACATTTATACGCATCATTATTGATTCGAGCTTGTACCAAATCATTTAACAGCATTAACCAACAATAGCTTTTCTTTCATACCGACCATATTTTTTAAAAATCACATTTATTACTTAAGAAGAAACACTCTATAGTGTGTAAAATTTGAAATATCTTTTTTAATTAATTTCATCATGTCTTCTTATTCTCCTCGTACACTTGAATCCACTTTATCTCTCGAAGCTAGTGAATTTCCGCTGATCCTCATCGAAGGTATGCCTTGTGTAGGTAAGACTACCTTGGCAAAACACTTCTTTAGCACTTTGCCCTACATTGATTTATCTGATATTCAGGCTCGTAGCATCGCCATGAGCCAACCAGAAGCTTTCTTCTCTTTGCACGGCAAACGCTTATTGATTGACTCTGTCGAACAGGCCCCAGAATTATTTAAACATCTTCCATCCTTTGAGAAAGATACAAAAATTGTTTTGGTTGGTAATTTGCCACAAGAGATTAAAGAAGATTTGAAGAATAACTGTAATCTACATGTTTATCAGCTAAGCCCTTTTTCACAACGCGAAATCAATGGGTTAGGCAGTGAGCCTTTTGGTGCCTCCGGAGCTCTACCCATTACGATTACATACCCTCAATCCTTTTTCTTTGAGACGATTAGACACGGTTTTTTACCTCGCCCTCACCCAAGCCAAAGTACACGTGGCTTTTATGACCTATGGCTCTCAAGGTTTTTTAAAGAAACGGTTCAGGGTGTTATGAATGTCGCCAAACTCGATCTTTTCCTTCTCTATATGAAAGCTCTTGCCGAGAATAATATGAGGGAAATCAACCACAGTCGTTTAGCAAAAGATTGTCGAATTAGTTACGCCACTGCCATTTATTGGACACAGTTTCTCCTTGACTGCGGAGTACTTCGCGAAGTGAAATCTCTAAAGCTTGCTCAACGACGACAAGTCAAGCGTGGAAAAATTATCTATGCTGACACAGGTCTTTTGTGCCACCTACTTAATATTGGGGGTGCAGATGAATTATTGGCCTCATCTTTTTATGAGCAAATTTTTTCTGGCTTTGTCGCCTCAGAAATTATAAAGGGATATGAAGCCTGGGGACTTGAACCTCCACTTTATTTTTATCGAGATACTGCAAAAAAACACGTGGAACTTATTCTTCAAACCAAAAAGGGCTATATGCCAATTGGCTTTATGTCTCAACGAGCCCGTCCCATACATGATCAAATCCGTCATATGGATGTTTTGCGTCGCATGGGGGAAATCTGTACAGACAATGTTTACATTACCGACGGATCACTGATGGTTGAAAAAACCGACTCCCCTCTTATCAGTGCTACGCGGCTTTGAGTACAATATCGTAAGTTTTTATTGAGGTCTTAGACTATGCGTTTCGTTTCCTTAATTGCTGCCAGTGTTGCAGCCGCAGTATTGGCCGGTTGTGCTGGCGTCTCAAACGAGTCCACTATTAAACAGCGTCAACTCGATGCAACCACTTATGAAGTTGAAGTCATGCAAGCATGGGTTAAGGATGAAACCATGATGCGTGAAGAAGCTCGTCGCCAAGCAACAAACTTTTGTTTAGAAACAAAACGCGGCATGCAACCCGTGCAAGTCTTCTCCCGCTCGGCTACAGAAACAGGCAAAGGCGCAATGGCTCGCTTAACCTACCGTTGTGTCGGTTATATGGAAGCTCCAAAGCGTGAATACCAGCCTCTTATTCTTAAGACACCTGAATTAACAGACGACGAAGACCTTGATGAGGTCTATGGCAATAAATAAGAACATTCTCGAAATCGCAAATAAGAGAGAATTTTCAACTACAAAAAATGGGAGTGACTGCTTAGTTCACTCCCATCTTTTTATTAAGCCTTGTTATTTTGCTTTGGCTTTTTGCTCTCGCTCTGCTTGTTCTTTCTGAGCTTGAGCCATTTGAATGGCTAACTTAACGTAACTGTCCACCGCCTTAGTACCATAAGTACAAGCAACTCGCTTTGACAATAAAAAGTAACCCGTCCAAACCAATGCATAAAATGTTGAGCGGATCGCATTATTTGTATCAAAGCTCGTATTAAAAAATGCCATTAATAACGCTATCGAAATAGGACCGACAACCCAAAGAATGACGATTGTTTGTTTTACAACCGATGCATTACGCTTACAAGTAATGATCCATAATAAATAGAAATAAAGAATCAAAACAATCACATGCGGCATGAATAAAGCGTAGTTCATTGCGCCTTCGGTTACGAGTTCCGTATGCAATGTTGACATATTAAAAAGCGTCACGATAATCGATAACACCACGGTCGCAACAAAAAGCAATAACCAACCCTGCACGCCTTGAGGAAAGAAAGGCACTGGATGCGCTGCAGGATAGCGTTGAGCTACCTTATAAAGTAACAACGTTGGACAAGCCACCATAACCGCCAATAAGGCGATGGTAATAATCATTGGTATCGTAAAAAATTCTGCCATTTTTAATTGTGACCTTCACAGTGAGATGAACAAACAGTTTTAGAATTATCTTTCTTTGTCACGCTCTTACGCGTTTTGAGTCCTTCGCAAGCATGACAGCACGATGGGTTCGTTAGACCTTCAATTAAACCACAGGGTTCTCCATTGGCATGATTGCCATGGCAACAAAGCGCCAGCAGTGCCAAATGTTGCTTTAGATGTTTAAGGTCATCAATTTGCTGATCGATTTTATGCATATGTTGGGCAATCATCTCATGCACTCGCTCCGCATCCTCATTACGACGCGCATCAACATCCGTCAATATACGAATTTCATCCAGACTCATATCAAGACTTCGACAGTGCTTAATAAAGACAAGACGCTTTAGATGACCTTCATTGTATGAACGATAATTATTTAAGCTTCGTTCTGCTTTAGGAATTAAGCCTTCAGCTTCATAAAAACGAATCGTTTCTACCGTTAAGTCTGATAACTTAGCCAGTTCTCCAATTCTCATTTTTCATTACTCCGCAAAAACTTCAGTACTCTCTTGACTCTGAAGTAACTTTAGGCATTTTAATGATATTAATGAAAAAAGCTTAATTGCTAGGATAGGCTACCATGAACGAAAAATCAATCAATAAAAACAATGAATTAGACACGCACGGCGTCAATAACCACCAACATATTCATCATGATGAAACTTGTTCTTGCGGACATGATCACCATCATGACACTCATTCTGAGTGCACTGAGCATGATCACGAACATCATCATGAGCATTCCCATGGCGGTTGTTCTTGTGGTCACCATCACCATGAAGCAGCGCCTGATGTTAAAACGCTCGATATTCATCAAAAGCCTGGCTTAGCGACACTCTATGTCGCAGACATGTGTTGTGCTGTTGAGGGTAACCAAGCAGTTGAGGCCCTAAAAAAATTGCCTCAAGTCGATGAGGTCACTTTTAATACTTTAAACCGAACGGTTAGTGTTAAGCATCACGCCTCAGACCCGCACATTTTCATTGATGCTTTAGACAAGGCCGGCCTTGCTGCGACGATGCCTGAGTCCACGCAGCATGAAGCAGGCCCTCAACCCACTGTCTTATATATTGCTGAAATGTGTTGTGCAGTAGAAGGCAATCAGGCAGTTGAAGCCTTGAAAAAACTTGAATTGGTGAAAGAGGCCTCTTTTAACACGATTAATCGTACCGTCAGTGTTACCCATGATTACACTGACGCAGCTCCCCTTCTCCAAGCCTTATCCGCAGCAGGTCTTGAGGCTCGTATTATCAACAATGACAGTGAGAAAGTTCGCACACGGCTGGCTGTCGAAGGGCTTGATACAGAAGTAGAGACTGAACTCATTAATAAAGCACTTGAAGTTTTAGAGCTCGACGATTTACAAATTAATACCCAAACGCATACAGTGAGCGCTGTTATGACGCGTGAGCAAAAGCGTTCAGCCATCGATTTGATTTCGTCAGCGGGTTTCAAAGCAAAAGAATTAAAAGACCAAAGTCAAAAAGGTCATCAAATTCCATGGAAGAAGTTAGCCATCGCAGGCACCTTTGCACTGGCTAGTGAAATTATTGAATTAACAGCTGGCCCTGAATACCTCGGTTTAGCTTTTGCCTTTATTGCCATCGTCTTAGCCGGTCTCGGTACTTACCGTCGTGGGCTTTTAGCCATCCGTCACCTCAACTTCAACATGAATGCATTGATGAGTGTCGCTGTCACTGGGGCCCTCATTATTGGTCATTGGCCAGAAGCTGCGATGGTTATGGTACTTTTTGAAGTATCTGAAGCTATTGAAACGTTATCTATCGATCGTGCTCACAAAGCCATTCGCGACCTTTTAAAGTTAACCCCTGAATCAGCCACCATCGTCAATCAAAAGGGTGAAGCGAAAACTTTAGATGTCTCAGATATTGCTGTTGGCGATACACTTCGCGTTATGCCTGGGGAACGCATTGCGTTAGATGGCATCGTTGTTGAAGGGTTTTCAGCCGTCAATCAGTCTAGTATCACGGGTGAGTCAATGCCCGTTGAAAAAACGAAGGGCGATAAAGTCTTTGGTGGCACTTTAAACCAAACTGCAGAACTCGTTATTCAAGTCACCAGTGATAGCCAACACGGGTTAGCAGCCAAAATGATTGAAGCTGTTGAAGCTGCCAATCAAAATAAGGCTCCTACAGAACGATTCGTTGACGTTTTCGCCAAATACTACACGCCATCCGTTTTCGCTGTTTCCCTTCTTACTGCGATTCTTCCTCCCCTATTAATGGGTGGTGAATGGATTGACTGGATCTATAAGGCACTAGTCCTTTTAGTAATTGCCTGCCCCTGTGCATTGGTCATTTCTACACCGGTAACGATTGTCTCTGGATTAGCTGTTGCTGCTCGCATGGGATTGATTGTTAAGGGTGGTGCTTACTTAGAGGAAGCTCGTAAACTCAAGTATATTGCATTGGACAAAACTGGCACCATTACGGAAGGTCGCCCACAAGTCATCGCTGTAGAACCCACTGATGGCAATCAAGCAAAAAGCTTACTTCAAGTGGCTGCTAGCCTCGCCTCTCGTAGTAACCATCCAGTGAGTGCAGCCATTGCTCGTCATGCTCGAGAAATGGATGTCTCATTACTTAAAGTATCTGATTTTGCCACTGAAGTTGGTTCTGGTACTCACGGCAAGATTCAAGGCTCAATGGTCCAAATGCTCAACCTTCGAGCCTACGAGAAAAAGCATAAGGTCTCCGAAAACCTTCGCTCAGCCATCCGTAGTTACGAAGGCAAGGGAGCAAGCGTCGTCATCATTTCAGACTTCTTTGGTCCTATGGGCTTTATTGCAGTGTCGGATACGTTGCGCGAAAATGCCAAGGAACACATCCAAGCACTCAAAGCCTTAGGTGTTACTCCTGTGCTTTTAACGGGTGACAATAACGAAAGTGCCCAGCACATGGCTCAAGCCGTTGGTATTACGGAAGTTCGCTCTCAAATGCTTCCGCAAGACAAACTCACTGCCATTGAGAATATGCAAAAAGAAGGCTCTGTCGGTATGGTTGGTGACGGCATTAACGATGCTCCGGCCCTTGCCAGAGCCAATATCGGTTTTGCCATGGGACGACAAGGCAGTGACATTGCTGTTGATGCGGCAGACGTCGCCTTAATGGACGATGACATTAAGAAACTCTCACTTTTTGTGAAGTTATCTCGCATGACTCACAATCGATTAGTGCAAAACATCACCATTGCCTTAGGGATCAAGCTGGTGTTTATGATCTTAGCTTACATGGGCATGGCAACAATGTGGATGGCCGTGTTTGCCGATATCGGCACCTGCTTAATCGTTGTTGCTTGGGGCTTGACGTTATTACAAGCTGGTAAGAGCTTGAAGTAAAAGGCAACTAGAAAATAGTTCTTCTTAACTTGTAGATGCGGGAAAGACTGTAGGATTCAAATCCAAATGACTTTCCCGCTATTTTATTCTGAAAATTTTCTCAGAGAAAACAGTCTCAAAATAAGCAAAATTCCTGAGTTATCCAGAATTTTTGTGGATAACCTCGAAAATTATCCAATTTTTGATTTTTCTCTCTACTCTCTTAAGACAAAAAAATGAGTCACATATCCCTGTAAAACTGTATATATCATCGCCTTAACTTCTAAGCGAGCTTCATTCTTTGGGCACTGCTTGAACTCCACTGCATAACACACTCAACTTCACCTGTATAGTGATTGAGTTGAGTTCCCATTCTTTTGAAGCCTTCTCTTTCATAAAATTTTGTTGCCGAGCTATTGCGTTCATAAACTGACAAACTTAATTTAGAGTGTCGAACTTTTGCATAATCAATCAATTGTTTACCAATACCTTGAGAACGATAGTCTTTTTTCACAAAAAGCCCCTCAATATGATCTCCCTCCAAACCAATAAAGCCCAAAATGACTTTGTTGTCGATATAGACATAAACCTCTGCTGAAACAATAGAGGTTTCTACCATTGCAAAATTAGACGTCCAAAAACCTGTTTCAATAAAATAATGACTATCTATGTTTCCGCCAAGCCAAATCTCCATAACATCAGATAAATCTCTGAGTTCAAATCTTCTAATCATATTTCTTTGTTCCTCAAATGATAAAAGCATAAATAAGTGATTACTTAAATCCTAATTCAGTCACTATTTTTAAATCATATCGATACGCCAACCCCATAAAGAAGATATTTACTAATTAAGAACTCACATCCAATAAAAACTCCGCTATTCACAGAGTTTATGTCACGAGCAATTAGGTGCTGTGCCGCTAGACCTAAATCTCACCAGTTACCCAACTTCGCTACAGAACTCTTTGACAGCATTAAGTTTATAAAATAGCACCCGTCAGGAAATTTTCTTTAACTTTAGCGCTTCATCCGTCTAACGCGAACCAGAAACCGTAACAACCTTGAAAACACTTGTGTTGATTGGCTCGATTATTCGCACTGATAAATGCTTTGACATAATATATCTCAACAGGATAAATTCAATGGATAATATCTATGATGTACCATCTGTTTGATACACGGTGATATTAGCGTCTCATTATTATGATACAGTCTGGAGTCTGAAAACAAAGACGTCAATTAGATGTATTTGAGCGTGGTTAATGCCATTATTGGCTGCACGATTAAGACCTCATCTCCAAGCACATATATGTCTTTTTTTCCGTTGCACACTTAACGAAAGCCGTTAAGAACTTGAGTTATATCTAGAGACTATTTTTATTAAAGAAATACCCCAACAGCAAGTCAGTCAAATCTTTTATTGATATCTGATTTCAATAATCTAACGTACCAATCATAAGAGTACTGACAGTACGCTTATTGACAGTACTGTAAAAAACTCTGGATAAGTCATTACTTAGAAGCTTTAGTACTGACATGGCTGCAATATGCTGCCAATTTTACAGTCAAAAATAAGAATCAAAATGAGAGACACGTCGCCCAATCTACCTATGCAAAACGCCACTTAAATTGTGGCGCTTTGCATGTTTCGTTAAGAAGGTTATTTTGGATAAACCAACCACTCATCACCCTTTTGTCGGATGTAGTCTCTGTCTTTATATCGAAGCACCGTAGCTTGAGCGTTTTCGCTCACAGCATTAGTTTCTGGTAAATCTTTAATTAACATCTCCAACGCCACGGAGCCTGTCGGCTCACTAAAGTAATTGCTTTCGAGCGTTTTGCCAATAAGATTACTTAAGGCCAAATAGCTTGTCTGACCCGTAACATGAAGCGTATTTTGTGGCAACTCATTTAAGCCAAAAAACTTTACTAAAACCGGCACCTCTGTAATAGATAAACTTGGTATATCACGCAAACGTGGTGCTTGAATACGATCGCCCTTTACGGCAGCGCCATGTTCGGGCACGAGAATGAACATCACCTTACGTCCACTTTTATCCAACTCATTAAAGAATTGGTTGAGATCGTCAAGCATGCGCTTTGCACGCGGTTTAAAAGGCTCCCAATGACTTTGTCGAGGCAGACGATTGCCGTCATGAAGGCCGATGAAATTAAAGAAAGTCACACTTCGAACATTATTTTCTTTTTCAAGCACTTTTTGCCAATCTCGCAAAACGGCCAATGAATCCGAAATTGGTTCATCATCAAAGCCTACATAGCGAATTGGATACGAACCCGTACTGTCCAAAGGCGCCGTTAAACCAGCCTTTTCTCGCATCGTCGCAATATAGTTATCGTACTGCCCTGCGTGGTCCAAAAACATATGTTGTTTATAGCCCAATTGTTCAAGTCGATTCATGATCTGGCATTCCGAACGACTTGACTCATAGAGTTCATCATGACTTACCTGACCGCAAGCGGCATTAAGTAAACGTAATGTTGCAGGACCTGAATAAGAGGTTGCGGAGTTAAAGTGATCAAAGCGGATATTAAAGCGAGAAAAAATCGGATGATTATTTAAATCCGAAGCTTCCAAATCATCGTTTGAGAGGGAGCAAACATTCATGATCACGATATCAAACGGTGTATCTTTCGCATTAAGCCCCGTAGGCAATACTGCCCTGCGCTCTTTTTCGTAATCTAAAAATGCACGGTACCACTTCTGCACCGTTTCACTATCAGCAGGTCCTAAATTTCTAGCCGTCGTTTCGCTTTCTTGGACTAATTGCCCTGACTTGTCAGTTGTAATTTCCGATACCGTTGTCGTAACTTCGGTGGACACAGTAAGCGTTTGCAAAAAGGGATTAACCAGAAGATAAGCAAAGTAGCCAACCGTAAAGACCGTGACTCGAAGGTAGGGAGCAATAAGGACGTACAACAGATAAATGACAACTCCCCACCCCACCATCTTCCAATTGATAAAGTCGATAATGAGCTCTCGGATATAGCTCAAAGAAAAACCAGCAATATTACTTGCGTTACCCAAAAGACTATCAAGCCCAGGTAGCCATGACTCCGAATACAAAAGTATAGTTGCTGCCACGATGCCCACGACCGTTCGCAGTTTACGTACACGAAGTGAGGCAACCGGGTACAACAAAAAGAGCATTAAAAGCACATTACCCAAGGCATTGAAATGAAGATAACCTTGGGAGAGAAGCACAAACTTGGCAATAAAGTAAACGTTCCAGAGTCCAAGACCTGCTAGAGCTCGTTTGGATGTAAAAAAGTCCTGCGTCTTTAACATCTTCTTCCTTTATTTTTGAAAGCCCTGACGCGGAAAATACAAATAACCGTTTTCATCAAAAGCAAATAAATGTTGGTCAAAGCCCAGACCGTAGAGTGTCAATACATTGCTGTAATAACTATCTTTTTGAAGGCCTTCGTTTAGTAAAATAGAACGCATCAATGCAGCATTAGCGCGATCTTTCATCAGGGGCAACATACTCGCTACAAAACCCGTGGGGCCGGCTTGATTGATTTTGAGCGTATTAACATCTATTTTCTCAGGCGCGGCATTGAGTTTTTCCGCCACCTCAAGCATAGGCGCAAAGTGTGCCTTTAATTGTCGATACGCAGGATCCTTCGCACTCATCATGCCGGCCCAAAGATAAACACGAATGGCGTTATAACTACCGATCACGTTATCCGCTTCTTGCGTAGCAATAAGCTCACCCTTGCGGTTAAAGCTAGCCCAATCTGGAGCGACCCCTGAAGGTGAAGAACGCAATAGCATTCTCAAAGAACCGTCATAAACGTCATTCCAATACGGATCTTCCGCAGCAAATCGCTTCAAAATAAAAAGAGGATAGTAGCTCGGGTTTAATTTCACACTCTCTTCATCTTCAAAGCCCACGCGTCCAGGCAAGAGCACCAAGCCTAACGAGTCCAACTCTCTGACTTGAGACTTCATCAATTGCATCATCGCTAAACCTAACTTCGTGTAGTCCTCGCGTTGCCAGAGGCGACCGGCCTCTAGTAAGCAATATGCAATCCACATGTCCGAGTCCATGGCGTTATTGGTATCGAGAATCCCCCATGTTTGGCGACTCCTTCCCCAAAGCCAACTCGGCAGTGTTTTGGTTAAGTCGCCTCGTGCCAAATTGGCCTGAGTCCAATCCACAAGTGAAGCGAACGTTTTTTGATCATTAGCAACCAAAGCAAAAAACATTGCATAGGACTGCCCTTCTGACGTGGTGACACGACGTTCATCGCTAAAGTCAATCACCCGTCCCTTTTCGAGATTGGTATTTTTAAACGTCTCCCAATGATCCCAACCATAGGTGGGCGATAAAGCCGCAAAGGTCAACAATCCTAATAAAAACAGTTTCTTCACGACACTAGCTCCTCTTTCGGATCCACAAACGCATGAAATAGAATATCCCAGCCCCAACAAGCACTGCGCAAGCTAATGTACACAAGACCAAAATGAGCGGATACTGACCCACGGTATGCCAAAGTTGGTGGTACCACGGAAGGTTACCCACATAGTAGGTTGGTCCTTCTTGGAAACTGATTTCACGATCAGCTTCAACAATAGCCACTGCCCCAGTAAGACGCGTGAGCGACGCTGGCGACTTTATTTTTTCATTGAGAACAAAGCTACCTGCATCACCCTCACTCATTAACGTCACTACCGTGCGATCATCGTCAAAGGGCGAGCGCAACGACACCATCGCTCCAAGGCCGCCTGTAGGATTAAATAATGCCTCACGTTGTTGCATGAGCGACGCATCGGAAAACTCACCCTTATCAATCATTTTGATCACACTATCTCGCAAGTCTTGCGCATCATCACTTCGAAAATCCACAAGTGTCATCGGTAGTTCACTGATCAATAAAATGTCCTTGTTTTGAACCGAAGCTTTATCCAAGCGTCCCGCCACAGAAATATGCGTGGCAACTGCACCAGTGGCTGCACCCATTCGGCCCACTGTATTTAATAGGGTCGTGACTTTCTCCTCACCCGCTTTCTCATCAATGACTACCACTGTTTCTTGTAAGTCCGCGTATTTTGTAAAAGGAAAACCACTTTGCGTAAAAAGTGCCAAATTGGGCAATTGTGCATAGTGATACATGCCTTTAACGTGAAGAGTCGAGGTTGGATCAATGTCAATTTGTTGAGGTAACACCACAACTGATTTGCAATTGTCAGCTGAGCCTTCAGAAATTGTGCGGGTGTAGCCCACCTCAAAACTTAACTCATTATTTTGAGCAAGCCCCAAAGCATCGGATCGATGCGTAGCTAACGGACCGTAAAACTTCATAAGCTTTAAGGTGTGAGCACTTCGACCATCACGCGCTAGAAGGTTTTCAGAAGCTAACAAGAAGTCATTGAGACGCACACGCAGTTGAGCCGTATCATCCACATCAGGCTTACTGAAGCGCAACTTTAAATCCATCGACACTGATCCGCTGTCGATCATGAATAAGTCCGGAGCAAAGCGCAAGCCTACCTTCACTGGTGATGGGTTATACCCTCTCGAGGTCAACTGTCCAGGGTACTGCATCAAGTGCGATAAGAGAATCGGTTGGTCTTCCTTAACCCAATTGGGGGCGTCGTACGCCTGCCGAAGAGGTTCTGCCTTAAAGTCTTTGACGACCAACTCTTCACCAATAAGAACCTGTTTCCCCGAGGTTAAGGTTTGCACAGCACGAACTAAATCGGCTTCATCTCGCCCCTGAATCACCAACATTTTGGCGTATTGACTCTGAGGCGCATCCATCAGGGAAACTTTGGGTTGATTGACCGCGGGCAAGTCCTTTAGAAAACTCGGGCGGTTTTCATTGGTAGCAAACACCACAAAGTGCTGCTCTGCAGGAGCACGATTAAAGTAGACAGGGAAATCAATTCCACGCCAAGCGGCATCTTTGCCAAAATAGCTTGCCAAAATAGCCGAAGCCTTCTTTGTTTCACTATTTGGGCTTGCTGCATAGACCATCGGAATCACGGAAGGCGCTTGACTATTGAGGGCCACAAAAGGCGACGGGAATTGTCCCAAGTCGTTTGGTAAGCGCACCTTCTGTTTGATTAAATTCAAGTGGCTAGAGCCATCAATATCCACCCAAAGAGTCTCGCTTGTCGGCGACTCGCAAAGCTCTTGATAGTGCCCGACAAACTGAAGACGAAGCTGATTTCGAGGCTTGATTTGTTGAACATCTAAAGGCACCTCGACTCTCGTTAGTTGACCCAACGTCTCAGCCTCAAAGGCAATCGTTTTTTGCAGTTTGCCATTTAAGAAAATATTTAGTTGCGAGCGCTTGGCAATAAGCGAAGGAGAGGCGGTAAAGTTAATCTGAAGCTTCCCCTCGGTCACCACCTCATCTGCTAACACCCCGAAATCTAGATATTGCTCATTGTTAAGCCCACTCATACGAAGACTGATAGCTTGACCACCAGGCACCATTTTCAACAAGGGTGTTTGCGTCGTAAAGGTGTTGCTTAAGTCAGTTCGCCAAACCGCACTAACCTCGTCAACATCTTTTTGCAACGCTTGAGCAAGCGTTGCCTGGGAGACCAATCCTACCCCCAGGGCTAACAGATAAAAGGAGAGATTCTTTAATTTCACTTTTTACTCACAACACATAAATTTAAATTTCACTTGCCAACGTAAGGAACGCGAGGCAACAACGTTTTAAACCACCCGATTAAACGTTGGATCCATTTCCAAGAGGGAGGTAAAAATTCGATCATTGAACGATAGCCATAAAGAGCCAAAGATACGAGCGTCTTAAATCCAGTGCTCATGCGATCATCAATTTTGTCAGGCACCGTTGCCCACATTCCTTCACGAGAAAAGGTACAACGATTAAAAGCACGCTCGTCATGGAAGTTCGTGAATTCAAGTCTTAATTCAAGTCCCTTTTGGGGATCGGAACTTATAACTGACGCGCCAAAAGAATAGGTTTGATTTTGATAGACTAAGCGCAATTGTGCGGCATCCCCAACCTTAATTGACGATGGAAAGCTACCGATTAAAAGCACCTCATCTTGCGAGTATTGCTTCATTAGCATTTCAAGGCACTCATTACCAGCCAAGCTAACTTGCGCCTCAATGTTACAATCAACACGCGGGAAACGATGCGTTTGCACCTCTTCGACCGCTACGGCCATACTTGCGCCTAATATTGTTAGGTTATAGGCAATCCAACCCATATTGATTGCAAGAGTCAAATACTCTGGCTCTGGTGAAAAAATCGCTTTATAAAAGCCTATTCCAAGCCCCAAAACATTTAACGCAATTAAAAATAAAAATGGTTTCGTAATAGGCCAATCAAGGTACTTCTCACCAATGGTGCCACCTTTGGCTGTCACGTTAAATTTGCCTTTATGGGGCATGAAAAGTGCTACGGTTGTAGGCAGTAAAATGTACCATGAGAGCACTGTCTCATAGACCCCGCCCATAAACGGATACCGGTAGCCACGCTGCAAGATGAAATTAGTAAGGGCCGTATGCACCATATGAGGAACCACGTAAGCAAAGATAGCAGTGGCTGTTGCATAGATGACATAGATATTGCCGAACATGTAAGGTAAGGGCGCTACCAAAAAAATAAGCCGTGGCAAACCATGCAAAAAGTGGAACATGGCATTGAAAAAGCACAACCGTTGCGCAAGAGTTAAACCTTTACCTAAAAACGGATTATCCAACCGAAAAATTTGAATCATCCCACGCGCCCAACGAATACGCTGACCAATATGAGCTGCAAGCGTCTCCGTTGAAAGCCCTGAAGCCAAAGGAGTATCGATAAAGGCCGATGACCACCCCAAGCGATTTAACTTTAAAGAAGTGTGTGCATCCTCTGTGACAGTTTCTACGGCAATGCCACCAATTTGTTCCAAAGCACAGCGACGCATTACGGCAGAGGAGCCACAAAACATCGTTGCGTTCCATGTGTCGTTACCCTTTTGAATGAAGTCATGAAAGAGTGCATTCTCAATGGGCGTTGCTCGATTGAGGTGCCAGTTCTTTTCAAAGGGATCTGGCGAGTAGAAATGATGCGGCGTTTGAACCAAAGCAATATTTTTATCTTTAACCAACCACCCCACGGTTTTGACTAAAAAGTCACTACTTGGCACATGGTCGCAGTCAAAAATCGTAATAAACTCCCCATGCGTTACCGTCATAGCGTGATTGATGTTGCCAGCTTTGGCGTGATTATGCTCTTTGCGCTTAATGTAGCCAACACCAACTTCACGGGCAAATTCTGCAAACGCATCTCTTGAGCCATCATCAAGAATATAGATATGAAGCTTCTCGGCAGGCCATTGCATATTCATTGTTGCAAAAACCGTCGGCTTAATTACTTCAAGCGCTTCATTGTAGGTAGGAATAAAAATGTCAACATGAGGCCATTCGGCTTGATCATCAGGCAACGGATAGGGCTTTCGGTCCAAGACCCAGCAGACTTGAAAGTAACCCAACAGCATGACGATGAAGGCGTAAATTTCTGCTAGAAGTAAAAGGATACTCAAAATCCAACCGATAGCTGAATCGGTATTGACTGTTGTTGTACAACGCCACCAAAGATAACGCCCTGAGACCACCATCGAGATGACAAAAAGAAGCATCAAGGTTAGTCGCGCCTTAATTTGACTAAGTGCAAAAGCCAAAATGAGCATGACACTTAAAAAGAGTACCTGACCTTGAATATTGAAGGGCTGAGTTATGCATAGCGTTGCCAGCCCCAAAGCAATCAACCCAAGTCCCCATAAAACAATGATTTTTAATGAGGCAGGTAACACACTCTCATGTTGCCCGATTTGTTCAAGCCCTCGCTGATTACCCTCGAGGAAAAGGGCGCCGTAGTGCGCAATGATTTGACTTAAACGCCTTAAAGCCCCCTGCACTTTAGTAATAAACAATCCGAATGCTCTCTGAAGGCTACTTGGCGTTGCTGAGCTTTTATAGAAAAGTAAAAAGAGACTTTGAATAATAAAGCGCACACTGTCGAACGCCTTGGGTGCAATCGGATTAATTTGAGGGTAAAGCGAAGCAAAACGTTGACGAAACCCTAACCACGGCTCGCGCTCAAGCGGGACAACAATCCAAATCAGAGTCAGCAGAAATCCATTGATGAAGATACTAATGGGACTGGCACCATTATTTTTCCATTGACGAAACTTATTAAAGTACGATCGAATTGTTGACGAGGTGGACATGAATAAGATTGCAGCAGGAATGAACGGTCATTCAATAATAAAGGGGGACGTATTTTAGCACAGACGGCATACCATCTCGACCAATCCCCGATTGTGGTTCTTCAGGTTTTTACGGGAAAGTTGCAAAAACTCCAATTGTTCCTCATTAATCAATGATAGATTTTTTGATCGCTCGCCGTTGCGCAGGGCGGTTGTATCTGCGATACCTCCTATTTACCCTGAAGTTAGAATGGTTTGTAAAAGAGATACTGCTTCCTATTTCCCTCATACTAGTTTAGTCTATGGTATTAAAAAGATTAATTATGAATTAGGAATACCATTTAACTTTCAGTCATTAAGACATACTCATGCCACTATGCTTATACCAGGAGGAGTTAATATTAAGGCAGTACAGCATAGATTAGGTCATTCTAAAATCTCTATTACCTTGGATATCTATGGACATATTACTTCCAAAATGATAGAAAATAGTGTAGAAATTTTTGAATCAGAAATCTCAAAATGTAACATCAGTAATTGATCCTTCTGAATTAATTTGTACAATTCATGTACAAATTTGCTAGCTAACATAGAAAAAGGGGAGAATCTTTCGTTCTCCCCTATCTCTTTAAATGATCTATTGATCAGAGCATTGTATTGCTAGATCTTTTCTAGATCCTTAAATACCTTCGTATTTAGGCAACCAGACCCTCATCTTCATCTACTGGTTCAGTTCCTAATTCACCTTCGAGCTTAGAAACAACCAAAGCCGTCGTAGAGTCACCCACCACGTTAATGGAGGTGCGGATCATATCGAGGATACGGTCGATACCAGCGATCAAAGCCACAGCTTCAAGCGGAATACCCACTTGCGTGAAGACGATCGTTGACATAATCAAACCAGCACCTGGAACCCCGGCGGTACCGATAGCTGCCAACACACCCATCAACACGATTGTGATTTGGTCAGCCATAGATAGATCGATACCATAGACTTGAGCACCGAAGATGGCCGTCACACCCATGTAAATAGCGGTACCATTCATGTTGATCGTGTTACCAAGTGGCACGGCAAAAGATGCAATCGTCTTGGTGGAACCTAAGCGACGGCTTGCCAACAAGTTAGCCGGCATAGCTGCAGCAGAAGAACAAGTCGTGAAAGCAATCAACCACGGCTCGAAGATACCCTTGACGTACTTCATAATTGGGATACGGACAAAACCAGCAATGATCGGACCGTAAACAACAATCACAAAGGTCACCGTTGCCAAGAAGCTTGCAAGAATTAACTTACCTAACGGCAACAAAACAGACAAGCCATAACGAGAGACCGTATAAGAGATCAAACCAAACACACCGATCGGAGCGAAGCGCATCACGGCATTGGTCATGCGAATCATCACATCGCCCATGATTTCGAAGAACTCGAGCAAGGGACGACCGCGTTCACCCAAAGCGCTCAAGCAGAAACCAAACATCACTGCAAAGAAGATGATTTGCAAGATGCTGCCCTTTGCAAAAGCTTCCATTGGATTAATCGGAACAATGTCAAGTAAGACATTAATCATGCTCGGGGCTTGTACATTAGCAGCCTTTAAGCCTTCTGTAGAAAGTGACAAGCCAATACCCGGATCGATGATGCCGGCAAAAATCAAGCCAAACATCACAGCAATTGCCGTGGTAACACCGAAAGTAATAATGGTCTTAACAGCTACGCGACCTAACTTGGACACGTCAGCAATGCCTGCTGCACCTGCAACTAACGTTGCAAATACCAAGGGAACCACAACCATTCGAATTAAACGAATGAACAAGTCACCCAAGGGCTTGAACCATGTAGTTGCTAAATCCGATGAGACGAACGCACCTATAACGACACCCAACACTAAACCGGCGAGCATTTGCACAGGCAGACTCATACTAGATTTCTTTGCCATTGCATTCTCCTTACATTTTTGTTTTTATTTGCGCGAGGCCGTTTGAGCTGTTTTATTAACTTAAACAATACCTTCACACAGAAAACATGAAGTACCAAAAGCATTCTGAAACTCCATGACTCAAATCTATCGTCTAATGTAATAATCTGTAACCTAGGGATTACCCTTAGTAAATTCGTACTTTTGATACATTTTCTTATGTAAAGAGATGAGAAAAAGCTTGATTTAACTTAATATTTCAGGGCCTTAGACCACTGAATACCACCGGTTGAGGTACGCACAAGAAAAATGGGCATCTTTTGCGTTTGGACAAAAGATTGTGAAATGATGAGGCGTTCAAGCGCATGAAGCGTTTCATACTCTTGAGCATCATGGGAATTAAGATAAGCAGAAAAGCGGTTGTAACGACCCATTCGAACGAAAAAATCCTCTTCTGCAGCAAGCTTATGTAAGAGCAAATAGCAAACGGCCAAGCGAGAATCTTGGTTCATCAAAGCCCAGATTTCTTGATCCATCGCTTGATCACCGCCAAACTCAACTTTACTTAGAAGAGTTTGTTGTACTTCATCTAACAATAAGAAAATTTGACGATAAATCGCAAAAGGCGACTCTTGAAGCCAGGTATGAAGATTTTCTTGACGATCGTATTGAGGGAAGTCACAATCTCTTACGATCAAGTCACTTGTAAACTCGATTGGATTACCCTTTTCGCCAAAGGCCTTAACCGCTAAAACATCTCCCAACGAAGGCACTTCTGATTGGGGATAATGAAGCGTTAACATTTCGTTAGCTTGAGGTTGCAAGTATTTATTGATAAAAGCAGTTAATGCTGGCTTTTCACCTTGCACTTGTGTTCCCCAACCTTGAGCTCCTAACGTTGAGCGCATTAAAACCGCAATAGGATGGCAGTGACGGTCATAAAACACAACAGTCATAACACGAGGCGCAATAGGTGGTAACTCAATTTTCGGCTTACTTATTGTGGACTCTTGAGGACGCGCCCTGACTCTGTCAGTGCGTCTGGGTGCAACAGATACTGCGTCCGCCCTTTGCTCTGGCTTGCGCTTCATGAGACTAATAAGAAGCACAACCACTAAAACAACAGCCAAAACTGTCAAGATCAAAAAGTAATCAAAATCGCCTTGCATACACTCTGCCCTCTAATTAACCCAATAATTGTACGTTACTTGATATTAAGCAAAAAGTTAAATTAGAAACATTTAGCCTAACGCAACATTTGAAGTCGCCACCTCCCCTAGAATAGAGATAAAAGTCAACGCGCTATTAGGGGTGATCATGAAAGCTTTCTACGAACTGTCCAACCAAAGACACATCCCATCCATCGGTATCGGTACTTGGCAAATTCCAGAGGGTGAGGATCTCACCCGATCATTACTCAACGCCATTAATCTTGGTTACCGCTATATCGATACGGCTGCCATCTATGAAAATGAGCACTCCGTTGGTGAAGCAATCAAACGCAGTAACGTCAAGCGCGAAGATCTCTTTATTTTAAGTAAGTGTTGGACTAGCAATCGAACGTATGATTCCGTCATGCGTGCATTTGACGAAACACTTAAACGACTTCAACTTGATTATTTAGACGCTTACCTCATTCATTGGCCCTTTACCAAGGGGGACCCTCTGGCCTGGCAAAGCGTTAATGTTGGTACATGGAGAGCTTTTGAAAAACTCCACGAAATGGGCCTTGTTAAAAATATTGGAGTTTCTAACTTCCAAATCCACCATTTGGTCAGCTTTTTAGCTCGTGCTCATATTGCTCCTGTTATCAATCAAATTGAGTTTCACCCAGGCTATATGCAAAAGGCAACGGTTGAGTTTTGCAAACGCTCTGGCATTCAGTTGCAAGCCTGGTCACCGCTTGGGCACGGTGAGTTAATCCATAAAGAAGAGATTCAATCCATTGCACTGAAGTATGGAAAAGATCCTTCTCAAATTATTTTGCGTTGGATTGCCCATCACGACATTATTCCTATTACAAAGTCTATGAATGCTCTTCATCAAAAGGCCAATTTGGAAAGTTTAAGCTTTAACTTAAGCGAAGAAGATATTGCGCTTATTGATGCTTTGCCAATGATGGGCTTTTCTGGTCTAGAACCAGATCATGTTAGTTTCTAAGTTTTAGTACTTGCTCAATCAAATAACCGGGAGACTTTCAAGCACTCCCGGTTTATTTTTATCTCATCAATCTTTGACTTTAGAAAGCCGGAACAACAGCCCCTTGGTACTTATCTTCGATAAACTTCTTAATTTCTGGCGATTGAAGCGCCTTTGCTAAAGCTTGCAATTCTTTGCGATTATCACCCTTGCGAATGGCAATAATGTTTGCATAGGGAGAATCCTTGCCCTCAATGAAAAGTGCATCCTGGACAGGATTGAGATTAACACCTAATGCATAATTGGAATTAATGACAGCAAAGTCCACATCTTCTAAAGCGCGCGGCAATACTGCAGCTTCCATTTCAATGACTTGTACGTTTTTGGGGTTAGAAACAATATCAGCGACTGTACCATTAACACCAACGTTATTCTTTAATTTAAAGAAACCGGCTTGAGCCAAAATTGCCAAAGCACGACCGCCATTCGTTGGATCATTCGGAATAGCAACTTTCATGCCTGCAGTTAAAGCATCCACAGATTTTTGCTTTTTCGAGTAAATGCCCATTGGTTCAATATGAACTGCCACCAAGGATTCAAGACTCAACTTACGTTCCTTGCTGAAATTATCTAAGTAAGGCTTGTGTTGGAAGAAGTTCGCATCCAATTCTTTATCAGCCAAAGCCATGTTGGGTTGAACGTAATCAGTGAATTCAACCACTTTAATCTTCACACCATCTTTAGCTAAAATCGGTTCGGCTGCCTTTAAGATGTCTGCATGCGGAACCGGAGAACAACCAATCTTTAAGATACCCTCTTCAGTGCCTTTTTCAGAACAACCTGCCAAAATGCTACCGGCAGCAACGGCGCACAAGGCATATGCCAGCAAGGAACGACGTTTCATGAGTTACCCCCAATACATAGGATTATGAACGTAAATATTATGCTGTATTTCCAGCAGAACCCCATAAGTTGAAACGATTAGAGGCTCATTAAATCTCTATCAAAAGGCGCCTTTCATAAGCATTAAGGCCTACCAATGGTAGGCCTTAACAAACTAATGCGTAAGAACGGTTTAGGATTAGCAGTTATTTGCTTTGCGATACTGGACCAAGTCTTCGACAGAGATGACACAAAGATCATGCTTATCAGCAAAAACACAAACTTCGGGCAACTTAGCCATCGTACCATCTTCGTTCATTAACTCACACAATACACCGGCAGGATTAAGCCCAGCAAGACGCATCAAGTCAACCGTTGCTTCAGTGTGCCCACGACGTTCAAGAACGCCTCCAGCACGAGCTCGCAACGGATACACATGACCTGGGCGCAAAAGATCTTCTGGCTTACCTTCAGGATTAGCAGCGGCCTTAATTGTCGTGACACGGTCAGCAGCACTAACACCTGTCGTACAACCGTGTGCTGCTTCAATAGAAACCGTAAAAGCCGTCCCTTGAGTGTTTGTATTGTGAGGAACCATTTGGTCTAACTCTAGACGACGACAATCTTCATCACGCAAACAAACACACACAATACCCGAGCATTCGCGAATCATTAATGCCATTTGCTCAACAGTCAGGTATTGACTTGAAAGGATTAAGTCGCCTTCATTTTCACGACTTTCATCATCGACAACCATCACACCCTTACCGGCACGAAGGTCACTCAATGCACGCTCAACACGAACTAAACTGTTAGCACCGTATTGAGATAAAAGATTTTCAGACTGATGCATGATATGCCTTTCTTAATTAAGAAACTTTAACGATTTAGCATCAGGGGGAAGGGTCTTATTACTTTTATGTAGTAAAAAGACAGTCGCAAAAAAAGAACCTTCTTTGCGATACTCTTTCATCCGGACTATCACCGTCGGTACTGGGATTACACCAGCTCAACAGACCGCGCCCCGAAGAGACTTCGAGGCGCGCGCTCGTGGACTATTACCACCGGTGGGGACTTACACCCCGCCCTGAGTCAACCGCGTATTTTAGCGCGTTTTCGGCAACTGGGTGTAACGCTTACCTAACAACTGCCATAAACGGCGAACTTGAGGTGCAACTTGTTCGCGTTTCTTGCTACGGTATTCACAATGCAACAACTCGTGTGCCAAGTGGCTACCTGGTTCTTGCAAATGCTCTTCGTACATAGCAATGACTTCAGGATTACGATGCGACTCTCTTACCTTTGTCTTTTCATCAATGGTATACAGTGCATTTTGTCGAGCCTGTGCAAATGGCTGATATTGATTCTTTTTGCGAGGTGTACCACCACCTGCAACGCAACCACCTGGACATGCCATGACTTCAACGAAGTCATAAATAACTTCACCACGACTCATACTATCAAGCAGAGCATTGGTACGAGCTAAGCCATGAACCACCGCAATCTTTACTTCACCTAAGTCGCCAAGATTGACTTTTGCTTCCTTAACACCCGCTAACCCTCTCACAGGGGTATAGACAATAGGCGCTAAAGCCTCACCATTGTGAGTCAGCGCATAAAGGGTACGAACGGCAGCCTCCATAACGCCACCCGTTGTACCAAAAATTGCGCCAGCTCCAGAATAGCTTGTGAAATGAGCATTACTATCATAAGCGTGCGGTTCTAAGTCCTTCAGGTGTAAACCTGAACGACGTACCAACTTCGCAAACTCACGAACTGTCAAGACAACATCAACGTCTTGAAGGTTTTCTTCACGCATCAAACTTTCTCGTTTAGCCTCACCCTTTTTAGCTGTGCAAGGCATAACCGAAATCACTCTAAGGTTCTCACGTTTTACACCCAACTTCTCGGGCAAGAACTCCTTGGCTAAGGCACCAAAAACGGCTTGAGGTGAACGCGTCGTCGATAAATACTCCATCACCATCGGAACATGTTTCTCGACATAATTCACCCAACCTGGACAGCAAGAGGTAAACATCGGCAAAGCGACTTCTTCTCCAGCTTGACGTGCTTTTAAACGTGTCAAGAACTCAGTCCCCTCTTCCATAATGACCATATCGGCAGCAAAGTTCGTGTCCATCACATAGTCGGCTCCCATTTGATGGAGTGCGCTAACAATGAGACCTTCAACGTTACTACCGACTGGCAAGCCGAATTCTTCTCCTAACGTTACACGTACTGCAGGAGCAATTTGGAAAACTGTCGTAATTTCTGGATCATCGATCATGCGAAGAACTTGATCGTTTTCATCCTTTTCACTAAGAGCACCCGTAGGACAGACTAAAGTGCATTGCCCGCATTGGATACACTTTTCAGAGTCAACCCAATTTTTGGCCCCCGTCATACCAACGCCACTCATCAAACCAAAGTCTTCAATGGTGAGTGCACCAATGCCTTGGACTTGACGACAGACTTCGACACATCGGCTACAACGGATACACTTGCTGACATCACGAACAATACCGGCAGAAGTATCGTCATAAGGACGCTCAACCAAGTAACGACCATTAAATGGCGTTCTTTGCATACCAATAAACAAGGCCACATCTTGCAACTCGCAATCGCCATGACGAGAACAGCTCTTACAGTCTTGATCGTGATCGGCAAAGAGCATATTCATTTGTAGGCGTTGCATGCTACGAACGCGTTCACTTCGTGTAGATATATGCTGGCCACTCTTAATCGGCGTTGTACAAGCCGTAACAATGCGACCTTCTTTATTTTCGCCTTCGAACAGTTCCACCAAGCACATACGACACGTACCTGGAGTGTGATTCAAGGGCATATATGCGCAGAGTGTGGGAATGAAGATGCCATGCGCCTTGGCAACTTCTAAAATTGTTTGTCCGGGTTCAAAATCAATCTTTTGGCCATTAAACCAAGCAAAATTTTCCATTTGTATCTCCATTAAACAGCTTGGTTTTGCGTGTGACTTGTGTTACCGGGAATGGGCAGTTGTGTCACCACACCATAAATACGATAGCATCGCATACAACGGTTAGCCTCCCTAATTGCCTCATCATCGGTCATTGATAAGTCAACCTCTTCAAAGTTGCCTCGACGCTCTTCAATCGATAGCGTATTGAGATGGTGACGAGGTGCTGTACATAAATCAATAGGCTTATCACCTCGGGCCATTAAATTCGCTTCCTTGAGCAATTTACTCATACGACGACGAGCAACGAATCCAACTGAACCGCGCGTTAAATACTCATGAATGGATTGAGCTGCAATTTGTCCTTGTGCCATACCGTCAATGAGGGTCGTAGGACCTGTAGCAGAGTCTCCACCAGCGAAAACACCTGGACGAGTTGTAGCCAAAGCATCTGATACTTGGATATTGCCACGACGATCAAAGATAATACCGTCATCATCACAAAGTACACTTTGATCCAATCGTTGACCAATAGCTGCAATCAAGTTTTCGCAAGGAAGAATGGTTTCAGTACCTTCAATTTCAACAAGTTTGCCACGTTTGCTGCCCGGAACCTTTTCTTCGCGCATCTTCGCAATCTTCAAACCCGTCACCTTGCCATTTTCTTCCATAATTTCCTTTTGCAAGGATAGGAAGTGGAATTGAATGCCTTCTGCTTTAGCTGCTACCACTTCTTCGTGGTCTGCCGGCATACTTTCTTCGGTACGACGATACACAACATGCACAGTACCATCGGTTAATCGAACGGCAGAGCGCGCACAGTCCATGGCCACGTTACCGCCACCAACGACCACAACATCACCCTTTAATTTCAATGAGCGATACCCAGCCACGGAACGTTCAACCTTGTGCAAGAAATCAATCCCGTTAAAGTAACCCTCTAACTCGGTATTTTCATTGTCTAAGCCCAGATACATCCCCTTAGAGCAGCCAACACCAATAAAGATAGCGTTATAGCCCTTATTAAAGAGGTCTGTTAATGAAAAGTCATACCCTAAACGTTGACGGAAGAAATAGCGTCCCCCCAACTGAGTGATCACCTCGGTCTCACTTTCAAGTAATCCTTTAGGTAAACGATATTGAGGAATACCAACTTGGGCCATACCGCCTGCATGTGAATTCGCCTCAAAAATATCAACTTTATAACCTTGAAGTAATAAGTGATAGGCACAGTTAATGCCGGCAGGGCCCGCACCAATAACCGCGACTTTAGGACTTAAGGGACGCGTCTGTTGATAGGCTTGAGCAAAAAGCTCTTGCATATTGCCTGTTGCGTCAGCAGCGTAACGCTTTAAATTTTTGATATCAACTGGTTCATCGAGCAATCCACGATGACAAGCCTTCTCACAATAGCGCACACAAACGCGACCACAGCTACCTACCAACGGATAGTGCTTAAGCAAAACTGCTGCCGACATCTCTGGCTCGCCAGACTTAATGTAATCGATATAACGCGGGACATCCACGTGTGACGGACAAGCTTCAACACAGGGGGCTGTCAAAAGCGTGTAATAGTCATAGACGTCCGCCGGCACGGGCATCGCATTTTTGACTTCTTCCGGAAAATAACGAAGGGCACCTAATAACGCTTCTGGCGTCGTCATCCCAATACCACAAAGGCTCGTTTCCTTCATTTGTAGAGCAACAGACTCAACAAATTCCCAATTAACCTCTTTGCCCTGTCCTTTTACAGCTTTACTTAAAGCATCTGCAATAACGTAAACACCGACACGACAAGGTGTACATTTACCACACGTTTCTTTAGCAGCGCGTTCGTAATAACGCCAAAGCGAAAAAGCCAGGTTAGCACGGCGATCTAAAACTAAGAAACCTCGATCACCGATAAAAGTCATAATCGGGTTGCCTGGATTGAATTGTGAAAACTGATCTAATGGGATATTGTCAGGTGACGTAGGCGAGTAGGTCTGGCGATTATCATACAATTGGCCATCCCATACGCCGAAAATCAATGGTGTCATTGTGCACCCTCGTTTTTGTAATAGTTCAAATAAGATAGTCTGCTTATTTTAAAGCATTCCCTTACGCTTTAGCCTGTCCTTTCCTCATACTTCTGGTTAATCCTCATTTACGAAACTTGCATTACGTTACCTCAAAAGCAGATACAATAAAAAATACCGTATAGTAAAAAGGAGGCTGTTATGCATTTGCATCTACCACCGCTACTTGAGGGTTTGTTTTCGATTGCTGTTTTTCTTGGCGTTGTCATCATCGCTTTAAAACTATTACAAGAAGTTAACTCAAAGCAATCCAATAAAACGATTTTTGTTGGAACAGTTGAAAAACGTTGGGACAAATGGCAATCCGGCACTTGGATTATTGTCGGCATTGTCATTGGGATTGTTCTGGCTCAATGGCTTCCATTACACTACATCATATCCCCTGGATTGACACATCTTGCTGGCCACCTATTCTGGGTTGGGGTTGCTTTATTAGCAATCATAATTGGACGCCGACTGATTTATACTAAAACTTCGTAACTCATCCAAAGCATGGAATCCAAGTTCCATGCTTTATTTTTGGACCCAGTCTAATATTGATTGGAGTTTCGCCTGTGTGTCCAAAACACCTTGATCGTACGCTCGTTGCATCTCTTCTACATCTTTCGATAAACGTCCAACTTGGATAGGAAAAGTCGGTCGAATGACAAAGGCATTGCCTAAAGCCACCTGAGTATCAATATAGTCCTGGGTCTCAGAATAACGACGAGGAGAGTCCTGAAATGTCTTCACAAAATTCGGATAACCACGATAAATAATTGGGGCCAACAAAGCATCTATGTCCCTGACCCGATGTGAGCGGGGCTTTGTCATAATGACAATATTTTTATCAAACCCTAGTTCTTGGAAAGCTTTTAAAGGCACTCGATCTGAACATCCTCCATCGAGTAGTTTTAAACCTCTAAATTGAACAATCTTCGATAAATACGGCAATGACGCAGAGGCTCGTAAACCATCGATTTCTTTAAACATATTCTTAAGTTCAAGATATTCGGGTTTACCTGTTTCAACGTTAGTACAAGTAACAAAATACTGAATTCCAGAAGCTTCAAATGCTTCTTCATCAAAAATATCCAAGCGTTCAGGAATATCGTGGTAACAAAACTGAGTATCGACAATATTGCCAGTTTTTACAAATGTCTTAAAACTGCAAAAACGGTCATCAAGCAAATACTTTTTATAAAAACGAAGGCTGCGCCCTTTCTGTCCAGAAACAAACGAGCAACCATGAATAGCTCCAGCGGATACACCTATAACCCCTTTAACGGGAAGATTTAAGTCGGCAAGGGTATCTAAAACACCCGCAGCATAAATAGCGCGAACACCACCACCTTCTACAACAATACCTAATGACATAACATCTTATTATCGAAAACATGACTTTGATGATACGCCGTACATCTCACTCTAACAATGCCATGATAGTGGGGCATCCGTTTTATTCTGACTAACATCTCTATCGTGTGAACTGCATTATTTGGACAATTCTTAATCTTTTACTTCACACCATTATTAATGGTTACTGTAAAAAATCTATATCTATTTACCAAGTCCAATAGCAAAAAAGCCTTGAAGGGTAACCTTCAAGGCTTTTTAAATGGGGAGCC
>Freddie_p2__coassemble_1296_pt1 | contig 66941 bp, 59 predicted proteins | sample Freddie_p2__metabat2_low_PE_022 | metagenome-assembled genome bin Freddie_p2 | reverse complement strand
AAATAACTATATACATATATTCAAATATAGAGATGAATTAACGTAACTTTAGTGGTTAAGAGCTCAAGTATACGTATTAAAGTCAAGAATCAGATCATATCATCAACTACAAGTGATAAATTCAGATTTTTATATTTTAGATAACACTCAATATTCTAATTGTTAGACTATGTTTTCAATCATTATACTGCGTGTTATTAATATATTAAAGCTATGAAAATAGCTTTTCAAATGGCTCTAGATTAAAAGATTGATCTACTTGACAGTACATATTATAACTATCATAATATTGAGTGTTATTATATTGTAATACTTATTATATTGAGAGTTATATGAGACCATCTGTAGCTGTAGAAACGTCTTTAAAGGCCTTAGGTGAAAATTTAAAGATTGCTCGTCTTAGACGTAGATTGCCACAATTGCAAGTTGCAGAGCGCGCCGGAATTAGTCTAAATACCTTAGCGAAGGTCGAGGCAGGCGATCCCGGCGTATCCATTGGTAATGTTGCTGCAGTCATGCAGGCCATTGGCCTAGGCACTCCCCTACAAGATATCGCCTCCCCTAGCGCAGACACCTCAGGATTACGCCTTGAAAATGATCGTTTGCCTAAACGTGCTCGTAGTGTGAAAAAGGTAATCTGATGAACGATCTTAAACACTTGAACATATACTTTAAAAGCACTAAAAATCTTTTATCTGTCGGTACGTTAAGTATTAGTGGAGCTTCAAGTCAACGCCCCGTTTGCTACTTTGCTTATGACCAATTCTGGCTTGAACACGGCTTTGCTTTGGGTAAGGATTTGCCATTAATAGCGCGTGTTTTTCAGACAAGTCCACGTTTTCCATTATTTGGCTTCATGCAAGACTTGATTCCTGGGATTGGGGCTAGAAAACTGCATAAGCTGATGGCAAAAAAAGACTTTACAAACATAGAGTTATTCCTTCACTCACAAGAAGCCATTAGGCCTGGTGCACTTGGCTTTTATTCCCAAACTAAAGCTTCACTTCAATCAAAGGCGATTCCGAGTGTTATTCGTGATTTAGAGCGTTTAATGATGGGACAAGTCAATATTTCAGATATAGATAATCTCTATTCTGCCCTTTCCTCGCTTCCAGGCGAACGTTTTAAGCTATCTTATGTTAATGGTAAAAATACAAACGTTATTGCTAAATTTACACACCCGGATCCAGAACGTAATTTAGCAGTGTGGGAAGCTGTCGCTTTAAGCCTTGCGAAGCGAATCGGTCTAAAAACAGTTTCTGCTGAGTTGACATCATTTCGTGGCATTGATGCCTTAGTAACAGAACGATTCGATAGGGATGGTCAAGATAATGCCTTAGGATTTGCTACTGCTCAAGCTTTACTGGGGGCGGCTCCCAATAGCTACCACTCTTATCTCGAAGTGGCGGATATCTTAAATGAGAGTGGAGAATCTCCTAGAGAAGATCTTGAAGAGCTTTGGAAGAGAATGGTATTTAACATGGCCATTGGCAATGTTAACGATGCGTTAAATAATATTGGCTTTTTACGCTCGCAAAATGGATGGCGTCTGAGTCCTATATATTCATTAACCCCTACTCCACTGCCGGTAAATCGACGCCACCATGCTACAGGCGTTACTCAAGACTGTGATTCCCCTGACTTAACTAAGGCAATCGAAGTATGTCGCTATTTTGCACTAAGTAACCGAAAAGCCGTTGAACTGGCGCATGAAATTACTTCATATTGTTCTCAAAATTGGGAAACAGTTGCTCAAGATCTACAAGCAGATCCTATTGAGATGGATACTATGAGCACTTCATTTGCTCGTTTAAACCAATAACTAGAAAGAAATCTGCTTCCAAGAGCGCCTTTTCTAAGACATTTACCGAATATGGACTTTATGTCTGATTTTTCTTTTTAGGAAATTTTCCTATACTTAATGGGTGCTCAATTTTTTTAGGGGCTTTAAATGCTTAACAATGTTCCATTAGTGCGTATCGTGGATGATGATGAAGGCATCCGCAATTCCATGGCCTTTTTACTTGAGGGTGAAGGCTGGGAAGTAAAAACTTATCGTGACGGCTCTCAATTCCTTGCAAATGGGGATTTCATTCGTCCGGGATGCATTATTATGGACGTTCGCATGCCCAACATGAGTGGCCTTGGTCTTCAAACACATTTAAATGAAATGGGAGTGGATCTCCCTGTCATCTTCTTAAGTGGCCATGGTGATATTGACATGGCGGTTCACACAATGAAGGCTGGAGCTGTTGAATTCCTACAAAAGCCAGTGCGCGAAGAGCGTTTATTCCGTGTTGTCAATGATGTCATTACGGAGTATATGAATCGCCAAGAGCGTATGGCAGATGTCTTGGATTTCAAAAACAAATTAAAGAACTTAACAACCCGTGAACGTGAAGTTGTTAATTTAATTAGCCTAGGCAAATCCAACAAAGAAGTCGCTGACGAATTGGGTATTTCAGAAAAGACTGCTCAAGTCCACCGTGGAGCTGCATATCGTAAATTAGGTATTCATAATGCTACTGAAATTGCTCGTTTCTTAATGCGAGCCAAAGAAGATCCACAATTGAATCAAAAGTAGGTTACTGCATTTTCTAAATGCTCCTCTACCGGAGCATTTTTTATTGCCGTTATTTTTTGTCGACAAAAAAAAGACCCACCGTGAATTCACACGGTGGGTTAAAGATTCGGAGGGATGAGTTCACTCATCCTCCTTGGCTAAGTTAAGCTCCCTAAATCTCAACTTAACCAACCAAACGACAATGATACTTTCGTATCCCCCTCTAGCCGCTTGGCACTGAGGTCTGCTTTTGCAAACACTCGTGAACGCAATGGAACCAATCACAGCTCCTGCGTTCAAGGCTACATTTTGGGCTAAAACTCATTTTTTTGAAAGGGGGGAGTTGCTTAAGGGTTTACGATTACTTATTTAACGGTATTTTATAACTAATTGAAAAATATAGATTATTATCTGCCCACTCATTTAGTCTTTGCCAAATGGCATCATTACTGTCAAACAGAGTAAGTATTGCAAAATGTAACAGTGTTGTCATTTTTATGACCAGGGAATGTCAGAAGGTAAGAGACGATCAATCAACCTTCGTATTTCAATGTCCGCTTCCCTAACCTGATCGAAAAGGGTTGGCTGGCCCTTCTTTCCATTAAATTGGGCAGTATAAACCTTTTCGATTTTAGACTGCTCTTTTAGAGTAATTCGTGCAAAATTCAAAATTGGTTGTCCCCAAGACGCATCCAAATCCATTTCACAAGAGATGATTTGTCGGCAATTGGCCTGAGAAGCTAGGTCGTTCTCATCAACTCTTTGAACATAAAAACCTTTATCGAGCAAGGCGCGTCGAACAGCTAAAAACATCTGAGGTGGTAACTCGGTATTATCAACCAAACACATCGTCGATCCTTTTGCGACATCTCGGTAAGAAACTGGCGAGTTGTTCGAACTGGCGCATCCAACTAATGTAGTGGCTACAACAACAGCGGTTAATAAGAAATTTAACTTTTTCATAAATTTAAAAGAAAATATCCGACACGAAAGATGTGTGGTCTCACACTGGGATTCTATCATTGAAACTCTCAATAGATAAGCAAAAATTAATCAGAGTTGTTTAGAATTGTGCGTTTATGATTTTTTGCTTTTTCAACTCAAATGACAACAAAACAAAACCAATCTTCTCAAGTCGCATTATGGAATCCCATGTGGATTATTCTCTTAAGTTTTGTCTTTACTCCCGCTTTCGGTGGCATCGTTAGTGCTCTGAACTGGCGAGCTATGGGAAAGCACGTAGAAAGCACTAACTCTTTGGGTTGGATGAGAACGACCCTCTTTTTGATGGTCCTCTATATCTTTATTGAGCCTTTGTTAAGAGGCATCCCCTACACCCAATACGTTTTGCTGACACTGATGGTTGCTCTATGGTTAAGTTGGACGTATTTCGATGGCTACAAGCAATTAAAGTATGTCAATGAAAAATTTGGCGAGGGTTACGAGCACAAGTTTTGGGCAAAATGTATTACTTGGGGCGTTGGTGGTTGGGTTGCTTATTATGCCGTTGCAATCACTTATGTGCTAGGCTTACATATCCTTGGCATTACTCTCTAATTCATTTCCTTATGGCTACACGAAAGAAAAACGCCCAAAACGAAGCACTTAATGCACGCGCTAACTATGTGTTAGGTCTTTTGGGCGGTGTAGTCAAAGCTCCCCCTCAACCTTCAAAAGAGGCTATGCAATATTATGCTCGCGAAGCCGCAGAAGGTAACCCAGACGCTCAATATCAGTTAGCACGTCTTTTAGTCGATGGGCAGGTTCTCTCCACAAATAATCGAGCCGCTCTCAAATGGCTAAAAAAAGCCGTTGAGAAAGATCACGCAGCTAGTCAACATTTACTTGGCCTGATGTATTGGCGAGGCCAAGGTGTTACACGAGACCCTGCTCGCGCTTTAGAACTATTTCGTCAAGCCGCTATCTCTGGAAATGCTCAGGCTGAGTATGATTTAGGCTGTGCATTGATGGATGGTAAAGAAACTGATAAAGATGCCTATCAGGCGCTTCGTTGGTTTCGTCTCGCAGGCGCCCAAGGGCATGCTCAAGCTCAGTATCGAGTGGGTGTTTCACTGGCTCATGGTCAAGGTTGTGATGTCGACCTTATCCAAGCAGCCAACTGGCTAAGAAAAGCCGCCATCAATAATGAGCCCAAAGCTCAATATGAATTTGGACTGCTTTTCACCCATCCTGATTATCCAAAGAAAAATGAAGCTGAGGCCTTCCGTTGGATCAAGGTTGCAGCTTTAGCTGGATATGCACCGGCCCAATATCAACTTTCTCTCTTCTATCAATTAGGTGAAGGCACCTTGGCCTCTTATGATGAAGCTTTTCGTTGGGCTCGAAAGGCTGCTGCTCAAGATGACAAAAAGGCTTTGATGCTCTTAGTGAATTTTTATCGCTTTGGTGCTGGGTGCACTGCAGACCCTATTGCCGCTTACGCTATTGCAAGCTATGTTTGCTTAGATCAAGATGAAGCACCGGCTCGTGCCCTTTTAGATACACTTGAAATGAATGTTCCTACCGCAAAACGTGGGCAAATTCAGAAATTATTGGGTAGCGTTAAAAACGCTCAAGATCTCTTAAATAATTTGCCGAGCTAAGAAAATTTCTTGCTCGGCAGACTAATCACTGTTGATTAATTTTACGTATTAGTTGAAATTGCAGACCTAATGCATCAACTACTCGACACATGGTCGTGAATGACAAATTTCGTCCATGTAATAATCGATCGATGTCCTTTAAGCACTGTTCGTTGTTAATTGGCAGTACGCGTGATTTCAATGCAACTTTTAATGCTCTTCGAATGCCTGATCCATCGCCAGGATCCACTTCAGCACTTTTAAGTAACACTTTCATCCAATCGTCTTGCGTTGAGAGAATATCTTCCGTTTCAAATAACGGCAAGCTCTCAATCGGTTTTTCTTTACGAGCCGCGGAATTCTTCTCCGACACTTGTTTTCGACTCATCTAAAGTATTCCTTTCGAAACGGCAAAAAAAGCCGAAGATGCCAGTGCTGGCATCCACGGCCTTTCAGAGTTCTTGTTAGTTTAGTGCTTTTGAGTACGTTGACGAACAGCTTCAAATAAACAGATGCCCGTTGCAACTGAGACATTCAAGCTTTCTACCGATCCCGTTAAAGGAATCTTTGCTAAATCATCACAACGCTTGCGAGTAAGTTGACGAAGACCTGGACCTTCCGCTCCCATCACCCAAGCGAAGGCACCGGTCTGGTCAAAATCATAAATCATCTTGGTCGCCTCACCTGCTGCGCCTACACAAGTAACGCCGGCATCGCGTAATTCAACAATGGCAGCAGCCAAGTTCGTCACTTGTACAACGGGAACTGTTTCGGAGGCGCCAGCGGCAGCCTTTGCCGCAGCGGGCGTCATCGTAGCAGAGCGATCCTTCGGGATAATCACGGCATGAACTCCAGCAGCATCAGCTGAGCGCAAACAAGCCCCAAAATTGCGAGGATCTGTAATCCCATCCAGAATTAGGAACAAAGAATCTGGTCGAATTTGATCCATGAGTTCATCAAAGCTCATTCCCGTATCAAGTTCCTTGGCCATAGCCACAATACCCTGATGTGGAACGTCTTTACTCACCATTCCATTTAAGCGATCATGAGAAGCATGCATCACACGGACGCCTGCTTTATCCAACTCTTCACGCATTTGGACCATGCGCTTATCATGACGGGAGGGATCAACATACACCGTCACAAGGCTTTCAGGTGCATTTCTAAGGCGAGCACCCACAGCATGAAAGCCTGCTAAAACCATATTCTTTGCCATTTTTGATCCTACAAAACGAATCATCTAAAAATTAAACCGTTATTGTACCTTTATTTCACGAGACGGAAGTCAATTCTTCGACGATCTTCATCAATTTCCATAACTTTTACCTTAACTCGATCTCCAATTTTGAATGTTTCTCCAAAATCTTGACCAATTAAAGTGCCTTCATCACTGTATACGAAGTAGTCATACCCCAGATTTGAGATATGCACAAAACCCTCAACGTAAATTTCATCCAATTCAACATAAATGCCAAACTGTGTAACAGCTGTAATACGTCCCTGATAGGTCTTATTGCCTTTAGCTGTTGCTTTCATATAACGGCACTTTAACCATGCCACAACATCTCGACTGGCTTCGTCAGCTCGACGTTCGCATGCAGAGGTAATTTTTCCTAGACGAGACCAGTCATCTTTACCTTGGACAAACTTTGAATCAGCTATAACTCGTGGCATAGCTTGCATGGTTCGCTCCAACCCCTTGCCACTAAAGCTTGTCAATATCGAACAAGATGCCTCATAAACCTCCGGTTGATAATGACGGCGTGACAAAATAGAACGAATAGTGCGATGGACTAAAAGATCTGGATAGCGGCGAATTGGCGATGTAAAGTGTGTATATGCCTCATAACCCAGTCCATAATGTCCAATATTGTCTGGACAATAGACTGCTCGTTGCATAGAACGCAACAAGTGCATTTGGATTTCCTCAGCATAAGGACGACCAGCTATTTTTTCGATGACTTCTTCATAGTCTGCCGCTGTTGGCTTGTCCCCACCTTTAAGCGTCAGTCCAAAACCACTTAACGTTTGTCGCAATTGGCGCAGGCGCTCAATGGATGGAGCATCATGCACGCGATACAGGCAAAGACGGTCATGTCGAGCAATGAAGTCCGCTGCACAGGTATTGGCCGCGAGCATACACTCTTCAATTAATCGATTGGCATCGTTTAACTCTCGAGCAACAATACCAATAACTTCCCCGCTTTCACTCGTTAGAACCTGCGGTTCGCGTGTACTAAAGTCAATTGCTCCGCGTCGTTCACGAGCTTCTCGCAATACCTTATACAGTGAATATAGGACATCGATATGAGGTTTCATATCAGAGGGCAACTTACTTTCTTCTGGTTCTTCTCCAGACAAGTAAGCCCATACGTCCGTATAAGTTAAACGCGCATGAGACAAGATCAATGCAGGGTAAAACTGATAAGCGGTGACCATTCCTAAGGGCGTAATCACCATGTCACAAACCATGCAACAGCGCTCAACTCCTGGATTGAGAGAACAAATGCCATTACTAAGTTTTTCCGGCAACATCGGAATAACTCGCCGTGGGAAGTACACCGATGTTGAACGAAGCTGTGCGTCTTTGTCTAACGGTTGACCTGGTTTTACATAATGACTGACGTCGGCAATTGCAACGAGTAGCCGAATATCTCCAGTGTTCAGCTTTTCAGCATAAACAGCATCGTCAAAGTCTCTTGCATCTTCCCCGTCAATGGTACAAAACGGAACATCTCGTAAATCGACTCGACGCGTACGGTCCTTAGCCATCACACGCGAAGGCAATGCTTCGGCTTCTGCTAATGTTTCTGGACTAAACTCATGCGGAACACCAAACTGACGGACAGCTAATTCAATTTCAAGCTCTGCATCACTGGTAACGGGTAATACATTTTGTATTTCAACCATTACCTTAGGTAGATCTTCTGTTGGGTAGTTGGAAATTCGAGCGACTACTCTCTGTCCTACCCAACTGTCTAATACTTCGTCTTTTTGACTGAACCCGACACTGAGATAACTTAATCGCGGATCAAACTTTCGGAAATGGTAGCTCTTGGTACCATTTTTTTTAACGGTACACTTAACTTCACCGACAATCTCAGAGATGGAACGTTCGGCAACCTCTTGAATAACTGCCGTTTCATTCATCGGCCCAAATACAAAGTTAACCTTATCTCCTGGTAAGTATTGGCGAGCCTGCTGCTCAACAATCGAAATTTTTTGTCCCGTTTCATCATCTACGACAAAGGGGTATTGTTGGGCAAAACACATTACGACACCAGTACGAACTTTTGCAGCTGGGTGACGGAAAGTATTGCTTTTGGCGTTATAAGAAACGCGTGAATCGTCAATCAATCTTAATAGAACCTGATCAAAAAGCTTTTCATTGAGCTTTCGATACTCTTGTTGCAAAAGAACATATAACTCACTCGGATCCAAGTCCGCCGCACTCGAGAGTAAAATGCCGACAGCCTTTTGAGTCAGTTCCTGTACAACATAGTTTTTGACTCGTCCCTCGCTTTTGGCTGGTTTATTTGCCGAAGAACGACGGTTTTTTACAATCTTTGGACGAGGCATTTTTTTTAAATTCGTCAAATTTTTCTCACTTATTGTTATAATGGACACCTTCACATCTGAAAGCGTTCCTAGCTTTCATGTGCCCAGGTGGCGAAATTGGTAGACGCACCAGCTTCAGGTGCTGGCGTTGTAAAAGACGTATCGGTTCGAGTCCGATCCTGGGCACCACATCTTCTCTCCCCGTTAATCAACTTATTTTAAGTGATTCGCAGGTTTGGCTCCGCCTACTGTATTCATATTTTATTAATTCATTGCTTAACAATACCACAGGCATGTAACAAGCATATGAGCTTTTTGCATTAAAGACGTAAGCAGACGTACGTTATCTATTATTAAATACTGAGAATCCCTTAAATAGTGAATTGAATCAACGAATAACTTATTAAAGTCAAAGAAAAGACTGAAGATGCAGTTTACAATTTTAACATTCGATTTTTTACAAAGGTTTCTCTTTTATGATGAAGCAATCCTTATGGGCTTTAGGAGCCGCTGCATTATTTTCATTGATGGCAGTCTTCGTTAAGCTCTGTAGTGGGCACTTTGGCTCTCTAGAACTGGTTTTTTACCGCTCTCTAATTGGTGTTGTTAGTATTTTAATTTTTGTTAATAGTCGAGGACTTAGCTTAAAGACAGAACATTTAGGCGGTCATATTGTTCGCTCTGTTTTGGGTACTTGTACGGTTGCTCTTTGGTTTTTTACCATCAGTCAAATGCCCTTAGGCACGAATATGACCTTAATTTACACAACCCCCTTATTCATGGCCGTCAACTTCATCATTTTGGCGGCTATGCGACATGAAAAAGCTCCCTGGGGCATTATTGTTGCCATCATTTTTGGTTTCATCGGGGTTACCACCGTTTTGCAACCGTCTTTTGAAGCTGGCTACTTAGTGCCTGCTTTAATTTGCTTGGGCATAGCCTTTATTGACTTAATTGTATATTGGCAAATCAAACAATTAGGTGAACTGAAAGAACCTTCTTGGCGTATTGTCTTTTATTTCACTACCTTTGGCACTGTATTTGGTTTACTAGGAAGTTTTGTCATAGAAGATGGTATGCATATGCCTACCTTGGAATCCGGTGCCTATTTAGTTGGCATGGGGATTTGTGCTACGTTGGCTCAAATTTGTACTACTCGCTCTTATGCCTACGGCAATATGTTATTGAGTTCATGCTTAGGCTTTTCAGCCATCCCCTTCTCTGCATGCATGAGCTTTATTTTCTTTGCCGAATATATTTCATGGAACGGATTAATCGGTATGATTATGATTGTGATTGCAGGGATCTTTGCCACAATCTATACAAAGAAGACCGAAGCACAAGCTAAAGCTGATAAAAAAGCTGCAGCATAAACATCTACTATTAACAGTCAAACGGAAAGGATATTCAAAATGGCTGAAAATAAAGTTCAAGATCAGGTTAAAGCAGAAGAACAACCGAATAACGTGTGGGTTTGTGACAATATTGCCGTTACGCATTGTGATGTTAGCGACAAGGGTATTGTTTACACCGTTGCCTGGACGGACTTCATGGGTTTACAACGTGCTGCCAAATTCAATCGTGAAGATTGCTTCTTTGACTTCGCTTCCGTATTAAAGACTCTTGTTAAGGGTGGCTATCGCTACAACACGATGTTGCCGCAAGCACCAGCAATTGTCCAACAACGCTTGACGAGTTTCCGCCCGTCTCAAGAAAGCGTTCAAAAGGCTTTGGACTCCATGAAGAAATAATCCGATAAGATGAGTTTCTGACCGATAGAAAAGACGAACCAAATAAATAGGGTTCGTCTTTTTTTACTTATGTCTATCGTTTTTTCTTTCCTGCACATCCTTTAAGCATTTTTAAGTGCCGAAGAAGTGGGAGAAAGCTGTTAAAATTCCAAACATTCATTTCAACCGCAAGAAGATAATTATTATGATTACAGATCAAGATGTTCATCAATGTCGTCTTCAAACGATTCGTGACGTTGTTCGTTACGCCATGACGCAGTTTGAAACCAATAAGATTTTCTACGGTCACGGCTGTGCAAATGCTTATGAAGAAGCTTACTTCTTAGTCGCCCGTACTTTGAAGCTTAACTTTGAAGATTTGGATCGTTTTTGGGATGCTCGAGTTTCCAATGCCGAATTGAAACTCTTACTTGAACGTATCCAAATGCGTGCTATTGATAAAATCCCGATGCCGTATATCTTGAAGGAATCTTGGTTAGTAGATCACGAATTCTATTGCGACGAGAGAGTTTTGATTCCCCGCTCTTATATTGCAGAGCTTTTAAAAGATGAATTGGCTCCGTGGGTTCCCAATGCAGAGCGTGTGACGCGAGTTTTGGATCTATGTACCGGTTCTGCCTGCTTGGGCATTTTAGCTGCAGAGGCCTTCCCTAATGCCAAGGTTGACTGTGTTGATATCAGTAAAGATGCCTTGGAAGTGGCTAAGATTAATGTCGCCAACTACGGTATGGAAGATCGTATTGAATTAATTGAAAGCGATCTCTTTAATAGCATTGCAGATCGTCAATACGATGTCATCATTTCTAACCCTCCGTATGTTACGACAGATGCAATGAACAATCTTCCTCAAGAATATCGCCATGAGCCCTCTTTGGCTTTAGGCGCTGGGGATGATGGATTGGACATTGTTCGTCGTATGCTCTCTGAAGCCTCTAATCACCTGACTGCTAAGGGTGTATTGGTGGTTGAAGTGGGCGATGGTCGTCAAGCATGCGAAGAAGCTTATCCTCGCCTTCCCTTTACTTGGCTTGCAACAGAAGCAGAAGAAGAGATGGTCTTCCTTTTACGTAAAGAAGAGTTACGTTAATGCTTCGACTTCAAAGTGTCACTCTTATGCGAGGTGTTCGGGTTTTATATTCGAACGCCACGCTTCTTGCTAATTCCGGTGAACGTATTGGTCTTGTTGGCAATAATGGTTGTGGGAAGTCTTCTCTCTTAGCTGCCATTTTGGGTGAGGCCCCCATAGAATCTGGAGAAATCGATGCTCCAGCAATGCACTTAATCGGCCACGTCTCTCAGGATATTGACGAAGTCGACGAGGTTGCAATCGAATGGGTGTTAAGTGGACATGGCCCGTTGATGCAGGCTCGAGCCGATTTAGCCCAAGCCCAAAACGACATGCAATTGGCGCAGGCCCATGCGACATTAGCCGAGCTCAATGAGGGCGCTATCGAAGCACAAGCAAAGATCATTTTGCATGGTTTAGGCTTTACTGAAGCCGCAACAATGCAAAGAGTAAAGGACTTTTCTGGTGGTTGGCGAAATCGTTTAGCACTTGCACGTGCTTTGATGTGCCCAGCTCAATTACTACTTCTTGACGAACCCACTAACCACTTGGATATGGATAGTGTGATTTGGCTAGAAGCTTGGTTAAAGCGACAACAAGCAACAACCGTCATCATTAGCCACGATCGTGAATTCTTAGATCGTTGCGTCAACACAATCTGGTCCATTGAAGACGGAACAATTCACCGCTATGCAGGCAACTACAGTGCTTTTGAAGCGATGAGAATCGAACGGCTTCGTCAGCAAGATGCAGCTGCAAAAGCTTACGAGCGAGAAAGCGCTCACTTGCAAAGCTTCATCGATCGCTTCCGTTATAAAGCAACAAAAGCACGACAAGCACAGTCTCGCATTAAGATGCTTGAACGACTCAAAGCGGTCGAACCAGTGCGAGCAACAAGAGAGTGGCGCTTCGAATTTCTACAACCAGAGCGTTGCCCTGAACATTTGGTTGAAGCAAAATCTGTCTGCTTGGGTTACGGTGAAAAACGCATTTTAAATAATGTCAGTTTCTCAATCCGTTCCGGCGAGCGAATCGGTGTCTTAGGTGTCAATGGTGCTGGTAAGTCCACGTTAATTAAAGGAATTTGCCAAGAGTTGTCTGTTCAACATGGTGAGTTTCGTTTTGGACAGGGACTTCAAATCGGCTACTTTGCTCAACATCAATTAGAGCAATTGCGTGAAGACGAATCCCCGCTACAACATTTACGCCGTAAAGCTCCTGAAGAGCGAGAACAGGTTCTACGAGATTTTCTTGGGCGCTTTAAATTTTCTGGTGACATGGCCTCAAGCCCTGTTGGCCCCTTCTCTGGGGGAGAAAAGGCTCGTCTTGCCTTAGCCCTTTTAGCATGGGATAAGCCAAATTTACTTGTGCTCGACGAACCGACGAACCACTTAGATATGGAAACGCGCGAAGCGCTAACTATGGCGTTGTCTTCTTTTGAAGGCTCTGTACTGATCGTCAGCCATGATCGACATCTTTTATCGGCCACAACCGAACGTTTGATGCTTGTTCACAATGGCGAAGTATCCGAGTTTGATGGTGATTTGGACGATTACGCTACGCTTGTTTTAGAAAACCGAAAGGCTACCCTATCGGCCTCTAAAGCTAAAAATGATACCGTAACACCCAATACCAATAAAAAAGAAGCGCGTCAGCAAGCGGCTCAAGAACGTCAACGCATTGCACAACTGAAAAAGCCTCTACAAAAACAATTAAGTGCAATTGAGAAAAAACTGGATCCTCTTAATAAAGAATTAAAAGAATTGGATGAAAAATTAGCTGATTCTGCATTCTATGAAGGTAATCCAGACGATGTTGCACAAACATTAAAGCGTCGAGGTGAGGTAGCTCAAGCTGTTGAAGAACTTGAGATGCAATGGCTAGAAGTATCAGAAGCGATTGAAGCCATCGTTTAACTTCCAGTCGTATCGATTTTCTACTTTCTTTTTTTCTTTTTTTTCTAAATTATGAAAAACTTTCTACCGGAGATCCCTCCGATTCTAGAACCGGAAAACCGTTTAGCAAAAGGTCTCGTCATTGCCTTTTCACTAATGGTGATGGGCTTGTTATTCTTTGCTCTCGGCTTTATTTATCGAGAACTGCTACTTGAGATTTTTGTTTCTCAAACACCTTTAAACAGTATTGTTCATAGGGATGACTATATCGAGATGTGGAAGGCAAGTTTGCGCTTTGATGCTAAATTTGCCTACCTCATCATCATTCCTGGACTCTTATTTGCACTGGTAAGCATGCTTGGCGGTGGTATCTATCGCTATTGCTGCAAACTGACGACGGTCTACGTTGCTCACATGTTTGGTTGGTTTTATCTATCGAATACCGCCAACATTCACTTCATTAGTACGACTGGACACTCATTTGGATCACCTGAGTTTGAAGCTTTTAAATCTCATCCATTTGAATATATTGGAAAATTTTGGCCGGACTACCCGATTTTGTCTGACATTTTGATTGGCATTGTCATCGGCGTGATTTTCGTATCTTTGTGGTTTCGGATGGCTTCAATCATTTCACGCTGGTCTGTGTGGCAAGGTAATCAGTGGACAAATTTATTGATTGCTTTAATGTGCTTTATTGGATTTATGTGGACCTGCTCACAAACAACGCTAACCTCAAAAAATCCGTTGCGTGCACAAGAGGCAATGGTAAGCCAACATAACATCATCAATACTATTGTTGTTGGAGCCCCCATGAGCATTTACTATGATGAGCAATTACGCCCGCTAGGCTATTTTAAATCTGAAGAGTAATCAGCTTCGCTTTCCTATAACGCCCTGAGTTTTCAGGGCTTTTCTTATATCTGACAATAGTTGCAAGTATTCCCCAATACAATTCTTAGAGATTAACGGGTACATTTTATTAATGTAAAAATCCAATCATTTTGAGGTAGTCATTTCATCATGCCAACAGATCCACAGATTTTTACCTTCCATTTTGGTACGTTAGAATCACTTGCTTTTGCTGCCATTATTTATTACTTTGGTAGCTGGCTAAAAACTAAAATTCGCATCTTACGTCGACTATCCGTCGCCTCCCCTGTTGTGGGAGGTTTAACTGTAGCAGTCATCCTTTCACTTCTACAGGGTTTTAATATCGCTCACATCACCTTTGATGCAACTTTGCAAAAGCAACTCATGATTGCTTTTTTCACAACAATTGGTTTAATGGCAAGCCTTAAAGTCGTAAAAAAAGGCGGCATCATGCTTTTCTTTTTTCTAATGGCTGTCACCGTACTCACCGTACTTCAAAATTGCCTCGGTATGAGCGTTGCCTCCTTGCTTGGCATCGATAGTCGTTATGGCATTATGGTTGGTTCAGTTTCTCTCATGGGGGGCTTGGGAACATCTGCCGCATTTGGGCCCTACTTTGAACAAACCTATGGTTTAAGTGGTGCTACTGCAGTAGCAATTACGTCTGCGACATTGGCAATGACCAACTCATTATTAATTGGGGGCCCTATTGGAGAGTGGCTAATTAAGCGATACAAGGTCAAAACTCCAGATCTTAATGATGATTCTGCAAAAAAAATGGCTGAGGATGAAATGCATGATAAACGCAAAGGTTCTCGCTCATGGACAGCAGATATCCTCAAAGCACTGACCGTAATTTTGATTTGTATGAGTTTAGGTAAGGTCATCTCTGAAGAACTAAGCGCGTATTTAACATTACCGGTTTATATTGGTTCTATGATTGCAGCTGCGATCTGCCGTAATGTTGGTGACTTATTTCACTTCTTTCACGAAAATGATAAAGCCACAAATGCATTGGCAGAGATCTCTTTGGCTTTATTTGTGACGATGGCAATTAATGCATTAAAACTCAATGAGTTAGTCCATCTCGCACTTCCACTTCTGACCATTTGGCTATGTCAGCTTGCGCTTTTATTAGTTTTTGCCTGGGGGGTGCTGTTCACACTCTTTGGTCGAAACTACGATGCTGTGATGCTGACCGTTGGCGGTTGTGGTTTTTGTATGGGCTCAACTTCAACGGGCTTAACCAATATGCAAGGTCTTGGTGAGAAGTACGGGCACAGCCCTAAAGCTTGGCTAATTGTCAGTTTAGTTGGAGCTTTCTTAATTGACTTTATCAATGCATTAACCATTACTTGGTTTGGTGCCCTCTAAAAATATAAAAGGAAGGCAATCGCCTTCCTTTTTTAAATCTATTTCTGCATGCTTTGTTGTGGTTGAGGCGCACTCCCTTGAGTTTGTTCAACCTTTTTCACTTCATTAGGAAACCAAGCATCAGGATCGTCTACTTCACGATTCCAACCCATAACGAGGGCTGTGATCACAACAACAGCAAACAAAATATTCAAAACGAGTCGAATCTTAGGTGGAAATTGTTTCCTTGCCACATTCCTCTCCCTATTAGCGATCCGTGGGCGGTGTTTCATCGGGGGCTAAACCAGCAAAATAATGGGCCCAACCGCTCATAAAAGCATAGTACTGTTTACGTGTAACAGCATCCCGATCTTGCATTGATAAACGACTTAAACGAATAAATTCGGATAAGAAGCGCTTCAAGACGAACTCAAGGATTTCGCCTTCTACATTTTGTTCATGTTTAGCAAAATGATCACGAAGATCATCTGGATGATAACCAGACTTACGATTAATTCGCTTATCTTTTACCTTGCCCAACAAAATATTTAGGAAGTCGTTATAAACATCAGCAGCCTGTTCATGAAGCTCTGCTGCTTCAGGATGGTGAGGCTCGTGTTGTTCAATGTAATCTGCTGTAGAAGCGGTAATTGCAACCTCTTCCAACAATTCCATCATAATATCTGCGCTGGTTAAATCAATCAGCGGCAGTTCTTTCTTAGGAGTCGATAGTTGACCAAAAAGCGCCATGGTAAAACCTTTGTGTTAGTTTTTTGTGTGAACCACACCATCAGGGATAGGTAGCACCCCAATCCCCTCATTTAATAAATCCTGTGCGTCATTGAGTGTGCATTTGCCGTGAATCGTTCTCATCGGAGCTTTACCCTGATGAACGGCTCGGGCCTCGGTTACAAAGCGATCACCCACATCCTCACTATCTTTTAAGAGTCGGCGCGCAGCACTACGCGCTTGAGCCTTTAGCTGGGCCATCATTTGCTCTTCATCCAAGACCTTTTGAGCATTAAACTTCTCTTGATCTCGAAAGCCACGAACATGAGGCGCACTCAAAGTCCGTTTCACATTTGTTGTATCACAGTACGGGCACTGAACTAAATTTTGTTCAATCTGCTCATCCAAACTTTCTACAGAGTCAAACCAACCTTCAAAAGTATGGCCAAACTCACAGACACAATTAAAAACTTTCATCTTACGAAAGCTCTACTTTTGCGATAAGCGGCGACGACGAAGCTCAAACATGCAAACGGTTGCTGCTGCCGCAACATTTAATGACTCACAATCCTGCTCAATCGGGATGTAGTATCGCTGATGGGCTACGCTTAGTGCTTTGTCACTCAAACCAGGCCCTTCAGCCCCCATCATCCAAACAACGGGTCTTGTATGCCAATTCTGGGTTGCAAATAAATCTTTACCCCCACGAGCATCGGCAGCTAATCGATCTGCATCGAAAAGACTGTCGAGATCCTCTGCGGTCACATTATCGTACAAATGAGCAGCAAAGTGAGCTCCCATCCCTGCTCGTAGTGCCTTTGGAGACCAAAAATGAGCACTTGTAGGCGAAGCTGCAATATGCTTAATACCTGCCGCAACGGCCGATCGAATCAGTGTACCAATGTTGCCCGGATCTTGAACACCATCCAAGTAAAGTGCATCAACAGATAACTTTTCATGCTTAGAGGGCGCTTGAATAGGAACCTCAAGCATAAGTCCTGCTCCGTGCTCAACAGGACTGATTTGATCGTAAAGCTTAGCATCTAATAAGTACGCCGGCACATTGCGCTGATCAAAACTTTTAATCAGCGATAACGTTTCATCAGTAAAAGAGTCGCTATCACGAATTAACATGGCAGAAACTTTCACATTTCGTTCAAGACATACTTGAGCTAAATGCGCACCTTCTGCCAAGGTAGCCCCCTCTTTTTTCATCATACGAGCATTATCAAAAAGCTTTTTCCAACGCTTGTATTTAGCATTAGCATCACTTTGAATTTTTTGCACTCTCATGATGAATCATTTCCTTAATTGGTGAAAAGGTCTTACGATGAATTCTGCTAGGTCCTAATTTCTCTAAAGCCGTTAAGTGGTCTGCAGTTCCATACCCCTTATGCACTGAAAAATTGTAACCAGGATAAAGCGACTCGGCTTGAACCATCTGGGCATCTCGAGTTGTTTTGGCAATAATCGATGCAGCAGAAATAGCCGGTACCTTAGCGTCACCCTTGACGATGGCTTCACTAAGATAGTTCCATTTTGGCAATTTATTACCATCAACTTGAACAAAATCGGGCTGTACTTTTAAGCCTTCGACCGCTCTTTTCATTGCCAACAGTGCGGCCTGTAAGACATTGATCTCATCGACCTCATCACAGGTGGCTTCACCTACGCTCCAAGCTAAAGCCTTTGTTTTAATTTCCTTGGCTAAAACTTCGCGTTTTTGAGCCGTTAGTTTCTTGCTGTCATTTAACCCTTCAATGGGTTGCTTTGGGTCCAATATGACAGCTGCAGCGATAACGCTACCAGCCAAAGCGCCTCGTCCTGCTTCATCAACCCCCGCCATTAACTCATAAGTTAACGAAGAGAATAAATCATTACTGATTTGCATACGATCCTAACCACAAACGCTTTGAATCGCCTGTGTAGCCAATGTTGGCGTATCACGCAAAAGACTTTCATGCATAACTGTGAAGCGATCAATTAGCTTTTGATCGTTACGCTTTTCATAAGCATGCCAAAGTTGAAATGCTAGCGGTTCTGCACGACAGTAATACTGCAAAAGTTCTGGCACTAAAAGCTCACCGGCTAAGATATTGGGCAAGCTAACATAATTGATAATGCCCTTTTTCTGCATCAAAATACCGGTAAAACCAGGCATAGCATAACCGACAACCATCGGTCGCTTGAATAATGCACACTCTAATGCTGCCGTTCCTGAGGCCAATAAGACGGCATCGGCCGCTTCCATAGCATCATGGCTTTTGCCTCGAACTAATGTGGTGGCTGCTTTAACGCGAGGAAACTTTTCTAAGAAAGACACTATTTGTGCCTCTCGTTCTGCATCTGATGCAGGGACCACAAATTGCGAGCGAGAATCGAAATCGAGAATCCGATCACAAGCACCAAAAAAGTGGGGCGAGCACCATGCGACCTCTGCTTGTCGAGAACCTGGCATCACTGCAAATAAGGGGCCTGACACATCAAGCTTAAGTCGCTCTCTGGCAGCCAACTTATCCGGTTGCATCGGAATAACCCGTGCTAATGGGTGACCAATGTACGTGGACTCAATGCCAGCCTTATCCATTAACTCCTTTTCAAACGGAAAGACCAATAACATATGATCCACCGCTTTTTTAATGGTATGAATACGCTCTGGACGCCAAGCCCAAATGGAAGGACAAACAAAATGAATCGTTTTAATGCCTCGCTCGCGTAAGTAAGTTTCGATCCCCAAATTAAAGTCTGGTGCATCCACCCCAATAAACGCTCTTGGATTAATTTCCAAAACGCGTTTTTTCATCTCTTTTTGAAGCATCAATAAACTTGGCAAGCGACGCAATACTTCAACATAGCCACGTACTGCAAGTGCTGAACTTGGGTGCCATGCCTCAAGGCCCGCCTGAACCATTTTTTCGCCACCAATACCAAACATGCGCTCACCCTCATAAAGAGCACTCACATGTGGAAGAACCAATGACGCGATATAGTCCCCAGATGTTTCTCCGGCTAACCAAGCAATGCCTTTAGACATGTTCACCCTACCTGCTAGTTCTTCGGTCGAATAATACCGCGTTGACTTGAAGCAATAAAGTCACGCATCAACGTGAGTTCTCTTGCAACATGCGGATTATTTTCAATCAAAACCGTTAAAGCCGTCACAGCTTCAGCAATTGTTAAACCATCTCGATAAATGACTTTATAGGCTGCCTTGAAAGCATTCAAAGCTTTCAAATCAAACCCTGCACGACGCAAGCCCACAATATTTAACCCGTGGGGCTCGGCCGGATTACCATTACAAATCACAAATGGCGGGACGTCCATCAAAAGAATGGAACCACCACCAACCATGGCACCTTCACCAATACGACAGAATTGGTGTACGCCAGCTTGACCACCCAAAATTGCACGATCGGCAACAACACTATGGCCAGCCAAACCAACGTTATTCGCTAAAATCGTATCATTACCAACAATACAATCATGAGCAATATGGGCATTTGCCATAAACAAATTGCGAGAGCCAACCACTGTAATACCGTGATCTTGTGTCGTACCTGTCGAAATCGTCACGTGTTCACGAATCACATTGTCGTCACCAATTACTAAACGGGTAGGTTCACCGTTATACTTCTTGTCTTGAGGTTCACAGCCGATGCTTGCATTGGGGAAAATGCGATTACGTTCCCCAATTTCAGTATAGCCATGAACATTGACATGAGAGATTAATTCCGTACCAGCACCAATCTTGACATGCGGACCAATCACACAGAAGGGACCGACAACCACATCGTCAGCTAACTCAGCTAAAGGGTCAACAACTGAGAAAGGATGAATTTTTGCCATAACTTTGACCTTTTTAATAAATTAAGGAACCTTGTCGAAAGCAACAAGTCCAATTGCAAGAACTGACGATAATTACTCAACCTTGCGTCGTGCGCACATCAAGGTGGCTTGGCAGGCTAACTGTCCGTCAACGGTAGCCGTCACATCAAACTTACCAATACCACCACGATCACGTAAATAATGAACCTCTAAGCGCATTTGATCGCCCGGCAAAACCACACGCTTGAAACGCGCACCATCAATACCGGCAAAGAAGAATAAGGTGTTTTCATCATGAGCTTGTTCACCTAAACGCTCCATGGCCAAAATGGCACCCGCTTGAGCCATCGCTTCCAAAATGAGAACACCTGGCATAACCGGGCACTCCGGGAAGTGACCCGTAAATTGCGGTTCATTAGCCGTCACATTCTTAATACAAACGCACGTCGTTTTGTCTTCAGATACGCTTTCAACACGATCGATCAACAAAAACGGATAACGATGCGGAAGCATCTTCATGATATCGTTGATATTGTATTTCATAGCTCAAAAGTCCTTGGATTACTTTTCTTCAAATTGAGAAACCTTACCTTCTAAGGCAATGATACGTTTTCTCAATTCTGGCAATTTCTTCAATAAAACAGCACACTTATCGCTTTCACGGTTTTCCATGGCAGGGAAAAAGCCCATCATTAACTTAGCGTCCTTGTGCCAAGAAACAATATTGGAAGATGGCCCCACCGTCACATCAGACGGAATAGTGATATGACCATTGATCACAGAACGACCACCAAAAATAACATGGTCACCAATCTTGACACTACCAGCAACTGTCACACAACCAGCCATAACACAATGTTTGCCCATCTGAACGTTATGAGCAATTTGAATGAGGTTATCGAGCTTTGTGCCTTCTCCAATGACTGTATCTTCTAAAGCACCACGGTCAATACAAGTATTCGCTCCCACTTCAACATCATCACCAATGGTAACACCGCCGATTTGGGGAATTTTCACCCACTGACCATCAAATGGAGCAAAACCAAAACCGTCAGCACCAATCACACTGCCAGAGTGCAAGATGCAACGCTTACCAATCTTACAGCCATGATTAACCGTAGCATTGGGATGCAAATGCGTTTTTTCACCAATCACAGAACCAGCACCGACAACAGCGTTAGAACCGATCCAAGCCCCAGCGCCCACGATGGCATGAGCTTCAATCACTGCCCCTGCATCAACTCGAGCCGAAGGGTCAACCTGCGCCGTTTCATCGATGTGAGCTCTCGGACTAATACCAGATTTAAATTGATTCATCTGCGCATCAACCACTTGCAAAGCAAATGCGAACCAAGCATAAGGATCAGGCGTGATAACCATTGCGCGAGGCGTTTCATTACCAAAGATTTCTTGACGATCTTCGTCACGCAATACAATCACACCAGCTTGGCAATCCTTGACTTCATGACGAAACTTTGGATTGGCTAAAAATGCGACCTCATGACTCTTAGCATGACTAAGCGTACCAATTGAATTAACGGCAACATTTTCATAAGGTCCGACGAGCTTGGCTTCAAGACGACCACCACTTTGGACTTGAACGGCTTGAACCAACATGGCAATCGGAAACAACTTTACTTGCATGGTTTATTTCCCTAAGGCTTTAATGACTTTTTCGGTGATATCTACATTGGGGCCAACATAAACGGCCTCTTGAACGATTAAATCGTATTTTTCTCGTTCTGCGATCTCACGAATAACTTTATTGCTACGCATAAGGATGCTTTGCAACTCTTCATTGCGACGACGATTTAGATCTTCTCGCAATTCACGTTCTCGACGTTGAAGGCGACGTTCTTGATCAGCCAACTTACGTTCACGATTTAGACGTTCCGTTGGGCTCAATGTGCCAGCCTCTTTTTGAAATTTTTCTACGTCAGCTTTCAATTGCTTAGCTGACACAGAAATTGAATCTTGACGACTCTCAAACTCTTTAGTCAGTTTTTTTTGAGCTGCCTTAGCCGCATCACTTTCTCGCAAAATTCGGTCAGGATTGACCACACCAATTTTTGTATCGGCTAAAACACTCTGCCCCAATAAACCTAAAGAAATTACAGAGGCCATCAAAAGTTTTTTCACCATCCTTGGATACTCCAATAAGTACGGCAAAGGGAAAGAGACAGTTTCCAATGCCCTTTCCCCTTAAATTTTTAGCAACTTTTCAGGTTTTCCGGTGTTCTCAACTCACTAGAACCCCGTACCGATTTGGAATTGGAAGCGTTCGATTTCATCGTTTTCCTTATCCCCAATCGGAGCCGCCAGGCTAAACTTCAACGGGCCAAGAGGTGAAATCCAGGACACACCTACACCCACAGAATAACGAAGATCAGCCAAATCGATATTCATCTTATCCTTGACGTTACCGTTTCTATCATAGGTGTCACCCCATGAATAACCACCGTCAAGGAACGTAAACCAACGTAAAGTGCGGTCAGCTCCAGGTAGCGGCATTAACAACTCTAACGAGAAGTTCATCGAGGCTCGACCACCGGCTGCGTCACCATCAACATCACGTGGACCTAAGCTTGAACTTTCATACCCACGAACACTACCAATGCCGCCAACATAGAAGTTCTTAAAGAACGGATAAGGCTTACCGCCCCATGAGTCGCCATAGCCTAACTCTAAGTTACCGGCTAAAGTTATGCTCTTCGTTAACGGTTCATAGTGAGAAACTTGATAGTTCATGCGGTAGTAACGCAAGTCCAACACAGGTAAGGTAATTTCGCCAGATAAGCGTTGATACGTACCGCGATTCGGAGCCAATGCGTTATCTCGGCTATCGCGAGACCAGCCCACCGTTGCTGCCACAGATTTTGGAGATTCTCCAAAATGATCGACATATTGCTTATAGCGCATCGGAGCATTAGGACCTGCATCAACAATAGTATTTTCAAACTTACCGCCCAAGAAAACACGGTCATACTCTGTAAACGGGATACCCCAGCTCACAGCCGCACCGCGAGTTTCATAAATCACGTCATCCGTGATTTCTTGGTCTTCCATGTCCACCTTACGATCATAAATATCGATCGTACGAGAAACACCCTCAGGCGTAATATAAGGTTCGGTAACACTTAAAGCATAAGTACGCGTGCTGTCAGATGTGTCGACTTGAACGCTCATGGAGTTACCCGTACCAAAAATGTTATTTTGAGCAAAACCAGCACTCAAAATAATACCGTCAGACGTAGAGTAACCTGCGCCCAAGGAAATGCTTCCCGTAGGACGCTCTTGAACATTAACTTCTAAATCAACTTGATCTCGGGTCCCAGGGACTGGTTTAGGATCAACTGTGACAGAGTCAAAATAACCTAAACGGTCAATACGGTCACGAGACAGTTTCACCTTTTGGCTATCAAACCAAGCAGCTTCATATTGACGGACTTCACGACGAATAACCTCGTCTTTAGTCTTGGTATTACCAGAAATGTTGACCTTACGAACGTAAGCACGACGACCTGGGTCGATGGTGTAAACGATCTTAACGGTATTGTTATCACCAACAACCGGCGTCGGACGCGCTGTAGCAAAAGCATATCCTAGAGAGGAGAGCTTTTGAGCAATCGCTTCAGAGGCGGTATTAATTTCCTCTGCGTTATAGATAGAATCCGGCTTAATCTCAATTAACGGTAAAAGATCATCTTGAAGGCCCAACATGTCACCTGCCAACTCAACACCGCTGACTGTGTATTGTTCGCCTTCTGTTAAGTTAATTGAGATAAAAATGTCTTTTTTGTTAGGTGCAATTGAAACTTGAACACTGTCAACCTTGAAATCAAGGTAACCATTGTTAAGGTAGAAAGAACGAATTGCTTCAATATCTGCAGCTAACTTTTCACGGGAATAGAGGTCACTTTTGGTGTACCAACTCATCCAGCCGCCGGTGCGCAGAGCCATTTGCTCTTGTAACTCGTCGTCATCCATGATGTTGTTACCAACAAAACGAATTGACTTAATCGTTGCGGCCTGACCTTCATCGACAACGATAGAAAGGCGCACACGGTTTCTATCCAACGGCGTAACAGTTGTTTTAACATCAACGCCATAGTAACCACGAGCCAAATATTGACGACGCAATTCTTGGTCAGCCTTATCTAAAATGGCCGAGTCAAAAATACGTCCTTCACTCATACCGACGTCACGTAGGCTTTGAAGCATGGCTTTTTCATCAAAAGCACGAATACCTTGAGTCGTAATAGTCGCTACTGCAGGTCGCTCTTGAACCGTAACAACTAGAACATTACCGTCTTGTTCTAAGCGGACATCGCGAAATAACCCCGAAGAATACAGAGCGTGAATCGCCGTATTGCCTTTGGCTGTTGTAAATTCATCACCGACTTGGAACGGTAAATGAGAAAGAACAGTTCCTGGTTCCGTACGTGCAATCCCTTCGATACGGATATCTTTAATCGTAAAGTCTTGCGCGAAGACACCACCGGCAATGGCCATTAAAGCCGAAGCCACGGAAATTTTTAAAGCAGAATATTTAAAACTCATTTTTTTCTTCGAGTATGTCGCAACTTTGGCTATTCTAACAGCCGAACAAAGTCATTGGTAAGTGCCAATGCCGTTAAACACAGCACAAATAATAAGCCAACCTTTTGACCAATCACCATAAAGGATTCAGGTAAAGGTCGCCCACGAAGCATTTCCAACAAATAATACAGGAGGTGACCACCATCTAACAACGGCACTGGTAATAAATTTAAGATCCCTAAACTGACCGAAATCATAGCCAAAAAGGACAGGTATACACGCCACCCCATTTGTGCACTCTTGCCCGCATAATCAGCAATCGTCACAGGTCCAGAAATGGATTCCGTCCCAGCTTGGCCGCTAGCAACCTGCGTAAGACCGTTCCAAGTCATTTTTGTGATGGATACCATTCGATCGAACCCAGCAATGATGCCATCGATCGGGCCTTTTTTAAGCCATATAACATTAGGCATTAACCCTATATGACAACCCACAATCGCTCTTTTCTGAAGCTTCCCGTCAGCGCCAGGCACTTCATAAACACGTGGGGTTACCGTCACTTCACGAATTTCCCCTTCTTTACTTTCAAGCACCAAACGAACGGGTTGGTTAGGTGATAATTTAATCAAATCAACCAACTCTTGAGGTGTAATGCCATACTTGCCATTGGCAGCTAGAACGCGATCCTCCTCACGGATACCTGCTTCAGAGGCGGGATGATCGGCCATAATTTTTAGTAAAACAGGACGACCATAATAGAGATTGATACCAAGTTGGTGATTAATATCGACTTTCTCATCAGTCATATCAACACCACTTAAATCCCAATAAATATAGTGCGTTTGCCCAGAGCGTTTAAGCTCCATCTCTACATTTTTTTGTCCTGCTTTAGACAGCAATAGCCAACTATAGTCCTGCAACCCTTCAACTTTCTTTTTGTCGACTGCAACAATTTCATCAAGAGCTTTAACTCCCAATGAGGCCGCTTGACTACTAGGCACAGGGGTTGCCATCACTGGCTTAACCTCAGCCTGACCCATCATGGCAATGAAAGCAAAAAAGACAATCGCTAAAAGAAAATTAGCTAATGGTCCAGCACTGACTATTGCGATGCGCTTATAGACTGATTGACGATTGAACGCCCTAGGTAAGTCTTCTGGAGTTACCTGCCCTTCTCGCTCATCAACCATCTGCACAAAACCACCCAGTGGGATGGCAGCAATTTGCCACTCAGTTTGATCCTTCCCTATTTTTTTAGACCAAAGCTTAGGGCCGAATCCAAAACTGAATTTAATGACTTTTACCCCACACAATCGGGCAACAATATAATGCCCCAACTCGTGAAAGGTAATTAAAATGCCGATAGCAACCAAAAAGGCAACTAACGTGTCCATCGGGCCAATTCCTTATCCGTTAAAATGCGAGCTTCTTTATCAACTTCAAGTACTTCTTCAAGTGATCTCGGTAACGGCCTTGACATCGAATTAAGCATTACTTTACAAGCTCTTGCAATGTCTAAAAATTTGATCCTTTCATTTAAAAAGGCTTCGACCGCAACCTCATTGGCGGCATTTAAAATAATCGTCGCAGCGTCCTGACTTCTAAGCGCATCATAGGCATAGCCTAACTGTGGGAAACGATCTAAATCAGGTAATTCAAAGGTGCATTGCGCGTATTTTGTAAAATCAACCTTCTCAGCATGCCCATCTAATCGATTCGGCCAACCTAATGAATAAGCGATGGGTGTTCTCATATCAGGCGAGCCCATCTGAGCCAAAATACAACCATCGGCATATTGAACCATTGAATGGATGAGACTTTGCGGATGTACGACGACATCAATTTGATCTGGACCAAATCCAAATAACCAAGAGGCCTCAATGACTTCTAGGCCTTTATTCATCAATGTTGCGCTGTCGACGCTGATCTTGCGTCCCATGCTCCAATTCGGATGAGCGCAAGCCTCTTGTGGCGTGACATCTGTTAAATCCATGCGGTGACGGAAGGGGCCACCAGAAGCCGTCAAAATTAAACGAGCTCCTGCACGATCTTTGGCATTTGCCCCAGACAAACATTGAAAAATTGCATTATGCTCACTGTCGACGGGCAAAAGTTCAGCTCCGCTTTGTTTGATCGTTTGCATTAATAATGCCCCACCACAAACAACGCTTTCTTTGTTGGCAAGTAGCAAACGCTTACCAGCCTTTGCAGCAGCAAATGTGGGTGTTAGCCCCGCTGCACCAACAATTGCCAATACGGCAATGTCAACCTCAGGTAAAGCTGCTAACTGAGCCATTTTTGCTTCACCAGCCCAGACATCGATATCATTGAGACCGCGGCTACTTAAAGCTTGGCACAAAGCATCTCGTTTAGAAGCATCTGTAATTAATGCAATTTTAGGGCGATGCTTTAAGCACAAATCCGCCAACATCTCAACGCGCGAGTTGGCGGTTAAAGCAAAAATTTCATACTCAGAGGGATAATGACTAACGACATCAAGGGTCGATGTCCCAATCGACCCTGTTGCACCAAATAAAGCAATTTTTTTCATTTGAAAATAAAGGTTATGCTGCCATTGAAGAAACAACGATTAATGTTGTCAAGAAACCAACTGGCAACGTCGGCATTAAAGCATCCATGCGATCATAAAAACCCCCATGACCTGGCAACAGGTTACTGGAATCCTTAATCCCCGCCTGACGTTTTAGAGCACTCTCATACAGGTCGCCGATGATAGAAAGCGTTACGAGAACAAATGCAATTGCTGCCCATACCCATGCACCATACCCCTCAATAATGACAGAAGCTATCGTATCAATCTGAGGACAGAAGTATGTTGTTGCATAGCCTAAAGCAATAACACTTAACATGCCTCCTGCGACGCCCTCCCAGCTCTTTTTTGGGCTAATTGCCGTGGCCATGCGGTGTTTACCAAAAGCCATACCTGTGAAATACGCCATAATATCGGCAACCCAAACTAAAACTAGTAGGGACAAAATCATGGTTATTCCAAATGTAGCATACATACCTACGAAACTAAGCCAAGCAGCAGGTACGAAAAACACTGCAGAAAGCGCTACCATCAAAGGAGCAACCTTCATGCCTGAATGACGAGCAAAAAATACTCTAATTGCAATACCGACCCACAAAAGGCTAATGAAAGCAATGTAATAAACGAGTACAGAGGTAACGTATGACAATAGGCTTATGGCCTCAGCAGAGGCCGAATTAATCCCTTGATAGGCCAGAAATGTCAAAGAGGCCATGGCCACACCTAAAACAGCAGAAACCAGTGCACTCGCTTTTGCTGTGATTCCTGCCAATTTAAGCCATTCCCAAAGAGCTAAGGTAAAACCAACAGCCATGACTCCTGAAAGAACAACGGGGCCAGCCATATACGCTCCGATCAAAACTGCTAGTAAAACAATGGCTGTGATCACACGCTGTTTTAACATACCTCTCTCCCTATCAACTAACTTGAACGCACCTGTTCGCCCGTCATGCCAAACCGGCGCTCTCGTTGAGCATACCAATCTAACGCTTGTTGCAAATCTTCTTTGCGATAGTCAGGCCAAAGCGTTTGACTAACAAAGAGCTCTGCGTAAGCGGCTTGCCATAAAATAAAATTACTAATACGTTGCTCACCGCCAGTACGAATCATTAAATCGACTTCAGGCGCCCAATCAATGGCCATATTTTCACTAATCATGGCCTCTGTGATTTTCTCGGGAGTTTGTGCAAGCAACGGATTTTCTTTAAGAATTTTTCTTATTGCAGAAACGATTTCCCAACGACCGCCGTAATTTGCACATATCGTTACAACCATCTTGTCGCAATGAGAGGTAATCGCTTCACTCTCTGCAATACTTTTTTGAATTTCTTCTGAAAAGCCGCTAAGGTCCCCTGCTACACGTAAGCGAACTCCATGCTCTTTCATGGCTTTTGCTTCTCGTTTGAGTGCTGTAGCAAACAAACGCATCAATGCGTTTACCTCATCGGCGGGACGACGCCAATTCTCACTGCTGAAAGCAAACAGCGTCAAAAACTGAATATCAGCAGCAACTGCTGCTTGTATAACTCGGCGAACGGCCTCCACACCACGTCGATGCCCTTCTGCTCTAGGCATAAAACGACGCTGTGCCCAACGGCCATTGCCATCCATGATAATGGCAACGTGACGCGGTAACGCCACGCTGCCAGTTGCTTTAGTACTTAAAGCCATAGATAACCTTAGATGGTCATCACTTCTTTTTCTTTATCAGCAACGCACTTGTCGATTGCAACGACATAGTTGTCCGTTAACTTTTGGATTTCCTTTTCGGCACGACTTTCATCGTCCTCAGAAATTTCCTTAGCCTTGGTCAACTTCTTGATACTTTCGTTGGCTTCACGACGAAGGTTACGAATAGCAACCTTAGCGTCTTCGCCCAAATGGCGAACAACCTTCGTTAATTCGCGACGACGTTCTTCGGTCAACGGCGGCAACGGAACACGAATGAGCATGCCACTCGTAGCAGGATTTAAACCGAGATCAGAAGTACGGATAGCTTTTTCAACAATAGCAACCATATTCTTTTCCCACGGTTGAACCGTCAACGTACGAGCATCAGCCACACCGATTTGTGCAACTTGATTGATCGGAGTCATCGTACCGTAGTAGTCGACCATCACATGGTCCAACAAGCCAGCAGATGCACGACCCGTACGGATCTTGATGAAGTCTTCGCGCAAGGTTTCAACCGTACGCTTCATCTTGTATTCGGTTTGACTGTGAATTTCACTGATTGACATAAAAACTCCAATTATTGTCCGTCAGATATTAAGGGTTATAGACCAAAGTACCTTCATCATCGCTCAAACAAGCACGGGCAATGGAACCCTTCTTGGCGATATTAAAGACTTTGATCGGAAGATTTTGTTCGCGGCACAAAGCAAAAGCTGTTGCATCCATAACCTTAAGGTCGCGCTTAAGAACCTCATCAAAGGTAATGCGCGGAATAAAGGTCGCCGTCGGATCTTTTTTCGGATCTGCCGTGTAGATACCATCAACCTTGGTTGCCTTCAAAACAACTTCTGCGCCAATTTCAGCGCCACGTAAAGCTGCGGTTGTATCGGTCGTAAAGTAAGGATTACCAGTGCCTGCAGCAAAGATAACAACACGCCCCTTATCCAAATGACGAAGGGCCTTACCACGAATGTAACTTTCTGCAATACGTTCAATGTTCAAAGCACTTTGAACTCGTGCTTCAACGCCGTTACGACGCAAACAGTCTTGAAGAGCCAATGCATTCATCAACGTAGCCAACATACCCATGTGATCACCTTGAGTACGTTCCATCCCCGTCGCACCTAAAGCTACACCGCGGAAAATATTACCACCACCAACGACAACGCCAATTTCGACGCCCATGTCGTAAGCTTCCTTGATATCTTCAACCGTTGATTGAATCGTTTCACGGTTAATACCAAAAGCATCAGGTCCCATTAAGGATTCGCCGGAGAGCTTTAAAAGAACACGTTTGTATTTTACGGGAGAATGTTCGGCCATTTCTATGACTCCTCAAAAGTATGTATCTGGTAGCCAAGGCGCACAACAAAAGAACGTCTGTAACAAAATAGCTACAAATGTTCCCTGGCGCACGTACAGTTAGGTGTATTTTAATCAAAAGCCGTCCGCTATGCTGACAGATTCGGACAATTTTATTGATTTTTTCAGCCTACAGATACAAAAAACTTCCGATTGAAACTTACCTCAGCAAGCTCAACCGGAAGTTTAATTCAGAGCTCTAAAGAATTAGGCCTTTTGAGCAGCAGCCATTTGTTCGGCAACTTCGGCAGCGAAGTCTTGCGTCTTCTTCTCAATGCCTTCGCCCACAACGTAGAGAACGAAAGAGGCAACAGAGGCGCCGTTTTGCTTCAAGAGTTCAGCAACGCTCATCTTATCGTTCTTAACGAACGGTTGAGACAAGAGCGTAACTTCCTTCAAGTACTTTTGAACCGTACCTTCAGCGATGCGTTCAAGCATAGCTTCGGGCTTGCCAGCTTCGCGAGCCTTTTCGATAGCAACGCGACGTTCCGTATCCAAAAGGGCTTGATCAACGCCAGAAGCGTCGAGAGCCTTAGGCTTGGTAGCGGCAATGTGCATAGCAACATCGTGGCCAACTTCTTCGTTACCACCGATCACGTCAACCAAGGAACCAATCTTGGCGCCACCGTGGATGTAGTGGTGCAATTGGCCTTGAGCTTCGATACGTTGGAAGCGACGGAACGTCATGTTTTCACCGATCTTACCAACCAAAGCCGTACGGATGGCTTCCAAAGCTTGACCTTCAACTTCCAAAGCGCCAAGAGCAGCGATGTCAGCAGGGTTCTTTTCAGCGATCAAACGAGCAGCGGCAGCAGCCATTGCTTGGAATTCAGGGTTCTTAGCAACGAAGTCCGTTTCAGAGTTCACTTCGAGGATAGCGCCCGTCTTACCGTCTTCCGAGATATAGATGCTCACAACGCCTTCAGCAGCGACACGAGCAGCGGCCTTGCTGGCCTTGTTGCCAAGCTTGACACGCAAAATTTCTTCAGCGCGAGCCATATCGCCATCAGCTTCGGTGAGGGCCTTTTTGCATTCCATCATCGGAGCGTCGGTCTTAACGCGCAATTCTTTAACCATAGCGGCAGTAATAACGGCCATGAGTTTCTCCAAAAGAGTCAGATTTAAGAGCGATCAAATAGAAGCGGGAAATCCCGCTTCCAATTGTTGAAGTGAAATTAGGCTTCAGCCACTTCTTCCACGAATTCTTCGCCAGCGGCTTCCTTCAAGCCTTCTTCGCTAGCTTCGCGACCGGCGAGGATGGCGTCAGCCATAGCCGTAGCGTAGAGAGCAACAGCCTTACCAGAGTCGTCGTTACCCGGGATGACATAGTCAACGCCGAGCGGGCTGTGGTTGGTATCAACAACAGCGATAACAGGGATACCGAGCTTGTTAGCTTCTTGAATAGCGATCTTGTGGTAACCAACGTCGATCACGAACAAAGCATCAGGCAAGCTGGTCATGTCCTTGATACCGCCGATGGAACGATTCAACTTTTCAACTTCGCGAGTGAAGTCAAGAGCTTCCTTCTTGGTCATCTTTTCCAAGCCGCCGTTTTCGATGGTGGCTTCCATGTCCTTCAAGCGCTTGATCGTCAACTTGACGGTCTTGAAGTTGGTGAGCGTACCGCCCAACCAGCGTTGATCGACATAGCAGCAACCAGCACGTTGAGCTTGTTCAACGATGATGTCGCGACCACCACGCTTCGTGTCAACGAAGAGGATCTTACCGCCCTTAGCAGACAAGTTGCGAGCAACCTTGAGAGCTTCTTCAAACTTAACAACCGTCTTTTCGAGGTTGATGATGTGAATCTTGTTACGGGCGCCAAAGATGTATTGGCCCATCTTGGGGTTCCAGAAGCGGGTTTGGTGACCGAAGTGGCAACCGGCTTCGAGCATTTCGCGCATGCTGATCATGTTATTTTCCTTCTAAGGTTTTCTTACTGACAACGCGCCTTATCTTCTATTGCTCACTCACTGACCCTGGTTAAAGGATTTATGCCAATGATTTTAAGAAATAGAAACAACCGTTAGATAACGCGTTGCGCAATTCGCTTTCCTCAAAATAAACTGCAATGGAAAATGGAAAGCATAAATTTTCCATCGAGAAAAAGACAAAAAACTATGCCTTTTTAGATTTAGCTCGCTATTATATGCAAAATTAACCGAGAAAGTGTACCTCTTCTCAAAATTTTTATTAGGAAAAATAAAGAATTAAGATGGCTGTTACGATTAAAACCCCCGAAGAAATTGAAGGCATGCGAAAAGCTTGTCGCTTGGCCTCACAAGTTTTAGATTTTATTGCTCCCTTTGTAAAAGCAGGCGTTACCACGGCCGAGCTTGACAAGAAAATGCTTGACTTCATGCACGAGAACAACGCAAAGAGTGCTTGCTTAGGATATGCACCACGTGGCTTCACCCCCTACCCTGGCGCCACTTGCATTTCAGTCAATCATGTCGTGTGTCACGGAATTCCGTCAGATAAAGCCTTAAAAAAAGGCGACATTGTTAACATCGACGTTACCGTTATTCTTGACGGTTATTATGGTGATACCTCTCGTATGTATATGGTAGGCAACAAAGTCCCTGTTGCTGCCAAATACCTTGTCAATGCTTGCTACGAATGTATGTGGCGCGGTATCGATGCCATTAAACCCGGCGCAAGCCTTAACGAAGTGGGCATTGCTTGCGAAAACTTTGCTAAAGCTGAAGGTTTATCTGTTGTTCATGAGTATGGTGGTCATGGCATTGGCAAAAACTTTCACGAGGATCCTTTCGTCTGCCACTACAACACACGTGAAAATAACATCATTTTGAAACCCGGCATGATCTTTACGGTTGAGCCCATGCTTAATTCCGGCTCTCGTCACATCTCTGATTTAAATGATGGTTGGACGGTCGTGACCAAAGATCGCTCTTTATCAGCACAGTGGGAACATACCGTCCTGGTAACAGAGACCGGCTATGAAGTTTTAACTCTCAGTGAAGGCTATCCCGAACTGCCAGACTTCATTAAAGCAAAGCTCAAGTAACTTACTCAATAAATAGGAAACACCTTTATGACGAGCGCCATTCACGAACGGTTCCAAACTCAACGTAAGGCGCTCGCCGAGGCCTTTCTCTCCGATCACGATGTGTCGCATTACCTATTAGCGCACACACAAATCGCAGATCATCTTATTCAGTCTCTGGCTCGTGAAGCTTGCCTGCCAAAAGACATTGCATTAATAGCGCTCGGCGGCTATGGCAGACGCGAACTTTTTCCATTTTCCGACATCGATCTAATGGTTTTAATTCCAGATGTATTGGATAACGAAATTAAAGTAGCACTTGAAGAGTTTGTAAATTCCCTTTGGAACTGCGGACTTACAATTGGTCACTCTGTGAGAAGTATTTCTGAAGCTATTGAAGAAAGCCTATCAGATATTACTGTTCAAACAGCTATTTTAGAAGCTCGATTAATCGATGGTAATGTCGCTCTTTTTCATCAACTTCAACATACTTTTAGATCTAATCTGGATAGTGCAACGTTCTTTCGAGCAAAGGCATTTGAGATGGCTCAACGCCATCAAAAGTTTGAAAATACCCCCTATTCTCTTGAACCCAACGTGAAAGAAAGTCCTGGAGGACTTCGCGATTTACAGGTTATTTTTTGGTGCTCACACGCGGCAAATTTAGGAAACACTCCAGAGGAAATGTACCGACTCGGCACTATCACAGAGGTAGAATGTGAGCAACTAAAAGAGGTTGATCTCTCATTAAAACGTACAAGAATCCTCTTACACCTCCTGTCTCACCGCCACGAAGATCGACTTATTTTCGATCTCCAGAATGCCATGGCCGAGGCTTCAGGTTACAAAACTAGCGAGCTACAACTCGCTAGTGAAGCCCTAATGAAGCGATACTACATCACGGCAAAAACCGTGACGCAATTCTCTGAAATATTTATGCAAATGCTGCAGGAACAATTGTTCCCAGAGGACACTGTTTCTGAAGTAATTATTGATAAAACTTTTTTGGCGCATGGGAATACTTTAGATATCACTCATAGTGATGCATTCAAAGATGATCCTAACGCTATTTTGCGTTGTTTTTATCTATTAGAAAGCTCGCAAATCCTCAAACGTTTAAGTTCTGGACTGCTTCGTGCTTTACTAAGGGCACGCTTTTGCATTGATGATCATTTCCGAAATGATCCGCAAAATAAGCAAATGTTCATGCAAATTATCAAGATGGAGCACGGCGTTAGCCATGCACTAATGGATTTAAATCAATGGGGTATTTTGGGACGATTTATTCCTGAATTTAATCATCTTGTTGGACAGATGCAGCACGACTTATTCCATGTGTACACCGTTGATCAGCATACCATGAGAGTCGTAAGAAATCTTCGCTACTTTACTCGTAGTGAATATGCTCATGAATACCCAATCTGCACTGGTATCATGCGCTCGATGCAGGATAATTGGAAAATTGTTCTTGCTGCTCTCTTTCACGACATAGGTAAAGGTCTTGGAGGTAGTCACGAAGAAAAAGGGGCCATCATTGTTCAAAACTTCTGTGAGCGCTTCACTATTGATGCCGATACAACAGAATTTTTAACCTTTTTAGTAAGAGAACACCTTACAATGAGCTTAGTTGCTCAAAAGCAAGATCTTTCAAATCCTGAAGTTATTGAGAAATTTGCTCAAAAGGTAGGCAATTTAAATCGCCTCAATGCACTTTTCTTATTAACAGTCTGTGACATTCGAGCTACAAGTCCTAAAGTCTGGAGTCAATGGAAAAGTCAACTTTTGCAAGATTTGTATTGGCAAACACTTCCTTTGCTAAGAAATAATATTGCTCCTTCCCCTGATGACTTTCTCATGGTTCGTCAAAAAGAGGCAAAGTCTCTCATCTTAAGTAGTGGCGTTAGCGAAAAGCAACTCCACAGAATTTGGAAAAAATTAACTCTCCAATATTTCTTAAGACATACTGCTGATGGCATTGCTTGGCAAACCATTGAATTAGCTAAAGTCTATCCATGTGAAGAGCCATTAGTGAAAGCGCGCCTTCTTCCACAAGGTGCTGGGCTTGAAATTATGGTCTATATTGAAGATCAACCACTTTTATTTGCGCGTATTTTAGCTTTCTTACAAAAAAATCGTTTCTCTGTTCTCGATGCTCGCATTTATACAACACGAGATCAATACGCGCTTGATACATTCATTGTGAGTGATAATGGTGGTCGTGATTTGGCGACACTGATTGAAGATATTAACCATAACCTAGCTCAATGGTTAATTGAACAAAAACCCTTACCCGAAAGCAGACCTGTTAGATTGTCTCGTCGTTCAAAACATTTTCCAGTTGAACCAATGATAAAAATTGAACCAGACGATACTGGGAACAACTACCTACTTTCAGTCATTTGTACCGATCGTATTGGGCTTTTATACGATATTGCTAAGCTATTGAATTATTATGGGATTAATTTACAAACTGCCAAGATCATGACAATGGGAGAACGGGTTGAGGACGTCTTTTTGATCGATGGACCCATTTTGGCAGACATTGATAAAACAGTGAAATTTGAAAATGACCTTATGAAAATTTTGCATCCAAAATTTTTATAAGAAAAGCTCGCTAGAGATGACTAATCTAGCGAGCCTCCTCAAACCTATGACATTAGAGTGATTTCACCGTTTGGGCTAAAAGTCGAGTTAAACCAACTGAAGCTTTGACCATGGTTTTTTCAATATCGGCGAAGTTAAGCGAATGATTCCCCGCCAATCCTGCCCCCCAATTCACACTAACAGTTAAAAGCGCATAGTCTAACTGAAGCTCTCGGGCTAAGGCTGCCTCAGGCATAGCTGTCATACCAACCATTTCGCAACCATCCATAATCAAACGTCTCACTTCTGCTGCGGTTTCAAGACGCGGACCTTGCGTACAAGCATAGCATCCTTTTGGTTCTACATAAATCTTTAATGTCTGAGCAGCACCTAAGAGCGCTTGACGCAAAGACTCAGTAAAAGGATTTGTAAAGTCAATATGTTGGCGAGGCATTCCTGAGTCACCCCAATAAGTCGAGTCTCTGCCCCATGTATAGTCTAGAATTTGATCAGGAACTGCATAATGACCAGGTGCATTTTCTGCTGATAAACCACCAACTGTTGCTGTTGCTAGAATCTTCGTTACACCAAGCATCTTTAAAGCCCACATCTGAGCCTTCGCAGGAATCTGATGAGGTGCATAACGATGATCTTTGCCATGACGATGCAGAAGCACTATTGCCTTGCCCTGCCATTGACCAACCACAACTTCTACCTCACCATAAGGCGTTTCAATCACTCGATCTTGTGCCTCATCGATATACAAATCATGCATACCACTTCCAACAATCAAGCCAATCATAAGGCCACTCCTTCCAACAATTGCTTCATTTGCTCTTCATTAATAACGGTAATGCCTAAGGCCTGAGCTTTTTCAAGCTTACTACCAGCTTCAGCACCCGCGACAACATAACTTGTTTTTTTGCTGACAGAACCTGAAACTTTTGCTCCCTGAGCTAATAAAAGTGCTTTTGCTTCTTCTCTGCCCATTGTAGGCAAGGTACCAGTTAAAACAAAAGTCTTACCTGAAACCAAATCATTTGCTACTTGCTCTTGAGGCGTCTCCCAATGTACTCCCTTTTCAAGTAAAGAGAAGATAACCTCACGGTTGTGTTCTTGTGCGAAAAAATGAACGATCGACATCGCCACCACTTCTCCAACATCAGGAACTTTCAATAAATCCTCTTCAGTAGCCGTTTCTAATGCTTCTATTGTTCTGAAGAAATTTGCCAAGTCGCGTGCTGTACTTTCTCCTACATGACGAATACCAAGAGCATAAATGAAACGTGCAAAAGTCGTATTTTTACTCTTTTCAATAGCTGCAAGTAATTTCTGTGCACTTTTTTGTCCAAATCGATCCAAAGCTAGGAGTTGATTTTCACTCAATTGATACAGATCTGCGGGCGTAGCAATGAGCTTAGCTTCAAGTAACTGGTCAATGACTTTATCCCCTAAACCATCAATATTTAAAGCTAAGCGCGATGCAAAGTGTACCAACGACTCTTTTCGTTGTGCAGGACAAAATAAGCCTCCAGTGCATCGGGTATCTTTTTCTTCATCATCTCTATAAGTTTCTGAGCCACAAACTGGACAAAGTCGTGGCATCTCAAAACTTTTCTCGCTTCCGTCACGCAAATCCGTTTTTACTGAAACAATTTCAGGAATGACATCACCAGCTCGACGAACAATCACACTATCGCCAATCTTTAAACCAAGCTCTGCGATAAAGTCCTCATTATGAAGCGTAGCATTAGAAATCGTCACACCTCCAACAAAGACTGGCGCCAATCGAGCTACAGGAGTTAATTTCCCTGTACGCCCCACTTGGACATCTATACCAATAACTCTCGTCATTGCCTCTTCAGGTGGGTATTTATGCGCACAAGCCCAGCGAGGCTCTCGTGATACAAAGCCCAACTCTTCTTGCAGACGTAAGTCATTGACTTTATAAACAACTCCGTCAATATCAAATGGCAAAGAAGATCGAATTTCCTTTACGTAATCATGAAACTGTGCCAACGCTTTCCAGCCACGAACAACTTTACGCTCTTTAGCTACTGGAAAGCTCCATGCGGCTAAAGTATCCAAAATACCACTATGGGTTGATGCGATTAATGAAGACACTTCACCAATACCATACGCATAAAAGTGAAGTCGTCTTTTAGCCGTCACCTTTGGATCGAGCTGTCGAAGACAACCTGCCGCTGCATTTCTTGGATTGACAAAGGTTTTTTGTCCCTCTAGGCGCTGTAAGTCATTGAGCTTTTGAAAGTCTGTTTTGTGCATAATGACTTCACCACGGACTTCAAGCACTGATGGAATATCGCCTTTAAGTCGCAATGGTATTGTCTTAATCGTCTTGACGTTAGCGGTGACATCCTCACCTACCATGCCATCGCCACGAGTGGCAGCACTGACTAACAAGCCATTTTCATAGCGCAAATTGATTGCCAAACCATCGAACTTTAGCTCTGCATCGTAATCAATCGTTCCTTCCTCTTCGATACCCAATGCGTTCCTAACTCGCTCATCGAATGCCTGAGCTCCACTTGCTTCAAAGTCTGTTTCTGTATGGATCGAAAGCATCGCTACTGCATGAGTGACCTTTTTTAAATCACTACGGACAGCCCCACCAACGCGCTGAGTTGGTGAGGTTTCACTACGAAGTTCTGGGTGAGCTATTTCGATTTCTTCAAGCTCTTCATAGACTCGGTCGTACTCACTATCAGGAACTGATGGAGCATCTAAAACATAGTACTCGTAATTCCACTTTTCGAGTTGATCTCTTAATTTCTCAACATAAACCTCAAGATCAGAATTTGCCTCTTTGGCTGGTTGCTCGAAAAAAAGCTCCCCTTCAGTAAAAAGACTCGGGGTCAAATCACTTTGTTTTTTCGTCATATTTAAACTTTCAGATGCAATGAGCGCCAAAGGCGCTCATTGTTAAGTTATTCTCGTGAAAAGAGGATTCTTGAACGAGGGCTACCAGGCTGAATTTCAGCGCGAGACATTTGCTGGTAGTACTTCGAGAGTTGATTATGGATAGCCTGGGCAGCCTCAGAATTAATTGGTTGTCCACGGGTATCTTGCATCTCGAGACCTAAGCGACAAGACAAATCATTAGCTACACTAAAGAGTTGATGTAAAGGCTTAGAGTTAGGCGTTGCTAAAGGAGCATCTAAAACCAATGTTAACTGGTGACGATCGTAATCAGCCACACGCAAGAAAATTGTTGCCTCACCGATCTGCTTAGCGTTACCTAAGAAAAAGCGCGTCGGATTTAACTGTGTAAACCCTGCCAATCGAGCAGCTTCCGACAACTCTTGAGTTGGGATAACTTCTCGCGAAGACAGCACAATGGAGAGCTGTACATCCAGACTTGTAATAGCGTCATAAAGACGCTTGGCACGACGTTCAATCTCTTGAGCTGGCTCCGTATCACTATCTGCATCCAATGCGATACCTGCTTGTTGAATTGCTACAGCAAAACGGCTAGCATCCATCTCATTAATAAAAGATTGACGAGTAGCTAGCAAAAGAACCACCGCCATTTCGTTATAACTACCCTCAGCACGAGGTTCATACCAACGTTTGTTATCAATACTTCTTACATAAATACGAATCGGAAGATTTAACTTGCGCAGATTCTTAGTCATGTCGAGCATTTGAGTGCCTGTCAACGGAGTCATGGCTTGAATCATACCAACAGACTCCGTTAGATCATCGAATTCAAAATTAAGCATACCTTCCTTCGGGAATGTGGGCTTTACAGGAATAAGTAACTCTTCCGGCTCTTTCTTTACTGGGGCTTGCGCAGGTTGAGAAGGCTCTTCCACTAAGTCAAAAACCGGAGAAGCTTTTTCATTAGTATTGCTTACAGGTTCAATCGGCTTAACGACTTCATTGTTATCTGTTTGCTTTTGAGAAAAACCATTTAAGAAAGTTGGGAATGCTTCATTGGTCTTTTTCTCTTCGACTTTTGGTTCTTCTTGTTTAGTCGTTTCTACCTTTTCCTCTGCCTTTGGCACCACAGGCGTCTCCACCACCTTTGGCTCTACTACAGGCTCTGGAGCCTTTTCTTGAGTGGGTGTTACAGGCACTTCTGCCTTAGATGGTGGCTCTTCTTGAACCTTTAACTCCTCAGTGGCATTAATACTGCTAGCCTTTTGAACTTGCTCTTCTACAGGTTGCTCCTCTGTATGAACAAGCGTTACGGAAGCAGCGTCAGACCCTTTTGACGGAATGACAGAACGTAACTTTTGATACATTGTATTTGGTTCTTGTGTCAGAGAAATATTTTGACCTTCTGACTTCTTGGCCTCCATACGCGACCAAACAAATAAACCAACAAAAATTAATGCGGCGGCTACAACCAAAAATAAAACCATATCGTTCATAAGTAGTTCCGAGCAACAGACAGTTCAAGAAAATCTTGAAGTGTCTTTTGATGGCACTTATGCCTCAAAAAACACTTTTGACGTTAACTCTTAAGATTACACCAAAGCCCTTAATTTCGGGGCATTTTCCTCAATTTCAACTTAATTTTTACTTATTTTTTGTGCGTATTGTGTGGCCTCTTTAATATCAACACTAACAACTCTGGATACACCCGGTTCTTTCATTGTGACACCTATTAATTGTTTAGTATGTTCCATTGTGACTCTGTGGTGAGTGATCATCATAAATTGAGTATTCTCACTCATTGACCCCACTAATCGAGACAGACGTTCTTGGTTTGCTTCATCTAGCGGAGCATCCACTTCGTCCAATAAACAAAATGGGGCCGGATTTAAAGTAAAGAAGGCAAAAACCAAGGCTGTTGCGGTTAGGGTTAGCTCTCCGCCAGAAAGTTGCCTGATAGAGTGTGGGTGCTTACCCGGAGGATTGGCATACATTTCAATACCCGCCTCCAGTGCATCCTCACTTGTCATTACCAATCGAGCCTGCCCGCCCTTAAATAGCTGTACAAACTTTTGATTAAACGCCGCATTAACACGATTGAACGTATCCAAAAGAAGCGCTCGAGTTTCCTGGTCAATGCGTTTAATTGCAGACTCAATCGTTACAATAGCCTGCTCTAAATCGGCTACTTCTCGGTCGATTCGTTCAACCTCTTGCGTTTGTATTTTTAACTGCTCTAAGGCCGCATGGTTTACCGCTCCTAAAGCTGCCATCGACTTGGCTAAACGCTCAACCTCTAAGCGAAGTTGGTTCTGTTTCGGATGATCGCGTTCGTAAACTTCACGAAGAGCCTGATCATCGTACTGTAACTCCTCTAAGCGTCCTTTGACCGTTGCAAAGTCTACTTCATGCTGTTGGCGCTTCGTTAAAAAGTCCGAAATCTTGGCCTGACAAAGACGTTTTTGATCCTCAACCCCAGCTAATTCAGATTCAATTGCTATAACCGATGTCGTTGTGCTCTCTAATGTTTGGCGGGCTAAACTTAATTCCGCTTGAGCATTTTCACGCTTTAATAAGAGCTCTTGTAACCCCTCTTTCTCACCTTCCTCATCAAGTGATTCAAGTTGGGCTTTAAGCTCTTGAATTTTAGCTTGCCAATCTTTTTGCTCTGTTTGAGCGACTAATTGTGATCGTTGGGTCTCAGCAATACGCTCTTTAATCGTTTTTAAAGCCATCTCAACTTCACGTTGAGTATAGGCAAATACGTTGTAATCTTGCTGTGCTTGTCGAAATGCTTCTTGAGCCTTTTCCCATGCGAATTGAGCTTCTTCTGCTTTTTCTTGAGCTGTGGCCAAATCTTCATCAAGATGACTAAAGCGTTCTTCAGCCTCATCAATCTGAGCGCAAACTTCTTCTAATGAAAGAGCTGTTTCTTCAATCCAAGCACTTAACTCTTCACTTCGACGTTGATACGCAACAATGGCCGCCTCAAGGCGTGTCACATCTAACGCGAGCGTACCTTCCTGTCGACGCACATCTTCAAACCGAGTATTGGTTGAACGCAAAGCATCCGACAATGATGACAATGTCATATTGATCTGGCCAAGCGCCGCATGAGCGCCTTCGACTTCTAAGCGTTGAGTCTTCTCTTCTGTTTCAAGCTCAGTAATTTCAGCGCGTCGAGACAATAGCCCACTTTGATCATCATCGGCCCAAAAATTAATACTCTGAGCATCAATAATATGCCCCTCTGGGGTCACAAAGTGATAGCCTCTTGGCAGCTTATTTAAATTTGCAATCGCCTCGGATACCGAATCCAGCAACAAATACGGAGCTAACCAAGTTTGCAAAACTGACTCTGTATCAGCATTGGTTAAATCAAATGTTAATTCATCAACAAGATTTCGAAATCCTTCAATAGGCTCGTAATCAGCATGCCCCTGTGTTGAATAGAACGTTAATCGTGCGGGTGGAGGTGCGTAAACAAAACCTGCAGCCATTTGTAATCGGGAAATCCCAATCGCATTAACTCTTTCCCTCAATACTGCCTCAAGGGCACGCGCCCACTTTCCATTGACTTGAAGTAACTCAAACAACCTACTCATACTTGACAAGCCTTGAGTTGCGAGCCATTGATTCAGCTTATCTCCCGCTCTAGCTTTATCGTCAATCTCTCTTAATGCTGTAAGTCGAGCCTGGATGCTAGCAAAGCGCTGCTCTTTTTGTCGGATGTTTTCTTGGATTTCCTCATAGGCCAAGCGTGACTCTTCAAGTTGCGCTTGAAGTTCCTCCCTTTCTTCTTGCAGGGCACAACTTTCTTCTTTGATTTCAGTTAACTCTAGTTTGAGTTCTTTAAAGTGTGCCTCATCAGGCTTTTCTGTTTGAGCAGATTCAATCTTAAGTTTTTGTAGACGCTCGCTCAAATCCTGTTTGGTTTTTGTCAAATGCGACATTTCCAAGGATTGGTTACGAACGGCATTCTCAACCTCAAGGGCCTTTGCATGCAACCCTTCATAGATGGTCTTTTTGTTCTGAGCAATCTCTTCGGCTTGAATTTGGCGTTCTTCTAAAACATATTGACGCTCTTCTGCGCTAGCAACTAACTCTTCTTTTTCTTCTTGCTCTTCAATGAGAGCATGCAGACGTTCACTTTGCTTTTGAATTTCCTCTTCGCGCTTGATAAACAGTTGCTCATAACTTTGTGCTTGTGCTTTTAATAAAGAGCGTCTTTCGATAATGGATCGAATATTGCCTTCAATCTTAGAAATATCTTTATCTACCTGACTTAAATTTTCAGTCCGAGCTAGTACATTGATATTGCTTGCATTGAGCTGTTCGCGTAAAGCTTGCAATGATTCACGCTTTGCAATCAAGTTCGAATCACTACTCGTTAATTGTGCCTGTACATCTGCAATTTGCGCATTTAAACGGTCAATCGCATTTTTGCTCTCAACCATTTGCGTAAACCACCAAAGTGATTCTTTAGTCTTTCTCTCTTGATCTAACTCTTGATATCGGAGGGCAACCTGCGCTTCCGCTTCAAGCCGAGCTACGGATTCTCGTCTGGTGATCTGTAAGTCCGTAACACGCTCCAAATTAGCGCGAGTACTCGCTAAGCGCGATTCAGCCTCTTTACGGCGCTTTTTATACTTGGAGACACCGGCCGCTTCTTCCAAATACTCTCTTCTTCTTTCAGGGGAATCTTTTGCGAATTCAGTCACCATTCCTTGACTAATAATGGCATATGAATTGGCGCCAAGCCCTGTTCCCATAAATAGATCACGAACATCGGTCGCCCGAACTTGTTGATTATTAATAAGGTAAGAGCTTGTATTATCACGTGTTAAAACACGTTTAACCGAGATTTCTGAATAAGCCCCCCAAGGACCTTGTAACGTGCTATCGGAGTTATCAAACACAAGCTCCACCATGGCACGACCAGCTGGTTTGCGGTTGTCACTACCAGCAAAAATTAACTCGCTCATGCTTTTGCAACGCAAGTCACTAGCCTTGCCTTCGCCCAAAGCCCAACGAACGGCTTCGATCACATTGGATTTACCGCAACCATTAGGACCGACAATACCAACAATTGAAGATGGTACTTCAATGGTTGTTAGGTCAGCAAACGATTTAAATCCACTGATTTTAATCTGGCGAAGCCGCATTCAAACCTCAAAGCAAAAACGAAAATGAGGGCCTAGCGAATAAAACACCGGCCCATTGCATTAATCCGAATATTTTATCAAAATCGCAACCTTCTCCACGAGAAAAGGAGCTTGAAAGCTCCTTTTCTCTTTGGCTTATCCTAAATGACGTAAAGTAATTTTCTCTAAAACCTTAACCCCATTTTCCAAAAACTCTGGCACAAGTTGCATATCTGGATGATGTAAACCTGGCTCCAAATCACAACCCACACCCATATAGGCTACACGTAAAGAGGGTTTCTTTTGCTTATAGAAATGGAAGTCTTCTCCACCGCCGACACAGGTCATCTTCAGGTTATCAGCTCCAACCACTTCCTTAATGCAATCAGCCATTTCAGCTGTCAACTCATCGTCATACTCACAAGCAGGAATAACATCTCCTAGGGGCTTAACTTCAACACTGCCGCCATAGCCGTCTGCTACACCTTGTGCAATCTTTTGAGCACGCTCTAGGATCGCATTCATGATAGGGTTGGTTTCAGCTCGAACATCAAATAAGCAATAGCCTTTTTCAGGAATGATGTTAACGGCCGAACCTTGAGTTTCAATTTTTGTGCACTTAATGGACCAGGACTTACTGGGATCAAACTTCTGTGCGGCAATACCTTGAATAATGGCAGCAATCATTTCTGCGACATTTACCCCCAAATGAGGACGAGATGCATGTGCAGGATGTCCTTGAACATCGATACGCAAGAAAGCACAAGCAGCGTGCTTAATGGAAGCCGCCATCACGCCACCTGGAATATCATTTTTAGGACGGACATGCAAACTAAATGCCATATCAACGTCGTCTAGCACACCATCTTCAATGGAACTTAATGCGCCTTTAAGGGTTTCTTCACCAGGTTGGAAAAACAACTTCAACGTACCCTTTTTAATTTGTCCCTTTAAACGACTCGCAGCAGCTAAAAGCATTGAGCAATGGGAATCATGACCACAGGCATGGATAACTTTCTTTTCTCCATTGATCGTAAAGGGTAAGGCATCCATGTCGGCACGGAGCATCACCGTGGGACCTGGTTCATTTGAACGTTCATAAGCAACCACGCCCGTTTTGCCAATGCCCTCATGCACTTCATAGCCCATCGCTTTAAGGTGTTTGGCAATATACTTGGACGTCTGAACTTCCTCGAACCCGAGTTCCGGTGTCTGATGAAGATCTTTATAAACTTGAGTGACATCTAAAACTTCTGACATTTCTGACTCCTAAGGGGTAATGTTTTCGCAATTTTCTGCTAAAAAATAAAAAAGATCAAGATCCCTATTGATAGATCTTGATCTTTTTAAAAGAAAACGAACTTCTAATTAATCCTTACGAGCAAGGATGAAGACCGTTAACATGATGAGCACAAAGCCAATAATGTCGGTAAACGTAAAGGATGTACCTAACCAGACTGCAGCAAAAACGGCAGCACTCACGGGCTCAATACAAGCTAACATACTGGCCTTAACAACACCAACGTCTGCTACACCTTGAAGATACAAAGTAAAGGCTGCGACCGTACCAATCAACACAATAGAGGCAATAGCCAAATAGCCAGCCATGTCTAATGAAATTTGATAGTCCCATGCACGACAGTAAATAGCCAAAGCAATACCACCAATTAACATACCATAGCCGGTGACAACCACGCTACCCCAACGCGGAACGATACGAACCGGTAAAACCGTGTAGAAAGCCAAACCCAAGGCAGCCAAAATACCCCAGAGCAAGCCTTCTTCAGACAATTGCATTGCTTCAAAGCTACCACCCGTTGCCAAAAGGAAAACACCACCCAAGGCACACACAATAGCCAAAGCTTCACGCGGACGAGGCAAACGCAATGCCTTCAAGCAAACGAATGCCATGATAAGAACTGGGCCTAAATATTGAAGAACCGTAGCCGTACCAGCATTGGTATATTCAATGGCTACCATGTAGGCGTATTGGTCGAACAAAAGACCGACGATCGCAAAAACGATCAAGTCAATCAAGTCCTTCTTGTTTTGCAAAATACCAACTAATTTGTCTCGTTGAGAAATAATTGCCCAAGCCATCAAAGCGATACCGGCAAATACCATACGAACAACAGTTAACCACATAGAGTCAGCTTGATAGTCGGTTAATAAATATTGACCACAAGCGCCGGAGAACCCCCAGCAGACCCCACCCATGAGTGCGCAAATAAAGCCACGCACCATGACTTTTTTATTTTGTGTCTGAGACATTTAAAGAATTCCTTTCACCAATTCTTTGTTAAACCAAATTGTTATTAAGCAAAACGCTTAGATAAATAAAAAATATGAGAGCAATGTACCCTCATATTTTTACGCCCCTAATCATACGTACTTAAATTAATATTCTCAGGCAATATCAGTAGAAACCCTAAATTGTTTTTGACTTTTTTCATTCTTATCCAAAGAAAATTTGAATATTTACATTTTGTAAAATGAAGATTTAGAATTTCTTAACTAGCAATTAAAGAAAAAAGCCCTGAATGACTTCAGAGCTTTTTTAAAAACCACTAAGAATTAGTAGCCACCGTGACGGAATTCGCGTAATTGTTGAACACCCATATCGTCATAGCGCTCAAACGGTTGATGAATCCAAGGATTATTATCCAAGAAATCAACGTAATAATCCGGTTTGAGTACAGAGTGGCTCTTCCACCAAAGCACAGCCACACGAATCTCAGTAATGGCTGGATAAGCTTTCTTTAAATGCTCAACAACCTTAACCACCGTCTTACCTGAGTCGACCATGTCATCAACAAGTAACAAGCGACCCTTCAATTCGCCACCGGTTTTCGTAATAAAAGAGGCAATATCCAAATCACCTTGTACTTTACCGGCCTCTTCACGATAAGAGCTTGTCGCTAAAATCGCCAAGGGCATATTATGAACTCGTGAAAAGACGTCACCAACACGCATGCCACCACGGGCCAAGCACAACAAAGAGTCAAACTGATAACCGTCAGAATCAACAGCTAAAATCAGACGTTCGACCAAATCATCATATTGGTCTTGAGTGATAAATAAATCAGTCATAAAACAAAAGAGGGCGATTTATCCGCCCTCCCCTTCAAAAACGAATTAGCGGATAAAGGGATTATCTAACATAATCGTATGTGCACGATCCGGACCCGTAGAAACCACGGCGATCGGGCAACCTGAAACTTCGCTCAAGCGCTTTAAATATTGCTTGGCTGTTTCTGGCAATTGATCCCAATCGGTAATACCGTACGTGCTTTGTTCCCAACCCGGGAACTCTTCATAGATCACTTCACATTGTGCGCAGGCTTCAGCACCGTAAGGCATCACTTCGATTTCCTTACCTTCGTACTTGTAACCAACACCTAAACGAACCGTTTCAAGACCGTCCAAAACGTCAAGCTTCATGACGGCCAAGCCTTGCAAGCCGTTGATTTGAACGGCACGACGCATAGCGGCACCATCAAACCAACCACAACGACGCGGACGACCCGTAACTGCACCGTATTCAAAGCCCTTGTCGCGCAAGTGTTGACCCAACTCATCATGCAATTCTGTCGGGAACGGACCTTCACCAACACGGGTGCAGTAAGCCTTCGTAATACCCAAAACATAGTCAATGCGATGAGCACCAACGCCAGCACCAGAGCAGACAGCGCCAGCCACAGTATTAGAACTCGTCACATACGGATACGTACCATGGTCAATATCCAACATGGAACCTTGGGCACCTTCGAACAAGAAAGATTTTCCTTGGTCCATCAACGTGTTGATCGTATATGAAACGTCAACAACCATCGGCTTAATACGGTCTGCATATGCCAACGTATCATCGATCACCTTGTTAACATCCAAAGCTTGAGCACCAAGCTTTTGTGTCAAAACAAAGTTATGCAAGTCCATTGCATCACGAACGCGATCGGCAAAATGCGTCGGATTGTAGAGATCAGCAACACGAACACCGCGACGAGAAACCTTATCTTCATACGTCGGGCCAATGCCACGCCCCGTCGTACCAATCTTCTTAGCGCCGGCAGCAGCTTCGCGAGCATGGTCCAAAGCAACGTGATAAGGCATCACCAAAGGCGCATTACCAGAGACCTTTAAACGATGTTCAGCTTCACAGCCACTCTTTTTCAATTGTTCGATTTCGCCAAAGAAAGCTTCGGGACTGAAGACGATACCGTTGCCCAAATAGCAAGTCATGGTCGGATGCATAATGCCTGACGGGATCAAGCGCAACACAGTCTTATTACCATTGATGACCAACGTATGACCTGCGTTGTGACCACCGTTAAAGCGGACAACACCATCAACCTTTTCGGTCAACCAGTCAACGATCTTACCTTTACCCTCGTCACCCCACTGGGCGCCGACAACAACAACATTTTTAGCCATTGTTTATCCCCGAAACCTATTTAAAAATTCTTAAGCGAGTGTCAGTTCAATGTCACACTCCGTAACTTAGTAATTATGACGGAGTTTATCTCGCTTGTGAAGAGCTAAAGGGCCGATTTACGCCACTTTAAAACGATTTTTTGTTACAGCACATAGAAATTGATTCCACAAAAGAAAAATATTCTCATGCTCTCATTAGCTAAAGCGCTATACTCAAAAAAATAACAAATACACTCCCCCTCAGGAGATAGTCCCTATGCAAGCGCTTAACACCTGTGCATTTTTTGCTCTGATCGTTTTAATTGCTCTAGCGTTGCTCTCATGCATCTGCGTTTTTTCAGCCACAGGAGCGTCACTATGTCGATGGCTTTTAAAGCCATTACCTCCATCGATAATCTGCACTAAAAATCACAATACGCTACCGAATGAACGGCATAATAGAAAGGCCCTCTACTTGAGTGTGGATCACAACTCAGATAGAGGGCCAAGTTATACGTTTCTAATAGTCAAAATTAGAACGTGTAACGGACACCAGCGTTCCAACGGTACGGGGTCTTGATTTCGCCACCCGTCACGTATTCGAAATCAGCATAACCGTGGAAGTTCTTCGTGAAGTTGACGTTCATACCAACGCCCAACTCATACCAACCACCGCCGAAGTCTTGATCGAAAGTGCCAACATTCTTAGCAGAACGACCCGTGGTAGACGTTTCACCGTCAAAGTCATAGAGGTAAGAAGCGCGTACAAACAAAGAACCAACATTATCCGGGCAGTTCAAGCCTGCTTGAACACCAACTCGGGCAACATAAGAATCGATAGAGTCTTGTTCAATCGTGACGCCTTGGTTAGCTTCATAGCGTTCACCGGAAATGTGAGAGGCCGTGAATGCCAATTGAGGCTCAACATAAGCTAAGGAGCCAACCGGGAAACGATGACCTGTTTCAACAGACATGGCAATACCGTGCGTGTTGAACTTGCCAGCGAGATTTGCATCAGCCGGACCGATATCGAATTCATTAGTGAGCTTACCCCACTTAGCAGAGACATCAAGGTAAGAACCACCTTCATAGATCCAGGTGCTATAAGCCGTCAAAGAAGCCATATAGTTGTCTCCAGAGCCATTGATGAAGTCGGCATCACCCTTGTTATAAGAGAAGGCACCACCAACAAAATGCTTCACACCTTCAGCGCCAATTTGAGTATCTGCACCCACTTGGATACCGTTGTACTTGTTGGAAACGTGGTCAGCTTCAGCCTTACCACCGTAGGTGCGAGCCCAAAGGCCAACTGCGCCATCGTTGTTGCGCAATTCACCCATGCGTTGAGCCATGTCATCGGCTTCTGCACGCCATTGCATCATCGTCACAGCCGTGCTTTCGCCAATAGACACTAACTTGGCATTGGTCTTAGAAGCAGTTTGGACAAACTTGCCATCTGCGCCAACATAGCCGATTCGATCGTCAGCAATAAAGCCACCAGAGAACAAAACAGAGCCCTTACCTTCATAAGATTGATTCTTATTGAATTCTTCGATAACAGCGTTCATGCCCTTGGCGTCAACCAACTTCCCAGACACTTCGACATCAGCCTTAACATTGTCAGCCGTCTTGAACTTCGTACCTTCGAGACTATTAAACGTAGCGCTCACCTTGTCGGCAGCTGCATCGACCTTCACGTTAGCCTTTTCATTCAAGACAACATTGGTGTTACCAGAAGTATTAGCGATCGTAACTGTAGCCTTTTCAACAGCGAGAGCGGAGCCGGCTTCGGACTTGAGGTTGGCGATAGTACTTGCTTCCGTACCGTTAGCAATCGTCAATGTCACATCTTGAGCTAACACTACGCCTTGCTTGGCTGTCTCACGTGCTGCACCATCAAATTTAATGGTGTTAACTTTAGAGTCTTTATTAACAGTCCAAGAAGAGCTAGCATCTAGCATGACTTCAGTTTTTGAGTTTTCCGCAACAGAAACACCACCAATCCAAGAGGAACCATTGATCAAACTAACAATGTAATCCCCATGAACCTTATCTTTACTAACAGGACTTGAATAATCAGCTTGCGCAGTTGTGATGCTATCCAAAAGGTCGCCCACCCATACCGAATTCTGATCTAACTCGACCTTCGTTGAGCTACTTAAACTGTTTCTGTAAACCAAATCATGATACTTATCACCATAAATTTGGTATTCATTTACAACATTTCCAAATAAAACACTATTCTTTGTAAGATTAAGGGTATTCACTGATTTCAAATCTTCAACATCAGGAAGGGTATCTTCTTGTCCTTTCGTGACGCCACGAGATGCATTGCTAAAAAACACACCCTTCGACACCTTAAGTTTTGAGCTATCTAGGGTCAAATTAGCTTTATGGGTAGAGACTTCAAGACCACTATTTTCAACAAAATCAATAGCAGCCAGTTCATACCCATCTTTATTGGTAAGAGTTAAACTGACTAAACCATTATTGTCAGGATGTTTATTGCCTTTATAGTTATAAGTAAAAAGTTGGACCGTTTTTTTTGAAGATAGATTTAAAGCACCTTCAAATTCTTTATCGGTCGCATTCACATAACCGTCGCCAGAACTAATCCCCGATTCATTAATTGTTATTGCGAAAGTTGGCGCAGAAAAAAGACTAGCGATTAAGGCAGCCGTCAAAGTCATTTTGCTATTCATAATTGTTCTTTCATATGGAAGATTATTGTTCAGAAAAGCTGCTAGGAATAACAACCTTTCCTCATTTAGCTATTCATTCATCAATGCATTATGAATTAATGCACTACTACACTTGATAATGAACCGCAATTTCGAATATTACTGATAGAAAAGAGCAACCTTTTGCCAGTAAATTCTCTGTTACACAAAAAAAATGTAAATTTTTAATGGATAATACTTATAGCTTTTACTTGCCAAGTGTGAGCAATAAAATTCTTTTTAAAAATTCAATAGTTACCTCCGTGTTTTAACTGAAAGAAAATTCATTACAAATTCCAGTCAATTCTTTCTTTGTTGTTTTTTGACAACATTTTTTCATTACGCAATAAAACATCACTTTTGATGCAAATGATCTAAGGCTTCAAGCCATAGATAAGTGACTTCAGGCTTTTTAACTTCTAGCGGATTGGCGTAGTAAGGCAAACTAAATATCTGTTTTGTTATAGATCGATTCTCCTGTTGTAAAAATAAAAGTCCCCCCTCTACATCGCCTAATAAGGCAATAAAGTCAAAATCCAGTTTTTCGATAAAGGTGGGATCGTTTATTTCAACAAGACCTTCAATAAAACTTTGACCATCAGGGGCAACTGGGGAAATATTCAGATCTGTTAAAAGTGTTTTTGCCATTTCTGACTGATTGGAAAGTGCAAAACGGTAAAGATCAAATGTGATTGGATTTCGGATTGTTAAAATAAGGAGGGCTTTTTTAGGCACTGTTGACTGTATACGTTCTGCCAAACTTTCCAAACTTTTTTCATAATCGCGAATAACACGCTGTGCACGCTGAGGCTCATTAAATAAGTCCCCAGCTTCTTTAAGGGAATTGATGGGATCGCTTACCCTCAATACCCGGACCTCATAACCTAAGGCCTTAAGTTCCTCTGCCCTATGAGCTGGATTTAGTTCCTCTTTACCGTTATCCTCGAGCAAAATGTAGTCGATATCCCCATGGCTGATAGCGCATGTCAAAACCCGTAGGTCATTCATGAAGCACGCCGTGCATTCCAACAGCTTTTCTTGAGGATAGTATCGTTCCATATTGGGTAACTCACCTCCAATTAAAGCTTTAGCATAAATTCTCATAGCAGATAAAATCGAAACTGCTGTATCGCCTATGAAAACAGCATTTTCATATCGAGGAAAAGGGACGTATTGATTCAGCATTAGGAAAACTCCTTTGTCTTTAGGGTATAAACGCGATCAGCTAGTGCTAATAAAGCTTGTTGATGGGTAACAAGTACCAAAATTGTTTTTCGTAGATTTTGTTTCAGTTCATGCAAAAGACGAGTGGCAGTTGCATCATCTAAACCGGAGAAACTCTCATCCATCAACACCATAGAAGGTTGATTAATAAAGATTCGGCCTAGACAAACCCTTTGTTGTTCACCACCAGAAAGCGTTGAACTCCAGTCGCAAACTTCATCGAGGGATGAGATTAGATGTTCTAATGAAAGTGTTTTTAAAAGATCCGTCGCTTCTTTATCGTTTAAGGTTGAAGCAGATTGGGGGTAGGCTAAATTAGATCGCAAAGTTCCACTAAAAATATAGCTGCTCTGCGGTAACCACAAGGTGTTTTTGGGAGTTTTAACTTGTCCCTCAAAATCAGAATAAAAGCCCGACGCGACTTTTAATACCGTGCTCTTTCCAACACCAGAGGCCCCATTCAAGACAACCAACTCTCCTGGATAGGCTTCTAAATCAACACAAAGTCGACGTTGGCTCCTCAATGGACTCAAAATAGGTAAATTTAACAGTCCCTTAATCGTTACTTTAGATTCCAAACATGTCTGATTTTTTTGAAGTTGGCTTCGAATGTCATCGGACTTGACTAATCCTAGCTCTAATCGATTTAAGCGCTCATAAGTAGCGGCTAACTTTGCTAAATCATCATAAGCAAAAATAATCCAAGACAAGGATCGAGCCACATCTGCAAAGGCCCCTCTAATTTGCATCAGCCCCCCTAATTGAATTCCACCAGCAAGAAATGTCGGTAAAGAAAAAAAGATGGGGGCAAGATGCGTGACTTGACCTAAACCAACCGTAAAGAAATCCAAATCACGTTGTTTTTTCACTAGCTGAATAAGTTTGACCATTAAGTCATTAAATTTTGACGTCAAGTCCTCTACTTCCCGTGCTTCTCCATGAGCGCCAGCAATTGCACCGGCATGGCGTCGCTTTTCAATTAAACTTGCTCGCAGATCAGCCTCTTTATGTTGTACCTCAAAATTAAAACGTTTGAGACGATGCCCAATAAAATGAGTTATTACTGTAGAAATCACCGTATAGACCAAACACACCCAAAACATGTAGCCTGGAATTGTGATGTCAAAAACAGTGGCCGATCCTGATAAATTCCAGAGAATGATTGAAAAGCTACCGATTGTCAGTAGCGAGTCAAAGAAACTCAAAAACAAATTCATTGATAATGACACAAGTGCTTTAATGTCCTCTGTCATCCGCTGATCTGGATTATCTGGTTCTTCTCCAGATTCTTTAAGTAAGAAATGAGCCCCCTTCTCAGAGAGCCACAAATGGAAGAATTGTGTTGTGATATCACGTCTTACAGCAAGAATAAGACGATCTTTCAAATAGGAAGCACTAACCAACAAAACGATAATTGCTGATGCTAAACCTATGAAAAACATTAACTCTTTGTAGATTACCTCAGCATTAACACTCTGCAGTGCATCGTAAAAACGCCCATTCCAATCATTCAACGCAATGGCAAATTGGATATTTATCGTGTAGCTAAGCAGTAAAACAACAAATAGACACCAAAACCACCATCGCTCTAGGCTAATGAAATAGCGCCACAATACTCGAGGTAATCCTTTTTTGTAATTCATTCTTTTTTACTTACGATAATGATTCTCATTATATTAAATAGTTTCACATGGTTAAGTCAAACAATTCGCTCATCTTTGCACTTTTTATCCTTACTTCTCTTCCGACTTTATTTAGAATGGTTCTCACTTTCATTTATAAGGTTCATAAGATGAATACCTCTCTCAAACTATCTTTGCTCGCTTCTGCACTCTCTTCGTGCTTTATCTCTGTTGCGAACGCCAACAATGACGTATCTAAATCTGATGATGCGATCGATGGCGTCGTTGTTACAGCCACTCGCACAGAACAACGCATCAGTGACACCGCCTCTTCTGTTAGCCTGGTAACCCAACAGGAGTTGAGTCAAACCATGCCATTGACGATTGGTGAAGCAATCGAGTCCATTCCCAATGTCACGGTAACGGATGCGAATATGCCGATTTTCTCTAAGGTCTCGATTCGTGGTTCGGACTCTAATCAGATCACTTATTTAATTGATGGAGTACGACAAGACAACTACAGCATCAGTGGCAGCCGTCCAAATGGTTTTTTCATTGATCCAGAACTTGTTAAACAAGTTGAAGTTCGACGCGGTGGTGGTAGTTCCCTTTACGGCAATGGGGGTATTGGTGGCACAATCGCATTAACGACAAAATCCGCCGAGGACCTGTTAAAACCAGACGAACAATTTGGCGCCATTGCTAAAGTTGGTTACGATGACGCTTCTCGTGAATGGGCCAAAGGCGTTTATCTATTTGGCCGTATGGACTCTGGAGACTTATTACTTGGTTACTCACGTCGAGACGGAGAGGAGGCACGATCAAGTAAAACTGGCCGACGCAGTACGACGCCTTTAGAGACAGCTGGGGATGCTTTTATTGCCAAAAGCACTATTATGCTGAGTTCAGCATCAGCCCTATCTCTAACCTACAATTACGACAAATTTAATTATGATCGAGGTGCGTCTAACCCAAGCTTTGATCATTATGAAAATGAACAGCACCGTATTACCGGTAGTTGGGATTATTCGTCGGGCGACCTCGTCAACCTAAAGGCTAATCTTCAATATGTTCGTGGTGACAACGCCATGGAAAACGAACGCACTGGTTATAAGGATAAATTTGAAAGTATTAGTACCAATCTGCAAAATACCTCAGAATTTTCTTTTGGGATGGCTCATACACTCACCTATGGTTTTGATGCTTCTCGAACAAAGCAAAGTGCCGTCGACAACTTAGGCTTTTCCGACACTTCTCGACCTGATAGCCGAGGCATAGATGCTGGCGTATTTATTGAAGACAATATTGCACTCACCGACATAGTCACATTGTCACCTGTTCTTCGCTGGTCATATTATGATCGCAAGTCCAATGAGGGTCTTAAGTCTAAATCCGACTCCAAGCTTTCTCCTGGTGTCACTTTGTCTGTTGCTCCAACCGAAAACCTCAATATTTACGGCTCTGTCAATAGTGGGTATCGTCCCCCAATGCTTGACGAGATGTTCTTTGCAATGAGTTACCCCTCTACCGGTATAACCTCTGTTGTGATTGCAAACCCTGAAATTAAACCCGAAACTTCCCTAAATTATGAAATTGGGCTTAACTCACAACTGAGCCGGCTTTTCACTGAAAACGACCGATTGCAACTAAAAGGGGCCGTTTTCTATGACAAGGTCAAAGATTTAATTTCTGCCGACATGATCGACTTTGACCCAAGAACAATGACAATGTACTTCAAAACGGTTAACGTGGGCGAAGTTGTCAGAAAAGGTGCAGAAGTCTCTGCCGATTACTCAATTGGTAATGCTTCCTTGCATCTTGGTTGGGGTCTCGTTCACGCCATCGATAAAGAAACCAATGAACGCCTACCTGGCATCGTTCCTCAAACAGCGACCCTTCGCACCACATGGGCAGTACCTTCTAAAGACTTAAAGCTTTGGTACCGACTCAATTGGTACGATGGTGGCAAGAGTTCAGTGGATAACTACCAAACTCAAGAAGAAAACATCCATCTACCGTCTTATTGCACTCATGCACTAGGACTACAGTGGACACCCTCAGTCGCTAACTTTGCTGACTTTACAACAACTGTTGCCGTTGAAAACATCGCCAACAAGACCTACCAAGAACTTAATGGCTCGTATGGATATGGTCGTACTGTTCGTGTTAATGTGACTGCCCGTTTCTAGCTGTCTATCTGACATGACAAAGGCTCTCTAAGGTTTTTAGAGAGCCTTTGTTTTAATTATGAGGATCAATAAATAGAGTGCCTACTTAGCTTAAATCCTCAAACCAGTAGGGATTCGTCCATGCCTTTTTACCATCGCAATCACAAATAATAATTCTCATCCACGGACTATGAGTAAAATGTGAAAGGTCAATCGTTGCTTTAGTGATGCCTTCACCACAGGCATTAGCATTGAGGTACCCCTGACCATTGACCAAAATACGAGTAACGGCCGTTGTACGAATCGTTAATTGCTTTGTTTCTGGGTTCCAATCCAGGTCGTGAATTTCGGGCCCTTCCGAAGAATAGAATTGACCGTTTTTTAGAGCATTCAATAAATCATCCGCTTGACTGGATGCTGCTTTGACATTGACCCAAGCGAGAGCCAAATCAGGCATATGACCGTGACTATCATCGACGGCAGTCACCCAAATGCGACGTCCCTTATCAAGAAGACCGTCAACTAAGTAAGACCCATCTCCACGTTCGTGCATCACTTGGCAACCGGCATTAAACACTTCAACTGCGTGAGCGGTGTCAATACTTTGGGCGTCTTCAAGCGTTAATTGATACCAACCTGGGTGCACGATACTTAAAAATGCACCAGCTTCGACAGCTCGACGTGCAATTTCTTGCGTTGTCTCTCCATCTTTGGGCGGTTCAAAGTCCACTGGCAAACCATTCGCAGTCATGTGCCACGTCCATTCATTGGAGGTTTTTCCTACGTGCAATTCGGCCGATGGAATCACCGTTAAGCCTGACAAAGGCTTCTCCGGCACAGTAATCGGAAAGTGAAATTCCGACAAGAAGTGATCCGTGATGCAAACAAAGTCGTACCCATTAGCTGCATACATTTTTAGCAATCTCTCAGGTGTACGTTCTCCGTCAGAGGCTGTTGTATGCGAGTGCAAGCTACCACGGTAAAAAGGACCCGTTTTATCAAAAGGCATTAATTTCATCATTAAATTCCTACTTAAAGCTTTTGTCGAAGCGCAAGAATGCTTTCTTGTAACTCACTAAAACTTGTGATTAATCGTGAAGCGCCTGCTTGAAAAAGAGCATCTTCCCAGCATTGACCCATGCGGTTAGTGCCAATAAATCCCCAAGCGGTCATACCTGCTGCTGTAGCCCCCGTGATTCCTGAGGGACTATCATCCACAACAAGGCAGTTTTCCGGTTTCACCCCAAAAATATCGGCCACGTGGAAAAATAAATCGGGAGCAGGTTTCCCATGTTTTACCTCTTGAGCGGAGTGCCAAACTCCCTCTAAATATGGATCTAAACCAGTACACTCGAAGGCCAATTTGAGTCGATTAATGCCACTATTGGAAGCCACGCAGTACGGAAGATTTTGGCTTTTAAAAAAGCCTAGCGCTTGCTTAACACCATTGACCGGCTGAAGTTCTTTTTTAAAGAGCTCTTGGATCATGCTGTCCTTTTCTGCCATCCAGGCCTGCACATCCTTAACGCCATAATCAGCCTGCATTGCTTCAGCGATTGCCTGGGAGCTTTTTCCTGTAAAGCGTCTCATGATCTCTTCGCAAGAAGGCTTTGCTCCCGTGGTTGAATACTTTTGAATCGCAAGAGCATCTGCAACACACGCTAGCGGTTCACTATCGATCAAAACCCCATCGCAATCCAAAATCAACAGTTCTAGTTTTTTTCTCATTACATACCTCTAGAACAAAGACTCGGTCGCTTGAACAATTTGTTGAAGCCCATCATTGACGGAGAGTTCACCACGCATAACCAAACCAATTAGATCTCGTTGACGATACCAAATCTTCACACCGTTCTTCCCCTTGTAACCTTGCCATGCAGCCGCATACGGTGCTTGCTTAACCGGCGTGAACCAAAGTGGATTTTGTTTATAGAATTCACCCAAATATTCGGGCTTTTCAGCCATACGGTTAGTTGGCATATAGCCAGAGCCCAACACGGCAAGCTTTTGACCTTCCGGACCACAGGCAAACTTAATGTATTCCCAAGCAGCCTTTTGCTTGATTGGGTCTTTCGAAAGAATGACGGCGCCATTACCACCCGTCGGCAAACGACCGTGATCCTTGTTCATTCTCGGGTAGATTTGGCAACCCAACTTAAACTTATCACCGATCAAATCAGTGAAAGCGCGGGCCGAATTCGGAGAGGCAGCAATAATGCCAATCTTGCCGGCTACAAACTGCTGACGAGACTGTTCATAGTCACGCATTTGCATACCGCCTTCTTTCATAATGCGGACACACATTTGCAGTGCCTTCAGACCAATATCATTATTAAATCCGCAGTGCTTGCCGTCTTTATCCATTAACGAACCACCTTGCTCAAGCACCATTGTTTGCCACAACCAATCATCAGGCCAAGCATGAATATCGTAGGCAATCCCATTCACCCCGCCGAGCGCTTGAATCTTATTGGCCAACTTTAAAATTGCATCCCAATCGGTCGGGAAGTTGTTTGGATCGCCACCAGCAGCCTTAACAAGGTCTGCATTAAAGAACATGACTGGCGTTGAAGCGGCAAACGGTAAAGCATATTGACGACCATCAACCTGACCGATTTTTAGCATACTCGGATAGTAATTCTCATCTTGCCAAACCTGACCTTCTTGCTTAACGAAGTCTGTCAAATCAACAATTTGCTTACGTTTTTGGAGTTGTTTGACTGTTTCGTCAAAATAAATCCACGCAGAGTGATAGATGTCAGGCAGCTTATTCGTCACTGCACTTCGTAAAAGTGTTTGATGTGCTTCTGGATACGATTGGGGAGAAGCGCGGAAACGAATCTTGATCTTCGGGTGCTTTTTCATGAAAGCGTCAGCAATGGTCTTAAAGTAAGCATCTTGACCCGGCATTGCATGCAACAGTTCCAACTCAACCGTATTTTCAGGTTCAAAAACAGTCGATGCATAACTACCAACAGCACCGGTACTTAAAAACAAACCCGTCAATGCAGAGCGAGTAAGAAATTCACGACGTTTTAATTCACTCATGACGAATGATTCCTTTCAATAAACGTTAAATGAAGGATGCGTCAAACGACCCATCCAATTTATTACTTGACCCCTGAGTGGGTCACACCTTCCATAAAGTCTTTTTGGAAAAGACCAAAAAATGCCATTACAGGTAAAACCATTAAAGTGGCGGCGGCCATTAATGAACCGAAGTTAGTACCCGTCTCAGGATCAGAAAACTGAGCTAAGCCCAAGGGTGGCGTGACCATGTCAGGACTGGTAATCACAATCATGGGCCAATAAAGATCGTTCCAATGCGCCACAAAGGAGAACACTGCAAACGCAGCCACTTGGGGACGTAAAGCTGGTAAAGCCACTTTCCATAAAATAGTGGCCTCACTCATCCCATCCATTCGCGCCGCTAAAATAATTTCCTCTGGAAAGCTCATAAAAGCTTGTCTAAAAAGAAAGATGGCGAAAACGGACAAGAAAAATGGGAACATCAGTGCGAAGAACGTATCAAGTAAGTCCATTGCAGCCAATCCCATAAAAAGCGGAATTGCTGGAGCTTGAATCGGCACGGCCAAGCCCAAAAGAACAAACAAGAAGAACAATCCTTTGCCGTTAAAGTCATAGCGAGCTAACGACCAGGCTGCCGGAACAGCTACAGCCAATTGCATTACTAGCACGCCGATACAGACCACTAAACCATTTAAGCCAAAGCGCAATAGGTGGGTCTTTTCAATGGCTGTCACATAATTAGAAAAGCCAACAAAGTTTTGTGGCAACCAGTGAAACGTCCCCATAAACACTTCAGAAGGTTCACGAAATGAAGTCGTGATCATCCAATAAAACGGGAACAAAATTAAAAAGGCTGAGCCCAACAAAAACACGTGTGTCAAACACTGACTTGGCGATAAAGGACCTTGTCGAAGAAACAATTTGGTCCATTGATTTTGAGTAGTAGAGGAAGTCATTAGTAGTGCACCTTCTTTTCAGAAATTCGTGCTTGGATCCAAGAACCCATCACAATCATGATGAGGAAAACCACCGTCATTGCACTAGCGCCTGCCGTATTTAAGTTGGCAAAGCCTTCGGTATAGGCGCTATAGAGCAAGACATCAGATGCCCCTTGCGGACCGCCGTGCGTTAAGACAGCAACACTGTCAAATAACTTAAATGCAGTGATGGAGCTCGTAGTCACAACAAAGAGCATGGTTGGAGAGATTAGCGGCAACGTCACTGTGAATAAGCGACGCCAGAAACCGTCTGCACCATCGATGGTGGCAGCATCGTTGACTTCGGACGGAATGCTACAAAGCGCCGACATAAAAAGCACCATATTGAAACCGGCCAATTGCCAAATCCCTACAATTCCTAAAGAAAACATCACCCAATCAGGATCACTAAAGAACGCTGCACCTTGAAACCCTAAAGCTCTTAAAAAGAGATTGACTGGACCAATACTGTCGTGCAACAAATACTTCCAAACAATTGCCATTGCTACGAGAGTGGAGGCAACTGGCATAAAGAAAATAATGCGATAGGCTTTGCGACCCCACTTGGCGTTTTCCACCAAAATCGCCAGCACCAAACCAATAATGACTGCACTCGGAACAACAATCAGTACATAAAGAAGCGTGTTTTTAAGTGATCGAAGAAACGTATCGTTAAAAACCAGTTCTTGATAGTTTTTTAAACCTACCCAAGAAAACTCCGTACTGCCCAACGCATAGTCTGTAAAGCTCATTGCAATAACAATAACTATGGGTAACAGTAACGTTAAAAACATCAATAACGCTGCGGGTAAAGTAAACGCATAGGCCCAACGATCAGGATGCCAACTCTGCTTTGTTTCATGAAAAAACATAAAAGCTCCTAATCAAGTATCGTTAGTGCAGGACAGGGAATTCGACTGCCACGGTCGTCGAATAGATGCATTTCACAAGCATTGATGCCAAAGGACAGTAAGTTAGACCAATGATTTGACTCCCCTCTCAATCGCTTGACACAGTCGGCTGAAAAACGAGCAACAATTGGCGTCTTAGGTTGGGCGTCTAAGTGGCCATACAGTAGAACATCGGCACCAAGCACTTCCTCACGCTCGACCTTAACTGAGAAAATGAGATCTGCTTGAGACAATTGTTCATTCACAAGCCATTGGTGAGGGCGAATGCCTATAGAAAGTTTTGAACCATTTGCAACTCGCAGCAAAAGTAATGAAGTAGCCTCACCTGCAAACTCCACTCTAGAACAGTTAACCTTTACTTCGATGAGGTTAATTTCAGGACTACCAATAAACTTTGCAACTCTGATATCTCGCGGTGTTTCATAAAGCTCTTCTGGAGTACCCACTTGAACAATTTCACCATCCATCATCAATGCAATTCGATCTGAAAGTGTCATTGCCTCTGTTTGATCATGAGTCACGTAAATGATGGTTGCACCCATGCTCTTGTGAAGTTTCGCAATTTCGCCTCGCATATGCACTCGTAGACGAGCATCTAAGTTGGATAACGGCTCATCCATTAAGAAAACGCCAGGATTTCGAACCATAGCTCGAGCAATAGCGACACGCTGGCGTTGGCCACCTGATAACTGGCTGGGTTTATTATCTTGCTGAGTATTAAGTTGAACGCTTTCAATGGCTCGAGTGACATCTCGTTCAATAGAACGGTACTTGTCTCGAGCTAATAATGGGCCAATCCATGGTAAGCGCTCAATTGCCGACAAACGAGACATTCTTAAAGGGGTCGCGACGTTTTCTCGAACCGTCATATGTGGGTAGAGTGCGTAGGACTGGAAAACCATTGCCACACCACGGTCACGGGGTGCCAACTGAACAACATCTCGGTCATCAATATTCACACTGCCGCAATCGCAGTCTGTTAGTCCAGCAATCAAACGCAAAAGGGTGGACTTACCGCAACCAGACGGACCCACCAAGGTCATGAATTCGCCCGGCTTAACCGATAAAGAGATGTTATTTAAAATAGTTTTTTCACCTGCCTTTTTTAATACAGATGAAAGTGTGACAGCACTTGCCATGAATTCGATTCTCCGTAGACCAAAAAGAATAGGCAAAAGGATAAAAATCGATCATGACAAGACAATGAAGATTCTGTGAATTGTTGATAACGAATAATGAAAAACCTCTCCGACAAATGTCATATTGCCGGAGAGGTTTTCATTGGAGTCGAACCGAAAATTAAAGCTTTGCTAGAGAGTTACACACCAGATAAGGCTTACTCCCAATGTCAGCAAGATGAAGCCGAATTTTCTAACTGCTGAGGCTGAGACCGTTTGAGAAATCTCTCTGACAGCCTCTAACCAGCGGGTTGGTGCAACAAAAGGCATAAATCCTTCGATAATGCACACCAAGGCTAATGCCAAAATCCAGTCATTAACAGTCATTTTCTTACTGCTTAGGATTCTTCATGTACTTGAAGAAGTCCGAAGACGGATCCACAACCATGACATCTTTCTTGTCTGCAAAGCTTGCACGATAGGCTTCGATATTGCGATAGAAGCGAGCAAACTCGGGATTCTTCCCAAACGCCGCATTGTACGTAGCATTAGCGGTCGCGTCACCTTCACCCTTTAAGGTTTGAGCTTCACGATAGGCTTGAGCCAAAATGACCTCTCGCTCACGATCGGCATTAGCACGGATTTTTTCAGCCTCTGCTGCACCACGAGAACGCTCTTCGCTTGCTACTCGTTTACGCTCCGCTTCCATACGGCGATAGACAGACTCGGAAATTTCCGGAGTAAAATCAACACGTTTTAGGCGAACATCCACAATCTCTACGCCAACATCTTTGACGCGTTGTTGAAGACCCGTACGAATTTCAGTCATTGCCATGTCTCTTTCTCGAGATGTGACAGCATTGACCGTGCGTTTATTAACCGTTTGGTTAAGAGCATCACGTAACAAGGCAGAAATACGATCATTTGCCGCTCTTGTGTTGCCTTGGAAAGAAACCCAATAACGACGAGGATCTGAAATTCGCCATTTCACAAAAGAGTCGATCAACAAGTTTTTCTTTTCACTTGTTTGAATCAAGTCAGCGCTAGGCGTATCTAACGTCAAAATGCGCTTATCGAGATAGACAACATTTTGGAAAGGTGGTGGTAGCTTAAAGTGTAAGCCTGGCTCTGCCTGAACCTCTTTTAACTCACCCAAAGCAAAGACCAAAGCATATTCACGCTCGCCCACGGTGTAAAGACAGAAATTTGCTGCACCAATCGCAACCAAAAGACCTAAAGCTAAAGAAGATAATTTTTTCATTGTCAATCTCCTTAGCGCATACGGATACGCATATCACGTACATCGTTGGTCATGGTTGAATTCTCTGTCGGTTGCGACGATGCCGATGTCGTTGCGCTCGTCACATCGCTAGAGGCCTCTTTGGCTTGCATCGCTTGCAATGTTTGCGTTTTATTTTGTTCCATTAATTTGTCAAAGGGCAAATACAGGAGATTATTACCACCCTTAGCATCCACATAAACCTTCGTTGATGACGTCAACACTTGTTGCATAACGTCAACATACATACGGTCACGCGTGACTTGAGGGGCTTTCTCGTATTGTTTAAGCACTTGAGTAAAGCGCTCGGCATCACCTCGAGCCGTTTCAACAACACGAGCTTTGTAACCTTCAGCTTCTTGCGTCAAGCGAGCTGCCATACCACGTGCTTTTGGAACCACCGCATTGGCATAAGCTTGACCTTCGTTGATTTGGCGTTCACGGTCTTGACCAGCCTTAACTGCATCATTAAATGCAGCTTGAACCGGTTGAGGAGGTTGTGCATTTTGAATAGCAACAGACATCACTTCAATACCCGTTTGATAACGGTCTAGCATGTCTTGCATTAAATGCTTAACAGCCTCGGCAATCTCTTGCTTACTTTCAAACAAGACATTGTCCATCTTTAAGCGGCCCACAACTTCACGCATAGCAGACTCAGCTGTATGCAATACTGAATCATCAGGGTTTCTTGAGCGGAAGAGATAGTTCATAGCCCCTTCACCCGGCTTGATGCGATATTGAACATTGAAGCGTAAATCAACAATATTTTCATCGTCGGTCAACATCAAAGCTTCTGCTTCTCGTTGAGCCCTTCCTAAAGCACCCACTTCTACAGTACGGACGCTACTTACGTCGACAATATCAACCGTTTGAATCGGCGACGGAAAGTGCCAACGGAAGCCTGGCATCGTAGTTTCGGTGTACTTCCCAAACGTTGTCACAATACCGGATTGGCCTTCGGGAACGATGTAAAAACCTGTCGCACCCCACAGACCTAATGCGACCACGGCAGCAAAAAGGATGCCCTTGCCACCCGACTGAACTTGAGGACGATGACCGCCACCCATTGACTTAAAGCGTTTCATGACTTCTTGAAATTCATCATCTTTGTTCGCTTTAGATTGTTCATTGTCTTGGTAAGCATTGCTTCGGTCGTCATTTTGTGCTTCAAACGTCTGACTGTCTCGACGATGATTGTTTTGGTTTTGACCTAACATGCCACCTAAGGCACGATTGAAGTCCTCCCAGAGTCGCTCGAGATCATCACCGTCACTATTGCCGCGACGGCGATTGTTGGCTAAACGTTCTTGATCATCATTATCACGATTGTTTTCGTTTTGGGGATCTTGACTTTGACGGTCATCAGAAGACTTATTCTTCTTAGGATCTTCTTCTGACGGTCCACGGCCCCATTGGGGGTCATTTAACGACATGTATTAACTACTCCTATTAATCAGACAAAAGTCCGAATACGTCATATTAGGTGCAATTGTATCTGAAAGAAATCAATTGATTTAACTGACTGAAGCAACTCTTAACAAGATTGAAGTAAACTTAGTTGCTCCTTGGCTTATAGTTTTACTAGTTACGTTACATATTTTTACATCAGTCACTTCAAAAAGTGCTAGTTTCTCAGCATTTAATTTAAATTTTTTAAAAGAATAATTTGAACTAGAGCCATTTTCTTGATCTAATCGGGATCAATCGAATCGCTTTTACATCTTTGTACCTAGAAACTAAGGGTTACCCCAAGGTGTTTTTACTGAGAATCTATTACCATTCGTTACAAGGCACCCATAGGTGTCTATTCTTTATTACTAATAACAACAGAGGATTTTCCTATGTCTGATACGGTAAACACTCCGAAAGAGGAAAAGGCTGGTATTGGCGGTTACATCGCTTTGATCTTCGCCTGTGTCTTCTTCTCTGGTCTTTGTGCAGGTAACCACTGGTGGGGTATTTTTGACTTCGCCACGTTGAACGGTTCGTTTGGTAAGTTGGTCTCCGGTGTCACGCTCGACGGCGACGCTGTTAAGGCTGCTACAACGACTTTCCGCGGTAAGGGTGGTAGCGGTGCTCTCGACGGCTTCGCTTTTGCTCTTACGTTGGTTCCGACCGTTATGTTCGCTTTGGCCATGATCACGGTCTGCGACCACTACGGTGCTTTGCGCGCTGCTCGCCAACTCTTGACCCCGATCCTTCGTCCGATGATGGGCGTTCCGGGTTCTTGCTCTTTGGCTTTGATCGCTTCTTTGCAATCCACCGACGGTGGTGCTGCTTTGACGCGTCAATTGCTCGACGCTGGTGAAATCACCGAAGACCAAGGCGACATTTTCGCTATGTTCCAATTGTCTGCTGACGCAACGATTACGAACTTCATGGGTGCTGGTGTTGTGCTCTTAAGCTTGACCGACGCAGCTGGTAACACGGTTCCGACCTCCATTGGCGTGTGCTTAGGCATCATGCTCATCATGAAGGTTGTCGGCGCTAACATCATTCGCTTCTTGAAAGTCTTCCGTAGCAAGAAGGCCGCGTAATAGGTTGGAGGTCTAAGATATGTCACATGCTAATTCTAAGCCGATGGTTACCGACATCTTCGTGAAGGGCGCCCTTCAAGGTTGGGACATCGCTACGCACTCTACCATTCCTAACGTTTTGATGGCCTTCGTTATCATTCGTGCCTTAGACGTTGCTGGTATGATCCCGATTTTGGGCGACCTCTTTAAGCCGCTCATGGGTTTGTTCGGTCTTCCTGGTGAAGCTGCCGCTGTTTTGATCGCAGGTTGGATGTCCATGGGTGGCGGCGTTGGTGTTGCCGTTGCTTTGTTCGACCAAGGCGCTTTGTCCTTGCACGACTGCGCTATCGTTGCTCCCGCCATCTACTTGATGGGCTCCCAATTGCAATACATGGGTCGCGCTTTGGGTGTGATTGGTACGCGTGGTAGCATGATCCCGGTTTTGATGGGTGTCTCTATTTTGAATGCCTTCATCGCCATGATCATCATGAACATCATTGTCTAGTTAACTCATTGATTTAATTAGATACTGATTTCAAAGGGAGATGGTAAAACATCTCCCTTTTCTTTTTCCTGTGTACAAAGTAATTATTTTTTGAAGGTTGTGTGTACATGCTTTGTACACAAAATTAATGGTTTTTGTACACAATTATTTTTCTTTATAAATTAATATCTTACCTATTCGATTGCTTAACATTTAAGCGAGACTCTTTATTTATACGATAACTCCATTCACTTTTAGCCCGGTTCCTTATCCACAAATTTTGTGTACAAATTGTGTACATCGCTTTCTTAGTTTCATTTAACAACCTTTATTGTCTTTATTATGTAGTTAGATTTGGCCTCATTATTATCAGAGCTAGTCCAACTATTTATTTCTTTTAGTTAAGCTTTTTCTATGATTAATTTTTTAAATTCATTTTGAAAAGAACTTATTAATAGAAACGTGTTTTTATATTAATTTTTACCATCCAGAAACTTATTCATTTTTTCTGATTAATCAATAG
>Freddie_p2__coassemble_1286_pt1 | contig 81751 bp, 72 predicted proteins | sample Freddie_p2__metabat2_low_PE_022 | metagenome-assembled genome bin Freddie_p2 | reverse complement strand
GTTTCTAACCCAATATCAACGGATCCTGCAAATTCAGTATGTTGGGGTGCTACACCATAGCAAAGGGGTGGGGCGATTATAATGTTGTCCAATGAGTCCAGACGACGAGAGAATTCTTGAGGGATCATCCAATCAGTTCCTAGAGGACCAACGCAACCATGTTGTTCAGTAGAACCAATAGGAATAATGATGACGGTTTTGTCATTTTGAAATGCTTCTTTGGCTTCTTGCCAGCACATGTCAGCTAAATACACAGAAATCTCCTATAAATTCAGTGATTTTTTCTGTCTGTAAGCGACAGATTGTTGAGCATGATTTGCTAATTTTAAGTTGTGAACAAATAAAAAGGATTGATATTAGTATCAATCCTCAGATGCTTTAGAACTTCGTTACTTTATGGGACGAGCTTCGATAACTTCTAATTCAGTTTTCATAAAGCCTTTATCAATTTCAGCCAAGATTTCCACGAGTTCATCTTTTTTGATGTGAGACCAGTCCTTATCGTCATCGAGCTCACATACAATCGTCGCCCCTTTGGCATCGGTAAACTCAAAGAGTTCATGGCTTAATTGTTTGGTAAAGCGTCCTTGTAAGACAACCATTTGATCGTCGTATCCTTTGTTGTAAACATCGTCAAGGGTATTAAGCATTTGCATCTTAAAGCCTTGTGGAGCACGACTAAATTGATTGTTGAAACCTTGTGGATCTGCCGCAGTGGCTGTAAGTGGTATTGTGGCGCAAAGGAGCGTAGCAAGAAGTGTTTTTTTCAACATTATCTTCTCCTAAATAAAGCAATAATAGTTAGGCTCTTTGTTTATTATTCACCTAGATCTAAAGCTTCAGTGGAAAGCCTTTAACTATTCTGTCACAACATATTTATTACTGCAAACGATTTCCATTAATTATTGAGAGTCGGTTATTAGTTTATAACTATCGAGAAAAATAACGTGTAGAAACATCTGGTTAAGGTCTTATCGCTTGTTAACTTACTACAACATTAAGACATTACTTTTGCTCTTAAACTTAAAGCATTAATAAAATTCGCTAATTTTTAGAAGAGCTTGATTAAAGACCTAACCAACAGAATCATGGCTCTTTTTTAACTAGTAAAGGATATTTATTGTGAAGATAGGCTCAGAAGTCCTCCTCCTTCTGGGCCTATCAATTAAATAGAAGGAAAAGTAATGAGTTTTAAAAAGTTGTTTATATGCTCAGCACTCTGTGTGCTATGCCCAGCAGTAGTTAGTGCACAAGGACAAAATCCTCCTCAAGAAACTCTTAAGCAGTTCATTACAGCGCCTCAAGGTTATCCGCTGGATACATTAAAAAGTCTTGATGCGGTGCAAACAGAAGGCGACAATGACCAGTTAGTCATGATTCGAGGTCGGTTTACGAAAAAGCTTTCATCTAAAACGTATGAATTTCGAGATTTTCAAAATAATCGAATAGTTTGTAATCTATCAGATGATCATCATTGGAAAGGCTTTAAATTAAACCAAGGTGTTGAAATATTGGCTGAAATTAATAAAGATACCGATGTTACTCAGCTTGATGTAATTGAAATTCATCCAGTGCCTTAGTTTTGTTTCTGTTTTCAAAAGCCTTTTACTCATCTGAGTAAAAGGCTTTTGTTATAGGTAAAAACCATAAAAAATAATGGTTTATGCTCACTTTGGGCTTGGAGGATTATTCGGAACATTGGTACATTACTTCTTCTACAGCATTAAATGGAGTTTTCTATGCCGGATTTTTCTCAGTTTTGTGCAGAATTTTCTGAAAAAGTTTTTAGTGATATCCGAGATCTTAGTGCGGGAAGTGAAGGCATTTTACGTATAGGGTATTCTAAAACTGAAACTAAAGTTTTAGCTTATCTTGAAAATATTGCTTTAAATTATGGTTTAGTAGTTAGAAGAGATTTGGCTGATAATTTGTGGATTAGATTGCCTTCAGAAGGAGCCAAAAAAAGAGTTATTTCAGGTAGCCATAGTGATAGTGTAATTGAGGGTGGTAACTATGATGGGTTGGCAGGTATCGTTGCGGCCTTGGCTTGTGCCTGTTGGATGAAACAAGAAGGAATTGTGCCACTAAAACATTTTGATGTTGTTTGTTGGCGATGTGAAGAACAAGGACTTTATGGCTGCCGAGGTTATTTGGGCTTGATTCAGCCTCAAGATTTGGAGCGTAGATATGGTCCAGAGAAGATGTCTTTAGGTGAAGGATATTCACTTTGCCAAGTTAATCCTGATGACTTGATGACAGGAAGACCTTTGGAAGTTCTATCTGATATAGAGGCGTACTACGAACTACATATCGAACAAGGACCCAAATTGGATTCTCTACCGAACACACGAGTAGGTTTGGTCAGTGGCATTCGAGGAAATGTTTATCACCGAGCAATTCGTATTGTCGGACAAACAGCGCATTCTGGAGCAATCGAAAAAGAGTTCCGGCATGACGCTTTTGTTGCATTAAGTACCTTAAACGTACGTATGGTAAAGCTCTGGCAAGATGCTTTGGATGCAGGGGAAGATTTGGTCTATACGATAGGTGTTGTTAATACACCCGCATCAGCTAGCTTTAATGTGATTCCTGGTGAGGTGACATTTAGCTTAGATATTCGAACGTTAAATGTGCAAACTCGAGAACGCTTTTATGCATTGTTTAAGAAAGAGGCGGCCCGTATTGAAGAGGAGTTTGGTGTTCAGGTCGTTTATGACAATCCATCCTATATTGAACCAGTCAAAAGTGATGAGACACTCCTAAACGTTTTAGTTAAGTCTGCCGAGCAGGATCAAATTCCTGCAATTGTGATGCCATCTGGTGCAGGACATGATGCACAGGTGATGGGGCAAAATGGTGTTCCTATGGCTATGATTTTTGTAGCGAATCAGAATGGCTCACATAATCCCAAAGAGGCCATGCGGATGCAAGACTTTGTAGCGGCTACACAGGTTTTGATGTCCGCATTAGAAGTGTCGCTTAATTCAAACTAATCGGCTTGAGATTTATTTTTTGTTTAGGTCCTCAAATGTTTGAAGCTTTTGAGGACCGATTTTTTGTTTTGAACCTAAGGTGTTTTTAGGTTAGCTAATTTGGAAATTAATGCATCGACAGTTCTTGTTTGCATTTCATTTTGCATGTACTGCATCACAGCATACTTAATCCCGTTCGGGACTCCGTTTTTACCTTCATAAAGCGTCGCTTTTAAGGCCGGTGCCGCACAATCCTTAGCCAAAAGGCGTAAAACAGTCGTTTGAGCCTTAGTACTAATTGCCTCTACTTTTTGACGAGGAATGATTACCACTTCCTTTGCTGCCTGGGTTTGACCAATAGTAACAAAAGCCCATTGCGTCAATATCTTAGTGTCGGCAGTATTGGCATTTTGAACTAAGCAGCGTCCCAGATCATCACTATACTGGCCCGCGTAAGCAGGATTGAAAGATAAACAAACCGCACTAAGAATTGAAGTAAGAATAATTTTTTTATACATGAGAGCATTCCAACTTAAGATCTCATAATTGTGCCAATATGACAAGAATTTTGTGCCATAAAAAGGCTAAAATGAAGGAAGTTTTTGTTGGAGAATCCAGTGAAAAGATTTATTGATTTGACGATACGCCGTGGCAGTACATTGGCCTCTTTAGAAAAGCGTGACCCTCAAGATCTCATGGCTGTTTTAGAAGCTTTTGTTACGTACTTGCCTGATGATCTAATCACCGCCGCTCAAGCTTTGGAGAAAGCCCAAGAATTTTTAACAAAGTCCGGTGAATGGCTCGATGAAAAACCAGTAACGCTTTTGTTGCAAGCTTTAAAACGTGGCTTTATTTATGAGGCAACGGTCGGTTATCGAAAAAATCAAGAGGATCGATATGATCGAGAATCTCTCGATCAAGCAGTAGAGCTTGAGTATGCGCATCGAGAGCAAACTAAGCAAGTGATGAAGAAAGCTCGTTTATTAAAAAACATGGCTGCAAATGCCAAAAAACGCATTACTTGTGATAGAGATCCAGACTTTATGCGTGAAGCACTGGAGTTTGCCAAAGAGGCTGCGGCTGAGGGAGAAGTTCCAGTTGGCTGTGTTATTGTTAAGGACAATCAAATTATCGGTGTTGGTAAAAATTGCCCAATTAGTCGCCATGACCCAAGTGCTCACGCAGAGGTTAACGCTATTCGCCAGGCTGCTCATGCGTTAGAGAATTATCGCTTATACGGTTGCACTCTTTATGTGACACTCGAGCCATGCACTATGTGTGCTGCGCTGATCTCTCATGCTCGTGTTGATCGTGTGGTATTCGGAGCCAGTGATCCAAAAACCGGTGCTTACGGTGGCATTATTAATTTGCCGGAAGCAGCTAAGTTAAATCATAAGCCGCAAGTTGATAGCGGAGTTTTGGCCGATGAGTGCAGCAAGCTTCTCACCGACTTTTTTGAGGAGAAGCGTAATGCCTGATTTCCCAATAAGAGTGGGTTTTTGTTCACCGTCTAGAGCTCCGGTGGATATTACAACACCAGCGCTTGCTAAATTGTATTTCACCGATCGTGGTGGTCAAGTTGAGATCGCAGATTCTGTTTTTAAGAATGTAAAGCAGTTTGCAGGCATTGAATCTGAACGAATTGCGAGCATTATGCAGATGGCGTGCAACCCAGAAATTGATCTTGTACTTCCCATTCGAGGGGGGTATGGGTTGTCGCGCATTTTGGATGACATCGATTTTGAAGAAATCGCTCGCCATGATCCTATTTTCTGTGGTTTTTCAGATTTTACTGCTTTTAATATGGCCTACTACGCTAAGACCGGTAAGATCAGCTATCACGGACCAAGTGCAACAGATTTTGTTGATCAGCCGCTATATATCACGGAGCGAAATTTTCACTCAGCACTTTTTAATGAAGAATGGGTGCTGTCTTTCCCTTGTAAGGAAGCTCCAAATTTGAATTTAGAAGGGCAAATTTGGGGTGGCAATCTTTCAATGATGGCTTCTTTAGTGGGTACGCCTTACTTCCCAAATATTGAGGGTGGTATTTTATTTGTTGAGGACTGCAATGATCGAGCATATCGACTCGAAAGATCACTAATGCAACTACATATGGCAGGTATATTGCGGAAACAAAAGGCCATTTTATTAGGTGATTTTTGCGATGCAGATCCAGTACATCCGAGACCCAATGATTTTGTCTTTGCAGATGTTATTGCCTTTTTAAAGAAACGTTTGCCTAACATTCCCATTTTAACGGGATTCCCGTTTGGTCATTCACCTGTAAAGGCAACAATACCGTTTGGCGCACATGTAACGATGCGTACAGAAAAGGGTTATGTTGTACTGAATACTTTTGAGCATCCGGTTATTAAGCCTCGCTTTGAAATTAAACATGTTTGATCAAATCCGAACTAAGTGGTATCAATTTTTAACCAACAGTTCGGCGCCACCAGAGCAAAATATGACGGCGGCCCAATGGCGTCGCCGTCATTCTCGAGTTCTCGTTCGACAAATTCAGAGTTCTATTAAGTTGCAACCCATTGCTCTTATTGCTGAAAGCACTGGAGCTGCAACTTTAGCTTTTACCTTTTGGCACGAAGTAAACCAGTGGTATCTTTTCGCTTGGCTTTTCTTAGTGTTGATTCACGTTTATGGTGCTTTAGATTTTTCAAGGCGCTTTTGGGCAGACCGCTACCGTCATGCTCGCATTCATCTTTGGGTAAGAGCCTGGATGATTCTAGCAACTGTTTCTGGCATTGTCTGGGCAGTTGCTGGCATGACTTTCGCTTATGATTCAGATGGTCAAATGCCTTCTCAGATACTTTTGGTTAGTGTCATTTTGAGTGTGACTTTTGCATCATGGCCTGTGTATGCCTGCTGGCTGCCAAGCTTAGGCGTTTTTACCTTACTCAGTATTGCACCTTTAGTTTTACGCATGGCTCTTGTTTTTGGCTGGTCGCGACTGGCTATTGCTATATTATTAGTTGGAATCATTGCATTTATTTTCTATTCGGGTAGACGATTTAGTGACATTGTTCAGATGTCAGTCAGAAATGAACAAGAAAGTGAAGTAATGGTTAAGCGTTTAACACTTGAAAAGAATTTAGCAGAGAAACTTCGTCGAGAAACTCAGGAGCAAAGTCGTATACGAGGCAAGTTTTTCCAGGCAGCCAATCATGATATTCGACAACCCCTTCAAGCTATTGGAATTTACATTGAGCTTTTGAAGCGGGTTGATGACCCTCAGGTTAAATTAATTGTTGAGCAGTTGGCGAAAACAACGCGGGCACTTCAAACATTGGTTGCTCAAATTCTAGAAGTTTCTCGATTAGAAACACGTCATATGAGTGCGACATTAGAGCCTATTAACATCAAGCTGTTATTGCAGGATCTAGCAGAAGAATTTGTTCCAATTGCCGCGGAGAAAAACTTAGTTCTTAGAGTAAAGCCTTTGGATGTCACGGTATGTACTGATCAACAGCTTTTAATGAGAGCTTTAAGAAATTTAGTGATCAATGCAATTAATTACACCAAGCAGGGAGAGATTGTTCTTGCAGCTCGTTTGATTGGTCAAAACAAAGTCAGCCTATGTGTAGTTGATTCTGGAGAGGGGATTGATGTAGCTGAGCAAAAGCGCATTTTTGATCACTTTTATCGTAGCGAAAAAACACGTGATAGTGCAGAGGGCTTTGGCTTAGGTCTTTCTATTGTTCGTGGAATTTGCAAGCAACTGGATATGAAACTTTCTTTTTCATCTAAGGTTGGCAAAGGGTCAATTTTTAGAATTCAGTTGCCATTACACGAGGCAGAGCAAGTGAGAATATTTACTCAAGCCAAAAAAGACAAAACAGTGATTAATGAGTTATACGCTAATGTTTTGTTGATTGAAGACAATGCTGTGGTTCGTGAAAGTCTTCAAGCCTTAATGCAATCTTGGGGCTTGAGGGTAAAGGCTTTCGGGGGTTTTAACGAAGAACTTGAAAAGTTGTTAAATACGAATGATCAATTTGATGTGATCGTATCAGACTATAACTTAGGTTTAGATCGTACTAATGGTCTACAAGTGATGTTAGAGATTAATCGCCGTAGAAAGGTGAAGGTCCCCTCTGTTTTATTAACAGCAGTTGGTAACGATAAGATTCAAGATGACTATCGCCAAATCCTCTCCACGTTAAGTGAAGAGGAGGTGAAGTACTTTGCTTTACCGAAGATTTTGCAAAAACCCGTATCTGGGTCAGATCTTAGCGAAACGATACGATCAGTATTAGAGAAGCCTTAATTAGATGCCAACATCAAAACCATGTCGGCGAGCTTCGATTAATGCTTCAGTGCGATTACTAGCACCAAAAGCACGATAAATTGCAGTGACGTGAGTTTTAACTGTTCCTTCAGATAAATCGAGTTCTTTGCAGATGCGTTTGATAGGGGCTCCTTTAGCTAATAGCATGAGAACTTCCTTTTGTCGCTCTGTTAAATGCACAGAATTAATACTACTTTGTTTAGGTTCCTTAGCTGTCAGCAAGCCAGTCCGTTGTGCCTGAGCTAAGAGCTTAACAGGAATGTAAACACCACCATTGAGAACGAATCGGATTGCAGCTGTTAGTAGCGCGGCGTCGAGGGATTTTGGAATAAAGCCTGCAGCACCCATTTGAAGGACTTTTACAACACTGTGTTGGTCCTGCAGACCACTCATGACCAGAATTTTTAATGTTGGGTGTGAAGCAACAATTTCCTCCATCAAACTTGTCCCTTCAACACCGGGCATGGAAAGGTCTAAGATCATTAAGTCTGCAGTGTCGCCGTAATTATTCGCTAGCTCTAGAGCCTCTTCTTTAGTGTTGGCGGTAAAAACTTGATTTTTTTCGCCATCGTAGTCCTTCAGAAGCATTCCGAGGGCCATTGTCACAATAGAGTGATCATCGACAATTAAAAACTGCATTTGAATTATTCTCTTATTAATAAACTTTGGTTAATTTTAGGGTAATGCCATAAAAAAAGAAATCTTAAACAGGAAAGTCATTACAATGAGTTCTAATATTTAAGGGGTTTTTGCATAATGAGCATCAGTTTTACTAGCAAAGAATTTTATTATTACGCCGGATCAACCATACGTGTAGCCCTTTTTTTAGCGGCAATTTTCTTGGCCGATGCGTTACTATGGATGCTTCTTTTTTCGGATACAACTGCTATTGGTACGGCTGATATTTTTTGGGTGTTTTATTTGCATCTGTCTGCCACTATTACAGCGTTAGCGTGTTATTTTTTAATGAGCATGTCTTCTTTGTGGTTGCTGTTATCGAAAAAAAGTTTTTTTGCTCCAGTGATTGCTATGGCTAGTGCACCAACGGGTTTCATAATGTCAATTTTGGCATTGGGAACAGGGGCATTATTTGGTCGCCCGGTTTGGGGAAGCTATTGGGTTTGGGATGCCCGTTTGTCTGGGCTTTTAATTCTGCTATTTTTCTTTGCGGCCTTTTTAACATTTGCAGCTCCTAGAGGGCAAAAATTTCGACGTCATACAGACGTGCGAGCTGCAGTTTCTGCACTTTCGGGGATCTTTTTGATTCCTCTTTTCTATGGTTTGTTTGATCTTTTAGCACCCATGAAACATGAGTTGGACAATATCCTTGTGGCTTCTAATGGTGTAGACCCTCATATCTTAATTGTGAGCTTCACAATTTCTTTAGTTTGCTATGCAACAGCCATGATATTGGCGCGGTCACGAACGATTATTCTTGAACGAGATCACCGTAGCGCTTGGGCTCAAGATGAGGCTTTGGAGGGAAAGTTATGATCGATAGTCTGTTAGGCTGGTTAAATTTAACAGAGTTAGGTGTCTACGTAATCATGACTTTTGTGTTCATGATAGCTTTGATCTTCGTCGAAATTTACGGTTTGAAAAATCGACGTTCTCGTGCTTATCAAGCTTTATTGAGAGAGGCTCGTGCGCGCAGAAGTGAAATGCATTTGAGAATTGATTAGCTGAAAATAAGAAAGTCGTGGCAACGGACCGATTGCTGCCACGACTTGTGTGCGCAGACCGGTTATGTAGCCCTTGCACACCCCCAACTGTACCAAACTTTTAGGGTTTTTACCCAAAAAATCAAAAAAATTTGAGTTAATACGATTCTTCTTGGCAATCTTTACGCAGTAACGTAACATGACCGAGGCTAGTAGAAGTTTTTACTCTCCCATTTAAGGTCATTTCACATTTTTTACAGTCAAATGTTGCTGTAAATGTTTGGCCTCCTGTTTTGAGTATAAGTGGCGCAGGTTTGTAAATTTCTTTGAGTTCCGGATGCGCTTTAACGGTTTCTAAGTTGTCTTTTAAACAGCGCCCCAAAGCATAACGCACACAATGTTTGGTAACCATGACGGGTACTTCACGTCTAACATCCCCCGTTTCAAGAGCAGGCTCTGTGATTACAGTATTATGCTTGGCATAAAAGGTAACGGCTTTTTCATTTAAAACATTACTACGAAAGTCAGCTGCATCTGGGTAAGGTAGCAATTCAGTAATTTGAGCTTTAGGAAGCTTTTTAAAAGAATTGGCTCTAGTTAGCCAAAGATCATCTACAACTTTTCGACGTAGATCGTTAACGATACTGGCCGGAGCAAAGAAGTTTTCACCTTGGATTGAAAGTGTTCGGATTTCGAGATCAGTACCACCTAATTTGGAGAGATTTTTTTCGATGTTAGCCCGATTCTTCTCCAGGTTCGTGGTTTGTTGTAAGGTATCGGGTACTAACGTTGAGCTAGCTTGATTCCCTCTTTCATCGATCATAGAGAGAGTAAAACCTTTATCAGTGGCCACCCAAATGATGTCAACAGGTAGTGTCCTAGATGCAGTAGGTTTACGCATAAGTTCTTCCCAGGCATGGTCTCGGTTGCGATAAATCGTCATCCCGGGAACAAGTTGTGGGTGCTTACGTGAAATAGGGCGATCTCGAAGAGTAATGCGCCATAGGGCAGGTTTTAGCTCGGTTGCTGTATTGACCATGAAGCCAGCGAGTGTTTTTTCACGCGTAAGGTAGGTTAAACCATCGGCGTTATTAATTGTTTTATAAGCTTTGATGTCAAGATAGTCAGCAGTCACCTTTGTAAGAGTGCCTAACAGTTCTCCTGTATTTTTAGGCGTTTCAAAAACTGCCATATCATGATGGCGTTCTCGAGTGAAGTAATCCGTGAAGCCTCTATTGAAACTTTTTTGGGGCTGTGGATTAAAAGTGATGTGGGATATGCCGTCGCTAGTGCGGTGATATTGCGGATTATTGGCTATAAATTCATCAAGTTTTTGACGGTAAAAAGCTGTGATATTTTTAACATAATCCAAATCCTTTAATCGTCCTTCAATTTTAAAACTACTGACGCCAGCATGAATTAAAGCAGCAATATTGTCGCTTTGATTATTATCTTTCAGAGATAAGACATGGCGGTCATTAGCAAGCAATTCGCCGTTTTCAGTATAGACAGAGTAGGGGAGGCGACATAATTGAGCACAAGCACCTCGGTTGGCACTGCGACCTGTTGTAGCGAAGCTTGCATAGCATTGACCAGAATAACTCACACAGAGAGCTCCGTGTACAAAATACTCAATTCGCGCTTGAGATAACTTGTCTTTACAAGCTTTAATTTCATCAAGACTTAACTCTCGAGCGAGAACAACCTGTGAAAAACCAATACTTTCTAAAAAGCGTGCTTTTTCTGGACTTCTCACATCGCATTGAGTCGATGCATGTAATTGGATGGGAGGTAGCTCCATTTCCAATATTCCCATATCTTGCACAATCAAAGCGTCTACACCGGCTTCATACGCTTGCCAAGCTGTTTGTACAGCCATTGGCAGTTCTTCATCAGAAACAATTGTGTTTAGGGTCATGTAAACACGAGCGTTATAGCGATGAGCAAAGTTAGTTAGTCGTTGAATGTCTTTGAAAGCATTGGCTGCATCTTCTCGGGCCCCAAAATTAGGACCACCGATATAGACTGCATCAGCGCCATGAAGGATTGCTTCAATGCCGATATCGGCATTTTTGGCTGGGGCTAAAAGTTCTAATGGATGCAATTCTGTCATTGTGTGACCTTTAATTTGGATTCGGGAATTTTTTGAACTTCTGTGGCTTTTGAAGCATTTGGCCATGGGCTACACGCTTCAATAGCTAATTTTTGGGCTAGTTTTTCATCGCCTCTTTTTAGAGCGATTGCAGATGGGCTAATACCTTGGTCATTACAAAGGGTTTTATCTGCACCGGCTTCGAGTAAGGCATCTACAGTGGGTGTGGCGACAATGCGCGCAGCCATATATAGCGGTGTAACACCTCTTTCAGTTCTAGCATTAACAGCAGCACCATTATCAATTAAAAAGCGAGTCATTGCAGTTTGTCCGGTGCTGGCGCTGTAGTGAAGTGCTGTCCAACCATAATTTGCATTAATATCTGCGCCTTTGGCTAGTAAAACTTTAGCAAAATCAATATTTCCTTTAATTGCAGCAAGCATCAGGGGAGTTTCGCCTCTGAGCGTCGGCATATTCACTTTGAGTTTAACGCTGTTAATCAGGACTTTTTCAGCAGTGACTTTAGCGTCATTTTTTAAAGCCCACACTAACGGAGTTTCACCATTAGGTAGATAGAAGTTAGGATCGAGTCGTTTTTCTCTTAAAAGGTAAGCAACTTTTCCAGCATCGTCTCGAGCGATCGCTTGCATAAGTTGTTGCTCTAGCGGTTTTGAGTCTTCAAACGGGATAGTCGTTGCTTGAGCAGAATTGAGCAATAGAGCAAGAGCAATAATAAAGATTTTATGCATTAGCGAATTCCAAAAAATTGATTGGCATTATCCATGGTGACTCTAGCTAAATCCTCAACTCGAATGCCTTTAAGATCTGCTAAAAATTGCGCAACATGAGGGACAAATGCCGGCTCATTGCGCTTACCTCGCAAGGGAACTGGGGCTAAGTAAGGGCTATCAGTTTCAATGAAGATGCGATCCAATGGAGCCTTTCGGGCAACTTCTTGAATTTCTTGAGCACTTTTAAAAGTGAGGATCCCAGAAAATGATAAAAAACCACCAAGATCCAAGGCCTTTTTAGCAAAGTCCCAATCACCGCAGAAACAGTGCAGTTCAAATCCAACTTCATCAGCATGATTTTCTTTTAGGATGGCAATCGTGTCATCGGCTGCATCTCTGGAGTGAATAATTAGAGGTTTATTAGCAATATGAGCAGCCTCAATATGAGTTGCAAAGCGTTTCCGTTGCCAGTCAAGTGGCTCAAAACAGTAGTGGTAATCTAATCCCGTTTCACCGACCGCAACCATCTTTGCATCAGAGACAATATTAGCAATGGTATGGGCTGTCATATCAGGTAATTCTTCATTTTGTGGGCTCACAGCAAAGGCCCCGTAAAGTTCAGGATACTGATGACACAAGGCTTGAACAGCAGGTACCTCATCAAGTTCGGTTGCAACAACAACAGCTCGTGTCACTTGAGCCTGTCTCATGTGGCGCACAATTGCGTCTTGTTCACCATGGAAGTTATCCATGTGGATGTGACAATGGGTATCAAAAAACATAGTAATGAAAAAGGAAATGAGAATAAGATCTCAAAAAAATGATCAGCGGGATAAAAATTATCTTCTCAAAAGAAAAGAGGAATTTCAAGTTTGAAATTCCTCGTCCTCACACTAGCGACGGCCAGTGTTATATAGTCCTTCAATCTCTTGGGCGAATCTTTCAAGAATTTGACGTCGACGTAATTTCATCGTTGGTGTTAATAAACCATTTTCCACAGTCCAGTGTTCTCGTAAGATATAAACGTTTCTTGGAACCCCATATTGTGGGAAGTGTTTGGCTGCCACACGAATTCGCTTGACGATTTTTGCCTTTAAGTTTCTATTATTGTTGATATTAGGATCATCAGAGTCAATACCAACCTCATCACAGAGCATCTTAAAGCGCATATCGTTTACAACAACTAATGCGGTGATGTAAGGGCGTGCTTCACCGACAGCCATTACTTGTTCAAAGAGGTGATCGTCTTGAATAGCGAATTCTAAGTCGACTGGTGCAATTTTTTCACCAGTACTCGTTACGATAATTTCTTTAATACGACCTGTAATGCGAATTCGACCACCGTCACTTAGATCGACTTGGTCTCCAGTGCGCAACCAACCGTCCGAAGTCAACGCCTCTTGACTTTCTTTGGGAAGTTTCCAGTAGCCACTCATCATGGATGGTCCTAAGACTTGTAATTCGTTGTTTTCTCCAGCGCGAGCTTGGCAACGAGCTAATGGTTCCCCAACGGTAGCTAAGTGGTTATTAACCAAGCGGGTCATTGAAATAACGGGGCTATATTCCGTTAATCCGTAGGCTTGGCGAAGCATCAAACCTAAAGAACAGAAAAATTTCGCTACAGTGCCATTTAAAGCGGCTCCACCGCAAACTAAAAATTTGAATCGTGTACCAAAAATTTGTTGAACACGCTTCACAAAGCGTTCGCGGTAAAGGGCCTTAAACATGAAGTCTAGGGCAGGTATGCCATCATTTTCGACAGGTAAATCATTGGCACGACAAAAATCTCGCCAGCCAGCAGCGACTACACAGTCAAGAATAAATTTTTCGGATTCACCTTCCTTGGCAATTTGTTGTTGGATCTTTGCGTAGAACTGTTCCAAAACACGAGGAACAGTACACATTAAGGTTGGTTGAATGTCCTTAAAATCCTCGGCAATTTGCATTACACCGCGACTAAAAACTAACGTTGCACCATGGGCTACGCAGTTGTAATACGTAAATGTTCGTTCAAAGGAGTGTGAGAGGGGAAGGTAGGATAAAAAGAGATCATCCTTGCCTGGGGCGACTTCTTTAGCAATATCTTGAACATTGGAGACAATAGCACGGTGGGTTAACATCACTCCTTTGGGACGTCCAGTGGTACCTGATGTATAAACAATGCTAGCCAAATCTTCTGACTTTGGTCCTTCCGGTAAATCAGACTCTTGAACGGACGCTCCTAACTCTAAAAATGAATCAACTCCACAGTAATGTACATGATCGGTATGGCCCTCTTCGACTTCGGAGGTGAAAACAACTCGCTCTAAGTCAGGTAGCTGTGTATCTGTAGCATGGATGGCATTCCATCGTGCTTTCGCAGTTGTGACTAAAAAGCGAGAGTCACTATCGGCAAGTATATATCCAGCAGACTCTGGCGTATCAATAGCGTGAAGCGGTACAGCCACCAAACCATTGGCGACTGCAGCTTGGTCAAAGATCAATGCATCAAGTGAGTTGATGAGCAGCATGGCTACACGGTCGCCCGGCTTAAGGCCAACGGCATGAAAGGCTTTACGCCATTTCATGACTCGATTGCCGAATTCCTGCCAAGTGACACTGACCCACTTTTCAGTTTCGTAATCAAAATAACGGTAGCCCTCACGTTCTGGAACAGTTTTTAAAGTGTGTTCCAACATTTCGGGTAATGTTTTAAAGTCATCAACAGTTTGACGAGTAGCCATCTTCACAATGATCCGATTTAAAAATACTTAACTGAAGAATTTTACCTGAAATAGTTGACTTGAAATGCCTACAGAATGGTCAATTTCTATAACAGAAGGCCTCAACAGATTCATGTTGAGGCCTTTCTGTTTAATTGGCTCTACTAATGTTTTTGGCCATACAGTTCACTAATCATATCCTGGTAACGGGCTTTGATAATGTGACGCTTTAACTTTAACGTTGGGGTAAGCATGCCATTATCAATCGTCCAAGGATCTAGCGTAAGCATTGCAGCACGAGGTACACCATATTGTGGGAAGCCGTGACAAATCTTTTTAATGCGCTTTACAACGGCTTGCTGTACCTTCTTGTTTTTCAAGCTTTCTGGATCCTTGGGATCTAAGCCTAAATCAGATGCAAGTTGTTCCCATCGCTTAGGTTCTAGGACGATTAAAGCAGAAATAAAGGGAAGATTTTCACCAACCGCCATGGTTTGTGCAAACAATGGATCCGTTTGCATGGCCATTTCTAAGTCTCCCGGGGGGATCTTTTCTCCAGTACTGGTGACAATGATTTCCTTAATTCGTCCCTTGATGCGTACATGACCAGAAGGCAGGATATCGGCTTGATCACCCGTACGGAACCATCCATCTTCTGTAAAGACATCTTTTGTTGCATCAGGGCGATTCCAATAACCCTTCATCACAAGAGGTCCTTTCACTTGAAGCTCATCATTTTCACCAAGGCGAGCTTGCATATTGTCAATGATCGGTCCAACCGTAGCAGGATTGTTATTGCCAATCATATTGACAGAAAGTACAGGGGCAGTTTCTGTTAAACCATACCCTTGGTAGATAGGAACACCAAGCCCGATAAAAACGCGAGCAATTTGTCCATTCAATGCTGCACCGCCAGAGACATATGCATGAGCTGTCGCACCACCAAAAACTGCTCGAAGAGTTTTTCCCACCTTACCATCAAGCCACTTGGCAACAAACGGGTCCATAAATTCTCGCCAGGTATGCTCAACATCGAGATGATTTTCCTTACAGAATCGACGCCAACCTACTTCCACTGCCCAGTCGAAGACATAACGCACAACTTTAGACTGTTTTGCGAGTTTGTCGTTAAGACGAGCATAAATGGTTTCATAAATGCGCGGTACGGAAATTAAAATAGTAGGTTTCGCAACCTTCAAATCATCCATGATTTGAAGAATATTGCGATTGAAATACACATGATTGCCCATACCAAGCGCCATGTAGTAGGAAGTTGCTCGTTCTAGTGTGTGTGATAGCGGTAAAAAAGAGAACCACACATCGCCTGGGCGAGGGCGAATGTTTTTCAGAACACCACGCCCACACTCAAGGATATTAGTATGGCTAAGCATGACTCCCTTGGGACGGCCGGTAGTGCCAGAGGTGTAGACCAAATTGACCAAATCGTCGGGATTCAATTCCACTTCTGGAATATCATGATCTTGTGCAGCGTCTAACCAGTCTTGTAAACGAACAACTTCGACACCATTGTTATTGACAAGGTCATCCTCTTGAAGCTCGTCGTCAGTAATGACAACAATCTTCAAATTTGGCAATGTTTCTGCTTGACGGATATTTTTCCACTTTAAATATTTGGCGGTAACTAAAACACGGCATTCGCTATCGTTTAAGATATAGGCGCTAGACCCTGGGGTGTCAACCGCATGTAACGGTACGGTCACCAAGCCTTGGCGGATAGCACTTTGATCGAAGCAAATTGCATTGACGCAGTTGTTCAGTAACATGGCGACTCGAGAGCCCTTTTCCAAGCCTAATTTGGCAAAGGCTTTTTCCCAAGTTTGAATTCTTTCATGCAACTGGCGATAACTTAATGTAACCCAGTTCTTTTCACTTTGCACATATTCCGTCAATGCAGGAAGGTCATCATGTCGCCCTAAGTGGTGCGTGATTAATTCCGGCAACACTCGAACTTTTGTAAAGTCTTCATAACGGGTGGTGGCGGTTTCTTGTTCCATGGAAAATCTCGATTAAAAACTAAAAGCCGACCTATATGAGTAATTGCACTCATAAGGTCGGGAAAACCATCAATAAATACCTCTACTAGGATACCTGCTATTGTGGCAATTGTTAAGGGGCTCAACCGAAAGGATTAGCCTGCGTAACTTGTTAAAGAGAAAATTAGCATCAAGTAATAATTTCTTATCTTGAAAGTGTTAAGGGGAATTACTGATTAGGAATAATGCTTAAATCTCCTGTAAATCAATTGATTAGACATTTCTTTTAGCCTTAATTTGGTTAAAATTAAACTAAATTTCTAGCATGGCGCTCCTCTACAGCGAGTAGGATCGTTTGGTCGGCGAACCTGTGACTCGCACATGCTTATAAAAAGGTTACGGAAGACAGACAACAACTTCCGTGACCTTTTTTCTTAGTTTTTTTCGTCATCATCCTCCACTCTCTTATTTAATATCTACCTATTGTTTGTCTTTCTTTATATTGCACTACATATTGTGTTAAAGGGTAAATACTAATAATATAAAATTTTCCATTACACATTGATTTTTCAATCGATTTTATAGCTGACATTTGGTTGACTAAATAAGGGCTTGTGCAATGCCTTTTTGGGTACTTACTATGCAAGCTAATCCCTGTTAGAGTGATTGAGTTGAGTTTATTTAGTGCAGTCGGAATTGGGGGAATCAATGCAAAAAGATTTGTTGCTACACATCATTAAGCGTGATGGATCAATTCGCGGTTTTGATGCAAAAAAAATCAGTCTTGCAATTGCTAAGGCCGCAAAGGCCACGGGCGAATTCGACTCTGAGCATGCGGATAGGTTAACTCGAGAGTCTGTATTACCAGCGTTAGAACGTTTGAATTTATCGACTCCCCACATAGAGCAAGTTCAAGATGCCGTAGAACGAGTCTTATTTGAAAAAGGCCACTTTAAGACATTGAGGGCATATATTGTTTATCGAGAGCGGCGTCATCAAGCCCGAGATGCTCGTCAAAGTTGGGTGAATGTCGAAAGCTCTATTAACGAGTATTTAATGCAATCCGATTGGCGCGTCAATGCCAACGCAAATCAAGGTTACTCCTTAGGGGGATTAATTCTCAATGTTTCAGGTAAAGTCGTTGCTAATTATTGGCTCAGTCACATCTATTCAAAAGAGATAGGACAAGCTCATCGTGAGGGAGATCTTCATATTCATGACTTGGACATGCTTTCCGGTTATTGTGCAGGTTGGTCTTTGAGAACGTTGCTTAATGAAGGTTTGAATGGTGTTGCAGGTAAAGTCGAAGCTGGACCTCCTAAACATTTATCCTCAGCAACGGGACAAATCGTTAATTTTCTTGGAACGATGCAAAATGAGTGGGCAGGTGCTCAAGCCTTCTCGTCGTTTGATACCTATTTAGCCCCCTTTATTAAAAAAGACCATTTGCCGTATGAGGAAGTTAAACAAAGTATTCAGGAGCTTATTTACAACCTTAACGTTCCATCTCGTTGGGGAACTCAAACACCTTTTACAAATTTAACTTTTGATTGGACTTGTCCGGAAGATTTGCGTGATCAACACCCGTTGATTGCAGGTGAAGAAATGCCCTTTACTTACGGCGACTGTAAGCTTGAGATGGATATGATTAATCGCGCTTACATTGAAGTCATGACCAAGGGGGATGCTAAGGGACGCGTTTTTACCTTCCCAATACCTACATATAACATCACTCCTGATTTTGACTGGGAAAGTGAAAACACTGAACATCTGTTTGAGATGACCGCCCGATACGGTTTGCCATATTTCCAGAACTTTATTAATTCAGAGTTAAAGCCCAATATGATTCGCTCAATGTGTTGTCGATTACAGCTTGATTTGAGAGAGTTGCTAAAGAGAGGAAATGGTTTATTTGGTTCAGCAGAGCAAACAGGTTCTGTGGGTGTGGTTACGATCAATTGTGCTCGATTAGGCTATCTTTTTAAGGGTGATGAGCTAGCGTTAACTCAACGCCTTGATTACTTGTTGGATTTGGCCCGAAATAGTTTAGAAATTAAGCGAAAAGTCATCCAACGGCATATTGATCAGGGCTTGTTTCCTTACACGAAACGTTATTTAGGAACGCTTCGTAACCATTTTTCAACTATTGGTGTTAATGGTATTAACGAATGTATTCGTAATTTTACGAACGATAAGCATGATATTACTGATGCGTGGGGACATGAGTTCGCGCTTCGTTTACTTGATCATGTGAGAGCAAGGATGGTTGAGTTCCAAGAGGATACTGGTCATATGTACAACTTGGAAGCAACCCCGGCCGAAGGAACGACTTACCGATTTGCTCGTGAAGATAAGAAACGCTTCCCAGATATTTTGCAAGCAGGTACGGTCTCGAATCCATACTATACCAACAGCTCTCAGCTTCCAGTGGGGTTTACTGATGACCCATTCCTAGCTCTAGAAATGCAGGATGATTTACAGCGTAAATATACGGGAGGCACAGTACTTCATCTTTATATGTCTGAAGCAGTGAGCTCTGCAACGGCCTGTAGAGAGTTAGTTCGTCGCGCACTAACACGATTTAGCTTGCCCTACTTAACTGTTACGCCAACATTCTCAATCTGTCCCAAACATGGCTACATTTCGGGACGTCACGATTTCTGTCCGCTTTGTGATGCAGAACTTCTGCAAAAGAAAAGGGCTCAGAAGTTATCGGAAAGTGAGGCAAATGAGGAGATTTATGATGGATCAAAAAGACGAAAAAATTGAACTAAACGACAATGAACGTCAACCTTGTGAAGTTTGGACGCGTGTTATGGGCTACCATCGCCCTGTTTCCTCTTTTAATATCGGTAAAAAAGGGGAGTTTGAGGAGCGAAAGTACTTTGAAGAGAAAAAGTGTCAATTGAATAAAAAATAAGTATTCTTTTGGGCGCCTCTCTTATTAATAAGATGAGAGTGGCGCCATAACTCACTGGTTTTTTCTATGACTTTCTCCAATATTAATGACTTGAAAGTTGCAGGATTGACGGCTTTTTCCAGTATTGATTATCCCGGTAAGTTATCTGCAGTTGTATTTGTGCAAGGCTGTCCTTGGCGATGCCTTTATTGCCATAATCCCCAAATGCAATCTAGAGATTTCAGCGAGGTATTTCAACATTCGAGTTGGGGGGAGCTGTGCGATTTGTTAAATCGTCGTAAGGGACTATTAGATGCTGTTGTTTTTTCTGGAGGGGAGCCAACATTAGACCCATGTTTAGATTTGGCTATAAAACAGGTGAAATCCATGGGATTTTTAGTGGGACTTCATACGTCGGGAAGTTATCCATTGCATTTAGAGCGTTTATTGCCTTCAATAGATTGGGTAGGGTTGGATGTAAAAGCTTCACTTTTTGATGAAGTTGATTATCGCTTTATCACAGGGTTAACAAAATCTGAACCAGGAAGATTGACGCTAGTAAGTCTTAAACTTATTCAAAAAAGTGGGATTGAATACGAGTGCAGAACAACAGCTCATCCAAGTTTTTTACCCGAACAAAAGTTGCTACGTTTGGCAAAGGAGCTCCAAGAGCAAGGCGTAGAACATTACGCCTTACAGATTTATCGTAAACCTCCTCATTTGAATTTGCCGTTTCGTTCTGTGGGGTATGAGTATCCGAGTGCCGATTTAGTCAATACTTTAAAGAAGATGTTTAAATATTTTGAGCTCAGACGAGGCTAGGTCAGTAGGACTTTGAAGTTATCGTGTTATTATGGCTGAACAATTTCTGGAGGGTGAAATGTCAAAAACGGCCATTGTTGTTGTCGATATGCTTTATGATTTTATTGATGGGAGTCTTGCCTGTTGTCATGCGCAGGAGGCTGTTAAGGCTGCTAAAAGCGCGATAGAGCGATCGGTAGTTGACGAACCAGATTATCCTGTCTTATTTATTCTCGATCATCATCCGTCAAATCATTCATCTTTTAAGGAATTTGGTGGTATTTGGCCTGCTCATTGTGTAATGAATACACGAGGAGGTGAAATTCATGATGATCTGAAGCCTTTCGTCAGAGATGATTTGTGCTTTTATAAAGGATGTGAAGTTACTAAGGAACAATATTCTGGCTTTGAAGGTGTAAGCGACAAAGGGCAAAGCTTGAATTCGTGTTTACAGGCGCTAGGGGTTAAGAGCGTTATTGTTGTAGGTATCGCAACTGAGTATTGTGTTAAGGCAACATGTATGGATCTCCTGATAAATGGCTTTGAGGTGAGTGTTATTGCAGACGCTTTGGCCTATGTTGATATTGATGGTCATCTAAAGACTCTGGAAGAGTTTGAAAAATCGGGCATTATTGTTCAAAAAAAACAATAATAAATCTTGCAATCCATGTACTTAATAGTATAATGGCCTTTTTTCTGTCCTTGCCGCACTAGAAATAGACGCTCTAGGTGGCTTTTTCCGTAAGGAGACAATTCAAATGCGTCATTATGAAATTTGCTTTATTGTGCACCCGGATCAAAGCGAGCAAGTGCCCGCCATGATCGAACGCTACAAGACGCTCGTCGCCGAACAAGGCGGTACGATGCATCGTGTGGAAGACTGGGGCCGTCGTCCCTTAGCCTACCCGATCGAAAAGTTGGTTAAGGCTCACTATGTTCTCATGAACGTTGAATGCTCTCATGAAACGCTCGAAGAGATCGAAAACGGTTTCCGCTTCAATGATGCCGTGTTGCGTCACTTGACGATCAAGATGAAGAAGGCTGAAACCGCTGCTTCCCCGATGATGCGAATCGTCGAAAAGGAAGAGCAAAAGAAGGCCGCTAGCGAAGCTGCTCAAGCTCAACAAGCTCAAGCTGCTGCTTAATTAATTAACCAATTCATATTGTCTGGATACTTTTAAAACAACGTGAATACGATTCATTTAAACGGTGAATTGACACAAAAAGCCCAAATGCGCTACACGCCAGCAGGGGCCCCGGTTTTAGAAGTTGTATTTCATCACATGAGTGTGGTGAATGAAGCTGGAAGTCAACGTAGATTAGAGTTTGATTTTTCGGCAAAAGTTTGCGGTGATGTCGCATTAACTTTAGACAAGGAACCACTAGGTTCAGTTTTAAATGTGACAGGCTTTATAGCTCCCAAGAACATTCGAAGCAGACAATTGATCGTGCATATTACGCAATACTCACAAGGAGTTTAAAAATGGCTTTTGGTGCAAAGGGCAAGGGTAAGCCGCGCCGTGGCAACCAACAAAACGCGCTCTTTAAGCGCAAGAAGTTCTGCCGTTTCACGGCTGAGAACGTCGAAATGATCGACTACAAGGATGTTGATACGCTCCGCGACTTCATCCAAGAAAACGGTAAGATTATGCCGGCTCGTTTGACGGGCACGAAGGCTCACTATCAACGTCAACTTGATACCGCCATCAAGCGCGCTCGCTTCTTGGCCTTGTTGCCGTACACGGATAATCAATAATCGAGAGAGGAGTCATTCAAATGCAAGTTATTCTTCTTGAAAAGATTACTCACCTCGGTGAATTGGGCGATATCGTTAAGGTTAAAGATGGTTACGCTCGTAACTATTTGATCCCGACCAAGCGTGCTAAGCGTGCTACGCAAGCCGCTATTGCTGAATTCGAAGCTCGCCGCGCCGAATTGGAAAAGGCTCAAGCCGAACGTATCGCTGCTGCTGAAGAAGTCGCCGCTAAGTTGAACGGTTTTGCTATCGAAATCACGAGCAAGGCTGGTGTTGATGGCCGTCTCTTCGGTTCTGTTACGAACGCTGACGTTGCTGAAGCTCTCCAAGCTCAAGGCTTTGAAATCAAGAAGTCTCAAGTTCGTACCCCGACGGGTGCTATCAAGGCTATCGGTGAATACACGCTCACGATCGGTTTGTTGACGGATATCACCGCTGACATCACCGTTAAGGTTGTGGCTGAAGCCTAATAAACTATTGAATTAAAAGTTCAAAAGTTTCTATCGGTCCAGATCAATATGATTTGGACCGATTTTTGTTATTTGTAACACCTAGAAGCTAGTTATTGGATAGCTGTCTGCTAAAATTTTGCATCCACTCTAATTTTGGGAATCTCTATTCATGGCCGAAGAACAAAAATCAGATCTAGTACGATTGCCTCCACACTCTACCGAAGCAGAACAAGGTTTGCTGGGTAGTTTATTGATTGATAATCGTGTCTTTGATTTGGTCAATGATGTTGTGAGCGCTGACGACTTTTATCGCGGCGATCATCGTCGTATTTATGAGCACATTACGCAACTTATTAGTAATGGTCGTCCTGCGGACGTATTGACCGTTCATGATTCAATGACGTCGATGGGGTTGGGGCAAGAAGGTACAAAGAGTTTTTTAAACTCTTTGGCTATGAATACACCGAACTCAGCCAATGCTCGTCGTTATGCTGAAATTGTTCGCGATCGTAGTATTTTGCGCCATTTAGTCAATGCTGGTTCTGAAATTGTAGATTCTGCACTTGATCCAAAAGGATTGGAAACAAAGGATATTTTGGATAAGGCAGAAAGCCGTATTTTTAGTATCAGTGAGGATGCTCAAGTTTCTGGTCAAGGTTTAAAACCAGCTAAGACCGCTTTGATGAATGTCAGTGAACAGGTGCAAAAACTTTATAACAGCAAAAGTCAAAATGCTGTTACCGGGGTGCCTACTGGTTTTGTCGATTTAGATCGATTAACCAAAGGTTTCCATCCAGGTGAATTAATCATTGTGGCTGGTCGTCCAGCTATGGGTAAAACGACATTTGCCATGAACATTGCCGAATTTGTAGCAATGCAAGCAGGTATGCCTGTTGCGGTTTTCTCAATGGAAATGCCTGCAGAACAGCTAGCAATGCGTTTGATAAGTTCTTATCAACGAATTAAGTTGGAGCATTTGCGAAATGGTCGACTTGAGGGAGATGAGTTCCAAAAGATGAGTCGAGCAGTGACCGATATTGCCAATTCGCACAATGTATTTATTGATGACTCCTCAGGCTTAACGATTACGGATGTACGCTCACGTGCTCGTCGTTTGACCCGCGAAGTTAAACAATTAGGTTTGATTGTTATTGACTACTTACAGTTAATGGGGGGAACGGGTAGAAGTGAAAATCGAGCTCAAGAAATTTCTGAAATTTCTCGAGGACTCAAGCTTTTAGCTAAGGAACTGAATTGCCCGATTATCGGGTTATCACAGTTAAATCGTAGTTTGGAAAGTCGTCCTGACAAGCGCCCAATGATGAGCGACTTGCGTGAATCAGGTTCTATCGAACAAGATGCTGACGTAATTATTTTCCTATATAGAGATGTAGTTTACAACGAGGACTTGAAAGGAACAGACCAAGAAAGAGATGCTGAAGCGATTATTCGTAAGCAGCGTAACGGTCCAACGGGAACGGTTGAATTGGTCTTCTTTGGTGAATACACCCAATTCAAAAATCGTGCTAGGGGGTAATAATAGTGATTGACGCTTTGATAAATTATGCGGCTTATGCTTTTGCCTTTGCCTTGATTTTGATTGGCTTAGGCGGAACTGTTGTGCCAGCTTTGCCCGGTATACCAATGATTTTTGGTGGGGCATGGCTGATAGCCCATTTAGAAGACTATCAATATTTCGGCACAGGCACCTTGATTGCTTTAGGTGTTTTAACCGTTATTTCTATTGCTATTGATTGGGTTAGTCAAACAATGGGGGCTCAGAAAGCAGGTGCAACCAAAATGGGGCTAACAGGTGCTTTTATTGGGACGATTGTTGGTATTCCCTTCGGATTAGTGGGGATTTTCTTATTTCCTGTTGTCGGAGCTTTTATCGGTGAAATGCTTGGTCATCGAGATATGCGATTAGCAACAAAGGTGTCTTGGGCGACTTGGGTGGGCATGATTGCTGGGATTGCCGCCAAAGTGGCGATCGCTTTCATTATGGTTGGTATTTTGCTAGTTATGCGATTCGCCTTTTAGGATAGTTAGAGTTCATATTGATATAAAGCCATCGAAATTAAACGATGGCTTTTCCTTAAATTTGCTCTATAACTCTTTGAGCCGGTCACCAAGACCACTAGCACGCTCAGTCTTTGTTAAGCATGCACGTTTCATGGTTGAAGAGCTAGCAAACAGAATAACTTCTTTTTTAGCTCGTGTGATGCCCGTGTAGAGTAATTCTCGCGTTGTTAAAGAGGAGCTTTCATCCATTGGTAAAAGTACCGCTACTCGTTCAAACTGAGAGCCCTGTGACTGGTGGATGGTTAATGCAAAGGCGGTGTCGTGCTCTGGTAATAAAACAGCAGGCTTAAGTTCCTGACGATCTCCAAAGAAAACCTCGTAATGAGTTAAATCTTCTCGGGTGGGAATGACGATGCCAACATCCCCATTAAAAATGTCCAAAGGAGTGTAGTTGACTCGATTTATGATCAGTCGACCAGGATAAAAGCGGTCATTAAAGGGAAGAGAGATGAGATTTTCATCTATAGCGTGATCTTCTATTGCTTGTATAGCCCATTGATTAACGGCATTACGGACAATTTCATCGGCAAAGCGATTGACGGCGGCGACACTATTAAAGCCTTGTCGTTGAGCACACAAAATGCGGAATTCATCTGCGGCATTCCATACCGGCATTAAAAGTGTAATTTTGCTCGTATCATCATTGAAAATGTTAGGTTGAAGGAGAGCATTAAGATAGTCTTTTAATGCATCAGTATAGTGGGATAGCTGGTGTCGAATCCAGTGTTGTGTTTCTTTTTGCAAAGACTCTTCACGCTGAGGTTCAAACCAAGCAATAGTATCTTTTCCGTGTCTTTCAAAGAGCTTTCTAAAATTGTGGATATCAAACCCTGCGCCATTGTTAATAGCACGTGCGAGTGTGCCAATATTGGAGTCACTTGTAAATCGGTGACTCACTGTTAACTCTGCGACATGATTTTTTAAAACGCCTTTAGTATCGGTTAGATCCGCTAAAACAGAGCCAGGACCAACGGCTGCTAATTGATGTTTATCACCCAATAAAATTAAACGCGTTTTTGATGTATTGATGCATCTAAGCAACCTTTTAGCTAGCGTTAAATCAATCATTGATGCCTCATCAATAATTAAAACATCAATTGGTAAAGGGTTCTCTAGACTCGGTTTGGTATTGCCGATATTCGTTGTTAGCCATTTATGAATAGTTTGCGAAACAATTTTCTGTTCAGTTACTTGTTTTTTGAGCTGTTGAAACATACTACCAGCTCTGGAGCAAGAGTCTTGTATTGATTGCATTACACGGCTAGCTGCTTTCCCAGTGGGTGCAGCTAGGCCAATGGTTAAATCACTTTGATTAGACAGTAAACACTCAATTAATTTCGCAACAACGGTAGTTTTTCCTGTACCAGGTCCACCGGTTATCACAAAAAATGAGTTGCTCAATGCGCCCCTAATAGCATTTTCTTGTTCCAGTACGCTCTCAGTATCAGAAGTCTGTCCATTTTCGTACCGCATTTCACGGAATGCTTGAATAAGAGTTTCTTGATGTGGAGAAATTGAGTGAACTTGCAGTTGAAGATATTTAGCTAATGCTAGAGCAACTTCACGCTCTTCACAAAATCGTCTTTGAAGATACAAGCGTTGATTTGTGGAGTGGCTATCCCATATAAAGGGGCTATGGGAATGGGGAGTTGATGTTAGTTTAAGTGGAGCTTTAGTTAAAAGACCCAAATTTTCAAATAGTGGAAGGATCTCGTTAGCTTCTTGAGCGGATTTAAATAAGTCCTTGAGATTAATGCAAACACTTCCGTTTGTATCTGCTGCACAAAAAGCATCCATTATGCGTTCAAGGTGCAACTCAACTCGCATCGGATCTAATGCCTCTAATCGCTGTGGGTGATTTCGTTTGATTGTGTGCAAAAGATGTTGACCTAACATGCGGTAGGCCAAGATATCAGGGGTAGTTTCATTATTTTGATGACTCATGGTTATTCTCTCAAGGTTGTCTTTTGTGCAAACCTTCCAATGGTTTTAGGATCGAATCCATGTAGGAAGAAGTCGTCTAAGCACTCAATTAAAGCAAGTGGTGGTTGCTCAAAAAAGATCCCATTGGAGTTTTTTTGTTCAGCTCGAATTCCTCGGATAAAAGCGTAAATGACGCCACCAAAGTTGTCTTGTGTTAACTCGATGTGGCGAAGCTGCAAATAACGTTTTAAAGCAACGCAATAAATCAAATACTGTAAGTAATAATGATGTGATTGCATGGCTTTTTTCATTGCAGTTTGCCCATACTGTGATACTGTATCGCCCAAAAAGTTACTTTTCCAATCCAGGATGTAAAAGCGATGATTTTGCATAAAGACCATATCGATGGCGCCGTTTAAAAAGCCTTTGAGATTTTTAGCCTCCATTTCAGGGAGATGATATTTTTTATCAAAAGCCTTTAAGAGCAATGCCAAAGTATGTGCACTGACAGAGCGACGATTTTTAAGAGGTTCTTTGATTGACATTGTAAAAGTCATTTCTCGTTGCTTATATCTCGGATCTATTTGGCAAAGTTGAAATGAATCCTCTTTTGTTTGTATGCGAGCACATAAGACATTTCGCATTAGTTCGGCGAGCATTTCAGCGTTGAGATCTGAAAAATTATGAGCATATGGGCGAGATAGAACCTCGGTGCGTTTTAAAAGCTTCTGTTGCGACTGTTGGTCACCAGCGTTTGCCTTAGCAACCAGTTCAAAGTCAATATGTTCAAAAAGTGCATGTAAAAAAGTACCGCTTTCCGGACCACGGCTAAAGGTCAAAATACTAGTGTTATTTTCAACTTTTGTATCCTGTTCATTCTCTGCAAGAGCTTGTTCCTGCACTTGGTCTTCTTTTTCCGCTTGACGCTCTTGGTCAGCATGTTCTGTAATGCCTCTCATAATGGCCGTGTAACTAGACTGGTGCCATGTAGCGTGAAGACTGTGGCAGGGTTGAGTACTGAGAAGCGGTTTATCTTCTTCTGTTTTGGGGACAAAGTCTTTATGAAGGGGAAGCTTATTTTCTTCAGGACTGATACAAATCATAGAAAACAAGTCCGTTGACTTTAAGTCTGAAACTCCTAGACCGAATTTAATTTTTTCAATGATCGCTTTATTTGCGTCAAGATAGACTTCGAGGTCGTGAAATAGCTTTTCTTGGGCTAACTTAATACTTTCATTTGAAGGTTGCTGTTGTTTTGTTAATGCTCTGAAATAGGGTGCTCTAAAGTCCGTCTTATTGGCTTTTTTTCGCAAGAGTAATGGCATGACAAGACGCTGCGAGGCGCGTGTCATTGCGACATAGGCTAAGCGAATATTCTCCAACAAATCAGCTTCAGTTTGTTCCGGCGAGGCATTTTTTACGTTTTGCTCCGAGTAAGAGATGGTCAAAGTTTTGCCAGATCCATGAGCATTAAGAGCGCTACAAACATGTTTACTGCTGTAGTCAATGGCGGAGTTTCTCCATGCATTGGCCAAATAAACAACAGGAAACTCTAAACCTTTACTTCCATGAATTGTCATAACTGTTACGAGATTCTCATCATTTTCTAGGCGCGTTTGCCTTTTTTCTTCGTCAGAGAATCTTCTCATTGTTTTGCTTAGCCAACGGGTTAACCCAGATATGGAATTAAGGTGTCGAGATTGTTCTTGAAGTAACTCGATGATGTGGTTGAAATGATTCAAGCGTTTCTCGCCACCGCTTAGAGGTAGCAATTTTTCTTGTGTTTGACACTGTTCAAAAAGCCATGCAAAGGCGCTAGCAACACCTTTACGATTAAATAGATTTCTAGCTTCATCAATATATTCTCTAGCTTTTAGAGCTTTTTTCTCTGCTGGAGTTTGGCTACTTGGCTGATTAAATGCCTCGGGGGAGACATCATTGACACTATCTCCCATAATTCGAGTAAGTCGAGCTAATTTGAGGCGCTTATTATCTTGTGGCACTTCCATGGCTTTAAGAATGTTTAATACATCTTCAGCTTCTTCAGTTTGCAGAACGTCGTCTCGTCTATGGGAAAGAGTACGTATCCGTTTTTGTGCTAAAGCTTCAATGACAAGATCTGCATGTTTGTGACTTCTAACCAAGATAACGATATCTTTTGCCATGAGTGGCTGGTCAGGCTTGGTCATGACCCCTGAATTTAAAAGGGTATAGATATCATTAGCAATTAGCTGAGCTTCACTGAGTTGATTCTCCTCTGAGGCAAGACGATGATCATCGTCTCGATACCAATATTCAAAAACAGGCAAAATCTTTTTTTGACCACTTTCATCCTCTCGATATAACGGTAGTTTGTCTGAGCCTGCTTGTACCGGAAGGTAGCGGATTGCATTGGTGCCAAAAGCGTATGCGCCATCATGATCAGCAAAGAAATGATTAATGATTTCCAATAACGCAGCGTTCGAACGATAATTTTTGGCTAGATTGAGCGTTTGATCAACATCAGAACGAGCTTTTTCATATGTATCAATATCAGCGCCACGGAATCGATAAATGGACTGTTTAGGATCTCCCACAAAAATTAAACAGCGGGAGGGATCTTGACGAGTTTTATCCAAAAACAATGTCTTAAAAATGTTGTACTGCACCGGGTCAGTATCTTGGAATTCATCAATAAGCACAGCTCTGAATTGTTTACTGATCGGGTCAGTAAAGGCTGGATTTAAGAGTTCTTTTTCAACATCGCCAATCATGTCATCAAATGTATTCGTCCGATTTGAAATTTTTAATTGACGAAGGCGTTTAGGGGCAATCGTTAAAAATCGATCTAGAAACTCCATGAGTTGTTCTGAGTCACAAGGAGTCTTTTCCTTTGAATTATTGCTATTTTTCTTGCTATCTTTTTCAGCGGATGCGCAACCATTGGCAGGCACATCTTCACGCCATTTTGTGTAGAAACGATAGCTGGAGTGAAGGGGGAGCTTAACGTACTGCGTCAGTAGCTCTCTTAAGATTTCTTTGGGTTGACCAGGACGCAGAATTTCTTCACGCAACTGCTCATCTGCTTTCTGTAATTCTTCTCTTAAAAAGTCATCGATAACACGATCGACCAAGTCATCGACATTTTCTTTGGGATCAAAGTCGTTACTTTGTTCACCAGAGAACAGGTGCTCTTTAAGCATTTTTTGGCAGAAAGAGTGGATAGTGCTGATACACGCATCATCTAGGCCATCAAGAGCGGCGGATACACGCTCCGCTACAGTGTTATGATTCCAACGAGAATAAAGAGTATTAAGGGTCTTGTCATCGAAATGTACCTCACTGGTACTAGAGGTGCTTTCAATGGCTTCTTTTACTTCAATGAGCAAATCGCGTAGACGAGCTTTGAGCTCACCGGCAGCGGCATTCGTATAGGTGACCATTAGGACTTGATCAATGCGAATGTTGGTTTCCATGAGCAATCGTAAGACGATACGAGTTAATGAATAAGTCTTACCTGTGCCGGCACTGGCTTCGATCAAAAATGTACCCTGAATAGGGCTAGTATCTAGCTCAAAGATCTGCATGATTAGTCCAACTGTTTCAAAATAAGATTAAATTGTTCAGTAATCGAATCGGCTAGAGTTTTACCCTTTTGCCAATCTGACCCACGCCACAAAATGGAAGACTTCTCTTCTTCATTATTCCTACCCTTTCGGGTTGGGGTTGCAATATAAGTAATTTCTTGAATAGTTGCCTCAAGAACATCAAGCCAGAAAATAAAAATCTTTGAGGCAAGTGCCTTACTTGGAGGAGCTATTGTGGAGATTTCTCCCGAGAGACTGTATAGCTTTAAGCCAATGGGCTTGTCCAATAGGACGTTAAGTAAAGCCATACGAATTTTTGCTCGTATTTGACTACTTTTTGATGTTTCGAACTCGCATAGATAAAGCACATCTTCATTGTCGTTGAAGTTGTAAAGCGTAATGTTTTTGGCAACTAGGGCATCATAAATGTGCCCTTTTTCTATTGTTTGGCAAAGTTTCTCAAAATGTTGACATGTGCCTAAAGCTAAATCATTCCTTTGAGCTAGCCAAGCTTGATAAGTTTGCATGATCGCTTCGTGATATGTTTGAGTTCGAGTATTTATAGCTCCAGCCAGAGGATTACGGTCAATTTCCTTAAGGAGTATCTCAACATTTTTCCCATTATCAAAAGCAGTCAGCCACTTACGTGACAAAATCGACATGTTTAAAGCATCTTTTGGTCCTAAAAGTGGAACTTCATCCAAAGCAGAGTCATCATATTGACGAATGCCAAGTTGACGCTCTAACCATACAGGCGGGTTGCGATAGAATCGGATGAGCTCTTCAATGTCGAGTTCTTTGCCTAAAATCTCTACACTCAATGGCCCCTTAACAATAGGGAGCTCCTGAGCTTGAAAGTAATGTTCTTGAGCGACTGTCAAAGAGTCAAGCAAATTTGTGTTGATACTCTTCCAATATTGTGTTTGATTACTTTGGAAGTTTTTTATTGAGGCTGGACTTAATGGCAAAGTGGTTGTCAATGCTTCAATAAAAGCCTTTTTGTTCTCATTTCGATTCTTATGGGCTAGATTGGATGTCAAAAAATGTTGAAACTCTGCTACAACGGACGAAGGATTAGCTGGATTTTTTTGATCGGTTCCGATGCACCAAGAGCAGTAGAATCGATCTCTAGCAGAGAGTGCTAAATTTAAGAATGCATTTCTATTGTCACTTCGGCTGTCTCTATCGTCTTGTCGTTTAAGTTCACTAATGCCCATAAGGTCATATTCTTCAAAGTGTTGAGAGCCAGGAAAAGAACAGTTTTCATTCAACCCAAAGGCTAAAATTACTCGGAATGGGAGTTGGCGAAAATGCTTTAACGAAGTAAAGGTAACGGCTCCTGTCAGTGATTGATATCCTGGTTCCTCTTGAAGAACATCTTCTAGTGCCCGCCAATACACTGCAGCAGGAATTTCAATAGCGCAGTCTTCGGCAAGGATCTGATCTTGGATTAAGTTTTTCGGGTCAATTGCTCGCAATGCGCCCTGCAAAATGATTAAATCCTGGTTAGTGCTATTAGAGGAAAAGAATAGGTCAATCAAATGCTGGCCCCAAGCAGCTAGCGCTGTTAGAGAGGCTTTGTGACCTAAAGCCAAGTAACTGCGGTGAGCCTCCTGAAACTTTTGCTCAAGGATGAGTAAGGTTTTAAATAGTCTACTTTCGTTTGTGACATCAAGAATCCCTGTTTTTGATCCTCGGTTAACGGGAAGAATATCATCAAAACTTTCGTGTACATCTTCATCTAGTACGAATCCCCAGCTTAAACGTTCTAGGGCGCGCTCTAGAGTCCCATCCAAGGCCTCATGTTCTTGGCCATTGCCAATGACAGGAGGGATGCCCCTTGTATCTTGCAAATGTGCAGCATTAATTCCTTGGCGAAAGCCGGCAGTCACAAGCCAATCTCTAATGAGATTGAGGTCCTCGAGAGAAAGGTTAAAGTTTTGCGTAACAATGGGCAACTCTAACCAACTTTCAAGTTGACTAAGATCCATCGGTGTCATGAACAATCGACCAAGTTCAATTAGAGCTCGCCCCGTCATGTTTTCATCGATTGCATTTCGCCCAACGATTTTATAGTCAATTTTTTGATGTTCAGGCAGAGTACCGACGGTTGCCTCAATAATAGGGGCCGCGGATTCTATATCAGGAGTGACAATTAAAATGTCATCCGGGGTTAAATTCGGTAAAGAAGAGTCATTAAAAAGCGCATGAATGACGTTAACGATATTTTCAACTTCACGTGTCAGTGTCGGGGAGCGGATAAAACGAATAGAGCGGTCGTTTGTATCAACTTCGTTCGGTAGCACAGATTCGTCATCAAGTAATATAGCGCGTTGAAAATCATGTAACAATTGTCCATCATCTTGGACTAAGTCTAACCGTTCAACCGTACTGTCCGTGGTTAGTTTTAGTTTTTGAAGACTTTCTATTGTCAGGAGATTTGTTGGGGGCAAAAATTTGGGCTTGCCTTGTTCAACAGCACCTTCATCAGATGCAAAATGACTAAAGCGATTAATTAATGCTCGTGTAGAAGCTGCGTTTTTTCTAAGGTAATTAGCTCCTTTACTTTGTGCACTATCCAATGAGCCGAACCAGTAGTTTTGACAAGGATTTAAAATGTATACGTAAACGTGATGCTTTGGATCTTCACTTAATAATTTGATAACAGGAAGCATCAGGGGAGAAACACTTGTGGGGACAAAAAAGTGTAGCTCAGAGGGTTCAAGTTTGATTTTATTTACCAGACTGTGCCAGTCTGCAAACATATTTAAAGTATGTGAACCTATCCAATCATCAGCTTGTCCTAATTTTTCCCATAATGCTTTTTGCCATGTAAAGTCCTCAGACTTTTCAAAAAATAACTTATCTTTATCGATTTGGTTACGATAGTGTTTTTTTAAAACATCCACTGTCTTTGACTGCTCTTTAGGAAACATCCAGTCGATAATCCAGTCAAATCGATAGTTTGCGTATTTGTAAAAAACACGGGCAACGTTTTTTGCTAAGTCATAACGCAATAAGTCTCGATCAGTATGTGTTGAGCGCTTTTGAAAGAAGTGTTTTAGACGGGGATAAGTTTGAATAAATTGATCGTCAAGTAACTGCCATAAAAGCCAAATAAACTCTTGGGATTGACCGCCAACACCAAGACCGAAGCCCACATAGTTATGAAACCAATTTTCCATTGTCCAAAAGTCAATGCCAGCACAAATATTTTGCTCTTTAGCAATTGAGAGCATTAACTCATTATTGATAATACGAGAGCCAGAGACGACTCGAATTGGATCAAAAGGCTCATGTGTAGTTTCCGCACCTAAAGTATGGATGAGGTAAGTGCGAAGGATCTCATAAGAATTACTGTAGACAGTGTGTAACATAAGCAAGTAAGCAATGATTGTCTTTGACAGGATAATTGTAGCGGATTATTGTGATTTAGTTTTATTAATGAAAGAATTGTGATTTGATAACAATGTGCTGTTTATATGGTAATAGTGAATATCTAAAAATGATCTCAAAGAATTTAACAATTGTGCTTTTATTTTTTTCCAATTGTTTATATTGAGGATCTGAAGCACAATATTAAAGTCTTAATTGAAGGAGTTGAATGTGGATTTGTTAACAATGCTGGGATATGTAGCAACGGGGACTGGATTTACCGCCTTAATGACTATTTTGGGGGCTTCAAGTGTTTTTTTGTTTCGTAATCGCATTTCCCCAAATGTTCACCGCATGGCCTTAGGATTTGCTGCTGGTATTATGATTGCAGCCAGTGTTTGGAGTCTGCTGATTCCGGCAATGGAGGCAGCAGAGGACGCAGGAGTAGCTAGTTGGTTACCTGCTGCTGGTGGATTTGCTTTAGGGGTGTTATTTCTTTGGGCGTTGGATGAGTGGTTACCTCATATGCATCCGGGTTCGAAAGAGGCAGAAGGCCCTAAAAGCCAAATGTCACGATCTTCGTTGCTTTTTTTCGCAATTACGTTACATAACATTCCAGAAGGCATGAGTGTAGGACTCTTATTTGTCATTGCTGGACAATCGGGTGATCCAGTTGCTTTATCTGCGGCTTTTGCTTTAGCTTTGGGGATGGGCATTCAAAATATTCCAGAAGGTGCAGCTGTCTCCCTACCCTTACGTCAAGAAGGTTATTCTGCTAAAAGGGCCTTCACATTTGGGGCATTATCTGGTTTGGTAGAGCCTTTGTTTGGCTGCACAGTTGTGCTTTTTGCCTCATGGATTACACCATTTATGCCATGGCTTTTGGCATTTAGTGCTGGGGCAATGATGTATGTGGTTGTAGAAGAGTTAATCCCAGAAGCTCATTTAGGAGAGCATTCTAACGTAGGGACAATGAGTGTTATGGCTGGCTTTTTACTAATGATGACATTGGATTGTGCTTTAGGGTGAAACAATCAATGATGCCAAGAATTGATTGCTATCTTGGGAAACGATAGCATATAGGGCAAAGGATGGAGGACTGAGCTGAGGTCCTCCATTTTGAATGAAGAAATTAGCGAATTTAGCCTTCTATCCATAGAGAATGTCAGAGCTTTTGTCAGAAACAGAGAAATTGTCTACAAAAATCTAAATTTTCAGTCAAAACATAGGATAAACACGAGTCTACTGTTCAATAGCTCTTGCCTACAATATGAATAGTTTAAGTAATCGCAAGACTTCTATTGTGTAAGGTCCGAAATGGCTGAAATATCTTATGATCCCTTTATTTATATGAAAAAGCGCCGAATGACGGTGCTTTTTGCTTGCATCATTAACCTCTTTGCAGGGGCTAACTATGCATGGAGTGTTTTTGCCCAATCATTGGCTGAACATCTTTCAATGATTAGTGGGCAAGAAATTACCAGTGGAACGTTAGCATTTGCTTTTAGCTTGGCCTGCATATTTTCTCCAACTTCTATGATTTTGAGTGGACGTATTGCTGATAAATACGGTCCACGTTATGTGTTGTTATGCGCAGGTCTTAGCTTAGCCATTGGCTTTATCGGCGCTGCTCTCAGTACGACACCGCTGGCTGTCATTATTTTTTATGGTGTTTTTGTCGGTTGTGGTATGGGATCGGCTTATAACGCCTGTATGGCTAATGTTTTGAAGTTTTTCCCAGATAAAGGCGGTCTTGTTGGTGGAATTGTGGCGACGTGTTTTGGTGCTTGTGCTGTGTTAGTACCACTCATTGCAGTGTCACTTTTGACATTCTTCAACATTACGATCACTATGATTATTATCGGTGTCGTCTTCGGGGCAATTATTATGACGGCCGGGTTATTGACGACACGTTGTCCCCCAGACTTTAAGCCCGTTGGTTGGTCTCCCAAAAAAAGTGATGTTGTTCCCCATGACTACAACACCACAGAAATGGTTCATACTAAAGTCTTTTACGCCATGTTTGGTCTTGGGTTTTGTGGCAGTGTGCCAGGTATGATGCTTATCTCTCAGGCCGCTCGTATTGCCCAAACTCAAATGCATTTTAATCTTGCCACAGCGGCCCTGATCGTATCGATTGTCGCAGTGTGCAATATGAGTGGGCGTTTAATTGCAGGAGCATTATCCGATCGTTTTGGACGCATTCAAGTGTTAATGGCAATGGGGATGGGTGGAAATCTTATTGGCTGTATTGCTTTGATTTTGAGTGGTCCTGATACAAGTCCTATTTTTTATCTCGGCATCTGTTCATTGGGTTTGGCATTCGGTTGCATGAATGGAATTTTCCCAACATTTACGACTGCCGTTTTTGGTCGGAAATATAATACGCTTAACTACGGCATCATGATTATTGCATTGTCTATCCCAGGGGTTCTTGGACCAATGATTGTCAATTCAGTTTTCTCTGCCGACTATCTATTTGATATTGCTTTCGCATTGGGTATTGCATTTACCCTTATGGGGTTTGGTTTTGGTTGGTTATACAAAAAATTCAAACTAGTGCGATAAATATAAAAGCTAGTATTCATTGAAATAAAAAAGCTACCTGCCAGATGGTCGGTAGCTTTTTTATCAAAATCAAAAATAGTAGCTATAAGGATTCACTTGCAAAATCAGCTAAGCGACTACGTTCACCTCGTTGCAATGTGATATGACCGGAGTGCTCCCAACCTTTGAAACGATCAACAACGTATGTTAAACCAGAGGAGCCTTCGGTTAAATAAGGTGTGTCAATTTGCGCAATGTTGCCTAAACAGACAATTTTGCTTCCTGGGCCTGCACGAGTGATGAGAGTTTTCATTTGTTTGGGAGACAAGTTCTGAGCCTCATCGATGATGACAAGTTTATTCAGGAAAGTACGCCCGCGCATAAAACTCATACTCTTGACTTTAATTCTGCTACGAATCAAGTCATTAGCCGCATTTCGACTCCAGTCACTGCCCCCTTCGAGTTTATTTAATACCTCAAGATTATCTTCTAGTGCCCCCATCCAAGGGAGCATCTTTTCCTCTTCTGTTCCCGGGAGAAAGCCAATTTCTTCACCGACACTTACTGTAGCCCGAGTAAAAATAATCTCCGAAAACCGTCTCATATCCAGGGTTTGGGTAAGTGCGGCAGCTAATGTAATTAATGTTTTGCCAGTTCCTGCTTGACCTAGTAGCGTGACAAAGTCAATTTCTGGGTTCATCAATAAATTTAATGCAAAACATTGCTCGCGATTACGAGCAGTAATGCCCCAGACGGCGTATTTTTCTTGGGTGTAGTCTCGTAATAGTACTAAGGTAGCAGTATTGCCTTCAACTTTTTTGACTTGTGCAAGGAAACTATTATCAGGTAGATAGACAAATAGATTGGTAAACATATCTCGAACTAATGGTCCAGAAATTTTGTACCAAGTTTGTCCATCTTCCTTCCAACTCTGCATTTTTTTACCATGGGTTTCCCAAAAATCTTCAGGAAGCTCCATTCGGCCAGAGTACAGCATCTCTGTATCGTCTAACGTACGGTCACTGAAGTAGTCTTCTGCATCTAGGCCCATCGCTGCAGCCTTAATGCGCATATTGATATCTTTAGAGACTAAAACAACATGACGCTCATTAGCTTCTTCATCTACTAATGCTTTAACAACACTTAGAATTTGATTGTCGGCTTTTCCTTGTGGCAGTGCGGTTGGTAATTCGCCATCAAGAGGGTGCGTTTGGAAAAAAAGTTTTCCGGTGGCATCCATATGGCCAAGAGCGTTAAGCTCAATACCTTCAGTGATTTGCCCTGCGGTATGCGCTAACAATTGGTCAAGATAACGAGATACTTGTCGCGCATTTCGAGCGACATCGCTCAACCCTTTTTTATGACCATCTAGTTCTTCCAATGTGATCATTGGCAAAAATACATCATGCTCTTGAAATTGAAAAAGAGACAATGGGTCATGCATTAGAACATTGGTGTCAAGGATAAATAGTTTCTTGCCTTTGTAGCGTTGTCGTAACCCAGTGGGTTTTACTTTTGGCTTTTCTTGAGGCTGCAAGATAGCCGGTAAGTCTGAAATTGGCGTCTCTGTAGTTGCTTTGGTTATGCTAGAACGACTGATTTTGGACTTTTTAGCAGTCGTTTTCTTAGTGTGACTTGCCTTATTAGCTGATGCACTTGTACGAGTCTCTGAGACTGACTTCTTCTTTGTGGCAACTTTACTAGATTGTACAGTTTCTTTTTGGTTAGAGCGCAACGAAGATTCGCTTGCTTTGGCAAGTGAGTCGATGTCGCTGATGATGGTGCCCATTTCAGAAGGCATTGGAGGTAACGGCATGAAGTTCTCCTGGATATCTAGATCGTTAAAGAGCCTTAAGGGCTTCTAAGACCTCTTGAACATGACCGGCGACTTTGACCTTGCGCCACTCTTGACGAACAGTACCGTTTTCATCGATCAGAAATGTGCTACGCTCAACCCCCATATACTCTCTACCATACATTTTTTTGAGTTTCATGACGTCGTAGGCCTGGCAAAGAGTTTCCTCAGGATCCGAAATAAGTGGGAAAGTGAAGCCTTGTTTATTGCAGAAGTTACTATGACTCTTTAAAGAGTCGCGAGAGACGCCAATAACTTCGCAGTTTAAGGCTTTAAAGGCCTCATAGTTTGCTTGAAAATCAAGCCCTTCTGTGGTGCAACCGCTTGTATTGTCCTTAGGATAAAAGTAAAGAATTAAGCGTTTACCTGTGAAATCTGATAAGGAGAGTGTGCCCGTAGTGGCTTGAGCCGTAAACATTGGGGCTTTTTCATTCAATAGAGTCATTTCGATTCCTCTTTAAGTTCTGGTTCATAACATCATTGTGGCTGAAAAAAATTAAAGTCGTATGAATTTTTTCAGGAAGTGACAAAAAACCCAAGTTTGAGCGGCGTATAATCGAGCCAACTTTTGCAGGATATATTTATGATTACCAGAGATGGCCCATTGTGGCTAGTGATCCTAGCAGTTGGTTGCGGAGCTACTTTAGGGGCAATGACGCGCTGGGGCTTAACATATTACTTTAATGATCGAGTTTGGTTATTGTCTTCTCCCTTGGGGACTGCATTATCAAATTTGACCGCAGCCTATTTAATGGGAATGGCTCTTGCTTGGCTCTCCACCCGTCCTGAAATCAGTCCAGCTGTTCGCCTATTTATTATCACTGGGTTTTTAGGGGCCTTTTCAACGTTGACGGCAGTGTTGGGAGAGAATTTGCATTTCATACTCAATAATCAGTTTGTTGCTGCACTTGAACATTTTATGGTCCATATTGTTGGTTCTTTCTTTGCCTTGGTGGCTGGTGTTCTAACTATTAAAGGTCACTTTTAGAAGAGTTCACGGCTCCAGACAGTTAAGCAAGGCGTCTTTGGTTAAGACGCCTTTTTTGTTTGATTTTGGACTGCAATTACTTTGTATGTGAGACTATCTATATTGCTAACAATGGAAGTAAATAATAAAACGTTTCAACTGCAACGAACTGTGTCACTATTTTAAAAACATAAATAAAAACAAATAGATATATCTGTTTTCTGTCTTTGTGCTAGCCCCTTGAAATCACTTAGAAGATCCCCATATAGAAAGTAGTACAACGAGAAAATGCCTTTCAAGGCTGAAAGGTGTTTAAGGATAGATACGATGAGACAAGATAAATTAACAACGAAGTTTCAGCAAGCTTTAGCTGATGCGCAAAGTATAGCGCTCGCCAATGATAATCAGATCATGGAGGGAGTACACCTCTTGGCTGCTCTTTTAAGAGATGAAGATGGTTCTACTAAGAGTCTACTAGAGCGTGCCGGTGTGCAAGTTGGAAAGTTAGTAAAGGAAACTGATGAAACAATTGCACATTTGCCGAAAGTCAGTGGCGCAGGTGGCAATCTACAGCCCGGCCGTGAACTGATTAATTGGTTGAATTTGACTGAAAAAGAAGCGATGAATCGTGGAGACGCATACATCTCTATTGATATGGCGCTTTTGGCTCTGTCACAAGACCAAGGTGAGGCAGGTCGTATTGCTAAGCGTTGTGGTTTAACTCGAAAGGCTATGGAAGCTTCTATAAATGAAGTTCGTGGCGGAGATACTGCAGACAATCCTGATAGCGAAAATCAGCGAGAAACGCTGAAAAAGTACACGATTGATTTAACTGCTAAAGCTCGTGAGGGAAAGCTTGACCCAGTGATTGGTCGTGATGATGAAATTCGTCGTGCCATGCAAATTTTGCAACGCCGAACCAAGAATAATCCTGTGTTAATTGGTGAACCGGGTGTAGGTAAAACGGCTGTGGTGGAAGGGTTGGCTCAACGAATTGTCAATGCCGAGGTTCCGGATACGTTAAAGAACAAGCGTATCTTAAGTTTGGATATGGCAGGCTTGATTGCAGGCGCTAAGTACCGTGGTGAATTCGAAGAGCGCTTAAAGAAGCTTTTGAAGGAAGTTTCTGCAGCTAATGGGCAAATCATTTTGTTCATTGATGAGTTACACACCGTTGTAGGGGCTGGTAAAACTGAAGGCTCTATGGACGCGGGTAATATGCTTAAACCGGCATTAGCTCGTGGCGAGTTGCATGTAATTGGCGCAACGACTTTGGATGAGTACCGAAAGTACGTTGAAAAGGATGCTGCATTAGAACGTCGTTTCCAAAAAGTGATGGTTGATGAACCTAGCGTTGAAGATACGATCGCAATTTTGCGTGGTTTGCAAGAAAAGTATGAAGCCCATCATGGTGTTGAAATTACTGACCCCGCAATTGTGACGGCTGCAGAACTTTCGCACCGTTATATCACGGATCGTTTCTTACCGGATAAGGCCATTGATTTAATTGATGAAGCGGCAGCTCGGGTCAAAATGGAAATTGACTCCAAGCCTGAGGCTTTGGACAAATTGGATCGTCGAATCATTCAACTAAAGATTGAACGTGAGGCGATGAAAAAGGAAACAGACGAGGCAAGTAAGAAGCGCTTGGCTGCCATTGAGGCTGAAATTGACACTTTGACCAAAGAGTACGGGGACTTAGAGGAAATTTGGAAAAAGGAAAAAGTGGAAGCCTTAGGAGCGAAGACAGTACGCGATGAAATTGATAAAACGAAGCACCAAATGGAAGAGTTGCGTCGTCAAGGTCAATTTGAAAAGCTTGCAGAGCTTCAATACGGTGTACTTCCAAAGCTTGAAGAAAAATTGCGTAAGGCAGAGGCGGCCAAAGCACAAGGTAATGCTCAACCTAAGCTTTTACGTACTAGCGTCGGTGCTGAAGAAATTGCAGAAGTCGTCTCTCGCGCTACCGGTATTCCTGTCGCTAAGATGATGGAAGGTGAACGTCAAAAATTGTTGCATATGGGTGACGCATTGCAAAAGCGTGTTGTTGGACAAAGCGAAGCTGTAAAAGCTGTCGTAGATACAATTTTGCGCTCGCGTGCAGGTCTGTCAGATCCTAACCGCCCCTATGGGTCGTTCCTATTCTTAGGCCCAACGGGTGTTGGTAAGACTGAATTGACAAAGGCTTTGGCGCAATTCCTATTTGACACGGAAGACGCAATGGTACGTATCGATATGAGTGAGTTTATGGAAAAACATTCTGTTGCTCGTTTGATCGGTGCGCCTCCGGGATATGTCGGCTATGAAGAAGGCGGCTACTTAACTGAAGCCGTTCGTCGTAAGCCGTATAGCGTCATTTTGTTGGATGAAGTTGAAAAGGCTCATCCAGATGTCTTTAATGTGTTGTTGCAAGTGCTCGATGATGGTCGTATGACGGACGGCCAAGGACGTACTGTGGACTTTAAGAATACTGTCATCATTATGACAAGTAACTTAGGTTCTCAAGAAATTCAGTCATTAGCAGGTGAAAGTGCGGCACGCATTAAGTCAGCCGTGATGGATGAAGTTAAGGAACATTTCCGTCCCGAATTCATTAATCGTATTGATGAGATCGTCGTCTTTAATGCTTTGGGCCAAGAAGCGATTAAGAATATTGCTAAGATTCAATTGGCTCGCTTGGAAGCTCGTCTTCAACAGCAGGAAATTACGATGTCTGTCACGGATGCGGCTTTGGCTGAAATCGCTAAAGTGGGCTTTGATCCGCTCTATGGTGCTCGTCCGTTAAAGAGAGCAATTCAAGAGTATGTTGAAAACGCTCTATCTCGTAAATTGTTGGCTGGAGAAATCAAGCCTAAGAGCAACGTTACGGTCGATAGTCGTCAAGGAGAGTTCATATTTGAGGTTAGTGATAACACCTAATTACTAGCTAATGTACCCTAGGAAAGGCCAGAAAACCTCGGTTTTCTGGCCTTTTGTCGACAAAAGCTATTTACATTTATTCAAAAGTCAGGTTTAATAAATACAAAGTTGGTAGAGGCGCGGAAAGAATCAGTAGTCATTGGAGGAGGTATCCGATGAAGATGATGAAAGGTCAATTCGCCGAAATGACATTCTGACAGGAATGTTAGTTGGGCATGGAGAGAATATCTCCATGACTCCTTTCTCGCGAGAGAAAGAGGAGCTATCGATGGTACTCTTGGTTTAGCACACCTATTTGGGTGTCGTCTCATTTCATTTATTGAGATCTTCTGGAGTTGCATCGATGGGTGCAACTTTTTTTACTTTAATTTAGTATTTTCAGAAGGTCTTATCTAATGACAGCATCAAATAACAATAATTCTGTCTCCCAGCTTCAAAGCGAGCAAACGGAGATGCGTCGTGAAGTGACGCTTTTTGGCGGCATTTCAGTTTTGGCCGGTATTATGATCGGCTCCGGTATTTTCTATATTGGCGGTATTGTTCTTGAACGTGCCGGCATGAGTTTAGGCTTGGCCTTACTCGTTTGGATCATCGGTGGCTTAGTCACATTAATGAGTGGGATTTGTTTCGCCGAACTTGGTGCGATGATTCCTAAGGCAGGTGGGTATTACGTGTATTTGCGTGAAGCCTATGGAGAGCGGGTTGCCTTTATGTGTGGCTTTGGCAACTTTATGCTTTCTTCGCCGGGATCTGTAGCAGCTTTAGCAGTAGCATTTGCTGCTGCATTAAGCAGTATTTGGCAAATAGATCCAACCATGCAAAAGGTTATTGCAGTGACCTCTGTGATTTTATTGACGCTATTGAATATGCGTGGTGTTAAGCTCGGCAGTTCACTGCAGAATATTTTCATGGTGCTTAAGCTTTTCCCCATTTTGGTCTTACTCTTTTGCGGTTTATTCATGGGTAAGTACTCACCAGACTTATTCTCTATGCCTGGAGAAATGCCATCAATTTCTTCTCTTTTGTCCATGATCGGTTTTGCTGTGATTGCTACGCTTTGGGCTTATGAAGGCTGGACGAATTTGAACACAATTGCAGAAGAAATTAAGAATCCGAAGCGCAACATTCCCTTGTCATTGATTTTTGCAATCACGGGTGTTGGTCTTCTCTATGTGCTCTTTAACTACTCTATTTTCCGTGTTGTTCCACCTGAAATGATTGTCTCAATGGTGGAAAGTGGTAATTACTACATTGGTACAGAAGCTGCAAAGGAATTGTTTGGGGGCGCTGGTATGTACATTGTGGGTGCCGCTATGATCCTCGCAATTTTCAATTCATTGAATGGTTGCGTCATGGTTTTTCCACGTATGTTCTATGCAATGGCTCGTGACGGTGCTTTATTTAAGAGCTTGGGCAAGCTTCATCCTGAGTATCGTACACCGATTAATGCTCAAATCGCCTGTGCTGTTATTTCTATCGTGTTGATTTTATCCCGCTCTTTGAGTGAATTAACAAGCCTAGTGGCATTGTGCGGTATGATTTTCCACGGTATGGCATTTTTCTCTGTGATTGTCTTGCGCAAGAAGTATCCGACAATGGAACGTCCCTATAAGGTTTGGTTCTACCCGTTTACTGTTTTAATTATCTGCGCTGTGATGATCGGTTTGATTGTCAATACTGTTGCTAATGATCCATTTACGGTTGTCTTAGGTGCCATTGTTCCGTTGCTCGGTTTGGTGATTTATGAAGTTTTGTTCCGTAAGTCCCATGAAGCCGTTGTTCGTCAACAACAAGAAGGAGAAAACTAATGTCTTTGTTAATTACGAATGCCAAGATTTATGTCGAACGTGACAATTTTGCTCAAGCTTTATTAGTGGGTGATGATGGTCGTATCGTTACTGTAGGCACCCTAGAAGACGTTAAAGCTAAAGCTCCGAGTGATTGTGAGGTCTTTGATGCAAAGGGACGAACGATTGTTCCTGGTTTTAACGATTCTCATCAACATTTGATGAATACTGGTATTGCTCTAGCAGCTGTTCGTTTATTAGGAGCAACATCCATTGCAGAGGTTATTCAACGTGCTCGAGATTATCTTGCAGAACATGCAATTCCTGCCGGTGAGTTAATTCACGGCATGGGATGGAATCAAGATTATTTCACAGATGAGCATCGTTTATTGACCCGTCATGATTTAGACAAGATTTCAACAGAGCATCCCATCATTTTTGATCGTGCTTGTGGTCATATTTTAGTGTGTAATACCAAGGCATTGGAAATTGCAGGAGTAACGACAGAAACTGTTCCAAATGCTGGTGGTGCTATTGACATCGAAAATGGTGAATTAACTGGGATTTTCCGAGAAAACGCACGCGCCCAGGTTCGCTGCATTATGGCCTCTCGTTCCGTAGAGACCAAGAAGCGATTGATTCGTGAAGCAATGGCTCACGCAGCTGAAACAGGGGTAACCTCTGTTCAAACATGCGACTTACGTTTAGATGATTGGGAAACCACGTTACAGGCCTTTGATGAAGTTCTAGATGAAACACCGAATTTACGTGTATATCATCAATTTAGCTTCATGGACCCAGAACATTTCCAAGCATTTTTGGATAAGGGATATCGTACAGGCATGGGGACGGATTTTAATAAGTTTGGTCCGCTCAAGCTCTTTGTTGACGGTAGTCTAGGTGCCAGAACGGCTTTGATGCGTCAACCATATCATGATGCGCCAGAAACAAAAGGTATTGCTACTTTAACGAACGATCAAATTGATGCATTGGTGGGTATGGCAGTTAAGAATGACTGCTCTGTAGCTATTCATGCTATTGGCGATGGGGCGATTGAAAATGTTTTAAATGCATACGACAAGGTCTGCTCCAATGGTGAAAATCCTTTGCGCTTAGGTATCGTTCATCTCCAAATTACTGACCGTCCGCTTTTGGAGCGCTTCACAAAGAACGGTATTTTGGCTTATGTACAGCCTATTTTCTTGCACTACGATACAGCGATTGTTGAGGACCGTGTAGGTAAGGATTTAGCTGCCACTAGTTATGCATTTAAGAGTTTGATTGACATGGATGTGCATACAAGCTTTGGTACAGACTCTCCAATCGAGGATATGAATCCGATTGACAATATTTATTGTGCAGTGACGCGTCAAAATCTTCGTGGTGAACCAGTAGGTGGATTCCATCCTGAAGAGCGTGTTGATATGGCGCAAGCTATTGATTGTTATACGGCTGAAAGTGCCTATTGCTCCTTTGAGGAAGGTTTCAAGGGACGCCTTAAGCCCGGTTTTGTTGCGGATTTGGTGGTATTAAGTCAAGATTTATTTAGTATTGCTCATGACCAAATTCTTCAAACAAAAGTTGAACGTACTATGGTGAATGGGCGTTGGGTTTATGTGCGCTAATGTGTTGAAACATTAGGTAAATAAGGGGGATCGGGGCGACTCGGTCCCTTTTTTCAGGTAGACTTATGCGATTCACTTGAGCAAAAAAGATTATGCGCCTAGTATTGACCACCTTACTTTTATTGCCCGTAACCGTATTTGCGGCCGGTAATACAACAATTGATTCTTTTAATGAAGCAAAACAGCTATTGGAGAGGAAGGTTTATTTTGATCACCGAGTGACACTGTATTGTGAGGCTCAATTTGATCGAAAAAAGAATATCCAATTACCTCCAGGCTTTGTCACAAAAAAGCATGAAAAGCGCGCTCATCGTGTTGAGTGGGAACATGTTGTTCCTGCTGAGAATTTTGGCCGCTCATTTGTCGAATGGCGTGAAGGAGATCGAGCTTGTGTTAATGCAGGTGGTAAATCCTTTAAGGGAAGAAAATGTGCTGAAAAAGTAAATTATGATTTTCGTTTGATGCAAGCAGATCTCTATAACCTTTATCCTGCCATTGGTGCAGTAAATGCTTTGCGTCAAAATTACAACTTCCAAATGCTCCCTGGAGTTGCCTCGTCATTTGGATCTTGTCAGATGAAGATTAATGGTCGAAGAGCAGAGCCGCCTGAAAATGCAAGAGGCCCTATTGCGCGCACCTACTTGTATATGGCTCAAGCTTACCCGCATCACTTTAAGTTAAGTCGCCAGCAAGAGAAGTTGATGCAAGGATGGGATAATCAGTATCCTGTCACAAAGTGGGAATGCACTCGAGCCAAACGAATAGAAAGTATTCAAGGCAATAAAAATGAGTTTGTCAAAGATGCATGCCTAGCAGCTAAGCTTTGGTAAGAAAAACGCAGAAATAAATAATTATTCTGCGTTTTAATTTTTTTAGTTTAGTGTAAAGTTTACAGGCAACATTTGATCTTCTGGCGGCTGAGGGTCATGTAGTTCGCCATCAAGTCCTGGGAACATTAATTCTTCATCTTCATCCTCAACCATAAAACTACTTTCGTCTAGTAACGTTACCTGTTCTGGTTGAATGTCTGTGACTCGTAAAACATTTAATAAAGTGGATAGACCATCTTGTGGGCTGTCCATAAATAACGGCCAAGAAATACCTTGTAGAATTTTATCTCGTTGATCTTTAAGGCCAATCCCAATTCTTAGTTCAGTTAGCACTAAACATCCCATCATGGGAGATTCGTAAAAATTTCCAATCGCAAAAGTAAGTTCTTCTAATTTTAGATTGAAGGTCTGTTGGAGATTTTTCAAAGCTTCAATAAAAGAAAAATGCCGAAAGAGCTTCCCAGCTTCGGTTAAAGTGATAACAGGGGGAGCAATAAGCACTTCGGGATATTGTTCGCCAAACAATAATGCACGATCTAGATAAGATTTCATTTCATAAGAGTGCTTTAAGATCAGCTCTATCTTAGTTGCAAGATAATTGGCTTTAAGTTCTTTGTATAGAACATGCCCTAACTCATCTTTGAAATTTGTCATACGCTCTTGGTTGACGCTGACATGTGAAAAAGAAAGGTTTTTAGGTGCACCAAGCATGACTGCGATTACGCGAATATCTGCAACGAGATTGTCGACTTCTTCTGCTTCTTCAAATGAAGGGCAAAATGTACAGATCCCTGTTTTTGAACGATGAGCCCAAATTTTGACTTGTTTATTAAGTTGTACTGGGCTTAAAGCAAAGTACTCGGTATTTAGGATATCGCTATTGACACTGACAGTGTAGCCATCTGGTAATAGCGCTTTAAATTGTTTTTCAATAGCGCTCAGAACGCTATCAGGCATTCGCCCATGAGGCAAACCATATGAACTTGAGGCTAAGAATGGCAATGTGACAAGTAACCATTGCTGATCTTTTTCTACAACGTGGGATGCAACCGATTCGAAGAAAAAATTCAGATCCATGAGAATGTTGTAATCGAGCCCCTCTTGTTCGAAATGTTTGAGAATATCGCTGACGAAGTCGCCTTTCTCACTTTCAAAGGCTTCTTCCATCGTGGCGATTAAAGTCGCGTTATAAAGGGCGTTTAGTTGCTGATCCGACTCTTTTAAGGCTTGCTGTAATAATTCAATAATTTGGGCTCTTAAAGGAGTTAAAGTTTCTTGTTTCACAATACTTCCAGTTTCAAATTAAGAAAGGGCATCTAAGATGCCCTTTCTCTATGGCCTAACGATTAGTCCTTTTTGGTATGGACTTGAATCAGGGGCGTGTCATCGAGCGGAGGTAAGACCTTGCGGGGACGACCCGGATAGATGACAGGTGAGTAGTCAACGGGCTTGATCAGTTCAGGACGTGTATGAACAACTTCTAACCCATTTGCTACAAGTGCCTCGTCAAGACCAGACGTCAAGCGTTGCATCGCCGTAAGTTCAAGTTCAGCTTTAGTTTCCGTTTCAGCTTCAGCAGGAGCGGCCATAGCCACGTTTTCGCTTGCTGCAACAACCTCTTCAACAGCCACTTCAACTTCTTCAGTGATCACTTGCGTTTCTGTTTGAGCACTATGTTGAACTTCTTCTTCAACTTTAACCGTAGCAGGAGTTTCTACTGCCAATTCCTCAGCGCGAGGGCGTTGTTGCTTTGATTCACGCTTCATATTAGCAATATTACTTTCAACGTTAACGTGTTGCGTTTGAACCGGCGTTGCAACGAAGTTCTCTTCTAAAGGACTGGTTCGCACTTGTGTATCTTGCATATATTCTTCAGGCAAAACAACAGGAGCACGATTCATTTCTTCAGCTTCAACTTCCGGTGGAATGCTCCGAGAGTTACGAGAGGAGTCATCATTATTACGGCGACGACGACGCGGACGTCGTTCCTCGCGAACCTCTTCAGCAACAGGTTGAACGACAGCTTCGACCGGGACCTCATTACGTTCATTTAAGTTGTCAACGGCAAAGTTAAAATCGTTGTCATCCTTTGCATCATTGTTGACCTCTGCTAGAACATTATCCTGCTCCGTCGGACGTGGTAAAGCTACCTTCGTTTCGGGAGCTGGCAACAATTCCACAGAGTCTGCTTTATTGCGACGACGTGTACGACGACGAGTTTGAGTTTCTCGTGCCGGTTTTTCTTGCGCTTGAGAAGCAGGAGTAACTTCAGGTGCTTGTTTAGAAGCATTAGTCGTTTCTACTTCCTTTTCTTCCTCTTTTTCCGAAGAACGCTCACGGCGAACGCGACGAGAAGGATCTTTTTCGCGACGGTCGCGCGGGTTACGGCGTTGACGTCGTTCTGGACGTGCCTTCTTTTCTTCAGTCTTCTTTTCCTCGGCTTCTTCTGCTTTTTTCGAGCCAAACAAGAAGTTAATTAAGCGAGTCAAGAGACCAGGCTCATTAGCTTGTTGTGCACGCTTTTGGGCCTCTTCACGAGCAGTCTTTCGTTCAGCCTTTTTGTTGATTAAACGGTCTGCTTCATTGTGTTCCGGAGCCGGAGCTTCGGGCATGAAATTACGAATAACTGGCTCCTGGCGTTTGCTGACAGGTTTGTCATCCGTTTTTTTAACGCGATACGGATCTTCGTTTTCTTCGGGCTTGATTTCTTCAGCTCGTTTGTAGCTAGCAACAGCATCATCTAAACGTTCATCGTCGTAGCGCAAACGTTCAATGTGATAGTGAGGTGTTTCCAAGAACTTGTTAGGAATCAAAACGATCGGAAGACGATGACGTGATTCAATTTTTGCGATATCGGTACGCTTTTCATTGAGCAAGAAGCTTGCAACATCCACAGGAACTTGGGCGTGGACAGCTCCCGTTCCTTCCTTCATTGCCTCTTCTTCTAAAATACGAAGAATTTGTAATGCACAACTTTCAGTGTCACGGATTACACCAACACCGTTACAGCGCGGGCATGTAACGTGGTTGCCTTCTGCTAATGCAGGACGAAGACGTTGACGGGACAATTCCATCAAACCAAAACGGCTAATTTTGGCCATTTGGACACGAGCACGGTCATAACGCAATGCATCCTTGAGGCGTTGTTCTACTGCGCGTTGGTTCTTAGGATCGTTCATGTCAATAAAGTCAATGACGATCAAGCCACCTAAGTCACGCAAACGCATTTGACGAGCAACTTCATCGGCAGCTTCACAGTTCGTGCGGAAGGCTGTCTCTTCAATGTCTGAACCACGCGTAGCTCTGGCAGAGTTCACGTCCACAGCAACTAATGCTTCAGTATGGTCGATAACAATAGCGCCACCGGAAGGCAACGGAACTGTGCGGGAGTAGGCCGATTCAATTTGATGTTCAATTTGAAAGCGTGAGAAAAGCGGAGTTTCTTCGCGATAACGCTTAACACGACCCACCATATCAGGCATAACATGTGCCATAAATTGGCGGGCTTGGTCGTAGATTTCATCAGTATCAACTAAAATTTCGCCAATTTCCGGTTGGAAATAATCGCGAATTGCACGGATGACCAAGTTGCTTTCTTCAACAATCAGGAACGGTGCTGGGTTGGCACGCTTTAAAGCTTCCCCCTTGGGGCCAACAGGTTCTTTGATGTATTTTGTTAAGGTTTTATTACCTTGTTGATAGTTAAGTTCAAACTGAGGGCTAGCTGCGTCAGAAATGGCCTCCCAAAGTTTTAAAAGGTAATTTAAGTCCCATTGAAGCTCTTCGAGTGTGCGACCGATGCCTGCAGTACGAGCAATAATGCTCATGCCTTGTGGCATACGTAAGCGATCCATCGTTTCACGCAGTTCTTGACGTTCCTCTCCTTCGATACGACGAGACACGCCACCACCACGGGGATTATTTGGCATTAAAACCAAATAGCGACCAGCCAAAGAAATGAATGTTGTTAAAGCAGCGCCTTTATTACCACGCTCTTCTTTTTCGACTTGAACAATAAGTTCTTGTCCTTCCACCAAAGCATCTCGAATGCTAGCGGTTCGGAAGTCAACACCTTCTTTGAAATATTGACGAGAGACTTCTTTGAAAGGCAAAAAGCCATGACGTTCTTCACCGTAATTAACGAAGCAAGCTTCAAGACTAGGCTCAATACGCGTGATAACGCCTTTATAGATATTGGATTTTCGTTGTTCACGACCGGCTGTTTCGATGTCAATATCGATCAGCTTTTGGCCGTCAACAATGCCGACACGCGTTTCTTCTGCGTGCGTGGCATTAAATAACATGCGTTTCATTTAGAAAACACTCCGGGGAAGGCCCACTAACGCGGGGACTTGCCTTGTTGGCGTGCCGTAAGAAACGAAGTCGGGGAGGCTGGTTAAGCAATCAGTGCCATAAATAAACGTGCACAAAATAATCTTTCTCGAGCATAAATTTCGAGAGCTCAATTCTGATGATGTAAGAGCACAAACTCGAAGTTTCGAGAAAACAAATATTAGACGTGTGTCGCTTCAAAGAGCAGTAGGGAGAGCACAACTACGAACAAATTCAAAAGTCTACCCATTGGGTTTAAAGACTTTTGCATCAACCAGCTCCATCCCTCACATCGGGTCTACAATAAATTTTTACTTAACACTGTAAGTCTGACAGCCTACATCAACACTTTTGATGTACCTAATCTCAGTGGGACTTACTGGCCACACATTCATTCGTTTCACGGCAATACAAACGAAATAGTCGGCAACGCTCCCCGAGAGGAATCGATGTCCTTGTCGGGTTGCTAACGCGTGCACAGACACTATTCACTAAAACCGTTATTGCTACTTGGAGAACAAAAATCCCCTCACATCTTAGGCCGTCAATCGATAATTAACGACTCCGTCGAGGGCAAAAGCGTAGCGACTTTTGCTTACAAAAACGCCTCTCACCATCAAAATGATGGTAGAGATACATTATTTTCATTCAAACATGGCTACAATGCTCATGTTATTAATCCTGTCATTAAGGATGTATTTTTCTAAAATAACAATCCTTTTTGACTAGCTCCCCATTATATAGTGTTTATGTCTGATTTAGGGAAAGTTCCACAGTTTATCCCCTCGTCTAAAGCATTGGCTAAAACTGATGCAGTTTTATGGGTCAAGGTTGGTCCAGATGCAGAGGGTCAGCGACTTGATAATTATCTTTTTCGCATAGCTAAGGGTGTGCCGAAAAGCCATATTTATCGCATTGTTCGTGGTGGTGAAGTTCGGGTCAATCGCAAACGAGCTCAAGTTGATACACGACTAGAGTTAGATGATGAATTGAGAATTCCTCCGATTCGAGTCTCAGCCGTTCAGAAAAAGGAAAGCCCGATTCCTGTTAGTGAGTCAGACTTGCCTATTCTTTACGAAGATGAGCATATTTTGGTCGTTGATAAACCGGCAGGTCTAGCTGCACATGGGGGTTCAGGTATTAGCTATGGCTTAATTGAGCGTATCCGAGCCTCGCGGCCCAATCAACCATTTTTAGAGTTGGCTCACCGTTTAGATCGCGAAACTAGCGGTGTTATGATGTTAGCAAAAACTCGTAAGGCTCTTGTGCGTTTGCACGAGATGATGCGTGAAGGCGATGTTCATAAATCCTACAAAACGCTTGTATTGGGCGATTGGGTCAATGATCGTCAACACGTTAAGGCTAAGCTTTATAAATTTGTGACAGCTTCTGGAGAACGACGAGTTTGTGTCGATAATGATAAAGGTTTGCCGAGTCATACCATTTTTCAGTTATTGGCGCGTTTTGGTGCTGTTTCCTATTTGTCGGTTGACTTAAAAACGGGGCGTACACACCAGATCCGAGTTCATGCTCAGTCATGCGGACATCCTTTAGTGGGAGATGAAAAGTACGGCGACTTCGAAAAAAACAAAGCCATTGCTAAGGGAGCGTTGGGGATGCCGTTTAAGCGTATGTTCTTGCATGCCTATCGTTTATCATTTAAGCATCCGATTACTGGGCAAAATTTAGAAATTACCTCTCCCTTACCTTCTGATTGTGCGAAATTAATTGCCTATTTGAAATCACGAAAGGAACAATAAAATGTTGGTGCCGAAGTATGATCTTTTTGTTTTTGATTGGGACGGTACGATCATGGACACGACCGAACCTATCGCAGCAGGGATTTGTCATGCCTTTGTTTCTTTAGGGTACAAAGATCCTGGTATGGAAGCTGCTCGAAGCGTTATTGGTTTGGATTGGCGTCGCGCCATTTTAACTTTGGAGCCAAATTTTAAATTCGATCATTACGATGAGTTTGAGTCAGCCTATCGGGATTTTTATTTGGTCAAGGAACGTGAGATTGGAATCTTTCCTGGGATGGAAGAGCTGCTAAGAAAAATGAAAGCAGCTGGGTGCCGTTTAGCAATTGCTACTGGTAAGAGTCGCCGTGGACTTGATCGAGTATTTGCACTAACAGGTATTTCTGACTTATTTGAAACAACGGTCACTGCAGATGAAAGTGCTGGTAAACCGAATCCTTTGATGTTAGAAATAATCTCCGAGCGCACCGGTGTCGCTTTAGATCAAATGGTTATGATTGGTGATACCGAGCATGATTTGTATTTGGCTAAGAATGCTGGATGTGCGGCTGTAGCGGTTTCTTATGGTGCTTTTCCCAAAGAAGAATTGAAAAAATGGAAATTACCAGTCGTCGACAATGTACCACAATTAGTAAGTGCATTAGGGCTTGACGATCTTTATTATTGAAAAGCATAGCTTATAAACATTAGGGCCTTCATTTGGAGGCCCTCATATTTATGTTAGCGTTTTTTTGTCAATTTTTTGACACCACGAAAATCACTCTTGGATGTGTTTTTGTGCTTTTGTCGCTCCTGTACCGTCATCTTTTGAGCAAGAATGGCAAAAATGGCAGGTACTTTAGGCAGTTCGATAGGATTATTTGACCACTCTTGAGCCGTTTTTGTACGGATCATTTCCTGTACCCCAGTGACGTCTAAAGCAACAGTGATTCGTGTGGTTGGTTTTACCGTTTGGGCTAAGTAATTTAAGAACGCGGCATTGCGGTAAGGCGTTTCAATAAAGAGTTGTGTTTCTCCCTTGGCACTTTGTCGCTCTGCTGCTAAAACAGCTTCTGTTCTGGATGGCTCCTTGATAGGCAAATAGCCAAGAAATCGAAAGTGTTGTCCGTCAAGACCGCTGGCCATTAGGGCTAGCAAAATTGACGAAGGTCCAACAAGGGGACGGACGTGAAGTCCGAGCTCTTGGGCGCGGGCAACAATATTGGCACCAGGATCGGCTATTCCCGGACAGCCTGATTCGCTGACAATGGCAATATCAAGATCTTCCTCTATTAGGGGCTTTAACCAACTATCAATTTTATCTGCCTCAGGGCTGTGGCCAATTTCCTCGATGTGAAGCTGTGCAATGGGACAGGGATGTCCAGCAGCCTTTAAATAAGCTCGGGCACTTTTAGCATTTTCTGCTAAAAAGTATTGTGTATTACGTAAAACATTCAGGGTGGATGTAGGAATGGTCTCTTCTACATCGCCATCGGCAATACGGTTAGGCAATAAATAGAGCGTAGCCATAATTCTTAGTCCTTAAGGCCTGGTAGTACAGGGTATCCAGCCTTGGCTAGTAGTGATACAGTTTGAATTAAAGGCAAGCCAATCAAAGCGGTCGGATCGTCTGAGACGACACTTTTCATTAAGGCTACACCTAGTTTTTCTATCTTGGCAGAACCGGCACAGTTGTATGGCTCTTCAATATCGAGATAACTTTCGATGGTTTCGCGAGCCAGTTCTTTCATTGTGACAGTTGTCGGAACCATGGTTTCAAAGGTTTGACCATCAGAATTGATAATGCATAGGGCAGTCATAAAAATGAGCTCTTTACCCGACATTGCACTCAATTGTTCAATAGCACGTTCTCGAGTGTGAGGTTTGCCAAGAATTTGATCGCCGAGTACAGCGACTTGGTCGCTACCTATAACGATGGCGTTAGGATATTGTTGGTGAATTGCTAAAGCTTTTGATTTGGCCAGGCGGGTACAAAGCTCTTTTGGTGTTTCATTCGGAAGTGCAGACTCATCGATGTCGGGAGAGCAGCACGTGAAGTCAATATGTAATCGTTCAAGAAGCTCTTTTCGATAAGGAGAGCTAGATCCAAGAATTAAATTTTGTTGCATAAAAATAATTATTCGCACCTCTGTATAAGAGGTGTCGACATACCTTACAATTGCCGTCAGAGCATTTCTCCGACGTTCTTAAAGTTCATCAAAGGTTTTAAAACCTTTTTGAGTTAAGGAAATATTCATGACGAAGTCTAAACAAAATTTTGCCACAGTCGATATTTTTTCTGTTTCTCGCAATCATCAACGCATTGAAACTCAAGTTCCTGTTAAGTCAATGCCTGAACTTTGTGCTTTTTTGTGTGATGTAAAAGATGAAGATGTATTTGATGTAGTTATTGAAGGCTGTGATGGGTTTAAAGGATTGCCTGGCGCCATACTGCAATTTAGTGGCAATGTATTTGTACCATGCACGCGTTGCATGAAACCAATTGAGGTAGTGGTGGAGCGTGAAGTACCATTTCTTTTTGTGTTGAACGAAGTACAAGCTAATCGTTTACCAATTGACGAAGATGAAGAGTGGGAAATCGTTATTGGTTCTGAGCGAATGAATGTGGCAGAGTGGGTACAAGAAGAGGCGATCTTATCATTGCCAAATTTCCCTAGACACGAGGATTGTGAGCCCCCTGTTGAGATTAAAAATGAAAAAAATGAGCAAAAGGAGGAGAAAAAACCGAATCCTTTTGCAAATTTAAAAGACTTAATGAAAAAAAACTGATACAATAGGCGAACTTTTTTCGAGCTCCTGTTGATGTCATTGGAATAATGGCGTTAACTGGGGTATAATTGCATGTTTTTCAATCGTGGGGTATTGCTATGGCAGTCCAACAAAATAAAAAATCGACCAACAAGCGCGGCAATCACCGTGCTCATGACTTCTTGACGAACCCGGCTACGGCTGTTGAACCGAAGACCGGTGAAGTGCACCTTCGTCACCACATCAGCCCGAACGGCTTCTACCGTGGTAAGAAGGTTATCAACGTCAAGGGCGAATAATTAGCGTCACTTGTCAAATACGGATTGGGTTGAATCGGCTATCGGTTGTATTTCGCCTTCGCCGGCAACGCCAAAACCCCACAGCCAATGTGCAAACGTTGCGGTGGGAGACAAAATAGATGATGCTCGTTTAACCGCCGTTGTTGATCGACTAAAAGAAAAAGGAATCCATTTTGGGTTCCTTTTTTCTTTTCAAATGAAACGTCTTTTCTTAACATCTGCTTGCAAAAGTGATTTCAAGGACTTAAAAGTCACCATTTTTGCATACGCAATAATGCTCATCTTTCTTTTACAATTAAGTGGTCCATATTTTGATAGAAGAAAGGTCGGGAAATGTCACAAATTTATTCTCGTATCGTAGGAACGGGTTCTGCGCTGCCAGAAAAGGCAACAACGAACTCCCAATTAGCTCAAGAACTTTCTTTGCGAAACATTGAAACAAATGATGAATGGATTCGCACTCGTACAGGAATTGAAAAGCGTTATTTGGCTGAAAGAGATTTAACGACCACAAGACTTGCAGAAAGAGCTGCACGTTCAGCTTTCTGGAATAGTTCTGTTGCTCCAGAAGACATTGATCTCATAATTGTGGCAACGACTACACCTGATATGGTATTTCCCTCTACCGCATGTCAATTACAAAAATTACTTGGATGTAAGCAAGGTGCTGCTTTTGACTTGCAGGCTGTATGTGCCGGTTTCGTCTATGCACTGGTGAATGCGGATGCGCTGATTCGAACAGGTGCTTATAAGAAGGCCTTGGTAGTAGGTGTGGATATCATGAGCAGAATCGTGGATTGGGATGATCGTTCTACATGCGTGCTTTTTGGTGATGGAGCAGGGGCTGTGATTTTAGAGGCAAGCGAAGAACCAGGGATTTTGGCCTCTCACTTGTCTGCAGATGGTCGATTAGATGAAAAAATTCTTGGCTGCGAAGCGCGCTTTGAGGGTGGTGAGTCTAGAGGTGAGGCTTTTGTTCGGATGGATGGCCAGGCCGTATTTAAGATGGCTGTATCGGCGATGTCCCAAAGTGCCTCTCATGTGCTTAATGCAGCTAATTTGACAGCTGCTGACGTCAACCACTACATTCCACATCAAGCCAATTATCGCATTATGGAAAAAGTGGCTCAAAAAATCGGTGTGGATTTAGAAAAAATGGTAGTGACAGTTAATCGCCACGGTAATACCTCTGCGGCCTCTGTGCCCTTGGCATTGGATAATGCAGTTCGTCACGATTTAATTCAAAAAGGCGATATTGTTTTAATGCAAGCCGTCGGTGCCGGTATGGCCTGGGGTAGCGTTCTTTTAAAGTGGTAATTTAGGATATAGAGTTATGAAATTAGCTTTCGTTTTCCCTGGGCAAGGCTCTCAATCTGTTGGTATGTTGGATAGCTTTGAGCAAAATGAAACTGTTCAAAAGGTATTGTGTCAAGCCAATGAAGCACTTGGGGAGAATCTCATCAAAATGATTCACGAGGGCCCCGCCGAAGACTTAAATCTAACGGTTAATACGCAACCAGCATTGCTGACAGCATCTGTTGCCATGTTTGAGGCTTGGAAATCATTGGGAGGACCACTTCCCTCCTTAATGGCAGGTCACTCTTTAGGGGAATATTCGGCTCTAACAGCTGCCGGTGTCTTCTCAATTCCAGAGGCTGTTAAATTAGTGCGTTTTCGCGCTAAAGCAATGCAGGATGCTGTACCGGTTGGGGTCGGTGGAATGGCTGCAATTTTAGGCCTAGCTGATGACGTTGTTGCAGCAGTCTGTGCACAAGCATCTGAAAAGGGGATTGTTGAGGCAGTGAATTTTAACTCCCCGGGTCAAGTGGTAATTGCAGGCGTCAAGGACGCTGTCGAAGATGCCTGTGTTATTGCTAAAGAAAAAGGTGCAAAACGTGCATTGGTTTTACCTGTGTCTGCACCGTTTCACTCTTCATTGATGAAGCCTGCAAGCGATGCTTTGAGAGCACGATTGAATGAAACTCTGATGTCCGCCCCGACGGTGGATGTTGTTGCCAATATTGATGTGACCGTTCATGGCGACAAGGATGCCATTGTCGATGCATTGGCTCAACAGGCCGCAGGAGCAGTTCAATGGGTTAAGACTATAGAGTTCTTCAAGGCCCAAGGTGTTACTCATGTTGTTGAATGTGGCCCAGGTCGAGTACTAGCTGGCTTAATTAAGCGCATTGATCCATCCATTGTGGTGATGAATGTTAACTCGGAAGAGTCCCTCAAGTCTGTTTTGGAACAAGTTAAAGCTCTGTAAGGAAAAATAAATGTCAAACGTTTTTACCAATGATGCATTGGCTGGTGAAGTTGTTTTTATTACGGGGGCCTCTCGAGGTATTGGGGCCGATATTTTAGATAAGTGCTTGGAAGCTGGCGCAACTGTCATTGGAACTGCGACTAGTGAATCCGGCGCACAAGCAATTACGGACAAGATTGTCGCAGCTCAAGGCAAAGGTCGTGGTGTTGTATTAAACGTCACAGATGCCACTCAATCTGAAGAACAATTGGCTACGGTTGCTAAAGAGTTTGGAGCTATCACTGTTTTAGTCAATAACGCAGGTATTACTCGTGATGGTTTGGCCATGCGTATGAAAGATGAGCAGTGGCAAGAAGTTATTGATACAAATTTAACCCCGGCATTTCGCTTAAGTCGCATTGTAATGCGAGGTATGATGAAGGCTCGTCATGGTCGCATTATTAATATTGTTAGCGTTGTTGGTAGTATGGGTAATGCTGGCCAAGCCAATTATGCAGCAGCCAAAGCTGGTGTTGCAGGTATGACCCGTGCGTTAGCAAGAGAACTAGCTAGCCGTAATATTACGGTTAATTGTGTTGCTCCAGGTTTCATTGAAACGGACATGACAGCAGCATTGCCAGAAGATCATAGACAAGCATTAATGGCTCAAATTCCTCTTGCTAGACTCGGTCAAACGGATGATATCGCCCAGGCGGTTTTATACCTTGCATCGCCTGCCGCGGCCTATATCACAGGCATTACGCTGCATGTCAATGGTGGTATGTACATGGTATAACGCTATATTGCGTAATTTTGGTACTGCGCAAGTGAGCAATGCTCTGATAGAATAAGGGAAATTCTATTATTGAGATGCAGTGCTTCACTTTTTATACTGCATCGCTAAGTTATTTATCAAGGAGACTTAACAAATGAACGACATCGAACAACGTGTCAAGAAGGTTATCGCCGAACAATTGAGTATCAATGAAGCCGATATCAAGAACGAATCTGCTTTCATTGAAGACCTCGGTGCTGACTCTTTGGATACGGTTGAGTTGGTTATGGCTTTGGAAGATGCCTTCAAGGTTGAAATCCCCGATGATCAACAAGAAAAGTTGCGCACGGTTCAACAAGCCATTGACTTCATCCAAGCCAACGCTAAGTAATCGTTACCATCGTTAAGATGGCTCCCCGCTGTAAACACCTAATCCATTCAGGTTGTTTAGGCGGGGATTCTTTTTTGAGTCTAATTCGAACTTTTGGAGAATATTCATGCGTCGTGTTGTCGTGACGGGGATTGGGATGGTATGCCCAATTGGTAATGATGTTAAAACAAGTTGGGAAAATGCCTTAGCTGGTAAGTCAGGTATTACCAATATCACGCGCTTTGATGCCAGTAATTTGAATTGCCAAATTGCAGGTGAAGTGAAAGATTTTGATATTGGTGAATACTTGAACCCGAAAGAAGCTCGTCGCTATGACCGTTTTCTTCACTTCGGTGTCGCGGCTGGCGTGCAGGCTATTCGAGACAGTGGTTTAGATTTAGAAAATGAAGACTTGACCCGCTTTGGTTGTTGTGTTGGTTCTGGCATTGGTGGTTTGCCAATGATTTGTGAAAATCAGCATGCTTGTGATGAACGTGGTCCTCGTCGTGTTTCCCCCTTCATGATTCCGGGCTCTATTATCAACATGACTTCTGGTCAACTTTCGATCATGTTTGGCTTGAAGGGACCAAATTTAGCTCATGTTACGGCCTGCACGACTGGTTTACATTCGATTGGTGAAGCCAGTTGGATTATCCGTCGAGGTGATGCCGATATGATGGTGGCTGGTGGTACAGACAGTGACCTTAACCCGGTGGGTGTTGCCGCTTTCGATAATATGCATGCCTTGAGTCGTCGCAATGATGATCCAGAACATGCCTCTCGTCCTTTTGATAAGGATCGTGATGGTTTTGTTATGGGTGAAGGTGCGGGCTGCGTTGTGTTGGAAGAGTATGAACATGCCAAGGCTCGTGGCGCCAAGATTTATGCTGAATTAGTTGGTTATGGTTTAACGAGCGACGCTTATCACATTACATCCCCGAATACAGATGGTCCGATGCGTTGTATGCAAATGGCTATGAAGCAAGCTGGTGTGACCCCGGATCAAATTGACTACCTGAATGCTCACGGTACTTCCACGAGCGTGGGTGACGTCAACGAAACAAAGGCTATTAAAGCTGCATTTGGTGAAGCCGCCTCTAATGTTGTTGTGAATTCTACGAAATCCATGACCGGTCACTTGTTGGGAGGTGCGGGTGGTATCGAATCCATCTTTACGATTTTGGCTGTTAAAAACCAAGTTTCACCTCCGACAATCAATATTGTTGAGCAAGATCCTGAATGCGACTTAGACTATTGTGCAAATGAGGCTCGTCCAATGCAAATTCGTTACGCCATGAAAAACTCTTTTGGCTTCGGTGGTACGAATGGCACATTGATCTTTAAGCGTTTTGAAGAGTAATTAATCTCGTCGGATTCTAAAAGGCTAAGGGGATATCTCTTGGCCTTTTGTTGTGATTAAAAGAGAGTTGAAATGGATATCCGTAAAGACAATGAAATGTATATGCAAATCGCACTTTTAACAGCGCAACGTAGCTACGCTCAGCGCTTAAAAGTGGGTTGCGTAATCGTAAAGAATCACTCGATTATTTCATTTGGTTGGAATGGCATGCCAACGGGTTATGACAACTGTTGTGAAATGGAAGTTGATGGGAAACTTGTGACTCGTCCAGAAGTGCAGCACGCAGAGCTTAACGCGATTGCAAAGCTCTGTGAAAATGGCTACTCCTCTAAGGGGGCTTCTATTTTCATTTCACATAGTCCTTGTATTCATTGCTCTCTTTTGATTCAAAAATGCGGTATTACTCACGTGTACTATCATGAGGCTTACCGTGATGATGCTGGCATTCAATTTCTAAAGAGGGCTGGTATTCATGTTGAGCAGCTCTAGTCGCTTGACTTTCGAGGATTATTCTTTTGGCGCTCCTTTTGGGAGCGCTTTTGCTTTTGCGATAAAGCATTGCCGATTTTTAAGCCCTCTTCATAACCAGAACGGAAGTCTTGAAATGTGCGTTTATACAAATAAACAAAAAGCGCGGTAACGGCAAAAATAGTGATGACGTAACGCATAAAAATACAAAGAGATTAGTTCTGTCCAACAATAACATAAATCTTTGCTTTTTCATGTAAATTTTTATTTATTAAGCATTTGAAGTCCCGAATACTTTGATGTTTGATGTTAAAATAAGTTGTTTCGGAATAAAGGGAAAGGCAGTTATCTGCAGCCGGTTTTCCCATTGGTCCGACTTTTTGGTTTTTGATCGGAACTGACGACATTTTTATGCAAAATATTCGCAATTTTTCCATTATTGCCCACATTGACCATGGTAAATCTACTTTGGCGGACCGCATTATTCATCGATGCGGGGGCTTAAGTGATCGAGAAATGGAGTCTCAAGTATTAGACTCTATGGACCTTGAAAAAGAACGTGGTATTACGATTAAGGCTCAAACGGCCGCATTGAAATATAAGGCCCAGGACGGTCAAGTTTATGAGTTAAATTTGATTGATACTCCGGGGCACGTTGACTTTTCTTATGAAGTCTCTCGCTCATTGAGTGCCTGTGAAGGGGCTCTTTTAGTGGTAGATGCAACGCAAGGTGTTGAAGCTCAAACGGTTGCAAATTGCTACACAGCCATTGATTTGGGTGTTGAGGTGTTGCCAGTCCTTAATAAGATGGACCTCAATAGTGCCAATCCCGATGCGGCTAAAGAAGAGATTGAAGATGTTATCGGTATTGATGCGACTGACGCTATTGCTTGTTCTGCTAAGACTGGTATGGGCGTTGATGACATTCTTGAGAGCATTGTTAAGAATGTACCTCCTCCTGAAGGTGACGATGAAGCTCCACTTCAAGCACTTGTGATTGATAGTTGGTTTGATAACTACGTCGGTGTAGTTATGCTTGTTCGCGTTGTAAATGGTCGAATCAAACCCAAAGATAAGATTTACTTGATGAGCACTGGTGCTAATCATCTGGTTGAGCAAGTCGGTAAGTTTACGCCGAAGTCAACAACGTTCCCAGAGCTTACAGCCGGTGAAGTAGGCTTTGTCATTGCGGGTATTAAAGAGTTGAAAGATGCTCGAGTTGGCGACACCATTACTTTAAGCAATAGGATGGCCGATAAACCATTGCCAGGTTTTAAGGAAGTTAAACCTCAAGTATTTGCCGGGCTTTATCCAGTTGAGTCTAACCAATATGAAGCTTTGCGTGATGCATTGACGAAATTGCAACTCAATGATGCTGCGTTGCAATTTGAACCAGAAGTTTCTCAGGCATTAGGTTTTGGTTTCCGCGCCGGCTTTTTAGGCTTGCTGCACATGGATATTGTTCAAGAGCGTCTTGAGCGAGAATACGACATGGACTTGATTACAACAGCTCCGTCTGTGGTCTATGAGGTTCTTAAAACAGATGGAGAGTTACTACAAGTTGAAAATCCATCCAAGTTGCCTTCTCCTGACAAAATTGCAGAAATTAGAGAGCCCATTGATAAGGTAACCATTTTTGTGCCTGACGAATATGTTGGTACGGTCATGAAACTGTGTAATGAAAAACGCGGTATTCAGACAAACCTGGCATACCATGGTCGACAAGTGCACTTAACATACGAGTTGCCATTGGCTGAAATCGTGTTGGACTTCTTTGATCGCTTAAAGTCTTTAACGCGTGGCTATGCTTCCATGGACTACGAGTTCATGGAATACCGTGCAGCAGATGTGGTGAAAGTAGATATGTTAATCAACGGTGATCGAGTTGATGCGTTATCTTCTATTATTCACCGTTCAAATTCAGTCTCACGTGGTCGAGAAATCGTGACGCGTTTGCGTAGCTTAATTCCTCGTCAGATGTATGACGTTGCTATTCAAGCCGCTATTGGGGCCAATATTATTGCTCGTGAAAACGTTAAAGCCCTGCGTAAAAACGTTTTGGCAAAGTGCTACGGTGGTGACATCACGCGTAAACGCAAGTTACTTGAAAAGCAAAAGGCAGGTAAGAAACGTATGAAACAAGTTGGCTCGGTGGAAATTCCTCAAGAGGCCTTCTTGGCTATTTTGCAAGTACAAGATAAGTAAGAGGCTCTATTGTGAATTTCTCATTGTTTTTATTGGTATTAACAATTGTCACAGGTATTTTGTGGGCTTTGGACAAGTTTAAGTGGGCCCCTGCTCGTGTAAAGCGTGCAAAGGATGCTTGTCGAAAGTTTGAGGAAGACAATCGAACGGCAATTGATCGCGGTGATATCGCAATAATTGGTGAAAGCCAATCCATGTATAACCAAATGACTGCCCAGCCAAAGTGGATGGAATGGTCCGGAGCTTTGTTTCCAGTCATTTTGGCGGTTTTTATAGTGCGTTCATTTATCATCGAGCCATTTCGTATCCCGTCGGGATCGATGTTGCCCACTTTGCACGTTGGTGACTTTATTGCAGTCAATAAGTACGAGTACGGAGTGAAATTCCCAGTATTTAATTGGCAAATTACTCAAGGCTCAGAGCCTAAGCGTGGGGACATTGTTGTATTTAAATATCCATTAGATCGTAATGTTGACTTCATCAAGCGTGTTGTTGGATTGCCGGGTGATGAAGTGCGCTATGTCGGAAAGAACTTGTATGTAAATGGCCAACTCCAAGCTAAGGTTGATGATGGAACATTCTTTGATAAGGATACCTACACTGATTTTAAGAAGTATGAGGAAAACTTATCGGGTGTTAAACATTCCATTATTGAAAATACAAAATTACCATCCATGGCTCGTCCTGTTCAAGGTCATAATGGTTTGAAATTCTGTGCTTATGAGCGTGGAGATTTGGTTTGTAAAGTTCCTGAGGGTTATTACTTCATGATGGGTGATAACCGTGATAATTCTGCTGATAGTCGTTTTTGGGGCTTTGTGCCACGAGAGGATCTCGTTGGGCGTGCCTTTTTCGTTTGGTTGAACTTCAGTGATTTAAGTCGTATTGGTTCAATCCATTAAGGGGTGAGGAGTATGTTACCGTTAGAGAGTTTAGAGGCGAAGATTGATTATGTCTTCGATAATAAAAAGTTACTCAAGCGAGCATTAACTCATCGTTCTTTTGGTGCAGAGAATAACGAACGCTTAGAATTTTTGGGTGACTCCGTTTTGAATTGTGTTATTGGTCAAGCTTTGTTTTTGCGGGACTCTCATTTTAATGAAGGTTCGTTATCGAGAGTTAGAGCCAACTTAGTTTGTCAAGATGCTTTAGCCGAAATTGCCAATAAATTGGTTTTGTCTGATTATCTACGTTTGGGTGAAGGCGAGATGAAGACTGGTGGAGCACATCGCCCATCGATTCAGTCGGATGCCATGGAAGCTATTTTCGGTGCCATTATGACGGAGAGCGGTTTTGATACTGCTAAACGAGTTATTTTGCGACTTTATGAGCCGGTATTATCTCAATTAACCCCTGAACGAATGGGCAAGGACAGTAAAACTCTTTTGCAAGAATTTTTGCAGGCTCATCATTTAGGGCTTCCGGAGTACCACGTTATTGACGTGCGTGGGGCTGCGCATGATCAAACATTTGAAACAGAATGCCAGATTAAAAAACTCGATATTGCTGTACGTGGTATCGGGAAAAGTCGTAGAACGGCCGAGCAAGCGGCTGCTAAAGTGGCTTTAAATTTGGCTGAAGAACATTTTGCTGCCAAGAAAAAGGGGGCACACCATGGTTAAATCGAATTTTAGATGCGGTTATATCGCAGTTGTAGGTCGCCCCAATGTGGGTAAAAGCACCCTGATTAATACAATGATTGGGGAGAAAGTTAGTATTACGAGTAAAAAACCTCAAACGACAAGAAATCGTGTCTTGGGGGTCGTTACGAGCGAAACAGCTCAGTTTGTTTTTGTTGATACACCGGGGTTTCAAACGAAGTACAGCAATGGTTTAATTCGAGGAATGAATCGTTCTGTTCGCTCAACTTTAGGTGATACGGATGTTGTTGTATTGCTGATCGAAAGTTCGGGATGGCGAGCTGAGGACGAAAAGGTTTTGCAATTGATTGACAAGAATGCAAAAAATGTCATTCTTGTCATTAATAAGGTTGACCTTTTAAAGCAAAAAGATGAGTTATTGCCTTTAATGGCTCAGTCGATGCAAAAGTTTCCGTTTGCCAGTATTGTGCCAGTATCAGCAGAAAAGGGACGTCAAGTTCCTGAATTAATGGCAGAGATCGAAAAGCTATTACCAGAAAGTGAGCCGTATTTTGATCCAGATATTTACACTGACAAATCGCCTCGTTTTTTGGCAAGTGAAATCATCCGCGAAAAAGCATTTCGTTTGTTAGGAGATGAGTTACCGTATGGTATTGCTGTAACGATCGATAAATGGGATGAAGAGGATAAAAAGGCTGAAATAATTGCCACCTTGATCGTTGAACGAGATGCTCATAAAGGTATTGTCATTGGGGCAGGAGGGGAGAAGTTACGTGAAATCTCTCGCTTGGCCCGTGCTGATATTGCAGAGATGCTCGGGAAAAACGTCTACTTAGAAGTATGGGTGCGAGTTCGTAAGGGTTGGAATGACGATGCTCGAGCCCTCAAGACGCTAGGCTACGAATAATTTCACGAATGAGTCGCATTGCCGAACTTGCTAACAATCGCCGTGTCACTGATGACGCGGCGTTTGTGCTTCAAACTTGGGATTGGAAAGAGACAAGCTTACTTGTTGAGTTTTTTACTCTAACGCATGGCAAAGTTATTGCTGTAGCTCGAGGAGCAAAAAGACCGTCAAGCCATTTTAGAGGTATTCTGACACCATTTTCACCTTTAAAGATATCCTTCACAGGTCAAAATGATGTGAAGAATTTATCGAAAGCGCAATGGATGGGAGGCTTTTTCCCAATTGAAGGCGAAGCGCTTTTTTCAGCCTTTTATGTCAATGAGCTTTTGGTACGATTATTAGTAAGAGAAGATCCTCTGGAGGGGCTTTTTGGTTCTTATGTTGAGGTATTAAAAAGATTGGCTCAGAGCGAGGAGACACACGAAGTTGCACTTCGAACGTTTGAGTTAGATTTGATGACGGCATTAGGCTACGGATTACCAGAAAGCAGAGAATCATGGTACTGGGATGGTGAGGAGCTCAAGCCGTTGCGTGATCGCCCAGTCGATGCTTTGCATCACATCATCATTTCAGCTGATATGATCGAAAAACTAAGGCAACGAGACTTTTCAGAAGCTGATACTCTTGTATTTGCCAAAAAGCTCTTGCGTCCAATGATTACACATTATGTTGGCGAAAAACCCCTTAATACTCGTCGCATATTACAAGAATATAAACGTCTTTAAAGGATAAAATCATGAAGACCAAACTATCTGTTAATCTCAATAAAATTGCATTGATTCGCAATGCTCGTGATGATGGGAATCCCTCTCCATGTGAGTTTGGTCGCATTGCATTGAAAAATGGTGCGGCTGGTTTGACGATCCATCCGAGACCAGATCAACGACATATTCGTTCATCGGATGTTGCCCCTTTGGCAGAAGTAGTTAGGTCTTTTCCTGGCGCTGAATATAACATTGAGGGCAATCCATTTCACAATTTAATGGATCATGTATTAGCCGTTCGTCCAGATCAAGCGACATTTGTGCCTGATCAAGAGGGTCAAAAAACCTCAGACCACGGTTTTAACCTTGATGTTGATGGTCAGCGAGTAAAGCCTCTCATCGATAAGGCAAAGGCAGCAGGAGTGAGAGTTAGCCTCTTTTTAGATCCTGTTCCAGAAGAAATGCCTAAGGCAAAAAAACTGGGTGCAGACCGAGTAGAGTTGTATACGGAAGGTTATGCCAAGGCATTTGGAACCGAAAAGCAAGCGCAAGTTTTAGCTCAATACGCAGCAGCAGCAAAAGCCGCTCATGATGTTGGACTAGGAGTTAATGCCGGTCACGACTTGAACCTAGAGAACTTAGAAGCGTTACTGTTAGCTTGTAAGTACATTGACGAAGTGTCAATCGGTCATGCATTGACGGCAGAGGCTTTACGTTTTGGGATGGCGGAGACGATTCGCCGCTATGAAGTTATCTTGGAACGTGTAGCTCAAAAATTAAAGGAAACTGAATGATTTCTGGTATTGGTTGTGATGTCGTTGAATTAAAGCGTGTTTCTGATGTGTATGAAAAGCACGGAGAGCGCTTTGTTCACAGAATATTAACGGATGAAGAGCTACCGTTATTTGAAAAACGCAAGTCACTTGGTAGTGAGCGGATGAATGCCTTCTTAGCCTCACGTTGGGCAGTCAAGGAGGCTATTTCAAAGGCTTTAGGGACAGGAATCACAGCTGAGGTTAGTTTCCATTCAATGGAAATTTTACATACAGCATCTGGTGCTCCTATGGTTCTTTTTAAAGGAAACTTAAAAGATCGTCTTCAAGAGGAGGGGATCTTTGTTCATGTTTCTATCACCGATGAAAAGAGTGTTGTAGCTGCGTTTGCTGTTGCAGAAAAACGTTTTTAGAAAGGATAAAAAATGGGTCCCTTAGTCATTGATATTGAAGGTAAATCATTAACAGCAGATGATCGTCGTCGCATAGCGCATCCCCTTTGTGGAATGGTGATTTTATTCACCCGTAATTATGAAAATCGTGAACAACTAAAGGCCTTATGCGATGATATTCATGCAGTTAAAGAAGGTGTTTTGATTGCTGTTGACCACGAAGGTGGACGTGTACAGCGTTTCCGCGACGGCTTTACTGAAATACCGGCTATGGCTACTTTTGGTCAACGCTGGATTGACGCTCCCGAGACCACTTTGATGTCAGCTATGGCAACGGGGTATGTGATGGGAGCCGAGCTCAGGGCTTGTGGGGTTGATTTTACATTTGCTCCCTGTTTGGATATTAACTTTAACCGCAGTGAAATCATTGGCCATAGAGCGTTTAGCCACAATCCACAATTAGTCACTCAATTGGCGCTTGGTATTGTTCAAGGTTTAAGACAAGCGGGGATGAGCAATTGCGGTAAGCATTTCCCAGGACACGGTTGGGTTAAAGCTGATAGTCATTTAGAGTTGCCTGTTGATGAACGTCCGTATGAACGTTTACTTTTTGCGGACCTCAAGCCCTATCGATGGATGTCGACCGCCTTGGATTCGATCATGGCTGCTCACGTTCTTTATCCGGCAATTGATGACAAGCCTGCAGGATTCTCAACTCATTGGTTAAAGAAGGTTTTGCGTGAGGAACTTAAGTTTACTGGAGTAGTCTTTTCAGATGATTTATCAATGAAGGGAGCAGTCGGGGTTGGTAGTGTCGTTGAACGTGCACAATTAGCATTAAATGCAGGCTGCGATATGCTTATTATTTGTAATGATTTCCCAGCAATTGATGAGCTAATGGAGAACTTGAATTTTATTGACACCGTTGAGAGAGCTGATCGAGTCAAGCGCTTATCTCCAATGGGGAGTGCTCTTTCATGGAGTGAATTAGAAAAAAGTTCACTTTATCAGTCGGCTAAAAAATTAATATAAAACAATAGGATAGGTGTTTTGTTCTTAATATTAAGAAAAAAAGTCGAAAAAAATGAAAAAATATCTTGCTTTTTTTTATGAGATCCTTAAAATAACACCTGTTCCTAACGCGGGAATAGCTCAGTTGGTAGAGCGCAACCTTGCCAAGGTTGAGGTCGCGAGTTCGAGACTCGTTTCCCGCTCCAGATTCTTAAAAGGTGCTTTAGGTTATAAAGCACCTTTTTTTGTCACCTAAAACCTCCCGCTAATGACATGGATCACTCCTCCTCCCGAAATGGGGGAGAATAAGTTTAGACAACAACTTTAAAGAGGACCCATGTCATGAGCAGAAAGCATACCGCAAAAGAATTCGATAAGTCGAATAAATGGTTAGCAATTGGTGTCGATTTGGCTAAATACGACAATACTATTGTCGGCATCACCGAAGATGGCGAAGTTCAAATCATTGAATGCATTTCTACCGCAGATTTGTTGAAATTAGCTTCTGAAATTCAACCGACAACCTTCGCTATTGAGCCGTGTAATGGTGCCAACATTCTCAGTCTTAATCTTCAAGCTAAAGGTCATGAAGTTAAAACGATTTCTGGTGCTGCCGTAAAAGATTGGGTCAAGGTTCATCTTGCAGGTCAAAAGACTGATCGCAATGACGCACTTGCCCTTGCTCACCTTTCTAGAGATACGATGCTTAAACCCATTCGTACCAAGACTGTAGCCGAAATGCGAATGCAATCCATCTATGCAGCACGAAAGCAGCTCGTTAAATGCCGAACATCGATCTTGGTGTCATTGAAAGGCATGTCACAAGCTTGGGGAGTTTTATTTTCCGCCCAGCGACGAAACCTCAAAAAGATGAGAGAGTCTCTTGAGAGCCAGGTGGAGTTGTTGAGTCAACAGGTTGTTGATGCTTTGATTCAAATGATTGATTCTGTCGCTCGCTTGGATAAAGAAATCGAAGCACTCGAATCTGTTATGAAAGACCAGTTATCGCAAGACAAACGTGCTCAACGCATTCAAAGCACGTTTGGTATTGGGTTCATAGGAACCCATCGACTTCTGTCAACTTGTGGAGACCCTAATCGATTTAAGGGGCCAAAATCATTTGCCGCTTACTACGGTTTGGTGCCAAACAACAAATCAACGGGGCATAACTACCGGGTAGGTAAATGCAGTTGCCATGGCGATGCAGAAATGCGATCGTGTTTGTATCAATCCGCTGCGGTTTTGTATATGCAAAATGCTAAACATCAACTATCTGAGTGCTCGTTAAAGCAATGGATTGATAAAAAGGTCTCGCAAAAGATGCTGTGGGGCAAGATGATTATCGCCTTGGCGGCAAAGCTCGCAAGGATTTTGTGGGCACTACTCAAACATGACACCAACTTCGACTTGAGTAAAGCCGGTCTTTCAAGATCAATGCTCGCACAAAAAACGAATTAAAGAATTGAGGAAACACTGTTTATAATTGCCTATGAGAAGCCTTTTAGGCCACCACCCACAGCCAGTTCCTGCCTATTACAAAAAAATGTATTCTCGCTTATATGGCACGGTGGTGATCTAACCGATTCATAGTGGGCGCGGGACCCAGAAAAGTTTCGCTAGAAGTAGCCCTGATAGATTACTGATGATGGCCTCTCTCGTAGATGATGCAGATAGTGTTTTGAAAGAATAAGTTCGTAAAAGTTATCCACCGCTGGGCTTGCTACAACCCATGATTGAGGATGAGCGCTGCGCCCATCCGTGGATATCTTTTACTCAAGAAATGGATAACCCGTTTTAATTGTTGGATTTAGCCTTTGACAAACGGGAGTGATCCATAGATTGGCGGGAGGTTCGAAAAAGCTTATAGCTTTGCCCAGAAAAAAGCCTTTCAAAAAAGAACTCCTCCAAATTTGCTACAACTGTTATGCGGTCTGGCAACTGCACAACAGTGAAGAAATTAAGAGGAGTCTGTCATGAGTAATGACGCAAGAAGTTTATCGCATACAAGGTGGAACTGTAAATATCATATCGTGTTTGCCCCAAAATATCGTCGTCAAGTTTTTTATGGAGAGAAAAGACGAGCAGTAGGAGAAATCTTAAGAAAGTTATGCGAGTGGAAAGGGGTCAAAATCATTGAAGCAGAATGCTGTCCCGATCACATTCACATGCTATTGGAGATTCCTCCGAAAATGTCAGTATCAAGCTTCGTAGGGTATCTGAAAGGCAAAAGCAGTCTGATGTTGTATGAGCAATTCGCCAATATGAAATTCAAATACCTAAATCGTGAGTTTTGGTGTTGAGGCTACTACGTGGATACGGTAGGCAAGAACAAGGCAAAAATCCAGGAATACATACAGCATCAGCTCGAAGAGGATAAACTCGGAGCTCAGTTAAGTATTCCTTATGAGGGAGATCCGTTTACGGGTGGCCGGTAATTTAGGCCGTTTACGGCCAGCTGATATCAAGCGTGAGAGTGTCAGACCAATAAGAGCCTGTTAGGGCACGGCTGGTAACAGAGCTTTATAGGCTCAAAGAAGAACCGCCGGCTATCTTTTTATATAAAAATAAGGTTGGGCAATAATGTCCAACCTTATTCTTTTTGAGTCAATGAGTCTTTTTTTTATTTTTTTAATAAAGCAGGTTGCCCTTCAGCCCCGACTAACATACATGCTGTCAGGAAGATTAATTGCGGTCCTTTGTAACTATCTTGATCAATAAAGTATTCGTCAACTGTGTGGTATTTTTTAGAGATACCTCCAGCGCCAAGACAGACAGCTGGAATATTTTTACTAATAGGAGCGTTGGCATTCGTTGCAGAAGGACCAAATTGTGTGAGCTCAAATCCTAAAGTCTTCAAAGCTGAAAGACTACTTTGAACAACTGGGCAGTTACCTGGTCGCATACCTGCGGGTCGGTCGCCAATTTGAGTTTTTGTTAAGTGAACCATAGCCTCGGGATCAGTGATTCCCCAGCGACGATTTTCTTGTGCAACGCCAGCTTCAAGTGCCTCAAATATTTGTGCTTCAAGTTTTAATAACTCATCATTTGAAACGCTTCTAATATCAATATCTACTTCGCAATGAGGTGAAATCGTATTGACGGATGTACCACCTTTAATTGTTCCAATATTGAAAGTAGTGAATGGTTCTTTAGGCGGAGTTAGCTGATCAATTAAGTGTCCAGCATGGCACATTGCATGAATGGCACTTGGTACTTGGCCAAAATCAACAAAACTATGGCCTCCTTTTCCATCGATAGAGACCCTCCAACGGTGACATCCAACCCCTCCGTTAATCACAACACCTTCTGAGAATGAGTCTATACCCAGGCAACCGTCAATTTGACGTTCGCCATTAACAAGGTATTTGGCACCTCGAATGTCACCATTGCCTTCTTCTCCAACAGTACCAACAAATAAGATGTCGCCTTCAGTTTGGACATTGGCTTCATTGAAGCATCGTACAAGTTGCAACAGTGCTCGACAACCGCTTGTGTTATCACCAATGCCAGGGGCATAGTACGTATTGCCTTCTTGTCGAACAGTAACGTCGATTCCATGAGGGAAGACAGTATCCATATGTGCCTCAATTACGAGGACGGGACCGTTTCCAGTGCCTTTTCGAACTCCAATGACATTGCCTATGCCATCAATGCTGACATCACTGAGTCCATATTTCTTCATACGGTTTGCGATTTCTTTAGCCCGATTTTCCTCATGAAATGTCGGTGATGCTATTTCACAAAGTTCAACCTGTTCAGCCATTGCTTGATGAGCCTGTTGTTTTGCGATAGCCAAGCCTTTTTGAATTTTAGGCAAGACACTGAGTGCCTTCATTGCGTTAAATAAAGTTTCATCAATGGCGGGCACTTCTGGGTGAAGGCTGTCAGACATAGGGGTCTCCTTTAGTAAGTATTCGTTTTTAGTCTAAGCAGATTCCTCATTAGCAGAAATTCTGAAAAACACTATACAACTTTAGGGAGATGGGCTGGAATCACTATTTTGATTTTCTGGTCAGTTAACTGACTGCTCTTTTGTTATGAAAGAAGTCTTTATGATTGGCTAATCTTTTTAAGGATAGTGACATGCACAATGGTAAACGATTCTTGTATTTAAGCCTTTTTTGGGCTATTAACTTTTGTCTTGGCTCTTTTTATGCATGGAGCATTTACTCGACTTGGTTAAGTGAGGTTTTATCGGCTGCTACTCAAACCATCGTTTCTCCTTCTTCTCTAGCTTATATTTTTAGCATTGGGGCTGCATTAAATCCTATAGCAATGATTTTGGGTGGATTTGTATCGGATAGATACAGTCCAAGAATTGTTTTATTGCTTGGAGGATTTCTCGCATCTTTAGGTTACTTTTTAATGAGTATCAGCGAGGATGCTTCATTAATTCTTTTAGGATATGGCATTTGTTTAGGGATGGGGTCTGGTGCTTGTGTTATAGCAACCGTAAGCACCGCAGTGAAACTGTTCCCGGATAAAAGAGGATTTGCAAGCGGGTCAGTCTCAGCATTTTATGGAGTTGGGTCTATTTGTTTGCCCCCACTTGCCAATTATCTTGCCAGTACGATAGGGATTTCTAGAGCGTTACAGCTTTTCGCATGTATTTGCTTCATTGTTATTGTTTTGAGTGTCAGTGTTATTCAGATCAAGTCAAAGGCTCAGACTCAACACAGCATTCAACAAAGCGATTTCACATGGCTCGAGATGATTAAGACCAAGCGCTTTTGGGCAATGTTTATTTTATTTGTCTCTGTGACGCTATCGCCTTTGATGCTTTTTTCACAGACAGTCACCATTGCACAGATTCAAGTCGAGTTACCCATAACGCTTGCTGTTTTATCTGTTTCTATTTTGGCCTGTGCTAATACGTTAGCAAGATTTGTTGCGGGGGTTTTGTCGGATTCAATTGGCAGAGCCAATACATTACTCATTGCAGTTACTTTAGCCATTGTTGGTTTAGTGTTGTTGAGCTTGGCATCAGTAGAGTCTCAAGGCCTATTTTTCTTAGGTTTGATTTGCATTGGTGCTTGTTTCGGTTCTAGTGTAGGGGTTTTTCCAAGTTATGCGGCAGAGCAGTTTGGAGTGTCACATGCAAGTATGAATTATGGTGTACTTGCTTTGGCTTTTTCAGTTGCAGGTTTACTAGGACCAAATATTATTCATTTGACGGTTAACAATGGACAGTATGAGGTTGCCTATTACATAGCTATTGCAATCAGTTTGCTTGGTGTTATTGCAGCTATTTGCTGCAAACGAATTGAGAGAAGAGTATAAGAAGCTAATCGTTTTCCATAGATTAACGATTTCCCGATTAATGGCCTCTTCATCAAGCAAAGTTAATTGTTTTTGTGCTCATCGTTATCAAGGATTAACGTTAAAAGAACGTGAGTGGTAATGTGAGTTCTGAGCTCAAGAGCAAGAGCACGATCAATATGAGTGTGCGGCAAGGAATCTAGCCAAATGGCCGTTCCTTGCCAAAGATGATAAAAGCAGTGTGGGCCGGAATGCTCTTGAATGGGTAAAGAGCTCCTTACTAGCGATTCAGTTAGATCTCATGAAGCCTCTGAATTAATTCAGATGTAAGTTCACAGACCATTGACCTTCTTTGCAAAGCTAATAAAGACCTTTAAAGCAACAGGAAGGTTTTGTTCATCTTGGATGTCAAAGTCTGGACGGTGGTGTCCTTTGTGTTCACAGCCATACATGAAAAAGCCAGCTTGTCCTCCGTGCTGTGCAACCTTACGAATGTGCCAAGAGCAATCTTCAGAACCAGCAGCTGCATGGGTTCGTGGCAGGACTTTTATACCTTCAACATCTCGCATAGCTTCTTCTAATTTATCAAAAAGCTTTGGGCAGGGAACTAGAGTAGAAGCCTCTCCAACTCGTTCAATCTCTGCTTTAACTTGGTATGCCTTTTCAACACCTTCAATAATGTTGTAGACATTTTGGGCTAGGAAGTCGTTAACTTCTTGAGTTTCTCCTCTGACTTCCATTTGCATTGTTGCGTTAGCAGCAACAATATTGCGCCCTTCTCCAGCCATTAGCTTGCCAACAGAGATTCGAGAGGCGCCATCACCATGACGCGGAATGCCTTGAATCATCATGGTTGCGCAGGCAGCAGCAACTAAAGCACTGTGACCTTTATGAGGAGCATTACCTGCATGAGCCTCAAGGCCTGTAAAATGAATGTCAAATTTGGAAGAGGCTAGGAATCCTCCATCCATAACACAGACTTCTCCACTTTTACAAGAACCACCTACATGCCCTCCAACAAACCAATCAACGTCATCTAGAATGCCGGACTCAGACATAGGACGGGCGCCTCTGACACCTTCTTCTGCAGGTTGAAAGAGTAATTTAAATTTTCCGCAAAGTTCTGATTGATGGTCAACAAGCCAGTGAGCAACAGCGAGCCCTGTAGCAGTGTGAGCATCATGACCACAAGCATGCATGAATCCAGGGCGCTCGCTGGCAAAGCCAAGTTTGGTTGGGAGATGAGAACATTCTTTAGATTCTCTGACAGGTAGAGCATCCATATCAAAGCGAAAAGCCGTAACAGGACCAGCTCGACCGGTATCAATGATAGCAACGGCACCGGTATAACCCTCTGTTTCATCAATAAAGGATTGAGGAACTCCTTGCTTGAGAGCTCTATTGATCGCATCATCGACTAAGTCTTGATTACGTCCCATCACGTAATCCTTATTAATAACTTTAGTTCCAACAAGATAGGGAATATTCCATTGTTTTAGTTGCCGACAAACGCGCCACATTGTTTCAAATTCAGTCCAACCTTCTTCTGGTCGACGATGGATGGCGCGGCGATTTTCAATTGCTTCTTGGATGTATTGATCTAACATTTGAATTCCTTTCAAATCAATATGAAAGTTATTATCTGATTAGACGATAGAACTGGAAATTAGGGTTGTCGATTAAACAGTTAACTGACAAAAGGCACCCATTTGGGTGCCTTTTGTATACGCGGGAATAGAAGGATTAAGCGACAGGTTTATTTACTTTCTTTGCGAAATTAATAAATACTTTTAATGCAACTGGCATGTTGGTTTCATCTTGTATGTCAAAGTCAGGGCGATGATGGCCTTGATGCTCACAGCCGTACATAAAGAATCCAGCTTGTCCACCATGTTCAACGATTTTACGAATTTGCCAAGAGCAGTCCTCAGATCCAGAAGAACCGGGGCCACGGGGAATAACAGTGATTCCATCAACTTCATGCATAGTTTGTTCTAATTTGTCGTAAAGGACTGGACATAGTTCAAGAGTGGTGGCTTCGCCAACGCGCTCAATACGGGCTTTGACTTGATAAGCTTTTTCAACACCTTCAATAATATGCTGAACATTTTGGGCAAGAAATTCATTGACTTCGTGTGTAACGCCACGAACTTCCATTTGCATCATAGCATCAGCAGCGACAATATTACGACCAGAGCCAGCTATGAGCTTACCGACTGAAATTCGAGAGTCGCCCTCCCCATGACGAGGAATCCCATTAATCATCATAGTGGCACAAGCGGCAGCAGAAAGTGCGCTGTGTCCTGCGTGAGGATGACTTCCAGCGTGGGCTTCAAGGCCTTTAAAATAGATGTCAAACTTTGAGGAGGCCATGAATCCCCCTGTGACGACTTGAACTTCATTGCTATGGCATGCGCCACCGACATGACCGGCAACATACCAATTTACATCGTCCAGTTGCCCAGACTCAGCCATCGGGCGGCCGCCTCTAACACCTTCTTCGGCAGGTTGAAAGAGTAGTTTAAATTTGCCTGACAATTGTTCTTTGTGATCAACTAGCCAGTGAGCTAAAGCCAACCCACAAGCTGTGTGGGCATCATGTCCACAGGCATGCATAAAGCCAGGAATTTCACTTGCAAATCCTAAGCGAGCAGGGGCATGGTTGGGGTCCTGGGACTCACGAACAGGAAGGGCATCCATGTCAAATCTAAAGCATGTGACAGGACCGGCCCGTCCAGTATCAATAATGGCAAAACATCCCGTGTAGCCCTCCGTTTCATCGATAAAAGATTGGGGAACGCCGTGAGCAATAGCTCGGGCAATTGCATCTTTTACGAGAACCTCATTTCTTCCCATTACAAAATCTGGATTAACAGCTTTTGTACCACAAATATAGGGAATACCCCATTTCTTAAGGTGGCTACATACCAACCACATCGTTTCAAATTCTGTCCATCCTTCTTCGGGACGACGATGAATAGCTCGACGGTATTCAACAGCTTCTTTGATATAGGGTGTAAGCATAACTTCTCCTAAGAGTAGAGACAATGGGAATATTATTGCCCATCAATGGTGGCTTGCCTATTGGGGAAGTTGCTCTTAGGAGTAACGCGAAATTAATTGTGAAAAAGTAATTAATTTATTTTAAAGCGCTCTTTCCAAAGCTCTGTTGCAACTTGATAGAAAGCCGTTAAAGAGTGTGCGCCAATTTTGGGGAAACCAAAGAATGACCAGACCCATTCGCACTGAGCTAAGAGGTCGTCTGATAAAGGAGTAGCTCCACCTTGTTTACTTAATTTTTCATGGCGTTCATTCAGAACCAAAGGAATATGCATATAGGTGGGAATGGTATAACTCAGAGCCTTATGTATAGCAATTTGTCTGGCAGTGTTATCAATTAAATCGGCCCCTCTCACAATATGAGTGACGCCTTGGTCATGATCATCCACAATAACGGCTAACTGATATGCGAAAAGCCCATCCGCGCGTTTAATAATAAAATCTCCCACCTCATTTTCAATATTTTGTGTAAAAGTGCCCATCCAGCGGTCGGTAAATGTAATAGGGGATGGATTTGTTAGAAAACGCCATGCTCGAATAGGCAGATTCGTTCCATTGCGACATGTTCCAGGATAATGTGATGATGGTTTGCCTAAATGATGATTGATTTTTTGGACTTCAGATCTCGAGCAAGAACAACCAAAAACATGCCCATTATTTTTCAGCTTTTGGAAAACTTCATCATATCGCGCAGTTCTTTGGCTTTGGAAAATGATATCGCGATCACTATGCATCTCTAATTTTTTTAATGTCTCTAGTATCGAGTCTGTCCAAGCTTGTTTACAACGAGTTTGGTCGACATCTTCAATACGAATGAGCCAAAGACCTTTATGGGCTCGAGCGTCTAAATAGCTCGCTATCGCAGCTGCGAGGCTTCCAAGATGTAGATGACCTGTAGGGGATGGGGCAAAACGCCCAATATACTGATGTGTGTTCATTCAAGATATTTTAATGAAAAATCCCCGACTTCTTTTACAAAGCCGGGGACTAACCTAATCAATTAGTAGATTAGTACTTATCGAAGTATTCTTGAATCTTCTTAGGATCGCTGGTCTTCGTCAATGCTAATTGCAAGAGCACGCGAGCCTTTTGCGGGTTCAAGTATTGGGCAGCAACGAAACCGTACTTGGCGTCATCGATTTCAGCAGCCTTCGTGGTAGAACCCGTAGGAACACGGCTAGAACGAACAACAGCAACGCCATCCTTAGCAGCCTTTTCGAGGATCGGGAAAAGGTTCTTATGGAGGTTACCGTTACCAACACCAGCCGTTACAACACCCTTATAACCAGCTTTCAACAAAGCTTGGAGCGGTTCAGCAGGAACGTTGGAGTAGTTATAAACAATACCAACCTTCGGCAATTCATTTAACTTAGAAACGTCAAATGGTGTCTTCGTGGTATGCGGAGTTGCAGGTGTATTTGCAAAATGAACCTTGGAGTTGAAAATATGACCCATCGTGCCAAAGTTGGCACCTTGGAACGTTTCTACAGCGGTCGTATTCGTCTTGATAACGTCACGAGCGCCAATGATCTTGTCATCCATGGCAACCATGGCGCCACGACCTGCAGCTTCCTTGCTAGCGGCAACAACAACTGCGTTGTAAAGGTTCTTCGGACCGTCAGCAGATAAACCTGTAGAGGGGAGCATTGCGCCGACGAAAACGATCGGCTTGTTGCACTTAGCAGTTAAGTGCACAAAGTAAGCCGTTTCTTCCATCGTGTCAGTACCGTGCGTAACCACAAAGCCATCAACCTTGTTGCAGTCTTCATTAATGGTCTTGACAAGTTTCAACCAAACATCATCGGTCATATCTTGAGAACCGATTTGAACAACTTGCTTCGGAATGACGTTAGCTACTTCTGCTAATTGCGGAACAGCAGCGACTAAGTGGTTAACAGAAACCTTACCGGCAGTGTAAGCCGTACCCGTAGCAGATTGACCAGCACCAGCAATTGTGCCACCTGTAGCCAACACTTCAACGTTAGGCAATGCCATTGCGGTGGCGCTAGCAGCCAACAAAGCAGTGGCCAATAAAGTACGTTTGATTTGCATAACAGCTCCTCTTTAAATTTGTTAAGTTATGCGTCCGATGTCAATAGGGATCAACATCGGTAATGGAGTGTAATTTCACTCTTCGTTCTCATCATAGGTTAAAGTTTTATCTTTTGGAGCCGAATACAACGATTTTTTGTTTTTAGACAAAATTTAATGAATTAAAAGTCTTTAACCTCGTAAGTTATTGTTTTTGTTGAACTATTTATCAAAGGTCATTGTTATTTATCTATCTAATTGATTGATAAGGACTTTTTCTTATAGAATTGGTAAATATACTTATTTGACATGTTTGTAAATCCATGTATAATACTGATCCACGACGCGCCGGTAGCTCAGTTGGATAGAGTACCTGGCTACGAACCAGGGGGTCGCGGGTTCGAATCCTACCCGGCGCGCCAGACAATCCCAAAAGCCCTAAAGGCTTTTGGGATTTCCTTTATGGGCTTCGCATTTCTTCTTTTACTCTTTTGGCTCTCTACGCTTCCATTGGAAACTCTAGTTTTCTACTCTGAGAAATATCAATATTCATTTAAAAAGAGATAATTTCTGTCACACATTCCAAAAAGAAAAGACTACCATTATTTATAGATCTTTTATTTCGGAAGGAGAACGAAATGGACCTTAAAGGTACAAAGACTGAAAAGAACTTGATGGAAGCTTTTGCTGGTGAATCTCAAGCTCGCAATAAATATACGTACTACGCAAGTCAAGCTAAAAAAGACGGCTACGTTCAAATTTCTAATATTTTTGCCGAAACGGCTAAGAATGAAGAGGAACATGCCAAGTTGTGGTTCAAGCTTCTTCACGGTGGCGCAGTACCAACGACAGAAGTCAACTTGCAAGATGCAGCTTGCGGTGAAAACTTTGAGTGGACTGACATGTATCAACGCATGGCTAGAGAAGCTCGCGAAGAAGGTTTTGAAGACATTGCCTTATTGTTTGAAGGTGTTGGGGCAGTCGAGAAAGAACATGAGGCCCGTTATTTGAAGTTGTTGGAACGAGTAAAGGGTGGTATGGTCTTCACGCGTGATGGCGATGTAATGTGGAAGTGCAACAATTGTGGTCATATCCACTTTGGTAAGCAAGCTCCACAAGTATGTCCTGTTTGTGCTCACCCTCAAGCACATTTTGAAGTGTTAGCTCAAAATTACTAAAGCTTCGCATTGAAAGAAAAGGGTCGCAATTTGTTTTGTGGCCTTTTTTTGAATCCTTCCTATTTGAAGGTAGTACTTGAAATCGCTAAGAATTCAACAGTACGTTGGAAAGTGTGTAGTAATTGAAAGAAAAGATAAAAGGGAACTCCAAGGTTTGGCATGACGTCCTGAGCCTAGGGATTCAAGAGCGGTCACCTCTGTGACGGGTGTAGGTAAGTCTAATAAACCTTCCGCTACCGGCCGCAAGTCCAGTAACCTAAGTTTCAAATGTGTTGAGACAGAATCTTAGTGCCAAACCTTGTGGGAGTTAATTTAATTTTAGCTCTGGTAGATAAAAGAAGCTAGATGCAAAAAAAGGCTTTCAAACATGAAAGCCTTTTTTCAGAATTCTGGCGGAAGGGGAGGGATTCGAACCCTCGATACGGATAACCGTATGCCGCCTTTCCAGGGCGGTACATTCAACCACTCTGCCACCCTTCCAAGGTGTGTCGGAACAGAAATGAAATTATACGGGCGATTTTATAAATATCAAGTTTTTTTTAGTGTTTTTTTGATTTTATTTCTTAAAACAGCCCGTATATTTTCTAACATAGTGATATTAAAGGAATTTTGTTTAAGCTTTGCAACGTTCAATAAAAGCCTTTAATTCCCCGGGTGTTTGCACTTCTACAATACGATCAACTTCAACACCATTTTTGTAGAAAATCATTGTTGGGATATGGGCCAACTTAAACTCTTCGTGCCAATTACCGCCTCGTTCACCGACATCAATGTGTGTGAAATAAACATCAGTGAATTCTTCTGAAAAACGCTTGTAAAAAGGCTCTGCTCGACGGCAATCAATACACCAAGGTGCACCAAACGTAATAATGCACATTGGCTGTTTTTGGATGGTTTGTTCAATTTGGGTCTTATCTAACTCATGAATCATGGTAACTTCTCCTAAAAATCTCTCCTAATCATATCGAAGTTTCAAAAGAAGAGGAATGTTAAGTTGTTTCAATTTTCCTCTAATAGGTTTCAACTAGCTACAAACAACTTATAGCTATTTAATGCCCGCCTTTGCTTGAATGATTACCTAAAATGTAATAGTAAACCCTTAAATGTAATCCCTAGCATAAAGGAACAACAGTGAGTAATTCAATAAGTAAGCCAAACTCGATTGGCTCAATAACCTTCATCGCTTATTTACTAGCTATCATTTTTGGTATTTCAAATGGTTTATGGGGCGTTGAAGCAACTTTGGCAGCAGCTGACTTTTTGGGAACGGTTTTTATCCGTCTTTTTAAGTTCATTAGTATTCCCATTATTGCTGTGTCAATTATTGCTACTTTGGCTCGTATTTCACAATCAAGCCAATCAGGTAAAATTTTTAGACAAACGCTGTTTTATACGATTTTTACGACTGTTTTAGCTTCATCGTTGGCAGCCATTCTTTATTTATTCTTTTCGCCAGACAATATTACGACCCAAGCTTCTCAAAGTATTGCAAAAGTTTCAGAAAGTTCCTATTTAGATTATGTCAAAACAATTGTTCCTGATAATTTCCTAGCTCCATTTTTGTCAGCCAATGTTTTATCTGTCTTACTGGTGTCGGCAGCTATTGGTCTAGCAATCGCAAAGTTGCCACGTCAAAGTAAAGAGCAAGAAACTCTATTGACCTTCTTTGAAGGTGCACAACAAGTTCTCTTTGTTTTAGTTCGTTGGATAATTAAAGTATTGCCTTTGGGTATCTTTGGTTTTATTACAGGTCTTGTGATTGAGATGAAAAATGGGGTTGCAGTAGGTGGTTTAGGATCTTATTTTGCAACTATTTTAAGTGCCAATATTCTTCAGATGTTTTTGGTGCTCCCCCTTCTTTTGCTCCTTAAGGGTTTAAACCCAATTAAAGTCTTTAAAGGAATGAGTCAAGCTTTAATGGTAGCTTTCTTTTCTAAAAGCTCAGCAGGTACGTTACCGGTTACGATGAACTGTGCTGAAAGTCAATTGGGAGTTCGTCCATCAGTTTCTCGTTTTGTTCTGCCTATTTGCACGACGATTAATATGAATGGTTGCGCGGCCTTTATTTTGGTTACGGTCGTCTTTTTAATGCAAAATGCAGGGGCGGAAATTACTTATTCGACGTTATTAACTTGGATTTTTATTTCAACGCTAGCAGCCATTGGTAACGCTGGTGTTCCTATGGGATGTTTCTTCTTGTCTGCAAGTCTCCTGGCTAGTATGAATATTCCGATTGCATTAATGGGGGTTATTCTTCCCATCTATGCAGTCATTGATATGGTTGAGACAACCCTAAATGTTTGGTCTGATAGCTGTGTTTGCACAATGGTTAATAAAGATCTTTATGAGTGAATTGATGACCGAAATGGCCTTAATCATTTGAACTTAAAGGTGCTTGTGCGGGATTGACTTATAATGATTCCATACA